>Ga0081527_100012_pt1 | contig 230052 bp, 184 predicted proteins | sample HotLakmasection5_FD_70992 | JGI IMG/M metagenome (GOLD analysis project Ga0081527, IMG submission 70992) | Hypersaline microbial mat communities from Hot Lake, Washington, USA - Section #5 (SPADES assembly) (version 2) | ecosystem: Environmental > Aquatic > Non-marine Saline and Alkaline >...
CCTGGTCCCTCTCAGCTTATACCAGCTGAGAGGCTGTTTCGACCTCTTCCTCCGACGAGTTGAATGACCCATTCTCGGAAGAGGTCGAAACAGCAGAAGACAACGCCGGGATATACTTACAAGGCGCAAAGTCGGAGTAAGGCGCAGAGGTGTGTGGGTGCTGAACTCCCATACTCACAAACCCCCACACTCCCACACGTGCTCCTCCCCGCCTCCGTGCCTCCGTGGTGATTTCCTCTGTGCTTCATACGTGACGAACGACGAACGACGACGGACGAACGACGACGGACGAAAAAAATATTTTCATTTTTTTCCGTCTTAGCGTGGAAAAATCTCCGGCTCGTTTCTTTAGGTAGATGTAACCAAAGAAAGGAGTCGAGCGATGACAAAATTATGGATAGGAACCTTGGTTGGGTTGTTGTATTGGATGCCATGGGATCGTGTATGGCATGATCCGGTCTGGGACGATCCGTCGGGGAACGATGTGTATTTCTACGGCGGCAAGGAAGTTGGCGCGCTGGCCGTGGTGACACCGGACCCGTTTGCGGAGCCGGAAGACGGTATTCCGGTGTGGCGGGCGGAAGTGCATGTGCGCGTCGAAGATTCGTCGGTTGTCTGGGATGTGCCGTTCCGCGCCAGTCGCCTGCGGGAGGATACCGTTCTTTTCCGCCCTGTGGCGGACGGTTTGGAATTATTGATTTTCGAGGAACCGTCGGATCAAGCCCCGGGAAGCGACGTATGCCTGCGTTGGCATGTGTCGCAGGATGGCCTGATTCCTTTATACGAAAACAGGGGGACGCATTGACATAACCCCCTCGGTGCCTTAAAAATAGCGCACCGATGGTATCCCCGTGACACTACGAACACACTTGGAGAATAAAAACATGTCTGCTAAAGCTGCAAAATCTACCGCAACGGCCGAAACGTCCGAAAAGAAAAATATGCCTGCGTCGTTAAGCGCGGTATTGGCGCAAATTCAAAAAGAATACGGCGATGGCGCCATTATGCAATTAGGCAACGATAACATCGCGGCGCATGTGGCCAGCATTCCTACCGGCGCGTTGACGTTGGATCTGGCGCTGGGCATTGGCGGAGTTCCGCGCGGCCGGGTGATTGAAATCTTCGGGCCGGAATCATCCGGTAAAACCACGCTGGTATCGCATATCATTGCCAACGCGCAAAAATCAGGCGGCATGGCCGCGTTTATTGACGCGGAACACGCATTGGACCCGGCGTATGCGCGCAAAATCGGCGTGAACATTGATGAGCTTCTGGTGTCGCAGCCCGATTCGGGCGAAGAAGCGCTTAACATTGCCGAACAATTGGTGCGTAGCAATTCCCTGGATGTAGTGGTCGTGGACTCGGTAGCGGCGCTGGCTCCCCGGGCAGAACTTGAGGGGGCGATGGGCGATGCACATGTGGGATTGCAAGCGCGTTTGATGTCACAGGCGCTCCGCAAACTTACTGCGGCGATCAATAAATCCAAAACATGCTGCATTTTCACGAATCAAATCCGCGAGAAAATCGGCGTGATGTTCGGCAATCCCGAAACGACACCCGGCGGGCGGGCTTTGAAGTTTTATTCATCCGTGCGCATTGATATCCGGCGCATTGCAAACTTGAAAGATTCGACGGGACGGGTGTACGGCAATCGCACCAAATGCAAAGTAGTCAAAAACAAAGTAGCGCCGCCGTTTACCGAAGCGGAATTTGACATTCTGTATGCCGAAGGTATTTCGTGGTCCGGTTCGATTCTTGATGCGGCTATTCAGTATAACTTAATTGAAAAACGCGGATCCTGGTTGTCCTACGAAGGCGAGCAAATCGGACAGGGTCGCGATGCGGCGGTTGAATTGCTACGCAACGATAAAGCAATGGCCGAAAAACTGATCGAGAAAATCAAGGAAGCGCATGATGCGGTAGTGCATGGCGGCAAGAAAAACGCGTAACAGCGCGATGGATTTAATCTCATGACTTCTGCGGAAATACGTCAATCGTTTCTTGATTTTTTTGCGTCAAAACAACACGCCATCGTGCCGAGTTCCCCGGTCGTGTTGCCGACGGATCCCACGTTGTTGTTTACCAATGCGGGTATGAACCAGTTTAAGGATATTTTTCTGGGCAACCGTGAAAGCAAAGACCGGCGTGTCGCAAATACGCAAAAATGTATCCGGGTCAGCGGTAAACATAACGATCTGGAAGAAGTCGGCATTGACACGTATCACCATACGTTTTTCGAGATGCTGGGCAATTGGTCTTTCGGCGACTATTACAAGCGCGAAGCGATTGCCTGGGCATGGGAACTGATGACCGAAGTATGGAAACTTCCGAAAGATCGCTTGTGGGCCACAGTCTACCGTGACGATGATGAAGCCGAATCGCTCTGGAAAGAAGTTACCGATATTGAGCCTTCGCATATTCTGCGGTTTGACGAGAAAGATAACTTTTGGGAAATGGGCGAAACCGGCCCCTGCGGGCCTTGTTCGGAAATCCACATAGATCTTACGGAAAATGGATGCGAGGCGGACATGGTCAATGCCGGATCGCCGGAAGTCATTGAGTTGTGGAATCTGGTGTTTATTCAGTACAACCGTCAGACCGACGGATCGTTGGTGGAATTGCCGTCTAAACATGTAGATACCGGAATGGGGTTTGAGCGTGTAGCGGCGGTGTTGCAGGGTAAAAAATCCAATTACGATTCGGATGTATTTACGCCGCTGTTGCGGAAACTGCAGGACATGTCCGGATGCGCGTACGAAGGAGAAGCGGCGGTGGCGATGCGCGTGATAGCCGATCATATTCGCGCGTTGTCCGTCGCGATTGCGGACGGGGTACTGCCATCCAACGACGGGCGCGGTTATGTATTGCGACGGTTATTGCGTCGCGCGGTTCGTTACGGGCGGAAACTTCATTTTACGCAGCCGTTTATGGGGGAATTATTTCCTACGCTGGAATCGGTTATGGGCGATGTATTTCCTGAGCTCCGGGCCAACAGGGAACGCGTGTTGCGCGCGTTGCAGGCGGAAGAGGAAAGTTTTGCTACGACACTGGACCGGGGCCTGGCGTTATTCGAGGACGTAGCCGCGAAAGTAACCGCGTCGGGGCAACGGTTGTTTCCGGGCGATAGCGCTTTTAAGTTGTACGACACGTATGGATTCCCCTTGGATTTAACAACGCTGATGGCGAGTGAACGTCATTTGTCGGTAGACCAGGAAACGTTTGACGCGTTGATGGAGCAGCAACGGGAACGGGCGCGTCAGGATCGCAAATCAGCGGCGATGGAGCATGATGTCGAAGTAGTGCAAGCGTTATTGAAAGAAGGTGTTCGCACGACGTTTGTCGGGTACGGCAGAACCGAAGTGGAAACGCGCGCGCTGGCCTGCCTGGCGGGTGGCGCTGTCAAAGACACGTTGACGGAAGGGGAATCCGGGGAATTGGTGTTGGCTGAAACCGTATTTTATTCCGAATCCGGCGGGCAAGTGGGGGATCGCGGAGTGATTCGCGGACCGCATGGCGAATTTGAAGTATGGGATACCCAACGTCCAGCGGAAGGACTGGTGTTGCATATTGGTCAGGTAACGCAAGGGGTAATGAAGCGCGGCGATGCGGTGGCTGCGTTGGTGGATACAGCGCGTAGGGCGCATTTGGAATTGCACCATACCGCCACGCATTTATTAAACGCGGCGTTGCGCGAATTGGTCAGCGCTACGGTGCGGCAAGCCGGTTCGCTGGTCGCGCCGGACCGGCTGCGTTTCGATTTTACGCATTACGAAGCGGTGCCCGCGGAGAAACTGGAAGCGATTGAGCGGCGGGTGAACGGGTGGATCATGGACGATGTGGGCGTGAAGACGTACACCATGGCGTATAAAGATGTTCCGGATTCCGGGATTATCGCGGTATTTGATGAAAAATACGGCGATGAAGTGCGCGTGGTGGATATTGGCGGTTTCAGCCGCGAATTGTGCGGAGGCACGCATGTTCAGGAAACAGGGCGGTTAGGATTTTTCCGCATTGTCAACGAAAGTTCAGTGGCGTCGGGTGTGCGACGTATCGAAGCGGTATGCGGATGGCCGGCGTATGAATGGACGCAGCGCGAACATGAATTGGTGCGCGGGTTGTCGCAGCGGTTCAGTGTGTCTCCGGACGAATTAGTTAAACGCGTGGATCAGCTTGTGGAGCACAACCGCAAGTTGGAAAAAGAGCTGAAACAAAAAGCGGCATCCTCGAGTAAGGAATTGGCGGTGACGCTGGTGGATCAGGTGGAACAGGTAGGCCATACGCCGGTGCTGGCCGCCGTGGTGGACGCGATGAACATGGATGCGTTGCGGGGGTTGCTGGATCATCTTCGTCCCAAAATTCCATCCGGCGTGATTGTGCTGGGCAGCGCTTCAGAGGGCAAAGCTTCGTTTGTGGCAGCGGTAAGCGATGATCACGTTGCGGCCGGCATACATGCCGGACAATTAATCGGCGCAATCGCGAAAATAGCGGGCGGGGGCGGGGGTGGACAGCCCGGGAAAGCCCAGGCCGGGGGCAAAGACCCCGCCAAAGTGCCGGAAGCGATAGCCGCCACCAAGGACTTGATTCGCCGCATGATCGAGTCCAAAGCATCATAAGAATCGGATTGAATCAATAATTTGCCTTGCGCGTATGCCGGATTATCTGCATATTGCCAAGCTTTTCAGGAGTAATTGAATTCGCGCGAGTCCGCAAGGAACGCGTTGTTGATAGAGGAAGTACACATGGCAAGAACAGCACCTATTTCGAAAACACGTAACATTGGCATTATGGCGCATATTGACGCGGGCAAAACCACAGTCAGTGAGCGTATTTTATTTTACTCGGGAAAGACCCATAAAATCGGCGAAGTGCATGATGGCGCAGCGATCATGGACTGGATGGAACAGGAACGTGAACGCGGCATTACGATTACGTCGGCCGCCACAAGCACCGAATGGCGCGGTCATCGTATTTCCCTGATTGATACGCCGGGACACGTGGATTTTACCGTGGAAGTAGAGCGTTCCCTGCGTGTGTTGGACGGCGCTATCGCGCTGTTCTGCGCTGTCGCCGGTGTGCAACCTCAATCCGAAAAAGTCTGGCATCAAAGCGAAAAATATAATGTGCCGAAAATCGCGTTTGTGAACAAAATGGACCGGACCGGCGCTGATTTTTTTAGTGTAGTCAGCGATATCCAAGAGGAATTCCAAGCCAATGCGGTTCCGGTTGTAGTCCCGATCGGGCAGGAGGAAAACTTCCTGGGCATTATTGATCTGATGGTCATGAAAGCGATTTTTTACGATGAAGACACCCATGGCGCCAAGTTCCGCGAAGAAGATATTCCTGCGGAATTGATGGATGAAGCGCAAAAGTGGCGCGCTAATTTAGTCGAAAAGTGCGCCGAGCAGGATGACGCCTTGCTGGAGAAATTTCTGGAAGGCACCGAATTAACCACCGATGAAATTGTCGGCATTTTGCGTAAAGCCACCATTTCCCGTAAAGTGGTTCCGGTCTATTGCGGCTCGGCCTTCAAGAATAAAGGCATTCAACGGTTGCTGGACGGCATTGTTAACTTGCTGCCTGCTCCTAGTGATATTGAGCCGGTGATTTCCGTCGAAGATGACGCGGATAAAATATATTTCGAGCCCAAAGATGACGCCCCGTTCTCGGCGTTGGCGTTCAAAATTATGGCCGACAAGCACATGGGCAAATTGACTTATATCCGTATTTATTCCGGAACGCTTGAAGCAGGCTCCAATGTATACAATAGCACCCGCGACAAATCACAGCGCGTCGGGCGAATTTTGCGTATGCACGCCAATCGTCAGGAAGGGCTGGAATCGGCGCATGCGGGTGAAATCGTGGCCGTGGTAGGGCTGGGTGACACCAAAACCGGCGACACGATTTGTTCGAAAGATCATCCGATTCATCTGGAGGCCATCGAGTTTCCGGCGCCCGTTATTTCCATTAGCATCAAGCCGGAAGCGCAAGCCGATAATGAAAAACTAGGCGAAGCGTTGATGCGGTTGTCCGACGAAGATCCTACGTTTGTCGTGGCGTACGATCATGAAACCAGCGAAACGATTATTTCCGGCATGGGCGAATTGCATCTGGAAATTATTGTGGACCGTATCAAACGCGAGTTCGGTGTGGTGGCTGATGTCGGCCGGCCGGAAGTCGCATATCGCGAGACCGCTACGCGATCCACAGACGGGTCGTATAAACATGTTAAACAATCCGGCGGTCGCGGACAATACGCGCATGTCGTGATGAAGCTGGAGCCGTTGAATCCTGGTTCCGGTTTTGAATTTGTGAATAAAATTGTCGGGGGTCGTATTCCTTCGGAATATATCCCGTCGGTTGAAAAAGGCGTGATCAAAGCCATGACGCGCGGCCCATACGCCGGGTATCCCGTGGTGGATATGCGTGTGGAACTGGTGGATGGATCGTACCACGATGTGGATTCCAGCGACTTTGCGTTTCAGGAAGCAGGCCGCGCTGGCTTTAAGGAATTGTTTTTAAAAGGCAATCCCGAACTGCTTGAACCTGTGATGTCGGTTGAAGCGGTCACGCCCGAAGATTTTATGGGACCGGTAACAAGTTCGATTTGTCAGCGTCGCGGACGCGTCGAATCCATGGATTCGGTGAAAGGCAATAAAGTAGTACGGGGCATGGTGCCGCTGGGCGAGATGTTCGGGTATTCCAATACATTGCGTACGTTGACGCAGGGACGCGCTTCGTTCAGTATGCATTTTGAACATTATGAAGCAGTGCCGTTTGCGTTGGCTGAACAAATTGTCAAAAAACGCCGCGAAGAAAATAAAGTGCGATAATTTTAAAAAACTTGATCCACAGCTTAAGGCTGTGTCATACTACGGGCATGAGCGATCAATCCGAATTAAAGCAAGTGAAAGTGCTGGTCCTGAGCATTCATCAGGAAATAGGCGAGGCGTTTATCAAAGATGTGTGTGGCGCGGGGAACCAAGCTACCATAGGCGGACATCGCGTGATATTGGATGTGCTTGCGGGTGATCCGCGCCTTAATGCCGCTTGGGATGATACCGTTCGAAGTGCAGAAGGCATTTTATTGTTAACGCGTTTTCTGGATGTGATTTCCTTGGATAAAATTAAAGCGATGTACCGTCGTTTGCCAAGTGATCGTTCTATTCCGATTCTGGTGTTGGTTGTGCGCGAAGAAGGCGAAAGTGATTTTAAAATGAGTTGCCCTGTGTGCGGCCAGAAGCTTTGGGTGCGCGATGCAGATGTCGGCAAACGCGGGCGTTGTCCGAATTGCAAAAAAGCGTATGTATTGCCGGATCAAGTGCAGCATGTGCGTGGGCAATTGGCTTTGCCGGATGTTATCGAAGTCGCGCGCGTTTCAAGCGGCAACGGGAAATCAGCGCGCAGCGCGGTGGAAGGCGTTCTGAAGTTTATGTCCGAAGGTTTAATCGAGCAAGACAGTGGGCTCGATCCCGAAGTGCTTAAACAGTCCACGATTCGCGTGCAAATCAGCCCGGACGATATTTAATCGTTCGCCGCGGCGCCGGCAGCGTCCGGTATGGCGTATATTCTTAATTCTCCGTCGTCCAAAACGCTTGAATCCATGTGTTCATCGTCCACGTTCGAGAATATAAGTTTCCCCGTTGCGCAAAGCGTTTGTATGGCTCCGGGCAAGGCCGCGCTTTCCTGGCCTACATTAAAAGCGACAAGCATTGCATGCGCGCCTTCGCCACGCCGGTATGCCGCCAATCCTTTTGCGTCGTCAACATAAACAAGTTCGACCTGCTCGCTTTGAAAAGCGGGATGTTCCCGGCGCAGATGGATCAACGTACGCGCGGCATCATGAAGACGTTTGCCGTCATGGGAGACAAGCAGGCTCCAATTTAAGGGATTCCAGCCAACAAATTTAGGTGTGCGTTCTCCGAATTCCTGTCCGGCATAAAGCATTACGGGACCGGGGGATGTCAACGGCAACGCTAAAGCCATGACGGCCCGGCGCCATAACGCTTCGCCTTCGTACCCGCTTTCGGATAATTCGCGCCACACGCGCTCTTCGTCATGGCTTTCGGTATACACCATGCGCTGTAGCGACGATTCAAATCCAAGGCGGCGCGCATCCAGCATGTCACGCAAGACGTTTTCTTCGAAGCGGCCGTTTTTGATCATTTCCCGTATGTTCCATCGGTATTCGGCGTGCCAACCGGTGTCCATTTCAGACGTAATGATCAATGCCGGTTCAATAGGCAAATGTTCAGCGATTTGTATCGAGTGTTTATCTTCCTGACGCGCCACATACGCGTACCAACTCGCGCCCCAGTCGTTGTAGCCTGACCAACCGGTCCATCGCGTGGCATCGTAGCGGAAACCATCCAATCTGAATTCGCGAATCCAATAACGGATGACATCGGCTGTCCACCGTTTTACGGCTTCGGATTCCTGATCAATTTTCGGGAAGCCCCAGTTGTCCCCTTTGAATGCTTTGAAATAAGGGTTTACATCATAAGCATCGCCGTACAAACGAAATAGCGAAGACCCCCATTCCGCGTGGTTTAACACCAGATCCATAATGACGGCAAGACCGCGTTGGTGCGCTTCGTCTATCAGGCGTTTGAGATCCTCGGCGGAGCCGTACGTTTGTTCGACAGCGAAATGATACGCGGGATTGTAGCCCCAGCTTTCGTTGCCGGGAAAAGGATGCCAAGGCATAAGTTGCAAGGCGGTGACCCCTAAATCCTTAATGTAGTCCAAGCGCTTCGTGATGCCCTTAATGCCTTCTCCCGGACAGAAATCATGGATATACACTTCATAAATAATTAGATTCTCCAGCGGGGGACGCGAGAGGTTGTCCGCTTGCCATGGGTAGGGTTGCTGGCCGACGTGTACGACGGACAGGGCTTCTTCGGGTAACCAGCCTTTGGTTCCGTCGGGCCGATTCCATTGAATCTCCGTAGCGTAAGGATCCGCCAGTTTTCTTCCTCCGTCTACGAGGTATTGGTAGGCATGTTCACCCGGCGCAAGATCAAGGGTGATATGCCATACGCCGTCGTTTTCCTGTGTCATAAACAACGGTTTTTCTCCCCAGTTATTTGTCGCGCCAATCCATTGGACCGAGTGTTTGCCCGGGGCGAATAACGCAAACGTCACTTGGCCATGCGCATTGGTATGAGCGCCTAGCGGCTTGGATAGCGTCAGATCGTCGCTGTGCCCGCATGGGGCCCAGGCATAGCAAAACGCGATAATAAGCAAACGCAGATATACCGCCATAATGGAACTCCTTATCGGTGTGTGCCGCGAGGCGGTTATTTCCCGGCGCGCGCGGCGGGTTTAGGGGTAAGCAGCATAAAAATACTGCGGCCGACCAACTTGGGCTGGGCTTCGGCTTGCGCGATATCTTTCAAGTTTTCCAGCACACGATTCATGACTTCAAAGCCAAGTTCCTGGTGGGCGCCTTCACGGCCCCGGAAAAATAAAGAGCATTTGACGCGGTACCCGGATTTGATGAAATCGCTCGCATGGCGCACTTTGGTTTCAAAGTCGTGAACATCCACATTGGCATGGAATTTGATTTCTTTGACTTTTGTGGCTGACGCGTTTTTTTTCTGCTGCTTGACTTTTTTCTCCTGATCATACCGGTATTTCCCGTAATCCATAATGCGGCACACGGGAGGATTCGCCTGCGGCGCTATTTCGACCAGGTCTACGCCTCGATCGGCGGCGCGGGCCAAGGCGTCACGCGTGGATACCAAGCCTAATTGTGTCCCGTCCTCGTCAATCAAGCGGACTTCGGGAACGCGAATACGATGGTTGACCCGTACAAGCGGGCCTGATGATCTGGTTGGTTGATTACGAATGGCAGCCTCCGGGTTGTCGTTATCGTTCGGCAGCCGGTTGCGGCGCCGTTTTATTTTCTACTTCTTGTTGAACCATGTCCATAAATGCCGCAAGTGGTTGCGCGCCTTGATCGCCTTGTACGCGATTACGCACGGCCACGACTTGGTTTTCCTCTTCCTGGGGGCCGAGGATCAACATGTATGGTATTTTTTCCAATTGTGCATGACGGATTTTAGCGCCGATTTTGTCGGAACGTTCATCCACCGTACAACGGAAATCCCGCGCGCGCAGGTCGTCGGCCACGCGCTGCGCATACATTAATTGCTTTTCGGTAAGTGGGAGCACGCGGATTTGCTCCGGCGCAAGCCACACGGGAAATGCGCCTGCGTAATGTTCCACCAGGATGCCGAAAAACCGTTCAATGCTTCCCAGCAAGGCGCGATGCACCATATACGGCTGATGTTCCGCGCCATCTTCGCCGATATACGTCAGTTGAAACCGTTCAGGCAAGTTAAAGTCAAACTGGACAGTGCTCATTTGCCATTCACGTCCAATGGTGTCTTTGACTTTTAAGTCAATTTTGGGACCATAAAATGCGCCGCCGCCCACATCAACTTCGTACGGAATCCCTGCCGTGGTGAGCGCGTTTTCAAGCGAGGCCGTGGCTTGTTGCCAGCGGGCTTCTTCGCCTACCGCTTTCTCGGGGCGCGTGGCCAGATACGCCGTGATTTCCGTAAATCCAAATGTATGCCACATGCCAATGGCAAAATGAACCGCCCGCGCAATTTCGTCTTCGACTTGCTCCGGTGTGCAGAAAATATGCGCATCGTCCTGCGTGAACCCGCGCACCCGCAGCAGGCCGTGCAGCACCCCGGCTTTTTCGTAGCGATAAACCGTGCCTAATTCCGCCCAGCGCAAGGGGAGTTCACGATACGAGCGGCGGTGGCTTTGATACATTTTAATGTGAAAAGGACAATTCATGGGTTTGACGAAATAAGCTGTTTCGTCAATGTCCATCGGCGCATACATGCTTTCTTTATAAAACCCGAGATGGCCCGACGTTTCCCACAAGCCGGAGCGCCCGATATGCGGGCTGTACAGCATGTCGTAGCCGCCCCGGAAATGTTCTTTGCGCCAGTATTCTTCAATGATGGTGCGGATACGCGCGCCTTTGGGATGCCAATGGATAAGGCCCGGCCCCACATCTTCCTGTATACTGAATAAATCCAGTTCTTTGCCTAGTTTGCGATGGTCGCGTAATTTGGCTTCTTCCAGTTGTTTAAGATGCACGCGTAATTGCTTGTCTGAATCAAACGCGGTGGCGTATACGCGTTGCAGCATCGGATTAGTTTCGAGGCCGCGATAATACGACCCCGCCACGGTTAGCAGTTTAAATGCTTTGACGTCGCCTGTGCTTTCCACGTGCGGTCCGCGGCACAAATCCACAAATTCACCGCATCGGTAAAACGTGATGGCTTCGCCTTCGGGAATATCGCCAAGTCGCTCGATTTTATACCGTTGGCCCATGTCGTTAATCATGCGCCGGGCTTCGTCGCGGGATACTTCAATACGCTCAAACGGATGATTCTCCCGAATAATGTTAGCCATTTCTTTTTCAATGGTTTCAAAGTCTTCGGGAGTCAAGCGGGTAGGAAGGTCAAAGTCGTAGTAAAAACCTTCTTCTGTGGGGGGGCCGATGTCCAATTGCACATCGTCGTATAAACGGCAGACAGCGGCGGCCATGACATGTGCGGCGCTATGCCGCATCTTGTAAAGATGTGAACTCGTGTCTAATTTCATCAAATAAGCGTCGGCCGTTTCCTTTTTTCCGAAAAAATGGTGGGCGATACAGGACTTGAACCTGTGACCCCTACCATGTCAAGGTAGTGCTCTAGCCAACTGAGCTAATCGCCCGCTCCATACATTTGCCATGCACTATAGGGGACGTATGGAATCCTGTCAACGTGTTCCGGTCATAGGACTATCCTCATTTTTTTTGACGTGATAAGAATATATCAATTGAAGTTTAATTATTTGACAGGATAACAGGATCATTCAGGATTACTGAAACAATCCTGCTAATCCTGTTATCCTGTCAAAATATCCGCTATGGAGCCTCTCTCATTGCAAAACGTCTGTATTTCTTTTTGGGGGTCATGATTTCCTGACTATTGGCGGGGTAAGGGGTGCGTTGACTTTCCTTTACGATACGGGTAGGTTAATGGCATCCCAGACACAAGGAGAACATGCATGAATTTCAAGCCGGTACATGGTTTTGTGATGGCAGCTTTATTCGCGGTTTGCGCGGCAGGATGTGGCACACTTTCTGACTCCATGTCGTCCCCGCGGGGACAGGATGCTATGGTGTCGGAAGCCGACCATCAATTGACGTTGGATATATTGCATCGGCTGCAAAATGACAGTGTGGCAAACGAAAGCAATTTCGGCGTGGTATCGCGCAGCGGGGTGGTTACTATTTATGGCTCTGTAGCGGATGAAGGCATGCGGCGCCGTGTCCTTAGTATCGTGCAAGGCACACCGGGCGTAATGCAAATTCATGACCGCCTCATGCGTTAAGCGGTTCCTTGCCCCACTTCTCTGCTGCCTGGGCGTGCTTGCCTGCTCGTGCGCGTCACCGCGTAGGCCTGCGATCACTTCGTCACCGGTACAGCCAGCGCAGCAAGAAACCGGTTTTTATCTCGACGCGGTTCCGCGGTATGTCTCTGATGATTCCCTTCCGGCGGCGCTGGCCATGGCCAGTGATGCATGGGATGCGCCGTCTTTGTGGGCGCGTATGCAGCGAAATTGGGAAGCGCGCCGGATCGCGGCGTGGAATAAAAATAGCGATGCCTGGAGCGGGCTTCTTCGCGCGCGTGGGTTATGGCTGTATGTGGCCGCGGAAAGCGAACCGGGTGAAGCCCGGCGCTGGGCGCGGCGCGGTGTGCCGGTAATCGTGTATATGCAATCGCTGGCTATGGACGATCAATCACGGTTTCCGGCTGTCCTGGTTGCGTATGACCCTGAAGACAAACAATACTTGGTTTATACAGGCGCGCGGGAGCCGTTTACGATGGATGGGGAAACATGGCGCTTGATGCGGAAACACGCGCAACATGCGTATTTGTTTATCGCGCCTGATTCATGGGATGATCCGGCGATGCATGCGGCCATGTTGCGCGCGCGCGGACGTTGGTGGATGAAGGATGCCGCCTACATGCGCGCTATAAAGGATTTTAACCGCGCGCTGGAACAAGCTCCGGACCAGCCGGACTTGTATGTTGAATTAGCCGATGCCTATTTTTTTACGGGCGATTTTGCGCAAGCGGAACCGCTTTATCGCGCGGCCCTTGCGTTGGACGAATTAAATGCGCGCGCCATGAACAACCTGGCGTATATGTTGTTGTCCGAGAGTCGTGAAACAAATGAAGCATTGCATCTTGCGCGTAATGCTGTCATGCGCCAGCCGGATAATCCCCGGTACCTGCATACACTGGGATGGGCGCACCAAAAAAATGAACAGAAAAATGAAGCTGTCCGGGCATGGAAACGGGCTCGTACCCGCGCAGTGACGAGGCTTTCACCCGACGAACAAGCCGCGATTGCATGGCGCTTGGCCCGGCACTATAGCGAAAATGGACAGGCGCATCTGGCGCGTCAGGTTGTCTCCGATATCCTCTCGCTGCATCCAGGGATCATAGTGCCTGATGATCTACAATCCCATGTGCATGTGGATCAATTCGTGCCACGATGAACGGAGCAGTGAGGGGTTGGCGATGTGCAATGCCCGGCTAAAACACCTTATGGATAAAAGTTGCCGATCGCGGTTGTGAAATGATAGCGTTTTATCAACGAACATTCTTTGCCTATGCAAAAGCATAACGACATTTATAGAAAAGAAAATCCGCTGTTGCCCAAACGTCGCCGGGGACGCCATGCTTCCCGGGAAGAAGCCGCCGGCGCTGTATTTCCAGCTTCGTCTTCCTCCACATCGCGTCGTGAACGGCCTCCGATGCCTGTGGGCAATGTAGATGGCCGCACCGATACTCATTATCGGCCCCGGTCCAACCGGCGTCGCCGCAAACAACAGGGACTGAGCTGGCCTAATAAACTGCTGTTTGGAGGCATGGCGGCATTGTTGCTGGGCTATGTGGCGGTGTTGGCGTATAGCACGATCAAAAATAGGAATACCCCCGAGGCGCAGCCTGCAGTCGCGGTAGCTGAACCGGTGACTGAAGATACTCCCGCCACGCGGGTAGAGGAGGGAGATGCTGCGCTGGTTGATACGAAGCCAAGCGAACGTGTGGACGCGCTGGATCGTGAGCGGGAAGCATTTATACGCGAAGCTGTGACGCGCTGGAAAGACGCGTTGAGTCATGTGGAAAGATCGCGCACCGCGCGTGAAAGAGGCGCCGATCTGACATCGGTTGCAGAACGATTGGAAGAAACGCTTGTAAATTCCCCGTCGCTGTTGGACGTCCAAGCGGAGCTTGCCGATGTTTATGTGGAATTGAAGCGGTACGATGACGCATACGCCATGTACGTATCTATTTTAGAGTCAAATCCACAAGACTACGAAGTGCGCCTTAAACTTGCGCAGGTGTTGGCCGGCATGCAGCAGCATCGTGCCGCGCTTGCCATGGCGCAATGGTTGCTTGAAGCCGATGCATTCGCGGAACAACCGAATTATGTGGCGGCGTTGGCTTTATTGCAGTTAGGCCAGGTCAATGAAGCTATAACTCATTTGCGACGACTGGTTAGCCTCAATCGCGAAAATTTGATTTATCGCAATTATCTGGCCGTGGCGTTGATGCGTTTGGGACAACATGAACAGGCGGAAACGGTGCTACGCGACGTGCTGGCGGAAGATCCATCCAATTCCGTGGTGTATTACAATCTCGCGGTTAGTTATGCGCAACAGGAAAATGCGCAAGCTGCCGTGGATATGCTTCAATCCGCCGCGCAGCAGTTTGGCATGCCGTTTGTGATGGCATGGTTTGAAAGTCGTGAACTGGATCCGATTCGTGATACTCCGGCATTCCAAGCGTTACGGGATGAAGCCTTGGATACGCCTGCGCCTTAATCATCTTTTCCGGTTTTGTCTGATTCGCTTTTTTCGGGGATTTCGCCTTCGGATTTCCCTCTCTTGAATTCATTAATGCTGCGTCCGATAGAACGCGAAAGTTCGGGAAGCTTTTTAGCTCCGAATAACAACAACAGCACGACAAGCACAATCAACAGTTCAGGCAAACCTGGCCGCCCGGTTATAAACGCAGTATACGTCATTTTACTCTCCTCGATCCCTTCGATACAGTCACGGTTTCATAATATCGCCAGGCGCTGGCGCGCCATAAACGATATCCGCAGCCCAAAACGGTGGTTGGCTTTGCCCGCTTATACGCACACGCGCTACTTCGGCACTGTTGCGGAACACGCCATACTCAGATCCCTGCTGCGGAACCCCTGCGCATCGCAGGATTACAAACCGATCATTTTCCATAACATACAGCACCTCCCCGGCGGGGGGAAGTCCAAAATCATGAGGGATTCCCGGGGGCGCGTCCTCGGGCGAAACCGTGGCGCATCCGGGCCCTGTCGCCAGCGTCAGGACCGCCAGCCATAAAATCGCGCCGGACAAGGCACGGTGCTTGTGTTTCTTCAACATATCCAGTAGGGTCTCCTGCGTTGTCAGAACGATAATTTATCACGGAGAAAAGCATGCGGATACAATTTTTCGGTGGCGTCGAGACCGTAACAGGCACGAAATACCTCATTCAAGCTAACGGTTCACAAGTCCTGCGAGACTACGGTATGTTCCAGGGTCGCCGGAAAGAAGCCCGCAAAATAAACGAAAACGTGCCGGTGGATCTTGAAAACGTAGATGCCATGGTTCTTTCCCATGCGCATATTGACCATTGCGGCATGATTCCCATTCTGGCCAAACACGCGTACAGCAAACCGATTTATGCCACGCGCGTGACGCGCGATTTATGCGAAATCATGCTGCGCGATGCAGCCCATATTCAAGAACAGGACGCCGCGTATTTGAACCAGAAAACCAACCGCAAAGGGTTCAAGCCGGTTATCCCGATGTTTACCACGGAAGACGCCGAAGCCGCGCTGAAATTATTTCATGGCGTCGGATATGAAACCATCACGGTTGCGCCGGGCATTCAAGTTTCCTTTATTGAAGCCGGGCATATTCTTGGATCAGCGATGAATGTATTTACGCTGCGAGAAGGCGACAAAAAAGTGCGGCTTGGCATCGCGGTGGACATGGGACGCCATGATTTGCCGATTGTGCGCGAACCTGAAACCATGGCGGATATTGACGTGCTGGTTATCGAAAGCACGTACGGAGATAGAGTACACGCAAACGCCGTGGAAGCCGATGCGCAATTGTACGAAGTTGTCCAAGCCACTTTGGACAAAGGCGGGAAAGTGCTTATTCCTTCGTTTGCGTTGGAGCGGGCGCAGGAAATTATATTCCACCTTGCGAAAATATTCAGCTCGGGCAAATTGCCGGAAGTGCCGGTGTATGTGGATAGCCCCATGGCCGATGCCATCACTCATGTGTTTAATGAAAGCTCGCATTACATGAACGATGAATTTCATGAGCTTCGCGCTAAAATCGGCGAAGTCATGCGCCCGCCCTGGGTCAAGTTTACAAGCAGCGTCGAAGAATCCCGCGCCGTTACCGACTCCAAAGACCCGTGCATTGTCATTGCGGCATCGGGGATGTGCGAGTACGGGCGCATTCTCCACCATTTGAAGCACGGCATTGAAAATCCCGCCAATACCATTGTGATTGTAGGATTTCAGGCCGCGCACACACTGGGCCGCCGTTTGGTGGAAGGGATTGATGAAGTAAAGATTTTCGGGGACACGTTTAAGCGTCAAGCCGAAGTGAAAGTGTTGAATGCATTCAGCGCGCACGCTGATCGTAATGATTTGCTGGCGTATGTGCGCAAAGTTAAACCTCGTAAAGTCTGTCTGGTACATGGGGAACAGATGCAGCGGGAAACATTAGCCGAAGCGATTCTCGAGGAGAATCTCGCGGAGGAAGTGCTGCTGCCCATGAACGAAGAAATACTGGAATTGGGTTAATGGCCGCCACCCGTGCAGGCATCGTGGCTGTGGTAGGCGCGGCGAATGTCGGTAAATCCACGTTGATTAACGCGCTGGTCGGCGAGAAAGTAGCTATTGTCAGTCCCGTAGCCCAAACCACGCGCACCATTATTCGCGCGATTTTTACGGAGCCGCGCGGACAACTGGTTTTTCTCGACTCGCCCGGCGTGCATAAAGCCAAATACGATTTGGGTCGCATGATGAACCGCATGGCGCGTAGCGTTGCCGAAGGCGTGGATGTGGTATTGCTTGTGCTGGATGCATCCCGCGCGCCACGCGAGGAAGACGACGGATGGATGCGCCGCTTGATGCGTGAAGAGCAAGACGCCCATGTCGTAATGCTGATGAATAAATGCGACACCGCGCGTAATTATACGCAGGATTATCGCGCGTTGTGGCAGCGGATTAGCGAGGAAAAGAAACAGCATGGCGAGCGTTCGCCTTGGCGCGCGGTAGCCGGCCTCACCGGGCAAGGCGTGCCTGAGTTGACATCGTATTTGTTTGATGTTGTGCCCGAAGGACCCAATCTGTTTCCCGATGACATTCTGACCGACTATCCTCGTAAACTGAATATCGCCGATATTATCCGCGAAAAATATATCCCGTATTTGAAAGAAGAACTTCCTCATGCCATAGCCATTGCCATTGATGATGTGGAGGAAAGTGAAAACAAATGGAACGTTACAGGCACGTTGTTTGTGGATAAGCATTCGCAGAAAGGAATTGTGCTGGGGGCCAAAGGACGGCTTCTTAAGAAAGTGACGGACGAAGCCCGGAAAGAACTGTCCGATATGTACGGGGTGTCTATCAAGCTAACGTTGTGGGTCAAAGTCGAAAAAGATTGGACCCGGAATTTCTGGATGCTCAAAAAGCTGGGCTATGCGTAACGTCATGTCAGACCGGACACGCGCGGCGTTCGTCGCGGGAATACTTTTTGTGCTAGCCCTGCTTCCGTATGTCCCGGGCCTGCAGCATGCCTTCGTGTACGATGATCACGGCCAGATATTGGAGAACGATTTCTTGTCGGAATCCGCGTCTTGGAAGCGCGTTCTGACTCTGCAAACCCTTAACGATCCATCGGTGATCAATGGACGTCGCCCGTTCGTATTGCTCACGTACATGCTGAACCATGCGGTGGCTCCCGAAAATCCTGCTATTTGGCGGAGTACTAATTTGCTTTTTCATGCCGGTGCGGTGGTGGCGTTATACATATTATTGCTGCGCGTGGGGCAGGGAAAGCGGACGTTATTTGCTCTGATGGCCGCTCTGTTGTTTGCGTGGCATCCGCTGCTGATTGAAGCGGTGCAGGCGCCTGCATTCAGGCCCGACGTGGTATGCGGTTTTTTTGTCTTGTTGTATATGCATGCCTGCCTGCGCACCGGGTCTGTTCGTGCCGGTTGGATGATAGGGTGGGGCGCCGTGGCGTTGTTATTGGCGTTGTTCTCCAAGGAAAGTGCCCTCGCGGCGCCGCTGCTTCCTTGGCTGATGTGGCTGGTTTTCCCTGCGACGCGCCCTTCGTCCCGCGCCATGCTTGCGATAGGATGTTTATCGGTGGCATGCATCGCGTTATGGGGTTGGTTGTGCGCCCGCCCAGGAGACGGTAATCCGCCGGAATGGCAGGCCTTAAGTGGCGTATGGAATGGACGTTCACTTTTATTTCCGGACAACGTGCGCACGATGCCGTGGCTGGCATGGATGTATGCACGGTATTTTCTTCTCCCGTATCCTTTGATTGCCGATCACGTGATTGCGCCGGTTACGTCCTGGTTTTCATTTCGTTTCTGGGGGCTGTTGATGGCGTGGGGATTGGTGGCGTACGGGTTGTGGCGCGGGAGAAAAAACCGGCCTTGGTTGCTGCTTGGCGGGGGGATATTCGCTGTATTTTTTGCGCCGGTCTCCAATCTTATTCCGCTGTTAAATCCGTTTGCGGAACGCTACGCCTACATTATGGGGGCAGGCTTTGCCATCATACTTTCCGATGTACTGGCCGGTTACGGCTTAGGGAGAGGGAACTGGCCGCGTGCGCGATTGGCGGGACTGGCGTCGTTGTTGGTGCTGTACGGGGTTTTGGCGCAACAGCGCTTGCCGGCTTGGCGCGATGATTTTACGCTGTGGAGCAAGACGCTACAAGATCAGCCCGCAAGCGCAAGGGCATGGACGTGGGTAGGGTTGTCTTTGAAAGCCAACGCGCAACAGGTCGAAGCTATGGAACATTTCGCGCGTGCCCGTCAATTAAATCCTCGTGATGCGGCGCCGGTGGTCAATATGGCTGTATTGTATGCGGAAGCAGGGGACTACACGCGCGCGGCGACGTTATTTCAGGAAGCTGCGGCGTTGCGCCCGGGCTATGTCCCGATTCTGTGGAATCTCGGACTTGCGCTGCAATACGCAGGTCGTCTGGAGGAGGCAGAATCTATATACGATGAAGTGCTTGCGTTGGATGAGAAGCATGAACAAACGCGGAAAATGCGCATGATCCTGCGTATTGAGCGGGGCGCTTTGGAAGCTGCGTTAGAGGATGTTTTGTGGCTGGAACAACAGCAGCCCGCCGATCCCGAAACACGCGCTGCGGGCGCGTATGTGCGCGAACGTATACAGCCTTGAACACGCGGGATGAATGCCGTACTGTGAGCCTATGTCAGAGTTTCCCCCCCTCTAAGCAAAAAAAAGGGTTGATGGAGAAAAAACATTATGAATAAACAATCGTTTGAATTTTTAAGCAAGCTAATCACAAGCATCAGTCCGTCCGGCTACGAAGATGAAGCGGCGTCGGTATGGCTGGAAGAAGCGCGGACGTTTGCGCACGACATCCGGCAGGATTATCACGGTAACAGCGACGCCGTTATTAATCCGGGAGGCTCGCCACGCATTATGCTTTCCGGACATTATGACGAAATCGGATTTCTTGTCACGCATGTGGACGACGATGGTTTTTTATGGATTCAGCCGGTAGGGGGGTGGGACCCGCAAATTCCTCAAGGACACCACGTCGTGATTCGAGGACGCAAAGGGCATGTGCCGGGCGTTGTCGGTAAATGTCCCATCCATTTAATAAAAGAAGATGCGCGCAATAAAGTAACCAAGCTTGACGAACTATGGGTGGATATCGGCGCTACAAGCAGGAAAGACGCGTTGAAAAAAGTGGACATAGGCGATCCTCTTGTTCTGGCGCAGGGCCTGCAAAAACTGGAAGGGGATTTTGTGGCGGGCCGTGGCTTTGACAATCGTGCCGGCGCGTTTGTGGTGTTGGAAGCCGCGCGTATGCTGGCAAAATTGAAACCCCACGCCGAAGTTCATGCTGTAGCCACCGTGCAAGAGGAAATCGGGTTGCGAGGCGCGCGTACCGCCGCGTTTGGGGTAGACCCGCAAGTTGGGATTGCCGTGGATGTTACGTTTGCGACGGATTATCCGACCATGGGCGAATCGGTGAAAAAATTTGGAAAAATAAAAGTGGGCAAAGGCACGGTGATTACGCGCGGGCCGAATGTGAATCCCAAGTTATTTGATGTGTTGGTGGACGTCGCTAAAAAAGAAAAAATTCCGTATCAGATCAATGTGGAATCCCGGGCGACCGGAACAGACGCCAATGCAATACAAGTCACGCGAGGCGGCGTAGCTACGGCGTTATTAAGTATTCCCAACCGCTACATGCATTCCCCGTGCGAATTAGTAAGCCTTTCGGATTTGGACGCATGCGCCAAACTCATGGCGCACACATGCGCGCGTATTACGGAAAAAACAAACTTTGTTCCGTTTGGCGCATGATGTCGCTCGATAACATTCGTGTAGTGCTGGTGAGTCCTTTATACGGAGGCAATGCCGGTTCGGTTTGTCGCGCCATGATGAACATGGGATTGTCCGACTTGGTAATCGCCGCGCCGCGCGATGATTTTGATGAAAACGATGCGCGGAAGTGGGCATACCGGGCGCAAGTTATTTGGGAAAATCATCGGGAATTCCCGACGTTAGCGGATGCGGTTGCGGATTGTGGGCTGGTGGCGGGCACGTCGGTGCGGGAAGGCTTGTATCGCAGTCATGCGCGCACTCCGCGCGAATGGGCGCCGATGCTGGTAGAGGAGGCGCAGCGGGGCAAAGTCGCGCTTGTTTTTGGGCCGGAAGACAATGGGTTATCCATTGACGACTTAACGCTGTGCACGCAAATCATCCAAATTCCCTCTTCCAAGGATTATGCTTCGCTTAATTTGTCGCACGCCGTCATGGTGTGCGCGTATGAACTATACGTGGCTTCGGGCTTGTTCGCGGGATTGCAGGAACGTTCGCCGGAAGCGCCTGTGGCGATGCGCGAGCGTATGTACAGCATGTGGGAGGATGCGTTGCTAAAAATCGGATTTATGGAACCGCATAAAGCCGGGCACATGATGCTTGGGGTGCGCCGCATACTTTCGCGGGATCAATTAACAGAGACCGATGTCCGCATTTTAATGGGCATGGCCCGCCAGATGTTGTGGTACGTTCAATCGCATCCGGATTCCGATGAAACACTCAGCGCATCGGAACCGGCTCGTTCGGATCTTCCCACGGAATAATCTGTATTTCCCCTTCGACAGGCTCGTCGGCATCCACTTCTTCCGGTTCATCCTCTTCCGGTTCTTCGTCCGGCTCGATAAGCGGCTGTAATCGCGAAGACTCCGATTCCTCTACGTCTTCATTGGTCTGGTCTTCTTCTTCTTGTTCCTGCTCTTCTTTCCGCTTGCGTATTTCCTGCATCAATTGCCGAACTTCTTCACGGTCCATTTCCGTGGTTATCGGTAAAGGATCGCGACGTTGTTCGCGTTTCTTGCGGTCCCACATGTATTGTGTGTCATTATCAAGCGGGGTGGCGAATTCGCTATCCGACCAACCCAAATGCCATTCGGTTTGGCTGGAGTGGGAGCTTCCGTGCAAGCGTGTGCTTTCGGCGCGGGCTTCATCCGGCGTAAGCATGACATACGGCGTAATGAGGACGAGCAATTCCGTGCGGGTATCTTCCACGCTATCGGATCGGAATAAGCGACCTAACAGCGGGATGTCACCCAACAGAGGGACTTTGGCTGTGGTAACCGCGCGGTCGGTGTTGACCAGACCGCCAAGCACAATCGTGGAGCGACTACGTACAGCGATTTGCGCGGACAATTCGCGTTTCGTAATAATCGGCACGCGGTTTCCGTCAATGGTTTCAAAACCGCCTACATTGTCGGCGCTTTGCGCGATTTCCATTACAACAAACCGCTGTGGATTAATGCGCGGCGTCACCGTTAGATTGATGCCGATGTCGCGGAATTGGTAATTGGATACTTGGCGGTCGCCCACGGTGGATGCGCTCGTGGATGTGACAACCGGGCGCGATTCACCTACAATAATTTTAGCTTCCGTGTTGTCTGTAGTCAGGATGACCGGTGTGGAAAGAATGCGTGCGTCACGCGAACTGGCTGCAAGGCGCACAACTGCGTCCACATTTAAATCAAAGAACGTGAGGAAATATGTTAATCCTCCGTCGGCGCCGGGGGGTATGCCTTCGAGTATGTCGTCACGTACATTGCCAAGATCGGACAATCCGCCGGGGGCTGAGCGCCCGCCGAATGCAAACGTAGGGTCACGGATGGGCAATCCGCCAGCCGGTCCAGCGACTTGTTCGTTGTAGGCTGTCAACGTGCGTTGCAACCAGTCCACGCCGGTTTCCACGTTTTTCCCGAGACTGATCTCTACAATGACGGCTTCGATCAGGACTTGGCCCAGCATAATGTCTAATTGGGATACGATGTTTTCCAGTGCGTCAATGTCTCCTTTGCGTCCCATCAAAAGCAACGCATTGGTGCGCGTATCGGAAAGAATTTTGGTGTTGGAGGATAAACGGCCGATTTTAGAAGCTTCTTGTTCCAGGACTTCTTGTTGCGTGCGGTTCCTCGCTATGCCTGCGGCAAAATCACGCAGCGCTTCCGCCCGCCCACCTGTTTCGGAGGGTTCGGTTCCCGCTGCGGTGGCGCCAGTGGGGGATTCGGACGAAGCTGCGCCAATAAATTCATTAAGTATACCTGCAATTTCTTCGGCTTCCGCATATTCCAGCGCAATAACACGCACAATGACTTCGGGATCAATAGGCTGATCCAATACGTCTATAACGCGGTCGAAAAACGCAAAATTCACAGGCCGGGATATAATAAACAACGTATTGATGCGTTCATCAGCCACAATTTTTACTTTGCCTTGAATGACCCCTCGTTCGGCTAAATTGGCGGCTGCTTCCAGTGAGGCGTTATTGGCTTGGGGGGCATCCGGGCGGGTCGGACGTATGACGCCCGGCGGCGCAGCCGGCTGCTCCTGACCACTTGCCGGTGTTGCGACGCGCGCGCGCTGCTCGGATTGCTGATCCTGCTGGTCCTGGATAAATTCGTTCAGGCGGGACGCGACTTCGCCTGCTTCCGCATGGAGAATCCGGCGCACAAAAATATCTTCGCGCGTTTCAATCGGTTGATCAATCAATTCAAGGATTTCGAGTATGCGCGCTACGTTTGCTTCGGTATCGGTTACCATGATGCTATTGGTGCGCTCCAGCGGCTGAATTTTGCCGTACCCGTGAATCAATGGTTGAATAATCGTTTGAACTTCGGCTAGATCCACATGCTTCAAATGAATGACTTGTGACCGCAGCCGGTCGGTGTTGGGGAGGGCGTCTTCCGGAATTTCCATTTCGATAGGCATGCCTTCCTGGCGCACAGCCGTGGGTTGCACCACACGTAGAAAACGATCGCCCATCGGAACCAGCGCCACGTTATGCATTTGCAATACACTTTCGATAGCCTGCAACGCTTCCGTTTCGGTTAAGGTGGTCTGGCTGCGTAGCGAAATCGTCGCGTTAATGCCTGCTGATTTCAGCATGGTGCGCCCGGTAATCGTGCTGTATTGATCCAGCACCATGTCGAGGGGCGAGTCGCGGAAACTTAAATTGACTCTTTTTTCCGGTTGATCATTCAAGACTGTCAACGGAGGCACAACTTGAGCGCGCGTGGTCCCATATCCCAGCGTGAGCCACATGGCCAATCCGACTAAAAAAAGTTTCCTGCGTCTTATGCTTACTTCCATTGTACTCATGCCATGTCCATGCTATTCCGTGCTTTCCACCCGGCTGTATGCGTAATCTACCGTAAAATTCCCGCGCAGCCGGTTCGGCGCGCCTTGGACGGGGGTTATAGTCAATTGTCGAATATCCACTATAGCACCTTGCGCTTGTAACGCATAGAGAAAACGGACCAGCGCATTAAGTTCGCCTTCCCACGTGCAGGTGATTGCCGCCTCAAACAAGTCACCGATTTCGCGTTCGGGTTCGGGTTCCCGGCGAATAAGCGTCAAGCCATGTTCGTCGGCAAATCCTTGCAGATTGCGAAGCAACTGCGAGGTAATGACATCCATGCCGACCGGATACTGGGGAAGACGTTCGCGAAGCACATTCAGCCGTTGATCCAAATCGCCGCGTTGCGCGATTAATCGCTGCGACGCCGCGTGGCGTGCCATCAAATAATCCACTTCCTCGTTCGCGCTTTGCCATGCTTCCAACCGGGGTTCCAGCAGCCAGTATGTGCCGCCCGCCAGCACCGCAAACAACGTAATTACCGCGAGTATGGTTTCGCGTTTGTTCAGTGTCATGATTCGTCTCCCGGTAATTGGGCAGACAAGCGGAATTCAGGAAGTCGCCTGCCTCCGGGCGCTTCGGTTATGCCTTCGGGTTCAACTTCCGTGAACAAAGGGGACTGTTCCATGGATTCCACAAAATCAAAAATTAAATTTACGTCTCTCGCTTGTCCGCGCACGTTGATGGCCTGTCCTTTGCGGTAGGCAAACGAAAGTAATTCCATGCCGTTAGGAAGCAACGCGCTGACTTCCCGTAGCGTTTCCAACGCGGAATAAGTGCGGTCGGCGTATTGTTCCAGATCCTCCACGCGTCCGCGCAGTTCGCGTACGGCTTCGGCGGGTTTTTCGATGGCTTCGATATCCGCGCGCAATGTTTCGATACGCTTGGCGTCTACATGCATCACCGCGAAAAACGCACCTACGCCTATAAGCCATAGCGCAGCCACGGTAATCGTCGCGGCAATCATGCGTTTCCGTCTCGCGTGTTGCCGCTCGGCATCATGCCAACTTGCGGGGAGCAAGTCCATTACGTCGCTCCCGGACGCGGCGCGGCGCGCCAAACCTTCCGTTAATGGAGGCAAATCTTCAAGTGAACGCATATGCACATTTACTTCGCATGATTGGCGCACATGATCCGCGATACGATCAGGCGGGGCGTCACGATGCCACAAGGTGACTTCGGGTACAGCGATTGCGCCCCATTCCGTTTCCAGTGACGTAAGCGTGTAGGCCACTTCCTCGGCAATCTCGGTCGCAAATTCGTCTTCCGTGGCATGGCTTTGCGCATCAAGCGATCGCATAGCGACCGGCAATCCGTCTTGCAGGACGATCAGTTCCGATCCCGTGAGATCCAGAAGCAATAGCGCGTGCCGGCCTTTAGGCGGAATGGCGTTTGCTTCGTAGATTAATTGCCACCACCCTAGTGCAGCCACGTCTACGCGACGAATATTCAAGCCTGCTTGTTTGCCCAAAGCCGCGCGATCATTCACCGATTCCAGCTTGGCGGCGGCGATAAGCACGCGCGAGGTGGTATCGGTTCCACCCGTGCGTTCATAGGTCACCGCCATATGTTCCACCGGGAACGGCGAGAATTTATCTACTTGCAGCTCGACCATACTTTCCAATTCGTCGGGATCCACAGACGGCAAATCCGCCGCGCGCAAAAGAGTTTGATGGGTTGGAATGCCCAGTGTCAGATCGCCTTTAAGCGAGCCACAACATGCGCGTAACTCCTCGGCTCCCAACGGGCCCTGTGTTTCCTGCTCAGGGTCAGCGGGGAGGTCTTTCCTCCCTTGCTCGCTTACTTCGAGAGATCCTTTGCGGCGGCGTAGCGTGGTCCATTCCACGCGCCGACCGTCCCATAAGATCGCCGATACAAATTCGTTGGTTGCCATAAATTGTTTCTATTTGCGCCCGCTACAATTGTTCCTCGCGCCAGTATAAAGGAAGAAGCTGGTCCCCCTCAACACGTATTACCGCCCAGACACCCGCTTTTACGCCACCCACGTCCCCGATGGAGGTAATGCGCAGGAAATGAATATCCCGCACGGTAAGCCGGTCCGCTATGGAAGGGTTCATGCCGGTTTGCGCAATCGCGTCCTGTACCGATTCAAAACCATCATCGCGCGTGCCTGCTTCCCCGTCCACGCCGACACGGTATTCCAGAATATCGTCCACGGCAAACTCATCAATATCCCGTAAAGTCATCAATACTTCGCGGCTGGCGGTATTGACGTTTATTTTTCCATGACTCCATGCCGTCAACCACCCGGCAATGCCTGTGATCCGGTCTTCCTCGTCCACGCCGGGAGGGCTGCCGTATAACAATTCCTCGTCGAAGTGCTTGATCAACAATAATTCGTCTACCGTGTCCAGCTTGGCATTTTTTACTTGGTAGCCACGTTCTTCATAAAATGGATCGTCCGATTCCGCCCCGTTCAGCCGCGCTAAATCATCTTCGTCGGTCCAATCAAAAAAACTGTCAATAATATCAGCCCATTGGTCTTGCGGAATATTCGCTTGATCCAGAATCTCCTCCCAATCTGCATCCGTTAATTCATTGATGCCCCGGCGGCCTTCTTCCGGTTCAATCGTCAGAGTTAAGGTGCCTTCGCCGATTGTACGCGTCAGTTCCCGGATTGCAACGCCACGCGATAAATTTACTACACCCACCAGCAGCGCTTCTTCGTCATCGTTCGCCCCTTGCAGTTCCTCGTCTACTTCGTCCATTTTTGACAAAATAACTTTGCTAAGCTCCACGCCGGAGCGCGCGATGTGTTGGGCTTTTAACCTTTTCCTGTAGTACGAAACGATGTCTGCTTCCACATGCATTTCGAATGCAAATCCGCCGACCAGCAGCGTCAGCAGCAATATAACCCACAACGCAATCACAAGCGCGGCGCCCCGTTTATGGTTTATCGAACGGCTCATAAGTCGCTTTCCGTAAACGAGACAATGCCTGTCACCGCTGGCGCCACGGGTATCTCTATAGCGCGTACCATGCGGATGGGGGGATCGTACGGTTCGGGCGCGTCCATGTATAACGTAATTTCGACCAGAGACGGCACGGCATTGGTGTCTTCCCATTCGTCCATCCATGACGTGGTTTCTTCGTCATAGATTCGACAACGCAAGCCTTGAACACGTGTAGTGACAAACCACGGATCTTCCGAGTCGTCCGGTTCTTCCGATAAATGAGGCATAGCCCGCACAGCTACGCCGTACGAACCTTCGCTTGTGCGTTCCACGCCTACCACGACGCGATGTAATCCGTCGGCCCATGGGCTGTCCACCGGCAGAAAAGCGGAACTGGTTGTGACCCAGCTCATGCGGTCGGCTGGAAACTTTCCTCCGGTATTGGCTTCCAGCCGGAACCCGTATAAATGCGGGGCGGAATCAAAAAAAGCGGTAGAGCGCAGCGCGGCGACGATTTGGTCCATGACAAAATAACTGTGGTGCAGTTCCGTCATGGCGTCTGTGCCTGCTTTCCAGCCTTTTAACGTCGTGGTCACGGTGCTGTATACGATGGTCAGCGCTGTAACCAGAATTGTGAGCGCCACAAGCACTTCAATTAATGTAAACCCGGCTTGTGCGCGGTGCGCCGCTGGACGTATCGGCCAGCTCATGAATCGCTCCGTGTCGTCGGCGAACGGGTGGGGGGCGACGTGGAGGTTTCTTCGTCGAGCGGGGAATACCGGTACTCGACTACTTCTTCATACGCCTTTTTGCCGCGCGCGCTCCATGACACGCGTGTGCGTACTTCAAATAGACGATCATCTTCTTCCTCGCCGATCATGCTGATTTCCCGTTCCCAGGAAAAATCGCTGAACGTTCCGTCAAACGACCCGCGCTCCACGCCGGGTTGCAATTCGACATTTAATAACGGGTTCATGAGTTCCACACGCGGAAGAAGCGCGTGCGCCTGATTGTATAACCGCGCCGCGCGCGCGATGGCCAGACATCGTCCCACGCCTTCCACCACGACCACAAGTCCCAAAGACAAAATAGCCATGGCAAGCATGACTTCGATCAACGTTAATCCTGCTTTCGGTGGGGTTTTCATGGATTAAGTGTGGCGGTGACTGTGCCTGCCAAGTGATCCACTTCCACGGAGATGGAACGCGAACTGCGGCGATCCTGCAAACGCACCGCATACGAATCGGAAATGCCGCTGGGATAATACAGCGCCCAGAACACGCCATCCAATTCCTGTTGCCTCGACGGACTTTCAAAATCAAGTACGACAATATCTTCCGGTAGTAGGCGCTGGAGCAACGATTCTGTTTGCACCGCCTCGTCACTTAAACGGTTGCGACGCCCATCCAGAAACATATCCCGCCCTGTCTGGCCTCCGCTTAAAGCAACCACATCAATCTGTCCCTGTTGTGTATCCACAAACATCGCCAGTTCTTTTTGCTGCAGCACGGCCATGCTACGCGCGTACCGGTGCGCGGCAATAATTTCGCGTGAGGCTGCCTGTAATTTTGCTTGCTGGAACGAGCGCCGGAACGATGGCGCTGCCAGCGATGAAGCCAACAACAGAATCAGCACCACAAGCACGACTTCAATAAGCGTGAAGCCTGCGCGGTTTACGCGATGGATCGGCATGCAACTAAACTCCCACCGCCGGCATGATGCGGCGGCTAATTGGTAATGGCGCTTTCGTTATCCTGCCCGTCGGGTCCCAAGGATTTAAGCGTATAACTGGAATCGCTTCGTTCATAAATATACTCCCGTCCCCATGGATCGGTAGGGATGCCGGACTCCATATACGGCCCGGACCATTTGTCGCCGCCGGGATTGGTAATTAACGCATTCAGCGAAGGAGGGTATTCACCCATATGCAACTCGTAAATGCTTATAGCTAATCCGATATTTTTGATGTCCTGCTTGGCGCGCGCAATTTCCGCGCGGCGCGTGTGTCCGCTAAGTTTAGGCATCGCGGCGCCGACCAAAATGCCGATGATGATAACCACCAGCAGAATTTCAATTAACGTAAAACCGGCTTTGGCACAATGTATTGCTTTTTTCTTCATCTTCTTACCTTTCATCCATTTAATCCTACATCCCGTATCCCGTATCGCGTATCGCGTATCCCGTATCGCGTATCGCGTATCCCGTATCGCGTCCCCAAACTATACACTAAGTCCGCTCGTCAAATCAAATACAGCAAGCAGCATGCTAACCGCGACAAAACCGACTACGACTGCGATCGCCAGGATCATGACCGGTTCAAGCACGGTGGTGAATAATTTGACGTTGCGATCCAGTTCAGAATCGTAGCGCCGGGCAATATGCACCAGCGCTCCGCTCATATCTCCGGTTTCTTCGCCTACCGCCAGCATATCGGTCAACAACCGGGGAAAAATGTTGCCTGCCGCCAGAGGAGCGGAAATCGTGGTGCCGTCGGTTACGCGGTTTCGCGCATTTTTAATTTCGTCCGCAATAAGCACGTTGCCCACTGTATCCTCCACAATGGTTAACGCATCCAGCACCGGCACGCCGTTAGCCAATAACGCGCCTAGCGTGCGCGCGAAATGCGCATACGCATTGGTGGTTACAATGTCGCGGACGAGCGGAATTTTTAATTGCGCGCGATGCCACATCCGCGTGCCGGCTGGCGTCGCCAAATATCGGCGCATGCCTATAAAAGCCGCGACAACAGCCGCCAATACCAATAGTCCGTAATCTACAAGGAACCCGCTTATGGCAATCATCATGCGGGTAGGCAAAGGAAGCGTGCTGCCTAGCTCGTTAAAAATAGCGGTGAAACGGGGCACGACATACATCATGGTAAATAAAATCGTTACCATGCCAACCGCCAGCATGATTAACGGATACGTCAATGCCATCATTACTTTTTCGCGCGCTTCCTGCACGCGCTCGAAATGTTTGCATAACCGTTCCAACACTTCCGAGAGCTCGCCGCTGGCTTCCCCTGCGCGGACCATATTCACGTACAACGACGAAAAGGTTTCCGGGCGTTTGGCCAACGCGTCCGATAAGCTGGAGCCTTGAACAATTTCATCGCGCAGCTCCGGGATAATCACATCCTGCGCTTTGCCGGTTTCGCGGTTGGACAACGTGCCTAGCGCTGTGCCTAACGTCATGCCGGATGCCAGCAAATCACTAAGTTCGCGCGTAAAAAATAAAAGATCACGCAGCGCCATCCGTTGCTTGGAGCTTGCACGCCTGCGCGCGCGCGGTTTCGTTTTTTTCTGGCCTTTCGCAGGCGCGGGCATTGCCGCTCCGCCTTCTTTTACCGCGATGGGCACGTATCCAAGCCGTTCAATCTGGGCAAGCGCAGCTCGCTTGTCGTGCGCGTCTACATGGCCGCTTACGCGTTCGCCTGCCCGTGATTTAGCCGTGTAGGAAAACGAAGGCATGTTACGTTTCCGCCAAGTCTTCGTTGTCTTCGGACACGCGCAGCACTTCCTCCACAGTGGTAACACCGCGGAGCACTTTGGTCCACCCGTCATGCCGCAGCGGACGCATGCCGTGTTTCATGGCTGCCGCCCGTATTTCCGTGGTGCTGGCCCGCGCGACAATCAGTTGGCGGATTGAGTCGCTGATGGGGATGATCTCGTAAATGCCTGTGCGTCCGAGGAATCCGGTATTCCGGCATTCTTCGCACCCGACGGCTTCGTGCGGTGCGCCTTCCGTCAAGCGTTCAAGAGGGAAACCCATGCTTTGCAGTACGTCATGGTCCAACTTCCGCGGCTTTTTGCAATGCGGACACAAGCGCCGCACAAGACGCTGCGCAACCAGGCCTTCCACGGACGAGGCCACCAGAAACGGCTCAATACCCATGTCTACTAATCGCGTAACCGCGCCTGCCGCGTCGTTGGTGTGCAGTGTGCTGAAAACCAAGTGTCCGGTCAGCGCCGCGCGAATGGCAATTTCGGCTGTCTCGCGGTCGCGGATTTCGCCGACCATGATCACGTCGGGATCCTGACGCAAAATATGGCGCAAGCCCATGGCAAACGTAAGTCCGATTTCCGAGCGCACATTAATTTGATTGATTCCGGCCATTTCGTATTCAACCGGTTCTTCGATCGTGATGATGCGTTTATCAATGGAGTTGATGGTATGCAACCAGGCATACAACGAGGTGGATTTACCCGAGCCCGTGGGGCCCGTCACCAGCAGAATGCCGTGCGGTTTGGTGATTAATTTGGTCAAGACTACTTCGTCTTGACGGTCCAACCCAAGATTTTCAAGGCCGGTCAAACCGCTGTGGCGCATTAACAAGCGCAAACTGACGCTTTCGCCATACGTGGTGGGCATAGTGGATACACGGACGTCAATGTCTTCGCCTTTGACTTTGATGCTGATGCGCCCGTCCTGCGGGAGTCGTTTTTCGGCGATGTCCATATTGGACATGACTTTGATACGCGAAATAATCGAAGCTTGAAAACGTTTGAGATACGAGGGGACCGGCGTTTGATGCAGCACGCCGTCAATGCGATAGCGTATGCGCAGGGAGGTTTCCATCGGTTCGAGGTGAATGTCCGTGGCGCGGTCCTGGTAGGCTTCCCAAATAATTTGATTTACGAATTTGACGACCGACGCTTCTTGGTCCCCGTCTTCAATATCTTTTTTGACCCCTTCGTTTTCGGGGGTGAGTTCGATCCGGTCATCCTGAATCATGCGTTCGAGGGTATCCGCTCCTACGCCGTAGAATTTGGTGGAGGCTTTGGCTATGTCAGCAGATGGACTTAAAGCCAGTTTTATTTTGCCGCCGGTAGCCAGCCGCAATGCGTCCACGAGTCCGGGAATAAACGGGTCGGAGGTGGCTACGCGCAGCGTTCCGCTTTCAAGGCGGACAGGGATGACATTATACTGAAAGACCACTTTGGTCGGGAGCTTTTCGAGAATAGAGGGAGGGATTTCTGTTTCCGCAAGCCGGATAAAAGGAAGTTGCATGGACTCGGCCAGCGCTTCGAGAAATTTATCTTCGCGGGCATACCCTTGTTCCACGATGACGTGTCCGATGGACTGCCCGCTTTCACGTTGCAACGCCATCACATCGTGGATCTGTCCGGCGGAGAACAGACCGGACCGTTCAAGCAGGGCGGCTAGTTTGGTGGATGAGCCATTGGATGCGTTTGTTGTCATATCGTAGGCAGAAAATACGCTATCCATAGCTTGGGATCAAACATGAAATAGACTTCCCGGCGATCTAGTTCGATAACGATTGAAATAATTCGTTCGCCCGGTCGGGATTGCGTCGGCATTCCAGCAGCGCGCCAAGTATCAAGGGGACGACAATGGTTGCGTCGGATTCGATGACAAACATAGGGGTGTCTTTCGTAAGTTTGTCCCAGGTGATTTTTTCATTAGGCGTGGCGCCGGAATACGATCCATACGAGGTGGTGGAGTCCGAAATCTGACAGAAATACGCCCAGGGTTTGACTTCTTCCTGCAAATCATGACGGATAGACGGGACCACACAAATTGGAAAATCTCCCGCAATGCCCCCCCCGATTTGGAAGAAACCCGCGCCGGTTTCCCGGGATAGCTCGCGGTATTGGTCGTAAAAATCCACCATGTATTCAATGCCCGATTTAGCAATTCCCGCCGCGCAGGTGCCTGATTTGACGTGCGACGCAAAAATGTTGCCAAACGTGGAATCTTCGTAGCCCGGCACGACGATAGGCAGGGACTTTTCCGCTGCGGCCAGCAACCAGCAAGCCGCCGGGTTGCCGGTATATTGTGCGGGATCCAGTTGACGAACAACCTCGTAAAAATATTCATGCCAAAAAAAGCGTTGCTGGTTGGCCTGTGCGGATTGCCATAAAGGCACGATAATTTGTTCAACAGCGCGGAACGCTTCATCTTCGGGAATGCTGGTGTCGGTGACACGTCGCATGCCTGCATCGAGAATGCGGGTATCGTCTTCTTTGGTTAAATAGCGGTAATCGGGAAAATCCTTGTACCCTTCGTGTGCGACAAGCCGGAACAACGACTCTTCCAGATTAGCGCCTGTTGTGGATAGGCCGTGAATCAAGCCTTCGCGAATGGCCGGGGCAAGCAAAATGCCAAGCTGCGCCGACGACATCGCGCCTGCCAGTGTCCAGAACATCGTGCCGCCTTGTTCAATATGTTTCCAATACGCCATGAGCGCTTGTTTCAGCACGCGCGCGTTGAAGTTGTGGTAATGGCCGAGGATAAAGCGGCATAAAGGTAAATCGTCCGCTGTTTGCGATAGGGATTGTTCAATGGATGTCATGATGCGTCTCTTTCCTTTAAATAAATATTATGTACCCGAAAGCGGATAGCGCAAGCAAGCGATGTTATGTGGGCGGGTCATAATACCGGTACGCGTCCCCCCGGTAGTTCACTGCTTGCACAAAATCGCCATCGCGCGCTTCGAGGTAATCGGGCGTGAGCGGAACTTTGCCACCCCCGCCGGGCGCGTCCAGCATGTACGTAGGCACGGCGTACCCGGTGGTATGACCGTGCAACGCGCGAATAATGGTTTTGCCTTGTTCAATCGGCGCGCGGAAATGGCCGGACCCGCTGACCGCGTCGCATTGATGCAAATAATAAGGTTTCACGCGGAACGTCAACAAGCCTAGCATGAGTTTTTTCATCGTGTCCGGATCGTCATTGACGCCTTTTAATAACACGGTCTGACTGCCCAAAGGAATTCCCGCGTCCGCCAGACGCGTGCATGCTTTCTGCGCTTCGTCTGTTAATTCGTCCGGGTGGGTGAAGTGTAAACTCATGTAAAGAGGGTGGTACCGCTTAAGCATGCGCGTTAAATCGCGTGTGATGCGTTGAGGAAGGACCGCCGGAATTTTTGTTCCAATGCGTAGGAATTCCACATGCGGAATGGCTTTGAGACGTTCCAGCAGCCAGTTAAGCCGGTCGTCGGCCAGAATCAAAGGATCGCCTCCGGAAAGAAGCACATCGCGTATCTGTGTGTGTTCGCGGATATACGCCAGCGCGTGTTCCCACACGCGACGATCGGGCAAAAAATGGCCTGCGCCGACCATGCGCGAGCGCGTGCAGTACCGACAGTAGGTGGCGCAGAAATCCGTGACTAGAAACAGGACTTTGTCGGGGTAGGTATGGACCAACCCCGGCACAGGACTGTGTTGGTCTTCGCCCAATGGATCGGCTTGTTCGCCCGGAGATAGCGTAAACTCGTCTTCCACCGGCATCATGGTGCGGCGTAAGGGATCGTCCGCGTTATCACGTGAAAGCAAAGATGCGTAGTAGGGCGTAAACCCGACCGGCAAATTATGTTGCCGCCGCCGCACGGCGTTCCGTTCGCTGGTGGTCAGGGAAAATATACGTTCAAGCCCTTCGAGGTCGCGAAGACGATGGCGTAATTGCCAGCGCCAATCGTTCCAATCTTTTGCGGAGGCATCCGGAAAATATTGTCGGCGGAATGAATTACGGTTGTTCGTCGTCATGCAGATGCTTGAATAACCGATCCGCCACGGTTTCGCCAATACTTAATGACGCCGTCGCTGCGGGGGAGGGCGCGTTGAGGACATGTACCATGCGCGGGGCGTCCATGATGTAAAAATCGTCAAGCAACGCGCCGTCGCGACCCACAGCCTGCGCGCGAACGCCTGCGCCGTGTGGCGTAACGTCCTGAGGGCGGATTGCAGGAACCAGTTTTTGCAGCGCGCGCACAAAAGCTTGTTTGGATAACGAACGCCACGCTTCATGGCAACCGACGCGTCCGTACCGTCCTACCATGCGCCAGAAACCCGGGAAACCGAGCATGTCGTTGATGTCGCGCATAGACACATCGCCCCACGTATATCCTTCACGCTTAAGCGCAAGCACGGCATTAGGCCCGGCTTCCACGCCGCCGCCGATCATGCGCGTAAAATGCACGCCCAGAAAAGGGAATCGCGGGTCGGGCACCGGGTAGATCAAATGGCGAACCAAGGACTCCGCTTGCGTTGACAATTTATAATATTCGCCCCGGAACGGCACAATCCGGCAAGCCGGTTTCAACCCGCACAAACGCGCGATCCGGTCCGAATGCAGGCCTGCGCAATTTATCAAATACTGACACGTGAACGTGCGCTCCCCTGTCTCGATGGCAAGCGCGCGCGTTTGGGTGTGTATCCGGTTTACACGGGCGTTGGTATGAATCACCCCGCCTGCCTCACGAATCAGGCGCGCCATTGTTGCAGCCACTTGTTTGAAATCCACGATGCCGGTTTCTTCCACCAGCAGCCCTGCTACGCCTTCCACATGAGGTTCCCGTTCGCGCAATTCCTCGCGCGTCATTGTTCGCACGGATGTCAGTCCATTTTCTTTGCCACGCCGTTCCAGTTCCGTGAGTTGTTCTTTTTCGCGCGGAGATGTAGCGACGACGATTTTACCGCAACGCTCATGAGGAATGCCGTGTTCGGCGCAGAACCGGTACATCAGACGGCGTCCACGCGCGCAGTTCAGCGCTTTTAGCGAGCCGGGTTTGTAATACAAGCCGGAATGAATGACGCCGCTATTGTGGCCGGTTTGGTGGCGGGCCACTTCCGTCTCGGCTTCAAGCAGCATGACCGAGCGCATACCACGCCGGATAAGCGCAAGCGCCGAGGCTAATCCCACAATGCCGCCGCCCACGATCGCTACGCGTTTGGCATCGGAGTCAGAGGGCATATTTTTTCGGCTGGATGTCGTAATTGCGCACTTTATACCCGAGAATGCGCTGTGTTGTGCCCAAAGAACGCGCCGCTGCCGCGATATTGCCTCGTGTGGATTTAAGAGCGTCGCGTATCAAGTCTTTTTCGTAGGACTCAACCATATCCTTTAAATCGCCTTTGGTTTCGGTGCCGCTGGCTTCGGCTGTTTGCAGGGTAGGGGGCAAGTGGTGCGGATGAATAACATCGCCTTCCGCGACCAGCACGGACCGTTCAATAACGTTTTCCAATTCACGCACATTGCCCGGCCAATGATAACTCATCAGCATATCAATGACCGAACTCGACAAGCGTCGTATTTGTTTGCTGCTTTCCTTGGCGTATTTTTCCAGAAAATAATCGGCTAACAACACGATGTCGGCTTTACGTTTGCGCAACGGTGGCACATAAATCGGAAAAACATGGAGCCGATAATACAAATCCTCGCGGAATTTGCCCTGATTGACCAGCGCAAGCAAATCCTTGTTGGTGGCGGTGACGAGGCGGACATTGACTTTGATCGTGCGCGTGCCGCCGATGCGCTCGAATTCGCGCTCTTGAATGACGCGTAGCAATTTAATCTGAATGCTTGGAGGCACATCCCCGATTTCGTCCAGAAATAGCGTGCCTCCGTGCGCAAGTTCGAACCGCCCTTTGCGATCGGTGGTCGCGCCCGTAAACGCTCCTTTTTCATGACCAAACAATTCGCTTTCGATAATTGTTTCGGGCAATGCGGCGCAATGCGCTTTGATAAAAGGTTTATCCGCGCGATCGCTGTTGTAATGAATCGCATGCGCAACCAGTTCTTTGCCGGTGCCGGTTTCGCCTAGAATCAAAACGCTGGTATTGCTTCGCGACACTTGCGCGATCTGGTCATACACAATTTGCATTTCGTGCGAATTGCCGATGATGTTGGAAGGGCGAAACCGGTTGCGCAGTTCCGCGCGCAGGCGCTCGTTTTCCTCTTCAAGCCGTTCGCGCTCTTCCTGGGCGGCGCGGCGCAGTTTGACGGCTTGCGCGATCATGGACGCAATAATAGTAAGGAGCCGCACTACTTCTTCGAGGTTCTTGCCGTTTCCGTAGGGTTGATCCACGCTTAACGCGCCTACGACATCCTGACCCATTTTAATAGGAACGCAAATAAACGAAGTGTCGGGACGTTTACCGCGTTGCGTGCGATCCAGAAAAAGAGGGGACTCGCTGGTTTTGGGAATAATCATGGCTTTGCCGGTCAGAACCACTTGGCCGGTGACGCCTTCACCCAGCTTGTAGCGTCCGCGGCTGGCTTGCTGGGCGGAAAGACCGTGCGCGGCTTCGATCATAATATCGTTGGTTTGCCTGTTAAGCAGAGTCAACGTCGCATTTTGCATGTCTAAATGCTCGGATAAAGCTTCCAGCACGGGATTCACGACCTCGCGCATGTCGAGGCTTTGATCCAGTAGGCAGCTTATATGGTAAAGCAGGCTAAGTTCAGAGATGGCGCCTTCGCTTTTTCCCGGCGCCGCCGTAGGGTCGTTGGGTTCATTCATAGTCCACCACTTTCCACACGTTCACGGAAGGCGTTGGTCAGGGGCATACGCCGGTCCCGTCCGAATGCCTTCGGTGTAATCTTGATGCCTGGCGCTCCTTGACGCCGTTTGTATTCGTTCAAGTCAATCATGCGTCCGACGCGCTCCACCAGCGAGGCTTCGAACCCATCTTTGACAATTTCCTCTAAACCCATATCACGTTCCACGTATCTTTCAATAATGGGGTCGAGAATCTCGTAGGGAGGAAGCGAATCCGTATCTTTCTGGTCCGCGCGTAGTTCCGCCGTGGGCGGGCGCGTGATGGTGTCTTTGGGAATGATTGGACGATCGGACTGCTTGTTTCTCCAACGCGCAAGATCGTACACCAGTGTTTTAGGCACGTCTTTGATAAGCGAAAAACCGCCGGCCATGTCGCCGTACAGCGTGCAGTATCCCGTGGCAAGTTCGCTTTTATTGCCGGTGGTCAAAACCAACCATCCAAATTTATTGGACAATGCCATAATGATCGTGCCGCGTATGCGGGCTTGCAGGTTTTCTTCGGTTGTATCGGCGGGTTTGTCCGGCCACAGTATTTGGAGTTCTTTCAAATACATTTCATAAATTGCGCGAATGGACACGTCGTGAAATTCAATGCCGAGGTTTTGCGCAAGCAATGCGGCGTCCGCGTGCGTTTCGCCGGATGTATAAGGGGAGGGCATGGTGACGCCTGCCACCCGTTCGGATCCAAGCGTATCCACAGCGATGGCGGCGACCAAGGCGGAATCAATGCCGCCGCTAAGTCCCAGCACGACTTTTTTGAAGCCGTTTTTCTCTACATAATCGCGCAAACCGGTTTTGAGAGCCGCATACACTTCAGCGCAATCATCCATCATCGGTTCGACGCCGGAGAAACAAGACGGGTTCGGCGCTTTCGTAGGGAAATGGAAAGGAATATGCACCATGCGCTGCAGCGCTTGCGGCGCATCGGCGAGAGGTAAAAATTCGCCGTTGAACGGAATAGAAGCCAGCGTCAGTTCCTCTTCAAACTGGCGCGCGCGGGCTACGATTTCTCCTTGCGCATCGAGGATCATGCTGCCCCCGTCAAAGACCAGTTCGTCCTGTCCGCCCACAAGATTGCAGTAAGCCATGGACACATTTAATTGGGCGCGCGTTTGACGAAGAACCGATTCACGCAACGCGCTTTTGCCCCGGTGATACGGCGACGCGGAGAGGTTCACCAAGAGTTGAATGCGCGCGTCGCGCAACAAATAAACCGGATCCTGATCCTCGTACCATGAATCTTCACAAATATGTAAGCCTATGCGAAGGGGACCCGCTTGCAAAATCATGGGCGTGCGTCCGGGCGCAAAAACACGTTTTTCGTCGAATACCCCATAATTCGGCAGCATCATTTTATGATACACCGCCATGATGTGCCCGCCATGCACCGCCATAGCCGCATTAAAAATGTGTCCGTTGGAGCGGACGGGAATGCCGAACAACACCAACGCCTCCGGCGGCAATTTCCCGCAAAGCCACTGGGCGCGCCGCCAACACTCATCCAGAAAATGCTTTTTATATACCAAATCCTCAGGGGGATACCCAGAGATCGCCAACTCCGGAAAGACAATAATTGACGCGCCTTTCTTCACCGCCGCGACAGACCAATCCAAGATCAACTCGGCATTCTTCCCCGCCGCACCCACCGTGGGATTAATCTGAGCCAATGCTAAGGCTATTAAGTTCATATTAACAAAAATGTAACACAAAAATCTAAATATAACAAAATTATGCACGTCAAAGTACGTTATGACGTAATTGATGTCAATAGGTTTTGGAGAAAATATTCAGTCTAACATTTTTCCCGCCGTGGCTGTGCGTGTGTCGGCGAGTTTGTGGGTGCGTGAGTGTGTGTCGTCATTGTTCGCCGCACCCGCGAGACGAGGCACTGCGACCTACTTTTCCGAACATCTGGGTCGCGCTAGTTCATTATCGAAGCACGCATCTTGAAAAAATACAAATATGTATTCATAAAGCTTATAAAAATACAAAAATGTAAACATTATAACTGCTAGTTCCTTTTTTGTAAAAATCATCATATTCGTAACGTGTTGATAATTAAATTGATAGGACAAATCATGCCGGTGCTTACATGGAATGGCATGATAGTTGCTAATTATCGTGCCGCAGTATAGTGAGCGATCATGGCTTCCAGGCAATCCAACGGGTTGGGATGCAGGGCGAGTTTTGTTCGTTCGCACATAGTAATAGACATAAATGTTGTTCCCGCGCATGATGCGGGATGTGTAACCCCCAAACAGGAGAGCAGATATGACAGTAGGCAATGCACGGTACGCAGCGGTTTCGGCGATAACATCGTATAAGCCGATCGAAAAACCATTAAACTTTCAAGAAACGCCTTCGAAAGACCTTTTTGGCGCGAATGTATTTAGTCATTCCGTCATGAAAGCGCGTCTTTCCAAAGCGGTTTACAAATCGTTACAGCGTACTATTCGTCGGGGTGAGCAATTGGATGCAACGGTCGCGGATGCCGTAGCCACGGCGATGAAAGATTGGGCGATCGAAAAAGGCGCTACGCATTATTCCCATGTTTTTTATCCATTAACCGGCGCGACAGCGCAGAAACACGATAGTTTTCTTTCGCCGGACGGCGAAGGCGGCGTGATTGCTGAATTCAGCGGCAATCAATTAATTCAAGGCGAGCCGGATGCGTCCAGTTTTCCGTCAGGCGGATTGCGCACGACGTTTGAAGCGCGCGGTTATACGGCGTGGGACGTAACCAGCCCCGCCTACATTCTCGAAAACCCGAACGGCACTACGTTGTGTATTCCGACGGCGTATTGTTCGTGGACAGGCGAAGCGCTGGATAAAAAGACGCCGTTGCTGCGTTCCATGCAGGCCTTAAATAAACAGGCCCAGCGCATCCTGAAATTATTCGGGCATGAAGATGTCGGGCCTGTCATCCCCACAGCAGGCGCGGAACAGGAATATTTCCTGATTGATCGTAACTTCTATTATTCCCGTCCGGACTTGGTCATTACCGGGCGCACGTTGTTTGGCGCGCCGCCTCCCAAAGGGCAGGAACAGGAAGCCAATTATTTCGGCGTGATACCCGAACGCGTATTGGCGTTCATGATGGAAGCGGAGCGTGAGTTGTACAAGCTTGGCGTGCCGGTGAAAACGCGTCACAACGAAGTGGCGCCAAGCCAGTTTGAAGTAGCTCCTGTTTTTGAAAACGCCAATGTCGGCGCCGATCATCAGCATCTGGTTATGATTACGTTGCAGCGCCTTGCCCAGAAGTACGGCATGGTATGCTTGTTGCACGAAAAACCGTTTGCAGGCGTGAATGGTTCCGGCAAACATTTAAACTGGTCTATCGGCAACGAAAAATTAGGCAATCTGCTGGATCCGGGCGACACGCCGCATGATAACGCGCAGTTCCTGGTATTCTGCACAGCCGTGATTCGCGCCGTTGAAAAATACAGCGGACTCCTGCGTGCTTCCATCGCGCATGCTGGCAACGATCACCGCTTGGGTGCTAATGAAGCGCCGCCTGCGATCATCTCCATTTTCCTTGGCGAACAGCTTACCGATGTGTTCGAACAGTTGGAAAAAGGATCGGCGAAGAAATCCAAACTGCCGGGTACACTAACCGTCGGGGTGGATACCCTGCCTTCACTGCCGCGTGACGCAGGCGACCGGAACCGTACCAGTCCGTTTGCTTTTACCGGCAACCGGTTTGAGTTCCGCGCCGTAGGTTCCAGTCAGTCCATCGCCGGCCCCTTGGTTATTCTGAATACCATTCTGGCCGACAGCTTGGAATACATGGCGGATGAACTCGAGAAAGCAACAAAAGGCGATCCCAAGAAATTAAATGCCGCCGTTCAGAAATTGCTGCAAACCGTCATCAAAGCTCATAAACAAGTGATCTTTAACGGGGACGGTTACTCCGAGGCATGGCATAAAGAAGCTGAAAAACGCGGATTGCTGAATCTCAAGAATACGGCCGCGGTTATGGCCGCAGTCGGATCGAAAGATAACGGCGACGTGCTGGCTAAACACAAAGTGCTCTCGAAGCGTGAATTCGCGAGCCGGAATAGCATTTATGCCGAACGGTATGTGACCGAGATTCATACCGAAGCGTTAAGCATGCTGGAAATCGCCAAAACGATGATTCTACCAGCCGCGTACCGGTATCAAGGCGAACTGGCGTCAACGGCAGCCGCGCTGATGGCGGCAGGCAAAACAACAGATACGCGTTCGCTGGACAAAGTTACGGCGCTGGTGGCCGATCTTGAAGATCGTTTGATTACCTTGGAAGCCGAAGTTGTTTCGGAACCATCCGGTAGCGTTTTGTCGCATGCCCAGCATTCCCGCAACAAAGTATTCCCGGCCATGGCCGCCGTACGTGAAACGTGCGATGCGCTGGAATCCATCGTGGCGGACGACCTTTGGCCGCTGCCTACGTACCAGGAAATGTTGTTTATCAAATAATGACGCGCTTACATTGATCCATGCGAAAAGGCCCTCCGCAACCGGAGGGCCTTTCTCGTATTGACACCGGGCGGCTTCGCTGCTACCCATCTTTCCTTGCCATTCATGAAACGAGGTTTTTTATGGGATTACGTGTACCCCCCCGGGATAACGAAAAATTAAAGCAGTTGCTGGAGCGGATTGATGCCGATCAGGAGCTAAATCAATTATGGAAATCCGCGAATGTAAACGCCGTGGACCGGTTTGGCATTAGTGATCACGGTGAAGTGCATATCCGCATTATTGCCAATGCCGCCATGCGCGTGTTTCGCTTGTTGGTGGATGGGGGCGTAACCCCTAGCGCGGTCAAAGACCATGCATTAAGCGTGGAGGACGCCGAGGTCATTGTAACGCTGGCAGCGGCGTTGCACGATGTCGGCATTTCGATTCATCGCGACGACCATGAGCGGTACAGTTTGATTATCGCCTATCCCAAAGCGCGGCAGTTACTTAGCGGGATATACGAAGAGCCTGTGTTGACCGCGATGGTGTCGGAAACATTGCACGCGATTATCGCGCATAATTCCGATCAGCGTTGTCTGACCATTGAAGCGGGCTGCGTCAAACTGGCCGATGCGCTGGATATGACCGAAGGGCGGTCGCGCATACCGTTTGATGCGGGACAGGTAAATATCCATTCCGTCTCGGCGCTGGCTGTTAAAAGCGTAAACATTCAAAAAGGCGAAGATAAGCCTGTGCGCATTGAAGTGGAGCTGAACAATTCGGCGGGTATTTTCCAGATGGACAATCTTTTACGTAAAAAACTTCATAATTCCACGCTGGTGCCTTATGTCGAAGTGCGCGCGTTTATTGCCGGGGATACGGAGAAGCGATTGATTCATGAGTACCGGCTCTAAATCCTCGCGTTTAGGCGCTGTGGAGACCCGGTTGTTTACGTTTGGCAACCGGAAACATCCGTTTGTATTCCGGTCCGGCGAAAAACTGGCGCCCGTGACTTTGGCGTACGAAACATACGGCGAACTTTCCCCTGCCGGGGATAACGCTATTTTGTTGTATCACGCGTTAAGCGGCAGCCAACACGCGGCGGGTATCAATAAAAATGTGCCTGCTGCCGGCGCGTTATGGACTCATGAGTTGCATAAAGGATGGTGGGACGATTTTATCGGGCCGGGCAAAGCCATAGACACCCGTCGCTATTATGTAGTATGCGCAAATTACTTGGGAGGCTGCTACGGTAGTTCCGGGCCGGTATCCATCCATCCCCGCACAGGCAAACCTTACGGGCGGGCTTTTCCCACGGTGATGATGGGGGATATTGTAGATTCGCAAATAGCTTTGCTTGAGCATTTAGGTATCACATCGCTGCATGCGGTGATAGGCGCATCGCTTGGCGGTTTATGCGCATTAAACCACGCTGTCCGTTATCCCAAAAAAGTGAATTGCGTGATGTTAATCGGGTCGGGGCTGACGACGTCGGTGTTGCAGCGTATTTACAATTACGAGCAGATTTGCGCTATTGAAGAAGACAAATTCTTTGAAGGCGGCAACTACTACGAAGGCCAACATCCCGATCGAGGGTTGACACTGGCGCGTATGATTAGTCACAAGACTTTTGTCTCGCTGGAAATGATGGCGGAACGGGCGCGCAAAGAAGTGGTTCGCCCGGAAGAAGACAAAGATAAATGGTATTGGATGAGTCACCCCGTGGAATCCTATTTGCGCAAACAAGGCTTAAAATTTGTAAAGCGATTCGATGCGAATACGTATCTCCGAATCATTGACGCATGGCAGCGGTTTGACTTGTTAAAAGACACGGGTTGCGCGACGTTTTCGGATGTTTTTAAACCATGTCGTCATCAAAAATATCTGGTGTTTAGCATTGATAGCGATGCGTGTTTTTATCCTGATCGCCAGGAGGAATTATGCCAGAAATTGAAAGGTGCCAACGTACCTTTCCAGCACATTACCGTGCATTCCGAAAAAGGTCATGATTCGTTCCTGCTGGAACCGGATCTCTACACGCCCCACATTGCGTTTATGCTGGATAAAAATTGACCCGGTAATCTCCGACGCCCCTGACGGCTGTTCAACGCGCGGCTTCATAGACGTGCCGCACAGGCACCTGATGTTCCCGCGCGCGCGCGATGCAGTCATCCATTTCCGGCATGCGTGTGACATCGCGCCCTTTCCAGCGCCCGATTTTTATCCGTACGGGTCCGTACGGCGTCTGAATTTCTTCCGTGCGCCGTTCGAGAAGCGCGCGTTGCACCTGGGTTTCCCGCACGCCAAAAGTTGTGGATTCCGTAAAAATGAGGTCCAGCATGGTATCGCGATCTTCGACACGGCATAACACTGTCAAAAGGGAGCCAGGACGTTGTTTTTTCATTTGTATAGCCGAAACAAATACATCCAACGCGCCTTTTTCAAACAACGTGCGGGTAAGTTCGCCAATAAGTTCGGGTGACGTGTCATCCAGATTACAGGCTAACGATAAACACGTGGCCGGCGTTGCGTCATGGGAAGAAGGGGCTGATTCGTAAAGAACCGCGCGCAGCACATTAGGACGGCTATCCAGTTTTCGCTGTCCCAAGCCATAGCCCGCCACGCCGACCAGGCTTCCTGCAGGCGGCGCTTCGGCCGTTTTCCATGTAGCAAGCAAGGCGGCGCCGGTCGGAGTCACAAGTTCATGAGGTTCGTCCACGGCCACAATCCGCATGCCGCGCAGAAGTTCGACTGTCGCCGGAGCGGGATTGGGATAGACCCCGTGCGCGCAGGTAATGGTGCCGTGCCCCATAGGCAGCGGGGAAACGGATACGCCGGACACGTCCAGCTTATGCAGGCCGAGGCAGCACCCGACAATATCGGCAATGGAATCAAGCGCTCCGACTTCGTGAAAATGAATCTTGTCAACCGTGGTTCCGTGAATTTTCGCTTCGGCGACGGCGATTTTGTGAAACACTTCACAACTCATGGTTTTGACCGGCACGGGCAGATCAGCATGTTCAATGATGTGCGTAATGTCATGCAAATTGCGTGAAGGGCCATGTTCATGAGCATGGTTATGCGCGTGATCATGCTTGTGATGGTGCGTATGATGTTCATGGGCATGAACCGTAGCGCGTATGCCGGTGATACCCCCGTCCTGTGCGGTGTCTATATGCACATGAATGTCTTCCACCGGAAGCGAAGTCAACGCCGTTTGAATGCAGTCCATGTCTACACCGAGCGCAGCAAGTGCGCCCAGCAACATGTCACCGCTTGCCCCTCCGGTACTGTCTATGTGCAACCATTTCATCGCCTTAATCCGATACACCTGGAACAGGAACAATCAAGTCGTGTTTATAAAGTTTTTGCACTAGCTCGACATCCAGGCGGTGACCGGCTTTGTAAGACGTCACATGACCAGCCAGACGACCTTTTTCGATAAGCGCCAATGCGGCGACTAAATCCAGCACAGCCCGGTGCCATACGGCTTCGAGCGATTTATGGTTGTGTATAAGACGGGGTTGGTTGTAGTAACCCCAGCGTCCCGCGATCAGCACATTGTTGCGGTTGTAGCCTAAGTTGCGAATATCGGCGAATAATTTACCGATGGTGCGACAATAAAACATTTTGGCCACGGAAGTATTGGTGCGCGCTTCGGAACCGTATTGGAAAAGATCCTGATTTAATGGGAATTGAATACGTTGCAGCCCGATCGCGGTTTTAAAATGGACGGCACAATCAAGCGTAAGCGCTGTTTCTCCCGGCAGGGCAGGGTGTATCATTAAAAAACTACCGCCGGGGCCGCCAATCATCACCGGTTCTTTCACGGTAACGTACGACACAGGTTGGTCTACATCCACGCGCCCGGCTTCATGAAGCGCGTTTACAAGATCCAAACTGCCGCTATCAAACAACGGAGGGTCGCCCGAGTCCATTTCTATGATAAGATTATCCACATCCAAACCCAGCCGCAGCGCGATGATATGTTCAACCATGCGGATATAATTGTGCGGGGAGCCGCTGCGTAACACGATATTGCTGACGATATCGCCGGTGGTCCAGACATTATGAATTGAGACGCCCACAGGCAGGGACTCCGATAGGTCGCTTCGATTAAACCACCAGCCCTCAAGCTCGGTGGGCTTCAGGGTGATACGCCGTTGCGCTTTCCCTAAAAACGTACCCGGCCCCGCAAGCGATACGGCTTGGGCAATGGTGCGCTGCTGGGCGCGCTTGGGAGCGGGCGGTTCGCTTGATAAATCCCAATCAACGGGAATGGCCTCAAAACGGGCTAGGGCCTTACGGATTTCGGCCTCGTTCCCGCCCAGGATTGTTGGTGAAGATGGTGTTGTTATTTTGTCCATAAGCGGGACACTTTAGAGGAAGCGCTCTCGCGTTACAATATCTTACTCCCGGTATTATGTTGCGATAAGCGCCTCTATGTTTAATAGTGTAGGATAAGAAATTAAACGAAAGGAGTCTCTGATATGATGTATCGCACTCTTGGCCGTTCAGGCCTTCACGTAAGCGCCATTGCGCTTGGATCGTGGCGCACGTTTGGATTGACCTTGGAACAAAACGTTACGCGCGCGTGTATGGAAGCCGCTTACGAAAATGGCATTAATTTTTTCGATGGCGCGGAGGGATATGGTGACGGGGCGGCGGAAGAAGCGATGGGCATCGTGTTCCGAGAAATGAAATGGCCGCGTGATACGCTTGTCATATCCAGTAAAGTAATTCGCGTAGGGGATCGTCCAACCCAGCGCGGACTATCTCGCAAGCATCTTGTCGAAGCATGCGATGGCGCTTTGCGTCGCATGGGATTGGATTATTTGGATTTATTTTTCTGCCATCGCCCCGATCCGGACACGCCGCTGGAAGAAACCGTGCATGCCATGAACGAACTTATACAGCGCGGGAAAATTATGTATTGGGGCACAAGTGAATACGCGGCAGCGGATCTGGTTGAAATGTATGCGATTGCTGCGCGAGACGGATTGATCGGGCCAACCATGGAGCAAACCAAACATAATATGTTTTTCCGGGACCGCGTGGAAGGCGAATTACTGCCGGTCCTGAATCGTCATGGTATAGGAACCACTATTTATTCCCCGTTGGCTGTGGGCTTGTTGACCGGGAAATACAACGACGGCATTCCTCCCGGTAGCGCCTATGCGGAAGCGTCGCCGTGGCTGAAAAAACAACTAACACCGGAACGTATCGCACAAGTTAAACAACTAGGGGTGATAGCGCGTGAACTGGATATGCTTACGTCCCAGATGGCGTTGGCCTGGTGCCTTAAGAATCCTCACGTAAGCACGGCTATTACCGGAGCGTCGCGGCCTGAACAAGTTGTGGAAAATGCAGCGGCCGCGGATATGGTAGACCGGTTAACGCCTGAGATCATGGAGCGTATTGAGCATATCCTGGTTGCATTGTAATTGTGCGTTTTATATTTATTCCGCCCGCACGACGCCATCGTCGTAGCGCGCGATAATACGTTGGCCCGGCTTGACGTATAAAAAGTCTCCGGGATCCCATTCTCCGCGCACCAGTTGTTTAATAAGGGATAAATCGCCTTTTACTTTAGCAAACGACCAGTCTTTTTCCAGCGCACGTTCTCGCGCATGCGCCTCAAATTGCGCATCTGTTTCGAGGCCCATTTCTATAAACGTGTATTGCCGGTATGCTTTTTCCTGAGCTTCCACAAGCGTTTCAAAAAGAAACTGCGCGTTATCTTCCCCGTATTTTTCTTCCATCTCTTCGTACGTCATGTCCATGCCGTTTATATGGCCAATCGAGAGCTGTTTTAATTCCCCTTCCGCCGTGCCTCGCTCAATCCAGCCGCTTGTCAGGAAGTACACCCCGTGATGCTCCTCGAAATAAGCCATGTATTTCTGGCGGCTTCCGAAAAAAAGCGTGATACAGTCGTGCGCGCGAGGAAGGACAAGAGGAGTGTGGCGGGCTTCTACGCCATGCAATCCGTTGTTGCACAATCCGTATCCCATGATAATGGCGTCGTACTCCTGTTCAGGAACCGCGTCCACGATGTCTTGTAATCGCGCGCGCATTTGTTCGGAAGGCAGATCGTGGAGGCCTTTGGGAAGAAAAGTGGTATCCACCCGGTGCGGTGATTGCGCGACCAACGAGCACATTTCGCGGTACAAGACGTCGCAGCTAATCAATTTTAAATTCATGACAAGCGCGATCGTAACGCGGCAATAAACGATGGATTAGTGCCGCAGCAACCGCCCATAAATGTGGCGCCGGCATCACGGACGCGCAGAACGGCGTCTGCAAAATTATCCGGCGTCATCCGGTACACAGCCTGGCCATGTTCTATTTCAGGCAAGCCTGCGTTGGGTTTCATCCAGATCGGAAGGGAAGTGGCCTGGCGGTAGCGCTTGCAAATGGATAGAAATCCATCCGGCCCTTGACCACAGTTGGCGCCGATAGCCCACGCCCCTGCAGCCTCCAATGCTTCCGCAGCTTGTTCAGGCGTTACGCCCATCATGGTGCGATCTTTATCCGGTCCTGTATCGTATACCATGCTGGCCAAAACCGGGAGCCCGGTGGTCAACGCCGCTTTTACGGCCAGCGTGACTTCTTTCAGATCCGCCATAGTTTCAATAACCAAACCGTCTGCTCCGCCTTCCTTCAACGCATGCGCTTGTTCCGTGAACGCCGCACGTGCATCGTCTTCTTCGACATCGCCCATCATGACCATTTTCCCGCACGGCCCGATGGAGCCAAACACCAAGGCTTGGTCTCCAGCGGCTTGTTTGGACAACGCGGCCCCGGTCCGATTAAGTTCTTCCGTTTGCGCGGCTAAACCATGGCCGTCCAGCATGATGCGACTGGCTCCGAACGTGTTGGTGAGAATAATCCGCGAGCCTGCTTCTACATACGAACGCGCTACCTCTCTGACGGCGTCGGGATGCGACCTGTTCCAGACATCCGAACCTTCGCCGGGCGCCAGACCCCGTGCTTGCAATTCCGTACCCCAAGCGCCATCCAGCAGGACCGGCGCGGTCTCGCACAATGTATTCCATTCTTCACGCGTCATCGGGACTCCTATGTTTCAGTAAGCGGGGACTGTATTCACGTCGCCATCTTCGTTTAATATCCACTTCATAACGGCCTTATCTTGGCGTGTGATAGAGCGTATGTCTAGGCCATCTTCCGTCCGGCCCTGTTTCCCCGCAATCATTGTTGTGTGCCGATAACCAAATGGACTCAACAGCTTCGCCATGTTGGCCCGATGCAATACATACCACACGCAAGGCCGGTGGATCGCCGTGCCACGGCGTGGCCGTAAATCCGGATGAAGACCAATCTACGGCGTAAACAGCGCCGTTGTGATCCGCAACAAATCCTTTCGCGCGATACAAATGGTCCTGCGTGGCGTTTGCGCGATCTTGAAACTCAGTCAACGAAGGCACGCGCTCCGTGATCGTGAAACGATGAAAATTGGGATCTTTGCACAAGGCGTATTCGCCGGTAGTCGTGGGAGGCTGGGCTTCCTCGAAAAGCGTCAAATCGGTTTGGCCATGAATCACCGTATGACACGCGGCTTTTGGCTGAATGCTGTGAATTAAAGCGCGCGTACTTTCAATGACATCCGTGGGGTATAGATCCGCCTTGCTGATCAGAACCGAGTCGGCGCATTCCAATTGCGCGCGGATATTCGGCAAGGTCTTCAGTAATTTATGCAACGTGCCGGGATCGGCCAAGGCGATAATGCGCGCGACGTTGAATATCCGGTTAAGTCCAGTCTCGTGGAGCATGGTATGGATCACACGCGGGTCAGCCATGCCGCTGGCTTCAATCAGCACGGCTTCCGGGTGAGTGTCCATGCCTGCGCGTTTCTCCGCGATAGCGGTCAGCGCGCCGATAAACTCCGTGACCAGGCATTTACAAAAAATGCTGCCCCCGGATACCGCCATGACGTAGTCGCCTGCTTGTCGGACAAGTTCGCCGTCCACATCCACGGATGCAAAGTCGTTGACGAGATATATAAATCGCCGGTCTTTGTGTTCCCGCGCGATTTGCTTTAACCACGTGGTTTTTCCACTACCTAAAAAACCGGTGATTAAAAACAAAGGGATCATGCCAGGCTCTTTTCTTTTGCCCGTTTTTCGATAGCTGCAACAAGGGTGCGCTGATCGGGGATAATGGATGCAAATGCGACATCGCCATCAATGCATATCGTCGGCAGATTTTTGACGCCCAGTTTCTGCATCATACCCAAGCCTTCGCGGACTTTGATTTTATGCTCGTTGATGTATGTGCGTGTGGAGCAGGCTTTGGCCGCGCGCTGCACGGCATCCATCATATACTGGCACGGGGCGCAGGACGTGGAGTCCAGCGTGATTACATCCAGCACGACGGCTTCGCTCCTTGTATAATCCGGCAACTGAATATCCTGAAAATCATCGGCTTGCAACTGCTTCACATCGGCGCGAGCGAGTTCCCGCTGATACGGGTCGCACACAACGTCCGCAGCTGCTTGAAGATTAGCGGGTGGCGTGGCGTAGGGCAAATCGCAACCCGGCGACAATACAAACGACGTATCGCCAACTTGATCCATGATAGCGCATGCTTCCTGACGGGCATCGTCCGGCGAACCCAGTAGCAATACCGAGGTCAATTTCATATTGCCTCCGATGCTTTTGCCTTGCGCATCCGCCAGCTTCTTTAAATGCGCCATATCTATTTGTTCATCCACCGAGATGTTGTCGGCTTGTGTTTTGCACATAACTTCGAGATTGCGCGTAACATCCCCGCACACAAACAAGGAAGAAAACGCTTTGCGCTGGCGTATGGCGTCAAAAACTTTATTGAGGCCGGGCGCAATAAATTGTTCAAAGTGCTCCGGGGAAATTTGACTGGTCATGGGGTCTACCACAGCAATGACGTCCGCCCCGTGATCCACGTAATAACCCGCCATTTCAATGGCGCGGTCGGCGGCAAAGTTAATCAAGGCTTTTACGCCTTCTTCGTCGTCGAACATATCGAGAAAAATTTCATTGCCGCGCAAATGCAAGGCAAGCGTAAACGGGCCGCAGATCAAGCCGTACAGCGCCAGGTCATCGCCTAATTCTTTTTTGAGGCGGTCAAGCGCATCCAGCACAACAGGAATACGTCCTTTCGACGGATCCAGCGGAAGCAAGGCGCTGGTATCCAATGTGTCCAGCGGATGGGAAACCACGGAAGGCGGGACTTCATCCGCCCATTTTAAGGTGCACCCAAGCACTTCCGCTTCGATTTGAAGATCAAAGGCGATGGGCAACGCATCCGGCTGATAAAGTTCGTGCGCTTTGCGCGCGCCTTCCACAAGCAAATCCGCGGATTGAAGATAAGCCGTGGCTGTCTGCCCAATGAGGTGGCCTCCATGACATCCCACAAAGGGAAGCCAGGCCGGACGATCCACTGCTTGGCGTTGCATGATTTTGATGAGGCGTTCTTTTCCGGTCATGAGGATATCCTTTCGTTTTGAGATGAGGGACGAAAGACGCTTGGAAATAGCGAAACGTCGAAATGAGGCAGCGCCAGCGCGTCAATAAAATGGGATTCGAAAGAAGCTACACGGTTCAACTCAATGATTTCCGGCAAATCAATAATTGCTTCAAACGCTGGCATCACCCGCGCGTCCAGCAAGCCGAGATAAGCCCCTGCCAGTGATCCATTGCCTACAATTTCATACCGGTGCAATGGAATATCGGGAAACAATCCAAGCGCCACGGCGTTTTCCAACGAAATATGGCGCGCGAAACCTCCAGCCAAATACACGCGTTTTACGTCTTGCGGCGTGAGTCCCTGCGTCTCCAGCATCGTGGTCAGTCCTGCATAAATAGCGGCTTTGGCTTTGAGGACTTGCGCAATATCCTGTTCCGTTACACATAACGGGCCTTGTATGCCTGATGCTTCGGCTGGAACAATAAGGCAGGCTATTGAATCGCCGCATAGCGCGGCATCCTGTACATAACGACCTGACGCACGCAGCACGTCCACGTTGTAGCGACCCATTTCGTTGATGAGTCCGCAGCGCAGTCCGTTTGCGATGAAATCAATAATCGCGCTCCCGCATAAACCCGTGGGTTGGGTATGGCCGATGACGCGGATATCCATGTCCAACGAGGCATCGAATGCAATCCGTTCAATCGCGCCCGTGGCGGCACGACAGCCGTGCGCCAACCCATAGCCTTCGAAAGCCGGACCTGCCGCGGTCGCGCAAGCCACGACCCGGTCGCCATCGCGAAAAACCATTTCGCCATTGGTGCCCACATCAATCATCAGTGTGGCTTCGCAGGGTTCATGCAAGCCTGTCAGGTAGATGTCTGATACAATATCACCACCGACATAACCCGCCACGGAAGGGACAGCTTCCACCATGGCTTCGGGAGAAGCCAGGAGACCGAGCGTAGAAGCGTGTACAGGCGGATACGTCCGCATGAGGGGGGTAAACGGGAGAACTCCGATGCTTGCTGGTGATAACCCGAAAAACAAATGGGTCATGACCGTATTCCCGGACACCATCACCCGGGTAATATGTTCCGGGTCGCGTTGCGCGGCCGCCGCGCAGCGGGAAGCCAGTGGATCGAGTGTTTCCAGCGTTACAAGCCGCTGGAGTTCCTCGATTTCTTTTTCGCTGCGCCCGTAGGAGATGCGCGAAGCGACATCATCCGCTTTGCGGATTTGCTGGTTGTACATGGATGCTTTAGCTAAGGCTTCGCCCGTGTGGATATCCACAAGCATGGCCGCCACGGTTGTAGTCCCGATGTCCACCGCCAAGCCCAGCGCGCCCGGTTTGGCCGCATACGTCGTCGCTTGGGCAGGGAGTCTATTGGCAAGGTGCGGGGAGGAAAATGCATCATCAATAACCGCTTCGCGTTCGAGTACCGATGTGCGCGGGAATGTAACCACAGCGCCATCTTCCACTACTTCGGTCTGGCAGGCTAACGCGGATTTGTAGCAACCTTCGACAATGCGTAAATCCTCGCCATTCACCCGATACCGACCCGGTCCGAGTTTCACCGCGCACCCACCGCATACCCCGTTGCCGGCACAGCGCGTATTTAACGCAATGCCTGCTTTGGCGGCGGCTTCGGTTAGCTTCTCGCCTTGCCGCCACGTCGTGGCGCGCGTGTCGCCATCGGTGTGAATGATTAGCGCCATGTGCTTTTTATGCCGTAGCAAGCAGTTGCTCGAGCGCGCGCACGGCATCGTTTGCGTCCGATCCGTATCCGTCTGCGCCAATTTCGTTCGCGTATTCCTTGGTCACAGGCGCGCCGCCAATCAGGATTTTAACGCCTTCACGTCCTTTGAAATGATCTACGACTTGTTTCATGTAAGGCATGGTTGTTGTCAGCAAGGCGCTTAAGCACAATACGCTTGCGCCTTTGCTCACGGCTTCTTCGTATTTTTCCACTGGGCAATCCACGCCAAGATCGTCTACATCGAAGCCCGCGCCTTTCAACATCATTGCCACCAGGTTTTTGCCGATATCATGCAAATCGCCTTTCACCGTTCCGATCGCGACACGCGCACGGGCTTTATGGCCTTTAGCGGCGAGTAACGGTTCAATGATATTCAACCCTGCTTGCATAGCCCGCGCGGAAATCAGCATTTCGGGGACATACACTTCATTACGCGAAAATTTATCGCCAATATCGCGCATGGCGGGAATCATTGTATCGTTTAACAATTCAACAATGTCGCCGTCGTTATCCACCACGGCTTGTACTTGTTCCGCTACGACTTTCCGGTTTCCTTTGCAGATCGCTTCAAAGATTACATCTATGCGCGCCATATTCAGACTCCTTTGCTACGGGTTTATGTTTAATGATCCACGCTACCATCCTGCCCGGTAAACGATAGGAACGTTAAGCAAAAAATAGTAAGAAATTGCTGGCAAGCGATTAAATCGTGCTTATGATTTGTGTATGAAGCGTAGCGCGAATACATTATCGAAGCGTTCTGAAGCCACAATATCACGGGATTACCGGAAAAAATACGGACTCCGTGTCCGGTATGTGTATACAGAGGGGGAAGAGACGGAGTTAACCGGCGCACCGGCGGAATTGGAAGGCTTGGCCTTGATTCGACGCGCGCGGGCTCATGCGTTACAGGAAGCCATCCGGTGGGGTGAACCGTATATTTACTTTGTCACACCCGGGGTCACAAGTTGGGTTGTGCCGATGGTAAACCGTACCGAGGTTTTAGGCGGTGTGGAAGGGGGCGACGTTCTTTCCGAAACAAGCGCGGACGATTGGGAAGATGCAATCGAGCATTTAATGCGGCAAGGCGCCACGCGAAAGCAGGCGCGTGTGTATCTGGAGCGTTTACCGGTCTGGCCGCAAGCCCGGTGCCGTGAAGCGGCTTATGCTTTGTACGATCTTGTTTATGCTGTCAGTGGTTGGCAGCCCACGTTGTTAATTGAAAACAAAGAACGCAGCCAGCAACAACGTCAAATTGCAGAGGAAATTCATAAGCGGAAAGAGGATCGCGACCGCTATTCGGCCATGGACGAGGAGCAAATCCTGTTATCGTTAATCAGGGCGGGGGATCAAAAAAATGCGCGAAACATTTTAAACCAGATGTTAGGCCGCGTGTTTTTGCGCACAGCCAATTTGACTGTGATTCGCGCCTCCATGATCGAAATGATGGGTTACCTGGTCCGTCGCGCCGTGGAAGATAGCGCTTTGCTGGAACCGCTGATGGAACGCAATCATCGCTGGATGGCGCGTATAATTGAAACAGAGGATTTTGAAGGATTAGCCGCAGCGATGCGATCGGCGTTGGACGACTTCATGAACGGCGTTTATGAATTGGGGTATGCGCAAACCAATCGGCATGTGCATAAAGCCATGCGTTATATTGCCGGGCATTATTGCGAAAATGTGTCGCTCCGTGACGTGGCCCGTGAAACAGGTCTTAGTTCCTATAGGCTTGCTCATCTCATAAAAGAACAAACAGGCAAGTCGCTGATAAGTCATGTGCATTTTCTGCGGATCAAGGAAGCTAGAAAACGTTTGGCGGATCCGTCGCGCTCGATTGCCGATATTGCCGCGGACGTCGGCTATTATGATCAAAGCCATTTTACGCGCCGGTTCCGCGAGTATACAGGGTTGACCCCGGCGCGCTACCGGCGCGCGCAGCGCGGATAAGCAATGCATCAAGGGTTCTTCGTCGTGAAGCTGAACGTGTGAGGAAGCAATTTCCCGATGGTGGTTTCTTCGATGACATCGGGTTGTTTGGCGGATGCTATGTACACCGGTGTCGCGGGATCACAAAATTCGGCCAGTACCTGTCTGCACGCGCCGCAAGGGTAGGGCATGGCCTCGGCTTGCACGGTGATGGCGACGGCGGTAAACGCGCGATATCCTGCCGCGACAGCGGCGAACAGCGCGTTGCGTTCCGCGCAGATTGTCAGACCGTAGGACGCATTTTCAACATTGCACCCGGTAAAAATCGTGCCATCTTCGCATGCCAAAGCGGCGCCGACATGAAAGTTGGAGTAGGGCGCATAGGCGCGTGTGGAAGCATCCACGGCTTTAGCCATCAAGGTGTCTTTAGGCGTTTTCGGCACGGGCCATTTCCTCCCAGAACTGCGTCAGGACTTTTTTCATCAGCGGCATGGTTTGACGCGTTGTTTCCGTGACTTCTTCGTGTGTAAGCGGCGCCGGGCTGATTCCCGCGGCCAGATTGGTGATGCAGGATAAGCCTGCAACCCGTAGTCCGGCGGCGTGCGCTAATATTGCTTCGGGCACGGTGGACATGCCGACGGCATCCGCGCCCCACCGGGCAAACGCGCGCACTTCGGCAGGCGTTTCGTACGTCGGTCCTGTAGACGCCAGATACACGCCTTCCAGTAAAGGAACTTTGGCATTCGCGCCTGCTTTGCGCAATAGCGCGATCAGCGCACGGTTGTATACAGCCGTTTGATCTACAAAACGCGGCCCCCACACCGGGTTATGTTCGCCTACCAAGGGATGGACTCCGAAATTATTGATGTGATCGGTCAGGATCATAAGATCGCCGCAATGCATATCTTTGCGTACGCCCCCCGCGGCATTGGTCAGCAACACGGACCGCGCGCCCACGGTTTTCAGCATAAACGGGGGAATCGCAATAGGGGTCCAGCCCACGCCTTCGTAGTAATGGCGTCTCCCTTGAAAAATAAACGTGTCCAAGCCCGCTCCGGTGGCCCAGGACAATTTGCCTGCATGCCCGACTACGCCAGTTTTGCCAAGGCCAGGTATATCGTGATAAGGAATCTCGTCTTTAATCACAAAAGAACTGACGACTTCGCTCCATCCGGAACCTAAAATCAGACCGTGCGTGGGACGCGCGTCGGGCCACAATGCCATGACATAATCCGACGCTTCCTTTAATAAACCATAATCCATATTATTTCATTCTCCGGGGAAGGATCACATCTTTAATAAGCGGCGGTGGCACAAGGTGCTCTTCCCCGATAATCACGGCGTCGGCGGCCAGTTTTAAGGCTTCGTCCATTTTGTTTTCCTGGTTGCCATGCAGCGTAAACAGCGGTTCGCCTTCTTCTACATACGCGCCGACTTTGACGATATCCGATACCCCAACCGCATGATCCACGCGATCATCTGTTTTGGCCCGGCCCCCGCCAAGCATGATCACGGCGCGTCCTATGCATTCGGCGCTTACGGCGGTAACGTAGCCGGTGTGCGGCGATGTGACGGTTTTGCGCAAACGTGCGGTAGGCAGTTTGGCATAATCCTCCACGGAAGCAGGATCGCCGCCATGCAGTTTTATCATGCGCTGGAACTTCTCGAAAGCAGCGCCGGAGGCGATGTGTTTGTTCAGGATTTTTAACGCATCCACATGATCTTTAGCTATATCCACAATAATCAGCATTTGCGCGCACAGGGACATCGTGACTTCCATTAAATCATCGGGACCTTCTCCTTTGAGCGTTTCCGCCGATTCCATGATTTCCAACGCGTTCCCGGCTGCGGCGCCCAGCGGTTGGTTCATATCCGTGATTAAGCCGGCCATGCCTTTGCCCATGCGGGTTCCCACTTCGACAATGGAACGCGCGAGGGCTTGTGCGTCCTCGTACGTTTTCATAAACGCGCCTTTGCCCCATTTTACGTCCATGACCAGCGCATCAATGCCCTCGGCTAATTTCTTGGACATAATGCTGGCCGTGATAAGCGGAATGGAAGGGACTGTGGCTGTAACATCGCGCAAAGCATACAGTTTTTTGTCGGCGGGAGCGAGACGGCTGGTCTGGCCAATAATGGAGCATCCGCAATCGTGCAGAATATCCAGAAATTCCTTTTCCGTGATATCCACCCGGTAACCCGGAATGGATTCCAGCTTGTCCAGCGTGCCTCCGGTGATGCCTAGTCCTCGACCGGAAATCATCGGCACAGCGACGCCGCAGCAGGCCATCATCGGCGCAAGAATCATAGAAACTTTATCACCTACACCGCCCGTGGAATGTTTATCTACTTTGGGCAAGGTGATGGATGACGTATCTACGACATCCCCCGAGCGCATCATGCACTCCGTGAGATGCGCGGTTTCGTCCATGGTCATGCCTTGAAAATAAATGGCCATGGCCAGCGCGGACATTTGGTAATCGGGAATGTCATCACGCGTGTACCCTTCAATGAAGAAGGATATTTCTTCCGGGGAAAGCGCATGTCCATCGCGCTTCTTTTCAATAATCCATTGCGGTATCATGCGGAAAAGCGTAGCGAGACGGGAAGTTGGTGTCAACGCAGCATTATCCGGTGACATTGTGTCAGATTTTTAAATACAACTTGCGGTTTACAGCGTATCCTTATAACAATCCATTTAGCGATAGGTACAAGGCGCGTTATGGTAAAACCTAAAACGAAAAAAATGTTCATAAAAAAAGAAGCGCCTGCTATCCGCCTTCGCAAAATAAACAAAAAGGATTCAACATCTTCTCTGGGGCCTTCAACACCTCCCGCAGCATCGGTAGATCCTTATCATCATTTCGGCGAGGGGTATTTCTCTCCAAACATTCCGGTGTTGAATAATCCCTCGGATTTCCGTCCGCCTAATCTGCGGTACATAGATTTTTATTGTCCGTACTGTGGACACTATAACCGGGGACGCAGTGATTTTTCGGGCAGTTTGATTAACTGTTCCTGTTGCGGCAACGGCATCACCGTGCCTTTCCCGCCCACACGGCCGATACCCCGGATTATGGTTTCGTCCCCGCCTATGGCGGTTCCACCTGTGCCCCCGCCATCCGCAACACAACCGTCAGCCGTTTCGCCCCCGCCCAATACCAATGGTGTTTCTCCCGCTCGCGTACCGTCACCGCCCGTGTTGAACATGGCAGCGGCAAGCCGTATAAAATTTTACTGTGTATTTTGCGGGCAAAAATTGTCGGCTTTGCCGGAGATGATTGGCGAATCATCTTTGTGTCCTTCCTGCTCCCGCGCGGTGAAAGTTCCGCCGCCTCCGGAAGAAGATAAGAAAGAATAATTCCTATTTTCTTGCACAGCGTATTGATTAGCTCTAGATTAGACGGATGAAAAAAGCGGTGAAAAAGAAAATTATCATCCGGAAAAAATCAGGTTCGGTTGTCCTAAAGCCTAATAAAATCGCAGATGAAGAAATTCCGCCCGAAGAAGCCGTGGAGACCCCGGATGATCAGACCCTTTCCAATGAACCTGAACAGGTAAACGAGTCCGAAGCGCCAAGTGACCGTGATGCCGAACCGGAGTCCCCCCCGCAGGTAGTGGAATCCGAGCCTAAACCTGAGCCATCGCCACCTGCAAAAGAAGAACCGGTCGCGCCGGAAAAAAAAGAAGTGCAGTTATTTAAATTTTATTGTGTGTATTGCGGACAGAAATTATCCGCGCAGGAAGGTATGTCCGGTCGCAAAATATCATGCCCCGCGTGTGGTCACCGAATCGAGATCCCCGAAAAACCGGCGTAAGCTGAGCGCGGATTTTATCCAATGTTTTTCTTGGCGTGACTATCTACTTCCATTTGTAGATAATAACCGAATGTTTTAAGCGGTGATGCTTCGCGGTACGGCATGTCGGTTATAAGTTTTTCCCAGACCAAACGGGTTGCTGCTTTTAGACGATCTTCTTTTTCATTAAATATAAGGACATCCGTAAACATTTTCCACCACTCATACACGCGGGTAGGTTGAATCTTCATGCCGGGTAATATTTTTTCTGCTTCACGGTAAGCGCGGGACATGATTTCAATATTTTTCTTCTCGGTATCCGGGAAGTAGCTCCCGAAAAAAAACAAAACCATGCCTCCGCCGATTTCAAGCAGTTGAGATTCGGATAACTGCAGAGGGTGATGGGAACGTTCGTTTTCTTTCGTGTAAAACTTCAACGCGTGATGAAGTTTGGCGCTGAGGATGTCCTTGACGGCCTCTTCGATTTTCGATTTCGGCTTGAACCAGAACATGACGACGACCTTTCCGGCAGGTTTTTGCCTTTGGCATGCGCAATCTTTGGTTGACTCTAGGGAATATGCCTCTGTGCTTCAAGCCTAAATGCAGCAAGAATATCAGCTTTGAGTTAGTTGAATGTTAAAAAATGAAGGAAAAAACTTTACGCGCGAATAAAGCAGGTGTAACGTTTTACCAGTTCCGTAATTTTTTCACGTTTCAGGAGTTGGTTATGCGTGTTTTCAGGTTTAAGGTGGGTGTGGCGATCGCAGTTGGAATGGTGGGCTGGGGGGCTTTATGTCTGGACGCCCACGCCAATGGAAATGTGCATGTCACGCGTTTCTGGCATAACCATCAACCCTTATACTGGCCGGAATGGAACAGCAACGGGTGGCAGACCGAACGGGGACAATATGCTTGGGATTCCATAGTGCTGAAACCCGGACAAAATTACGGAGGGTTAAGCCCCAAGCAGCATCCCGAAAATAATCTGACCGATATTTTCGGTCTTGATGATCGCCGTAACTCCTACCAGGAACGTGCCCGCGATTCCTTAAATACATTTTCCGGCGGCGGCATGTCTATGAGTTATTCTGGATCGCTGATTGATAATGTGCGTCAGCTTGGGGCGGAAGGGCAACTCGGATACCATGGCGGATGGAATAACGCCATTACGGAAGCGCGCGGATCGGGCAGGCTGGATATGCTCGGGTTCACGTACCATCACTCGCTTGGTCCGTTGTTGCCGAAAGAAGTATTCCGCAAAGAAATTCAGATTTTTAAACAAGCTTGGTGGAAAGCCTGGGGTGGTAATGCCGATCTCAGCGATCATTCGAAAGGTTTTTTCCCGACCGAAATGGCGTATTCACGCGATTTAATTGATGTGCTTGTGGATGAAGGCTACGAGTGGGTGATCGTGGCCAGTCATCATATCAGCCGTACCAGTCCTTCCTACAACAACGTAGCGGACCCTGAAGGTTCGTATAATATCTTTTCCAGTCCGCCGAACCGAGCGGATCAGCTTGGTCCCACGATCAACGATGGTTGGTGGTATAGCGAACCCAACCCCGGCAATGCCGCATGGAACGTGTCCCCGTTTGCCTACCAATTGCATCGCGTGAAATACGTCAATCCCGAAACCGGCGCGGAAAAAACGATGATTGCGGTCCCGTCGGACGACGTCTTAAGCTATCGTTACGGGTACGCCAACGAAGGCATTGGCAAAATCCAGCAGTTTATTTCTCCCTTTGCCAATGATCCTGACAGACCGGTCATTGTTATGCCGTCCTCCGACGGCGACAACGCCTGGGGCGGCGGGTTCAGTTCGTGGATGGAAGCCACGCCTCAGTATTTTAATGAGTCAGCTAATGCGGGCTATGTCAAAAACACCGTTCAGAATTTTGTGAATAATTTCGGATGGGCGGCGCCGGAAACTCATATTGAAGAAGGCGCGTGGATATTCCCTGAAATGGATTACGGGTCGCCGTATTTCTTAAAATGGATTGAACCGCCCGTTATTCATCCGGGCGCGACGAACGCGTATCCCGGCACAGTGATTGATATGGAAACGCCGGGCTTCGCGCTCAAGTTTTATAGCTACGCGCCGTTGATGGCCGGCGCCAACTGGGTGATTACAGCCGAGCAAATTTGGGAAGATGACGGGGGCGCTGTTGAACCATGGAAAATTCAAGCGCCGTACGATTGGAATGGCACATGGAATAATCCCAACATCGTTGAGTTGGCCTGGCACATCTATTTGAAAGGCTTGGATTCCGGATTCAACTACTATGGGGGACTGGGCAACGATGACGAAGTGAAACCCGGGCTGGCCGCCCGGCGCGCTATTGAGCGCTTGCAGGATTGGCTGCCGGAAAGATTAAGCGATGATCGCACCGGGCCAACGATTCTGAAGCCACAACGATTTCCGTACAACCCCGGCTGGTATACGTTCGGTTGGTTTAACAGCATCCCCGGTGTTGACACCCGGTTCCTTAAAAAAATGCCGTCCGAATTCTACATTTGGACACACGTGTATGATGTTTCGGATGTCCAATCCGTCCATCTGAAAATCCGTCGCGACAAAGATGGCACACGCTCGTTAGCGAATAATCACAACGAGACCTATGCCGGAGGAAGCGACGTGGATCCGTGGGTAACGATTCCCATGAATCAACGCACGTTATGGACCGACAGGGCGACACTTAACGCCATGGCCAATAAACCCGGCGAAATTGATTATTTCATCACGTCGCCCGAAGTCGCGGACTATTATTTTGTAAGAATAACGGATCAGAATTTCCCCGGTTTTCGAGGGAACTTATTTGACTACTACATTGAAAGCGTAGATACGCGCGGCAACACCAATCGCACTGAAATTCAGCATGTATGGGTCGAGGACGACGGGCTGGGCGGCGCGGCCTCCAACGTCACATTTTCCGATGACCCACGCGACTGCGCGCCGTTGGTGGTCACGTTTGACGCCGAAGGAGGGGATTTGGAAAGTATAAGCCCGGTTTACCAGCAAATCAGTTTTGACAACGGCACCAATTGGAACCGGTTCGAAATGCTAAACGCCGGGGGGGATGTTTGGGTGTACACCAACAATGTAGTGCCGGACAACGCGCCCAGCGCGACGGTTTGGTTTGAGAATAGCGCCGGCACGATGACGGACAGCAACAGCGGAAACAACTGGAGCACATCCATACGCGATTGCGATGCGCCGGTCGGACCCGCGACGGTGGAGGTGTTGCCCGAAAATCCATCAGAGTGCGAGCCGGTCACCATACGGTATTATCCGAACGAAGGCCTGCTGCAAGGGGAGACCAACATTCTCATTCACATTGGGCGTAATGGATGGGATGATGTGATTTCCCCGGCGCCTGCGATGACGCAAAACGGCATCTATTGGGAATACACTTACCTCGCGGAAACCAATTCCGCAGAAATAAATTTTGTATTCAACAACGGAGGCGGCATCTGGGATAACAATGGGGGCGACGACTGGAACGTCGTCATGACCGATTGCGGTGGTCCCCCTTCACCGCTGGACACGGTTACACTGAATCCCGCCACGCCGGACGGGTGCGGACCCATTACAATCACATACAATCCTTCAGGACGCGATCTGATGGGTGAAGGTCGCATCTTCATTCACATCGGCTATAACGGGTGGCAGGATGTCATTTTGCCCAATCCTGAAATGACGGCCAGTGGATCTTACTGGACGTACACGTACACGCCGGTGCCGGGCACCACCAATATCAATCTGGCGTTTAACAACGGGGGGTCCACATGGGACAATAACGACGACGCGGATTGGCATTTTGAAGTCTTGAATTGTGATCCAATCCCCGAGGGTCTGGTTATTACAAATCCTCCGTCCGATATTGCGGTTTCCAATACCGTGACAAACTATGACCTGGAAGGCACGGGCTTGGGCGTCACCGGGGATATCGCGTGGACCAATGCTTTGACCGGCGTGTCAGGCACGATCCCGGCAGCCATGAACTGGTCGGTTCCCGGCATCGCGCTGGCGGTGGGTGGCAATGCGATCACCGTGCGCGGCACAAACGATGCAATTACTGTAACCCACACCAATGCCGCGGACGCGGCATCCGACGCGGCTTATAACGATGGTTGGAACTCCGGAAACAACGGCGGTACTGGCTTTGGAAGCTGGGCGTTGAACGCCTCCGGCGATGTGTCGGGTCATTTTGTGGCAAGCGACAACCCTGCTTTGGCCATTGGAACGCGCGCGTGGGGCTTGTTCGCGCAGGAAAGCGCTTTGGCGGAAGCTCGACGCCCGTTTAGCCAACCGTTGTCGAGCGGGCGTACGATGACGATGCGCATGCAAAACGGTTTGATCGAAACCGGTGGCGGGATTGGGGTAGCTATTGAAAATGCCGCCAGCAATGTCTTGTGGCAATTCTATTTCAATGGCGGTGACGTCTATTACAGTCGTAGCGGAGGGACCACGGATGTGGGCTGGGCGTCCACAGGACTGGATTTATCGTTGGAAATGACTAGCGATACGAACTACACGTTAACGGTCACCCCCATCGGGGACACACCGCGCGTGTATAACAGTTCGTTCGAGCCGGAAGCGGACCAAACGCCGGCCTATTTCCGGGCTTGGTCGTGGAACAACGGCGCCGGGCCTGATTATGACTACTTCATCAATGATCTGCGTATGACCAGCGAGTCCAATACGCCTGTGATTGTGAGCGATTCGGTGATTATCACGCGTATCGGCGATCCATGGGCTACGGATTCCAATTCCGACGGCATCCCGGATGGCTGGTACATGCAATACGGGCAGAATCCCAACGGCTCCAGCATTGCGCATCTGGATTGGGACGATGATGGGTTTAATAACGAGCAGGAATTTAATCTGGGAACCGATCCGTTCAACGAAGGGTCCGGCTTGATTCTGGAAACTATTGTCAACACGATCAACGGACATCCTGAAGTAGTCTGGCAGTCGGTGGGCGGACGACGGTATCAAGTCGAGTATTCGGATGACGTCACGTTGCCGGGCGGCGGCTTTGTCGCGCTAGGCGGTATGGTGGACGAAGATAGCGTGGATATCGGCGACGCCACACAGCGAAGTGTCACGGACACGGACGCGCCCGCGGGCAGCACGCGTTTGTACCGCGTGCGGTTTATGGGCCTTACGCCGTGAGGCTGCGCGAATATGGCGACTATTGAGGACGCGACGGAGCGCGTCCCTCCAGGGTGGATTCCGGACGCGACGGAACGCGTGCTTCGAGAACGTGGAGGGGCAACCTCCGTGTTGCCCGGAGAGTGAAACGAGTATTTTAGCCCATCCCTAACGACGCGCGCGCAGCAGTTTCTTGAGCGCGGGCAGGGAACGGGTGTTGATCACGTCACGGGCTTCCAGCCATGCGCGTCGCGCCTGGCCTAGCCCGAAATCCAACGCATCCATGCCGTTTACACTGTGCGCGTCGGTGTTTAAGGTCATCATCACGCCGTGCTCTTTCGCCAATTGACTGTATGTATCGTTTAAGTCCAGTCGCTGCGGGTTGGCGTTGATTTCGAGATAACAGCCTGTTTTAGCGGCGTGCTCAATCAATGCGGATACGTCTACTTCGTAGGGTTTGCGCGTCAATAAAAGACGACCCGTGGGATGCGCGATAAACGTGACAAGCGGATTGTCCATCGCGCGGCAAATGCGACGCGTTTGTTGTTCCATGCTTAAATTGAATTTGCTGTGAACAGACGCTGCAACCACGTCGAGCAGAGACAAGACGGAATCGGGCAGGTCCAAACGCCCATCCTCCAGAATGTCCACTTCAAGTCCTTTAAGAATCGTAATGCCTTTTGTTTCATCGTTCAGCGCGTCTATCTGTTCGATTTGTTCCAGCACGCGGTCTTCGTTCAGGCCGTTGGCTACGGTTAAGCTTTTGGAGTGATCGGTGATGGCCAGGTAAACATGTCCACGTTCCCGCGCGGCTTCGGCCATTTCGCGCAACGTGTTTTTGCCGTCGGACCAATCGGTGTGCGCATGTAAATTGCCTTTGATATCTTTTGCGCTAATCAGTTTGGGTAACCGGCTTTCGCGCGCGGCTTCGATTTCCCCTCTGTTTTCCCGCAGCTCCGGTTCGATATAGGCAAGGGAAAGCGCTTGAAAAATTTCTTTTTCGGTTGCGCCGGCCACGGAGGTATCGCCATCGAATAAGCCGTATTCGTTAAGCTTGAGTCCTTGCTGCTGCGCCAATTTTCTCATGGCGATGTTATGGGCTTTGCTTCCGGTAAAATAATGCAACGCCGCGCCCGCGCTTTCAGCAGGAACCAACCGCAGATCCACTTGCAAACCGGATCGCAGGATTACGCTGGATTTCGTTTCCCCTTGCGCCAGGACGTCTTTGGTTTCATCAAAGGAAATAAAGTGGCTCATGACGTTGGTGTGATCATCGGCAATGACCAACAGATCAAGATCACCAATTGTTTCCATCGCGCGACGATAACTGCCCGCGACAGTCACGCTGCGCACGCCTGCTAATTTTTTCATGTGGTCCACTACGGCGTCCACATGCGACGTCAAGGGGCCGCGCAGGAAACGTTTGGGTGTATCGGCTTGTTCCTGCAGCGCGTGCAGAATTTGTGTTTCCATTTTCGCGCCGAAACCGGCCAGGGTCTTTATTGTTCCTGCCTCGGCCACGGCTTTTAACCGGGCTAAACTGTCAACCTGCAATTCTTTGTATAACGTCCGCACGCGTTTCGGGCCTAGACCTTGAATCGTGAGCAGGTCGGTAATGTTTGGAGGGAGTTCCGCTTTAATTTTTTCGAGCGCATCCACTTTCCCGGTCGTGACCATTTCCTTGATTTTATCCGCTAGATCTTTGCCAATGCCATCCAGCGCGGTTAAATCCTCTTCCCGCTCCACTAAATCGTGTAAGGCATTCGGCATATCTTCCACGACGCGTGCGGCGTTCCGGTATGCGCGTATGCGGAAAGGATTGTCCCCTTTAATTTCCAATAAATCCGCAAGATGTTCAAATGTAGTGGCGATATCGGAATTGTGTATAGGCATACTAACCTCGTAACGCGGACGCGAGTGCTTCGCAGGATAATTGTCCCGGCGCGGTGGATCCGTCCAAATGCCCGTACGCCAGGCACGAGCCGAGACGCGGAAATTCCACACGGGTGTTTACACCCAAATCACCCATGCCAATTAAACAAAGCGGGGCGGGGCGCGGTTCTTCAAGCAAACATTGCAAGCGCGCAATGTCGTCTTCGCTTTGAATCCGCACCGCAATTTTGCATACCACATTCGGGTACGTAGCGGTATGCGTAATAACAGAACGCAACTCGTCCAAAGACGGTGTTTTCGCATAATCGTGATAAGACGCAATCATGGTCTTGCCTGCATCACGTGTTTCGTCTGCCAATTCCTCGAATAAAGCGCTGCGGTACTCGATGTCGAGGCACGACGCACATGTCAGGGCTCGCATGAAATGCGGACGGCGCAGCGTTTCCTGTTTGTCCCATGTTCCTCCTTCCGTCGCGACACGCAAGGTAGCAATAACCGGGAAACCGTGGCGTTCAATTTTTTCTATATCCTGGGGCCAATTGTCTTGTTCCACATCCATGCGGTCCAGGCGGACTTCGACTAGATCACACGCAGGTCGTGGTGTTTGCATCAAACGAGGCACGCTTTCGCGTTTGGAAATAATGCCTACCACGCGCGCGCGGTCTCCAACCGTCACGGATCCAATAGAAAGTACAGAAGTGTTCATTTTTTTACTGTAGGTGGAAATTATGCCCTGCGCAAGCGATCACGCGCTTTCCGAACGATGTCCGCAGCTTCGTGTGCGGTGGATGCCAGCGCGGTCACGTGTCCCATTTTTCGACCGGGGCGGGCTTCTTTTTTTCCATACACGTGCAGGGAAAGGCGAGGGTCGCCCAGTACGGGGGACCAGTCCGGCTCGCCATGTTCCCAGAGATCGCCGAGTAGATTGGCCATCGCTGCCGCCGGTGCGCGCGGCGCCGGTGTGACAGCGGCATGTCCGGCGGTCAGGCGCGCTTGCTGTTCAAATTGGCTGATGGAAAACGCTTCTATCGTCAAGTGCCCCGAATTATGGGGGCGTGGCGCAATTTCGTTGACCATTACTTCGCCGTTAGGAGCGATGAATAATTCCACGCATATCAATCCTTCCAGCGCCAACGCGTCCGCGACCGCGTGGCCAATGTCCAGCGCGCGCCGCGCAACAGTGTCGTCGTGCGGCATGGCGGACCATGTTGTTACATCGAGTATGTGATGGCTGTGCTCGTTATTAAAAGGGCCATAGGTAGCGGTGCGTCCCGATGCATCGCGGGCAAGAAGAATGGAACACTCTCCATGTAGTTCAATGCGTTTTTCCGCAATGACCTCGGACGGGGCGCCAAGCGCGGACCAGATGACCTGGGGATCATCCGTCACGCTCATCATGATTTGTCCTTTGCCGTCGTAGCCGAGTTCGGTTGTCTTGATCACCGCCGCGCCCCCCAGTTTTTCAACGGCGGTGACAAGCGCCTCGGGGGTCTGGACGTGCGCAAAAGGCGTTACGGGAATCCCTTTTTTTTGTAAAAAGGATTTTTCCGTAATGCGGTTGCGTGTAATGGCCAGAATGCCGGGGGCAGGGCGGATAGGGACGATTTTCTCCAGTGCAGCCACGGTTCCGGCGGGAATATTCTCAAATTCATACGTGACGGCATCCACGGAGGCTCCGAAAGTAGACACGGCATCCAGGTTATCGTATGCGGCACGTGTATGGTATGCGGAAACGTGCGCGGCTGGCGGGTTGTTTTCCGGTGCGAATACATGTACGCGATAACCGATGCGGGCGGCGGCTTGCGCAAACATGCGGCCTAATTGACCACCGCCAAAAACGCCAAGCGTGGATCCGGGGGGGAGGGGATTCATTCCGGCAACCGGTCCTCCATGACCGATTGCGTTTGTGCTTCGCGGAATGCGTGGAGTCGCTGCGCCAGATCGGGGTTGGTGCCTGCGAGAATGGCAATAGCCAGTAGGGCCGCATTGCGGGCGCCTGCTTCGCCGATCGCCAGCGTTCCAACCGGGATGCCGCCGGGCATTTGCACGATGGAAAGCAGAGAATCCAGCCCGTGCAATGCTTTGCTTTGAATCGGCACCCCGAGCACCGGTAAAATAGTTTCGGACGCCAGCATGCCGGGCAAATGCGCGGCGCCTCCGGCTCCCGCGATCAATACGCGTAGGCCACGTGCTTCTGCTTTAGCCGCGTAATCTATCATACGCCTGGGGGTGCGGTGGGCGGAAACAATACCGGCTTCGCAGGGCACGCCGAATTTTTTTAATTCCGCCACAGCATGCTGCATAGTATCCCAATCGGACTTACTACCCATGACTACGCCGACCAACGGTTTTTTTGAATTTGCATTTCCAAACATAACAACCCCTAAATCTTACTTCCAACTTCTTACTTCCAACTTGAAACTTCTTACTTCTTACCTCTTACTTCTTACTTCTTACTTCTTACTTCTTACTTCTTACTTCTTACTTCTAACTCCTAACTCCTAACTTCTTACTCCTCACAAACGCTTTCGACACCGCCTGCCCATCCGGTCCTAGCTCTTTCCGTTCGTGTCCGGTAAGGGCCAGCACCGCATCGGTTGTTTTGAAGTGGCATTTAGCTACATCCAGCAGCACATCCGGCCCTTTTTGTTTAATCACGTCCGCGGCGGCTGCTTTGACCTGGTCGGAAGCGCCTTTAGGAATGACCATGCCGTATTGCTCGCCCATTTTCCGCAAGGCCGCAAGAAACCCGGCGCGCGCCAATATTGACGCGGCGGCCACAGCCGGATCGGATTCCGCTTTGTGGCGCTGGATCAGTTCGATTGTACGGCCGTTTTTCAGCAGGGCTTGTTTGATTTGTTTTTCCGGGCCGAACTGGTCGGCCACGGCCCGGGGACAGTCCGGCACTTTTTCGAGTAGGTTCTCAATGGCCCGCGCATGACCCCACGCCAGAATTTTATTGACGCTTTGCATGGAGGCATATAGTCGGTTGTAGGCTCTGGGACCGATTGTCACAATGGCATAACGATTCTGAAGCATGGTCCGAATGTCTTTGGCCATGGCTTCGGCTTTGCGATCGCTTGTAATGGTTTTGCTGTCCCGCACGCCTTTTTCCTGGAAAGCTTTGGCCAAGGGTTTGTTTACAAAAACCGCCGCAATCACCATCGGCCCAAAAAAATCACCTTTGCCACTTTCGTCAATACCCATGTGGGGTTCAAAAACGTCGGGGGAAAGTTCCTCCTCGTACCCGAGTCGCGCTTCCATAAGCACCTCGGGTTCAAGCGAAAACACGACCCAATCATGCGCGCCTTTACCTTGCACCACACAAGAGCCGGACGTGTACAAAGCAATCCGGCACCCCTCTGCCTCGACGGCTATTTGCGTGTAAGGCACATCCATCGGGGTGTAATTACCGCTTTGCAGAAAAGAAATGAGGCGTTTTTGCTGGATTTCACTTAACTTAAACGTATATGAATTTTTTTCCATGAAGCGTAAACGGTATCAGAGCGCAGGACCGTGCGCAATATAGGAAACAGGTTCTCCGTATCGTTTTCTTTTAACACGGATTATGGAAATAACTATTGACCGAAATAAGCATTAGCGGTATTTTTTGATTGTAAGTAAATATGCGTAGTTATAGAAAAGCTTCACTCATCTTTATATGTATACGAACAAGCAGGCACACAAGGAGAAGGTCATGTTCAAGAAAATAAGCGTAGTTTTATTGGCTGCTGCGATAACCATGTCGAGTATGGTGGTACAGGCGCAGGCGCAAGATGAAGAAAGCGCGGAAGCGGATAAAGTCCGGCAGGGAGAACTGGCGCAATTGCTTGTAAACGTGCTTGGGCTTTACCGTTTTCTCCCGGCGGCGCCGAGCGAGCAGGAAGCGATTGGCGTATTGCTGGCTAATCAGATAGCGCCGGAAGAAGGATGGGAGCCTGCGAAAGAAGTTACGCGCGCGGATTTGGCCCGCGTCATTGTATTGGCGCTGGATCGTGCGGCGGAAGTCGAGGATCCTGACGAGCCGGAATCGTGGATATCTTTTCTCTCCAATCAGGGCGTGCCGATTGATACCATTGGTTTGTCGCTTACTAATCTTGAACCGCTGCCGGAGCCCATTGCAGGGAACGTGTTCGCCGCTTCTATCACCACCGATCCGTTGCGCAAGCGCACGGTGTTCGGTTTGCCGGATGAACTGGAAACAGGAACCGACGTTTCCTTTGTTCCTTCACAGGTGTTAACGCTGGAGGATGTGGTTGAAATCATTGAGCAAGTGCCTAGTGTTCCCCCGCGGCCCACTTCGCCCACGCCGGATTGATCATCCTGTATCTAAAAATTATTATACGTAACTCAGGAGGCCTAAAGAATGAAATCAGGGAAATGGATCGCGGTAACACTCGCTGCTGCCGCATTACTGCCGTTAGTGATCGAAGCAAGTGAAGGTGGACGTAATTACCAACTGCATAACCGGTTGCGCTTTGAATACGATGACAACATTCGCGATGAGGACTCGGGTAAAACGTCTAGCTTTAAGATCATCGAAGAAGTTGAGATTCTCTACAATATCAATTTGGAAAACACGTTCTTAAGTCTCCGCTACAAACCTTCGTTTGTGTGGTGGGAAAACCGTGAAGATGATGAAACGGATCTGCACCATGATTTGGATTTCATTTTTAATCATGCCTTTAACCCGCGCCTTTCTTTAAGTATCAAAGATACGTTGCGCTTTGCGGAACTTCCCGAAATTGCCGAAAGCGGTGTTATTACGCGGCGAAACAGCGATTACTTGTTCAACTCCCTGAACGGTATTCTCGGGTACCAAGTTACGCCGGACGGACGGTTGGAACTGGGTAGCCGTTACAACCTTCTTCGTTATGACGATGACGTCATCGCCGAAGCCGAGGATTACAATTTGTATGTGGCCGGTTTGACGTATCGGTACAATTTGGTTCCCGAAACCGCTGTGACGGTGGATAGTCGTATGGAAACCATCGATTACGAAGGCCCCATAGATCGCGGGTCGGACAATTTCCAGGTTGGCGCGGGTGTAGAGCATATGTTCAGCCCGAATTTTCTTGGTAACACGCGTTTAGGCTACCAACAAAAAGATTATAATGACGATGAACTGGATTCGGAAAGCGAGCCGTTTATTGATGCATCATTAACGTTTGTCCCTTCGCCGGCCACGCGGGTGACTGCCGGGGTGGGGTATTCCATGTTTGAAGCGGATGTGTTCCCGTACGCGAACCAAAACCGGGCGCGCATGTATGTTGGCGCGGCCCATGACATTACGCAGCGTATTTCCCTGAATGTGGTAGGAAGCTACATCAACAGCGATTATGAAGCGGTGGATGCGGTGGATGTTGAAGGCGTTGAAGCGCGTGACGGGACGGAAGATATCATGCAATTCAGCACCCGCGCCACGTACCGCATAAATCGTTCCAACTGGGTTGAAGCCGGTTGGCAATTCGTTACAGTGGATTCCGATCTGCGCCAGAATTATGATCGTAATCGCTTCAGCGTGGGTTGGAAAACACAACTGTAAACTTAGCAGCTATCTTTCGCTTGTGCTTTTCCCCGTAAGTGCGGTAAAAAAGAAAAGTCAGGCGGAGAAGCGCTTCCCTTTATGAGTGAGGCACCAAAGCCTCACTCATGTTTTTATGGTTAGAGGATGATTCATGGACAGTTCTCACGACAATCAATCACTGCATTTTCTGGACTACTGGAGAGTTATACGATCCCGGAAAGAAATCATCCTGGCGGTGACCATTCTTGTGGTGATTACAGGCGCGGCTTATACGTTTACGATGCCTAAAGTCTATATGGCCGAGACACGTATCGAAGTGCACCAGGATTCGCTTGATATCGAAGTCTTTAATCGCACGGCCATGCCTACGTATAATCCGTTTTTTCTGCGCACAGAATTCGAGATTATCCAGTCGAAACCCATTCTCTATGAAGTGATTCGTAATTTGAATCTGCGGGAAGCATGGGGCAAGACCATGACGTCCGATGGTTCCCCGTTGCGGATGGAAGATACGTATATTGTGTTATCCCGGAGTATCCGGGTGGAGCAGTACCGGGACACTAGTTTGATTGCCATCCGGGTATTCCGTCCTGATCCGAAAGAAGCGGCCGACATAGCAAATCAAATTGCAAGCGTGTACCTCGAGCATCGGCTTGCCCAAAAACATCGCGAAATTACGCGCGGTTTGGAAGCGTTGCAAAATGAATTGCAAAAACAAAAAATCATTTTGGACCAAGCCGAAGAACGGTTGGAAGTCATGCGTAAGGATCTCGGTGTAGCGTTGATCGGAAGCCGACTTCAAGGAGGAGGCATGCAATCCGATAAAGTCCGGCTGCAACAGCTTGAGGCGGATAGAGGGCAGGCCCGCGTAGATATGCTTGTGCGGAAAGCGCGTTACGATCAGTTGGCTGAATTAGATGATGAAGCATTGTTGTTTGCTTCCAATTATATTGTCAATGATCAAGCGCTGGCGAACTTGCGACGTCAGTTGATGGATGTCGAAGTTAATTTACGGCACATGCTGGAAACGTACGGGAAAAACCATCCCGAAGTGCTCCGTGTCGTAGCCGCGCGTGATGAATTGCGCAAACAAATTAGTGACACGTTGGCGGGGTTGAAACAAGGGTTGCGCGCGGATTATGAAGTCGCATTGGCCAAAGTAAACGCCATCGAAGAGGAATTGCGATTAGTGCGTGAAGCGGACATCGCATCCGAGCGTGAACGTTTTCTCCCGTTTGAAAAAGCAGAACGTGAAGTTCGTTTACAACGCGATATCTTTCAATCGTTGCAGGCCCGTATTGCCCAGGAAGGCATCGAACTGCAAGTGCCGCGTACCCCTGTAGATATTGTGGATCCAGCCGAAGCGCCCCGGCAGGATCGTTACGTAAGCCCTAAAATAGCCCTTAACATATTTCTCAGTCTGATTATCGGGTTAGGCGCTGGCATTGGATTGGCTTACTTTATTGAGTATTTGGACACCTCGGTTAAGACCGTGGACGATGTAGAGAAGAATTTAGGCTTGTCGGTGTTGGGCGTGATTCCCCAGAAAGTCAGACCGTTAATCGAAGAAGGCCCCGACAGCCCCCATACCGAAGCCTATCGTGTACTTCGCACAAACTTGCAGTTTACCAACAAAGGCATGATGGGAGGTTCATACACCGCCGTAAGCGGAGGCGTGGGAGAAGGAAAATCTACTACGCTGTTTAATCTGGCGTATGTCTGCGCACAATTGGGCGATAAAGTGTTGATTGTGGATTCGGATTTACGCCGCCCTGTGCAACACACATTTCTGGGCATGTCCAATAACTTTGGGTTGACCAATGTATTGTTGAAAGATGTTCCGCTGGAAGAAGCGATCAAAGCGACATCGGTACCAAACTTGCATTTTATGCCCAGCGGAAAACTCCCGCGTTCTTCCGTGGGGCTGTTGGAAACACAACGCATGCGTGAGTTGGTCAAGAATTTGAAAACACGGTATGACTTTGTCTTTTTCGACTCACCGCCTATCGTAGGCGTGAGCGACGCGTCTATTCTGGCGAGCGAAGTGGACGGAGTTCTGCTGGTCGTGCAGTATCGTAAATATCCGCGCGCTATTTCCGAGCGGGCGCGACGTATCCTCGATAATGTTGGCGCTAATGCGCTCGGCGTGGTGTTGAACAATATTAATATCATGCGCGATGATTATTATTACTATTATCACTCCTACTATTCCCCGTACGAACAATCCGAGGAATCTATGGAGCAAGCCGATCAGTTGGCCGATGCGGGCGCGGCAAAGAAAAAAGATTCATTTTAAGCCCGGGGTATTGTTAAGTATGTGGATGAAACAAACGATAGTACGGTTTTTCTGCTTTAGTATATTTCTCTCAACAGTCTTGTCGTTTATGGGCTGTACATCGCCGCAGCCCAATTACGTGTATGTGCCGCCTGTGGCGCCGCAAGCGGAACCTGCGCGCGCGCCCGAGCCTCTTCGCAATCTCGATCAACTGTCTCCTGTTGGAGTAGTCGAAAACGAAGAATCCGCTTCACCTCGTCGCTTTTTCTGGCAGCGCGCAGCAAGCCCGGAAATACAAGAAGATGAAAACGAGACACTCGAAACCCTTTCGCAGGATACGACCAGTGTAGACGAGGTTGATGAACCCGAGCCTGTCGAACGGCGTAGATTTCTTTTTGGCCGGAAAAAATCAGCGCCCGAGGTGGAGCAACCGGCGTCGCCTCTTGAGGCCCCGGCGATTCCTTCGCCAACGCCTGCCACTACATCAACACCCGACGCGCAGATGGAAGTCGCAGGGCCCGGGACTGTCTCAAGCATTTATAGGCTCAGACCTAATGATGCTATTATTGTGCATTTGCGTGGTATTCCCGAACCAGCGAATTATGAAATGCTGGTGGATGATGAAGGTTTTATCAGTTTACCTTTTATTCCCTCGATCAAAGCCGCAGGTAAAACCGCGTCCGAATTACAGCGAGCGATTGAATCGGCTTATATTGATGGCGAATTCTACCAACGGATTACCGTTAATATTATGCTACCATCCCAAAGTTATTTCGTTCGGGGCGAAGTGCGCGCGCCGGGACGATTCCCGCTGACGCCGGGTATGACACTTCTTAAAGCCATTGCGGAGGCAGGGGGGTATACCGAATACGCGAATCCACGCAAAGTCAACTTATTGCGGGGCGAACGTTCGTTTATGTTGGATGCCCGCGAAGCGGAGCGTGGTGTCGCGGATATGAATGTCAGTGTTGAGGATGGCGATGTCATTGTTGTCCCAAGGAGTTTCTTCTGACTTGCATTCGGCTTTTCCCAAGCGCGATACCAGCGTAGATTCGGCCCGGCGCCGGAAACGGTGCGCGGTGCCTTTAACCTTGCGGCGCGCGGTATACGAGTGGGTTGGTATCTTCCTTCTTCTTTTTGGAGCCATCGGGGCGCAGTTTGTTTTCGGAGCCGTGCGTAACTGGTCGTCCGGCTTGATGATGGTGCCTGTTTTTGCCGGTATTCTTTTGTATTTCATCCGCCCTTTTTGGGATCGGAATCTACTTGTTGTTAAGCTGCCTCCATCCGGATTGCTTTTTTTACTTTTTCCCTTGTACACCTTACTTTTGTATCCTTTTGCCGTTGTGCCGCATGAAGTCAAAATGGAGCTTCTGAAAATCACGAGTTATCTCGGCGCCTACTGGGCATGGACGGAATGGGCGTCCCGCTACAAACGCTGGCGCATTATTTTAGGCGCCGTCATACTGCTGGGGACTCTTGCGGCATTGTATGCCGTTATTCAACATGCCAATGGATCTACCATGGTATTGAACATGGAGCGGCATGAAGAATACGGCATGCGCGCATCCGGCTTGTTTATGGCTCCCGCTCATTTCGGCGCCTACCTAGGCACTATGATTTGTCTCGCATGGTGTCTTGTTTTCCTGCCAGCAGCGGGTCCGTTGCTGCGTTTCCTTTCCGCATATGGGTTGGTGTTGTTTTATCCTGTGCTCGCGCTGACAGGATCACGAAGCGGTTGGGTCGGGGGCATGGTCGGCACACTGGTCGTACTGGGTTTGCTGGCATGGCGTAAAAGCGTCCGTTTGGCGTTAAGCGTTTTTATAGGGCTCCCAATTCTATCCGTTGCGTTGTTTGCGACGTTGTGGCTGACGGTCCCTCCGCTTCAACAGCAAATCACGGATGCATTATCCAGGCAGCATTCGGTGGTTTTCCGTTTACGCGCGTGGAGTGACACGCTGAACATGATCGAAGATAAACCTCTATTCGGGCACGGCCCCGGGCATTACCGTTGGGCATATGCGCCTTACAAAACATGGACCACTCACCAGTGGCTTATGCAGGCGCATAATGAATATCTTCATGTGACGGCCGAATACGGTGTGGTGGGACTGGCCCTATTGATTGCGGCTTTCGGAACACTGATTGTTAAATTATTGCTTCTATACGGGCGTCTTGAACGGGATAAAGATGCGTATCTGGTCGCCGGTTTCCTGGGCGCGTTAGCCGCGGCAATGGCCCACGGCATGACTGATTTTAACCTTCATGTCTTTGTGCTTTGCCATTTGCTTGTGTTGCTTGGGGGTGTTGCTATAGGCGCTTTGCACGCGTCCGGCTTGCTTCCTGAAAAGACGGTATCATTCAAAACATGGTGTTTTATCGGGGGCGCGGGAGCGTTATTTTCTATTATTGCAGCCGCATTTTCGTTGCAAGTGGGACTGTCCGATGCTTGGCGGCGTCTGGCCGAGGAGCGCATCAAACAGGTGAATTTATTAAAACCGAATCCCTATAGCGCAGCGCGCGCTTATCTTAACCGGGCCATTACGTTGGACCCGGGGTATGCGTATCCGTATTTGCATTTGGGCAATATCGCGCGCAAAGAAGCCTTTTGGTTGCGGGATCCTGCATTGCGAACAGAAAAAGCAAACGAAGCGCTTGCGTATTATGAAAAAGCGCATCAACGAAATCCTTTGGACGCGGATGTGCTGTTTGGCTTGGGCGCATCCTGGTTTATTCTGGATGATGAAGATAAAGGATTGCAGTATATCGAGCGCGCGCATCGTCAATGGCCAACCCATAGCTATTATCTTTTTCAAGCGGGGCAGCAATTGCGACAACGGGGCCGGTACGCGGACGCGTTGCGTTATTTCAGAAAAGCGCGCGAAGTAGATGCCTCCGATCCGGCCATCGAGACAAATATACGCATGCTGGAACGCATGTTGAACAAGGAATGATTATGAAAGTGCCCCTGTTAGATTTAGTTGCTCAATACAAACAAATCCAAGCGGAAATAGATGAAGCGGTTCAACGTGTTTTTGCAACCCAGTATTTTATTATGGGCCCTGAAGTGAATGCGTTGGAGCAGGCGGTCGCAGCTTATTCTTCTTGTACACATGCATGTGGAGTGTCCTCGGGTACCGACGCTTTGTTGATTGCGCTGATGAACGAAGGCATTGGGGTAGGGGATGAAGTTATTACGACTCCTTACACGTTTTTTGCCACGGCGGGTTCCATTGCGCGCACCGGCGCCAAGCCTGTGTTTGTAGATATTGATCCCGAAACATTTAATTTATGTCCCGATCAAATCGAAGCGCGTATCACGCCGCAGACCCGGGCCATTATGGTCGTGCATTTGTACGGACTCATGGCCGACATGGATCCCGTGATGGCTCTTGCGCAAAAACATAATCTCATTGTAATCGAAGACGCTGCGCAAGCCATTGGAGCGGAATACAGTGGACGACGCGCCGGATCAATCGGCGATTACGGTTGTTTTTCTTTCTTCCCGTCCAAGAATCTTGGAGGAGCGGGCGACGGAGGTATGGTCGTGTTACAGGATGCCGCCAAAGCAGACAAGCTGTTCAGTATGCGAAATCATGGCATGAACCCTAAGTATTATCATCGTTTTATAGGCGGCAATTTCAGGCTGGATGCGCTGCAAGCTGCGGTGATCGGCGTAAAGCTGAAACATTTGGACGCATGGACCCAGGCGCGTCAGCGTAATGCCTCGCAGTATGATCAGTTAATTGCAGAAGCAGGCTTGCTGGATAAAGGCGTGATTCGTCCATGGCGTCCAAAGGGCGGGGATGGATGTGGCTGCCGCCACATCATTAATCAGTATGTTCTGCGTGTGCCTGATCGGGATGCTTTGCGCGAACATTTGACCCACGCAGGCATCGGCACGGAAATCTATTATCCCGTGCCTCTTCATCTGCAGGAATGTTTTGCCTATCTCGACTACCAGGCAGGGGATTTTCCCGAAAGCGAGCGGGCCGCAAAAGAAACCGTGGCTTTGCCGGTTTATCCGGAACTTACGCAAGAGCAAGCGGCCTACGTCGTGAATTCCATCGCGGCGTTTTATAACTAATCGTGTGATCAACGATTTTTACGGATGCGCGTAATACCTGTTGCGTAGCAGATAATTTATATGATACGTTCAATATGTATTGAACGATATATCCATTAGAATGTCCCGGAATTCACGGGGACGAAGTCTGCCTGCGCATGACTAATGACTTTCAAACTACGCGTGATCAGTTGGTGGAATCCGCTGGTCGTTTGACGCAATCCACGGGTTTAGGGCGCTCGCTTGGGCAGATATTTATGCATATTTATTTGCATCGCGCGCCGCAAACGTTGGATGATTTAACAAAGGCTTTACGCATAAGCAAAGGTGGCGCGAGCATGGCGGTACGCCAGTTGGAACAATGGGGCGCGTTAAAAAAAAGATGGGTGAAAGGTGATCGCAAGGATTACTACGAAGCTACAGAGGACTTTGGGCGAATTGTCCGGCGTGCCTTGCTTGATGTAGTGGGCAGGCGAATCGAAGAGACAGACCGTGTTTTGAATGAGGCGGTGTCTTTCGCATCACATAAGCAGGACCTCGATGCCGATGCTAAATTCATGATCAAGCGCATCAAAAAAATGCGCACGTTCCGGGATCGGGCAAAGTGGATATGGAACCGATCCATCATAAAATTGCTGTTAAAATAAATGATCGGATGAACCGTAAACCGAAATTAATGCATGTGATTCATGACGACGGACCCGGCGGCGGACCCGTAGCTATTGTCGAGGAATTGAAGTGGTTTAAAGACAAAACCGATCAGAGAGTTGTTCATGGCGGGTCAGGAAAAATAGCCGCGTATTGCGATGAGCAAGGAATAGCGCATCACCAAATCCCTTTTGAGCGGAAATGGAAAATTCCATTTGGAGTCTTCGCACTGGCAATATTATTTTGTCGGTATAAGCCGGATGTTATTTTGTTGCATGGTCAGTGGGCCGCGCCGCTAGGGGTCGTGGTCGCACGACTGTTGCGCGTGCCAAAGATCGTGTATCTTGCGCACTGGCCGGCGTTTTATACCGATTGGGATTTAGTGCGTACGCTCCGTAATTATCTAGTGGAAAGCGCTCCCTGCCGTCTTGCTCACGAGGTGGTAACCATTACGGAAAGCAGTTGCTACCAGTATTTATATCGCGGGTGGGTGGAAGAGGCGCATTTACACGTCGTGCCGTATGCCTTTGACCCGTCCTTGCTTCCCGCTGATGAGGATATATCGTCTTTTCGCCGTGAGCATGGCATGGACGATCAGCATATCCATGTAGTGTGCACGGCCCGTATAGAAACGCAGAAACGCATAGACTGGCTGTTACGCGCATGGCCTTTGATTGTGGAATCGGTTCCCGCTGCGCGCTTATGGATAGCGGGGAAAGGATCTCTGCTCCCGCAAATGAAAACGCTTGCTCATACGCTGGGCATTCAGACCTCATGCACTTTCCTTGGCGAACTTCCGACAGGTATGCTGGCTATGGCCGCGGGTGATGTAGTCGTTTCGACCAGCATGTATGAAAGCTTCGGTTATGTAGCGCTGGAGGCCATGGCATGCGGGAAACCAATGGTTGCCATGGAAGCCGATGGCATACGAAATCTTATTACAACGGGGCAGAATGGTTTATTGACTCCACCAGGCAATCTGCATGCATTCGCCGATGCCTTATCCGGACTGCTACGGAGTAAAGAAAAACAAATGATTATGGGGCAGGCCGGGTTAGCGACGCTGCAACAGTATCGTGCAGATCGCGTAATGCCCCGCTTGGAGGCGATTGTGATACCTGTTCATGGCATCCGGACATGATACGCCGTTTATATGAGTCGGCGGTAGTGTGGTCTTATGTCGCGACAGTCCTTCGCGTGGGCGCGGGATTGTTACTGCTTCCGCTTATCCTCGTTTATTTAAGCGAAGGGGATATTGCGTTCTGGTACGTAATGACCGCCATGAGCCAAATGGTGTTGCAACTGGATCTGGGTTTTACTTTTACGATAAGCCGGTCTGCTTCGTATCTCTGGGCGGGGGCGAATGAATTAAAATCAATAGGATGGGCTTCAGCGCCTATTCCGAAGGCGCAACCCAATATCGTTTTGTTAGGCAACCTCATCGCTACGTTTCGCTTGTTTTATTTTCTCCTGGCGGCTGTATTGATCGTGGTGGGAGTCTTGTTGGGTTATATCTATTTCGCTTGGACGGAGCAGGACGTGAATTCCTCATCGTATTCAATTATGTGGGGCCTTTTCCTTTTAGGTATTGGCATTAATTTTAGCGGGTTACTTTGGCCTGCATTATTGACAGGGTTAAATCATGTGCGCATGACCCAGCAATTATTTGTCGTATCCTTAATCGGAAATTACAGCGTTGCCTTATGCGGTTTGGTGTTGGGCGGGGGGCTATGGGCGCTGGTAGCCGGACAAATAGTCATGGGGCTCATGATCCGAATTGGCGGGGAGTGGTTGACACGTCGCGTTTTGCATCGGGCAGGATGGAAGGGATCGGGTAAACGGGATACCACACTTGTACGCACGTTATGGGGCAATGCATGGCGGGCCGGAACCGTAAGCGTGGGAGCCGGTATGTCCCGCGAAGCGCCTGTGTATTTGTGCGGGCTGTTTTTTCCGGCTTCGGTTACCGCATCTCTAGGTGTCACTTTTCATATGATCCGGTTAATCCGGCAAATGGCGCTGGTTTGGGTGCAAGTAAAAATTCCATGGATGCAACAGCAGTGGGTTACAGGCCATGCGCGCGAAAGCCTGGCTTTGTTTAAGCGCCGCTGGGCTGTAGCCACGGTTGTTTATGTATTGGGCGTTGCGGCTCTTTGGCTTGCGGCGCCTACGTTGCTTCGAATATTGGACAGTGACACGACGGTGTTAGCCGGTTGGCCACTAGCGATCATTGCGCTATTTTTTCTGCTCGACAATAATCGAAGTATTTTTGCGCAATTAATAATTTCTATGAATCAAATTCCTTTTTGGCGAAGTTGGTTAATCACCGGATTACTGACATGGCCCGTGGCTTATGTCTCGGGAATCACGGGCAACATCACCGTTTTTCTGCTCTCGTGGTTGGGACTGCATGCTTTATGGGTTTTCTGGAGTATTATGCGGGATGCTCTTCCGGTATTTTCAGATGTAACCAGAGGCGGGTGACATGAAAACTCCTGCCATTGCTATTTCCTCGACGCGTCAATGGAATCCCGGGGATGAATTTATCCTTATGGGTGTACGCCGGGTTTTATCTGAAGCCATCGGCTTATTCCATCCCATCCTTTTTAATCGTAATCCTATGCTTCGGGGGTTAGGTACGCGTCGCGAATGGCTGGATCGCGTCCTCAAGAGAACCATCGGCAAAGGGTTGTTCCCTACATGGATTGAGAATTCGTTAAGCGAACGCCATCCTCCGGGCTTGGCGGATATTGCTGTGTTTGCCGGAAGCCCTGAATGGACCGGCGCGCGTGCCCAGGCGTTATATGAAATCGTGGCGCGTGACCATATTCCTGTCGTGTTTCTTGGGTTAGGCAGCCAAAGCCCCCGTCATCCAGAGGACTTTACGGCCCTTGAAAAAGATGCGCTACAACGGGCTTCGCTCATTACCGCGCGGGATGCGCTCACGCGCGACGCGTTGATCGCAGCGGGACTGACATGTAAACCTCTTTGTCCTTGTCCGGCCCTGTTTTCGGCGCCCGAAGAGCGTCCGGTTACTTTTGTAAAGCGCGTGGCTCTTGGCGCGGTTTCACGCATAACGCAAGGACAACGGGTCGGCGACGATTTGTACGAATTCATTGAGCATGTTTATCCACGTCTGGAGCAATCATTAAACCGTGAGGGCATAGAGTGCGTTTATGTGGCACATCATGTGGATGACCTAGCCTCGGCCCGTGCTATGGGGAAAAATGTCTTTTACTCCTACGATGCCGCCGATTATGTATCGTTTTATCCAAGCGTGGATTTTGTGGTTACGCCCCGGGTGCACGGCATTGGGTTGGCGGCATCATGCGGCGTGCCTGGCGCGGGACTTGCGCACGATCCCCGCGCGGACACCATGCAGGGATTTCTTGCGCCGGTTTTTTCCGTAGCGCAAGGAGAAGAATACATACAGGCATCAATCCTTTCCGAAATTCGTCAAGCGCCTAAACGCTCGCGTGAATTGATTCTTCACAAACATGCGTGTAAAGCGGAGTTGATCGCTTGGATAAAAGAAGCGCTTCCAGAGTACGCGGTATGAATATCGTATTGATCCGTACCGATCATCTTGGCGATTTGGTGTTGACGACACCGCTGATGCGCGAGCTGCATGGCGCGGGACATCACGTTGATGTAATTTGTAAACAAGCGCATATCCCGGTGTTGACGGGTTTGCCGTTTGTTCGCGAAGTTCATGCCTTGGAAGCTGTTTCTCGGGACTTTCCCCGGTGTTGGAAAGCGCTGGGTGGGTGGCTGAGAACCCGCAACTATGATCGCATACTGCTTCCATACGCGCATCCGAGAGCCATTCTTTTCGCAGCACGCTGGTCGGGGATCCGTGTTTCATGTATGTGGGGCGGCCTATGGTCGCGCGTGTTAGGATGTCGTTCGCTGCGCAGCTATATACTGGATAAACCCCGATACATCGCGGATATCTGGCTTGATCTGGCGCGTGATCTCGGTATTGAACCGGAAAGCGTCTATCCGCAGCTTCGGGTGGAAGAAGCTGAAAAGCAACGCGCCAGGACGTGGTTACATGGGCATGGGCTCAGCGACTCGTTTATAATTATTCACCCCGGTTGCGGCGGCAATACTTGCAATGTGCCACCGGGGATTTACGCCGAACTAGCGCGTTTAATTCAAACACAATCCCCGTGCGGTATTCTTGTAACGGGCACCGGATCAGAGAAAAAGCGCTTTGCCCGTTATTTTGCTGATTGCGCCTGTGTGCAAGCCATGGGCCATTTTTCACTGCGGGAATTTATGAGTGTGATTGCATTAGCTTCATGTGTCGTATGTGTAGGAACCGGCCCGCTGCATATCGCAACGGCATTGGGCACGCCCACTGTTTCGCCTTTTTGCCGCAAGACGGGTGTGTCCGCCCGGGTGTGGGGTAATCCTCATGAAAACGGCGTGGCGGTTGAGCCTGATCCCGCGTGGTGCGAAGCGCGCGCGCGCGAAAATAATCACTGCGATTTTGGAGGGACGGTCACCCCGGAGCGGCTGTGGCATGCGATTCAATCGGTTTGGTCGCCGTCACTACAAAATTAAATCCATTGGTGGAAAAATGAATAAGACCAAAGCCCATCTGTTCTAATTCCATGCGCATTCTTTTTCGTGTCCACCCAAATTTATGACAAAAATATTCGGGATGTTGCTGACGGGATTTATCCATTTCTGCATCCCTTCCCTGCGGGATATCCTGACCCCCGAACAAAAGTAGAAGTTTTGTCTGAATGCTGATGAAAGGGTAGTAGATGATTTTAAAAGCATCGGGAACCCTGATCTCAACCTGTCCCCCCGGGGTGAGCAGCGTATAAAATTCTTTCATAAGCGCTACGCCGTCCCAATGTGTAAAATGTTCTACAATATCGTTCGCCAATATAGCGTCACAGGATGCAGGGCCAAATGTTTCGAGCAAACGCCCGTTTTCCAGTGGGATCACGCGATCCACACGCGGTAAGGCCGAGCTGCCGTCTACATTAATATATCCTTCGCGATAATCCGTGCCGCAACCAACATTGAGTTTCATAGGTTTTATGTTTACCGAAATATCAGCGGGGCACAAGCTGCAAGTTGTTAGGGTCGTAGGACGATGAGAATTGGTATGGATGCATCATGGGCTGGCGGCGCGCGCACAGGCACAGGCATGTATACGCTTCATTTGATACGCGCTCTTGTACAAGCGGATCAGGCCAATACGTATGTGTTGTATTTCCGCCGCTCATGCATGAATGACAATCCATTGTATGCTTTGGAAAGCCCCCGCATAATCAAACGCGTGGTGGATTCACGTTTTAATGTATGGCGCATGGGCGTGTCGCTTTCAGGTGCTACGCATCGCGATAAGCTGGATTTATTTTATTCCCCCGCGTTTTTTTTGCCGCTGTTCTCCCGTGTGCCGTCGTTGGTCACATTTTTTGATGCCAATATTTTCTTGATGGGGAATATGTGGAAAAGAAAAGGGCATCGTCTGGGTTATTATGCGATGCGGATACTTCTCCCGCTGTCGTTGCGGAAAGCAAAAGGAATCATCACGATTTCAGAAAGCGCAAAAGACGATCTGATTCGTCTGTTCCCTCACATTTGTGATCGTGTAACCGTAATATATCCCGTGGTTGACCCGCACCGGTTTGACGCCCGTGACGCAAGCGTGGAACGACCCTGCGATCCTTATTTCCTTTATGCGGGGTACATGTCTCCAACCAAAAATGTAGAGGGCATGATCCGGGCTCTTGCTATGGTTAAGCAGAAGCAAAATGGGCCGTGCAAACTCGTCTTGGTTGGCAAAGATCCGGGTGGATACCTTAAAGAAACGATACTACCATTGGCTCGGCAGCTCGGGGTTTTAAACGATATCATCTGCGTCGGCTATGTTTCCGATGCCTGTTTGGGGGAGTGGATGCGCGGCGCGACCGCTGTTCTTCTGCCCTCGTTGATCGAAGGGTTTGGCTATCCCATTGTCGAAGCGATGCAATTAGGTGTGCCTGTGATTACATCCCACACCAGCGCGTGCGCGGAAGTGGCGGGGAATGCTGCGTTGCTGATTGACCCGCATGACCCTGCGTCGCTGGCCGAGGCCATGGTTCGTGTAGCTCATGACGACGCGTTGCGAAACAAATTAATTGATTTAGGCCTCGTGCGCGCATCGGCGTTTGATACCATGACGATTATTCAGCAATTTCTGGATTTATTCCAGAGCCATGGTAGGCTCGCGATTTGAAAACACACGCACAATCATCATGAGTAATTCAACATCTTATTCGAATCCGCCCCCTGTGGATGTCGCCAAGCTGCAAGTTTTTGCGCTGGGCCTTGTCCTTGTGTTGGTTGCCATGTATCTGGCGGTAGATGCCGCGCAAGGCGGAGCGCCGCGTTTAATCATGCGCATGGCTCTCGTGGCGGTTGTGATATGGTTTTTTGCCGGGCGCACGGCTTGGTGGGTGCCTGTGCCTGTCGCGGTGGCGTTTGGCGGTTTGTTCTGGGTCGGCTTTCGGATTCACGCGCATGAAGCCGCGCTGTTGCTGGCGCTGGTTGCCTTGGCGCCCATGTTGGCGTTAAAATGGAAACCAATCCGGCAAAATCGTCCGCCTATGCCTTGGTATGTATATGGACTGGCGTTCTATCTTGGCGCCCATATGTTGTTTAGTTTGTATCAGGTGCGCATTCATGAAAATTTCGGGCTGGGCAACGTATTGCGAACATACGCGATTTCATTATGGGCCATTGTTTTCACCATATTATTTTATAAATTCGGCCCTTCGCGTTTTTTAAAAATCACATTAATCCTTATGGTGTGCGCTTACATTGTGCGTATCGCCCTGGGTCTCTACATGTATTTTTTCCCCGGTTTTATTTTCCTGCCTTACCTTAATTTGTTGTTTTCAGAATTTGGTGTATTGGAATTAAGAACGACGGCGGTGCGGTTGTTTATTATGTTACTGGGTGTATATGCGCTGTTGCGCGGCGAAATTAAAACCATATTGTTGTTGCTTTTCATGGCCTTGTTAATGGTGACCACCGCGTTTGGTGGCGCGCGCATTGCTTTGCTTCAAATCCTAATTGCCATTTTCCTGTTTGCTTTGCTTCGACGAAGGTTTATTGAATTGGGCATTATCGGGATTATTACGTTGATGGGTATATGGTATGTTAATGCCCAGCCGGATATCCTGTATCGTCTTCCTTATTTGCCAAGTCGCGCTTTGTCTATAGTGGTATTTTCTGAACAAACGTCTGTCCATACCGAGCTTGAAGGAAGCAATGAATGGCATAAAGGGCTCTTCATGAAAGGCTGGCAAAACTGGACCCGGAATCCTGTGACGCTGGCTTTCGGGAATCGTGTGTATCCTTATGACCATGATTTTCACGCCGCGCAACTGACGTTTTTTGAGCGCATGGAGATTTCAGCCAGCATAGCGCGTTACGAAAAAGGATTATGGAATATTCTTGCCACGTTTGGCATAGTCGGTTTTGTTTTGTACGCGTTGACATTCTGGCACTTACTTAAGGATCCGTTGACGTCACTGTGGTATAATCGCATCCCGGATTTTGCTCATTTAATTTATTTTGTAGCGGGCGTACATGTCTTGATGTGGGGAATGTTATGTTGGATATGGGGTAGTTTCCCCAGCTATGAAATCATGATGGCTGTGTTGGCTAAAGCCATGTATGTGGACGCCCAAAAAACAAAACGATCCTCTGAACCTGTGAGCAAGCTCAGGCCCCGTCGTGTGGTATCCCCGGTACGGCTCCCGCCGCTTCGTCGCGCGTTACCTTATACGTGAAGCCTTCCCCTCCGCAGTATTCAGTGGATGGAACCAATGCATATCTTACTTGATGCCCATATGGTGGGGGAACGGGAGACGGGCAATGAGACCTATATCGTCAATTTGATCCGTGGCTTGCAGAAGCTTGAAACCGCACACACTTTTTCCTTGGCGACCGCGCACCCGCGCGCGTTGGGGGAGCAGGTTGAACTCAATGACCGGTTTCGCATGGTGTACGTCTCGGCATCCCCTGTGCGACGCTTGTTACGGGACTTGCCTGCGCAGGCGCGCGCGTGCCATGCGGATTTGTTGCACGTTACGTACATGGGGCCTCCGCGATGTCCGGTGCCGATGGTGGTTTCTATACACGATGTGGCGTATCAATCGCATCCGGAATGGTTTTCCTGGAGAGATCGTATGGTCCTGTGGGGCGGTATTCGAAGCACCGTATACCGCGCACGAAAAATCATCACAATTTCGCAGCATGCGCGAAGTGAGATAATGAATTATCTCCATATACCGGATGAACGCATAGCTGTTACATATCTGGCTGCGGGCCATCAATATGCGCCATCTTCCGATACCTCGTCATTGCAGCAATGTTTACGTAAGCTCGCTATTTCAACACCCTACGTCCTGGCAGCCGGGAATCTTCAGCCGCGTAAAAATCTGGCGCGGCTGGTTGAGGCGTTTGCGCAAGCGCGACAGTCTGCCTCGTTGCCCCATCATTTGGTGTTAAGCGGGAAAGCCCAATGGAAAGAATCGGAGGTACACCATACCATTCGCCGTTGCAAAGCGGAATCGTTTGTGCATTTCACAGGGTATGTGCCCGACGATGATTTGCGCATTTTGTTTCAAGGGGCCGATCTTTTTGTTTATCCTTCCCTGTACGAAGGATTTGGCCTGCCCATTCTGGAGGCCATGGCGTGCGGAGCGCCGGTGTTGACATCGAATGTCACATCCATGCCGGAAGTAGCGGGGGATGCGGCGTGGCTGGTAAATCCGTATAAAGGTGAAGAGCTGGCCGAGGCGTTAAAAAAGCTGTTGCTGGATGACGCTTTGCGTGGTCAACTTCGAGCGAAAGGATTTGCTCAAGTAAAAAGGTTTGCGTGGGAAAAAACAGCAAGAGAAACCATGGCTATTTATGAAAGTTGTCTCCATGCCTAGCGGGCCGATATACAAGCGCGCTTTTTTCCCGCATGTCTTTTTTCTGCTTCTGGCGCTGCTTCTTGTGCTCCCGTCCATAAGCGGACAGAGTTTATGGATTGATGAAGCGACCACCGCTTTTTATGCGCAGCAAGACAGTCTTGGGGATTTATTCCGGGCTATGGGCGATGAGGAAGGATCCGAAGTGCAAATGCCTCTGGGGGTGTTTATGGCGTATGGGTTCGGCCAGGCGTTAGGCACATCGGAATATGCATTGCGCCTGCCGAATATTCTCTGGCTTGGCATATCGCTACTGGCGTTATTCTCCTTGGGATGCCGCTATCAGATGCCTTGGTTGCCCCTATTGTTTGCTTTGCACCCTATGGTGTGGTTTTACGCGGACGAGGCGCGCCCGTATGCGCTTCAATTCGCTTGTGCCAGTGTGGTGTTGTGGAGCGCTACACGCTTGATGTATGAGTCCCCGCTGCAAACCCGTACCCTTTGCTGGTTCTGGGGCGCAGGCTTGGCGCTATGCGCTTCGAGTTTGCTGGCGGCTATCATTTTTGCTGCGTGGGCGTTTATCGTTTTTGTCGGGTATGCTCAATGGCGTTATCTGACGCGTGCGCATGTCAAGATCTGTGGCGTAGCCCTGCTAGGCTTAATAGCCCTCGCAGGGTATTACGTGTGGACGGTATGGCGAGGCGCCGGCGGCGCCAAGTTATGGGCTCTTGGATGGGCGAACCCGGCTTTTGCGTTGTTTGAGTTCGGTGGTTTCATGGGCTTTTCCCCGGGACGCGTTGCATTGCGCGAAGCGGGTCGCGCAGGCGGCGCTGCGGCTATATCTGCTTTGCAACCTTACATAATTCCTATTGTCGCGCTTGCTTTGGTGTATGGAGTCATCGTGCTTGGATCACGGCGGGTGTGGACTTCGTCCATTCCGCGTTTGTGTTTGATTTGGCTAAGCGGAGGCGTTTTTGCCATTGCGATTGTGTGCGCGGCTGTAGGCTTTCCGTTTTGGGGGAGACATCTCGCCCCGTTGTTCCCTGTGATGATCCTGGCGCTGGGATGTTGTATTCAACAGCTAGCGTCGCGTCTCCGTACGATCATGCTAATATTGCTTCTTGCCCTGTACGCGGCTTCGTCCACAAATCAGCGGTTTAACGAACAGCATCGTAAAGACGATTACCGGGGGGCGGTAGCGTTTGCGCAAGCATCGGAGGAACATGGCGCGCGTGTGCTGTGGGTAGCAAACGGGTTAGCCGCGACGTATTACGGGTACAATCCCGAAAGCCTTCCGGAAAAGATATCGGCCGGTTTGCTTGAACAGCAGTATGACGTCGTGGCGCTATCGAAGCCTGATATTTTCGACCCCGATCATCAGGTAGTGTCAGCGCTTAAAAACTCCTCGTTTCAGCAGATCAAAACATTCAGCGCTTTTCAGATTTATGGGAAAGATCCTGTCCATGCCGAATGACACGTCTCATTCACCCGCATTGTCTTTGGCGCTGCCAGCTTATAATGAAGCAGGCAATATTGAGAGTGTCTTGCGCGATTCCGTGGACGCCTTAAACCAAACAGGTAGGTCGTGGGAAATTCTTGTGATTGATAATCATTCCAACGACAATACCCCGGAATTGGTGCGCGCGTTTTCTGTTACGGAACCGCGCGTGCGCTTAATCGTACACGAAATGAACCGCTATTATTCCGGATCATGCCAAACGGCCTTGGATCAAGCGCGTGGCACGTATTTGATGATCATGGATTCCGACGGGCAGTTTACGGCCCGCGATCTCCCTGTTTTTTTAGAAGAACTGGATGCCGGCGAGGATTTTGTGATGGGATGGCGGCATCGCCGCCGGGATCCGCTGCCCCGTATTCTTACGTCCGCGCTTTTTAATGCTATGGGCAAAGCATGGCTCGGATATCCGTTTCATGATTTGAACTGCGGCATACGCATGATCAATCGCAAAATGATTGATGCATCGGAAATTAAGCATACGATCAATATGGCTAATCCCGAGCTATTTGTGCGCGCCCGGCTGGCGGGAGGAAGCATGACCGAAGTGAAAGTCAGTCATTTTGAGCGTAAAGCCGGGACGACAAGCCATAATTTCCTGAAATCATGGCGCCTTTTTGTCCAGGTCAACCGGTATATGAAAGCGCTGCATGACGAACTGAAAACAAGCATGCGCCATCGGAGCGGCGACCGCAATCATGATCCAATCCATCGGCAGACGGAAACGGAGGCGGGTAAAAAAAATGGCGTCGAGAAACGCGTTTCCGATATACAGCAAAGCGAGAAATAAAATCATGGGTTCCATGACCGCGCGCCGTCGCCAAACATGCAGAAAAAATAAAAAAAGCAACGGGTAATACGAAAGAAATGAAATAGTAAGCGTCAGGATATTCTGCGCTTCCCGCACATAAAGCTCATTATAAAAATTAAAATAATTTAGCGTCTTCAAGACATACAAGCGACCGGCTTGAATCGGGTTATTCCAGACCCAGTTCAAGGCGGTTTTTTTGTGGTATGCGTCGCGTTCCGGTTCCGTCATGCCGGTCGTATCATCCTCCGACAGCACATCGGACAACGGGACGTTAACACCTGCATTCGGTGTGGTGTGAGGGGAATTACCCAGCAACAAGTTAATACCTGAATTGGTTGAGACGGGAATAACCGCATCAAATACCAACGCATTACGAATGGTCCATGGCATAACTACGGCTGCGGTAAGCGCGAGAAAAAGAAAAAACCGCTTGCGCGGAATCAACTGTAAGCCGCACAGCAGCGGCGCGAGGAGTATCCATTTCATGATAAAAGCCGGTATCATGAGAATCAGCAATCCATACGCGATGCCTGCCGTACATAATGTCAGACGTTTTTCGGAAGGATCCAGCAACGCGACCAAAGCCAGGAGAAAAAGAAAACTCCCGGCTGTCTGCGGGTAAAGCGTGGAAGCGGTATAATGAAAAAGCGGATAAATGGAGGCTAGCGTAGCCCCGGTAAGGGCAACTTCCCGGGACGCACAACGACGGATAAGTACATACAGAAGAAAAATAGAGCCAGCGACAAAGACCGCGTTGGCTGCTTTAAGGCCCCACACCGGGATCCCCGCACGAAGCAGGCCCGCAAGAAAAAAAGGATAGCCCGGCGGGCGATAGGCCGTTAGGTGACCATCTAATTGATACGTGCCTGATGTCGCCAGATTCTGCGCTAACCCGAGATAACTATGCTCGTCGGGAAAGCGTATACTGTCCCCATAAAAAAAAATGCAGACCAGCGATAAACATGCGCCACAGAACACAGCGCCATATAAGAGGCGCTTGTTTCGCGATTTAACGTGGTGGTTTATTGTGCTCATGCACGCGTATTTCCGCTGTGTTCCGTCATGCAAGCGTGAATGCTTTTAGCCAGGCCATCTATAAAATTTTGTTCGCTGAATCGCTCGGCATTCTTGCGAATATGTGTCGCGTCCCAATCGCGCGCGCCACAGGACGAAATCGCGGCCGCGAGATGCTCTGCATTTTGTTCGTGAAAAAAGATGCCGGTTTCCCCGTCTACAATGGACTCGGTGGCGCCGCCTTTGCCAAACGCAACGACAGGTTTGCCGCACGCTTGCGCTTCAACAGGGACAATGCCGAAATCCTCTTCTCCGGGAAAAATTAACATGCGACATCGCCGGTACCAGTCAAGAATGGATTCGTCCGAGGCCCAGCCTTTGAACGAGATGTGGGGGCCTGCCAGGGCGCGTAACCGCTCGTATTCCGTGCCGGTACCGACAATAATCAAAGGATACTTCAGTTTGTTGTATGCTTCGATTGCGATATCAATACGCTTGTAGGGCACAAGCGCAGACACGATTAAATCAAACCGGTCATGCCCGCCGGAATTCGGAGTACATCGTTCTGTGTTCACCGGCGGATACACGACGTCGGCGTCCCGTCCGTAAAACGTTTGGATGCGCTGGCGCACATGTTTGCTGATCGCTACAAACCGGTCCACGCGCGCGGAATTGTCGTGATCCCATTGTCGTATGCGGTCCAGCACAGGCTTTAAGATCATTTTCTTGGCCGGATTATTCCCGAAATATTCTTCATAAAACGTCCAGGCATAACGCATGGGAGTAAAGCAGTAACATACATGGCGAGCGCCTCGGGGCCGCGGCAAGCCTTTGGCAATGCAATGGCTGGTGCTTAACAGAAGGTCGGCAGGCGCGGGTTTCATGCGTTTTATAACCGATGGATAAAAAGGCAGGAAATACCGGTATCGCTTAAAAATACCCGGCACGCGTTGCAATGCGCTGGTGTGGATCGTGTGCGCGTTGATCGGGTCGGACATCGCGGCGGCGTTGTGAATTAACGTGTAAATTTCCCCTTTGGGAAAACCTTCGCACAGCAGCTCCAATACGCGCTCGCCGCCACGCATGCCAGTCAGCCAATCATGCGACAACGCTACACGCATCGAAGTCCAGTCTGATGGATATGAATTCATAAGCGAGTTAGTGTAAAGAAATTGCGTGAAAAGTCCAGTAAGCGTAAAAGAGATGAACAAAGCAAAACGCCGGGGCGGGGACCCGGCCCACCGTGCGAGCGATATAAAAATAGGTTAGCAGATTGAATATAGCAAACGATTGGAAAGACTACGCCTTGTTGGATGCAGGCGGCGGTGAAAAACTGGAGCGTTGGGGCCGTTATATATTGCGGCGACCTGATCCGCAGGCTATTTGGCCTCCCGTGCATGGTTCATCCGTATGGGAGCGCGCTGATGCTCGGTATCATCGCAGCGCCAGTGGCGGCGGGCGCTGGGAATACGTCAAAAAAGTGCCGGAACGATGGATTATTCAATACCGTGACCTCGCTTTTCATATTGAACCAACAGGTTTCAAACACACAGGCCTTTTCCCCGAACAAGCTGTCAACTGGGATTGGATGGCGGATAAAATTAAACAGGCCGGTTATCCCGTGCGTGTCTTGAATCTTTTTGGCTACACAGGAGGCGCGACGGTGGCTACCGCGGCCGCAGGCGCGGAAGTGTGTCATGTGGATGCCGCAAAACGCATGGTGCAAAGAGCGAAAGAAAACATGATCTTGTCCAAGCTGGGCGAGGCGCGCGCGCGGTATATCACCGATGATGTTTTAAAATTTATTCAGCGCGAGGAGCGGCGCAAAAGTTTTTATGATGCCATTATTATGGATCCTCCTTCTTATGGACGAGGCCCGAACGGCGAAGTCTGGAAACTGGAAGATACGTTGTACGATTTGATTGCGCAGTGTGCGCGTATTCTTACGCCTGATCCATTGTTTATGCTAGTGAACACGTATACGACAGGTTTTTCTCCAACCGTGACGGCAAACATGCTGGCGATGAACCTCAAAAAACGGATAGGGCGCGTGTCGTGCGGGGAAGTGGGGTTGCCTGTGGCGGATTCGTCGGTTGTTTTGCCGTGCGGCGCTTATGCCCGCTGGGAGGCGGGTAGCGCATGATGCCATCGCAGCCTGTCGAGAGATTATATGAAGATAATCATGTATTGGTGGTGGTGAAACCGCCCAACGTACCGACACAGGCCGATCACACGGGCGACATGGACTTTCTGACGACGCTGAAGGAAGATATTAAAATCCGTTTTGCGAAGCCCGGCGCGGTTTTCCTCGGTATAGTGCATCGCTTGGACCGGCCCGTAGGCGGCGTGATGGTGTTCGCGCGCACGTCCAAAGCCGCGTCACGCTTGTCGGAACAAATTCGTAACCGCACCTTTGGAAAAACGTATGTAGCCTTGGTTAACGGGCAACCCAACCCCGGGGAAGCGGAGCTTACACATTGGTTGCTCAAAGATCATGCCACCAACACTGTGCGAATAGTGCAGTCGGGCGTTCCCGATGCCAAGGAAGCGCGTTTGGCGTACCGCACACTTTCGTCTGAACCGTCCGGGATATCACGCATGGAAATACAGCTTTTTACCGGACGTTCCCATCAGATCCGTGTTCAGATGGCGGCCGTGGGATGTCCTTTGGTAGGAGACGGTAAATACGGCAGGCAAGCGGCATCCCGCGAACTGAAACTTTGGTCACGTCAAATTCAATTTGAACATCCCACCACGCGGGAAGCGATGCAGTTTCAATCCGATCCTCCGTGGTGAAGCCTCTTGCGCTTACTCGTTGCGCGGCAACGGCGCAAGCAAACGGGCGAAGTGATACTTTTTTTACTTTAACCCGTTCTCGACAGGCGTAGCTTGTCTTCGTATGCTCATCAGCTTATGTCAGACACGTTAACACCCATGATGCAGCAATATATGTCCATCCGCAGGCAAGTGGATGACGATACGATTCTTTTTTTCCGCATGGGTGATTTTTATGAAATGTTTTTCGATGACGCGAAAAAAGCAGCGGGCATTCTGGAAATTTCCCTGACAAAACGCAACAAAGTGCCTATGTGCGGTGTGCCGTACCATTCCGCCGAGCCGTATTTAAGCCGGTTAATTCGCGCGGGGTGCAAAGTGGCTATCTGCGAGCAAATGGAAGACCCGGCCCAGGCGCGGGGTGTCGTGCGGCGCGACGTGGTCCGCATTGTCACGCCAGGCACGATTCTCGAAGAAAACGTGCTGGACTCCAAGCAGCATAACTTTCTGGCAGGTTTATGCGTTAAACAAGGTGTATATGGCTTGGCGTTAATTGATCTTTCCACCGGCGAGTTCTGGGTGGAAGAAGCCCGCTCCAGTGAGACGGTGCGCAATAATCTCTTCCGATACGCGCCCTCGGAGTGCGTGGTGGCCGAAGAACAAATGAACGAGCCTGTTTTGCGAGATGTCTTGGGCGTGGACGGTGCGACGTTGGTAAGCGCCCACGAGGATTGGACGTTTGAATACGACACAGCCCAGGATTTCTTGATACGTCATTTCCGTGTGCATTCCTTAAAAGGTTTTGGTTGTGACGAAATGCCCGCGGCCACCGGTGCGGCGGGCGGGGTGTTGCATTATGTGTCACAGGAATTGCGCAGGCAGGTGTCCCATGTGCGCCAATTACGTGTGCGTCGCGAACAGGATTATGTGTTGTTGGATGAAACGACGTTAACGAATTTGGATCTGGTGCCTGCGCGTCCGGTGGCAGGCCGCGGGGCGCCGCCGACGTTGCTTAAAACACTGGACACCACCACCACGCCGATGGGAGGGCGCTTAATGCGCGAATGGATTGTGCGTCCTTTAACCCGGTTGCGCGCGATTGAAGACCGGTTGGACGCCGTGGAAGCATTTACGCAACGGCGTTCGATTTTGTCCTCTGTGCGGGATGCGTTGTCGCACGTGCGCGATCTGGAACGTTTGATTGCGCGGTTAGGCGCGGGATCAGGCAACGCGCGCGATTTAAACGCCGTGGCTCAATCGCTGGAGATTCTTCCCACGGTACACGACGAACTTGCCGCTTTTACGTCTTCGCGGATCAAGGAACTGGCCGCGCATGTGGCGCCGCAGCCGGCGTTGGTGAAAGCAGTGCGCGAGGCAATACAAGATGAACCGCCTATTACAATCAAAGAAGGCGGTTTGATCCGGAAAGGATATCATGCGGAGCTGGATGATTTGCGCGAAGCGGCCACGCAAGGCAAACAGTGGCTGGCTGATTATCAAGTGAAAGAGCAGCAGCGGACCGGAATTAGAAATCTAAAAATCCGGCATAACAAAGTATTTGGCTATTATATTGAGATCACGAAAAGTAATTTGGATGATGTGCCTCCCGATTACACGCGCAAACAAACGCTGGTGAACGCCGAACGGTTTATTACGCCGGAATTAAAAGATTACGAAAACCGCATTGTCGGCGCGCAGGAACGATCCATGGGATTGGAATACGAATTATTTTTGGACCTTCGTAATCGTGTGGTGGCGGAGACGGGCCGCATCCAAGAAACGGCGCAAGCCCTGGCCGAATTGGATGTATTGGCGGCGCTGGCGGAACGCGCCCTGGCGTTACGCTATGTGCGCCCCCGCGTGCATGAGGAAAACCGAATGCTGATCCGGGACGGGCGTCATCCTATCATCGAAGCCATGAACAGCGCCGAGCCATTTGTTCCGAACGATACGGAATTGGATAACCAGACCCATCAGTTGATTTTGATCACCGGGCCCAACATGGCCGGTAAATCCACATATATCCGGCAAGTTGCGTTGCTGGCGATTATGGCGCAAATGGGTTCATTTGTGCCAGCGCGCGAAGCCGAAATAGCCGTCGTGGATCGAGTTTTTACGCGTGTAGGGGCAAGCGACGATCTGGCGCGCGGACGCAGCACGTTTATGGTTGAGATGCAGGAAACAGCAAACATCCTGAATAATGCCACGCATCGCAGTTTGATTGTGCTGGATGAAATAGGGCGGGGGACAAGTACTTTTGACGGCATTAGCATTGCCTGGGCGGTCGCGGAGTATTTGCATAACCACAACGAAGTCAAAGCCAAGACGTTATTTGCGACGCACTACCACGAGTTGACGGACTTAGCGCGCACATTGCCCGGCGTGAAAAATTACAATGTGCTTGTTCGGGAAAAAAATGACCGCATTGCTTTTTTAAGGAAAATTGTGCCGGGCGCGGCGGATAAAAGTTATGGCATTCAGGTGGCGCGGCTTGCGGGTTTGCCGGACGAAGTCATTGAACGCGCGCGCGAGATTTTATCGAATCTGGAGGAAGGTGAATTTGCCGAATCCGGCCAGCCCAAACTGGCCGAGCGCCGCCCCAAAAAGCCGCCGCAAAGCGACAATCAATTGCCGTTGTTCGGGGCTTGATTGATGCCCGTGCGCGCGTTAACGTAGCGCTATGCATAAATGGGCTTTTACCGTTATACTTACTATGTGGCTTTCGAGCATGTGGGTCACGCGCGCCAATGTGCCGGATTTTGAGCGGTATCGCGTGATTTTGGATAAAAAACCGTTCGGGGAAGCACCTGTCGTGGATAATCGTCCGCCTCCCGCGCCACCACCTAATCCCGCGGAATCTTTCGCGCGGGCGATCCGGATCTCGGTCATGTACGAAGAAGAAAACGGGGAATTGCGGATTGGCTTTGTAGACGACCAGAAAAAAGATTTTTTCTTTTTGAAACTCGGTGAAATTCACGAAGGGATTGAGTTGGTATCCGCAGATTACGAGGAAGGTGAAGCCGTGCTGCGGCGTGGCGCGGAAGTCGCGATCATCAAACAGAAATCCGCAAGCGTTGAAGCGATTACGCCTGAACAATTACAACAGCGCCAACAAAATCGGCCGTTAAGTTATGAGGAACGCAGGCGACGGCGCGCGGAAGAGGAAGAGCGTAGGCGCAATCAGCCCCCTCCTGAACCCAGATTGACGGGCGCGGAATTGGAAGCGCATTTGAAAAATTATCAAATGGAAGTCATTCGTCAGGGGTTGCCGCCGTTACCCATCCCGTTGACCGAGGAAATGGATGATCAATTGGTTCGCGAAGGCGTGCTCCCGCCTCGATAATCCCGTGTGGGCTTCGCGCATCATCATGGACCGTATAGGTCAGCGTAATAGGCATTCGGCGAGTTTGCCAAGTTTCGTAACCCAAGATGTTGTAGTGCGTTCCGCAGTTAACAACGGTTTTTTGTATTGTAACGCCAAGGCGATATAAGCCGCATCGTACGTGGTGCTTTCGTAGGCGATTGCAATATCAAGAAGTGTGTTGCGCGCGGGTTCAACCCAATGCAATGGCGCATTCAAATGGACGGCATAAATTTCTTTAGCTAAAGGCGCATTAAGCTCGCCGCGTCGCACATACGTGCGCAAAACATTGCCAAACTCAAGCGCGTGCAATGCAGGCACTACCAATCGCACCTCTCCATCAAGCAATCTTTGTTGCCAGACCCGCGCGGAAGCCGCAAAGGATTCCGGCAAATACCATGCGCACGCGACACTGGTGTCTAAAATGCGAGTCATCATTGCCGATCCCGATCCGATCGGATGAGGCTATGCGGTTTTTCTCTTAATACGAGCCCGGATGTTTTTTGTTGTATATCGCCAATGCGCTCATGGTAATCAGCCCGGCGACGGGCGTCCTGCTCGGTTTGCAAAAGCACTTGTAAAGCTCGATGCACAAGTTCTTTTTTTGAACGTATGCCCGTAACAGCAAACGCTTCATTTATAAGAGCATCATCTAATACAATATTGGTTCTCATGTGTATAACAATACACGGTGTGTGTGTGTTGATCAACAGGCATGATGTGAAAAGATTTAGCTCGCCCTGTCCTTCATCTGTCAAAGACGGTTGCGGTGGGTGTTAGGGCCATAAAATAACTGCGGCGGCGGTAGCTCCGTACAGGACCATACAGATTAAAAGCGGTTTGTCGGTCAGAAGTATTTTATCGGGCGAATCGCCTTGGTGATGGCGGTACACCAAGTCGAGGTAACGAAAAATGCCAAACAAGACAAAAGGAATGGTGAAACCCAGATTCGCCGTGCCAAATTTCTCGAGGGTATCCGGCCAGAGCGTGTAAAGCGCGTAACATACAATCGTGGCTGCGCTGACGATGGCAATCAATTGATCCAGCAGTTTCCCGTCGTAGGTTTTCATGCTTTCGCGCGTAGTTCCTGCAACATCGTCGAGAATAACTTTTTCGTGGCGGCGTTTGCAAAGGCCCAGAAAAAGGGCAAGTAGCAATGTGCACAGCAGCAACCAAGGGGATATCTCCACGTCAACGGCCACCGCGCCGCACAAGGCGCGTAGGACAAAACCGATGGCGATCACAAAGACATCTACCAGCGCAATGCGTTTGAGGCCCAGTGTGTATGCAACTTGCAACGCTGCGTAAGTGGACAATACCAGGCCGACTTGAGTGTTCCAGATAAAAGCTGTAATCAATACAGCGCCCATCAACATGCAGGCGAAAGATAAAGCAAACGTGGGCGACAGCGTGCCCGCGGCGATGGGACGCATTTTTTTGGTGGGATGAAGACGATCCTGTTCGCGGTCACGGACATCGTTGATGAGATACACGGAACTGGACAACAGCGAGAAAAGCGCGGTAGCTGCAAGCGCAAGCCAAAGCAAAGCCGCGTCGGTTTTCTGCGTTTTGTCACCCAGCGCGAAAAAAAATGCGGCAAGCACCACCGCGTTTTTTGTCCATTGCGTTGGCCGCATGGCTTGAATCAGTCCCACAATATTCATGCGGATTGTACGCTCCGGGGGTGGGGCGCGCGCGGAGGGGAGCGGCGCATGCCGCACCGAATCCATAATTTCCAGACCATCCACAGCGCTTCACGAAAAATATCCGCGTTCATTTTGGATTGCCCGGAACGGCGTTCTTCAAACGTAATGGGCACATCCACAATGCGAAACCCTGCTTGCCATGCCTGATGCGTCATCTCAATTTGAAATGAATAACCGTTGGATTTAATTTCATCCAGATTAATGTGTTCGAGGACGGCGCGTCGAAAACATTTAAAGCCGCCGGTAGGATCGGTGAAAGGCATGCCTGTGATACATTTGACATACACGCCTGCGCCCCGGCTCAAAATCAATCGGCCCAATGGCCAGTTAATAATCCGGATGCCTCCAATGTAACGGGAACCCAGCGCCACGTCTGCTTCCTGGGCCGCGTGTACAAGGTCGGGCACCGATTTAGGATCGTGTGAGAAATCCGCGTCCATTTCCATTATAAATTCATAGTGCCGCTCCAAGGCCCATTTAAAGCCGGCAATATACGCACGACCAAGGCCTTGTTTATCTTTTCTATGAAGCACATGCAAACGCGCATGTTCCGCACACAAGGCATCCAGCGTTTCCCCCGTGCCGTCCGGGGAATTGTCATCCACAAACAGAATATCGGCGGATGGACAAGCCGCGAGAACGGCTTGCTGAAGCGCAGCCACATTTTCACGTTCATTATACGTCGGCACTATGATTAAGACGGGATTCATTCAGTTTCCACTGCTTCATCATGGAGCGTAATAATCTCTATTTTCAAGAAACTTAATGCAAGCACCAAAAATTACATGAAATAAGTAGAACGTTTTAAAATAACGCTTTACATTTGTTTGCTTTGTGTTACAACGCGTCTCAAATGTAATGGAGTCATTAAATATGAAGTCGAATGTTGTTGGATATTCATTTGCTTTGGTTATGTTTTTTGCTTCGGTTTTAACCCCTGTGCATGCAGCTATTCTTGCTCAAGATGATGCGGGCAATTACTCTTCATTCGGACAACCCACGCCGAATCCTGCGAATGGCGGGACGGGGTTTGGAAACTGGGTATTGCGCAGCACAACGACTGCGAACGACAGTTTCAACGGTTCTTTTCTTGGGTCTGCTACCGACAACGATAATTTTACAGGGCCCTATGGAGATAACATCAACACATCCGGACAATCGTTTGGCATGTACGCGAACAGCGGCAACCGAATAGTGGCTTACAGGGGATTTAATAGTTCGTTGAGCCTCAACGATACATTCCGGTGGTCCATGGACAATGGGGGTGTTGATGAAGCGGGCGCGTCCGTGGGGTTATCTCTCCGTAACCAGAATTTTAACGCGAACCCGGGTGATCAGTTTTCCAATGAACGCTTTCGTTTTTCATTTATGCAGGGGTTTGCCAATTATCGCATCACGGATAGCGGGGGAGATATTGATACGGGTATTTCGTGGCGACGAAGCGGATTAGATTTGGAGTTCGAGTTAACTTCCGATAACACATATACCCTCACTGTGCTTGATGTGGACACAGGCAGTAATCTAGGAACATTTAATCGCACCTTGGGAGGGACATCGGACGCAACGCTGGATAGCTTTGCGATTTTCAATAATTACGCAGGCAGCGGTGGCGATCGCAACGCGTATTTCAACAATTTTGAAATCGAATCGTTTGATGCCAACGCCGCTGTTCCCGAACCGGGCACGATGATGCTTTCATTATTCGGCGTACTATTTTTCCGCTTATTGCGCAGGCGTTTTCTAGCCTAAATCCGCCGGAACCATGTTGTTGCGTTGCATTGACACGAAGTCCTGACTTCGTTTTAATGCAGTGAATGACCTTTACGATCCATACCTATGGCGACCCTGTGCTGCGCGAGGAATCTATTGCGGTTCCCGCGGTCACGCCAGACCTACGCGCGTTTGCCGCCGGCATGATCGAGACCATGCGAGGCGAAATGGGGATTGGTCTTGCAGCCCAGCAAGTGGGACGCAGGGACGCGCTGTGTGTAGTGGAGTTGCCCCCGGAAATGGATGTGGACGAAGAAGGGGAACGGTTGCATCCGGATGTAACAATGCCCATGGTACTGATTAACCCGGTCATTCATGAACGTTCCGACCGCACGCACACCCGTGAAGAAGGTTGCTTAAGTTTTCCCGATATCCATGCGAATATTGAACGGGCCTGGACGATTCGCGTGACCTATATGGATATAGAGGGCCAGAGCCATGACCGTTCATTTCATGGGATGCTGGCGCGTGTGATCCAGCATGAAGTGGATCACTTAAACGGTGTGTTGTTTATTGACCGCATGTCTCACGTAAAACGTCTGGCGCTGAAAGGCCGTTTACGCCGGTTAAAAGAAGAGACCGAAGCACGCTTAACCTGAATCCGCATATGTACGCATCCATCGCTTTCCTGTTTTCGTTTGCTTTTCGCTCCAAAATGAGTCATATATATGCCATGACGTTCCGCTTTAGAAACTGGCGCGCGGCTGGGGAAAGACGCGCACTTCACTTTGATTGTATGGCAGGTTTTCAAGCATGATTTCCGAGTCCGGTTGGCGGGAGAAATCCCGGTCGTCTCATCTTTATGTCGGCAACGCGCCGTTTGTTGAGGATCTATACGAACGGTATTTATCCGATCCCACATCGTTGGATCAGCCCTGGCGTTCATATTTTGACGCGTTAACGCGGGAAAACGGCCAAGGCTTAAAAGATGTTTCACATACGTCCATTCGCAATAAATTTGCGGAACAAGCGCGTCAGCCTGCGCCACCCGCCACGGCTGTGGCCACACGGCATTCGTTGTCCTCCGTAGTCGCGGAAAAACAGGCCGCAGTTCTTCGCCTTATTCGCGCGTACCGGTTGTTTGGGCATCTTCGCGCAGATCTGGATCCAATTCGATTGCGCCCGCTTCCTCCGGTTCCTGATTTAGATCCTTATTTTCAAGGACTGAGCGACAAAGACCGGAAAACGGTTTTCACAACAGGCACGTTGGTGGGCCCTCCGCGTCTTACGCTGGATGAAATTGAAGAACGACTCCAAAAAACCTACTTGGGTCATATCGGGTTGGAATATATTCATATTTCCGACGTGGAACAGCGCCGTTGGTTGCAAGACCGTTTTGAACGGAATCTCGGTGAAGCTTCTTATAACGCGAGTTTCAAAAAACGTTTGCTTGAACGATTAACGGCCGCGGAAGGGTTGGAGCAATATTTGCATGTTAAGTACGTGGGGCAGAAAAGGTTTTCGCTGGAAGGCGGAGAATCGTTAATCCCAATGCTGGATGTGCTTCTGGCCTGCGCGGATCGCTCTGCCATCAAGGAATTAGTAATAGGCATGGCGCATCGAGGCCGCCTGAATGTGCTTATAAATATAATGGGCAAAATGCCTCAGGCGCTTTTTTCCATCTTTGAAGGCAAAATGGATGCGACAGCGCAGGATATGATGAGCGGGGATGTGAAATACCATGAAGGTTTTTCGGCTGACTACGAACTTGAACACGGATCCATGCATTTGGCGCTGGCGTTTAATCCGTCGCACCTGGAAATCATAAATCCTGTGGTGGCCGGCGCGGTTCGTGCACGTATAGATCGTCGCAATCATCGCTTCAACGAAGTGCTTGGCGTGTTGATTCATGGCGACGCCTCGATTTGGGGACAAGGGGTCGTATACGAAACATTTAATCTTACGCAAACGCGCGCATACACATCCAAAGGCATTGTACATATTGTTGTGAATAACCGTATTGGTTTTACGCTTAGCAATCCGGTGGATTATCGTGCGACGTTGTACTGCACGGATATCGGCAAAGTAGTGCAAGCGCCGATATTCCATGTCAACGGTGATGATCCGGAAGCCTGCGCCTACGCCATGCAATTAGCCATGGAATTCCGCGAAACGTTTAATAAAGATGTCTTAATTGATTTGATCTGTACGCGGCGTCACGGACACAACGAAGCCGATGAACCCGCGGCGACGCAACCGATGATGTACGAGAAAATCCGGAAGCATCCGACGACGCGCAAATTGTACGCGGATCGGCTGGAGAAAGAAGGAACTATCGAGCCGGGCGAAGCCGATACAATGGTGTCGGTATACCGGGAGGCGTTGGAGTCCAATAAATCCGTGGCTCCTTATCCGCCTGCTAAAGACGCGTACCCCTATATGTTGAATTGGTCGAAATATTTAAGCGCAAAATGGACGGACCCGGCTGATACCGCTGTTTCCGCGGATGAGTTGCGGCGTATAGGCTCATTAATCACGACGATTCCCGATGGATTTGCTTTGCATCCGCGCGTGGAAAAAATCATGGATGACCGTCGCAAAATGGCGGCGGGCGCGTTGCCGTTGGACTGGGGTTGCGCCGAGACTCTGGCCTACGCGTCTTTGCTCGATCAAGGGTACGCCATTCGACTAACCGGACAGGATAGTGGACGCGGCACTTTTTTCCATCGGCATGCGGTGTTGCATAACCAGCGCAACGGAGAAAGCTATATTCCGCTGAAACACGTACGCGAGGAACAGCCGGTATTCACCGTTGTGGATACCATTTTGTCCGAAGAAGCCGTATTGGGTTTCGAATACGGGTACGCGATGACCAATCCCGAAACGCTTGTGATATGGGAAGCACAATTCGGGGATTTTGTGAATGGCGCGCAAGTCGTCATTGACCAGTTTATCAGTTCCTCCGAACAAAAGTGGCGCAAGCTTTGCGGATTGGTGTTGATGTTGCCGCATGGATGGGAAGGGCAGGGACCGGAACATACCTCGGCACGCTTGGAACGTTTTCTGCAATTATGCGCGCAGGAAAATATGCAGGTATGCGTTCCAACCACGCCTGCGCAAATGTTTCATCTATTGCGCCGCGAAATCATTCGTTCCTACCGGAAGCCGCTGGTAATCATGAGTCCCAAAAGCATGCTGCGCCGTAAAATTTCCTTCAGTGAATTTGAGGCATTAACCACCGGCACCTTTAACGTGGTTATCGGTGAATGTGATGATCTGGATCCTTCGGAAGTACAGCGTGTCGTATTATGCGGCGGCAAAGTGTATTACGATTTGTTGGAACAGCGTCGCGAGGACAACAAAGATAACATTGCGCTGATTCGGCTGGAGCAACTTTACCCGTTCCCCAAAGATGCATTAACCGGAATCTTGCAACACTATCCGAACGCCGTGGAAGTGGTGTGGACGCAGGAAGAACCCATGAACCAGGGAGCTTGGTATGCCATTCAGCATGATATTCGCGAGTGCATGTTGCCGCACCAATCGTTAAGTTATGCCGGCCGACTGCGCAGCGCCGCTCCTTCCGGCGGGCATCACCATGCCCATGTGATCCGCCAACGACGCCTTGTGCAAGCCGCGTTGAATTTAGAATGGACCGGACATTGTCCGATTCTTGTTTTTGACCCGAAAGAACCCAGCTTGGAGCTGACGAGGAGATAAAAACCCATGGCCGATGACATCAAAGTTCCGTCTTTTCCCGAATCTGTTGAGGAAGGAACCCTTACAGCGTGGCATAAAAAGCAAGGTGACGCGGTATCGCGCGACGAAAAAATTGCGGATATTGAAACCGATAAAATTGTGTTGGAAGTCACCGCGTCCGCCGATGGCACATTGACGGAGCAAATAGTATCCGAAGGGGAAACCGTGAAGCCGGGAGTCGTTATTGGCCGGATCGAAGCCGGGCAAGGGCGCGGTTCAAAGAAAGCTGAAAAAGAATCCAAAACCGATTCCAAAAAAGAATCTCCTGAAAAGAAGGAATCTCCGGATGATAATGAAACTCAGGAAGAGAAGGAATCTCCGGAAAAGAAAGAATCACAATCCGCGTCTTCGAGCGAAAAAGACACGGAGGAATCCTCGGTGTCTATGAGTCCGGCTGTGCGTAGACTGGTGGCTGATCATGAGCTCAATCCTTCTGATATAAAAGGGACAGGACGCGGAGGCATGATTACTAAGGCGGATGTGATGGCTTATCTGGAACAAGACACAGCCAAGCAGGATAAAGAGGAAAAATCCGAAGAGGATCATGCGGCCCGCGCCAAGCGACAAGACGACATCGAACCGGAATCTCCTGTCCCCCCCGTAGAACATCATGAAGAAGGGCGTTCAGAGCAACGCGTGCCTATGACGCGTATCCGCGCGCGCATTGCGGAGCGCTTGGTGGAAGCGCAGCGCACGGCGGCCATATTGACTACATTTAATGAAGTGAATATGCAGCCGGTCATGGATTTGCGAATGCGGTATAAAGACCCATTTGAAAAAAATCATGGCGTTAAACTGGGCTTTTCCTCTTTTTTCGTCAAAGCATGTATTGAGGCATTGAAAAAATATCCTGTAGTCAATGCGACATTGGACGGGAAAGATATTATTTATCATGGCTATTTTGATATAGGCGTTGCGGTAAGCACGGATCGAGGACTTGTCGTGCCTGTGGTGCGCAACGCCGACCGGCTGTCGTATGCCGAGGTGGAGAAAAGCGTTGTGGATTATGCGGAACGCGCACGCAAAGGCCAATTAAGCATAGAGGAATTAACGGGGGGCACATTCACGATTACAAACGGAGGCGTGTTTGGTTCGTTGTTGTCCACTCCTATATTGAATCCGCCGCAAAGCGCGATTCTGGGTATGCATAAAATTCAGGATCGTCCTGTGGCCGAAAACGGACAGGTAGTAATCCGGCCTATGATGTATATCGCGTTGTCATACGATCATCGTCTGATTGACGGACGGGAAGCCGTACAGTTTTTGGTAACCGTAAAAGATGTGCTGGAAGATCCAGCCCGACTCTTGCTTAATATTTAAGAAAAAAGGACCCCCATGAAAAAATTTGACGTCGTCGTTATTGGCGCAGGCCCCGCCGGTTATGTTGCCGCGCTTCGATGCGCGCAGTTGGGAATGGACACAGCGGTCGTGGATGAATACGTGTGGAAAAACGGCCAGCATCATCTTGGCGGAACATGCTTGAATGCCGGGTGTATTCCTTCAAAAGCGTTGCTGGATTCGTCGGAGCAGTATCACCGGGTTATGCATAAATTTGGCGCGCACGGCATCAAAGCCAAAGACGTGGAATTGGACGTCGGCACGATGATTAAGCGGAAAGATAAAATCGTTGAAACCTTAACCAGTGGCATTTCGGGTTTGTTTAAGAAAAATAAAGTGACGTGGTTAAAAGGGCACGGAAGTTTAGAGCTTGGCATGAAAGTAAAAGTCACCCCGGTGAAAAACGGAGGGGATCCCGAGATTGTTGAAGCAGAACATATCATCATTGCCACCGGTTCAACGCCACGTATGTTACCGAATATTCAGGCCGACGGGGAACGAATTGTAGATTCCACCGGCGCGCTGGAATTCACCGATGTGCCTAAACGACTTGGCGTCATTGGCTCAGGGGTTATCGGACTCGAGCTGGGGTCGGTGTGGCGTCGGTTAGGCGCGGAAGTCATTATTTTGGAAGCCATGGATCAATTTCTGCCGGTAGTGGATCAGCAAGTCGCGCAGGAAGCCATGAAAGATTTTAAACGGCAAGGACTGGATATTCATTTAGGCGCGCGCGTAAAAAAAGCGGATTGCTCCGGCAAAGGCGTTAAAATCGCATACGAAGATAAAGACGGGGAACATCATGCGCATGTAGACAAACTGGTGGTGGCGGTTGGACGCAAACCGCACACCGATGGTTTAAATGCAACAGGCGTTGATTTGCTTTTGGACGAAAGTGGCTACATTCACGTGGACGATTATTGCGGCACCAATCTGCCGAATATTTACGCGGTAGGGGATGTGGTGCGCGGCCCCATGCTGGCGCATAAAGGTTCCGAAGAAGGTATCATGGTAGCCGAATTCATTGCAGGGCAAAAACATAAAGTCAATTACGACACCATACCGTGGGTTATTTATACGTGGCCTGAAATCGCATGGGTCGGGAAAACAGAAAAAGAACTTAAATCCTCCGCGATAGAATTCCGATCCGGCACATTCCCGATGCGCGCATGCGGCCGGGCGCTTGCTATGGAAGAAACCATAGGGTTAGTTAAAGTCATAGCCGATGCGAAATCCGATGAAATTCTGGGAGTGCATATTTTTGGAGCGAATGCATCCGAACTTATCGCGGAAGCTGTGGTAGCTATGGAATACAAAGCAAGCGCCGAAGATCTGGCTTGTATTGTGCACGCCCATCCGACAATGTCGGAAGCTGTACACGAAGCAGCCCTGGCGGTTGGGGGACGTACACTTCACATTTAGCACACGCAAAAGAACGAATCATGGCACATAAACCGTTTGAATCCCGAATCCAGGATCTTGTCTACAATGTAGATGTAGGCATTGGTCTGCGCCTGATCAAAATCGGTCTGTATCTATTGTTCGTGTTTCTTGTCATGCTTTTGTATACCGCGACTCAGTTTAAAGGGTTCAAAAATGCGGAAGCCATGGACTACGCCCAGTTGGGGCGCAATGTCATGCAGCATAAGCGCCTTATTACACAAAATGTACGCCCCTCCAGCTTGTGGTATCTCGGGCAAAAAGAGCAGCAAATCGTACCGGTAGATGGTCATCCGGATCTTTGGCATGCGCCTGTGTATCCGATCATGCTGGGAAGTTGGTTCACGGTAACAGGCGCACAGTTCGGCAAACCGGAACAAGGAGTCTTTCCGCCCGAATACCGGATTGTCCTGCTGAATCATATTTTTGTGCTGCTATCCAGTATTCTGCTTTACCTGCTTGCGCGACGACTTTTCGACGCGCGCATTGCATTGCTTTCCGTAACGGTATATTTCCTCAGCGATATGGTCTGGCGGGATAGTATCTCCGGGGTGGGCATTACGGTGCTTGGTTTCTGGGCTTTGGCGGCATTCTATAGTTTGCTGGTGGCGGTGGATCGTATCGAAGACAATAGTTTGTCGCGCCGTTGGTTGTGGCCCGCCGCATGGGCGCTTGTTTTTTGCGTGCTTGCTTTTCTGACGCGCTATGTGGCCATTGCGCTTGTGCCCTGTGCTGCGCTTTATCTGGGGTGGACGCTAAAAGGACAGCGTGGATTCGTATGGGGTAGCGTGTTTGTGGTGGTTTTTCTGTTGGCAATCTCGCCTTGGTTCGCCCGGAATATCATGGTATCCGGTTCTATACTCGGACTCGCGCCGCACACCGCGCTGACCGATACGACGTTATTCCCGGATAACTCATTTGAACGATCCTTAAATCCCACGTTGGATGCCGGTGAAATTGCGGGAGCGCTCCAAATTAAATGGCTCGGAAACATGCGCAAATTCTACCACGAACATGCGCGACTTCTGGGCGATGGTCTGCTTATCTGCTTATTTTTTACTACGTTTTTCTATCGCTTCGTCCGCAATACTGTCCATCGGCTGCGTTGGTGTATCTTATTCTCCATGGTGTTATTGATGAGTGTGGCCGCGTTTTTCGGGGAGCAATCTTTCCGTGTTATGCATATCTTTTGGCCTTTGATCATTATGTACGGTCTCGCTTTTTTCTCTTTATTACTCGAACGGCTGCAATTAAAAGCGCGGGTTCTTAATATGGCGGTTACCGGCGCTCTCATTGTTTTAAGCGCTTTGCCTATTATTTTTGCGTTGCTCCCTCCGCGTGTGGGCATGCCGTATCCTCCCTATTTCCCGGGCATGATTGGGTATGTAAGCCATATGCTTGAACCGGAGGAGTTGATGTGTACCGATATGCCTTGGGCGACGGCGTGGTACGGTCAACGTACTTCGTTGCTTCTGCCTCTGACCGTCGAGGAATTTTATGACATCAATGACTACACCAAACGTGTCAGTGGATTGTATTTCACGCCGTTGACGCGGGATTTGCCGTTTATTCGCACGTTGCGATCCCCGCGTTATGTTTCCTGGTTTCCTATTCTGGAAGGGCGTATACCGGCTGATTTTCCTCTAACTCAGGGCATTCCATTAAGCAATATGGAGCAATTGTTCCTGACCGACCGTCAGCGTTGGCTCGAAAACTAACGCCAAGGCAACCAGGATTTCTTTTCCGGTTTCTCTTGGTCGGGCTCCGGTTCGGGCGCTTGCGGTATTTCTACGGCTTGTGGACGGGGCGATCGAACCGAAGGCATTTCTATCATTGCCGGATTGGTTTCATCCGTGGGCAAGTCCGGCGCGCGCTCTTTTCCTATTACTTGCTCCCGTTGCGCTTCCAGTTCTTCCATTTCCAGATAAAGATCCAATTCCTGCTCCAATTCGTTTACCTGTCCTTCCAGATAGCGTATCCGTTCCAAGGCCGCCTGATACAACGCGCGCAATTGCTCTTCATCACTTTCCTGCGTTGCCTCGCCCGGCAACCGCTCGTTCAGCCATTCGGACGCGGTACGGCCTGAATGGTGACCAATCGTTTCCAATTGACGGGTGCAATACGCGATGCGGAACGCCAAATACTCCGCATCCCAGTCCGGATACGCTGTCTGCATGTCTTGATAGCGGTTACGCGCATCATGATACAGATACACAGCGTCACCCCATTCCCGACGATCACGCGCCGCATCCGCTTTTCGTAATTGCGCGTACGCTTCTTGACGCATCGTTTCGACAGATTCAAGGGTGGGTTCCGTTCCTGTAACGCCAAGTGCGGCGACAAGAAACGTGAGTAACAGAACGTAATGCATGGCTTTCATGAAACGACACGTAAACATATACCCCTTGTCCGGGTCAAGCTCCGGCTTGCCCCACAGCTTTTCCATGCGTATGATCCCTGTACGAATGAAAACCAGTAATCAACGAAGAAAAGCTCTACCGCAGCACCGGCAAGCCAAACGCCGGTCGCTTTTGCAGAAATTGCGCATTGTTTCGGTTGTGCTGGCTTCGCTATGTTCCCTCATCGCCATAGCGCTTGGCGCAGTATGGGTTTTGCGCGGACACCAGTATACGCCTTTGCTCGGACGATTGGCGCTGGCGTACTTGGGCGCGGGCGTTTTTTTTCTTCTGCTACGCGTGTTGATTGCCAAGAAACGAATGTCCTGGCGACGGCGTATGGCGGTTGCGCCTCCTTCCATGCAGTCAGGAATGACGCTTATATTGGTTCTAGTGCTTATTGGATTGGTCACTGCGCTGGTTTTGCATACGCAATACGCGGCCAGTCTGGCTCGAAAACGCGCGGAACATGCCTGGGCAGCAAACCGCATGCAACATGCGCTAGCCGACGAAGTATTCAGCGCATTACGTCGTCTGGCGGATGACAAGGATCTTCGCGTGGACCACGCAGAGGAATCCTGGGCGGAAGACATGGATATCGAGCGTCCGGACGGCATAGGCGTGTATATTCGGATGGAAGATTTAAACCGACGTTTTGATTGGAATAATATCCGGCCTGGCGACGGATTTGCATATCCGGATCATGGCGCGAGAATAATCATGGATTTGATGACCTTGTGCGGCGATTTTGATCCGATAGAACGGGCGGATGCGTTGTTGGATTGGGTGGACGAGAACGAAGAAGGACGCCGTGAAAACGATTTTTATCAGCGTTTCGATCCTGCATATAAAACGCCGGGAACGTGGCTACAGTCCTGGGGGGAATTGCTGGACGTTGCAGGATTTTCCCTTCCGTACTTTGAACGGTTGTCCGAAAACGCCGCTACGGGATTTGCGGCGACCGATACTCATTGGGATGAATTATTTGCCTTGATCCCCGGCGCCCGCGCAGGCGTAACGCCAGTGAACATTAATACGGCATCGCAAAAAGTACTGGAAGGCGTCTTGGGCATGGAACGCGAGTCGTTGATCCGCTATATTCTTCTAACGCGCGCCGAACGTCCTTTTCGCGCATTGGATGGTTTGCTTGCCGCCGCGGATCCTTCCTTGCTCCGTGATTTTGAACCGTATCTGGATGTGCGCAGCGCTTATTTTGAAGTATATGCGCGGGCGTCCGACAACATGCGCCGCACGTATATGCTTAAAGTATGGGTGCATCGGGATGATCAAGGCGCGGTAAAAATTCTGCGCTGGATGCCCTTGAAAGAAGGGCAGGCATGAACAAGACCCTTTATCACGAAACCAATTTGCCGCAGATGCCGGTCACGTTCGGCGTTGATGAACATGGGGACTCCATGATGGTGGTCCGGTGGGGAAAAGGACAGAAAGAAGCCACGCAGGTTGCTTATCATGAAGGCATGTTCGCGGACCCGCATAACCGCGCTAATGTGGCCTGTGCATTGCCTGTCTCGGACTGTGTGACGCGGCGCCTGAACATCCCGCTTCCTTCGCTGGCAAAAGCCATTAAAGTCCTACCCGGTCAGTTTGATGTGCTTTTGCCTTTCTCGCTTGAATCCTGTGTATATGGTTTTCCTCTCGTCCAACAGAAACCGGATAAATCCGTGCACGCGCTCGGGGTAGCGGCCACCATGGAAACCGTAGAAGCGGCCAAACAGGCGTGGAATAAAAAAAATGTCGAACCCGTGGCGCTGGATCACGAAGGAATCGCTTTATGGACGCAAAGCATGCACGAACAACCGCTTGGTGAGGAACTGCGCGTGGTGGTGTATGTCGGTCTCCGTCGCACCTCGTTGGCCGTGGGCACAGCGGAACAATTTCTCGGCGCGCATGGATCGCGATCAGGCGCCGAAGCGTTTACAGATGATGAAGCCGGTCAGAACGCGTTGCGCCAATGGAGGGATCGTCTGCTGCGATCCATCCGCCCTTACCAGCAGGAAACAGGCGCATCGTTGGTCACGCTTTACTGGGCGGGCCCGTCGGCGGAGACGTGGCGCTCACGGCTGGAAGCGCTTTTTGCCGGGCAGCATGATTTTCAATTCCAGATGCATCACGAACCTCATACGTTTCTCGCGCGCGCATTGGCACGGCGTGTTATGTTTCCGGCGCCTATGCGGTGGAATTTTCTTGAAGGCGCTTTGGCGCATGCTTCAGTGATAGCATGGCGTAACCGGGCGCGTATGCGCATAGCATGGATGGCCGCTGCGGCAGGGCTTGTGTTGTGCATTGCGAATGCTGGATTAGGCATAGCCAGGGAGCGCGCGGACCAGCGCGTGCAAGCGGCATTAACAGAAAAGGCGCGCCGGTTAAGCGGGCTGCCTTATGTCGAGCGTGGTCAGGAAACTCTGCTTGTGTCACGCGAAATTGAAGCGCAGCTTGAGAAGCTTGATCCGCTGTTGCGCGCTTTTAAACCATCGCTTACGCTCGATATACAGACACTGCTTACGCAGGCGCAAGACGTAGGCGTGCAATTTGATTCACTCACCGTCCGCGAAAATCAGCTTGTGGCCCAAGGATTGGCGCCTGCGTGGGAACCCTGTGAACGGTTGGTCGAGCAATTGCGCGCGCGTGGGTGGGATGCAGCGCTGGATCGTCGCGAAACATGGGCAACCGATCGCGTGGCTTTTCGTCTTACCGCGGAGCGGATATTATGAAGAAAAGTTCATGGCTTGGCGCGATGATAGCGGGCGCGCTGTTTTTTGTTGTCGGTGTATTGTGGACTTTAGTTACACTTGTTCAATGGCCATCCAAACAAGCGCAATGGGAACGGAAAAGTACGGATCTTCAGACGTTAGCGGACATGGAAGATCGTCTCAAACCGTTGCAATCCGCGCAAGCGGCTTTTCATGCCTTGGATGCCTCCAGCAGCTCCACTTTCAGCGGTTGGATGCGCGATACATTTCCGCATATCCGGGCTGAAGTGCGTCCCCGTGATCGTCTGGAATTGACCGAAGCATGGCAGCTCGAACGCGTCGAAGTTGTGGTGGATGACATAGACGTTGAAGAATTAGGCGCGCTGATGGCGTTAGCCGAAATGCAGCGCCCGCCCTGGCGTTTGGTGGAAGCCCATCTGCGCGCGTCGGATCGTATGGAACGCGCCGTGAAAGCCAATATGATTGTGGAGCGCATTTTTCCGGCAGGAACAAACCCGTAAGAAGCGTGTCTGTCTGTTTGCCTAAATCAATTCCGCAAAAACACTGTTGCTTACGAACAAGCCTTGCTCGGTAAGACGCAACTGATTTCCGTTTTCTTCAAGCATGCCGCATGCAGTCAGGTCTTTGAGCGCATCGCCGCCAATGTCGGCATAATCAAAGCCCGTGGCGCGCTGAAATGCATCCCGTGGCACCCCTTCCAAACGACGTAACCACATAACAAGGGTTTCTTTTGCTTTGGCCTCGGGGGGCAACGCTTCTTCAAAATCCAGCGCGGGTTTATGATCATCCAGCAAAGCCCGCACATATTTCCTCAGATGACGCACGTTCGCGTAGCGGCGTCCTTTCCAATGCGAGTGCGCCGACGGCCCGCAACCCAGATACGGTCCGTCACCCCAGTAAAGCAGATTGTGGCGGCACGCATAACCCGGTTTGGCAAAATTCGATAATTCATATTGCGCATAACCGGCGTCGCGTATGAGCGCGCGAATAGCTCTGTATTCCGAAAGTTCAATGTCATCTTCCACTTCGAGGACAAAGCCTTTTTGCTTTAATCCCATCAACGGCGTGTTTTCTTCAAATGTCAGGCAATAGCAGGAAAGATGTTCCGGGTTCAACGCAAGCGCGCGCTGCACATCACGCTTGGTTTTTTCCAACGAAGATCCCGGGATTCCATAAATCAAATCCAGATTCAAATTGTTGAAGCCCGTTTGACGTAACAAATCCACCGCGACTTCGATATCGCCGGACGCGTGGATACGTCCCAGAAATTCCAGATTGGCGGAATCAAACGATTGGGCTCCGAGCGAGACGCGCGTCACGCCGCTTTCTTTCAGCAGCGCTGCTTTGCGTTTGGTTAACGTGCCGGGATTGCATTCGCATGTCCATTCCTGCACGTCGCTTACGTGGATGGTTTGATGGATTTCCTTAAACAATAAAGCGAGGTCATGCTCCGACAATTCGGTAGGCGTGCCCCCGCCGATAAAAATCGTGGTAGGACGAAAATCCGGTGGCAACAGGGAAAATTCCAGCGACAATGCCTGCATAAATTCCGGGCGATTTTCCTGAGGCGCGTTTAAGCGGTCCGCGATCGGGCCGCGCATGGTTTCTAATGAATAGAAATCGCAATACAGGCATTTGCGCACGCAAAAGGGAATATGAATGTATAACCCGGTGTTCATCAATGAAAAGGCAGGATAGCATGCATCTATAGACTTGTCAGTAGACAGCTTTAAGGTATGGTCACCCATTGATTATGCAAGACGTACGTTACAGCAGCACACGCGGAGAAACGCCAGCTATGGGGTTTCAAGATGCCGTCATGACAGGCTTGGCGCCTGACGGAGGGCTATTAATCCCGTCGCTGATCCCCGGGGTCGAAGACCGCTTAGACGCTTGGGCGACGTTGTCGTATCCCGATCTTGCGTATGAAGTCATGCGTTTATTTGTGGATATCCCCGATCAGGATTTGCGTGTGCTGGTGGATAAAAGCTATGCATCTTTTTCGCATCCGGATATCGCGCCGGTTGTGCCGGTGGGGCCGATGCATGTGCTGGAATTGTTTCATGGGCCTACGCTGGCGTTCAAGGACATCGCGCTTCAATTTCTCGGCCATTTTTTCGAGTACACGCTTGCGCAACGGAATCAACGTCTGAATATTTTGGCTGCGACAAGCGGGGACACGGGTAGCGCGGCCATTTATGGTGTGCGTGGGCGGGACCGGATCAATATTTTTGTAATGCACCCCAAAGGACGTGTTGCGCCGCTTCAGGAAAAACAAATGACGTCGGTGCTGGATGATAATGTGTTTAATCTGGCAGTCGAAGGAACGTTTGATGATTGCCAGCGCATCATGAAAAGACTTTTCAGGGATTTGCCCTTTAAACGTGCGTATGCTTTAGGAGCGGTTAATTCCGTCAACTGGGCGAGAGTATTGGCGCAGGTGGTGTATTATTTTTTCGCGGGTTTACGCGTGATGAAACAAACCGGCGCGACATCTGTGCGATTTTCGGTTCCGACAGGTAACTTTGGCGATATTCTGGCCGGATACTATGCCGCGCGCATGGGATTGCCGATTTCTAAATTGGTGCTGGCGACCAATGAAAACGATATTTTGAGCCGCTTTTTTAACACCGGTGAATACAGTTCGGGAAGCGTTGTGCATACGCTTAGTCCATCCATGGATATTCAGGTGGCCAGTAATTTTGAGCGTTATTTATATTATAAACTTGATGAAGACGGCGCGCGCGTCAAAGCGTTGATGGATGCGTTTGACGAAAGCGGCAGGATTCGCTTGGACAAACCGGCAAACGGAGATTTGGATCCATTGTTTGCTGCGGGGGTAGGAGACCGGGAAGGCACGCTTAACGTTATTCGGCGTTTTGTGGATGAATTTAACTATTTGTTGGATCCTCACACGGCCGTGGGTGTGCAAGTCGGAGAGCGTTTTATGCACGGGGACGAGCCCATGATCTGTTTGGCTACAGCCCATCCCGCGAAATTTAGTCAAGCCATCACGGACGCCACCGGAAAAGATATTGCGCACCATCCTACGTTAGACGCGCTGATGGAGGCGGAAACGCGATGTGAAGACATCGGCGCGGATCAGCAATTGATCAAGCAGTATATCGAAGCGCACGTCTAAAGCCGACCAGTGCCCGCGTGCTTTTAATCCTGGCATGCCGATGTAAGCGCCGTTACGGAAAACGCATCCATTTTTAGCGTTGCGCAGCCGTGTTTGCATTGCGGAGTTTTTTCTTCGGTGGTTAAGGCCACTTCCCACAATGCGCCGGGCGGATCAGGTAATTTAAATTCCACTGCGCGAGCCGATCCATTAAACAACAAAAGCACATGGTCTTTATCTTCGTCTGCCCCGGTATATTCTTTCATGCCGTTAAGCAGGCACCCAAGCGCTTCGTCGTTGTCCCAATTCGGATCGCCTCCTCCGGGTGCCAGCCATACAATATCGCATCCGCCGGTTTCCGGACGGCACCCTCGTAGGAATGTACGGCGTCGCAAGGAAGGATGCGCTTTGCGAAACGCAATAGCATCTTGCGTAAACGTAAAGAGATCACGATGTTGCTCGATTAGTTTCCAGTCCAGCCAGGATAGTTCATTGTCCTGACAGTAGGCATTGTTATTTCCTTTTTGTGTGCGATAAAATTCGTCACCGGCCAGCAACATAGGCACCCCTTGCGAAAGCATCAATGTCGCAATGAAATTTTTTACCTTGCGCTTGCGTAGCGCGCGGATTGCGGGGTCGTCGGTCGGTCCTTCCACGCCGTGATTAAAACTGTGGTTATGGTTGTCGCCGTCGCGATTGTTTTCACAATTGGCGGAATTATGCTTTTGGTTATAGCTGACGATGTCCGCCATCGTAAAGCCGTCGTGCGATGTAATAAAATTGATGGATTTTTGAGGACGTTGTCCGGGACGATCGTATAAATCCCCACTACCCGCGATCCGGGTGGCAAACGCGCTTAACAAACCGGGACCGCCGCGCCAGAATTGGCGTACATCGTCCCGGTATTTGCCGTTCCATTCCGACCATCGCGCGCTGGGAAAAGAGCCCACTTGGTATAATCCTGCCGCGTCCCACGCTTCGGCAATGAGTTTGACCCCGCGCAGCAGCGGGTCTTCCGCGATCATCTCCACCACGGGCGGACGATCCAGCACATCGCCGTTTTCGGCCCGCGTAAGCACGGAAGCCAAATCGAACCGGAATCCATCCACATGAAATTCCGTAACCCAGTAGCGAAGGCAGTGCAGGATAAACTGCCGTACAACGGGATGGTTGCAGTTCACAGTATTGCCGCATCCCGAATAATTCCGGTAATTTTTTCCGTCTTGTTCCATCATGTAATAGATGGCGGGATCAATGCCCCGGAATGCATACACGGGGCCGCCCGTGCCGCCTTCGTTGGTGTGATTAAACACAATATCCAAAATGACTTCGATGCCTTCGGCATGCAATGCGCGCACCAGTTCCTTAAATTCGCGTACTTGCTGACCGTGTACGCCGTCTGCGGCATACCGGCTGTTCGGCGCAAAAAAAGCCATGGTGCTGTAGCCCCAGAAATTGCGCAGTTTCCGGCGCGCATCGTTTTCATGGTAATACTCCATCTCGTTGAATTCCTGAATAGGCAGCAATTCAACCGATGTGACTCCCAGCGATTTAATGTACGGAATTTTTTCGATAAATCCGCGATACGTGCCAGGGTGACGGACGTTAGCATTTTCGTGCGCCGTGTACCCTCGAAGGTGCGCTTCATAAATAATGCTGTCTTCAAGAGGGATCCGGGGGCGAGGATCGTGTCCCCAGTCGAAATCGTCGTTGACGATAACGCATTTGGGAAAGCTGGAACCGCTTTTCGGAAAACGACCGGATTGGATGCCGAAAGGATCGCCCCATTCCGGCGCGCCTGCGATGGCGCGCGCGTAAGGATCCAGCAACCATTGATGGGGATGATAAACATTATCCACGCCTTCGGGCGGCGTTCCATCCATGCGGTATAAGTAAAACATACCCGCTTTCGCTTCGGGCACATGCACATGCCAGATATCGCCTATGCGGTGTTCATCCGCGGATAATGCCAATTCCATGTCCGGCTTGGCCGCGTCTTGTTTTTTAAATAGCATTAACCACACGCGTGTGGCATGACGGCTGAATAAGGTGAAATCCACGCCTTTGGACCGCACATGAGCGCCAAAAGGCACGGGGAATGGGGGGGGTAGGGTGGTTCTGTTTGTTTTCTTGCGTGGATGGGGTGTCATTCTTTTCCGTAATTATTTGTTAAGATTTCCAAAACCAAACGTGTATCGAATTCGTTGTCCAAACGTATAAAGGACTCTGCTAACCCCACGCCGATTACGCGAGGATCGCCGTTTCTTGGGTTCATGGCCTGAAGCAGGCGCAGTTACAACACGAGGTTGACTTTGAGGTGCGTTGTTTGGACGGACGGACGGCGGAGGGGGGGCAAGGTCGTCATCCTCATTGTCGTCCAGCGTTTCGGGTGGCATTGGTGTGGCCCAAACGGGTTTAGGCACAAGCTGGCCGACGGCTTTGATGCTTTGATCAAATGCGGCATTGACTCCTCGTTGGAAATTCTCCCAAAAACCGGGATCGCGGGCTTGCTCCGAAGGCGCTTCGTTTATGATGCGGTTTTTGATGTCGGGCAATACGTCTTTTGTGAAAATGTTTTTTACGTCGCGGATAAAATCGCGTGTTTGCGCAGCCAGCGTGTCCACCGCTTGGTCTTTGTCCCATGATTGATACGCTGTGCAACGTTCGATGGCGGCATGGCCTGTAGCGGATGTAAAGAGCCCGGCGCCGAGGCCTTGTCCGATGTCGTCCGCAACTCGTCCTACCCACGGGAGGAACGCAAATAGATTTTCAATCACATTGCGCCCGATATATAAGAAATTTACTGTCGCGACCACGCGTAAAACATCGCGCAAGACACGCGCTTGCATACGCGCGGGGGGGCGCGATTCGAATTGGGTTAGAATGCGCATGACCATGGCGGCATTGCGGTACAGCACAATCAATAAATCCACGCTATGGTACGGACTTAAGGTAACGCCAAGCATGACATCGCGCACGCTATCACGGATTTCTTTTTCCGCGTTGTTCCGCAGGTGTTGATGGGCTAGAGGAATGATGTGGTTTTCGGATTGTGTGATGATATGGCGCAAGTCGTCGTTGATCGGGTGGTGGTCAAGCGTTGAGCGCGCCGATGCGAGATGCTCATTTAAGTGAAGCAACGTTTCTTCGGGCAAGCGCTTATTTCTTGCCAGGCGTTGCTGGTATGCCAACAAGTAATCGCAGTATCGTCGTAAATTTTTATACCCATCCTCCGCAAGATCAGGGCGGGGCGGTGGCTTCAGCGCGCGCGGGTTCCTGACGTATACCCGCCACATGCGCAGCAAACCGTATAAAGCAAGCACCCCTGTAACAGAAAGAAATAGATACGCCCATAGCGGATCCAGACGATAAAGCAGTAAGGTAAAACGCGCAAACTCTGCAAAAGCAAAAAACGTCAACAATGCGCCGATCACCAGCCCAATGCGGCACGCGCTTTTCCAAATAGATGCGAACATAAGCGTTGAAAAATCCTCAAGTGATGAATGCGAAGCTTACGTGACACCGCATGCCGGTTCAAGCGTTTTTGTCGGACTCGATGCGGGCGCCGAATCTTTCCTACTCGCATATTGACCGTGGGGCCGCACAGTGATAGTATTCGCCGCTTTACATGGTCGTTCGGGGCGTGGCGCAGACTGGTAGCGCGCTTGAATGGGGTTCAAGAGGTCGCGAGTTCAAATCTCGCCGCCCCGACCATTGCTTCACCTCGTACAGAGCACAGCGTGTGTGTTCGAGCTTCGCGCGGCGTAATGTGCTGTCGTAATACAACATCCATGAAATTATCCATCGTCATACCAGCCTATAACGAAGAAGCTCGTCTGGGTGCGATGATGGATGCCTATACCGCGTACTTTTTTGCCCGTTATCCGGATGACGTGGAATTCCTCGTTGTGGTTAATGGATCGCGCGATAATACGGAGCATGTCGCGGGGGCGTATACCGATCAAACCAATCGTGTTCGCATCATTGTGGAACCCAAGGCCATTGGCAAAGGCGGAGCTATCATGAAAGGCGCCGAAGCCGCGAAAGGTGATTTGATCGGGTTTGTGGATGCCGACGGGGCTACGCCTCCCGAAGCCTTTGATGATTTGGTCAAACACCTTGGTTCTTCCGGCGCGATTATTGCATCCCGGTGGATCCCCGGGGCGGTAGTTGATCCGCCTCAATCATGGAAACGGCGCGTGGCGTCGCGGTGGTTTAATGCGCTGGTGCGCTGGTTTTTCAAAGTGCGTATTTCGGATACGCAATGCGGGGCAAAAATTATTCAAGGCGAAGCCATGCGAACAATCCTCCCGCGTCTTGGTCTCACCCAGTGGGCCTTTGATGTGGATTTATTATTTCAATTGCGACGCGCGGGATACCGGATTATCGAACATCCCACTGTGTGGAGGGATGTGAGTGGGTCTCAATTACGCATAGTGCGCGCTTCGTGGGAAATGTTTCTTGCTATTTGCCGTTTGCGTTTATTGCATTCGCCATTTCGGTGGGTGGTGACTGTGTATGATGCCACGTGGGCTCCTTTGCTCCGCATGCTTAGTGGGAATAAACGATGACCAAACGAAAGAAACCTAGATCCAGCGTTGTACCCAAGCCCGCAGCGCCGCCGCTGACTTCGCTTCGTCCCGCCCCGTTTTCTTTGGCGGTTATTCCCATTTAGGCGCGTAAGGCTAGATTATTGAAATGCCGTTCCGTATTGCTTATACCAGTCCCCGATGCCCTTGGCGCAGTGCAGGGGTTGGCGCTTATGGATGCGCGCTGGTGGGCAAGTCGTGAACATAAGCCTCATACGCAGGCTCAACCTTAAAAAACGGTTTGAGGCCTGGCGATATCCTCATCTCGATCGGATCCTTGTCGGGGATAATCAAAGCATGATGACGGGGTAGGTCGCTGAGAAGCGCTACGCCATCTTCCGGCGACAATGCAGCAAGCGCGCGGGACAACGCCACCGATTCCATGGCGACCGGCGCGAGAACACCTGTCGCGAGCACACCTTGCGCAGGCATGCCGGTTTTGGGGTTAATGATCCGATTATACCGCCCGGTTTCTGTTTCGATGATCGGGCCGGCATCGCATACCGCCCATGCATGACTATCGGGAAGATGAATATGCGCCATGATGGTATCCGGTTCACGCGGGTGATAAATGGGAATGGACCACGGTTGTCGCTCGCTTTGTTCGCCCAATACCCGCGTGGCGAGATCGGAACTTAATCGCAGGCTATTCGCTCCTTGTCGTCGCATTTGAACAAGGGTGATATCCAGTACATACGCTCGCGCTAAATCGTTTACATTAATCTGGGCATCCGGCACGCGGAAAGACAACGATTGTGGTTCCAGATCCACAAAAGTAAATCCCGTGTGCGGAAGCATCGCATGCACGAGTTGCTCCGGGAGTAAGGTGTTTTCGTTTGAAGACCAGTGTTGACGCCATAACACACGCAACGGGGCGTCGGTGAGATCATAGGCGCCTTGCGTCATGTCGGAAAGGCGCATGGCATAGTCCAAAATGCGGTATACATCGGGGGAAATGGGAAACCGGTGTTGTCCGCCGATGGCATTGGCGCGGGCAATTTGACTTTGCGGGTTGTAAATATCTATCTGGGGCCAGATACGTTGAGCATAATCTTCAATGATATGAGCTGCGGTAAACGTTTTATCCTTTGCGTTCCGCGGCGCCTCAATCGAAATGGACGTATCCATCGTCTGCACGTAGGCGCGGACAAGTGGGTCGCGCTCGCCGCATGCCGTCAATAACGCGAGACCGAACAAGGGGCATAACGTTTTACCTACGCGATAGCCTTTAAGCATAGTGCCTTCTATTCGCATGCCTAATCGTCTGATTTGTAGTAATATCCTTCGCGGAAAACATGAGAAGGAGGAACGCCTTGCTCAAGCAGCAGCGCTTGCGCTTCGTAAATCATTTCGTAAGCGCCACACAAGTAGTAGTGCGCATGGGACGGCAGATCCATTTCCCGCAGACGATCGGTTACGCGCCCGTGATAGCCTGCGCCGGACTCACGCGACAAACAAGGAATGTAGTGGTAAGGCTCGAACTCATCGCGGAAAAATAAATCCGCTGCCGTGCGCACGCCGTGCAGGATCGTCAGGGATGAAAGTCTATGCGTGCGCACATACGCGCGGCATGGGGCAATGCCTGTGCCTGTGGCGATAAAATAAACAGGCCGCGTAGTATCGCGAAGCACAAACTGCCCATAGGAACCAGATATTTCCAACCCATCACCCGGCACAAGTTTAACTAGTTTAGGCGTTAATTCTCCGGAAGGTACAAGCCGGTACAAGACAGAGAGGGTAGGATCATCCACGCCTGAAGCAATCGTGTAACTTCGGTCTTCTGTGATATCCGTTCCGTGTATCGTCAACAAACGCCCAGCTTCAAAAGTCAGTTCTTTGCGCTGCAACACAAGCTCATAGCCTGTATCCGATAATTGACGCTGATCAACGACTGCGGTCTTAAACCGGGACAGCGATACATTCGGTACTTCTGCTACTTTCGGAACCTGCATAACTTTTCTTTTACATAGATTATGGAAAGCTTGCAAGTAATGAAAAAAACTATCCGTATTATGGCCAAATGACCATTTGGAGACGACACGGAGGTCGTCGCTCTGGAGTGGAAGACAGGCGTTCTTGCCTTTTCTGGAGGGGCGGGCTTTGTCCCGACCGCGAGGAACAAAACCCTGATGAGAATGCAGGGCATGAATAAAACCCCAAAATGACACTTGCGAGACGGGAAAGGCATGATATATTCGTGTATCCGAAATAGCAGATATTTACGTATGGCCGATGTATTAGACATTTTCAGGGCTTTGTCTGACTTGGTGCGCGTTCGCATTGTGCGGGCAGTGTCCCAGGCAGAGTTGTCTGTGGCTGAATTAGTACACGTGCTTGGTCTTCCTCAATCCACGGTGAGCCGTCATTTGAAACCGTTACGCGATGCGGGATTGGTGGAAACACGCCGGGAAGCCACGTCTGTTTATTACCGGCGTGGCGCTTCTTTATCGGATAAGACGCTGTCGGCGCTGGTGGATGCAAAGTTTGACCGCATTGAACGGGCTGCGGAAGATCGCGCGTCCGTGCGTCGCGTGCTGGACGCGCGCAAACAATCCAGCCGGGAATTTTTTGACCGGATCGCAGGTAGTTATGGCGCTTTAACCGAACCGGGCGGAGGCTGGCCTGCCTTGGCTGCGGGGCTGGCTGCCGGTTTCGCGAATCGCGAAGTAGCCGATCTTGGCGCGGGCGAAGGCGCGTTGACGCTGCTGTTGGCGCGTTATGCCGCGCGCGTAACTGCGGTGGATATTTCTCCGGAAATGCTTCGGCATGTGGAGCTGGCATCCGAGCGAGAACATGTAAAAGATCGTGTGCGTGTGGCGGAAGGGGATCTGGAGGCTTTGCCGCTTCCTGATGGAAGCATGGATGCGGTTTTTTTAAGTCAGGCTCTGCACCATGCAGCGCGTCCCCGCCAAGCGGTGGCCGAAGCGGGACGTATTTTGCGCGTGCAGGGCGTCATGGTGGTGTTGGATCTCGCGCGCCATGAACAGGAGTGGGTTCGTGAACAATGGGCCGATCAATGGCTTGGATTTGATCTAGATGAATTAACAAGTTGGATGAATGAAGCGGGAGTATCACCGTTTCACACGGAACGGTACGAAGGAGCGACTCCGGAATTGTCCGTGTTGATTGCGGTTGGTCAAAAAGTGTCCGGGAAAAAAATTGAACAGGAAACAAGTAAACCGAAAAAGAGGAGAAATCATGAGTAAAGCCGCTGTGGCAAGCACGTCAAGCAAGGCTCCGCACTTAAAAGTGCTGAAGCGTAGCGAGAAAAAGAAAGATTACGTCGTAAAAGATATTTCACTGGCGGCGTATGGCCGGAAAGAAATTGAATTGGCTGAAGCCGAAATGCCGGGGTTGATGGCGTTGCGCGAGCAATACGGGAAAGAGAAACCTTTGAAAGGGGCTCGTATTACCGGTTCGCTGCACATGACTATTCAAACCGCGGTTTTGATTCAAACCCTTGAAGCGCTTGGCGCCAAAGTGCGCTGGGCAAGCTGCAATATTTTCTCGACGCAGGATCATGCCGCCGCGGCCGTGGCCGCAAACGGCACCCCGGTCTTTGCGTACAAAGGCGAGTCGCTTGAAGAATACTGGGAATACACCGACCGTATTCTCGATTGGGGCAACGGCAAAGGGCCGAACTTGATTCTGGATGACGGTGGAGATGCAACGTTGTTTGTGTTGCTGGGGTACCGTGCGGAGAAAGATCCCTCTATTCTTGACCGCAAACCGGAAAGTCACGAGGAAAAAATTCTTCTTGCTCAGTTAAAGAAATCCTTGAAACGCGATCCCAAGCGCTTTCACCGTATTGCGCCCGAGATTATCGGCGTAAGCGAAGAAACGACAACCGGCGTGCATCGCTTATACAAAATGCATGAAAAAGGTGAATTGCTTTTCCCGGCTATTAACGTAAACGACTCCGTCACGAAATCTAAATTCGACAACTTATACGGCTGCCGTCATTCCTTGGTGGACGCGATCATGCGCGCTACGGATGTTATGCTTTCCGGCAAAGTAGCGGTTGTGGCCGGCTACGGGGATGTAGGCAAAGGTTCGGTGCAATCCCTGTTGGGACAAGGCGCTCGCGTAATTGTCACGGAAATTGATCCTATTTGCGCGTTGCAAGCATCTATGCATGGACTCGAAGTCATGACCATGGATGAAGCCAGCAAAATCGGCGATATTTTTGTCACCACCACGGGCTGCTGCGATGTGATTACGGAAAAACACATGCGCCAGATGAAAGATTTGGCCATTGTGTGCAACATCGGTCACTTCGACAGCGAAATCCAAGTGGAGAAAATGAAGAAATACAAGTGGGATGAAATTAAACCCCAAGTACACAAAATCACATTCCCGAACAAAAAACGCCTTATCTTGCTGGCGGAAGGTCGTCTGGTGAATCTTGGTTGTGCAACAGGGCATCCCAGTTTTGTGATGTCCAACAGTTTCACCAACCAGGTTATGGCCCAAATGGAACTGTACATGAACACCGAAAAATATCCGGTTGGCGTGTATACGTTGCCGAAGGAATTGGACGAGAAAGTCGCGATGCTTCACCTCGGTCAATTAGGAGTGAAACTGGACACGTTGACCCGCAAGCAGGCCGCGTATCTTGGCATTCCTCAAAACGGCCCGTTTAAACCGGAACATTACCGGTACTAAACGTCACGCGTATCCTATCATAGCAAGAACCCCGCCTTAACCGGCGGGGTTCTTTATGTATACGGCAAAGCGTTGACACTACGACCGGGAGGTTATACATCATTCCATTATGAACGTGGCCGGAGTAGCGCTTGATCTTCTTTATCCCCGCGCTTGCCATCATTGTGGCGCCAACGCGGATGCGGGATCGTTTTTGTGCTGGGAATGCATGGCCGGCATCATGTATGTGCAAACGCCTTTTTGTTCGTTATGCGGCGATCCGGTTCCCGGTCATATAGATCACGAATATCTATGCGTGCAATGTTCGCGTGAACAGCCCTTCTTTGACGCCGCGCGATCGGCCGTGCGGCATGAAAGCATCATGCGTCAGGCTATCGTGGACATGAAATATCATCACAGCGCCTGGCTGGCCGCCGATTTGGTCAACTTGCTTGAAGCTTGCTATCGCGCGCATTATGCGGAAGTAACTTTCGACGCGGTGTGTTATGTTCCTTTGTTAGCGGTAAAACGACGCGAACGGGGATTTAATCAAGCCGAATTGCTGGCCGGAGCGCTTGCCGTTCGCTTGCAACTTCCCGTGATAAAACGTGCGCTGAAACGGACCCGCTTCACAGTTTCGCAAACACGTTTGACGGCGGTGCAGCGCTCCGCGAACACACGGGGTCTTTTTGCAACGCGACGTCCCCGGGAGATCAAAGATAAACAGTTATTGCTGATAGACGATGTAATGACAACAGGCGCGACGGTAAACGATTGTGCGCGCGCGTTAAAAGAGGCAGGCGCGCAAAGCGTGCATGTCTTAACCGTGGCCCGCGGTTGATCTGTTCAAAATCGTGACTAGGCAGGGCCATTTTCCCGTGATAGGTTGCTTTATCTATTGAGGCTTGAATGTTTATGTGAATTTTGTAAGGTTTTCTTCGTTCGGGTTCCGGTAGTGCGATAGGGAGTCCAGTATGCCATTTTTTAGAAAAAATAATGTTTCAACTGTCAAAGTCCGTAAACGGGAAATTCCCGACGGGCTTTGGTTGAAATGTCCTTCATGCAACGAAATTATATTCAAAAAAGAACTTGAGGCTGCCCAGAAAGTTTGCCCGAAGTGCGAATACCATTTTCAAATGTCCAGGGATGAGCGGTGCGCCTTGCTTCTGGAAGAAGGCTCTTTTGAAGAATGGGACACAAATATTTACAGTGTGGACACGTTGGGTTTTACCGGAGTGGCTTCGTACGCGTCCAAGCTGGAAGAAAACATCAAGAAAACAGGACACCGTGACGCAATCATGTCCGGGTGCGGGATGATGGGGGCGCATCGCGTGGCCTTGGGCATCATGGATTTTTCTTTTCTGGGCGCAAGCATGGGAGCGGTTGTCGGAGAAAAAGTTACCAGCCTTATTGAACGCGCCACGGCGCAGAAATTGCCTGTGATTGTCTCGTGCGCATCCGGGGGCGCCCGCATGTACGAAGGCTTGTTCAGTTTAATGCAAATGGCTAAAACCAGCGGCGCGTTGGAACGGCATGCGGCGGCCCATCTCCCTTACATTGCCTTGTTAACTCATCCCACCATGGCAGGCGTCATGGCCAGCTATGCCACCTTGGGCGATGTCATTGTCGCGGAACCAGGCGCATTGATTGGATTTGCCGGCCCGCGCGTGATTAAAGAAACCACGCAACAGGATTTGCCCAAAGGCTTTCAACGTTCTGAATTTTTGTTACAGCACGGCTTGCTCGATATGGTGGTGCATCGCAAAGAGCTAAAGCAGCGCCTGATCACGCTTCTGGATTATATGGGGCCGTCGTCCGCTGTACCGGAGAGCGCCACCCATGAGACCGCTTGACGACGGGCCAACCGCCGATGCTGTTCAGCTGTTATTCCAACGTCGCGCGCACGGCATTAAACCGCGTCTCGATGTTATTCAGCAGCTTTTAAAAGAACTGGGTCATCCCGAACAAAAAATACGTTGCGTGCATGTTGCGGGCACCAACGGCAAAGGCTCTGTATGCGCGCTTCTAGCCTCCATCCTTGCCGCGCATGGACTTAAAACAGGTCTGTATACCTCTCCGCATCTGATCCGTTTCCATGAACGTTTTCAAATTAACGGGCATGCGATAGAGGATGATGATTTAGCTTCCATCATCCATGAAGTCGTTACTGTAGCCGATCGTATCGCGGCAACACCCGAGGGTCGTCCTGCCACATTTTTTGAGTGCGCGACTGCTATGGCGTTTCTATATTTTCACCGGCAAAACGTGGATATTGCCGTCATCGAAACAGGGATGGGTGGGCGCTGGGATGCGACCAATATTGTAAATCCCTTGCTTTCCATTATCACGCGCATCGCCATGGATCATACCGAGTATCTCGGTCCCGACCTGCCCACGATTGCCGCGGAAAAAGCAGGCATTATCAAACCTGCGCGTCCTGTCCTTATTGGCGCTCCTCCGCCCGAAATCGCCGAGGTGTTTGAGCGCGAGGCCAAAACGCGCGGGGCTCCTCTAGTGCGCGCAGGCGACTTTGTTGATATCACGCGTAAAACACAAACATTGGATGGCCAGAATATTCGTGTGGAAACAGCCGCGCGAAACTATCCATCCATGACCCTTCCTATGGTGGGGCGGCATCAAATAGAAAATGCCGCGTTGGCGCTGGCTGCGGTGGAATTGCTTGATCAAAGCAGCGTGATCCAGTGCGATGAAGCGGCGGTTCGAACCGGCGTGGAACAATGTCGTTGGGCTGGCCGTATGCAATGTTTGCGAAGGGAACCGGATGTCTTGTTGGATGTGGCGCATAACCCCGACGGGGCTCGCGCGCTTGTTTACGCGTTGAAAGAACTTGCGGGCCATCGTCCTTGGGGATTGATCACAGGATTGCTGCGCGACAAGGATGCTCTGGGTTTTTTCAAGGAATTCAAAGGGCGTGTACAGATATGCTGGACCATGACCATTCAAGACGAGCGCGGGCTCGTTGCGGAGGAAGTCAGCGATCTTGCGCGCCGGGCCGGCCTTGACCAGATCCAGGCGTCGTCATGGGACGAAGCTTGGCCGCAGGCCATGAAGTGGGCCCGGGACAACAACGGACTTGTGATCATTGCCGGATCGCTGTATCTGGCGGGGGAAGCGTTGCATCGTATAGAAAAAGGATGGATGGCGTGAGCGGGAATTCTTCATCACTTAAACTCGCGGTGGCCTGCGGCGGCACGGGCGGCCATGTGATCCCCGGCGTTGCGACCGCCACGGTCTTGCGCGATCGCGGGCATGCGGTTTCATTATGGATGACAGGCAAAGATGTTGAAACGCGCGCCATGGGGGATTGGCCAGGCGAAATTCATTCCGTTCCCGCCCTTGGATTCCCATCAAGTCTCTCCATTCAGGCGTTGAAAGCCGCATACAAAATGTGGCGCGCGTCCCGTATGTGCCGGACAATGATGGCAAAAGAGCAGCCGGACGCCTTATTGGCTATGGGCAGTTATGCTTCATCCGCTCCGGTTTTTGCGGCGCGCGGATTACATCTTCCGTATGTGCTTCATGAAGCCAATGTCATACCCGGACGCGCTATTTCTTTTTTGGCGAAACGCGCGGCTGCCGTGGCCTGCAGTTTTGAGGAAACACGTCATTACATGCCGGGGATTGATTTAGTGATGACAGGGATGCCCTTACGGCATGCGCTTCATGACGCAAGCGCGGATCATGTGTATGCAGACAGAAACCGGGATTTATTTACAGTCTTGGTTATGGGGGGGAGTGGCGGCGCTCATGCATTAAATAATATTGCCAGCGAAGCTTTGTGCGCTTTGGTCAAAGAAGGATACATGATTCACATTGCGCACTTAACCGGTACCGCCGATGAAACATGGGTGCGTGAACGCTATCAAGCCGCCGGTGTACAAGCCGAGGTTCGCGCTTTTGACACGGATATGGCCCGGCAATATCGTACCGCCGATCTGGCGATTTGTCGCGCGGGCGCATCCACATGCGCCGAATTATCGGTTTTTGCCTTGCCTGCGCTGCTGGTGCCTTACCCGTATGCATCCCGGGATCACCAAACCATCAACGCGCGCGCACTGGAAAAAAGCGGAGCAGCCGATGTCGTTCCGGAATCGGATTTAAGCGCGGACTGGTTAAAAGCGTATATCGCCGAATGCATCAAGAATCCACGCCGCCTTGCGCGCTTGAGCGCCAGTATGAAAGCGCGTACTGCGGGCTCATCCGCCGAACGGCTGGCGGATTTAGTCGAGCATTGCGCCAGGCAAGGAACTCATCGGCATGACTGAAGCGCCGCCCGACATAAAGACCTTGCTTGCGCAGCATAAAAGCGGGGGTATTCACTTGATGGGGGTTGCAGGGTTTGGCATGGCGGGATTGGCATGGTTATTGCACGCGCGAGGGTATCGCGTTTCCGGTTGCGACCTGCAACAGAATCGTTTAACGAAGCGGTTGATGCATGAAGGCATTCCTGTGATGCTGGGGCATGACGCATCGCACCTCGATAAACAAGTTGATATGGTGATACGCAGCACGGCCGTGCCGCCGCAACACCCAGAAGTGAACGCTGCGCGTGATCGAGGGATTCCTGTATTTCGTCGAGGCGAAACATTGGCTGCATTGTTGGACGAGTATCCCAGCGTGGCGATAAGCGGCACGCACGGCAAAACCACCACGACTGCGATGACCGTACATCTTTTGCGTGCGGCGGGATCGGCCCCTTCTTTCTTTATCGGAGGCGAATGGGAGGAAACAGGCCGTGTGGCCGGCCAAGGGGAATGTCCATGGCTGGTCGTGGAAGCAGATGAAAGCGACGGAACCCTTGCGTATTACGCGCCGGATATCGGTGTGATAACCGGTATAGATTATGACCATATGGAACATTTCGAGCATGAAGCGGCTTTTCTTGATACGTTTAGTACGTTTGCGCGCCGAATCAAACGCCGCATGATTTATTGCGGCGATGATACGCGTTTAAAATCTATGGTGTCGGAGTATAAAAACACATGGTCCTACGGATTTTCGGATCAGGTTGATTTGCGTGGAACCGCAGTACAGGCCAGTAAATCCGGATTGTCCTGTACGTTGGAATTTCAAAACCAGATTGCAGGTTCTTTGCGTTTGCCTATGCATGGCCGCCATAATCTTTTGAATGCCATGGCGGCGTGGTTGGTCGCGCGTGAAATGGGATTGCAGGATAAATCGGCGGAAGAATCTTTCTCGGCCTTTAAGCCCGTGGCGCGCCGTTATCAGCATGTGGCTACGCGGGGCGGCGCCAACATTATATCCGATTATGCGCATCATCCGGCTGAAATTAAAGCGTTGATCGCTATGGCACAACAAGCGGCGCCTAAGCGAATTCTTGCCGTTTTTCAACCGCATCGCTACACTCGGACCCGCGCGCTGGGTCCGCTGTTTCCGCCTGCATTTGAAGGCGTGGATCATGTGTGGCTTTGTCCGGTGTATGCCGCCTCCGAACAACCGGCGCCGGGCGGCGGTCAACAGGATCTGCTAATGCATTTTCAAACGCATAAGGCAACAGCGGTGACGGCGGTAGACAGTTTAACATCCGCGTGGGACGCCGCACGTAGGGTTATAACAGATGGGGATTTGCTGCTGATTATCGGGGCCGGGGACGTGGAGCAGATCGCGCAGTGGGCGGAGGATGAGGTCGGAGGGCGGAGGGCGGAAGTCGGAAGGCGGAGGTCGGAAGGCGGAAGTCGGAAGTAAGAAGTAAGAAGTCGGAAGTAAGAAGTAAGAAGTCGGAAGTAAGAAGTAAGAAGTCGGAAGTAAGAAGTAAGAAGTCGGAAGTAAGAAGTAAGAAGTAAGAAGTAAGAAGTAAGAAGTAAGAAGTAAGAAGTAAGAAGTAAGAAGTAAGAAGTCGGAAGTAGGACGTGGGAATGAAGTTTAGACGTGTGGCGGTATTGATGGGTGGGCCTTCGTCGGAGCGTGAGGTGTCTTTGCGCTCGGGACGGGCTATTGCGTCGGCTTTATCCTGTCGCGGGTACGAAGTGATTGCTATAGATGTGACACGGCCTGCGTTGGATTTTCCGTTGGACGTGGATGCTGTGTTTCTTGCGTTGCATGGCACGTTCGGAGAAGACGGCGAAGTGCAACAATTGCTGCGTGAACGCGGTTTGCCTTACACGGGATCGGGGCCCGAAGCGAGCCGCTTGGCCTTCAACAAAGTCGAAACCAAAATATGCTGCGAGCATGCGGGGATATCTACGCCTGCGTATGAAATTCTGGAACCGGATCAGGCACGCACGCTTCCATTGCCCGTGGTGGTGAAGCCTATTCGGGAAGGATCCAGTGTGGGGATTCATCGTGTCTTCGAGGAAGCGGCATGGGAAGCCGCGCTGGCCGACGCGTGCCGCTACAACAACCAAGCGCTGGTGGAAACTTTTATTCCCGGACGGGAATTAACGGTGGGTATCGTCGGCGACGAAACATTGCCGGTTATCGAAATTCGCGCGCCGGATGGGTATTACGATTATGCCGCGAAGTATACGCAGGGTGTGACAGAGTACCTTGTGCCAGCCCCGCTAAGCGATGAAGCAACACGTCAATGCCAGGCCATGGCACGCCGGGCTTTTGAAGCGGTTGGGTGTTGTGGATTAGGGCGCGTAGACTTTCGTAAAGACGACCAAGGACCGATATATTTACTTGAGATCAATACGATCCCCGGGTTTACCGAAACTAGTTTATTGCCTAAAGCCGCGCGGGTCGCGGGCATGGAGTTTCCAGATTTATGCGAACGCATCTTGAGCATGGCGCAATGCCTATGATACGATACGTATGTAACAAAATAAGCCTATGGAATAACGCATGATTTCGTTGGACGGCATATACAAACAAAAACGCAAAAAAGTGAATAAACGGAAGCCAACACGCTCCAGCGGTTTGTTTACGGTAAGCGCGCGCGTGAAAGAAAAAAAAGAAGCGTCGCGCCGCAAAATGACGTCCATTGTCGTCTTATTGCTTTTGCTGTCCGGGGTGGGATGGACTATTTCCGCGGCGTCCGCGTATATGATGCGGTCGGTTTTTTCAGAGAATCCTAAATATACCATTAAACATTGGGATTTAAGTTCCAATGGCATTTTGACGCCTGCGCATATTCGTCAATATGGTCAACTGCCGGACAGCGGCAATTTATTCGCGATTGATTTAAAAGCAGTGCGTCTTCGTTTGGAAAGCGCGGCTAATGTGCGCGTTGCTCATGTGCAACGCCGTTTACCGGACACGTTGTACGTGCGCGTGGAAGAACGTATGGCCATTGCGCGATTAGGCCGCGACCGCGCTTCACTTGCGGTGGATCATGATGGTTATGTGCTGGGCCCCGGATCGGTGCGACCTCAGTTGCCGGTGATTGAAGGCGTGCGTCAAGCCGGGCTTCGTCCGGGGATGATTCTGGATAGCAGTTCCTTTCAAGATGCGCTTACGTTTTTGACATGGTGCGAACGAGCCGATGTAAGCGCTGTCATCCGGCCGGACTCCATTCATTTGTCGGATCCTGAAAATTTGGACATACGCTTAAAGGAAGGCGAGCGTGTATTGATTACACGAGCCCATTTGGATCAACGTATTCAGGAGCTAATTCCGCTCCTGGAACAGCGCCGGGCAAATAATGCTGTGGCGTCGCTTATAAAAATGACGGGTGATCCCGATATTCCGCCTGTATCCGAGGACTAATCCATGGCGTCATTTCCTGTTGTAGCCTTAGAGATGGGCACGTCGAAAGTGCGCGCGCTGGTTGGGGAGGAACGCGAAGACGGCTACCTGATGGTGATTGGTGTCGGCGAAGCTCCCTCGCGTGGTGTGCGCAAAGGCGAGATTATGGACTTTGAAAATGCGCTGGCCTGCGCGGAAAGCGTGCTTACTTTAGCCGAGGAGCAAAGCAAAGTTTCCATCAATTATGTAAATATGGTTATCACAGGCGGGCATATCCGAAGTGTAATCAATCGCGGCACGGTTCCTGTGCTCGAAGCGGAAGGGGAAATCACGGAAGAAGCGATTGAGCGTGTTTCTGAAATGGCGCGAGCTATCAGTTTGCCGAATGATCGCGATGTGTTGCACACGATTCATCAGCAATTTTATGTGGATGATCAGGAAGGGGTTGTGAATCCCGAAGGTATGGTAGGGGCCCGGCTCACGGCGTCCATGCTTATTATGCACGGGGTACGCAACCGGGTTGTGACGTTTCAGAAATTGGCGCAAAGCGCGAAAGTAGATGTAGATAGTTGCGCGTTTAGCGGTTTATGCGCGGCGCTTGCCGTGCTGACCCCGGAACAAAAAGAAAGTGGATGCGTCGTGCTGGATCTTGGCGCAGGCACCACCGATTACGTGGTGTATGCGGACCGGTGCATCGCCGCAGCGGGATGTATTGCGGTGGGCGGCGATCATATCACGAATGATCTTGCCATGGTCCTTAATATTCCCTTGCAGCAATCTGAAAAATTAAAAATTGATGTAGGGGTAAATGCGGATAAAGCTGCATTTGAGCAACCTGTAATTATTCCTCCCTCCGGGGGCTTTAGTGGCCGGTCCGTGCGGTTGCGGGATGTCTATGACATTATTGATGCGCGCCTGGACGAATTACTGGACATGATCATGGCGGATATCGAGCGGCATGGATTAAAAAAGCAACTAGGCGCGGGGGTCGTTCTTACGGGCGGTGGCGCTTACATGAAAAACGTGGTTCCGTATATCGGCGATAAATGGCACATGCCATGCGCGATTGGACGCCCCAAAAATGTAAGCGGTATTGCGGTAGCCACGGAAGGGCCTGAATTTGCCGCAACCATCGGTATGCTTCGTTATGCGCTCCGCCATTCCGATGAATCATCGCGACAGGGATTGAAAGGGTTTTTCACGCGCTTGTTCGGGCGTTAAACAATAAGCAGCTATGGAACACAAACCATCCGATGTTTTTAAAAAACCTGCGCGAACCATGATTGTGGGCGTGGGAGGCGCGGGCTTGCATGTGGTCAACGTGCTTCTAAAGCAGGATATGGACTATCCCCCCATGGTTGTGGTGGACACCGATGGGCGCGCATTGGAACATTCCATGGCGCCGCAACGGCTTCAGATTGGGACGGGTGTTACGGAAGGGTTAAGCACAGGCGGAGACGCGGACCTTGGTCGCCGCGCGGCTAATGAGGATTTCGTCAAAATTCGGGAATTGTTTTCGGACACGGACATGGTGTTGCTTGTGGCCGGATTGGGAGGCGGTGTCGGGTCGGGCGCTTTGCCGGTGCTAGCGCAGACGGCGCGGGATGAAGGCGCTTTGGTAATTTCCATGGTGTCCATGCCGCTGGCGCTTGAGGGACAAGACCGGCGCGACGTTGCCGATCGCGCCATAGAATTAGCCGGGCGCGCGTCTCATACGATGATTTGCCATGAGCTGCCGGAAGCCAAGCAGCAGGATGATCCGGATAATCAAGATGCTGCTTTGCCGTCCGTATTGGATGCCACCGCTCAATTAGTCGGATTACGCATACGGGTCCTGTGGAAATTACTTGAGCAACCGGGTTTATTTTCCGTGGATTTTGCGGGGTTACGTCATGTGATACAAGAAGCAGGCCGCAGGTGCTTTATGTTTACAGCCGAAGCTTCAGGAAAGAACAGAGCCTCCTTGATTGTGAAACGCATCAAACAGCAAATGACAGGTGCAGACATTACGCTGGAGGAATCGGGGGGCGTGATGCTGGGATTTCTTGGCCCGGAAGATCTTACGTTGGCGGAAATGGAGTTGATTGTGCGCGAAATCACGGCGGATATGCCTGCCGGTACGCGCCGTCAGATTGGCGTGGCGTTGGAATCGCAAGCCCGTTCCACCATGCAGGCGATTGTGTTGGCGGGCGGGAAAAATGAACATAAGCCTGAAGAACCAGCAACGCCGTCGGATGTTACAGCAGGCGCCAAACGGCCCGGCTATTTGAAATCCCCGATTCAAAAGGAAATTGAGTTTGATACCATGAAAGGAGCGCGTGGCCGTTTTAATAATGTGGAACCAACGTTCCATAATGGCGAGGACCTGGATACGCCCACGTATATCCGTCGCGGCATGAAATTAAGTCGCTAAACGACGCCGAACAAGCAACCGTAATGCCGTTGCGCCGGCCAGGCATAAAACAAATACGCTTGGTTCAGGCACCAGATTAAGCGTCTGGCCACCTGCCTGGGCAAAATCAAAATCCGATTGCACAAATTCATTATGCGTATAATTAAACGCGCTGGATTCATAGTAATATTGAGAAGATGCAGGGATAGGGGCATCTACGCCCAAGTTCCAGTCTGCTAGCGTAGCTTGCGGCGCATCAAACACGCGCACATAATAGTAATCCTCTTCCTCGCCGATAACCCCAAGCTGGAACGGAAAAATGCCGTTGATGAATAAATCATCGCCTTGCCCCGCGTGGGCTGTGGCATAGACTTCATCGTTTCCACTAACTCCGTTCCCTGAAAGAACAAAAGCCGATGGCGTAGGCGTGCCATCGGTGATCCGTATCAACTGAGCAAACGCTCCGATGGTGGGATCGGTGTCATGCGCTGCTATCGCAACGCCGTTGATATTGGATATCGCCCCTGTATTGCCCCACCACAGATCCGCATAAGATATCCGCTCGCTACTGCATAGTGCAAGTGCGACAAAAACAACCGTTCTAACTTTATTCTCCATACTAATCGAGTAAGTAAGGACGCTGAACTATCCAGTCAAAAGGTTCTTCGGCCCGGCTGTGGTACCAGAACCCTTGGTGAGGTTGAATCACGACATTCGTGGCCCATGTTTGAGGAATACCGGCAAATCGCCACATCGGTGTGTTGTTGTCGTCCGGGTTTGGACGAAGATAATATCGGATGTATTGATCGCCGGGGGGGAGGGTAGGATCATACAGCGTGATGTTATCGGCGGACAAAGCGTTGGGGGCTGCGATTCCGTTGGTAAGACCCATTTCATGCAATGAGGCAGGCGCGCTAAACGGGTAGGATAATAATTGAAGTCCGGGCACAATCGTGACGGTGACTTCCGGGATATTGACCACATTGCCACTAAGCAAATTCGTAACCGATTCTGACGCGCGATTGACGTACCAGAATCCGTCATTAGGGTAAAGGAACTCATTGGTTGCCCAGTATTGTGGCGTGCCTGCAAAGCGCCACATGGGTTCATCGTTATTGTCGGGGTTGTTTCGCAAATAGAAACGCCGGTATTCGCTGCCCGGAGCTGCCTCGGGGTCGAACAAAATAATGTTGTCGGCGGACAAGGCATTGTCCGCTGCCACGCCAGAGGTTCCAACTACTTGATCCAGCGTGCCGGGCTCTGCGTCAAAGGGAACACCCATCAACTGCATGCCACCCCCAACGTCGGAAGGAGGAACCGCCACGTTGTGAAATCCCACTACATTGACCGAAAACACTTCACTTGTGATTTGTGCCGAAGTGGAAAACACTCCCGCCATGCATGAGGTTGCGATCACAAAATATTTTTTCAGGCACATTCTTTTCATACGTCAATACCTTTTGATAAAACGCTTTAAACTCCTCGATTTATGAAATAAAATATACGTATGCCGTGAGAAAGTAAAGTGATGAACGTGTTAGAAGTGGATGCATTATGTCCCTTGATGATCCATATCCGGCGATTTTAGGGCTTGATGCAGGGCTTTTAATAGCATTTCCGCTGTGTAGGGTTTAGGTACCAAACATTCCACTCCACTGCCGGGGAGTTTTCCTGGGTCAGTGCTGGAAGAAAAGCCGCTGGATGCAATAATTTTAACGGCAGGATAAATTTTCTTAAGCGCGGCAATGGTGGTGGGGCCATCCATGACCGGCATGGCCATGTCGGTTAACACAAGGTCAATGTCATCTTGGTTTTTTTTGTAGATTTCCAGCGCCTCGGATCCGTCCGAGGCCAACATGACGCGGTAGCCAAATCGGTTAAGTGTGTGTTGAGCAATCTTGCGAATGGCTTCTTCGTCGTCAACAACCAGCACACATTCGCCCGACCCTTTTAGTAAATTGGAAACATCCAGTATTTTATGGGTTTGGATTGCTTCGGATGGAATGGCAGGAAGGAAAACCTTGAAGGTGGTTCCTTTATGTTCTTCGCTATAGACGTTGATAAAGCCTCCATGGCTCCTGACTATGGCGGTTGTGGTGGACAATCCCAGGCCCGTGCCTTTGCCGACATCTTTGGTGCTGAAAAAAGGCTCAAAAATTCTGTTTTTTATATCGGGCGCTAAGGGCGGCGTACAGAAGGTTTAAGCGGGCGATTTCCTGCTCGTTTGCTTTGAGCGTTTCATAATTCTTCTCGATCGTGCCAAACGTCTTCTGCATGAGAAGATACAAGAGCAAAGCCGTCACACCTACAAATGCCACTCCCTTGAAGACGCTAACCAAGATCATGGAATAGGGATCGGAAAATAAAACAGAGATGGCGCGATCAGAGAAGTAGATCCAAAGCGTCGCAAAAATGGCATAACTTACAGCAATCCAACCCGCGCGGTGTCTTGAACGCGTGCGGCTTAGATGCCCTCGTTTTCTGAACCGCCATGCCATTAGAGGTAATGTACCCCTAAGGGGTTCAAAGTCTATCATATTATTAGATTATTGAGGGTAAATCACACGCAGCATTAAGTAGTACATAGCGACGTATCATCGAAATGCACCTGTATTTTCGCTATCAAATTATCAAATCTGCATGCGCTTTTTCGCAAACCTGCGACACGGATATTTGCTTATCGTTTAGTCTTCGTAAATTTAAGTGTGTTTCATGGGTATTTCGGGGTTCCCGCTTCGACTGGTACATAAAATGCTTTATTATGGACAAACAATGAGCAAAACGAAAAAACATACGCGTAGGCATGGGAGTATACGGCTGGGAAAACGGCGTATGGCATGGTGGGGTGGGTTGGTATCCGCTTGCGCCGTGGCTTTGGCCTATGGCGCTATTAATTTTTCCCCATTTCAGCGTGTGCATGAAACCGTTCTGGTGTCGGATAAGCCTATAGCGCTTACGCCTGATACGTCCGTGGCAAAAAAGGCCGATGCGCCTCGCATTCTGGCACCGCGCGCAATAACCGAGCGCACGTTGCGGGAAGCTTCACGGACGCTTGAATCCAAACGGACGTTCCGTGAAAGTGTGATGGCGGAGGGCCTGATCAGTCCGGATGGCTTGGCGTTCCATCCCTTGACGGGGGACTTGTTTGTTTCGGAGGAAGATGAACATGCCATTTCGCGCCTCATGAACGGGCGGGCGGTTCGTGTTCTTGACGCGGCAACCCCTATTTTCCGTCGCGAGGGCGATACAACTGAACAGGCGCAAGCGCTTCGATTTCCGGAAGCCATCGCTTTTTCCCCGATTGGTGATTTATTGGTGGCCGAGGATATCCCCGGGGGCCGCTTGATTGGATTTTCGATGGACGAGCATGGGCGCTACAGCGAAGGCACGGAAATACCCATTCCGGGGGATTGGTCTTCTTTCGCGTGGGAGGGGCTGGATATTGGACCGTCCGGGGAAATTCTTTTGGCCGGTTCGGATATTGAACATGTGACCGGGCGAGGGGAAATAGATGTCTTTTCCGGGGTTGTGCTATACCGCGATCGTGAAGGAACGTGGTGGCTGCCGCACCGCAGGCTGTTTGCATCGTATTCCGACGCCCGTTTTGCGGGTAGCATGAAACAAGCTGTATATACGTGCGAGATTACCGGTGAAATAGGCTGGCTGGATTTAAACAGCACGTATTATCTCGGCGGACATAGTTCCTACACAGCTCGCGGCCCCGAAGGCATTGCGGTTCTTCCTGACGGCTCCCTGGTTGTAGCCGAAGAACGGGGTGTGCTTATGCATATTGATCCAGCGGCGGATCGTCATCAACGCATCGTAACAGGGTTAAGCACGATCGAAACGGTGTTGTGGGATCCCTTGCAAAAGCAACTTGTTGTCACCGAAGACGGCTCGGGCCGGGTCTTGTCATTTAAACCGGATTCGGATTTCGATGCGGACTCGAACTTAATGCTTTACGTGCGATACCAGCCTTCGTTTAGTCATCTGACAATTCCGCAATCCTGTCCTGATTATCTTGCGCGCATTCTTGCTTTGGGTGGGTTGAATTTACAGGATCCCGGCAGCGCTAAAATCACTTTTCGTGCATTTGTAAAGCGCGTGCCGTTATTGTCGGCTGATCTTCGCGCAACGACCATGAATCCAGAGCGCCCGATTGATGACCCTGTAGAGCGGGTGCAATTCGTTGTATTTGAACCCAACCGGTTAGCCGTGGGTCCGCAAGGCGCTCCATCCATGTCGCTGGCGATTTTTGCGGTGCGCACACAATCCGGTCGAATGATCACTACCTCGACTTTACCGTTGGTTATGCAATCCGCTACAACCCCGGAACCATCGTTTCAATCGCACGGACTTAAAGCCATCGCGGTTCCGCAGGCATCCGCCGCCAGTGTGTCCAGTCTGGGGGTAGCGGCGGTTCAATTTCTCGGGTACGGCCGCACACCTGATTATTCCCTGTTAATCAATCCCCGGAATCCTACAGACAGTTATATGGTCGTTTTTAATGCCGATGGATCGCGGGATCACTACCGTTTATCCAGTGGAAGTGGCGAAGCGGAAAGAGATTGGGTTATTGCCTATTCCTCGCTGCATCACGAGCAATGGATGCAGTTATCGCCGAAACCTGAAGAATTGATGCACGGGCCGAACCATACGTTGGCGGAGGTAACGCCATGAAAAAAACGTCGTCGTTGTTTATGCTGGGCGTAACCATGGGCATGTTATGGATTGTGCGGCCCGGGGCGGATGCGTTGCGTCTTGAGCCGTACCGCCAAATGTTGGCGGTGGAAGTCGTGGCGCATGGATTACAGGAACCCGCGGGCATGGCGCTTGATCCACTTTCCGGCTTGCTGTATGTGGCCGAGCGGGGCGGGGGACGCATCTCGGTTGTACATGAACGTGAAGTGCATCCGGTGCTGGAACAAGACTTCCAGGTAAGCGATGTTCTGCCGCACTGGATGACGTCCGGACCGCATGGCGCGGACATGTGGACGCAAAGCCGTTTTATCCGGCCAACGGCATTGACCTTTGATGACGCAGGTCGCATGTATGTTGCGGAAGCAGGTCCGCTTGGACGCTTGTTACGCTTCGAACCTATGCATGACGGTCTGGCGTTTGCGCATATCGTGCCTTGTCCGTGGGTGGACGATGCTGTCGGGTTTACCAGTGTGGCGGTTGATGACAGCGGACGCGTGTACACAACCATGCGCCGCACGGACGGCGCTGTTTTGTCTATGGGCCGCGTATTGATGCGCGAACCGGACGGATTCTGGTGGATCGTGGATTACGGCCCTTTTGCCGAATTTTCCAATGTGGTGTTGACGCAGGATGGATCAAAACTGTTGTTTTCCGAGCATCGCACCGCGGATCTTACGTGGTATGACACCGAGCGCCAAATGTTATTTGGCGTCATGGAGCGGGTGCAGGGGATACGTCAGGTTGCCATGCTTAAAGACGGAACGACGCTGGCGACGCTTCACCGGGCCGATGACACGTGGAGCGTTGTGGAAATTGATCCCTCCGTGGGGCGCGTGTGGGAATGGGTGGGAGGCTTAAGCGAAATCGGCGCTTTGTATGCGCATCCCGAGCAAAGCGAAATTTATATATCGCTTGCCGCTGAAGGCCGGATCATGAAATTAAGCCGCATGGAAACGCCGCTGGAAGAACAAGATAAATTAACCGAATTGCTGCGTTCGTTTGAATTGGAAAATGCATTGCCTCCCAAGGAGTGGCCGGAATTTTTCCGCCATTTCGTCGAATCGCTTGGGGTGGTACGTCCGGTGGACGGCATAAAATCCACGCTGTCGCCGGTTGAGCGATCCATGTCCAAAGCGCCGATGACCATTGATGAGTTTACTTCGGCGATTCCCGTGGTGGCCGCGAAAGTGAAAGCGCATTTGCTAAGCCCTCCCGAAATGGAACCGGATCCGATTACCGAAGTCAGTTTTGTGATTTTCTATCCAAACCGGAGCATGTTGACGCACCAGACGGTCGCGCCCAGTGTCAGTTTGTTCCGGGCCGAACATCAAAGCGGGCGCACGGTGCGCACACGGTTTCTTCCTAATCAGCAAGGGCAACCTTTTTCGGAGGAACTGGACTGGGAAAATATGCCGGACGTACTGGTGTCGTTTCCCTCAGGATATTATGCGCAACGAACGGGGTTGTCGGAAGAAGGATTGTTGCGCGCGTATTTTCTGGGCATGGGGCTGGGCTCGGATTATTGGATAGACATTCACCGCGTTCAAAAAAACCGCAGTGTTATGGTGGTGGAAAAACCCAATGGAAGCAAAGTCGAGTATTTTCTTGAACCCTATGAAGAAAGCGTTGAAGCCGGAGGCGAAACAGTCTTGGTGGCGGGATTAACGGATGTGGATAAAGGCTGGGAACGACTTGGAAACACGCCGGTGCATTGGAATATCGTGCTGGATGAGCGACCTGAATTGAATGTGCGGCACATGGTTAAATTGGAGGAAATGACATGGAAAGCTATGCATAGCCGGGCTCAAATGGCGGCTCCGTTCCGGAGAGAAGTCAGCCAAGAAGAACAATCCATGCGCCGTTCGGTTGTGCTCCGTGCCGCATCCCTGTGGAGTGAAAATTATTTCTGAGTAGATGGCGGCGGCTGTTGTGTTATCACGCCTCCTGCCACATACAACACCCCCCCGATGGCGGCTGTTAGTATGACAAGCGTGAAAGACAAAAGCGAAATAGCCAGCGCTTCATCGGCAGGCACGCCGGCCAACGCAAAGAATCCCATAAATGACCCTTCGCGCACGCCTAAGCCGGCAAACGTCAACGGTATGGCCGCGATCAAGGTAATCACCGGAATAAAGATAAAAAAATACAGAAGCGGAATATCTATGCCCAGCGCTAACGCGACGTAGTAGTCCGTAATAATTTTTATAATCGCTGAAGCTACTAAAAAAGGCAGGATTTTCCCTAACCGTCGCAGATCTTTGCCGTGATCCGAAAGCGCAAAATAGGTTTTGTAAAGCAAGCGGGTGACCGCATAACGATTTAACCATTGAAGTAGATAGCGTGCCATCGCCAGCGTGTGTTGATTGGCCATGACTACATAATACGCAATAAATGCGCATACAATAAGAGCCGTGGCTAATTTTGTGCCGGCGTCGGCGGCTGGATGAAAACTAAATACCAGCGCTGTGCAGGACATAATAAACAAAACGGCAATACGCATAAAAATCACAGCGCTTAAAACATGTTCTTTTTTCTCGGAACTCCGCGCCATGTTATAGCAAAGCACCATATCGGGTCCGATGCCCCCCGGCAGGAAAATGCCGAAAAAATTAGACACAATCATAAGACGGAAAATGCGACGTGCTTTCGTGTGAATATCGTGGGGTTTCAACATGATTCGAAGCATAATGCTTTGCAGCAAGTAATGCGCGAATATCAACCCAACCGCGACGGCATACCATCCCGCATGAAAACGCTCCCAATGCTCCAATAATTCCGACCATCCGACCATGCGTAGCATAAGCGCAATCAACGTTACGCCTGCTCCTACGCGAACGATAAGTCCAAGTTGTTTATTCCCACCCATGAAAGCGTAGAGTAGTGGGTTTTACGTAAACTGCAATCCTGCACTTGGATGAAAAGGTATTGCATGTTCAGGGTGGAGTACGTTTAATGCTGACATTTTTCAGGAGAACCGGTGTCACGAACGTCCATGTTTATTCTTGTCAGCGCGATGGCGGCCACGTTGTTGTCGTGGGGATTCGCTTCGCGTGTGTTCCATTATGCGCCTATCACAACCGATGAGCAAAGTTATAACTTGCAAGCGCATTTATTTGCCCAGGGCCGGTTGAAATACGAGACGCCTCCCATGCTGCAGGCTTTCCGCTCGCCTATGGTCATTCTAGATGACAAGGTCGGTTGGTTCTCGCGATATCCGCCCGCACATTCGTTCTGGTTGATGCCCGGGGTATGGTTTGGATCGCTTTACTTGATGGTCGCTCTCGCGGCCGGTCTGGGAGTAGCGTTCGCGGCATTAACAGCACGGCGTTTGAATCTTCCGGCTGGCTTAGTGGGATTGGGATTTCTGATGTCTCCCTTCTTCCTGTTCACGTATGGCACACTGATGAGTCATACTAGCGGTATGATGACATCGGCGCTAATGTTATTTGCGTATGTTTTGTGGAAACAGGATCGAAAGAATGTGTGGGCGATTTTAGCGGGCTTAGCGTGGGCCTTTCTTTTCCTGAACAGGACATACACGGCTTTGCTGATGGCGATTCCGTTCGCGTTGGATAGCCTTTGGTACCTCTGGCGTAATCGCACGCGTGACGGGCTTATCGGGGTGGTTTGTTTTGCGGGTGCGGCATGCACCGGAATTGCCGTGGTGTTTATCTATAACTATCTCCAGGTCGGGCATCCGCTGCGTATGACGTATTTGTATTATGATCCTTCGGATAAACTCGGTTTCGGCATGCGGCATAATTGGCCGCATGTGTTCCCTGCGCCTAAACCCGTGGAACATACGTGGACGAAAGGCCTGCACGATGTCTGGAACAACCTGCGGTTATTGGATCAATGGTTGTTTGGATTTAAAGGCGGCTTATGGGTCTGGGGAGGTCTCGTCGTGGCGGGATGGCGTCGAGCCTGGTCCCCGTTGCTGTTGGCGTCCGTGGTGCTGGTGTGGATCGGTTATATTCTTTTCTGGTATCCGGGCTGGAATGAGACCGGCCCGAATTATTATGTAGAAACGCTCCCGGCGATGTTTTTGCTGGCTGCGTTTGGCATACAGCGTGTAGGAACATGGCTGTCGCGTTGGCCGCGCGTGCGTATGTCGGTCGCAGGAATTGGACTGGCTTTATGGGTCTTTTTCTTTTCCGGATTTGTGTCACACCACAGCCGCGCATTCAGTGACCAACTGGCTATCTGCGGTCACGTAATGGCGTTATTGGATGAGGAGCAGGATCCCTCGCTAGTTTTTATCCGGCGCGAAGATATTCAGGCGATATGGCCGAACCATGATCTGGTTTTTAATAAACGGGGATTGGCCGGACCGGCTATCGTGGCGCGTTGGTTGCCTGCTTCCAACGCGGCCCTTATGCGTTATTTTGCGAACCATACTCCTAAAATATTGCAGCGCGTGGATGCTCATACTTTTTCCCTTGTGCCTTTGGGTATGGACATCCATCTTGATTTTGACATGGCTATTTCCTCGTTATTCCGGGAAACAGGCACCAACGAAATGGACGATTCGGTGGAACCCGCGCGTCTGATGCGCGTGGCCCGCGAAGCGGATCATACGCCCGGTTTGTTAATACACGGCCGGCATTACGGGGTCTATCCAGGACGCTTTCGTGTGGATTTTCTTGTCCGCTCTCCCGGGTCCGGGACGGCGCCTGTTACGTTTGAGGTCACAGCCGAAAACGCGCAGCGTGTGCTTGTATCGGATGAAGTCGCCTTGTCTCCAGACTGGCATACCGTGTCGTTGGCATGGGATTCTTCGGAATTTCTGTATGTGGAACCGCGCGTGAAATATCACGGCCAAGGCAATGTCGCAATCGCCTCGGTACGAATCTACGATGCCGTATTACGTCAAGGAAATGCCGAATAAACGGGCCACGCGCTCTTCAAGTTGGCGCATGGTGTTGTGAAACGTCGCATCGTCATTAAGCACATGCACGAGAAGTTCTTTCCCATTTAATTCAATACTGGCGGTGCCGGGCAGAAGACTTACCGTCCACGCTAACACTACCGCGGGCAACCCGGGCGGTAGGCGCAGCGGGTATTGTTTAATTTCCGGTTGTATCGGAAGGCGCGGTTGAAACGCGCGACGCGCGACATCCAAACCGCCTAAAAAGGATTGCCCCAGAAAATAAGGAATAAAAGCAAACCAGGCACGGACGTTCCATTTCCATGCATGAGGAGGAAGAATATACAGGCTGATTAGGGTAGCCAGCAAAACAACCACCGCGCCAACATACGCATCGCGTCCATCGCTTTCGGTGAACGCCCACCAGGCAATGATAAAAGAAATCAATCGCAGGAAAAACCCTTTTAACGGATACGTATGTTTCCCTATTGTGTTCACGGGGTTGCTCCCATCATTAGAATTAGAATCATGATGGATATAAGAAGAAGAAATAAAGCGCCGCTAGCGCTCATGTCCCGCAGCCTTAATTCCGCATGGTGCATTACGGTTGATTCCTCGTTCTCCGGCATAATTCTGCGTATGACTGCTTCGATTAATTCTTCGCGTTTCTTTTCCATCGGCGCAGCCACGTAGTGCATCCATGCGCGCGCTATACGGTGCGCGGCTTGCTCAAAAAACAAACAAAGATCGCCCGCCGGAATGCGTGGCATTTTGTCGGCACGGCTTGCTTGCTTTCGCCATAGCCCAATCAGCAGTATGCCGGTTAGAACAGGCCAGGCTGCTTTGCCGATCCCGGCAAGGGATGGGGCTAATTGAATAGTTTCGAGCCGGAACGCGGGAATGACGATCCAGGGGCTGACCAGCATAAAGGCAAGCAAGATAAGCCATGGGATAAAAATACCCGCGTGCGGTTTGTGTTTGTCTTCGAGCATACGCCCGCGGATGATCAGCAGAAACCGCGCGAGAAGCAATGTCGTCGCAATAGAACTAAGTATTAAGCCATAGGCCACCGCCGATGGCGCTGTGTATTTCAATGTGCTTTTGGCAATGGCGCCTCCGGTCAACGGCGCGCCGGAAATCGCAAGCGCCGCGAGGATTAAACCGCTCAACACCACCACGCGCAGGCGCGGTTGTTGGGCTACCGAACCGGCAACTCCCACGCCCAGAAACAAAGCGCCTTTCGCATACGCATGATTCGCCGCATACACACACAACAGAATGGTGATGGCCGGCCAGGCTTGCTGTTGGGAGAGCCCTATGCCTACCGCAATAAGCATGACCCCCATTTGACTGACGCTCGAATAGGCTAATATCGTTTTCGGGTCGCGTTGCATCCAGCCGATGGCCACGGCGCCAAACGCACCCGTAAAGCCCAGCGCTATGCATAGCCAACTGAAATCCGGCCATGCACCAAGCCCTCCCGGTAAAAAATACAGCCAACCTATCAGGCCTGCTTTGATCATCGCTCCGCTTAACACGGCGCTTGCGGGCGTCGGCGCGACAGGGTGGGCCAGCGGCAACCACATGTGCAACCCAGCCAACCCTGCTTTGACTCCGAAGCCAAGCAGCACAAGCGTCATAATTAACGTGGCGTGAGGACTGTCGGGAATCGCAAAACGCGCTTCGCGAATGAACATGGATTGACCTTCAAATGCGATAAGCAGGAAAGCCGTTAACACCAGCGCTTCGCCGATAACCGCCATGCTTAGATAAATACGACCGGCGCGCCGGGAAGATTCGTCACGATTATGCACGACCAACCCATAGCCGGCAAACGTCATGATCGCAAAAAATGCGTAAAATGACGGAATGTCCCCAGCAAGGATTAACCCGGTATTGCCTGCAAGACAGGCATGATAAAACATGAAAAATGAAGAAGCGTGGCGATCCTCTTTCATGTAGCCGACGGCGTATATACTGGTCAGCAACCACAATACAGATGTGAATAACAAAAACAGTTGCGCGGTTGTGGTCATGTCGAGCTGCATGCCTATAAGCAAAGCGGGTAGATAAGCCTGATCCCCCGGAGCCAGAAAAAGCGCGGCGCACAATCCCGGAACAGCGGCGGTATACGTCAGAGCATGGCGCACACCGGCGGGCATAGACGCCCCCCCGACAAGCATGGTTAACGAAACCAGCAACGGCCATGCCCAGGGCAGTATAAGTTCATACGTGCTCATGGCACATACTCCCTTAATGCAATAGCGCGAGCCAGAGCCAAAGGACTCCATCCTGCGCCGGCAAACATACCGGTCAACAAAGAAAGCAGAGCCGTGACCACCGCCGGAAATAATAGAAGCATAGGCGTTTCATAACGGCATGGCGCATGATGCGCATGTCCCCATTCCTTTTCCTGTTCTTGAAACCAAGCCGCGTAGAGAATCGGAAGAAAATATCCGGCGTTTAAAAGCGTGCTTGTCAGTAAAATTCCGATGACCCATGGTTGACCGCTTTCCAACGCGCCCAGGCCCAGATGCCATTTGCTGGCAAAGCCTGCGACAGGGGGTACGCCAATCATGCCGAATGCCGCTATGGTAAACGCAGCCGTGGTGATAGGCATGCGTCGCCCAATGCCTTTCATGCCCGATACGGTTTTTACACTTAAACTTTCGGCATAAATCCCCGCGCAAAAAAACAGTGTTATTTTCATAAGGCCTTGATGCACCAAATGAACCAAGCCTCCGATAGACGAAGTAAGCCCAAGCACGGATACACCTAATGCAATGTAGGAAACCTGACTTACGGTAGAAAACGCCAGGCGTCGTTTGAGGTCGTCTTGCGTCAGCGCGCGCACCGATCCATAAACAATAGTGAAAGAAGTGGCTATGGTCAGCGGCGTCAACAAGCCCAGATCCGAGGCGAATTCGACGCCGAACACATCGTACACAACGCGCACAATTCCGAATGCGCCAGCTTTAACGACCGCGACTGCATGCAACAACGCGCTAACCGGCGCGGGCGCCACCATGGCCACAGGCAACCAACCATGCAGCGGAAACAACGCGGCTTTCACGCCCAAGCCGATAATCAGCAGGAAAAAAATGACGGTAAACGAGCCGTGCAGCGAAGCAGGCCAGGCACGAAGGAATCCGGTTTCTTGGAAATCCAAAGCCCCCACAAGCACGTGGAGCCAGACCACCCCGACAAAAAGCACCGCGCCCCCCGCCATGGTGTACCATAAATATTTTCGGCCTGCTTGCAGGGATTCCTCAGTGCCTCGATGGACAACCAACGGGTACGTGCTTAAAGTAAGAAATTCGTAGAAAATGAAAAACGTGATGAGATTGCCGGCCATAGCCACGCCTACGCTGGCTGTGACGCATAAGCTGAAGAATCCGAAAAAGCGACTTCGGTTGGGAGAACCTTCTAAATAACCAATCGCGTAGATTGTGGTGAAAAACCAAAGTACCGACGATAGTGTGACCAGCAAAAGGGAAAGCAAATCCACTTTAAGGACAAAATCGAATCCAAGGACAATAGAAAAGCGGAACTCATACATTTCGCCCCGATACACGCCCCAACACATAATCAGCACTAGAACCAGTTTCAGTGTGGCGCCAGCCATGTTCAGGGCAGACCGTGTATGCGCTTTGTGTTCCGGAAGGAAAAAAATAAGCAGCCCGGTCACGAATGAGCTGGCGACAACTAATAAAGGTAACAGGACGTTAAAGGTCATAGGGCCCCTCCAACAGCAGCAATGGGTTCGATCAGAAACGGCGACCCAATCATCAATAAATCAAGCACATCCGCGGCACGGATGCCGATCCCTATGCTAATAAAAGCCAGAATAAGGGCAGCCCATTCCATGGTTTTGGGTACAGGTTTAAACAAAGATGGGTCTTCGCACGGTTGGAACGCCTGGCGCAACATCATGAACATATAACCCGCCGTAAGAAGGCTGCCTGTCATAATAACCACGGCCCACCACCACTGGCCGGAACCGAGGACCGCATGCATCATTAGCCATTTGCCGATAAATCCGCCGCTGGGCGGGAGTCCCATAAGGCTTACCCCGGCCAAAGCCATGGCAAATGTCGTTAAAGGCAAGCGCTCCGCCATCCCACGCATGCGGCTTAATTGGTCCGTGCCTAAGGCGTGTACCATAATGCCCGCGGCAAGAAAGATAGAGGCTTTGGAGAACGCATGCGCTAACGCATGGTAAAGCGTGCCTTTCCCGGACTCAATCACCCATTGGCCTAACACGCCGTCGGTCGGTGGCGCGCCTGCTGTTACCGGGAACACCGCGAATAAATAGCCCAATTGCGCGACCGTGGAATAAGCGACAAGCATTTTCAGGCGTTGCTGACGAATTGCCTGTATGGAACCCCACAACACAGCCAGCGCGCCTAGCGCCCCTAAAAATTGTCCTACCGGTATCGTCACCACGTTGTGAAAAACGTCAAACCAAAGTCGAAGCAATAAATAGAAAGAGCCTTTTACAACCAGAGCGGAAAGAATCGCGCTTACAGGCGCGCTTGATCCTGCATGCGCAGGTGGAAGCCAAAAGTGCAGGGGAAACAGCGCGGTTTTTAATAACAAGCCTATCGTCATCAACGCAAACGCAATCGCCGCGCCCATGCCCGGTTCAATCAAGGCTCCCATCATGCGCGTATCCAAAGCGCTGTGCATGGCATAAAGAAAAGCCACCCCCAGCAGATAGCTCATAGAGCCAAGCATCGCAGCGATGAGGTAACGCATGCCTGCGATAAGAACCGTACGGGTCCCGGCCAGCGCAACCAGACCCACGGCGGATAAGCCAAGCAATTCAAGCAACACATACATGTTAAATAAATCGCCACTGACGTATAGCGCGTTCATCGCGCCCCAGAGAAATAGCCACAAGGGCCAAAACATTATGCCTTCCCGCTTTAACACGCCGCTGGTTTTGTCTTTGAAGTATTCACATGCATATACGCTGATAAAAATGCCGCTAACTGCGGTAAGCAACAGCATGACACATGCAAGCCCGTCCAGATATAAGCGGATGCCTAGCGGGGCAGCCCAGCTACCCACCGCGTAATGGACAGGGCCGTTTTGATGAAGAAAGTATGCCGCAGCGAAAACCATGCACGAAGTCAGCAACGCCGTCACCATGCCTGTGCGTATGACCCAGGCGCGAGGGACCAGAAACGTAGCAATGGCTCCGGTCAAAGGCAGCAGGATAATCCATGGAAAAATCGTATCCATAGAAAAATTATCGCTCTCCGTCGGATAACGTTGCGCTTCCGGTCACGGTGTAAATACGTCTAGCCAGCGCAATGGCAAACGCGGTGGCGCTTAATGCGACCACCACGCCGGTCAAAAGCATCGCTTGAGGCACGGGATCGGGAAAAGCCTGGCTGTTGCGGGCGGCGATACTGATTAGAAAAAGGAAAACACCGCCCGCCATGATGTTCAAAGCGATAATTTTACGCAGCAAATGCCGAGCAATTACAACCCCGTATAAACCTATGGCAAAAACAATCATACCGGTCACCGCGTACGCAAGAAACATCGTCATGGCTGATCCTCTGTTTCTGAATAGGTAGGTTGCAGACCCATGATCAACGCGGCGACAGTGACGGCGATGGAAAAGGTAGCCGCGGTTTCAATAAGCAAAATCCAATGACCCGCGGTAGCCACGGGGTAAGTCAGAAAGGGCTGCTTGGACAGCATAAACAGCGCGCCTGCTATCATAAAAACCGAGAAACCCACGGTAAGTAGAAAACGGAAAACGCGACCGGATAATGACTCAAGCGATGGATGGCCACTAAGCCAAAGAAGCACGCATGCCGCGCCCAACACAACCCCTGCTTGAAAAGCTCCGCCGGAAGAGTATTTACCCATCCACAATAAATATCCCGAAACCAGCGCCATCATAGGCGCAATCAACCGGATCAACCAATCCAGCACAGGCTCGGCTGCAGGCATGCGTACGATTTGACGGAGATCATTTTGACGTTGAAACAGAAGCATGCCCAGCACTGCTACAAGTAACACGCCTAATTCCAGCCAAGTGTCGTACCCCCGGAAATTAAGAAGAACGGCCGTGACGGGATGTTCCACTCCGCTGACGTTCATGAAGTCCTCCACTAAACGCGCAAGACCCGCGGGTTCGGAAGGTAACGTCATCACAGTGTAGATCAAAACCGCAGCGAGGAACGTCGCTGCCGTCGCGCATACTACATGCATGCTCCAGTGAAACCGGCTCATGGCGCAGCCTCTTTTTCGGATGGAGGTTGCGTAGTCGGTGAGACAGGCCGATGCATATGGCGCACGGCATCCAGCAACAAAACGCCGGTTAATCCCGCGCCAATGGCGGCTTCCGCCAACGCGATGTCGGGCGCATCCAGCCGGACCCAGGCCAAAGCCATCAGTAATCCGAATACAATAAAAAGGAATACCGCGCGAAACAAGTCAGGGATCAGCAATACCCTGATAGCAAGCACGATGAGCGCGAGCATAATGACGCCGTCCATTAGCCACTCAAGACTTGTCATGGCGCATCTCCTGTTGAAGGTCCTCGTTATCCATCGTATGGCGTCCCATCAAATAACAATTGGTTGTGCCGGCCAACATAGCAAGCAGCCAGATCGCGAATAATTTTACGGCTACGGAAAGGGAACCTCCGTGAAGCGCCAGCGCAAGCATGATTAAACCAAGTCCAAGATTATCGGCTTTCGTCAGCGCATGAAGCCGGCTTAATGTGTCTGGAAACCGTAACAACCCCACCGTGCCGGCCAGGAAAAAAACGGAGCCTGTAAGCGCTAAAAGTACGCATACCGCGTGTAGAATCATCGGGATTGGCGCTCCATTTCCATGCGGGTTTCCGGCCCGACCAATTTAACAAAAGCCACCATGGCCAGCACCGCCAACAAAGCAAATACCAACGCCACATCCCGCAGGGGAGGCTCGTTCAAGCTATGCGCCAAAATAAGCAGGATCGCTACGCCTGTGGTGCCAAACAACTGAATCGCCAGCATGCGGTCTCCCAAGGTCGGCCCGCGAAACACGCGCCAAAGACCTGCGAGTATGTTAAGCATCAAAAATAAAGCAATAGCATTAAAAAAGTGATTCATAGCATTTTTCCAACTTCGTTTGAGACAAAATAGATACTGACACTTTTACGGTTTGCAAGAAGGATCGGAAAAAATCGTACGTCGTAACAGCAATGTCGCGGTGGATGCGCAAGGCTTTACTAAGGCCCGGAGTCCCCGTATGCTGCCCGGCTATGCATAAACCAGGTTCCTTTGAAATAGAGTCACGCGATCCCGGCACGCACGCGCGGTTGGGACGCTTAACCACCGCGCACGGCGTTGTGGAGACCCCTGTGTTTATGCCGGTCGGCACGCAGGCTACTGTTAAAAGCATGACGCCTGAAGAAGTGGAAGCGCTGGGTTTTCGTGTGATTCTAGGCAACACGTACCACTTAGGGGAGCGACCGGGTCCCGCATTAATCGAACGGGCAGGGGGCCTGCACCGGTTTATGGGCTGGCCGCATGCCATTTTAACGGATAGCGGCGGGTTTCAGGTATTCAGTTTATCCGGCTTGCGCACGATGCAGGAAGATGGGGTTGTATTTCAATCGCACATCAACGGCGCGCGAAAATTCATGGGACCTGTGGAGTCCATGGCCATCCAGCGCATGCTGGGATCGGACATCGCCATGGTTTTTGACGAATGCCCGCCGTACCCGTGCACCCGGGATTATGCTTGTCAGGCCGTGGATCGCACCATAAGGTGGGCGGCTGTATGTGCCGATCAGCCTCGCGCGCAAGGTCAATTGGTTTTTGGCATTGTGCAGGGTGGGGTGCATGCGGATTTACGTGAAAGGTGCGCAAAAGCCCTGAGAGGCATGGGATTCGATGGGTATGCCATTGGCGGGGTAAGCGTAGGCGAGCCGGACCGGCTCATTGCGCAAGGCGTTGCGGATGGCGTCGCGCATCTTCCGGATGATCGTCCGCGTTACCTCATGGGCGTGGGGCTTTTGCCGCAAGTGGTGGATGCCGTGGCGCGAGGCGTGGACATGTTTGATTGTGTTATGCCCACCCGTTTTGCGCGCAACGGGACGGTATTTACGCGTTTGGGGCGTTACCCGGTTAAAGCGGCTGTGTACCGGGAAGATCCGCGTCCCTTGGAAGAAGGCTGCGCATGTTATGTCTGTAGCCGGTTCAGCCGGGCGTATATCCGCCATTTGCTGAATGCGAAGGAAATGCTGGGGCCTCGCTTGGTTACATGGCATAATTTGTTTTGTTATGCGCGGGTGATGGACGACGTGCGCGCCGCGATACGGGAAAAACGCTTTGCGGCGTTTAGAGAGGATTTTTTAAATAAGTACAACGTTATTAGCGCGGATCATTCCGCAGTAGAAAAATGAAGGAGAAGACACGTGAGTAGTATGCATTGGCCGATGATTGCTATGGGGGGATCACCCGAACAACAGTCGCCCGCTTTTTTGTTTATATGGCTGGGCCTGATGTTTGTGATTATGTATGTCATTTTAATTCGCCCCCAGAAAAGACGCGAACAAGAGCGACAGGAAATGCTGCGTAATGTCAAAACCGGCGACAAAGTTATGTTTGCGGGTGGATTAATTGGCATCATTAGCAATGTCAGCGACAAAACATTCAGCATAAAAATCGCGGACAAAATAAAAGTGGAAGCAGTGCGCGGAAGCGTCACGCAATTGCTCGATAAAGGCGCGGAAATGCCGGACGACGTCCCGCAGCGCTAAAATACAGGTATTGGACGGGAAAACCGGGTTGGTTTTCCGATGTTGGAACTATTGAACAGGAAGTGTCATGGATAAGCACGCATTGTGGAAATGGCTTTTGTTGATCGGATTGGTGTCGTGGTCGCTGGTATTAGTCACGCCCATGGAGGAAAAAATCAAATTGGGTTTGGATTTGCAAGGAGGCATTAGTTTCCTGCTGGAAGTGCAAACCGGGGATATGGAAGGGGATGAGCTGGAAGACGCGCAATTACGCGCGCTGGAAGTCATTCGCAACCGCGTGGACTTGATGGGCACGGAAGAACCGATTATTTACCCGGAACCGCGTAGCAACCGGATTGTCGTGCAGATTCCCGGCTTGGAAACCGCCGACCGCGAGTGGGCGATCAGCACCCTCGAAAGCGCGGCGTATCTTGAATTCCGCCTTGTACACGAAGATAACCGACGCCTGGTCGAACGGTTATGGAGCGAAGAACTCGCGCCGGAAGGCTATCGCATTGTGCGCGTAACGGAATCCGCGCGCAACGGACAACAATTTACGCGCACGTATTATATGCGCGACGAAGTGCAACGCATTGATAAAGATTCCGAACGGGAAGTCATGGATCGTCTGCGCATGTTCCAGGCGCCGCCCGGATACGATTTTATGTTGATGCGGCGTGAGCATCAGGGACAGGATGTGTACGAGCCGTATTTTGTGCGGCGCCGCCCGGAATTAACCGGCGAATATTTAAGCAACGCCAAAGTGGATTACCAACAAATTGGAACACCGCTTGTCTCGTTGACATTTAATTCCGAAGGCGCCAAACGTTTCGGACAAGTCACATCGGACAATGCGCCCGGCGGCGCGCTGAACCCCAGTCGGGATGGCCAGCGTTTTCTGGCTATTGTACTGGATGGCGTGTTGCACTCGGCTCCGTTTATCCGCACGCCTATTTATAACGGACAGGCGGTTATTGAAGGAAGTTTTACGCAAGCCGAAGCCCGTGAATTATCGGTGGTCTTACGCGCGGGTTCCCTTCCTGCGCCTGTGCGCGTGATCGAAGAGCGCTTGGTAGATCCGACGCTGGGCAAAGACTCCGTGGCCAGCGGCACACGCGCCATTATAATGGGCGGCGTGCTGGTTTTGGTTTTTATGCTCGGATATTACGTGCTCGCGGGCGTGGTGGCCAATCTTGCCCTGATTCTTGATTTGCTGTTGCTTCCGCTTGGCATGCTTATTGTGTCTGGATTCCTTGGCTTGCTAACTGGGTCAGGAGGAGGTGGCACGGATCTGCCGACGCTGACCTTGCCTGGTATTGCCGGTATTGTGTTGACGATCGGGATGGCCGTGGACGCGAATGTGCTTATTTTTGAACGTATCCGTGAAGAACAAAAAGCAGGCAAGCGACTGATTTCGGCGATTGAAGCGGGCTACGATAAAGTATTCAGTACGATTTTGGATGCCAATGTAACCACGCTTATCACTGCTGTTATTTTGTTCTGGCAAGGGTCCGGTCCTATTCGCGGTTTTGCCATCATGTTAAGCGCAGGCATTGTTGTAAGCATGTTTGTGGCCTTGGTGGTTACGCGTTTAATCTTTGAACTGGTCGCGGCCAAAACATCCATCAAACATATTAAAATGTTCTCGTTGCTGGGCGATACCAACATTGACTTCCTCGGCAAACGAAAAATTGCGGCGGCGCTATCTGTGCTGATCATTATTTCGACGGCTACGATCTTTGGTATGCGCGGCGAACAAAATTTTGGCGTGGACTTCACCGGCGGCACGTCCCTGACGCTGCGATTCGACGAAAAACTGCCCAGTGACACCGTGCGTAACGCGCTGCTTTCCGCGGGAGTCCAGGATGTTTTTGCGCAGTATCAGCGTGAGACCGTCCCCGCGGAAGATGGAACCATCCGCGAGTACCTTCTGTTAAAAGTACCATACGGACATGGGGACAATGCCAAAGATGTTCTTGAAACGGACTTGTCCGAAGCCGGATTCCGGATTGTTCAAGAAGATACCGTCGGGCCGCAAGTAGGGCGTGATTTGCGCATGAAAGGCCTTACCGCTGTTGTTTTTGCATTGGTCGGCATCGTGATTTATGTGTCGCTGCGGTTCGAGTTTGCGTATGCGATGGGCGCTATTGTGGCGATCGCTCACGATATTCTTATTACTGTGGGCATTTTCTGCCTGCTAGGCAATCAGCTTAGCTTGCCGATTATCGCGGCTTTGCTAACCATTGTCGGGTATTCGGTCAATGATACCATTGTCATTTTTGACCGAATCCGTGAAGATCTTGGTTTGGTGCGGGACAAAACCTATGCGCAAATTGCCAATTTAAGTATCAACCAAACGTTAAGCCGGACCGTGCTTACGTCTTTGACCACGTTGCTCACGGTAACCATGTTGCTGATCTTCGGGGGCGGTGCCATCAAGGATTTTGCGCTGGCGTTGTTTATCGGCATTCTGGTCGGTACGTATTCCTCCATCTTTATCGCGACGCCTATCATGCTGATGTGGCACAAAGACGAGAAAACCGCAGGTAAAGCCTAACGTACGTGGGCGTGGCCCACCATGGTGGAACGAACAAAGCAATGGATTACCGGAGCGTGTGATGAAACACACGCTCCGGTTTTATCTTCAGCCACCGGGTTGCCTTTATCGTTGTGTCGCTTGCTTCTTGCGCGCGGATACGATTCCCCGGAAGCCGTGGATGCTTTTCTGAATCCCCGTTTAAGCGCCTTGTCGGATCCTTATGATTTGCCCGGTATGGGGCCTGCGGTGGAACGGCTGGCCCGCGCGTTGGCATCCGGACGTCCCATCGTCGTATTTGGAGATTATGACGTGGACGGGATCACAAGCACGGCGTTGATGGTGCGCGTGTTATCGGCGCTGGGCGGTAAGCCTGTGCCGTTTCTTCCGCATCGCGTTGATGATGGGTACGGGCTTGGCATAGAGCCGCTGATGCGTTGCCTTGATGAACATCAACCCGATTGTGTTATTACCGTGGATTGCGGCACAAGTTCGGTGGAGGCGGTGGAAGCTGCGCAAGCGCGCGGGGTGGATGTCATTGTGACGGATCATCATGAACCCGGTTCCTCGCTGGCTCCTGCTTATGCCGTCGTCAATCCCAAGTTGAATGCCGCGAACGAAACCCATCATACGCTGGCCGGCGTCGGGGTCGCGTTTAAAGTGTGTCATGCGTTGCTTAAATATTTGCGGGAACAAGGCGCTGATCCCGGCAAGCAGCCCGATTTACGTGCTTTCATGGAATTGGTTGCGATAGGCACGGTGGCGGATATGGTCCCGCTAACCGGGGAAAACAGGGCCCTGGTACGGCATGGACTAAACGAATTGAACCGGACTACCACGCCGGGTCTGAAAGCGTTGATGGACGTAGCGGGTATCAAAGGACCTGTAGACACCTACCATATTGGCTTTCTTCTTGGGCCGAGGCTGAATGCGGCGGGTCGTCTGGGCACGGCGCTGGCGTCGCTGGAGCTTTTGTTGAATCCGGATGAACCACGCGTGCGGGTATTGGCGGAGGAATTGGATACAGCCAATCGTGAACGACAGACGCTCGAAGCGGAGATGGTGGAACAAGCTTTCGCGCAGATTGATGCGTGGTATAAGCCCTCGGACCATTTCGGACTGGTCGCCTCTTCAAAGGGCTGGCATCCCGGTGTGATTGGTATTGTGGCATCCCGTTTATGCGCGCGGTACCGGCGTCCGGTTGCGGTGATTGCGGTGGATGAAGAAGGCATCGGCAAAGGGTCGTGTCGCAGTATCCCCGCGTTTCACATGGTGGAAGGGTTAACGGAAGCAGCGACGCATTTACGTCGGTTTGGCGGACATCCCATGGCGGCGGGATTGGAAATTCACGAAAAGCATATCGCGTCTTTTTGTGAAGCGTTTAATGAGGCGGCGCGTAACCGCTTGCTCCCCGAAGATTTTGTACCTACACAACAGGTGGATGCATGGTTATCCCTTGGGGACGTGGACGATGCGTTTATGGCCGCCTTGGACCGGCTGGGTCCGTTCGGGCTAGGCAATACCAAGCCTGTGTGGGCTGCCCGGAATGTGCGTTTGTTAGGTTCGCCTAAAGTGGTAGGCGAAAAACATTTAAAAATGACGTTTTTGGACGGCAACGCGCGCTTGGATGCCATTGCATTTGGCATGGCGGATCGGGAAATCCCGGCAGGAACCATGGATGTTGCGTTTTATTTGAATCGCAATGAATTCCGCGGCCGCGTCACCAATCAAATGGTCGTCCAGGACATCCGCCCGCCAACCATGTGAATATCGGTGTCGAATTCTCCTGTCTATACGTTCCCTCGTTTGAACTACGAAAAACGCGAAAGACGCGAAAGGGAGGGTTTTAGGGACACAGTTATGATGGCATAGGACGCCACGGAGGGCGTCCCTCCAGTCCCGGGCGCGATTCGCGATGCGGAATTTATTAGGGCTGCCCGTTGTTTTTGAATAACTTCGTATTTCTGGCTTGCAATGACGTTGTATCCTGCTATCGTCTCCATCCTTATTGTTATGAATTGCAGAGGTTTTTATGAAAAGTGATATTCATCCCAAGTATACGGACGCTACGATTACATGCGCGTGTGGCAATGTGATCCAAACGCGTTCCACAGTCAAAGAAATGCACGTAAACACGTGTTCGGCGTGTCATCCGTTTTTTACGGGTCAGGCGAAATTTATTGACACCGAAGGTCGTGTCGAGCGTTTCCGCAAGCGTTACGCCAAAACAGCCAAGTAGCTTTTTAAACGGATGTGGGCCGGCTCTTCGTATGAAGGACCGGCCCGCTTTCTTTTTAGAACGTGAAACGGTACTTCCATGCATATTGATCCGGCTTATGTGGAACGTGTGCGGCATCAATTAGCCGCATTAGAAGGCGAACTGGCTGATCCTGCATTAGCCTCGCGCCATAACGTGTTCCGGGCCCGGCTCGCGGAGCATGCGCATTTAAAAAATATTCTTGCATGCGCGGATCGTTATTTTGCCATGCTGCGTGACAAAAAAGAAGCCGAGTCCATGCTTGCGGACGAGGATACCGACGATGAAACGCGCGCGTGGGCTAGCCTGGAAAAAACGCAATTGGACGAAAAACTGCCGGGCGCCGAGCGCGCGATGCTGGCGGCTTTGATTCCGCCCAACCCCGATGACGACCGGAATACCATCATGGAAATACGCGCAGGCACCGGGGGGGAAGAAGCCGCGATTTTTGCCGGGGATTTATTTCGCATGTACCAGCGATATGCCGATCAACGCGGATGGAAGGTTTCAATCATGGATGCTTCGCCGGGCACGCGGGGGGGGTACAAAGAAATCATTTTTTCGGTTGAAGGAGAGCAGGTATTCCGTTCGCTGCAATACGAAAGCGGCGGGCATCGCGTGCAACGGGTCCCGGTTACCGAAGCAGCAGGCCGTATTCATACCTCGGCGGCCACGGTAGCGGTATTGCCGGAAGCCGATGAAGTGGATAACATTGCGATTCGTCCGGAAGATATACGGGTGGATATTTTCCGGTCGTCCGGCCCGGGTGGACAAAGCGTAAATACAACCGATTCCGCTGTGCGCATTACGCATATTCCCACGCAATTGGTTGTGCAATGCCAGGACGAGAAATCGCAGCACCGGAACAAGGAAAAAGCCTTGCGCGTGTTAAGCGCACGGTTATTGGATCTCAAAAGAGCGGAGGAAGCGGCGCGAGAAGCGGATGTGCGTCGAACGCAAATCGGGTCGGGCGACCGTAGCCAGCGTATTCGCACCTATAATTTTCCCCAAAATAGAATGACCGATCACCGGATTAACCTCACGGTATACCATTTGGACCGGCTGATGGAAGGCAACATGGATGAATTGATTGACGCGTTATATCAATTCGATCTTGATTTGAAATTAAAACGGCACATGGAAAAATCCGGTGGCTAACGATATCTTTACGCAATCATGCTTGCATTCCCGCGTAAGTATAGTTTGATAGATGCACAAGCAAACTATTTATACCTGCACAAGGAGATCAACCGTGAGCGACGATAAACAAGAACCGGAAATCGTGGATGTAACGCCTGTCGTGCGCGAAGATCAGACTCCCGAAAAAAAATCAGGTGGATGGTTCTCGTGGTTTCAGAAAAAGCCCAAGTCCGATGAGCGTCAAATCAAAGCGCTACAACAAGGCTTTAGTGAATTAGTGGATCTTACGCGGTCCATCCGCGAGCACATGGATCAACAAACACAAACGCAAAAAGCTGTTGTGGATTTGATGAAACATCTTCCCGGCGCGGTCGAAGGGCTGCAGCAAATGGGCAAAGCCACAGAACAACAAAGCGAGACGCTGGCGTTATTGCGTCGTCAATTGGAATCCGCCGGACGGAATGAAGAACAAATAGTGGAAAGTTTTCGTAATTTTAACCGGACACTTGAGTTGATGGACGAAATGAGCAAAAGCACGTCGCAAACCGTTACGTCCATGTCCGAACGGACGCGCGATTCCGAGGAAATGCTGCGTAACATTCTGGAGCGCTCGGAAAAGCGGTTGATGTATATGATTGTAGGCTTGATGGGCGCCACTATCCTTGTGCTGGGCGTTGGGCTGTATATCGGCATGGGGGGAGGCGAACGGCAAGAACGGGTACCGGAGCCGCAGGCCTATGAAACGATGGAAGAAGGCGTTTTGCCGCTCGAAATTAAGAAAACCATTACCGATTTAAATCAACATACGGATGAAGAAGCTGTTGAAGATGAGCAAGGCATGGACACCCCGGTAATCGAAGAACGGACTGAGGATGCCATGGATTTAATCGAAGATGTGGAAATGGATAACACCGGAACGGAAGCCCGCGATGAAATAGAAGAAGGAATGGATGCGGAATCCGTGGCTGACGAGGGAGAAGTTCAAGCCGACGATGTCGAATTGGACGAACCCGTTGAAGAGGACGTTGGAGAAGCCGGTGAAGAAACCGCCGAAGGAGACGTTGGCGAAGATACTCCGGAGGACGATAGCGGCGATTCTGAACCGATATCTGAAGATAAGAATGAGCCGGAATTAGAGGAAGAAGAAACCGGCGCAGAGATTGTTGAGTAATTCCGGCAACGAAAATGTTTCGGTACATGCTCTTCGGGCGCGACGAAGCGCGTCCGTCCTGTGTTACTTGCGCTCCGGTTCTTTGGCGTAGCGTGCGCTACAGATAATCTTCCTCTTGCAAGCGGTCCAGGTAATCTTTGGGATCCACCAAAGCGGGCAAGGTGTCGAAAGACTCTTCCGACGCCGGGCGATCCAGTTTTTTGCGCTTAATCCAGAATTGAGGTTGTCGTTCCACAAGCGCAATGCTTTTGGAGTGTTTGACAATCCGGTCCAGCGCGGCAATGTATTCGCTGAAAAAGATACCCCCAATCGGAGTGATGAGGCGCTGGGAAACTTTATCCGTAAAAGCGGCTTTGGTGTTCATGCTGCGCAATACATACGCATCGCGCGCTTCCAGAATTTGTTGCGCGGATTCCTGGAAATTTTTCTGCTCCGGATCCAGCGAATGAATCACGAGCTTAAAGATTTGTTGCGCTTCATGGTATAGCTCAAACAACATATCCAGAGATTCCCGTTCCACAATCGCTTCAGGAATTTTTTTGCGACGCAACGACATGTCGCAGATGGAATCAATATGGTCCCCGATCCGTTCGATATCAATAATACACCGGTCCAAATGTTGAATGAGAATGGCTTGCCGTCGCGACAAGTGGCGGTGTGCAAGGTCGCCCAGATAATCTTTCATGGCGACTTTTACATCATCAATGGCTTTCTCGTTCATTTTTATTTCCTGAATCCGCGGGCGGTCATGCAGGAATAAAATAGTTTCGCCTGCCAGCCGCAGGCTATGGGCACATAAGATCGCCACGCGTCGCAATTCCCGAATGCCAGCCTGTAATGCTTTTTCCGGATAATCCAGCAGCGACGTGTCTAAATAACTGCGCGCGGATTCGGCTTTTTTACTACGCGCAATCCATTGAATTAGTCGGCCAAACGAAAGTGTAAACGGCAAGACAACCCCGGCGGCCACCACCATAATCAACGTATGCAAATTAGCGGTTTGACGTACTAGATTGTCCGTGGACATCTGGACAAGCCACAAAAGGAATGGATGCAGTAGAATCGCCAGCAGCACATTAAACACGTTAAAACCTAAATGGGAGAAAGCGACGCGCTTGGCTTCCATGTTTGCGCCGATGCTGCCGAATAAAGCGGTGGCGCACGTTCCGAGGTGTGCTCCTAAGACAATCGGCATGGTTTGTTCCAGTGATGTAAATATGCCGGCCTGTGCCAAGGCAAAACACATGCCAATGGTTGCGCCACTGCTTTGAATTACTGCCGTAATGGCTGTAGCCAGCAGAATGCCCAGTAAAAAACCACTCCACGTATTTGCATGAATGTCGGCCAGAAATGGAGTTAATGTTTCACGATGAGGTCGAATCGTATCGCTCATAATGGTCATGCCGAGAAACAGGATTCCAAAGCCCATCAAGGCAAATCCCGCATGTTTCAACCGGGGCCAGGATGAAAATAAATACATAGCAAAACCAATAAAAATAACGAAATAGGCATAATCGCCCAGATCGAACGAAATGGCTTGCATGGATACGGTGGTGCCGATATTTGCGCCTAGCATCACGGGGATGGATTGCATAAGTGACATGAGACCTGCGTTCACAAATCCCACAAGCATAACCGTGGCGCCGCTGCTGTGAATAAGCAGGCCCAGCAGCGAGCCTAGTCCGATGCCCGCCATGCGGTTAGCGGCAGTCCACCCAAGCCATTTACGTAAACCGTTCCCCGCGGCTTCACGCAGGCCTTGCGTCATCATTTGCATGCCAAAGATAAACAGCGCGAGGCCACCCAGCACTTTGGTTAACAAAAAAAATAGTTCATGGTTGTCCATGTTTATACTCCAGACCAATTAATAAGTATCGAAGGTCTGACCGGAAATGTCAATGTAAGCTCAAAAAATGATATACTGATTATGTTGCATTAGGATGTGGGAAGCCCCATCGGAATAGACCAGTGTGAGCTCGCGAACTCCGAAAGGACAGCCTTCGGCATACACGATATCCTGATGCACTACGTGTTCGGGTCGGGAAAAGGCGTCCGGTCCCGTCACGCCACCAAGATGTTCGCTACGGCCAAAGGCCCAGTGCATACCCGCTTTTTCGTCTTCGATGACCGAACCGGACACAACGGCATGCGCATTGCAACCCAAGCCTAGTTCCGCGATATTGCGCCTCGCATCATCCTCGCGGAGGTAGTTATGAAACGATTGCGCGGCAGACGTTTCCCCTTGAACATCCACAATACGGTTATGTCGCACGACAAGCGTTAATGCGGCGCCGCGATATTCGAAAGGTATTTCGCCTTGCGTTTGACTCGGCACGCCATCTTGTTCGCCTTCATAAGGTACAATAAACGCTTCGCCGCTTGGTAGGTTGATAAGAGGAAAGGGTTTGCCTGGACGGCATTGCCCATCGTCGGCATGGCCTATGCGGAAACGCAGGTCAAAGACCATGCGGTGTCCGGAGGAAAATTCAACATGGGCTTGGTGGGCACGTGTGAGATGATCGGCCAGCACATGGGTGCGGCGACCTACTTCGTCATAATCCGCAGCCAACGCGGTTTGTTCCATGCGTTTCAGCACGCCGGGCATACTGGCCACTCGCAGGTTATCTGCCTGGCGAATAAGACGGGACAAAGGCGCCGTCGCGGAGTATTGCGTCAGCGCAATCACAATATTGGATTCACGTATAGTCCTGATAAGGTCAACGGTTTGTCCATGTTGACGGGCGTGCGCGGGCAAATCCCCGTTATTGGCGCCGGTTGCCGTGAAGGTGGTTAGGGGAGCGCGATGGACGGGAAATAAGGCAAAAGCCTCATGCCACTCCTCGGCCATACGACGTCGTTCCTGCCAGTCGCCGTGATCCTGGTGCGGGGACGCGGGTTCATCCCGTAGGATTAATACGGTTTCGCCATCGGCTGGCGCAAAGACATCGTTCAGTAATTTATGTAAATCAAATTTCACGGTCATAGTGAATCTCCTTTAAATACGCGTCGAGCTTTTCGAGCGAACGCTCTGCATACGCGGACGCGCGCGCGCGTTTCCCTTTAATATGTATGCTATCAAGCGGGGGCATTATGCCGAAATTTGCTTTCATTGGTTGAAAATCTTTCATCGGGCATTGGGTTACATAAGCGCACAAAGCGCCGAGCATGGTGTCGCGAGGAAGCGATAAAGGCGGGCTTCTTTGCACGAGGCGCGCCGCGTTGATGCCTGCCAGCAAGCCCGTGGCGATATTGCCCGCGTACCCTTCCACGCCGGTTAATTGTCCGGCACAAAACAAGTCATCACGCGAGCGGAATTGAAGCGTCGGATGCAAAAGCAAAGGGGAGGCGATAAATGTATTTCTGTGCATTTGTCCGAAACGGACGTATTCCGCTTGTTCAAGGCCGGGAATCAAGCCGAATACCCGCTTTTGTTCGGGGAACCGCAGATTGGTTTGAAAGCCCACCATGTTGTAAAGCGACGCGGCCAGATTATCTTGCCGTAGTTGAAGCACGGCGTAAGGCCGGTGGTTTGTGCGCGGGTCAACAAGGCCTATCGGGCGCATGGGGCCGAACGCCAGCGATTCTTTGCCGCGTCCCGCCAAAATTTCAATCGGAAGACATCCTTCAAAAAAAGTATGCATTCCCGCGCGTACGCCTTGCTCCATTGCCAGCTCAAACGTGTGCAGAGGGATGCGATCCGCACGGATTAAAGCATCCACAAACCGCTCGTATGTTTCCCGGTTAAGCGGGCAATTCACATAGTCTCCTTCTTCGGTTTCTCCGCGTCCGCGTCGCGAAGCGCGAAAAGCTTTGCTCATATCAATCGAGTCGGCCGACACAATCGGGGAAATAGCATCGAAGAAAAACAAATGATCTTCCCCGCCGACATGGGTCAAGGCTTCCGCAAGGGGATCGGACGTCAAGGGTCCCGAAGCGATAATGGTAGGGGAATCGGGAATAAACTGCATTTCCCGGCGAATCAATGTAATCAAAGGGTGACGGGAAATGTGCCCGGTGATTTCCCGGGCAAAAGCGTCTCGATCCACTGCCAAAGCGCCACCTGCGGGAACGGCTGTTCGATCGGCACAGGCGATAAGCAGCGAGTTCATACGCCGCAATTCCTCTTTTAATAAACCGGACGCGCGATCCGGCATCGCGGATCCCAGCGAGTTGGAACAAACCAGTTCCGCCAAATAATCTGTCGCATGGGCGCCGGTTGATTTTTCGGGACGCATTTCATAGAGATGCACGGGAATGCCACGACGGGCTATTTGCCACGCTGCTTCGCTGCCGGCCAAGCCGCCCCCGATAACCGTGATGTGTGCATGGGTTTTCATTATAAATACGGCGAGAATAACCGGGCCAGCCCGTCGCGAATTTTTATGGGCAGCGCCCGACTATTTACTTCATCCAAAGGTAGCGCCCGGGCTTTGTTTAATTTTTCATCGAAATACCGATGTAACTGTTCGGCCAACGTTGTGGAATAACACTCGACCCCGAATTCAAAATTAAGGCGTAAACTGCGCGGATCCCAGTTGGCGGAACCAATCATGGACCAGGCTCGATCCACCAGCAATAATTTGCTGTGATCAAAAGGTGGGGGATTTAGATAGACGTGGCATCCCCATTCGAGAATTTGCCACAGTTGAGCCTGGCAGGCCCATTCGACAAGTCGGAGATTGTTTTTTTCCGGTATAAGAATATCCACCCGAACGCCGCGCATGGCCGCTGTGTTAAGGGCTGTAATCAGCGCCGCATCGGGCAGGAAATACGGCGTCATGATCGCAACCGACTCGCGTGCGACCGACAGCGCGCCATGAAACGCGAGACGCATTTTATCGTAGTCTTTATCGGGGCCGTCCGGAATGCCTCGAGCAATGACATCCCCTTTGGCGGACAAGGAAGGAAACCATAGCGGTCCTGACAATGTTTCGCCCGTGGTAAAATGCCATGCTTGCACAAACGATTCCTGTAGCTCTTGTACGACCGGGCCTTCGATACGGAAATGGATGTCCTGCGTCGGGTGAAGAGGAGCAGCCAAAAGCATGTTGCCCTCACGGATATTCATGCCCCCGGTAAATCCAATAGTTCCATCCACAACCATAATTTTGCGATGGGAGCGGAGGTTTAGGTATGGGGTGCTCCATGGCAGGTAAGTGGGCATAAAACACGCGGTGTTTACGCGCTCAAGACGAAGGCGATACGTGACCGGAGGCAACGAGTAGCGGGAGCCCACCGAATCAATAAGCACGCGCACTTCCACGCCTCTTCGCACGGCGCGCGCCAGACTATCCACAAATTGTCTTCCGCAGGAGTCATTGCCGAAAATGTAGGTAGTTAAGGTGATAGACGATTGGGCTTGGTCTATCGCAGTCAGCATAGCCGGGTAGGCTTCGTCGCCATTGATCAAAGGCGAAATGGCATTGCCTTCCAGCAGCGGCATGCCGGTCAGCTTATGGTTTAACCGGGCTATGGGAGCCAGGTGGCGTTCGGGAGGCGGGAGTCGCAGCGCAAGCTCATCCGCAGTGCATCGTGCCGAAGATAAATGATCCACAACCGGGAGTGTGGATAACCGGGGAAGTTTTGCTGCTTTGCGCCGGACGCGATTAATGCCCAGCACCATATACAACACCGCGCCCATCACAGGGGCCAGCCAGATGAGGCCGACCCAACCTACTGCGGCGCGGGAGTCCCGTTTATAAATCACCACGTGAATGGAAGCCAGCACCGTTAACGCCAACGTGGCGCCTGCTGTAATGTACGGCCATGAAGTGGTGAGTAATTCTTTCATAAAGGCGGTTGATCCATACGCCCCACGGTAGAATGTTTCGGGGGACAGGTCACGCCAAACCGAACAAAGCGCGTGCCTGCTGTACATCGCGCGCGATTTGCGCGCGCAAGGCATCGTGTGTTTCAAAGCGCTGATCGCCACGCAAATATTTGATAAAAGCCACTTCGATATGCTGCCCGTATAAATCAAGGGTCACATCAAAGACATGGACTTCAAGCAATGGGTGGGGTTTTTCGTCGTGGGGCCCGGCGCGCCAACCAAGATACGCGGCGCCATTATAACGATGACCATTCACACGGGCTTTAACGGCATAGACCCCCAAAGGCGGGCGGCACTCGTCCTGGAGGCGGATATTGGCTGTGGGAAAGCCCAACGCCCGCCCGTATTGTTTGCCTGTGGTGACTTCGCCCCATAAACTATAGGGACGGCCAAGCATTTGTTCTGCTTCCTCCAACCGGCCATTTTCGATCGCGTGCCGAATGCGTGTGCTGGAAACAGGGGAACCGTGCCATACTACCGGTTCATGAATATGAGCTTCGATACCGTTGGCTCGCGCCAGGTCTTTAAGTAAATCCGTATTGCCTTTGGCCTGACGCCCGAAACGCCAATTAGGGCCGACTACAATAGTGCGGAGACGCGGGATTGCGGTCAGAAGCTCCTGAAAAAATGATTCGGGCTCAAGGCGGGATAGATCCATCGTAAAAGGATGCATAATGCAGCCATCCAGATCGGTATCGCGTAATAAGCGTTCTTTGTGCTCCGTGGATGTTAGAAGCAATGGCGCTTTATCGGGTTGCAGGATACGGGAAGGGTGGGGGGCAAACGTCAACACCCATGCCTGGCCTTGCGCGTCACGGGCGCATGTAAGCGTTTTCTTAAAGAGAGCTTGATGTCCCCTGTGCAGGCCGTCAAAAGCGCCGATCGCCAGATGGCAATCCGCAGACTCATTCCACTCGTTCCATGAATGAAGAATGCGCATGATGTCAGGGAATTAAATGAATGGGGATCGAGCGGTGTTGCAGTTCGGTGATATTTAATCGAAGCGCGTCGTCCAGCGTAATCGCATCGCGCACGTGAAATTCGCCTATCGCTGTCCGGCGTAGGGCCGCAAGATGCGCGCCACACCCGAGCTTTTCGCCAACATCGGCGCACAGTGTGCGCACGTAAGTTCCTTTGGTGCATCGAACCCGAATCCCAACCTCCGGGTTGCGAAAATCAGTCATGTCAAAGCGATAGACATGGATCAGACGGGGTTCCCGTTCGATGACTTTGCCTTTGCGCGCAAGTTTATAAAGCGGTACACCGTCTTTCTTAATGGCGGAAACCATAGGCGGGATTTGCATTTGATCGCCTTTAAACGATTGCATGACTATTTCGACTTCTTCGCGTGTGAGGTCGGATGGATCATGCTCGCTAACGATTTGTCCGTCGGCATCCTGACTGTCGGTGGCGATGCCGAGCTGCATAATGCCTTCATATTCCTTGTCGTCGCCCATTAGACGATCCGATAATTTTGTGGCGCGTCCCATCAAAAGGATCAGAAGACCGGTTGCCATGGGGTCCAGAGTGCCACCGTGTCCCACTTTTTTGAACGCAAAGTAATTGCGTAGCTTTGCGACGACATCGTGGGAAGTGAAGCCGGGCGGTTTATCAATAAGCAGCACACCGTCAAACGCATCAGTGCGAAGCCGGCTCGCGCGCGGCGGTCTAGGACGCCGCGCCTCCGGTGGATTCGGTTGAGTCCGGTGGAATTCCATATTTTTGTTCCATTTCTGAAATAATTTGTAGCACATGATCGCCGCGTTCGATGGATTCATCGAGCTCAAAAGCCAATTGCGGCGTGTATTTCATGGTGAGGTCTTTATTGATTAGCTGTTGAATTTCTTTACGTTTTGCGCGCAGGGTCGCCATCATCCCGTCCCGGTCCATGTGATGGTCGCGAATGGATACCATGACTTTGGCAAAGCGAAGATTCGAGCTTGTTTCGACGCGCGTGACTGTGACAGCGGAAAAATCAAAATCGGCTTCATTGATTAAGCGATATAGCGCTTCGGCGATTTCACGTCGCAGCAATTCGTTTATTCTGGTCATGCGTTTAATGGACATGGATTTCCCTTGAATAATATGTCCGCACTTAACTTCCCTGCCCGCACGCGCGATTAAAGTTCCTGCGCGATTTGCTGGACTTCAAAGAACTCGATTATATCGCCTTCTTCATAGCCGGAAAAGTTTTCAAGACGAATGCCGCATTCTTGTCCATCGCGCACTTCGGCGGCGTCGTTTTGATACCGTTTCAATGAAGCAATAGGCCCTTCAAAAACCACGTCACTGCCCCGCTTCACACGTCCGCGCGCCCGCGCGTGAATGCGTCCGCTTGTGACCATGCAGCCGGCAATTCGTCCGGTGCGCCCGATATCGAATATTTGCCGGACACGAACCTGCCCAATCACATTTTCTTTTGTGACCGGCGTTAACAAGCCCGTCATAGCGGATCGGATGTCGTCAATGAGTTCGTAGATGATGCTGTATAACCGGATTTCGACGCCTTCGCGTTTGGCAATAGCCGCCGCGGCATTATCGCGCGACACATTAAAGCCTACAATAATAGCATCCGAGGCGCTGGCCAGAATGACATCGTTTTCGCTTATGTTGCCTACGCCCGACAGCACCACTTCCAAGGCTACTTTTTCGCTGTGGATCTGCGACAAGGAATAAAGCACCGCTTCCAATGTGCCTTGCACATCGGCTTTAGCCACGACGTTCAACGTCTTCTTTTCGGAAAAATCGGTTTGACGCAGGAGATCATCCAGCGACGTTTTCCGTTTGGGAGTTCCGAGTTTCTCCAATCGTTCCTGCTGCGTGCGTAATTCGGTGATTGCGCGCGCTTCTTTATCGTTGGCGGCCGTTTCAATCGCCGATCCAGCGTCAGGCACGTTATTAAGTCCCAGACACTTGACGGGCATGGAGGGGCCTGCTGTGCGCACTTTCGCGCCGGTATCGTTAATCAGCGCTTTGACGCGGCCCCAGTAGGAACCACAAATAATCGTGTCCCCTACATGCAAGGTGCCGTCTTTGACGAGAATATTGGCGGTGGGCCCCATGCCGGGTTCCAAACGCGCTTCAATGACGTAGCCACTGGCTTTCTTTTTCGGATTTGCGCGTAATTCCAGAATTTCGGCCTGCAATAAAATCATTTCCAGCAAATGATCCACGCCTTCGCCGGTTTCGGCGCTGACTGGGCAGACAATCACATCGCCACCCCAATCTTCGGGGCTTAAATTTTCAGCCTGCAATTGTTGTTTTACGCGGTCTACATTGGCGTTGCGTAAATCAATTTTATTAATCGCGACCATGATCGTGACATTGGCGGCGCGGGCATGCTGGATTGCTTCACGCGTTTGGGTCATGATGCCTTCATCCGCTGCCACAATGATCACCGCAATGTCTGTTAAATTAGCTCCACGTGCGCGCATGGACGTGAAAGCCGCGTGGCCCGGCGTATCAATAAACGAAATTTTCTGATCGTTATATTCCACGGTGTAAGCGCCGATATGTTGCGTAATGCCGCCGTGTTCGCCCGAGGCCACTTTAGAGCTTCGGATTTTATCGAGCAGGCTTGTTTTGCCATGATCAACATGGCCGAGAAACGTAACAATAGGAGGACGAGGCACATCTTCGTCTTGAGGGGTGCGATCCACTTTAACTTCAACCGGCGGGGGAGGAGGCGGTGGGGCAGGAGGGGCTACTTTCTTTTCCGGCTCCTTTTTTTCCAGTTCAAGATGCCGTCCATGTTTTTCGGCCAGCATTTGCGCGGTTTTGAAATCAATTTTCTCGTTGATAGACGCAAAGATGTTCATAGACATCAGTTTCGCTATCAACAAATTCGGTTTCACCTGCAACAGTTCGGCCAATTCCTTGACGACAATTTGCTGCTTGATCACGATCGGACCCGTAGGAGCATCCTGCTCAGGCGGAGGTGGCGGGGGCGGGGGTGCTTCTTCTGGCACTTTTTCGGCGGCGTCAGCCGCTGGGGCCGGCTGCTCTTCTGTCGCAAGAGCCTGTTCCGTCGCTTGAGCGTGGTCGGATGCCATTTGCGCATAAAACGAGCGAAGCTGCTCGATTTGTTCCGGCGTCAAGGCGCTAGCCGCGGTTTTTACATCCCAGTTATGCTCCCGGATGCGGTCCAGCAGGTCTTTGCTTGTGGTCAGAAGTTCTCGTGCAAGTTCGTGTACTCTCATGCGTCTACATCGCCGTGTTGTTTTTCGTAATAGGCTTCCGCCGCGGCTCGTATGGCCGCCGCCTGTTCATCGGTAATGCCTTCAATGTCTTGAAGATCGGTTACGTCCGCCGCGAGAATGCCTTCAATGGTTAAGAAGCCTGAATGGACCAGCGCTTCCGCATGGGTCTCGCTGATTCCCTCAATAGAAGCGAGCGTGGCAATGGCTTTGGCGACTCTTTCGCCGAAATCCATTTCCTGTTCGTCTTTTTGGATATCAATTTTCCAGCCAGTTAATTTGGCTGTCAACCGCGCGTTCTGGCCTTTTTTGCCAATCGCGAGTGAAAGTTGATCTGAATCTACTACAACCGTGACCATGTGCGTGTCTTCATCCACGGTTACGCGACTTAAACGGGCCGGGGCCAGGGAATTAGTCACAAAAGTTTTTACGTCCGGGTTCCACCGCACAATGTCAATTTTTTCACCGGACAATTCGCGCACAATATTTTTGACGCGAATGCCTTTCATGCCTACGCAAGCGCCCACGGGATCAACTTTATCGTCGTTCGACAGCACGGCGATTTTGCTTCGGAATCCAGCTTCGCGGGCTATGCCTTTAAGTTCAACGGTGCCGTCGGCGATTTCGGACACTTCCAACTCGAACAATCTTCGCACCAGATCCGGATGCGTCCGGGAGAGAACGATTTCCGGTCCGGACGAATCGTTGTCTACTTTTAAGACCAACGCGCGGATACGATCCCCGATCTGGTATTCTTCCGTGGGAACGCGCTCGCGTGACGGCATAATGGCTTCGGCCCGTCCCAGATCTACGACGACATCGCTTCGTTCAAAGCGGCGCACAACCCCGCTAACTATGTCGCCCGCGCGATCTTTATATTCGCCAAAAACGCGCTCTTTTTCCGCTTGGCGAATCTTGTGCATGATCGCTTGCTTGGCCACTTGCGCGGCAATGCGTCCCAACTTCTGAGGCGGCATTTCCACTTCAATGGTTTCGCCCGCTTGTGCGTCCGCCTTTACACGACGCGCATCCGTAAGTGAAATTTGCTCTTTAGGATTTGTAACGCGTTCCACGGCAGTAAGTTGCGTAAACGCGCGGATGTCAAATGTTTTGCGGTCAATACGTACGCTGATTTCAGAAAGAGCCCCCAGGCTTTTCTTGGATGCGCTGACAAGGGCGGATTCGATCGCGGCAATAACCGTTTCCCGGTCAATGCCACGCTCTTTTTCCATGTATTCAACTACAGTTTGAAGCTCGTTATTCATGGTTCGCCACCTCATTGTTTAGGCGCGTAAGGTCCTTACTATGCTACAAAAAAGAGTGGGTTCTACCCACTCTGAATCACAGCGGTCATCAAATTTCAATCGTTGAGATAATAATGGCGAAAGCTATCGTGGTCAAGAAGTAAACGAAAATTTTTTCTGACATGCGCGCCCATGGTTTTGCTAGCATATCCCTAACGGTAATCAGTCTGAATTCTAGCGACAATTTCAAGAAAATCACGCATTTAAGCGTTTGACATACGCCATCATATCCATGTACTTTTAATACATCTTAAGAGGGAGGCTTTGCTTGGGAAGTATATGCGCAGTGTATTGGTGACGTCATTAGAGGAAGAATATTCAGTATGATACGTCGGTCTTATAGCGTGTGGAGGGTATTTGGTGTTGCCGCGTTGCTTTGCATGAGCACGGCTTTATCCTCCCATGGCGCAACCGTGATTCTCCAGGCATTTGTATCGTTCGCGATTAACGACAACGGCAATGTGAATCCTCTGGCGGACGGTTCCATTGTTTATTTGTTCGGCACGGATAGTGGAACGGTAGAAGATCCCCTCGAAGACGGGAACGGCGACCTGATAGCGCAATCCGTGCAAGGCGATAATGTTTTCCTGGCTACAATCACGATTGGCGAAGGTATTTTTTCCGCGGGCACGGGACTGTTTGCTGTTGCGGTTGAAGTGCCGGACAACATCGAATATTTCTATATTCGGTTTTTCGACACGGATGTGCATCCCGTACAAGGCACGGATATTTACTGGGGTGAATCCGATGCTATCCAGCGTCAGTTTATTTTTGACGGCATGTATCAAGCGGACTTCAATCCCGATGACGATTTGTACACAGATCAACAAGATAATTTTGTTGTTATTCCTGAGCCTGGCACTATGCAGCTTGTTTTACTTGCGGGCTTCGTTGTGGTATTTTTATCTATGAAGCTTAAACGTAAAAACGCCGTGCGTTCGGAGGTCGCGTTATGACAAAAACATTGAACAGAGGCATGACATTAGCGGTGTGGGGCATCAGTGTCCTGACGTTGGCGCTTTCTTCTGTTGCGCAGGAGTTGCCTGTGTATGTGTTTACGTCGCAAACATTATACAACGAGCGGGGAGACATTTTACACGGCGATGGTGCTTCTGCTCCCGGCGAGCGTGCCCTTGTGTTAATTCTTGAAGCGGAAAGCGGCGTATTTCCTCCCGCGCTTAATGGAGAACCTGATGCGTTGAATCCAGTGATGCCCGGCGGTATGACGGGTATTGGAAATTTGATATCCCCGTCCCTGGTGGAGCCCGGTCGTTTTGCGGTAAGCTTGACGGGACCGCGTCCTGCAGCGGGCACCGTGTTCTTTGCGCGCGCATACAACCTGTCTGACACGGCCGACTCCTTATATTATAAGGACTCGGATACGATGACCATTGTACAGGATGAATTAGTAACGTATGACGCGCAATTCCCATCTGAATGGACTCATATTGATGTATCGCGGGACACGGACGGGGATCAATTACCTGATTGGTGGGAACATTTGCATTTCTTAGGCGCCACAAACGCTGTGGCGGACGACTTGGTGGCCAATCAAGAGAATACAGTGTTGCAGGCTTATATTGCGGGGCTGGATCCCACGGATGAGTTATCGTCATTTTTCATCGAAGCGGAAAAAGGAGTTGGCCTGTCTGGTGAGACGGTACATGTGCTGCGCTGGCCCAGTGTTGAAGGTCGTGTGTATGATATTTATTATTCAACAAATCTGGTAGATGGTGTATTCTTACCGTTAGCTGGCGCGGAAAATTTGGTAGCATCGCCGGATTGGAATCTGTTTACGAATCAGGCGCCTATAACCACAGATAGCGTATATTACAGGGCGATCGTTAGAATGGAGTAGAGGGAAAGTGGCGTTCAAAAAAATAGGCTCGTAAGGAGTCTTTTTTTTGCGATGGTGTGTTAGGATAGCGTTCGGTTGGGGCTTGATATTTATTGAGATGTAAAAATTAAGTTGGGTTGGGCTTATGATTAAAACGTTTTATCAGGCATCAGCGACGGGAAGAATCTTTGCATGGTGCGTAGCGCTCGGGCTCGTGGTCGCTATCGAGTCGTCTTTTGCTCAACAAAATGTTTTTCATCGCGATTCCGTTTCAACAGGTAATTGGTGGGATGGAGGCCAAAATCCATGGTATTACCAAACATGGAACAATAACCAGGATCGTCCTGATCGAACGTGGCGAACTGCCAATGATGTGTTTTTCGGGCATAACAATAATACGTCCATGACGCTGAACGGTAGTGATTGGTATTATATCCGCACTTTGACTTTTCAAGCGGCAGCCACATCCGCGCGCACCATGAATTTCGATAATGCGGGCATTGACATGCGGGGCTCGGGCACGCGGAAAATCGAAAACTTAAGCACAGGGCATCACGTTTTTAATGTGCCCGTTTCTTTTGTGGATGGCGCCACGGAGTTTAATCCGATTTCAGGCAACCTTACATTTAATAATACCGTATACTTTAAGAATAATTGGTTGGAAGTGTTCGGTGATAATGGGCATACGCTAAATTTATTCGGGGTGATGAATGCGGATAGTGGCAACGGGGGGATTGCCGTTAAAGGAAATAGCATTGTTGTAGCGACCAACAATAACACCATCACCGGGGCGATATGGGTGGAAAAAGGATTATTCCGCGCGGGAGGCCACACCAACGCCATCGGGCAGAGCGGCATTGTTAACGTCGGCACCAATGCTACGCTGGAACTGGATTATGGCGCCGTTACGTTGCGCCCCGCTACTCTAAATCTTTACGGCACGGGCACCAACGCTACGGCAGGAGCGTTGCGTAAAACTACGACAGGCAACACGACTTGGCCTGGCGCGATCACGCTGGGCGCGGATTCCCGCATCGTAATCACCAGTGGCGGCATGACGTGGGGGGGAGCCGTCTCGGCAGGTAGCCATACGCTTTACGTATCCAATAACGTCACCGTCAACATGCCCAGTGGCGCTTCATTGACGGGATCCAAAACATCGGGCGACGGGGCGATTGTGAAATCGGGTTCTGGGATATTCACCATTCGCCAAGGTTCCGGATTGACAGGTAGCATTACGCTTCAACAAGGCGAAATCCGGCAGACAGCGGATAATTCCAGCACATTGCCTTCGGGGGGCACCCTGACATTGGCAGGCGGTACTCGTTATAGTTCCGATGGGGCAGGCACACGTACAATTGCGAAAAACGTTGTTATTGAAGACGGCATGGCGTTGGCGGTTTTTAATTCGGGAGGTATCACTATTACCGGTAACGTGGATTTGGATGGGGGCACGCGTGTACTGACGAATTCCAATGCCGTGACGATTTCAGGCGTTATTTCCAACGGAGGTTTAACGAAGTCCGGGGCTGGAACGATGACGCTTTCAGATGCAAACACGTATGCCTCGAATACGAGGATTGCCGCTGGTACGCTCGAGTTAGATCATCAGGACGCTCTCCAAAACAGCACCTTGGATATGAATGGCAGCGACAGCGGGAGCTTGTCATTCGGCTCGCCATCGTCGTTTACGTTAGGGGGGCTGACCGGGTCGAGAAACATCAACATGGGCGCCAAGACCTTAAGCGTTGGCAACAATGACAGCAGTACGACGTATTCCGGACAACTAAGCAATGGATCGCTGACAAAAACAGGTAGCGGCACACTGACTTTATCCGGTGTCAGCACATACACAGGAGACACAACCGTAAGCGACGGCACACTTCAAATGAGCGGGGCAAACCGCATCAACAGCGGAAGCGCGTTGACGGTATCCAGCGGCGCTACGTTTGATCTGGATGGAAACAATACGGAAGTGGCGACGTTGGCAGGCGCAGGCGATGTCTCGTTGGGCGCGGGTGCGTTAACCACGTCGGGCAATGGCAGTACTACGTTTAGCGGCGCCATTAGCGGGACAGGCGGAGTCACCAAGCAAGGCTCGGGAACGCTGACACTGACAGGAGCAAACACGTTTGATGATGATTTGACGGTTAGTGCGGGAACCGTATCTATAGGGTCAGGCGGAACGTCGGGCGCCTTGGATGCGGACATTGTTAATAATGCCTCCGTCGAGTTTGATCGTTCCAATGCCTATACCTACGATGGCGCGATAAGCGGCACAGGCACGTTAACCCAAAATGGTAGCGGCGCACTCACGTTATCTGGCACGCATGCTTATAGCGGTGCGACAACCATTAATGATGGGTCACTGTTAATCACCGGTTCGGCGGCTAATTCCGATGTCACTATTGCCGCCGGTGGAACCTTGGGTGGCGATGGTCCTGTCGGGGATGTTTCTGTTTCGGGCACGGTCGCGCCGGGAACAAGCCCCGGTGATTTGGAAGTTGACGCGTTAACGCTGGAAGAAGACGGGGAATATCATTGGGAAATCGGCGCTGCTACGGGCTCGGCGGGAACGGACTGGGATTTGATCACAGTGGATAGTGGTAGCGGGGCGGTTACCGTGGATGCTACTTCCGTAAATCCTTTCGTAATTCGTGTAGACTCCATGAGCGCCTCGCCGACAGGGTGGGATGAAACCGAAGACTATTCCTGGGTGATTATCTCGGCAGGGTCTGTGGCTGCATTTGACGTGGATAAATTCACCATTGACACCACTGATTTTGATGGAGCGATAGCCGGGGAATGGAGTTTAAGCGTAGATTCAGGTGATTTAGTGCTGAATTATACAGCTTTTCCTGATCCTATGGTTTGGTTCCCTTTCACAGGCAGTACCGTAGCGCCATCTAATGTTGTCGCCCATATTTCGGTCACGGATATGGACCTCTCCGCAGGCAGTGTGGGCCATGGCTCGTTTAACTCGGGCGACTGGACAGGAGATAGCGGTGTGCCGTATGCACAAGGTTCATCGGGATGGGATGCGTTAGATCAAGCTTCCGCCAAGTATTTTGATTTTACCATCAGCGCGGACGCGGATAAAATATTTTCTATTGAGCGAATTCAAATTCTATGGCGAAGGACAGGTGCAGGCCCGACCGATGTGGGTATTCGCATTAACAGCACATCGGAAGTATCCAAAGCGCTTGCGGCCGATACGACGGTATCGGAGGATTTTACAGTCACAGACTTTGATGCCATGACCAACGCTTTTATCCAAATAGACGGATGGGGCGGCGGCGGCGGTGATTTCCGGATTGACGATATTATCGTGTCTGGTTTTGTGCAGGATGGACCGGTGATTACCGTTACGGGTTCGTTAACTGATTTTGGTTTGGTGGGTGTAGGCGATACATCCGCGGAGCAATCCTATACTGTATCGGGCGTTCGGTTGCGCGACAATTTGGTTGTCACCGCGCCTACCGGTTTTGAAGTATCCACGACAAGCGGTTCGGGTTTTGGGGCGTCCGTGAGTTTATCGCCGTCATCGGGCACGGTTGGCGCGACAACCATTTATGTTCGATTTGCGCCGGGTACGACAGGCGCGTTTAGTGATGACATCAGCCATACCAGCGACTTGGCAATAACCAAAACACAAGCAGTGGAAGGCGATGGCATAGCGGCTGCCCCCACAACGCAGGCGACAGACATCACATTTGACAATGTAGAGAAAGATGCTTTCGACATCTTGTGGACCGATGGAAACGGGGCCAATCGTATTGTGGTCATGCGCGAAGGCTCGGCCGTAACGTTATTACCGGATAACGGACAGGAATATGCGGGCATACATGCCGATTTCAGCGTCGCGACCGATCAAGGTAGCGGTAACAAAGTGGTGTATTCGGGAAGCGGAAGTTCCGTCTCGATCACGGGATTGTCAACCAATACAACATACCACGCACGTGTCTATGAATTTAATGGATCAGGTTCCACCGCGCATTATTTCACGAATACAGCCACCGGCAATCCTGCATCACAAACCACACTGGATAACGAACCAGGCATAGGAATCGCCGCGAGTATAAGCGCTACAACGGTCATGGGAACCGATCCTTCTGCGGGCGCGTTTGTGGTGACCAATGTAGGGGGATCCACTTTGTCGTATGATGTGACGACCAATGTGAGTTGGATTTCCTCGGTCACACCGAACTCTGGTTCAGGCTTGGACAACAGCGATACGCAATCACACACAGTGAACTACGATGTAACGGGTCTTACTCCAAATACCTATAACGGGACGATAACGATTACCAGCACTGGCGCGGGACAAAATGCTGCAACCAACAGTCCGCAGGATTTGGATGTGACTCTTACGGTGACATCTATTCCTGATCCGACAGGACAAAGCGCCACCGCCGATGGTCATGAGTTGGTTCGACTTGCATGGACCAAAAACGCATCGTACGACGTCATGATTCTGCATCGCGCAACCAATGCGCCCGCGGCTCCGACGCAAAACACAAGTTACAATGCGGGCGATACGATCGGTTCCGACGGAACCCGCGTTATCTACAAAGGTAGCGATGCTGCGTTGGAGCATGTTGTGGATGCGGATCAAACGCATCATTATGCCTTTTATTCGGTGAATAACGATTACTATTCCGATGGTGTGACGGATAATGACGATACCCCTGCTTTCCTTGACGACGAAATAGTAGATGGCATCTGGTATACCAATGGCGTTGCCGTGTCCGGCTTAAGCGGGGGACAAGGATGGACCAATGCGTGGTCAACCTCTGGAAGCGGAACGTGGACGGTGTTGACCAACTATTCGTCTACAACCGGCGATGTTCCCATGATGCCTGCTATGTCCGGCTACCCGGACACTACCGGCAATCGTCTACAAGTTACGGGGTTGGGCGCGAATCAGGAAGCGTACATATTCCGGGGTATTGAAGGCATTTCAACAGGGTCGGTGTACGTCGCTGCGCTGGTGGCCTTTCGATACGATCAAGGCGCAGGCGGCAATGATCGTTTTGTGGGTATAAGTCTCTATGATGGGAATACCGAGGAAGCATTCATTGGTCGCGCGGGTGGGAATAATGTGCTGGCCATAGACAGCACCGGCAGCGCCAAGTCCGAAGGATCGTATGTGGTAAGTGGCACAGAATTCTCGGGCAGCGCCCGCACGGGCAATGTCCACCTCGTTATCGCGAAATACGATTTCGATGCCAACCGTATGTATGCCCATGCCTATTTCCGGACCTCTACAGTTCCTTCGATCGAACCAGACTGGGCGATTACAAACACGCCGAGCCCGGCATTTTCAAGCATAGACCGTATTCGTTTGGGTGGCGGAGGATTCAGCGGCGCAAGTTTGGACAAAATGTGGTTTGACGAAATTCGCGTAGCAACTTCATGGGGTGGGTTGCTTAATATTACGGGGCCGGTGTTGGATGTGAATCCGGATGTCTTGACGTTTAATGTGAATATTACAGACGATCCGGGTGACCAAACGTTTACTATTGAAAACATCAATGCCAGCGCCATGCCGTATACAAATGTCATTACATATGGTGCGGGAGCCTCTGGATGGTTAACGGTCTTGCCCGTATCTTCATCGTTGAGCGCATTTGAAAGTCAGATAACCACGGCTTCCGTAACATCTGCTTCCTTGCCCCGAGGCACCTACGTGGCAACCAATACTGTCTTTGCAGGGGAAGCGGGAACTAATGAAGTGGTGGTTACACTGAACGTGACAGGTACAGTTTTTGGCGTCACATACGATACCTTTGATTACACCGCGACCGATGTGTTGGAAAGCAAGAATGGGGGCGGTGGATGGACCGGATCATGGCAGCGCAATGCCTCATCGCCCGAAGTGTTTATTGACAGCTCATCTATTGCTGCCTTTGACAATTATTGCAATGATGGCGGCAACAAAGCGCAGATCAATTCATGGCAAGCGGGCGCGGGTGGCTTCCGTGAAGCGTACCGCGATTTCTCCGCCATAACGTCCGGTGTGGTCTATTTCTCCAGTAAAATCAACATGGGTAGTTCAGGCGTAAATCGCGAAGCGGGATTCCGCTTGATGGACGGGGCCACGGAAAAAATTAGTGTAGGAAAGACGGTGGCAGGAGATAGCACAGGATACTTAAGTGTACTTTATCCCAACAATAATGATTATGTCTCGACGAGCTGGCAATTATTCGCATCAACCGATTATCTGCTTGTTGCGCGTTACGATTTCGAAACGCGTCAGTTGCGCGTAAAAGGCTATTCCACATCATCCATGCCCGGAACGTCCGAACCGGCTTCATGGGATGTGGATGTCAACGTGGATGCGGGCACTATTTCATCCTTGAGCCGTTTCTCGCTGTATATTCGAAACGGCTTGGCGACCGATGGGATCGGCAATAGCACGGAAAATCCGGGCGTAGTGATCTGGGACGATATCCGGGTCGCCCGTTCATGGGCGGACTTAATGTGCGGCGTTGATTTCGCGCAGACCTACCCCGTTGTGACGAATGCGATTTTCAGTGCGACAGTCAGCAACGAGATATCGGATGGTGATTTGCTGTCGAGTAATTTCCCGGTAACCCTGTATTTTGAAGACACGTTTGGGTTAAATAGTACGTCTTCCACACACCCGTTCTTTATTCCTGATTTTGATATTGCCAACGACGACGGTAATATCGTGGCGGAAAACATCGCTTTTACCGATTTCGGCTATGAAAGCGCTGGTACGGTGTTACGCGCAAGCAACACGATGCTCAGCGCCATAAATCAGGATAATATCAAGCTCGGTTCACACACCGTGCGGTGGAGTGCGATTACGTCAAACGAAGCGTATCGTTTGGATAACTCCCGGTTTGAAGACGGTACACAAATTCAATTTGATGTTGTGGATGACGACGTCGGTAGCCCGGTCGCCACGCTTTTATATGTGGGAACCAATTACAGTCCTGGGTTAACCAATGAATTTGTAACGGACGGTGATTTGGCTGCCGGGGGCGTGATTGATTTGGCGGTGCGATGGGATGATCCGTCCGGCGTCTGGCATGCCACGAACGGATTTGAGAACATTGGCTCACCCGATGGCAATGTGCAGCCCAATTGGGATTTATTGAGCCCGAGCGACACGGATTTGGGTTTTAATGAACCTTTCACCAATTTTGTGGGCTATAGTGGTTCGACTTCCATTACTGCGGTGCATCATCGCATTAACGCGGTGCCTTTCGGCGACATTGAATTAGGCGATTGGAGTCTGACAGTTAGCGCGCAGGACAACGATGCAGATCGCGGGTCATGGACTTCTGGAGAGGGTTCCGGTGATCATGAGGTACAGGTATCGGATGACCGGGCGATCACCACCAATCAGCCCTTAATATTCAGCGTAATTGATGATGACACCAACATGCCTGTTGTGGTGGATATTTGGTCGGTATCCAATCTGGTACAAGTCCTTCGTCCGCTGCATGTGACGGTAGGGGATGATAGCAAGTTCCTGTCTGGTGATACCACCAATCGTCTTTACAGGGTGACGGACGGAGAGCTGGCTTCCCTTTCGTCATCTAATCCTTTCCGTCTAAGTTTTGGCCTTGAAGATTTCAGCGGCATTGCGCGCACCGGATATGATAGCAATATGACCATATCTATAGGCACTGTGGTTGTAAGCAATAATGTGGATTTCAGTGAAGACGAAAGCACGCCAGCGCCTGCAGAGGGGATATCTACAAACGTATGGCGGTTTGAAAGCTTTACCTACGATGATATCGGGGATTTGTTTACGGCAGGCTCGAATCTTGTCTCCGTGACCGCGCCGGATGCCGATGACGATCGGGACAGCGATCAGACAACTTTGTTTAATCAACGCTTCGGCTTTCTGCAAGTACGGGATGATGACACCAATGGACCGGTTATGTTGACGCTGGAAGTTGACGACGGTGCAGTGGGTGATGTCGTTTTGGAAACCAGTTTTGAAGATAGTGACGGGTGGTCAGATCAGACGCTGGGCAGTACCCCTTGGGTGTTGGATGATGGTATATATGGAGATTGGAATGGTGGCGGGAATGGCTCACAAGGCACTTTCCGCAGCACCGCATTCGGCTCTGGCGATCGCGCGCGAACGGGGGAGGCCTATCTAGGCATTAACGCCGCGGATTTTGCGATAGAATTCCCGCCCGTGGATGAACCGGGTATTGTTGGGGTGTGGGCACGTTTAAGCAGTGGAACGGGTCCTCGTTACTTGCAACTCGAAAAAAGAGAAAATGATGAGTGGATCGTCGTGGGAAGCAATGCCGTGGTCAGCACTGCATTTGCACAATTCACATGGACGGTGAATGAAATCCAGAATGATGTAACGTTACGCGTCGCGCGCGTGGGTTCCTCGGATCAATCCATTTATATGGATGATTTCACGATTACGGGCGCCCGGACGGTATGGTTAAATACAAATTCCGTGGATGTAAGCTATCCCGATGCATCGGATGAATCATCCATCTATCAGTATCGCCGCACAGCCGCAAGCAATACGGCGACACCTCCTACCGGCATGACCGATGGCGACGAGGTGCCAGGCGCGGCTACCAACTTCACGTGGGATGTATCCACCGTGCAAGGCGTGTTAACGGGGTATGTATTCGCGGTGGATAACGATAATGATCGCCCCGATGATCGTCTGATGGGGAATCCAAAGGCGTTTGTGGTGCGTATAGATCGTACGCCTCCCATTGCCGTTACCAATATTTTTGCGGATGAAGGACCTGATCCATCGTCGGAAATTGAAGTATCGTGGAATGCGTTGGATGACGGCGGTGGAGCCGATATCAATGGTGTATATAATGAATTATCACCTTGGCAAAGCTATTTGATTTTCTATACCGAAGAAGATCGCGATGCCAATACCAACGATGCGTTTATCTCGGTGGAAAGTGGTCCGTCTACACTGGGTGATATTGCGGAAACATCCGCGACAGTATCAAACTTTGTATTCGGCACCACGTATCGTATCGCGGTGGCGGGATTAGACGCAGCAAACAACATGGGGCCGATTTCAACGTCGGTTGTTGTGGCGTTGTCGGGATTTAATATCACGCAAGGTGTGGCGCGCGCAACCAGCGAGGCGGAAATATTCTGGAATGCCGCGCCAGACCGGGAATATGACTTGCTGTATGTGGATAGTACGTCATTCACGCCTTCGTTGTCGAACGACTGGACATTGCTTGCAAGCGGGGAAACCAATGCGTTAAGCGACACCAATCCCATATCACAAGGGACATTGCGTTTTTATCGGGCAGCGCCTAAAAACCGATGGACGCTGGATAAATCCCCGCGCGTGGCCACGGAAGAAGTGTATGTTGCCGCTGATATTAAACTGTACGAAGGGCGCAATTGGATCGCGTTGCCGGGTGTGCCGGATGATCCGTCCGTCAAAAACGTGCTGGGAACACATCTCCCCGCCGATACAAGCGCGGCAGGCAATACTACACGTGTGCATTGGTATGAACGCGACGAGCACCCCATAACGACAACCAATACGGTATGGCTTGATGCAAACGCCGGTAACCCTGTATGGAGAACCGATCCCGGTAATAATGTGGCCGATACGATGACGCTACCTTTGGATCAAGCTTTTATTCTTGTGATGCCAAGTGGAGAAACAAATCAATTCCGATTTGTCGGTCGCTTGCCTGTGGATCCGCAAACGAATGTCCTGGCTACGGGAACAGGAGGTATTGGTGCGCTGGGTAGTTTAAGTCTTGTCAGCATGCGCGTGCCTTACCCGATGCATCCGTCCGAAATGGACTTGAACGGTGTCATGACTGCGGGTATATCCATGATTCATGCCGATCAAATATGGAAATACAATAATGAGGGCCAAGTGGCAGGCATGCCTGTGTGGCGTCGAACCGATAATACGTGGATGATTGGAGTATCGCCACTGCCCGAAAGTAACAAGTACTTTGGACCAACCGATGGAATCGTCATTCGCAAACGCGGGGGCTCTCAATCCAGTCATGTTGCCTGGACCAATGCCATCCCATATCCAAGCCCGACTCGATTTATTTCACCATAATGACCGGGAGCGATGCCCATGATCCCTTTTCGTACGGGCATGGATGTCTTGCTCCGCAATCCGTCCGCATTAGAAGGATTTAAACGGATTGGGCTTGTGGCGCACCCTGCCAGTATCAATGGTATGGGAATTCCTTCGCATATTCTCTTGAGAGATGCTCTTGGAGAACGCTTGCAGTGTCTTTTCGGTCCGGAACATGGATTTTATGGCGTGGCCCCTGCAGGTGAATCCGTAGGCCATGGTGAACATCCCGAATGGCGTATACCCATTTTTTCACTTTACGGCGATACAACGTTATCGCTTGCTGAAAAATTATCGGAGTTGGATGCCATCATTTTCGATCTACAAGACCTTAGTGTTCGTTGTTACACGTATGTATCCACGCTCAGCCAACTTATGCAAGCATCGCATCAGGTCGGGATTACGTTGTACGTAACGGATCGTCCCACGCCGATGATGCGCAAAGTGGACGGTCCTATGCGTGACGGGCAGGTCGAATCGTTTGTCGCGGCTATCCCGGCGCCCTTGGTATATGGCATGTCACCGGGCGAAACAGCATTATGGTTAAAATCCTTTATGGCTCCGGACATGAAGCTGCGTGTGATTCCCTGTGAAGGGTATGATCGAAGCCATACGTCGGATGCGGAGGTATGGAAAACATGGATACCTCCGTCACCCGCTATCCGGTCTTTAGCGAGTGCCTACTGTTATCCTGTCACGGTATTCACCGAGGCTTTTCCCTTTCTTTTTTGCGGCCGTCACTCAGCCCGGGCCTTTACGGTTCTGGGTTCCGAAGCTATGGACTCCGTTGGGTTCATGGGCCTCATGAGCAAATATACGTTGCCCGGCTTGCATCTGTCGCCCTGGCGCGAAGAAGGGACGAATCCTATGTGTGGCATTCAAGTACACATACAGGATGCAAGGGCTATGCGCCCCGTGCAAACCGCTATCGCGTTGCTGTTGGCTCTTCAAGAAATGATGGGGGAAACGTCGTTGTGGCATGAACCATCCACGCGCGCGCATTTCTTTGATCAGTTGATGGGTGGAGCCACCACACGGGAACAAATTATAGCCCGGATGCCCTTGGACGAAATAGTTCATTCGTGGAAAGAGCCCACCGAGGTTTTTATGCGCGCACGCGCACAGCACATGCTTTACGTATGAGCGTAGATGAATTTCTTGACATTCGGTTTCTGTGCATTAGGCTATCCCTGATTTTGTGGATTAAGGGCGTTTAGCTCAGTGGAAGAGCGCTACCTTCACACGGTAGATGTCGCAGGTTCAAATCCTGCAACGCCCACCACCATAAATAAAATGTGCTCATGCCAAAGCAATCCCAAAAAATGAACGATTCCGTTAGCGCCGGCGCTGATTTCTGGGCAAGGCCGCAGACCGGTAATTATCTGACTATTCTGGCGGCCGCAGCGCTTCAATTTAACATTATATTGCTTCCTTTGGTAGGGCCCGCCGGGGTAAACGCACCGCACGCCACAAAAAATTTTATAGCGTTTTTGGCGGCGTTATCATTCACCACACTCATTAGCGCTTTGGCGCTTTATTCTAAATTAAGACGCAAGGCTCTGGACCAAAGTCCTATGCCCAAAGTATCGGTAGCGCAGTGCGCCGTCTGTCTTTTCCTCTTTTATGCCCTGTTCCAGGGGCTGTTCCACATTTAACTCCATTTGGCATTGTCATAAACTTACATTTTGATAAGGTTAGACCGTGTTTGTGTAGATTCTTCAAGAGGATTGGTCCCATATGAAATATGCATCTAAACTTGTTATGGCGTCGTTGCTCATGGTAGTCGCTGGCGTAAATTCCAGTCACGCCCAAATACCGGAAGTTAGTTTATTCGATGAAGCGCCCTACACGTTAACGCTAGGGGCAAGCTACATGAAACTCGAAGGGGATCAGGTTGTCGAAAACGGTCCTATGCTGTCTCTGCGCATCGGCTATAATCTCAACGCCAAATGGGTTGTCGAGGGCGGTTTGGACATCGCGCCTCAGTTGGATGCTCGCGAATTTGATGAAAATACCACACGACGCACCTTGGATGACGACATATGGGTCGTTCGCCTGGGTCCCGATATTCTTTACCATTTCCGTAATACCGAAAATCTGCGCGTTGATCCTTATGTGTCCGCGGGGCTGGGTTTGTTCATTGCCGAAGATGATCTAGTGGAAAACAGTGTTGAGCCTTATGCATCGGTGGGTGGCGGTTTATTCTATCATTTTGATGACGCTTTTTCTGTCCGGGGCGATATCCGGTTTGCTGTGGTAAGCACAAAGCTTGAATTTAATATACTGGGCATGATTGCCGGTACCTACCGCTTCGGTACAGATCCTAAACCGGAATACCGTTTAGCCGGGGGTGGCGAGGTGGACAGCGATGGTGACGGGCTCCCCGACTGGAAAGAATTGGAAATCGGCACCGATCCCTTCAATCCAGATACCGACGGAGACGGGCTAAACGATGGCGAGGAAGTGAACGAATATGTTACCGATCCGCTTAATCCAGATACCGATTATGATGGATTGAAAGACGGAGAGGAAGTACGTGTGTATAGCACGGATCCCCTAGATCCCGACACCGACGATGGCGGCGTGACCGATGGCCATGAAGTGCTTGAAGACGATACGGACCCGCTCAATGGGAAAGATGATCTTCAATTGTTTACGCTGAACATCGAATTTGATTACGATAAAGCTATTTTGCGTCCACAGTATTTCGATGACCTGGATGTCGTCGTGAAAGTCCTGCAGCGGGATCCAGGCGCCACCGCGCGTATTGAAGGACACGCTGATCGCCGTCCCCGATCACAGCAAAAATACAACATTCGTTTGTCACAGCGCCGCGCCGCGGCGGTGCTGGATTATATTGCCGATGTCGGTGGCATTGATCGGTCGCGCTTGACGTCTGAAGGCTATGGCTTTGACCGGCCCATCGCGCCCAATGACACGGAAGAAAATATGCAGCGAAACCGTCGGACGGAAATTTATATTCGCCCAAGCGAAAGTAGCGCGGAATAATCAGACGGGACGAAGAAATATTTTAGAAGCCGCTTTTCCGCCTAATGCGACGGAGGAGCGGTTTTCAATTTTCAGGACAATGGAATCGGCATGGTTATCTTGAATGGACACATTAACATGCGTTCCTGGCTTCAGCCCTTTTTTCTCGGCAAACTGTAAAAAAGCGCCATCTTGATCAGACACGCGGGCAATTTCCGCGTGAAGCCCGTCTGTAGCCTGCGCCAGATTGATTAATTGCTCGGTTCCAACTTGTCCTTGTGCATCCGGAATAGGATCTCCGTGCGGGTCAAATTGTGGATTGCCCAATAACGAATCCATTCGTTCGAGCACTTTGTCGGAAACAACATGTTCTAAATGTTCGGCTTCCTCGTGCACTTCCGACCAATTTAAACCCAGAATGCGAACCAAAAACAGTTCGAGAATTCGATGACGTCGCAAGACATGCAACGCGAGCTGCTCTCCGCCACGGGTTAAGCGAATACCGCTTCGCGGTTCGTACAAAACCAAGCCCGAATCCGCCAACGCTTTTACCATGGAGGTGGCTGTGCCGGGCGCCACGCCCATAATAGCCGCGAGCACGCCCATAGGCAGCAAGTCATTTTGTTTCGGCTGCTGAGCGATATAAATTTGCTTTATATAATTTTCGACTGTGCTTGTAGGCATAATGATATAGCCATCATTTTTTTTGCTTACGGCATTTGGGACATGTGCCACTCATGGTTATTTCATGCCCGCGCACAACATATCCACCCGGAATTACAGTTCCCGAAGGAAGCGATACAGGACAATGATCAATGTCAAAAACTTTTCCGCACTCGTGGCATTGAAAATGATGATGGTGACCCAGAGAAGCGCTTTCGTAACGGGTTTCCCCCGAGGGTAGAACCACGGAACGGATCATGTGAGATTCCAGTAATAATTTTACTGTGCGGTACACCGTCGCGATGCCTATGCGCGAAGGGGTTTTGAGAACTTCAGCATGAATTTCATTTACCGTCAAAGGTCCGTCCGATTCAGATATCACTTTATGCACCGCCGCGCGTTGCTGCGTTTGGCGTTGTCCGGGTAACACTTGTTTTTTAAGCACCTTTTTCATAGGATAACACGAATATCGAATCTCATTATCAATAACATAAAAAATTTAATCCTCAGGGTCAATCTTGTAGAAAGGAAAGTCTATGTCGTCGTGGTGCGCATTATTTGATTGGGATGGCGTGATTATTGATTCTTCGGCTCTTCATCAAAAAAGCTGGGAACGTCTAGCGGCGAAAGAAAATCGAACGCTGCCCGAAGGTTATTTCAAGAAAGCGTTTGGAATGAAAAATGACCGCATCATTCCGGAAATTCTGGGTTGGGCTAAAGAATCGGATGTCGTGGCCATGCTTGCTAAACAAAAAGAGGAAAACTATCGTCAATTGATTGTGGAAGAAGGCATTCATGCATTGCCGGGCGTGGAATGGTTTTTGAACGCTCTACAGGCAGCGGGGATTCCCGCCATCCTGGCGTCGTCATCGTCCCGCCTTAATATTGAAAGCGCTATAGATCGAATTGGATTGCGTCCATATTTTCAGGATATTGTTTCGGGCGATCAAGTACCGCATGGCAAACCCGATCCCGGCATCTTTCTTCTGGCATGTCGCACCCTTGGTTACCCTGCGCATAAAGCGATTGTATTTGAAGATGCTCTTGTAGGTATTGAAGCAGCCAGAGCCGCGGAAATGAAAGTGGTAGGCGTTACCACGACACATCCGCGTGAAAAATTGCGGCATGCGGATTGGGTGGTGGACCGGTTGGACGAATTATCGCTCGATCATCTAAATGCTTGGTTCGCGGATATGGAGTTTGCAGGCTGAAGCTATGTGTGGACGTTTTGTTCAATCATATGAATTGAACAGTCTTGAAGAGCGATTCAAGGCGATCGTACAACGTCAAGCCGCCATGAAAGCGCGCTATAACGTTGCCCCGGGCCAGGCCGCCGCTGTTATCCTGGAGGGGCCTAAAGGTCCATGCCTTGATTTTTTCCAGTGGGGATTGGTTCCTTCCTGGGCATCGGATCCCCGCATTGGATATAAAATGATCAATGCGCGGGAAGAAACGGTGTGGGATAAAGCCTCGTATCGCAATGCGATTCGTTACCGTCGCTGCATCGTGCCTGTGAATGGCTTTTACGAATGGTTACCGCTAAAGAATAAACACAAGCAAGCCGTGTATTTTCAGCATAAAGATGGGCGACTTGCCGGCTTAGCGGGATTGTGGGAAGTCCGCGCTGATCGTGAAGGGGGAGAGTTATTCACGTTTTGCATTGTAACCACTTCGGCTACTCCCTGGATGCGACGTTTTCATACGCGTATGCCTGTTCTGCTTTCAGATGACGCGATTCCCGATTGGCTTAATCATACCTTGTATCGTCCTGATGATCTCCATCCTTTGTTAGCATCTTCGCGTAAAATTGCTTTGCAGGCATACCCTGTGTCGTCGCGCGTCAACCGGGTTCTATACGATGATCCTGATTGCGTGGAACCTGTTGGCCCATCCTACCGGGATGATGAAAATCCCCTTAAAAGGGGCGCAGAATCCGCGGCACATCGCCAAATAGAATTTCCGATTTGAGGGTAATCATCGGTGCGGCGTCGTAGTTGTTTTCACGCGTAAATTGTATGCCGGGCGCAACTTCAATTAGTAGCCATGGACGATAAAACGGGCGTCGGTAGCGTAACGTAAATTCGTATTTATCCACTTGAAATGTTGGCCTTGTGTGCGCCTGAATATCCAAATCCGCCGCCAGGATGCGTTCGTATGCAAGTTGATGGAAAACGGTAAATCGTTGACGCAAATCCACGCCACGCGTTGTTTCCGACCATGTAGCGGAAGGGGTGGCGCGGAAAAAATGCACATCGTCAAGCACACGCTCGAAATCCAGTTGCGTGGTTTCCCCGAAGCCCCGGTCGGAAAACCAGAAAACCGTTTGTGTAAGTCGGATGATCCACGGATCGAACGTCATAACTCGACGGCCTCGGACACGCGCAAATGGCACGGGCCCTCCGCGCCAGCGCAATCCGCCGTCCAGACTGATGCGGCTGCGTTTGGTTTCTTTGGCGAGGTAACGGAGTCCGGTAAATAAGCTACGCTCATCTTCATTTTCTACATCGGTGATGCGCAAGTCATCTTTGATATCGCGCTCGCGGTCTGCGCTGTCGAAAATCAATTGCACCCGGTCTTCCAGATAAGGCAGAACCAACCGCCCTTTTAGACTCAATCTCAGCACGGGCGATTCATCCAGGATATAACGTGTAAGAACATTCACTTGCACGATGGATTCATTGTTTTCTTCAACTACGCGTTCTTCGGCAAATAAATAATCCAGACGATTGGCCAGATTCAGCACCCGCCGGGATACGGCGTCATGAATATAATCCACTTCACTTACAGATGTGGGCTTATGATCTGTAATATATTCTCCGCCTTGCGCGTACAAAGGCGCTGTATGCACAGACAGAACATAAAGAAATAGGACCGTACGTATGATCCCCATTGCAGAGGGACGGTGGATTCCTTGATGAGCCGGCATGGTTGCGGTCCTTGTGCTAAAACGGGGGTTCAGCAGGTGGGGATGGATGCAATAAAATTTCACAGCCAAGCATCGTATCGTCATCGAACAAAAACCGTCCGGTAAAATAAGTGCCTTGAATCATGAGTGGAAACCATAACCGGTCATCGGCCCACATGCGATGATAAGGAATGTTCTCCAGTGAGGTCCATAGCGGAATGGCTTCGTCTGTTTCCTGTGGTTGCCCTTCGCAATGATCCGCCCGGAAAACAAGACCATGAATGGCGTGGCCATTTGTAAACTGGAAAAGAAGTTCGCCGCAATGTCTTACACCTGTAGGCATCACGCATACTTCTTCCTGTATTTCTCGCACAGCGCAGGAATACGCGTTTTCTCCGGGATCAAGTCGCCCGCCTGGACCATTGATTTTTCCCGCGCCCAATCCTCTTTTCTTATGAATTAACAGGACCTGATTGTCTTTGATCACAAAAAGAAGAGTAGCCCGCTCGACAGGTTCCCATTGTTCCCAATTAATGTCTGTGTATCGCATAATGCCTTCCCCGTCCGCTGCTATGCATCATAGCCCAGAATCGGGGATAGCCATTTTTCCATGACCGCTAGGTCCATATTTTTACGTTGGGCATAATCCTCGACCTGGTCGCGGTTAATTTTCCCAATCCCGAAATACGCCGATTCCGGATGCGAAAAATAATAACCGCTTACAGCCGCCGTAGGGAACATGGCAAAATGTTCCGTGAGTTGCAACCCTGTTTCGTTGGTTGCATCCAGAAGGTCAAACAGCAGTCCTTTTTCGGTATGATCCGGACAAGCCGGATAGCCGGGGGCCGGGCGAATGCCGCGATAGGCCTCTTTAATCAAGGCTTCATTGCCCAGGCTTTCATCCCGCGCATAACCCCAGTATTCTTTGCGGACGCGTTCGTGCAAATGCTCCGTGAAGGCTTCGGCTAAACGATCAGCCAGCGCTTTGAACATAATGCTGTTATAGTCATCGTGTTCCGCTTCAAAACGCGCGATAGCTTCATCGGTTCCAAATCCCGCGGTCACGGCAAATCCACCCGCATAATCGGGAACGCCTGTATCGCGTGGCGCCACAAAATCGGCCAGACACATATTGGGGCGGCCAGGGGGTTTGATCATTTGCTGGCGTAAACAGTGAATACGCGACAATTCCTCTGTACGTGATTCATCTTTGAAAATAATGATGTCATCCCCGTCGCTGTTGGCCGGATATAATCCAAAAACCGCGCGGGCTTGGAGCATGTTTTCATCTACAATTCGCTGAAGCAGCTTTTGTGCATCTTCAAACAAACGCGTAGCTTCTTTGCCAGTGACTTTGTCCGATAAAATATCCGGATAGATCCCTTTCATTTCCCACGCAATAAAAAATGGGGTCCAATCAATATATGGAATAATATTTTCCAAAGGATAATTTTTCAGCGTGTGGCGACCAGGATGGCGCGGCACAGGAGGCGTGTACTGGGTCCAATCCGTGGGGTATTTATGTTTGCGGGCTTCTTCGATGGAATGCCAACTCATCCGTTGCTGTTTGCCTTTATGCTGTTCACGAATGGTCTCGTATTCCGTCTCGATGGTTTCTAAATAGGGCGTACACGTTGTGTCCCCCAGCAATTGACCCACAACGCCAACCGCGCGGGAAGCATCGGTTACATGAATTACGCCGTGCGCATAATGTGGCGAAATTTTTATGGCTGTATGCACTTTGGATGTAGTGGCGCCCCCAATCAAAAGAGGAATGGAAAATTTTTCGCGTGTCATTTCCTTCGCAACATGCGCCATTTCGTCCAGCGATGGCGTGATTAAGCCGCTTAACCCGATCACATCACATTTCTGCGCCTTGGCTTCTTCAAGAATTTTGGCGCAAGGAACCATGACGCCTAAATCAATGACGTCATAATTGTTACAGCGCAAAACCACAGCCACAATGTTTTTACCAATGTCGTGCACGTCTCCTTTGACGGTAGCCATTAAAATACGTCCATTGCTTCGGGTATCATCGGCCGCGGCTTTTTCCTCTTCGATAAAAGGAATCAGATACGCCACGGCTTTTTTCATGACACGCGCGCTTTTAACGACTTGCGGGAGAAACATTTTTCCCGCTCCGAACAAATCACCGACTACTTTCATGCCATCCATTAAGGGGCCTTCTATAACTTGGATTGGGCGATCAAACTGTTGCCGGGCTTCTTCGGTGTCGGGTTCTACATAATCGGCAATGCCGTGGATCAAAGCGTGCGCCAGTCGTTCATGTACATTTTTTTCACGCCATGCCTGATCGGCGACTTCTCGTTTGGTGCTTCCGGCATAGCGATCGGCGATCGCCAGCAGCCGCTCGGTGGCATCGGGCCGTTTATTTAAAACAATATCTTCCACGTGTTCCCGGAGTTCGTCGGGTAAATCTTCATAGACCGCCAACTGACCTGCGTTGACAATGCCCATGCTTAAGCCATTCCGAATGGCATGATATAGAAACACAGAGTGGATTGCTTCGCGGACCGGGTTATTGCCCCGGAAAGAAAAAGATACATTGCTTACGCCGCCTGATACATGGGCATGCGGCAGGGTATCCCGGATGATTTTGCACGCTTCGATAAAATCAACGGCATAATTGTTGTGTTCGTCAATGCCGGTGGCGATCGCAAAAATGTTGGGATCGAAAATGATGTCTTGCGGCGGGAATCCGATTTCTTCGGTCAAAATCCGGTAGGCACGCGCGCAAATTTCAATTTTACGATCGCGGGTATCGGCTTGCCCTTTTTCATCGAACGCCATGACGATAACCGCCGCGCCATAACGGCGTACGGCTTTGGCTTGTTCCCGGAAAGCATCTTCGCCTTCTTTCATGCTGATTGAATTGACGATGCATTTGCCCTGAACACATTTCAGGCCTGCTTCAATGACTTCCCATTTGGATGAATCAATCATAATTGGCACACGGGATATGGCCGGTTCGGATGCAATTAAATTGAGAAAATGGGTCATGACTTCTTTGGAATCCAGCAACCCTTCATCCATATTTACGTCAATAATCTGCGCGCCGTTTTCCACTTGATCGCGGGCAACATCCAGCGCTTCTTCGTACGCGCCCGATTTGATTAATCGCGCGAATTTAATGGAACCGGTCACATTTGTGCGTTCGCCGATATTGACGAAATTACTGTCCGGTCGAACGGTGAAAGGCTCCAACCCGCTTAGATGCAGCAAGGGCGGCAAGTCGGGAAGGGGACGGGGCTGGCAATCGGCCACGGCCTCCGCGATAGCGCGTATGTGTGCGGGCGTGGATCCACAACAACCTCCTACGATGTTTAGAAAACCGCTTTGGGCAAACTCGCGCAAAACCTCCGCCATATCGTCCGGAGTGTCGTCGTACCCCCCGAATTCATTAGGCAAGCCGGCATTGGGGTGTAAGCTAATGTGACACGATGCAACCTGGGATAATTCTTCCACATAAGGGCGCAACTGCTTAGCGCCCAACGCACAGTTTAAGCCCACGCTTAGCGGGTTCACGTGCGAAATAGAATGCCAAAATGCTTCGGGGGTTTGCCCGGTCAGCGTGCGTCCGCTGGCATCGGTAATGGTGCCGCTGATCATGATGGGCAGAGCAATGTTTTGCTTCTCGAAAAATGTCTGGATCGCAAAAAGAGCGGCTTTGCAATTTAACGTATCAAAGACGGTTTCCACCAGAAGCGCATCCGCGCCGCCGTCCACCAATCCGCGAATCGCTTCTGTGTAGGACGTCACAAGCTCATCGAATGTAACATTGCGAAACTCCGGGCGGTTTACATCGGGGGAAATGGAGGCGGTACGGTTGGTCGGACCAAGCACGCCAGCCACAAACCGGGGTTTGCGCGGGTTTTGCGTCGTTGCTTCCCGAGCTGCTTCCTTGGCTAATGTTGCGGCCTGATGATTTAATTCGTATACCAGATGTTCCATCTGATAGTCGGCCATGGCAATTGACGTTGAATTAAAGGAATTGGTTTCAAGAATATCCGCTCCGGCATCCAGATAAGCCTTATGAATGGCCCGAATGACATCAGGCTGGGTAAGCGCCAGAAGATCGTTGTTCCCTTTCAAATCGCAGGGATGATCTTTGAAACGCTCGCCTCTATAATCGGCTTCCTCAAAGCCATACGTCTGGATCATGGTGCCCATCGCACCATCCAGAATGAGGATGCGCTTGGTTAATAATTCTCTGATTGTTGGATGTTTCTCTGTCATAATTTTGGATCTATCACATGGATACTTCTTCTGATTAATTCATATATTACTTTATCCGGTGAAGCGGATAAAGGCAAGTCTCGAATATTTTTCGATGATTGGAATTGATTTGGCCTTCATGCTACGGTTCTTGGAAAGTTGAATTTTGATAATGGGCTTTCTATATGATTAAAGACTGGATTGTAGTATCGGGCGCGCGCGAGCACAATTTAAAGGATGTGTCCGTACGTATTCCCCGTAATAAATTGACGGTAATTACCGGGCTTAGTGGATCGGGGAAGTCTTCGCTGGCGTTCGATACGTTATATGCGGAGGGTCAACGCAAATATGTTGAGAGTTTATCGGCTTACGCGCGCCAGTTTCTTGATCAAATGCAAAAGCCGGATGTGGATCACATTGAGGGGTTGTCCCCGGCTATTTCTATTGAACAGCGTACCGCCGGCGCCAATCCCCGGTCCATTGTGGCGACAACCACGGAAATTCACGATTACTTGCGTTTGCTGTATGCGAGCATAGGCAAACCGCACTGTCCCCAATGTGGACAGCCTATCACGCGGCAAAGCGCCGAAGAAATTGTAGATCAACTCATGGCATTGCCCGCGGGAACGCGATTTATGGCTTTAGCGCCTATGGTTAGTGGACGTAAAGGCGAGCATGACGAAGTCTTTGCGTCTATCCGGAAACAAGGCTTTGTGCGGGTGCGCGTGGACGGGACCATCGTGGAGCTCGATGAGACGCCGAAACTCGATAAAAAGAAAAAACATTCTATTGATGTGGTGGTGGATCGCTTGGTTGTTGATGCGTCCATTCGCCCTCGATTAACGGATTCCGTGGAAACGGCGTTAGGCGTTTCCGATGGCACGTTATTGGCGTTGACGGAAGTAAAAAAAGGCGAATGGCGCGAAAAACTGTATTCGGAAAAAAATGCATGCATTCCCTGCGGGTTAAGTTTCGAGACCTTGACGCCAAGGCATTTTTCATTCAACAGCCCTTACGGCGCGTGCCCTACATGTCATGGTTTAGGAACCATGCTGGTATTTGACGAGGATTTGGTTGTTCCCGATAAAACGTTGTCTTTGGAAAGTGGCGCTATTCAAGCCTGGAGACGGGGCGGACGCCGGTTGCTTATTTATTACAAAGGACTTCTTCGCGCTGTTGCTAAACATTATGGCGTGGATATTAACACGCCTTATGAAAAATTGCCCGCGTCGTTCCGTGAAATCCTATTGCATGGTTCCGGGGATGAAGAAATCCAATTGGGTTTCTGGCGCGGGGGAGGGTATCATAAATACGAAAAGGCGTTTGAAGGTGTTTTCCCGAATCTGCAACGCCGTATCGAAGAAACCGACAGTGAATATACGCGTCAGCGTTTGCAAAGCTATCAAAGCCGCCAAGCCTGTACGTCCTGCCACGGCGCGCGCTTAAAACCGGAAGCGCTTGCGGTGACTGTGGGAGGGGAATCCATTCTTTCGATAACCCGTATGTCAATCAAGAAAGCCTTGCTTTTTTTTGAAGAACTGGCGCTTTCACCGACAGAAACACAAATTGCGAAGGAAATACGAAAAGAAATTCAGCAACGTCTTTCTTTTCTAGTGAACGTGGGATTGGATTATCTTTCGCTCGACCGTGAAAGCGGAACGTTATCCGGTGGCGAAGCGCAGCGTATTCGGCTTGCAACCCAGATCGGGGCCGGACTGGTCGGTGTCATGTATGTGCTGGATGAGCCTAGTATCGGACTGCATCAACGCGACAATGAGAAGCTACTGATAACCCTGCAACGGTTGCGGGATATCGGCAATACTGTCGTGGTTGTCGAGCATGATGAACAAACCATTCGTGAAGCGGATTATGTAGTGGATCTTGGCCCGGGCGCGGGAGCGCACGGCGGCGAAATTGTATTTCAAGGGACTGGCAAAGATTTGTTAAAATGCAAAAAATCCCTGACGGCCAAATATATGAATCGCGAGCTTGTTATTGATGTTCCCGAAAAAAGGCATCGCGCGCGGTCCGGCGTGATTAAGATAGAAGGCGCTGCAGAAAATAATCTTAAGAGTGTAGATGTTTCTTTTCCCGTGGGTTTGTTGGTATGTGTGACCGGGGTCTCGGGCAGCGGCAAAAGCACGCTGGTGGATGATATTTTGCGTCGGGCGCTGTTCCGGCAATTTTATAAGTCAAAAGAACGTCCTGGCGCGCATAAACGCATAATGGGTATGGACAAGATTGACAAAGTGATTGTCATTGACCAGTCGCCGATTGGACGGACGCCGCGCAGCAATCCCGCCACGTACACCGGCACGTTTTCCTTGATACGGGATTTATTTGCGCAGCTTCCCGCATCAAAAGTGCGTGGATATGGACCGGGACGCTTTAGCTTTAATGTCAAAGGAGGCCGCTGCGAAACATGCAAAGGGGACGGCATTATCAAAATAGAAATGCATTTTCTGCCTGATGTGTATGTCACGTGCGAACAATGCAGGGGAAAACGCTATAACCGAGAAACATTGGATGTTCATTATCATGGCAAAAGCATTTCCGATGTATTAAACATGACCATTGACGAAGCCCTGCAATTTTTTAAAGCCATTCCGTCCATGGCCAGGAAATTAAAAACGCTTTCGGATGTGGGACTGGGCTATTTAACGTTGGGCCAGCCAGCCACTACGTTGTCGGGAGGAGAAGCTCAGCGCATGAAATTATCGGCGGAATTAAGCCGTAAAGATACAGGGCGAACGCTTTATTTGCTTGATGAACCCACCACCGGATTGCATTTTGCGGATATTCAGAAATTGTTGTCGGTTTTGCATCGCTTGCGTGACGCGGGCAATACCGTGATTGTGATTGAGCATAATCTGGATGTGATCAAGACAGCCGATCACATTATTGACATGGGGCCTGAAGGCGGGGAAGGAGGCGGAACGGTTGTGGCTTCTGGCACGCCGGAGGACATCGCCGCGTCGGAAGTTTCGCATACCGGACGATTTTTACGGGAGGTGTTGGGAGCGCCTACAGACCAAAAACGTGTCATTAGAAAAAAAGCCGTAACGAAAAAATAATGATCTACCGACCAACCAGATATACACGTTCTATCGCGCAAAGCATGGCGCGGTATGCGGCGCTTTATGTGGTGATATGCGCGACTGTGATGATGGTGGAACCGGCGACTGCCCAAACCCGGCGTGAGCGTGATGTGCAACGCACCATGACAGCCGCGCAAGCCGCGTACGAAGACGGATTGTGGGAATTGGCGGAGCGCTATTTCCTTCAAGCACTTTCGAAAACGCAATCCGACGCCGTACGTTCGGATGCCATTGAAGGTTTATTGCAAACGCGCTTTGAGCAAGGCAATTATACCGCGGCGCTGGATATGATCGAACAGCAACTAGCGCGCGGAGAGGGTGAAGAGCGTCGTCTTGACCTGGTACTATGGAAAGCGCGGGTTTTTTTTGCAACAGGTCAATATCAAGAAACCGTAGATGTGCTGCAGACGTTAGGAGACTCGGCGCGCGGTTCTACGCAAGAAGCCGCGTGGTTGCGATTGCTTGGGCAATCGTATGTGCAACTGGATGCCTACGACAAGGCATGGCCTTATCTACAGGAATTTGTGGAGCGGTTCAACGATCACGAGGATATACCCATGGCCATGCTGGAGTGGGCGGGGGCATCCATCGAATTGGACAGGCCCGAAGAAGCAGCCGGGATATTGTCCCGTTTAATCAGCGAGGTTCCTTCTTCCGACAGTGCGCAACAAGCCCGCTTCTGGCTTGTTCAAATCCACGTCCAACAACAGCAGGATTCGGAAGCCGTTCAAACGGCGCAGGAATTGATCGAGCTTGAGGAAGATCAATCGGATTTAGCGGCCAGCACGTGGTATCTATTAGGCGATAGATATAGTGAAAAAAATGATTATTCAGCGGCGGCTGACGCCTATAACCAAGGTACGGCGCGGGCAAAGACTGTAGCCAAAGCCAGTGAAGGATCGCTTTTACGCGCACAGTTGCATTTGCAACAGAACGAACATGAGCAAGCGCGCTCATTATTACGCGACATTATCGTGGCTATGCCCGGCCATGAAACATCGGCTACGGCACAAATGCTTCTGGCGCAAAACTTATTGGACCAGGAAATGTACGAAGAGGCATTGCAAGCGTTTCAAGTATACCTGGATGCGTTTGATGATAAAGAAGGTCGGGCGGCGGCTTTGCTGGGACGGGGATGGAGCTTGATCGGTTTAAGTCGTCATGCCGAAGCGGTGCAATCATTTGAACGGGCCTATGCGTTGCATGATTCCCGTAAAGAAAGACAGATCGCATTATTTAAAAAAGGGGATGCGTTATTTGATGCCCAGCAATATGCGCAAGCCCGTGAAGAATATTTGCGATTGATCCGTTTATTCCCCGCCAGTGATTTAACGCCCCGCGCGCATTTTCAAGCGACGGAATCGCTCGCTAGGTTGCGTAATCACGCGGAAGCCATTGATGCGTTTCGGGCTATTGAAACCAATTTCCCCTCCACGATATATGCTGAACAGGCGGCGATGCGGATTGGTTTACTTTTCGAGGAACAAAACGAATGGGAACGTGCTGTAAAGGCCTTTGACCGGGTGTTAGAGGGGTATCCAGACAGTGCCTCGCGCGGCGAGGCATTATTGCGCCGGGCGTTAATGAAGTATCGTATGGGGACTTTTCAGGACGCTTTGGAGGATTTTGACCGGGTTGTTGATACGTACGCCGGCGCGCCTTTGGCCGAACAAGCTTTTTTCATGCGTGGATGGTGTTTGTATTTACTTGGGGAAAACGAACAGGCGCTTCAAGTAAGCGAAGAATTTATGCGTCGCTATCCATCCTCCGAATGGGCGCCTGATGTGCTGTTCTGGCAAGCTGAATTTTATTATAACCGGGGTGTATACGACGAAGCAGAACGTCTTTTTGCCCGCCTTGCCGATCGTTATCCGGACGGGGCACTGGCGGACGATGCCTTGTTCTGGGCAGGCCGGTCTGCGGTAGCCCGGAAGGAATATCTGCGAGCTATTGAGTACTTCAATCGTGTGGCGGGTGAATACGCTCAAAGTGAGTGGCTGCCTGAAGTTCGTTTCGCACAGGGGGATGCATTGTCGGAACTTGGGGAATTCGCGGGCGCCATTCTTGCCTTTGATGAAATCATTCGCTCATTTCCCGGACACTTTTTGGTCCCGGAAGCAAGAGGACGTAAAGGGGATTGCCAGTTTGTTTTAGCGGCGGATCAGCCCGAACGATATCAAGAGGCCCGCTTGTCCTATCAGCAGATTCTGGACAGCGACGATGCTTCATTTTGTCTCAAACTGCAAGCGCGTTATAAACTGGGGCGCTGTTATGAAATGATCGAGGCTAATGAGGACGCATTAGCGCATTATGTGCGTGTGGTGTATGATTTTTCCGAAGATCCGCGAAACCAATCGCCTGATTGCATTGTTTGGTTTACGCGCGCGGCTTTTACGGCGTCATCTCTCTTGGAGAATAATGGAGATATGGATGCCGCTGTTCAAATTCTCAAGCGGATCATTCAAACAGGAGTCCCTGCCGCGCCGGACGCGGAAAGGCGTATTGCCACGCTGATTGCCAGGCAAAATTAACCGTAACTTTTCCTAAACCTGGTTTTTTCCTCTTTCTCTTCGCTGGCGCTGCTCGCGTCTTTGGCTAATCCCGGGTCAATGGATTGTGTGGATTCTTTTGCCGGGGAAGATGATTCATTTTTCGCGTCTACAAATTGAAAACGTAACATCGTCAAGGCATCTTTAAGAATACGCGCTTCGTCATCGCTTAGATTTCCACTTGTTTTGGTCTCCAGCATTTCAATCATATCAATCATGGCTTGAGCGCCCTCAAGATGCACGGGGCCCGGTTGACCATCCGGTCCCGGCGCTTTGCCTAATTGCTGCAGGGCGGAGCTGGCTAACATAATGACCAAGTGACTAAAGGGGGACATTTCTTCTTGTTGTTCTGTCATTGTATATCCTCCATATTTTCTGCCGCATCAGGCGACACTATTACAATAATACGATCATGGTTATTCAAAATACGGGCAGCCACACGTTTGACATCTTCATTAGTGACCGCTCTCAAACGCTTTTCCGTGTCAAAAACGTGATCATACCCTAAACCATATAACTCATTCAAGGCCGCAAGTTGCGCAAGTCCTGTATTATCCTGAAGCGATTCATAATAAGAGCCGACCAGTTGTTCCTGAGCGCGAAGTAGTTCTTCGTTGGATAATCCATGTTCCACTAAACGATGTATTTCATTTTCTATAAGCTCTTCCAATTCTTCCACGGCATCGGCTCGCGTACCTGCGTAAAAAGCAAACAGTCCGGGATCAAGACCGCTGCGTTGCAACGCTCCGACAAAATATACAAGACCGCGCTTTTCGCGAACTTCCATGCCCAGTTCGGACGATAATCCAGACATGGACGATTGAATAATTTGCAGCGTAGGCAAATCCCGGTCTTGAACATCCATGCCCGGAAAACCCATTAAATAAATGGTTTGTGCATGAGGACTTTCTTGCGTGATGCGGATGGGTTTCTTGCGCGTAGGGACAACATGGGAATATTTTTGGCGTGGCCCCTCGGGAATACGGTCAAAATACTGTGACGCCCATTCTTTTGCTTGTTCACGAGAAATGGCCCCGAACATAGAAATCGCCATATTGCCTGTTGTGCAATGCATTTTGAGATAGTCCAACGCATCTGTACTTGTGAAATTCGTCACGGTTTCCTCTTCTCCCGATATCGTCCAACGGTAAGGATGCGCGCCATAAAGGGCTTCTCTCATGATGTCATCGGCAATGGCAAAAGGACGTTCTTTCCGTGCCCGTATATCGGCAAGTTGCAACGCGCGTTGACGGTTGATTTCCTCGCGAGGGAATACGGCATCCCGTATGATCTCATCCATGAGTTCAAGAAAATCCGGCGCATCCTCTACCAGGCACATAGCTTGCAGGCCAAAACTGTTTTGGCCTGAGAACGCGTTCATAGATCCTCCACGCGATTCAATAAATTCCGCGATTTCCTGCGCGCTTTTGTTTTTTGTACCGCGTGTCCATAAATCAGCGGTGAATCGCGTTAAACCACGGGTATCATCTGTTTCAGATAATAAGCCGCCCAGAAAAGCCGCGGTAACGTACACAAACGGAAGACGGTGATCTTCGCGGATAATTAAAGGAATACCATTGGGTAATACCTCTTTCACTGGAGAATGCACAAGGGTGGGGGGGGAATCATCGCTTTGTGCTTCTGTATCTTCGTCCCGTGGCGCCAGCACCGCCACCGTACGGTTCTGCGGCTGAAGATAACGCGCGGCGACTTCGTTTAATGTCTTGCGATTTATCGTTTCTATGCTTGCGATATACTGCTCGGAAAAACGCGGATTTCCAGCATAGTAGGCTCCTGACCCGATGCTATTGGCTTGTCCGCGCGCTGTTTGCAATGCAGCAAGCGCTGATACAATGACATTGCGTTTCGCTTTTTCCAAATCGGCGTCAGAAAATGAAAAAGTAGCCCAGATTTCCGTTTCCCGTTGAATGGCATTCAAAACGTATGTTTCCCTATCCGGGTCAAGAGTCGCGGATATCCCAAACAATCCAGGTTCTCCGGGCGTATACGACCATGCGTTGACGGAATGTGCCAAGGCATAGCGATCCCGAATCTCAAGAGTCAACCGCGAACTATCTCCGCTGCCCACCACGGCGGCCAGCACATCAAGCGCAGGCGCGTCAGGATGATTTAGTGGCACGGTGTGGTAAACTACATTAATTCGGGTGACTTCATAAGGACCGGTATGACGGGCAATACGGGGAGCTAATTGAGGAGGTTCGCGCGGAATGACAATGGGTTCGCGCATACGTCGGGAAAACGAGGTGAACGTTTCACGGATGGCCGACTCGACTTCCTGATGATCTACATTGCCTGCTATCACAATCATCATGTTGTCGGGAGTATAATTTCTGCGAAAGAATTCCAGCAGCATCGCGCGATCGGTTTTGATAAAAACTTCTTCGTAGCCGATAACCGGATGACGATACGGATGCACATGATACGCCGTACCCCAGGTTAGTTTTTGCAAAACCCGGCCCGGGTCGTCGCGTCCCATCGCCATTTCACGCAGAATGACTTCCTGCTCCCGCTCCCACTCATCCTCCGGGAAGTGGGCGTGCATAACCGCATCCGCGAGAACATCGAATCCGACCCGCCAGTTGCGCGCGGGCATAACCGCATGAAATACAGTGCGGTCCAACGAGGTATAGGCGTTGACGCTGCCCCCCGCGTCATCAATGTCCCGGCTGATTTGCCCCGTCGTGCGGGTTGGCGTTCCTTTAAAAATCATGTGTTCGACATAATGCGATAAACCCGCGCCCATCCATTCTTCTTCATGTATTGAACCTACGCCTACCCATATTTGCACGGCAACAACAGGAGCGCTGGGATCGGCTTTAATGAAAGCGCGTAGTCCATTTTCCAAGCTAAATGAATGAATACGTTCATTCGATTTACGCAGAACTTCTATGGGCGAGCTGGCATGAACCAGAGAAAGTCCGGTTATAGCCAGAAAAACAGACACACGAAGGATATTTTTTGTGAAACAGGTCATACGGCAATCTTTCTAGCATGCATCAATCGCCTGCATCTGTATGGGGCGAAGCGGAATTTTCATGCTGTTTGGGTTTGGAAGGGTGGAAGGGCTCGATAAAAGCAGTATTGAAATCATACCCATCTTTGAATTCCTCGCGCCGGTCTTCATCGGTTTTTCCGAGAATGCCTTTATCCACCATGTTAAACACGATATGGCCAAAATCCATTGTGTCGTGGATGCCCCATGTGTTCAGCACGCGCAATGCCATGGGACCAAATTCATTAATGGCATGAATCCTAAGGCCATCCAGCAATTCTTTCCCGCTTACATGCCGCGCGGGCCCTGCTTGTGGTTTATTCAAGGCTTTAATCGTAAAATCCAAGCCTTCCCGCACAAACATATAGGCTTGCTCGTCATAACGAGGGTCATCTTCGATGATCTGGGCTAGCGCTTCGTTAAAGGATATTTTCTTCATCGCTACTCATGCTAGCTAAAGGTAATTCACACTACAAAACAATACACAAGTTCGCGTCATAAGTCCACCGCTCATTGACGGATTTGACGTATGAACTAATTTAGGTCAACATGGCGGGAATATGACGAATTACGCTTCCATACCTCGCAGACGATTCGGTCGAACGGAATTAGCTATGCCTGTATTTTCCTGTGGAGGCATGCGATATCAGCAGTCGTGGAAGGATTTACCTGCATCCGAGATTGAAGCGGATAATCAAGCTAATCTGGAAGCGACCATTCAGCGTAGCTTGGACGTCGGGATCAACCACATCGAAACAGCGCGCGGATATGGCACCTCGGAAATCCAATTGGGACGCATATTGCCTTCATTTCCGCGTGAACGCATGATTATTCAAACCAAAATCGGCCCGAAAGAAACAGCTCGAGAGTTTCTGGACGTTTTTGATACGTGTATGCGCAATTTACATCTGGATCATGTTGAATTGTTGGGCATTCATGGCATCAATACCGAGGAATTGTTGCAGACGACACTTCAAAAAAACGGGACTTTAGCGGCTGCCCGGCAATTGCAGAAAGAAGGTCGGGTTCGTTTTGTCGGTTTTTCCACGCATGGTCCGCTACAGACTATTGTGAATGCGATCCAAACCGGTGAATTTGACTACGTGAATCTGCATTGGTATTATGTCAATCCATTCACATGGCCGGCGGTGGAAGCTGCGACCAGGCAGGATATGGGTGTGTTTATCATTAGCCCGAATGATAAAGGCGGAAAATTATATGAGCCTAGCCGGAAAATGATGGATTTATGCGCCCCGCTTACGCCGATGCAATTTAATGACTTGTATTGTTTGGCGCGCGATCAGGTGCATACGTTAAGTTTAGGCGCGGCCCGGCCCACGGATTTTGACGAGCATATTGAGGCGCTGACATATTGGGATCAGCGCGATGCCTTGACCCGGGAAATTGATGCCCGCATCCAGGATGCGCTGATCAAAGCCCATGGGGAGGAGTGGGTACAGCAGTGGCATGTCGGGCTACCGGAGTGGGGGGACATCCCGGATGGAATCAATGTTCATGAAATTCTTCGTTTGTGGACCTATGGGACAGGGCTCGATCTGCTTTCATGGGCCAAAATGAGATATAATTTACTTGGACAAGCCGATCATTGGTTTCCGGGCAACAATGCCGCGACGGCAAAAGACATTGCGTGGTCCACCGTATTGAAAAACCATCCTCTCGGTGATCGTATTGCAATCACACTGGATCAAGCGCACGAGACTTTGTTTGAAGCGCCTGCCAAACGAGCCAGCGAAAGCGAGGATTAGCGCACAGACGTTACGCGCCGGAATTGACCGTTGTAGGTCCGCACAAAATGCTGAAGAAACCTGCCGTCATCCCGGTCGCTTCGATACCCGATAACATGGATCACCGGAGTAGGGCGCCCTTCGGGTTTGTAAAATTTCGCGTGCAGTAAACGTATATGCTCATGATAATCCTCTACGCTCCAAACGGCGGGTTCCAGTCTAGGGGCCGCTTCGGTAGGTCGAGCAGGACCATCTACCCGAACTCTTCGAGTTACCCATTGGCCTTCTCTTGCCGCACGGGCTCGTTGTCCATCCCGTTCACGAAGCACCGCTTGCTGGGCGTCACGGGCGGCAACCCATACACGACGTTCTTCGTAGCGTGCATGTCTCGCATCTTCAATATTATGTTTGTTATCTTTTTCCCACCGTTCCCGTTCACGTTGGTGTGCAGCCAGTTCCTCCGGCGTATGATTGCGCGTAACCCACACATCACCATCCGCGATCACGAGGATCGTATCAGCCCCTTGCTTAAACGCCAATTCCAGAGCTACATCAAATCGGGTCGTGCCGCCCGTCGCGGGCAACCCGTGCTGGCCCGAGGATAGTCCGCGGGTGTAGCCCAGAAAACGTTCATCGGCCCGGCTATTAAATGGCGCAAGCCATTCTTTAACTGCGTTTTTATTTTCCGTCGTGGCTACTTGCAATTCGTCTTTCCAGGCGCCGGCTGTTTGGGCAAAAACAATGACATTAAACATCGCGCCCGGATTCATTGCGTCAATCACCTGTTGAATGCGATTCCGAACCATGTTGAACTTTTCAATACCTTTTTCGGTGACCCCTCTTTCGGCATCCTCCTCGGCCATACTTAAGGATAAATCAAGCAGAATCGCGATACGGGTGCCCCGTCCGCGGATTCCGAAAAAGTCAAAGTTGGATACGCCGGTGCCAAAACCACCCAAGCCATGACCGGTACCAAGCCCGACTCCTACGCCAACACCTGTTACGGACTTGAATTGCGGTTGAAAACTCGTTGTGGCAATTTTGGGATCAATGGTAATTTCGGGCAAAGCCAAGGCGGACTCTTTAGCCGAAACCAATCTCGGGCGCACCTGCGGACGACTGGAGCTCCGTTGTTTCTGTTGCACTTTTACTTTGTGTTCCAGCTCGCGGGGCTCATATGTTTTCATCGGGGTCGGGGCCACAAAAGTTGTAGGCTCATCCCGGAACGATTCCAGAATCGTCAAAGATCCAAAAATCAATAAACCAACCACATGGATTCCGATGCTAATCCATAGCACTTGCCTTAATGTTTTTTTGCGTTGTTTGGATAGTTGGTAATAACCAATACCCGTGAGAAATAGATTCGGTTGTTTAGCCTTCATGACCTGTCACCTATTCGTCGCCTAAATTCGAGAACGTCACATTTTTTATATCTGCATCCGCGCAGGCATTCATGACATCCACCACCCGTTGATGACGCGCTTCGTCTTCCGCCCAAATCGTTATCAATGCTTCGTTTTTCGTAGCTTCCGAAGCCATACGGTAGCGGATAAGCAAAGCGGTCAATTCCGGCAGGTGAGACCGATCCGGCCGGTCTAACGTGCGCCCGTTTAAGACCACGCGTCCGTCGGAAAAGACTTCAATAACTTGCTCGTCGGCCATATCCACGGACTCTGCCTGGGAAAGCATTCCGGGCAATTTAATGCCCAGATCCGCTTCTGATTTAACTAAGCTGGCTGTAACCATAAAATAAACCAGCAATAGAAACACCATATCAATCAAAGGCGCCACATTCAGTTCAGGGTTGTCCGGCTCAAGCACGTCAATTTTCATGGCCCTTCACCTCCACCGGATCCTGGTGAAAAGACACCGAATAGAAAATCATCAATGCCCGCTTCGGCCATCGCGGTCATAACTTTGCGAACTTCCCTGTAAGGAGCATCTTTATCAGCTCTAAGATACACTTTGAGCGAAGGATTATCAAGCAGCTCGCTTTTAACCTCGTCACCTAAAGCTTCCAATTCGATAGGTTTCATGCCGCTGTACAGCATGCCGTTGGTGGTAATATTAATGACATACCGGTCGGGTCTTTCTTTGGGCACCACGCCCGCTTCCGCGGTCGGCATATCGAGTTTGATGTTTTGTTTCTGGCTTAAATGAGAAGCCATCATAAAAAACACAAGCAGAAGGAACACCATGTCAATCATGGGTGCCATCTGAAACTGCGGATCTTCTTCTTTGCGTTCGCGCAGAATCATTTTTCTTCTTCCACGTTTTCCTGCGTTTGTTCAATGTCTTCCGAAAGCTTTTCGTTTGCGAGCAGCGCATCATCCGGCGGCGCTTCCCCGCTTACACACAACTGAAGCTCATGGACAAGATTCCCGAGCACCCGTCCAATACGGGATACATTCGCCGTGAATCGGCTTTTTAAATAAAAATATAGAAACATGGAAGGAATGCCGATGATCAATCCCGCGGCGGTGGTGACCATAGCCATACCGATATCGGATGCCAACTTTTCCGGATCCCCCATGCCACCCATGCCGATTTTTTGAAACGCGCCAATCATACCGGCCACAGTGCCAAGCAGTCCGACCATCGGAGCGACCTGGGCAATGATAGAGAGGTAACTGATGGGTTTGATTGCGGCGGCATTTTCTTCAATAGACGCTTCTTCCATGGCTTTCTCCATGGTATCGGCTTCAAATACGCCATGCGCAATTCGACTCAAGCCAGCATGGAGCACGTTGGTGAGATAGCTTGGATGCCCCGCGCATAATCCCATGGCGTCCGACAATTCGATTTGGCGCAAATGCGCGCGAATTTTCGGAATCAACGAAATGCGCATCATTTTTTCTTCGGTGATGTTTATGAACCCGTGGACAGCCAATGCCAGCATGGCCACGGATAAAGCGCCTAGCGGCACCATAAACAAGCCACCTTGTTTGATTAAGCCCCATAACGTCGTGGGTTGAGCGCCTGTTGCCAAATCCTGACCAAAAGCCGGTAGCGCCCCGATCGCCATGGCCGCGAAGATCCACCCCGCCATATATTTCGTATTTCGTTTCATTCTTCCTGCTCCTGTTGTTTATTCTCGCGTGTAGCTTGTTTGGCCAGCCATGCACGTACCAACTCATTCATGTCTTCTTGCAATCCAAAAAAGACTGTTTCAATGTCTACTTGCTCTTTTTGCGCGGTGACGCCGGAATCCACCATACGTTGGAGCGCGTCACGCGCCCGGTCTTCCCAGTCCGTGCGCGCAAACAAACGTCCTACTTCATAATACACGTCGCGCGCCCGGTAAATTTGGCCGGTCTCTTCGTATGCCGCCGCCGAAAGAAGCAAAGCGTCGGGAAAACTGGCCACATCTTTATTTTGAAACGCCACGGATCGAACCGCTTCATCGAGCGCGGTGTAATATTCTTTTTGGGCAAAGGCAATTTCGCCCCGCACCAGGGCATAGACGCCGAAGGAAGGATCCCATATATCCGGTTCCCGGAGCGTGTTAAGATGTTCTTCCGCACGGTCAACATGCCCCAAATAAAGCAGACATTGGGCTACGCGATAACCGGAAGTTTCGGCCCAGGGATACCACTCGGCATCGGATATGGCGGCATATAAACGCTGTGCGCTAAGCAACAAGTCCCTTACTTCGCGGTCCATAATGCTGTCCCGTCTTATCTGTTCGCGACGAGCTGCTTGCGTTAGGTAATTGGCGCAGCGATACGCGGGTTCGATCGCATTATTGTCCGGTAAAGCGAGAAAAGGGGCCAGCGGCGCTACATGTGGCAGTATCAATTCGGCGGCTTTTTTCCAGTCACGTACCGACGCTGCTTGCAGTACGTCTTCGTATTGATCGGGCATGTCAAACTGCGTTTCGCGCACAGCGCGCATGTCAAACGTTGCGAATACGCCGGAAGGCGCATCGGGCATGCTGTATGTAATGGTATTTTCTTCCCGGTCATGTAAGCGCAGTGTTTGTTTGGCCCGCTGAAATTGGATTATCGCGGTGACCGGCTCGGATCTGCGACTGCGCGACGTTGTTTGAGCAAGTACGTCCAGCGGCGGGCACAGGATAGAAAGCGCTAACGCGAATATAAAACAGGTAGGATTGAAGCGAAGATTCATGATGCGCTCCCCACATTGGCAAGCATGCGTTGCGCGACCTCGCGTTCAGGACGGTCTTTTAACTCGGGATGCGCAAGAAATTCACGGAGTACTTCCTGCGCTTTGCCTGGCTCATTTAATTGTATCAGGCATTCAGCGCGCGCGATATAGGCTTTGGCTGTCCATTGCTGATTGGCGGAATATAAAAGATAAATGCGCTCAAAAAATGCGGAAGCCCGTAAAAAATCACCGGAAGCCCGGGCGTTATCCCCTCGTTTATATAAGGTTTCCGGCCACATTTTCCGCCAGTCTTTGGCGGCAAGCACCGTTTGGAACATGGCATCCGCTTCCTCGTAATTTTCCATACGACGCAAGGCATCTCCGCTAAGCAGATATGCTTCAGCCGCGGCTTCGCTGCCTGGGAAACGTCTTGCACAACAAAAGTATGAGACAGGACATCTTCGTACGCTTCGCGCTTAAAAGCTGCTCGCGCTTTGTGTAAATGCGCGGAAATGGCTGTATCGGTTTCGGGGAAATGCGTTAGAATTTCGTCGGCTACTTTGTCCGCAAGATCGTTCATGTTCCTGCGTTGCGTTTCCGACATCATAAATTCCAGCACCCCGACGCTTGCGTGAGGAAGCACGCGCTCGTTTAACATACGGTTGGTGCGTCGTTCCCGTTCATCCTCGGACAAATTGGGTTCGTACAGCATAATGCGTTCCAGCCGGAGAACCAGCGGAAGAGCGCGTTCATCAATCGCGCGCTCGTGCAGACTTTTAAGGTCCCGCCAGGTTAAATCCCGCAAATACTCATCCGCCGCGCGACTTTTCCCGATCCACGCATCCATAATCAAATCCACGCCCAGCGTATCGCGCTGCCGGCCGTAACGGTTCATAGCTTCAATATAATGATGTAGCGCATCGGCTTTGCGATCGAGACTCCATAACGATTCACCAATCCAGAACAACGCTTGCGGGATATTCGAGCCCTCGCGATCGCGCGCAATATAAAGACGGAAATGCGCGATCACTTCCGTATATTTTTCCATATCGGCCAGCATTTCCCCCGCGCGGAATTGCGAATAGTTGTAGAATTCGATATGAACATCGTCCCCTAAATCGGGAATTTTTTGGAAGTATTCCACAGCCTGTGGTATTTCACCATGTTCTCCCGCAATATCACCCAGCATCACATAGCCTTCCCCGACTAACTTGCTTTCAGGATACATGGCTATAAAGTCCTGCAATTTGGCTTCCGCGTCCTCGAAGCGACTTAATCCATACAAGCATGTGGCATAGCGGAACGTAGCGTCTTCGAGATAAGGTCCGTCAGGATATTGCTCGACGACCATCTGAAAATAAGATAGCGCCATGCCGTAATCCCCATCGAACATCAAAGCCATGCCAGTCCAATACAGTCCTTCGTATTTGCGAAGGTTGTCGGGATAATCTTTGTTCATGCGAACAAGCCAGTCCACCGATTCCGTGAACCGTTCTTCCATAAAACACGCGTAGCCGAGAAGGAAAAGCGCTTCGACAATATGGCTATGCTCGGGTTGCACGGTAAGCGCTTGTTCGAGGACAAGGATTACGCGATCCCATTGCTCCAGTTTGGCGTGCAATTGAGCCACAAGAAGCGTTGTATCCGAGTAAAATTCACCACCGGGATACTTGTCCATGTACGCGTATCCATACCTGAATGCGCTGTCTTCGGGCTCGACTCTGGCTGCGTTGGCGAAAGCAAGGTAAAGCCCCATTTCGGCGTATTCTTCCACACCTTTTAAATGGATTTGATAAAATAAATCGCGCGCTTCCCGATGCCTGTATAATTCCATGTATCCGCGTGCTACGCGAAATTGCAGCACATCATCGTAATTTTCCAACTGTTCCAAAGCTTCGATTTCCCCTTCGACTTCGCCCATGGCTTCCTGCGTGCGCATGACGGGACGGGGATTGCGTGGCGATCGTCGCAAACGAGTCAAACTGTTCTCGATATCATACAGATATTGAGTGGCATTTAATTTAATGGAATCCATGGGATAGACCATGCGGTAAACCCACAACGCCTCCCGGTATCGTTCGTCGGTAAATAATGTATCGCCCACTTCGAGCGCGGTGACATTAAACGAAACACTGCGCCGCAAATGAATCCGGGCGCAACAGAATAGGCGCCATTTCAAAGACCGATTCGTAATTTCCGTCTTTTAAGAATGATATGGCCAATAATGTGGCGGCCCAGTTTTTGCGTGGAAAATCGAGAGCGGTGCGATAGACATGGAACAAATGAGGAACCGCATTGCTCCAGGATTCTTCCGCGAGATAAATGCGCGCCAGCCCTGCATGAGCGTCAATACGGTTATCCCGCAGAATGGCCGGGCGTTCGAGAAAATAGTGGTAGGCGTCCAAGGCCTCCGCATAATCTTTCTGGTAGCGCAGGCAATCGGCCACCAGCAATTCGCATTGCTCGGCATACGTTCCTAGACGATATTTTTCGAGATAAATGTTAAATACTTCGATGGCTTTGGCAAAGTCGCCCATAAATAAATGGGAAAGACCAAGGTTAAAATAGATTTCACTCATCATCGCCACGATGGATTGGTCTGTTTCGTCTTCGTACCAATCCACCAGCGTGCCAAGCCAATGTATGGCAGTAGGATATTCGCCGTTCACAAGCGCTTCGTTTGCGGCTGCTTGTACTTCAGGGGGCGTGGTTTGCGCGGGGGACTGATGGAGCGGAATAAAATGAAAAAGTAAACTGCATGCGACAAAGATGCCGAACCAAGCGCGCCGATATGGTAGCCATACGTTAGAGTCACTCATGATGCATTTTTTATTCGAGCCAACGGCGCTATCGCTTTTCTTTTTTGTGGGTACGGCGATGTAAAACAGTTACACTTTAAGTGAAAGTATTAAATGGTGTCAATGTTTAGAATATGTATTGAACTTGTTAAGCCGCTTGTAGGCGAAGTTCCTTTAAGAATGAATTAGCATGGCGGGAAAACATAAAAAAAAGACGGGTGATCATAAGACGGCCGGACGTGCGGGCGTCACGGGCTGGCTTGTTCGTCAAGCCCTGCATTGGTCGCCGAATCACGGCACAGCTTCTTCTCATCATCAACTGGGCTTGCTTCAAGGTTGGGTGAGTATTGCCGTGAATTTGTTTTTATTTGCGGCCAAAGGCGTGTTGGGATTGTTTACAGCCAGTTTGGCCTTGCTCGCGGATGCGGCTCATAGTTTTTCCGATATTGGCAGCAGTTTAATAGTGGTGTTGGGGTTTTATTGGGCCAGAAAACCAAGGGATTCCAAACATCCTTTTGGGCACGGTCGCATTGAGTTGGTGGCGGCATTGATTTTATCTATTCTGCTTATGGTGTTGGCGATCGAATTTGCGCGCGCGGGTTGGGCGCGTATTCAGCAACCTTCGCTGGTCTATGCGCCGTGGTGGGCGATTGCCGCGGTTGCAGGCACGATGCTGGTCAAACAATGGCTATCGGTTTTTTCCTTGCATCTTGCCCGCGCGACCGGCTCGCCTGCGATTACGGCTGATTTTTGGCATCATGTTTCGGATGTTTTAAGCACAGGCGTGGTTTTGATTGCACTGGTGGCTGCGCGCTTCGGATGGAGCGGGGTGGATGGCTGGGCGGGCCTTGGGGTGGCGCTGTTTATTTTTGGCACTGGAATCGCCACGGCGAAATCGGCGATCAGTCCGCTTCTGGGCGAAGCCCCGTCGCCAGAGGAAGTGCGCGCCGTGGAAAAAGCCGCGATGGGCGTTCCCGGCATACAAGGCGTGCATGATGTGATTATGCACAAATACGGCGAGGAACGACTGATTTCATTTCATATCGAGGTGGATGCCGCGCGAAGCGCAATGGATGTTCATGACTTGTCCGAGTTGGTGGAAGACGAAGTGGAACGGGTATGCGGAGGAAAAGTTATTGTGCATGTGGATCCCGTGGACCGGTCTCATCCCGATTATGGGCGCACGGAACAAACCATGCGCGACGCTGTGCGTCAGGATCAGCAGTTAACGGAATTTCATGACTTGCGCGTGGAAGGTCCTTCAAACCGTCTTCATGTCTCCGTGGATGTCGTGGCTTGCATGGGGACACGGGAACAGGATTTTCCCGATGTGGAACAGCGCATTCGGAAAGCTATGCGTGAAGCCATGGGCGCCATTGCCACTATGGATGTCCGGGTGGAAAGCGCGTACGACGGAAAATAACGGACCACTCAAAGGCCTGTTTCGTGCGGGGAAACGTGATGCAATTCGAGGTCGGGATGGTTTTTGACAAAGTAATCCAGTTTCCAGTTGTCCGGGAATAGGATGACAAGTTGATTCCGTGTATCGTGCGCAAGGCGCACGCCGTCGCCAAGGAATTTGCCCTCAAATTCCTGCTCGGTGACACCGATGGAAAACCATCGGATGTGCGCGTAGGGAGCGGGTTCTATACGTGGTTCGGCGCCGTATTCGGTTTCCAAACGGTACAGCACGACATCAAATTGAAGCTGACCCACCGCGCCTAAAAGCGTCGTTCCGCTTAAATCACCCGCAAAGGTAAACGATTGGATTACGCCTTCGTCCAGAAGCTGGGATAAGCCGTCGCGGAATTGTTTATATTTGGCTGTGCCCACATTGCGAATAAAAGCAAAAGCTTCCGGCGGAAAACGAGGGATTTCGTCGTACCGTATGTCCGGGTTCGTGGTCAGCGTATCGCCTATGCGAAACGCGCGATGCATCACTAATCCTACGATGTCCCCGGGATATGCTTCATCCACGGATTCACGTTCCTGGCCAAACAGTTTTTGCGTGTACGATAAACGAAGCGGTTTGCCTCCGTCCGGGTCCAATACACTCATGTCTTTTTGAAACACACCGGAACATACGCGTAGAAACGTCAACCGGTCACGGTGCCGCGGATTCATATTCGCTTGCACTTTAAACACAAAGCCGGAGAAGTCGGGGTGGGTTGTGGGAATCAGGCCTTTGATAGAGCGACGAGGCTGTGGGGTCGCGCCGTGTTCCACAAAATAATCCAACAGCAACTGAATGCCGAAATTAGTAATCGCGCTTCCAAAAAAAACCGGCGTAATGAGACCGGCCATGACTTGGTCTTCATCCCACGTCTCCCCGGCGCCTCCCAACATTTCCAGTTCTTCCAACCACGGATCGTAGATATGCGGGGGGACGTGCGCCCGGATATTTTCGTCGTGCATGCCGCTTACTTTGTCCGGGGCGCGGTACGCGCCGTGCGCGGTGCGTTCAAAGGAGTGCAATTGTTTTTTTAAGCGATCGTATACACCACGGAAATCACCGCCACTGCCTAAAGGCCAGGTGACAGGGAACGCGCCTATGCCCAGCACTTTTTCCAGTTCGTCCAGCAACGCCAGCGGCTCTTGGGCCGGGCGGTCCATTTTGTTCATGAACGTAAAAATGGGAATGCCACGCAACCGGCATATTTCAAAAAGTTTGCGCGTACGATCTTCAATGCCTTTCGCCGCGTCAATAACCATGATCACACTGTCTACGGCGGTTAAGACGCGATACGTGTCTTCGCTGAAATCCTTGTGGCCGGGAGTATCCAGCAAGTTAATGACACAATCCTTGTAATCAAATTGCAGCAGGGTGGATGAAACGGATATGCCACGTTCTTTTTCCAATTCCATCCAGTCGGATGTCGTGCTTTTTTGATTACGCCGCGCGCGCACGGAACCGGCTAACTGGATCGCGCCGCCGTACAGCAGCAATTTTTCCGTTAACGTGGTTTTCCCGGCGTCCGGATGCGAGATAATGGCAAACGTCCGGCGTCGGTTTATTTCTTTTTGTAGTTGAGTGGCATCCATACGAAGGGCGGAACGTATCCACGCTTTGACGGAAAGTCAATCTTATCAACGCTAAACGGTCACCCGACGAAAATACGTGACGGCCCCGGACAGGTTCACTGCGGGGTCCTGGATCGCGATTTCATGGCCGACTTGATCCTGCACGCTGTCGAAAGTAAACGGAGGGATATACGTCGCGTTGTCGGGATGCGCGTAGGCTATCACAATTTGTTCTTGGTCCGGACGGGTAAAAGACCACGTATACACGCCGTCCGCGCTGATCGTACGTTGCTGGAATGTGGCATTGCCTACTGTTTCAAGAAAATGCTTCAACGCGTTAAACGCGGGTCGCGCGCGCGGGGGAGAAATATGATCATCCACGAGACCGTAGCCATGCGCCATTAAACGCCACCAATACACGCGTTCGATATGCCCGGTGGCAAGCGTTTGAAGCAAATAGCGGATCATAAACCGCGCGTAGTCTTCTTCGGTCACGCTGGGATCATTGACGCGTGGACCCGGCGTCACATACGGGGAACACACCGGCGAGTAAACGCCGGTATGCAACAAAGGCCAGTTTACTTCCGTGATAATCACACGCGAAGCACAGGCTTGCGCATAATCCGCCACGGCTTTTAGCAGCGTGGCTTTGTCGGACGTATCCAGCGGACCTTGTTTGTTTTCAGGGGCGCCACGACGATCCACGTACAAGTGATGAGAAAGGGCATCGAACGGCATGATGTGCCGTACAGCGTCGAGCGCGGCTAGCGTGTAATGGTATTCAAAATCTATGGTGGCCGGGCCTATACATCGGATGGCGTCCGCGCTTTGCCGGTAGTCTGCGAACGGCTTGCAAAGCCGGGCATAGTCGGCCATTTTCCACAAACCCCATTTGACCCGGTTGATGGCGTGTCCTACTTCAACCCAATCCGCCAGAGGCGCCATATCCTGCAATACAGTATGCACAAACGCGTCCCACCTCGCGGGCTCGGTAATGGCGCGACGATCCTGTACCATAGCCAACGATACCGGGTAACCGGCTTGATGAAGTTCGCGGATGCATTGCTTCGTAAAATCCCATTCCTTGCTGCTTTCATGATGATACAATCGCACAAGCACAGGCATTGGCCCCAGCTCGTCCAAGCGCGCGCGCTCGATGTCCCATGTAGCCGGGCGCGGGTGCAGCGTCATTCCAATTTTGTGCGCGAAAGAAACCGGGACTGTAAACGATTGTGTGCGAAGCGACTTATACCGAAACCAGACAGGAGCTATTGCTTTGACCGTGGAGCACGCCACGGACAGGGATGCGGTTAGCGCGTAATATTTTTTCCGGTCTTTGCGTTGCAGCACGCTGATCGCTTGTCCGGAACGTTCATCCCAAATCCATACATCCCGCACGTCGGGATACGTGATGGCGTCCGGTTCTTTTACTTTTCTGCGCTGACGCGTCCGGATAGGATGACGCCAAGCGCGCGAATGCGTGTGCCACGCATACCGGCGCCGGTACATGGCTTCAAAACGAACAAGAGCAGCGGGCACTTGCTGTTCCCCGCAATACATGGCCATGAACACGCGGAGAAAATCGGAAGGCAAATTGATGCGGGATAAATCAAAGGCCCGTTTGCGCATGGACCCCACCGCACCCATGCAGGCACGGTTTAAATCAATAAACATGACATCGCCCCATGTCGTGTCCGATGTTCTGCGCAAAGCGATATTTTGATTGCCCATATCCCGGTGCGCGCATCCGCATGCATGCAAATGCGCCAAGGCTTGCGCAACTGTTTGAAGAAGCTGCATGAGTTTGCCGCAATCCGGTTCGTGCCGGTATAAGTGAATCAATTCTTCGCGGAATGCGGATAAGTCCGGTTCATAAACCGACACATAATAGCTTTCGCAAAGTCGGCCGTTCTCCCATCGGTCCAGCCACGCGATAGGTTCCGGCGTGCCTACGTTATGGGCTTGCATGTGGACCGCGGCGCGAAACGAACGTTTCGCTTTGGAGCCTTGGCGACGGTCAGTCCAGTCTTTAAGAAAGGGTTGCCGACCGTAGGATTTGACGGCTACGTCTACGGTTTGCCCCTGTATGGGCCAGGACAACCGTACCACACGATCATGTTTTGACGTCAACGCTGTTCCCTCGCGCAGTTGATCTGTTATGGAATTCAACTGTGCTAGGACATCGGGGGAATGCCATGCATGGGCTACTTCCCCGATGTACGCGGGATGTTGAAGCGGCAAAGGCGCGGGGATAACGGGGGAAGGAACTCTTTGCTCGACCGGCTCTCTATCCGGCGCAATATACCGGTGAATAAAACGCGGGGTGTTCCACACATACCGGTCCAAAGCTACGGCGCGCGCGGTCTGCCCTTCGTTGATACGCCAATCAGAATCCTTTACGGCTTTCTCCATCAATCCGGCTAATTCGGCCGCGGACACGAAACATGCGCCACCGCCTTGATCGAATTTTTCGGTAAGAATAGGCAAAGGCGCATGCAGCACAGGCAGGCCGGAAAGCATTCCTTGCACGGTGGCCTGCGAAAAAGTCTCGCGCATGACTTCCTCGTCGCGCGAGGGCACAATAAGAACATCCATGTTTTGCAGAAAACGCGGAATGTCCTCCATAGGCATCCAGGCATAGGGAATAATACGATCATCATCCATGGACGGTGGCGTGCGATACGATGCCAGATGCAAGTGCGCCTTATTTTTTATTTCTTCGGGGAGCATGCCGAACGCTTTAATCGCGGTGTCGGCTCCTTTCCAGGGATTCTCCATAGCGCCTAACACGCAAAAATGTATGGGGGACGAACGCGACGACTTTGTCGCGGGCGCAAACCGATCGGCATTATGAATGCCGTAATCCACATGTACGTTTGGGCAACCATGCGCGATAAAACGTCGGGCAATTACGCTGTTCACGGCAAGGATATGCCCTTGCCAGTTTGCAAATAGCCGGGCAAACCGTGGCGTTGTTTCCCGGTGAGCAATCAAAACAACCTGCCTGCTCATACCTGCTTTTTTCAAGATGCCAAGTCCCGGGATCAAGCCATTGGCGACATTGCCCACAAGCAATGTATGGTAGCGGCTGCCGACAAAACGCATGCCGATCCATAGAGGCATCAACCCTGCCGGGCATGCGCGGGGCGTCCAAATGCATTCAGGAAGCTTTGTGCCCAGCATGCGCTGCAAAGGGGGGCGCCACGAAGCATCGGCGACCAGCGTCACGGGATGACCACACGCCAGCAAATCCCGGATAAGCAGAATGTTAAATAATTCTACGCCACGAATGGGGTCTTTTTCTTTCCAGGGCTTTAACAGGACTTTGTCTATGAATAAAATGGATTCGCGCATGGGGCACACGTACTGTTTGCTTTGTAAGGTGTAAACGATGAACCAACGGCATCCCTATCGTCAATCCGCGTTTTTGTTTTCTATGGCTGCGCCAGGGCTGTCGTGAAAATCACATGATAGTTGCCAACGGGGGGGATCACTGGTACGTTTAACCATGGCCGTGCTAGACGGGGAGGTAGCGGTGCCCTGAGCGCTTTTTTGGAGTGCGACCTGCAACCCGCTATAGCAGGGTGGAAATCCCACGCAAGGCTGAAAGATAGGGAGTCGTTCCGTCCCGGAAGGGCGGTGAAAGCTGGGCTCTGTGCGACGAACACCGACGAACCCCGTCAGGACCGGAAGGTAGCAGCGGTAAGTCATGCTGTACGGGTGCCGCAGATCAACCTGGCCGGAGTCTGGAAAGGATTCGGGCGCCCCTTGATGACAGTCGAACAAGGGTGCACGGCTTTAATTTTAAGGACAGGACATGGCGTATCAAGTACTGGCGCGGAAATGGCGCCCCCAAAAATTCGACGATGTGATCGGGCAGGAGCATGTAACCCGGACGCTGAAAAATGCGATTCGGGAAAATCGCGTGGCTCATGCCTACTTATTTGTCGGACCACGCGGAACCGGCAAAACCACCACGGCGCGTATTTTCGCCAAAGCGCTGAATTGTGAAAAAGGCCCGACCACGGAACCGTGCGATGTGTGCGATTCCTGCAAGGAAATCATGGGCGGGAACTCCATGGATGTTCTTGAAATTGACGGCGCATCCAATAACGGCGTCGAGCAAGTCCGCGATTTGCGGGATAATGCCCGCTACACGCCCGCGCGCGGGCCGTACAAAATCTATATCATTGACGAAGTGCATATGCTTTCCATTCCCGCGTTCAACGCGTTGTTGAAAACGCTGGAGGAACCTCCTCCGCACGTTAAATTTATCATGGCCACTACCGAGCCGCAGAAAGTGCCCGCGACAATCCTGTCCCGTTGCCAGCGTTTTGATTTGCGTCGCATTCCGGCGTCTGCCATCACCGCAACGCTGGATCGCATTGCAAAAGCCGAAGGCATTACATTGGATGAAGATGCGTTGCTGGCGATTGCCCGCGGCGCGGAAGGCGGCATGCGCGATGCGCAATCCGCGCTGGACCAATTAATTTCTTTTGTCGGCGCCACGATCCGGGAAGAAGATGTTTTATCGGTGTTTGGATTGGTATCGCGCGGACGTATGGAAGACTTGGGGGATGCGGTCTTGGAAGGGGATGTGCCGCGCATTATCCGCATCATTGCGGATCTGGATCAAACCGGCAAAGATATGCAGCGTCTGATGATCGAGCTGCTCGAACATTTTCGCAATGTTCTTATTTGTCTTCATGCCGAAACAACCTCCGATGTGCTGGATTTGACAACGGTGCAAGTTGAATCCTTACGTAAACAAGCGGACAAGACGTCAACGGGACGCCTATTGCACATCGTACAGATTTTGACGGAAACCGAAAGCAGACTCCGTTATGCTTTGTCGCGCCGGACCTTGGTCGAGACCGCATTAATCCGGTGCGCGCGCGCGGCTAAAGTCGCCTCTCTGGAAGAAATTCTGAAAGAATTGAATGCGCTCAAAAAAGCCATTTCGGAAAATCCTCTGCCGACGACGGTTGTCAGTGAGCCTTCTTCTGATCCCACGGAAAAAAAAACGACTGAAGCCGGCGTTGTAGCGCCATCACACGTAGAAATGCCTGAATCAACGGGATCATCCTCTATCCCGACTGTATTGCCGGGCGACGCGTATCAAACAGTGCTGGAACAATGGATGGATGTGGTGGAGCAGGTCAGTCATATCGCGCCGCTAGCCAGAAATTATTTATTGGATTCCAAGCCTTTGGCGATTCATGGTCAGACGTTGGTGGTGGGATTCGATCCTGAATTTGAATCCAGCATGGAAAGCATAAGTGTCCCCCGTAACCGGAATGCTTTGCAAAAAGTACTAGGTCGGATGCTGCGTCATAATGTTGTGGTTGAATTTAAAATTATGGACGCAAGCGACACCTTGCCCGGCGACATAAAAATTCGCGCCAAACCTTCCGCCCTGGATCAACAGGAACACGTGGAAGATCAAGATCGCCAGACACAATCGGCGGAGCAAAACTGGGTGACCAATCCTGTGGTGCGTAAAACACTGGAGGAATTTAACGGGGAGATTGTGGATATTCGCGAATAAGCACAAGGAGAATTAGACAATGGTTAATATGATGAAGTTGATGAAGCAAGCGGCGGCTATGCAGGATAACATGAAAAAAATGCAAGCTGAATTAGCGGAAAAAACCGTCGAATTCAGCGCCGGTGGCGGCATGGTGACCGCGGTAGCCCGTGGCGATATGACGCTGGAAAGCATTGTGATTGATCCCAAAGTCGTAGATCCATCGGATGTGGACATGTTGCAGGATTTAGTGATGGCGGCTGTAGACGGCGCGTTAGGGGCAGCCAAGGAAATGGCCGCCGAGGAGATGGGCAAAATCACAGGCGGCATGGGATTACCGGGCGGTGGCGGATTGCCGTTCTGATGGCATCATGAAATCCTTGGAACCCATGCAACGACTTGCGGGCCGACTGGCCAAACTGCCCGGCGTGGGAAAACGCTCGGCCGAACGAATGGCGTACCGAATCGCGCTGGACGAAAAAGGATTGGCACGCGAATTGATCGCGGCATTACAAGACGTTGAAAATCAACTTGTTCGTTGCGACCGGTGTGGAAATCTTACCCCTAAAGAACGAAATCCTTGCGAACTGTGTACCGACAGCCGGCGTGATGCCTCGTTGCTGTGTGTAGTCGAAGATGCCGCGTCTATTGCATTGATGGAAACAGCAGGGGGGTATCAGGGCTTATACCATTGTATGGACGGGAAAATATCGCCTATGCTTGGGCGGGATATACCTCCCGAGCAGCTAGAAAAGCTACGCAAGCGAATAGCGGATGAGCCCATCAAAGAAGTGGTATTGGCTTTTGATCACGACACGGAAAGCGAAGCCACAGCGCATTATCTTCAAGAAGCGTTGTCGGGGAAATCGGTGCGCATTACACGACTGGCGTTTGGGTTGCCCAGCGGCAGTGGGGTTGCATTTGCGGATGCGCTGACGCTGTCGCGGGCGATTGGCGCGCGACATTCCATGTGAAAGACCTAGTTTCCTGCTTGACCCCGCGCTGATACCGGGTAAACCATGCGCGTAGAGTTTAGCTCCCGTAGCTCAGTTGGATAGAGCATCGGATTTCTAATCCGACGGTCGCAGGTTCGAATCCTGCCGGGGGCGCCAATGATTATCTACACAGGCTGCGCTAAGCGCGTTCAGGGAAGGCGCGGCGTACGGCGACCAGCAGAATTGCGCCGCTAACGAGCAAAGACCAAAGGCCGGGTTCGGGAATAGCGGTGTAGATGACTTCGACCTGATCCACCGTCAATGTCCCTGCTAAAGAATCGTTTACACTAAGAATAGCCATGGTATCAAATTGCGTGATGGCGCCCGCGACGTCCTGGCGGGTAATCTCCGTGCCATTAATCGAGCCCAGAAGCGACATCGTGTCCGTCCCTGTGCGTGTTATTTCCAATGACACATTCACGGTTATGCCTGTCATGGTCACGGCTGCGGTGCTGGTGTCAAGGACTGTGGACCCGAGGATTAGATTGTTTGCCGTGCTGTCTCTTTCATTGATGGAATACCGGGAAGGATGATTGCCTCGGGGATCATTGAGAATGCCATATCCCACATAGCCGTTGTAGGCGCTGTTGTTGAAGGATTGATTGTCGGATACGGTTCGCGAACCGCCTGAATCGTAAGCCCAGAATTGAAAACGCCCACTGTCCCCGGACGAATTAGGAATGGTTACTGTGGCGCTTAATGACAATGAGTCGCCGATCGCCAGCGCCTGAGGTGATCCGGAGGGAGTAAAATAAGCCAGTGCGCCGCGCGTACCCCCCGAAATATTGCTCATGACGAGCGCTCCGGAAGCGGCAGTGATATCGGCTGCATCCCCCCCGCTAAACCAGGAAGCCGATGACGGTAGATTCTGATTCGAACGGTCCAAATCCGTGAATGAATCATTCAAAAGAATAATGTCTGCTTGAGCCCATGAAACTACCATGACACAGATCGCCCCAATGTATCGCTTCATCAAATGGTTCTCCTGTAAAAAATAGTGACTATAGGTAAAATAGTCTTATGTAGATTAGATGTCAAAAGCTTTCGGCAAGCCCAGCATAACAATCGCGGACGATCTGATAATGTGACAGCCTGCTTTTATGGATGTTATCCAGCATTGTTCAGTGAGAAGAACTGAAACTTATCCTGAAATTCATGTTGACACGAATATAAGTGTTAACGTATTCATGACAACATGAACAATGATCAATACCTCCAATCCCGAATCGGAGAGTCCGTTCGTTCCATTCGGCAACGACGAAATATTTCACAACGTGAATTAGCGAGGCGCATCGGCGTTCGGCCTGGTCCCATGAACAATATTGAGCAGGGCCGTCATATTCCAACAGGACGCATATTAATGCGCCTTGCGGATGCATTAGACGTCACTGTAGATGAAATACTCGGACGGACGTACGAAGTGTCGGGCGCAAGCCCAGCGTGTTTGAAGGAAGAACAAGGCTTGTATTTGGTATCAGCCATACCCGCTTCCGAAAGAAAAGCGCCTTATGCCGAGCCCGTATTATTGTCGGATGATGATAGGCATGACGACGAAGTTCGCGAACGTTTGGAGCGTATCATCCGGGCATTTTTGATGTTGGAAGATGTGTGCGGCGCGCAAAAGCGGGCTTTGATTCCATTATTCGCATCATTCACGCGCACGGATACAGGCATGGAAATGCTAGCGCGACAGGTTCGGACTTCGTTGGGGATTGGGGAGGGGGTTATTTTTGATTATCTGGAGCTTTTGGAGAACGCAGGGCTGCGCATTGTTTTTTGTGATCTCCGCGCGCATATTCATAGCGCTGCTTATTATGATCGGGTTAATGCCAATGCCTTCATTTTTGTGCATGACAAGATGAATGCAGAGCGGCAGATATTTGAATTAATTAAACGACTGGGCGCGATTTATCTATTTACGGATTTGCGCAAGCATGAAAACGCGCATGGCGTAAAACCGGCATTGCTTCGGTCGGAAGAACCGCAAATGTATGGTTCCCGCGCGGAGAAGTTGTTGGATGAACTCCATGCGGTACGCCGATTTACAGCGGCATTTTTAATGCCGGAAACCGCCGTGCGCGCCAGCGTCGCGCAATTGGGCATACGTCCCCACGAATGGACTTATGAATTGCTTCTACGCATCAAGCATCGTTTTGGCGTCTCCGCGCAATCCTTCCTCTATCGTCTTACCGAATTTAGTTTAATCAGTGAAGAACTCGCGATTCGTTTCCGGGCCCGCATTGAGCGTCATTACAAGAAAACGGATTATGGCGAGCCGGATGATTCAAAACGACTCCTTTTCCCTAATGGTCGCCTGGGAGATTTACTGGAAATTGCATCTAAAAAGAAATCCGCGCGGAAAGACGTGGCTGCGTGCCGGGTCTGGTTGAGAGATCTATAAACGGGTAGGGCGGTTTGGCCCAAACCGCCAACGAAAGGAACAGAACGATGCGGAAATACGTGGCTGCGTGCCGCGCTGGTTAAAGGATCTATAAACGGGTAGGGCGGTTTGGCCCAAACCGCCTATGGAAGAAACAGAGCGATGATTATGGAAAAGAGAAACCAGTTTCCTTTAAAAAGTATGGAAGCGAAAGAAAGCGCCGGATCATGAAAGCGATCAAAATAGCCAGTGTTGTAAGTTTATTTATGGGCGCTACGGCATGCGGCGAGCAGGCACGCGTGACGGATCTGATTCGCTATTTTTATCCGGATGCCCGCATCGAAATTATAGATGGAGGATATCGCGCATACATTCAGCGCGTAGGAATGATCCGCATAGAATCGCGCGCGGACACATGGCGATTCATTTTCCCAGACGGAAAAAGTTGGACAGCGCATGAGCGATCCAAATCAGGCTGGCGTGTAGTGAACCATCAAGGCCGCGTGATTTTCCTCGGCATCCAGAGCGATGGCGCTGTCAGCGGCCTCGATTTTGATGGAGAATATCGAACAACCTCCCACGGCTCAACATCCGCTCGCACATACTTCGACCACATGCATCGCAAACAAGCCGTCGGCAAAACATCTGAAAAAACCAATCCAATACGATCCCGAGTCCGCTATGAGTGAATACAGAATGATAAATGATGAAATTGAAGTTATTTACTGGCATCTGTTGGTCATGTCTATAGGAGAGCTATCATGCAATACAGTTCCATTGTTACAATGCAAGATCTTAGAAAACGATTGTCCCATGTTGCCGACCGGGTTGAACATGGTGACCGACTGCTCGTTGTCAGAAATTCGCGTCCGGCCTTTATGCTTGTCCCGCTTGAAGGGGCACCGCAATTGTCGGATCAAAGTCAAAAAACTTGGGATGCTCTGGAGGAATCTCTTGACGCGGAGCCCGTTCTCAGCGAGCGGGATGTCATCGAAATTGTCAGAAAGGTCAGGAAAAAGCGCTCATATAAGTAATTGCAACGACCGTGCGCAACTGCCATGCCCACAAGGCGCATCGAGATATTTGTGGATAATGGGGGGAGGAGTGGGCGATGATTGAATACTATGCACGAAAAAATCAAATGCTATCTGATCATACTTCAAATACGGCAAAACTCGCGCAAACATTTGCCAGAATATTCGGTTGTGAAAAAATAGCTTATGTGGCAGGGAAACTGCACGACATGGGGAAGTATACTCATGCCTTTCAGGACTATCTGGCGCGCGGTGTGAGAGGCGAAAAAACGATTCGCGGTGAAGTTATCCACGCATTGCAAGGAGCGAAGTATGCTGATGAATCTATCAGGGACCAAGTTGTTTCGGACATCATTTGTAATATTATCGCGACACATCACGGTGGCTTGTATGACTCCATTACGGATGGAGAAAGAACTTTGTCTCAGAAGCTCAAGAGAAACGAAGACAGACTGCATTACGAGGAGGCCGTAAGTGCATTTAGTCCCAAGATAAATGAGGCAGAATTAATAGATGAAATAAAGAACGTTTGCCGGATCTGTCAAGCAAGAGGAGTGAGCCCTTTCTTTGTGTTGCACCTGATAACGAAGGTGGTTTATTCATGTGTCGTTGATGCGGATAGATCTAATAGTGCTGGCCTTGATGTTGACGGCACGACACCAGACTGGATGAAGTTAATTCAATTATTTGAAGAATATCTAGGTTCCTTTTCTGGTGAGAGCGACATTGATAATATACGGAAAAATATATCAAAACAATGCCAACAAGCGGGTGCTCGACAGCAGGGTATTTATGCTTTGTCAGTTCCCACCGGTGGGGGGAAAACATTGTCTAGCTTGCGTTTCGCGTTGGAACATGCTCGGGAACATCGCCTCAAACGCATCATTTACATTATCCCCTATTTGTCGATTCTGGACCAAACTGCTGACACAATTCGAAAGGCCTTCAAGGAGGACGACGGACTCATACTGGAGCATCACTCTAACATTGAACCACCGAGGGATAGTGAAGATGACGAGGAAAAATACCACCTGCTGACTGACCGCTGGGACAGTACGATTATTTTGACCACTATGGTTCAATTCTTGGAGACGATTTACAGCAACAAAGCATCAAAGCTCCGAAGGTTCCACAACATGTCGGAGTCGGTTCTTGTATTTGATGAAATTCAATCTTTGCCTATAAAATGCACTCACCTGTTTAACCAGGCGGTGAACTTCCTACACACATTCGGGAAATCAACTATTCTGCTCTGCACCGCTACTCAGCCACATCTCCATAAAACGGAACGCCCGGTACACTTGTCTGACAAGCCGGATATTGTCAGTCTTACGCCGGATGAATTAAATATCTTTGAGCGGGTGCACATTGTAGATGCTACGCAGCTAGCAATGGATCACGAACAAATTGCGGAATTGGCTAAGGCACAAATAGTACGAGGGAAAAGCACGCTTGTTATTATGAACACAAAAGGCGATGCCCGTAACGTGTATGAGCAATGTAGGTCGTTTGAATGTGAGAAAGCATTTTTGACGACGGACCTTTGCCCAGATCATCGCCTGAACATCCTTAAAGACTTGAAGAAGAACTTAGAGACCAAGGCCGAGCGCGTGACATTATGCATTAGCACGCAACTTATTGAGGCGGGCGTAGACGTGTCGTTTGACTGTGTGATTCGGGCTCAAGCGGGCATGGACAGCGTTATTCAAGCGGCTGGCCGCTGCAATCGGAATAAAGAAAACCTGACTTCGCAGCCCGTCTTCGTTGTCACTGTTCAAAATGAAAAGCTCACAAGATTGCCGGAGATCAAAGAAGGTAAGGGTATTACATCAAGAATATTTCGGGAAAAGAAAGGAAAGAGTCTGTTAAGTGATGAAGTGATTGGCTGCTATTATGACTATTACTTTTTTGCACAAAAGGACAAGATGGATTACAGCCTCAACGAAGGGGCGACTACAATCTACAGCTTGCTAAACGATAACCCATTAGGAACTGAGGCATGCAAGAATCGCAACAACAGGACTTACAAAGGTTTGCCATGTGCATTTCAAACAGCTGCGGATGCTTTCAGTGTGATTGACAGAGGACAGACAGGAATAGTCATTCCTTATGGCGAGGCAATGCAATATGTCGCGGAATTTCAGCGCAGTTATGAACCGAAAGAAAAAATGCGGATACTGAAACAGTTACAAAAATATACGGTTTCCGTCTATTCACACACTTTGGATAAGATCGGTGATGCGGTTAGCCTTGTAGACAATACGTTTTACCTGCTTAATCCGGATTACTACGATGTGAATGAATATGGACTTCTACTCGAAGCGAAGCTTTCATTTCTCAATGCATAAACAAGGATGGGGTGATAAATGGATAAAAAACGCAATTCAGTTGAACTCAAAATCACCGGGCGATATGCCCTTTTCTCCGATCCCGTAACGAGGGTCGGCGGCGAAAAATTCTCTTATCAGGTTCCGACCTATCAGGCGCTCAAAGGCATCGTCGAAAGCGTTTATTGGAAGCCGACATTTATTTGGTATATAGACGCTGTACGGATAATGAAAAAAATACAAACCGAGGAAAAGGGTATCAAGCCGATAAAAATGAGCGGAGGAAACGATCTCTCATACTACACATATTTGCGGGATGTGGAATATCAGGTGCTCGCTCACTTTGAGTGGAATGAGTATCGAAAGGATCTTGAGGCTGATCGAAACGAAAATAAGCATCACAATATCTCCAAGCGATGTGTAGACAAGGGGGGGAGGCGGGATGTTTATCTCGGAACGCGGGAATGTCAGGGATACGTCGAATCTTGTGTATTTGGCGAAGGTGAAGGCGAATACGACGATTATGGCGAACTTGATTTTGGTGTGCAGTTTCATGGATACGACTATCCCGATGAAACTGGAAAAGATGAATTGGCTATTCGGTTGTGGAGGGCAAAAATGAAAGACGGCTTTATCGAGTTCCCGCCCCCGAAGGACTGCGATCCGTCTTTGCGACGATTTGTCCGGAAAATGACCGCAAAAGAGTTTGTGGACAAAAGGAACTTTTCGTCTGTCGACGATGACCTCACGGTAGCGGACTTGTTAAAGGAGGACTAGGATGGGACTTTGGCAGCTATTGGCGGACAGTTATGATGCTAATGCCGATGCGTTGAGGTTAACGTATCCGCTTTCTACGACGTCGATTTCTAATAACGGCGATATAATTGCCATAATAGTCATTGATGGAAATGGCGATTTTGTTCGTTTCGATAAAATCGAAAAAGCGAATCACAAAAAAGGAATAAATACTGAATACGTTACCATTCCTGTAACGGAGGAAAGCATGGGGCGTTCAAGTGGAATATCGCCGCATCCGGTTTTCGACCAGTACGAATACCTGAAAGGAGACGGCCGGAAGTATGATGACTATATTGCACAATTGAGGAAGTTTTCTGAATCTGCGGTTGCGACCGATCAAGTTAAGGCAATTTACAAATATGTTGCCAAACGGACCATTGCTGCGGATCTGGCTGGAATGAATTTGAAAGACAAAACAAACATCGTCTTTGAAGTTGAAATATCGGGCAATTCGCAAACGAAAGTATGGCAAGACGAAACGTTGTTCAATGCGTGGCATCAACACTATTTGGCGATAAAGGAGTCGAAGAAAGGATCACGATCAGTAGATTATATTTCAGGGCTGGTGCAGCCGTTGGCCAAAGCACACCCTAAAAAAATATCCAATGCCTCGGCAAACGCAAAGCTTGTTTCGGACAACGATAAAACGAATTATTCCTTTCGTGGTAAATTCAGCGAATCTTCTGAAGCCGTATCAATCGGCTATGAAACCACGCAGAAAGCCCATCAGTATTTGCGATATCTCATAAATGACCGGGGATATTACTGCGGTGAACAAGTGATATTATCCTTTGCGATTGGTTCTCTGGAGAAGCTGTTGCCTCCGCCCGTTGAAGACAAATGCATTTGGGACATGTTGCAAGATTCACAAGTGCAAACAAAGAGCGATACGCAAATTGTACTCAGGGCTGAAACGGGCTTCGATTATTCCGATGCACTAAGAAAATCTCTCGCAGGTTACGGCTACGGTAGTGCATTAAATCAACATGCCAAGACGGTAGTAATTGCACTGGATGCCGCGACTACAGGACGTCTGTCCATTACTTTTTACCGGCAACTCGACTTGACCGAGTATATCGAGAAAATCGCAGGTTGGCATTACGGGTGCAAGTGGAATCAAAGGTATTGGGACAATAATAAAAAAACGCATGTTTCCAGCATCGGCGCTCCATCCATCGATAAAATTATCGAAGCTGTTTACGGTAAGCCCCGCGGCGGGACAGATCAAAGCTATATAAAAATTAAGAAAGCGGCAAGAGAGCGATTGCTGCGCTGTGTTTTTGACGATGCGTTATTGCCATGGGATTATGTCGCGGCGGCGATTCGACGGGCATCTAATCCTTTGGGAGTGGCTAAGGACGGAAAATTCGACCGCAATGGTTTTGAGCAAACTGTATCAACGGCTTGCGCAATGGTGCGCAAGCATTATCACCAAAGTAAAAAGGAGGATTACACATTGAGTATTGAACTCGACAGAACCGACCGAGATTATCTTTACGGTAGGTTGCTAGGCGCGGCAGATAAATTAGAAGAGTACGCCCTTTTTAAAAAGGAGAACGAACGTGTCGTGACTGCGGCGATTAGGCATATGCAAGCGTTTACCCAGCGTCCTTTCAGGACTTGGCAAACTATACACAGTTGCCTTAATCCCTACGTCCAGATGGTGAAGGGGAGTTTTGCCTTTAATGAAATTCAGGCTGTAATGGGGCAGTTCCTGCCTGGTGATTATGAAAAGGAGACACCTCTGACCGGGTCGTATCTGATCGGGTATTACCACGAGCGCGCATATATCGACAGCCTTGTAAGGAATGCTGGAAACAACAAACTATCAAGTAGTCACAATGAAAAGGAGAGTAACAATGACGGACAATAAAACGCTTGCGAATAAGATCGATTTTGCGGTGATTGTTTCTGTTAGGCGGGCAAACCCCAACGGCGATCCTCTTAACGGCAACCGTCCTCGTCAAACATATGACGGTTACGGTGAAATCTCGGACGTTTGCCTCAAGCGCAAAATACGCAACCGACTTCAAGACATGGGAGAATCCATTTTTGTTCAATCTGATGATAACCGTGCACCGGGAGATGATTTCCGGTCGCTCAATGATCGTTTTTATGCAGCGAAACTGGCCGACACGAGAATTGATTCATGCAAAAAATGGTTCGATGTTCGCGCTTTTGGCCAGGTCTTCGCCTTTAAGAAAAAGGGGGCAGGGAAAAAGGATAAGCAGACGGAAGGGGCAGAAGAAAATGCCGATGCTGTTTCTGTAGGAATACGTGGCCCCGTGTCAATTCAGAGTGCGTTCAGTGTTGAACCAATTACGCCGGACAGTCTGCAAATAGTTAAGAGTGTTAACCTCGAAACTAATCCGAAAGAACCCGATAAGAAGGGATCGGACACAATGGGAATGAAACACCGGGTTGACAAAGGGATTTACGTAACCTTTGGGGCTATTAACACCCAACTTGCTGGCAAAACTGGCTTTTCAGATGCCGATGCCGAGAAAATCAAGATGGCTTTGCAGATGTTGTTTGTTAATGATGTATCATCCGCTCGTCCAGAAGGAAGTATGGACGTTGTGAAAGTAATTTGGTGGAAACATAATAGTCCGTCTGGTCAATATTCCTCGGCAAAAGTTCATCGTACTTTGAAGGTGAACCCAGACGGGACCTATACGCTCGATAAATTGGATGGACTAGAGCCATTAGAACTTGACGTTTTGGAGGGTGAGGCTTTGCAGAAAGTCGAAAAATGATGTGTGTTTGGTAAATCAATTCGTAGAGAATCCAATAATCTGTAATGCTTCGAATAAGAAATGCCCGAATGCATTATGCTCTCTCGCCAGTCGACAGGATGATTGACGAGTGACCATGAATTAGTTTGGTCCAATTCCGGAGCGTTGCGGAGGTCGAGCCGATCGAAATGCTTTAGGCGTTATTATGTGATGAGCTTTCATGAAGTAGGGGATCAGGTTTCCAGGCTAATTGGTCATACAGATCCCGAGGTGCGCGCCATTGGCGCGCGCCTCGCGGGTTTGC
>Ga0081527_100013_pt1 | contig 219691 bp, 214 predicted proteins | sample HotLakmasection5_FD_70992 | JGI IMG/M metagenome (GOLD analysis project Ga0081527, IMG submission 70992) | Hypersaline microbial mat communities from Hot Lake, Washington, USA - Section #5 (SPADES assembly) (version 2) | ecosystem: Environmental > Aquatic > Non-marine Saline and Alkaline >...
TTTGGAGAATTTCTGCGAGTTCATTTATGCTTGTTGACATAAAAGGGCTTCCTCAGTTGAATGTTGTTCGCACAATCATTCTCTACTGATTTTGCCCTTTTTGCTTAACTTGATGCTTATGAGCGTCCTGAGCGGCGCTCTTTTTCGTTCTGGCAGTCCGGCTTGGCACTACGACTGCACACTTAGGCTTTTCTACTTTGCATCGTTCACAGGGCGCGTTACCATAGACACATATAGAAACTCTTCATAAAAGGACCACAGCGCTTATGACCGATTACATCCTCGCACTCGATCAGGGGACTACCTCCTCGCGCGCTATCCTGTTTGATCATAGCGGGCAGGTCGTCAAGGTCGCGCAGCAAGAGTTCCAGCAAATCTACCCGCAGCCGGGCTGGGTCGAACATGACCCCAACGCCATCTGGCAATCGCAGATCGCCGTCGCCCGTCAGGTAGCAGAAGGGGCTTCAATTGCCGCTATCGGCATTACCAACCAGCGCGAAACGACCGTAATCTGGGATCGCAAGACCGGAGAACCCATTCACAACGCGATTGTGTGGCAAGATCGCCGCACCAGCCGTTTCTGTGATCAACTGCGTGCGGAAGGCTTCGACAAGACCATCCATGCCAAAACCGGCCTCGTCACCGACGCTTACTTCAGTGGCACAAAGGTGAAATGGCTGCTGGACAACGTTCCTGGTGCGCGTGATCGCGCTCAGGCAGGCGAACTCGCATTCGGTACGATTGATAGCTACCTCGTCTGGAAACTGACCGGCGGCCGCCTGCACATCACAGACGTCAGCAATGCTAGCCGCACCATGCTCTACGACATTCACAAGCGGTGGTGGTCAACTACCATCTGCGAGCGTTTCGGCATCCCAATGGGGATACTGCCGCAGGTCGTAAGTTGCAGCCAGGTCTACGACAGTACGGAAGCATCACTATTCGGTAAACCGATCCCGATTGCCGGCATGGCTGGTGACCAGCAGGCCGCCACCTATGGCCAGATCTGTACACAACCCGGCCAGGTGAAAAACACCTACGGTACCGGCTGCTTTATGCTGATGAACACAGGCAGCGAGCCAACAGAGAGCCGTAACAACCTGCTGACCACCGTTGCCTGGCGTATCGGCGAGCAACCAACTCAGTTCGCCCTGGAAGGCAGTATCTTCATTGCCGGTGCGGCCGTTCAGTGGTTGCGCGATGAGATGAAGCTGATTCAATCAGCCGCCGAAAGCGAAGGCATCGCCGTCGGTGTTCGGGATACAGGCGGCGTCTACGTGGTCCCGGCTTTCGTCGGCCTGGGTGCACCGTACTGGGATCAGTACGCTCGTGGGACCATCGTCGGCCTGACGCGCGGCAGTGCCCGTGCCCACATCGTCCGAGCCACCCTGGAGAGCATCGCTTACCAGACGCTTGATGTCGTCAGCGCCATGCAGGCGGATAGCGGTCTGACCCTGCCCTCCCTGCGCGTGGATGGCGGCGCTGTCGCAAATAACTTCCTGATGCAGTTCCAGGCAGACATCCTGGGGGTACCGGTCGTGCGACCAGCCGTCACTGAGACAACCGCTCTCGGCGCAGCCTATCTGGCAGGGCTGGCAGTCGGCTACTGGGCCTCAGAGAGCGACATCGCGCAGCAGTGGTCAGCAGAACGCACCTTCGAACCGCAGATGAGCACCGATCAGCGCGACAGCCTGTACGCAGGCTGGCAACGTGCTGTCGAACGTGCACGCGCCTGGGCGGAGGATTGAGCCATGTCCGATGATGCGATCCAGGCGCTGATGCAACAAGGCCGCAGCGCACTTCAAAGCGGCGATATGGATCGTGCGCGCAACCTGTACGAGCAGGTTCTGGCACAGATTGATAGCACGCTGTCGGAGACGGGTCGCAGTGCGCGCTTCATGCTCGGTCTGATCGAAATCCATACCGCAAATTACAATCAAGCCCGCTATATCTACGTTGGGCTGCTCGATGAGGCGCAGAGCTACAAGGACCCGCGCGGCGAGCACCTGATTCGGCATCAACTCGGCATTATTGAATGGCTCGATGGCCAGTACGGGGCTGCACTCGGCAACCTCGCGGCGGAGAAGACTTTACTCAACGTCCACTTCCCGGATGCGAATTGTGCCCACGCAGCCAACGCCTACATCCAGGGCGACGTTATGCTGGCCATGGGCCGGGCCGACGCCGCGGCCGACCTGATGCGGCAGGCCCTGGCCCTCGTCGAAAACTGCGACGAACTGACCGTCGAAGCCAACGTGTATCGCGGCCTGGGCGATGTGGCCGTTGCCATTAAGGATTACGCTGCCGCTCAACGTCACTACAGCCACAGTCACAATCTTTTCGTTCAGGCCGGGCAGGATCAGGCGGCAGCCGAAATTGCTCGCAAACGAGATGAAATTACATCCACATGAGTAGAATACTGGTGGCGGGTCTCATCAATGTTGAGACGACCGTTCGCATCGAGGCTTTCCCCATCAACTACGAACCCGTGCGCTTCCCGTTCGGGGGCGTCAACAGTACGGTCTCGGGGGTTGGCTACAATCTGGCGAAAGCGCTCACCGTGCTGGGCAACGAAGTGCGTTTCCTGGCGATGATCGGCAACGACCCTGCCGCGACACTCGTGCGACACGCACTCTCCAGGGACCAAATCAGCAGCGAACACATCTTCCCTCTGCTTGATAACACGCCGCAGTCGGCCATCCTCTACGATCAGGATGGCCGTCGCATGATCAACGTCGATCTGAAAACAATACAGGAGACCGCCTACCCGGTCAGCGCGTTCGATATTGCCCTCAAGGGCTGCAAACTGGCGATCCTGGGTAACATCAACTTCGCCCGTCCCTTCCTGGAACGCGCCCGGAATGCCGGAGTTGCTATTGCCAGCGACGTCCACACAATCGCTAACCTGGATGATCCCTACAACCGCGACTACATGGCCGCCGCTGATATCCTGTTTATGAGTGATGAAGCCCTGCCAGAGCCCCCCGACCAGTGGATAAAGCGCGTTCAGGCCGAGTTTGAGACGCCAATCGTCGTGATCGGCATGGGACGTGAAGGAGCACTCCTTTCTGTCCGTCAGGACCAACATGTGATTCATATTCCCGCCGTACAGTTACGTCCCATCGTCAACACCATTGGGGCTGGTGATGCACTATTTGCGGCCTTCAACCACGTTTACGCCCACACAGGCGATCCGTATCTGGCGATCCGCAAGGCGATCGCTTTCGCAGGGTACAAAATCGGCACAGCAGGCGCAGCAGATGGGTTTCTCAGTGAGCAGGCGCTGGACGAACTCTACCAGCAACGATGCAGCCAATAGCTTTTCTTTGTCCTCAAAAAAACCGTATAATGTAGAGGCTCTTATTGAGGGTTCTAGTCGTAACAGGGCTTGAAAGATGCTTACCGACCCCAATTCGCCAGAGGTGATACACAATCCCGAGGCAAACCGCTTTGAGATCCGAATTGGTGAACACCTGGCCATGATTGAATATATGCAGTCCGGGAATAATGTGGTCTTCAACCATACCGAAGTTCCCGAAGAGCTCGAAGGTCAGGGACTGGCGAGCAGAATGGCACGTGTAGCGCTGGATTGGGCCAAAGATAACGGCCTCAAGATACAGGCTCTGTGCCCGTTCGTCGCTGGATACATTCGCAAGCACCCCGAGTATCAGCCGATAACCTGGGGTTATGAGCCGTAATAGCGGTTAGCAAGCATGGCATGTCGAAAGCCAGAGAACGTCAGTTAAAACGTCGTGAGCGACGCATAGAGCAGCCGCGCAGCGGCCGCCGCGAACAGCGGGCACAGGTCGCGCTGCCGGAGCAGCCTGCTCGCTTCAGGTCGCCAAAGATCAGGCTGCCCACCAGTGAGCTTGGCCGTATCGCATTGGTGGCGGCAGCGCTGGCCTTCGTTCTGATTGTCATCAATCTACTTGGGCTGATTAATCCTCCGGATAATCCACGTCTGGGGAATGCGATCTGGTTGGATCGCCGCTGGAGCTACGCCGAGCCTGATGACGCAGCCCTCGGCCAGCTGATCGAACGTCTGCAGAATCACAGCATTGATCACATTTACATCTTTCTCAGTTCACTCAAGGCCGATGGCACCTGGGCCGGCCTCCCTGGCGAACGCGACCGCTTCGCCGAAGTTGAACCACTCGTGCGTGACCTCACTCAGCGCATTGCGCAGCTTTACCCCGAAGCGCAGCTCTACGCCTGGGTGGAGGTCGTTACGCTGACATCAGAGGGAGATCGCCTTGCGGATGCACAGGTACAGCGGACCGTTGCTGAGTTCAGCGCACGAGCGCTGCGTACACTGCCTGTAACCGGCGTCATGCTCGACATCAAACCCGTGTTTAACGACAACGACGACTATCTTGCACTCCTGCGCGAAGTTCGCTCAGAGATCGGCATAGAGACGCCGCTGGCGGTCGCTGCTGCACCTGATCTCACCCCCACAGAGGCTGAAATCTCTCTGCCCTCACAAATCGCGCCGGATACCGGCTGGACGGAAGAATTCAAGCAGCGTGTCGCCCTCCAGGCGGATTATCTCGTCGTCAGTGCCTACAACAGCTACCTCACAGAGCCCGTCAACTACATTGACTGGGTAACGTGGCAGGTGCGCTCTTTCACATCGGCAATTGCCCAGGTAAACGGCAGGGCGCGCATTCTCATCAGCATACCAAATTTCGCGAACAATCCCCCGGCACACGATGCCCGTATCGAGACCATCCCGGCAGCACTGGATGGTGTCAACCGGGCATTGTCTCAGCTCAGCAGCGATCAGTCCGCCCTCTTCCAGGGGGTCACTCTCTTCACGGATCGCGAGCTAGAGGATGCTGATTGGCGCGCATACAGTCAACGTTGGCCGAGGGAGTAAAACCATGCCATGTTATATTCGGCTTCTCACCCCTGAAGGGTTGCAACCTGTCACATATACGGCGGATTCGCTGGCTGACGCCGTCCCGTACGAACCCGCCGACGGCATCTATACCGTAACCAACACCTACCACATCACACAGACGCTCAAACTGGATGCGCACCTTGATCGCATGGAAGACAGCGCACGCCGTGTGGGGATCAGGCTTCAGCTCGATCGTCCCCGACTGCGGCAAACGTTGCGGGAGATGATTCTTGATGCAGGCTATGGGGATGTCCGGTTTCGGCTGACGGTCGGCGCGCGCGACCCGGCATCCATCATCATCTCGCTGGAGCCTTATCGCCCACCAGCAGACGATCTGATTAAAGTGGGCGCACGCTGTATCACCGCGCCCAACAGCGCAAGACAGAATGCCGAAGCCAAGACGACCGGTTGGATGAGCGCACGCCAGCGCCTCGCTGATGCGATGCCATCCAACATCTACGACACCTTCTTGCTCGATACGGAAGGTAATATCCTTGAAGGACTTGCCAGCAACTTCTATGCCATACTCTATGGCGTGCTCTACACGGCTGTCACCGGCGTTCTGAAAGGAATCTCGCGCGAGATCGTGCTGCATGTCGCCCCACCGATTCTTCCGGTCAACGAAACACCCGCCCATGTCGCACAGATTCCACGTATTGAAGAGGCTTTTCTCTCAAGCAGTAGCCGTGGCATCATCCCGGTAGTCGAAATCGACGGCATAACCATTGCAAGTGGTACCCCCGGCGAATATACCCAGCGCCTGCGCACTGCATACCAGGAATGGGTAAATGACCATTTAGAAGAGCTATAGATCTCATGCAGCATCTTGAAACGCTTTGGAAAGTCGTGAATGTCGCTGCCAACGTACGCGACCTCGCTGTAGATCGCAAAACCTACCGCTATATGACCGAACCACCTTTTACATGTTATCTGCATACAAGAGCTGCCAACGTCACCGTAAGTCGCTGGCAGGAATCCGCACTGGAAATCGATGCACAATTTCAGGCGGGTTTTGGCTGGCGCGTCAAGGATGATCAGGATGAAGCCGGCGTCTATTTTGTGGCGCGGCGAAGAGCAGTCGTCGGCGGGATCGGCACCGCACAATTCAGATTACGCATCCCATCAGGCTGCCACCTCGTCCTTCGACTCGAACACTGCTCGCTGCAGATCGAGCAGGCACACGGGACTTATTACATCCCGGCAGATGCCACGAACCAGCCTATTACGCTGCCAGCGGGCTTACCCCCACTCCCATCTACAGGCGATCCGCAGCAGATATAAGATTTTACTTCTAGAAATACATAAGCATTCACTTGTCTCAGCGCGTCGCTTGTGTTATGTTTGCCTGCATGAGAAACCTGCATGTGATGCCAATGTGTTGTATGACTACCTTTTCGCTGAGAGGGGCGGCAGGGCGTCTGTGGCATTAGTAGGCGATCACAGACAATACACGAGCCAGCCGACCCGGTTGGCTTTTTTTATACCTGGTGATCGCTATTCGACTGTTTTCGTCAGCAGCACATTGGCAAGATTGCAGTAAGTCCTTATCATTCAGTGCGAACATACGTAGGAGAGGCTCACATAATGACAGCAATCGAAGAACGTGGCTATACAAATCCCGAAGTACTGGTAACGACCGAGTGGGTCGCTGAACATCTGAATGATCCCGATGTTCGTATCGTGGAATCAAACGAAGACCCCCTGTTGTACCCCTCCGGCCATATTCCAGGTGCGATAGAAATTGACTGGACGAACGACCTTAACGACCCGATTGTACGCGATTATATCGGTCGTGATGCGTTTGAAGCGCTCAACCGACGCAATGGCATCACGCCACACACGACAGTCGTTTTCTACGGAGACAAGAGCAACTGGTGGGCGACCTACGCCTTCTGGGTTTATCGTCTGTTCGGCCACAAAAACGTGCGTGTGATGGATGGCGGCCGCAAGAAGTGGGTCGATGAGGGCCGCCCGCTGACGCGTGAAGTCCCTGAATACCTGGTGTCAGACTATCAGGCACCTCAGGATCGTGACGATCACACGATACGCGCTATGCGCCAGGAGGTTCTGGAGCATGTTCGCCATCAGGGGCAGCTCGTTGACGTGCGCAGCCCGGCTGAATTTACCGGCGAGAAGCTCCACATGGAGGGCTACCCCCAGGAAGGCGCACTGCGAGGTGGACATATCCCCGGTGCGCGCAACATCCCCTGGAGCCGCGCCGCCAATGAAGATGGCACCTTCAAGACTGCTGAAGAACTACGCGCCATCTACGAGCAGGAACAGGGCCTGAAGGCGGATCAACCTACGGTAGCATACTGCCGCATCGGTGAACGCAGCAGCCACAGTTGGTTCGTGCTGACGTACCTTCTCGGCTTTAAGAATGTGCGCAACTATGATGGCAGCTGGACGGAATGGGGCAACAGCGTCGGCCTCCCCATCGAGCGATAATCCTCTGACCAGAACGTAGGCTACGAATATCGGGCACGTCATCAGCGTGCCCGTTTAGCTTTCGATCTGCTACAATGTCACCAATCAGACCATTGATCGAGGCCAACTCATGTCCCAGATACCTCCCCGCTTGCAGGAATCCATCGAAGATTTTTCCTTCATCACTACGCGAACCGAACGCCAGGAATACCTGATTCAGTTGGCAGACGACTTCGACAAAGTGCGTGTGCCTGCGAGCATCGCTACCCAGCCTTACGACGAAAGCCACCGTGTGCCGGCCTGCGAATCAGAGGCCTTTGTCTGGGCGGAAGAAAACCCAGACGGTACGCTAAAATTCTGGTTTGATGTGCTGAACCCTCAGGGCCTAAGCGCGATGGCGATGGCCGTAATCCTTGACGATGCCTGCTCTGGTGCGCCACTGGATCAGGTGGCGCGCGTACAGTCCGATATTGTCTTTGATTTCTTCGGCAAGAATATCGCAATGGGTAAAGGTCAGGGCCTGATGGGCATTGTCAACATGGTAGCGGCAGAAGCTCGTCGGCGGCTTTCGTAGCCCTGTTGCTACAATCACATGGCACTTGTGCTAAGCGCTGCAGCGCTGCGCCAGCAGTTTGGCATCCGGTCGGATGCGGCGCGGCGCGCCCTTCCTGTACTCTTACGGCAGACGCACGCAGCAGAAGCATCGACACTCTCGCAGCGAGCTAATGACGCACTCAACCAGCTTGGCCGCCAGCTTAAACTGCCCGATGCGACACCAGAGGCGATCCTTGCGGCTTTGCGCTGCTACTTCACGGGGATAGCGCTGCTGCTCGCCGCTGAGCATGTCCGGCAGCGGTGTGGCACAATCTGGGACTGGTCTGAGGTCTGTCAAGGAGATTTCTTCGGCGATCAGGGCATCACCAATCTATCGGCACCTTTAGAACACCGCGAATCGCTGCGCGCCTGGTCTCCACCGACGGTTTCCATCGATACCAGCGGTCTACCCCCGACAGACGCCCTCAAGGGCCTCTACCTCGACCTCATCCCCAGGGAAGTGCGCCACACGACAGGCGAGTATTACACCCCAGACTGGCTGGCGGAGCACACGCTGGATCGCCTGGGTTATACGGGCAAAACAACCCTCCTGGACCCCGCCTGCGGCAGTGGCACCTTTCTGGCGCTCGCAATGCGCCGGATTCAGAAGCACGGCAACGGAACGACAGCAATTCGTCGGCTGGCCGGTATCGATATCAACCCATACGCCACCCTCGCGGCACGGGTGACGCTGCTGCTCGCCCTGGATTCATGGCATCACGGTCTGGAGCTGCCTGTCTACACTGCAGATACACTCCTCGATGATCTAAACCTTGAACCCTTCGACAATGTAGTCGGCAACCCACCTTGGGTAAACTGGGAAGCGCTGCCAGAGTCCTATCGTGAACGCAGTCGGCAGCTCTGGCAGGATTACGGGCTGTTCACCCATCGGGGCATGGCTGTTATCCTCGGCAAAGGCAAAAAAGACCTGTCAGCTTTGTTTACGCTGGTTGTTGCCGATCGCTACCTGCGGCCTGGCGGTCGGCTGGCTTTCCTGCTGACGGAGAGCGTATTTAAGGCTGGCGGTGCCAACGCTGGACTGCGCCGCATGGTCGCCCGGGATGTGCCGCTGGCCGCCCTTCATGTCGATGATTTCAGCGGGTTGCGCGTGTTCGATGGTACCGAGACGCGTGCTGCGCTGCTGGTCCTTGAGCGTGACCGTCAGACTGTCTACCCGGTCCCCTATACACTTTGGAAGCAGAACGGGCACCGCCTCAATATGGTGACCACGCTGGACGAAGCCTACGCGCATACGCAAAGGCACGCTTTGGCCGCAGAGCCTATCGACCCTGCACAGCCGGGCAGTCCATGGCTCAGCGCGCCCAACGCTGCGTTACATGCGCTCCGCAAGCTGCGGGGACAATCGGCCTATCGCGCTTATACAGGCGTCTATACGGGCGGCGCAAATGGCGTCTACTGGCTGGAAGTCCTCGGACGTCACGGCGAGCTGCTCCATGTGCGTAACCACACCCAGAACGGCAAACGCGACGTGCCGCAAGTCGAGGCACTCATCGAAGCAGAACTCGTCTACCCGCTGCTCAGGGGACGTGATGTGCAGCGCTGGCGTGCGCAGCCTTCCGCCCATATCCTGATCGTTCAGGATGCCACGACCCGCCACGGCTATCTGCAAGACTGGCTGCAAACACACTACCCACACACCTATGCTTATCTCACCCAGTTTGAGAGTCTGCTGCGACAGCGCGCCGCTTATAAGCGCTTCTTCCGGTCCGGGTCGGCATTCTACAGCATGTTTGATGTCGGCAAATACAGTTTTGCGCCGATAAAGGTCGTCTGGCAAGGAATGGGCGTACGAATGATGCAGGCGGTCGTGGTCACAGCGGAAGCAGATCGACCGGTGATGAGCAATCAGGCCATGCACCCTTTCATCCCCTTTGAGGATGAGACCGAAGCGCACTATGTCGCCGCTTGCCTGAACAGCGCAGTGTTTGGTCTGGCTGTCCTGAGCCACACCCAGGCGGGTGGCAAGAGCTTCGCCCAGCCCGGGTTGATGCAGCGTCTGTTTCTGCCGGCCTACGATCCCTCAGTTTCACTTCACCGCGCACTCGCTGAGCTCTCGCGCCGTGCCCACGCCCAGGAATCGCTCGCCCCGATCGAGCTTGAGATCAACAACATGAGCAGCGAGTTATGGCACCTCACAAGAACGGAACGTCAGGCGGTCAGAAATGCTTTAGAATTGTGGGCATGACCAACGGGAGGTTCTGCAATGTTCAAAATGTTTATCGATGACGACGTCCATCTCGAACTGCAGGACGAACACCATGCCGACATGCAGTTTGCGCTCGTCGATCGCAACCGTGCGTTTATTGGTGCATGGCTTCCCTGGGCCTGGATGACAAGAGACCTCAGCCAGACGCGAGCGTATCTGGCCTCTTCCCGCCGTACATTCGCCGATGGAACGGACATCGTCGGTGCTATCTTCTATCGCGGCGAAATCGCTGGCGGTATCGGCCTGCATATTCGTAATCAGCGCGAACGCAAAGCTGAAATCGGCTACTGGCTGGGTGAGGAATTCACGGGCAAAGGCATCATGACGCGCGCTGCGCGAAAGATGGTCGATTATGCGTTCGCTACACTGCATATGAACCGGGTTTTTGTGCGCGCCGCCGTCGATAACCGCCCGAGCCGTGCCATTCCAGAACGACTCGGCTTCATGCAGGAAGGCACGTTCCGTCAGGACGGGTTCATCAGTGATGCGGATCACAACCCCACACTGGCCGACATGGTCTATTACGGGCTGCTGGCTGAAGATCGGCAACAGCCCGAAACCGCACCAGAGTTCGCCTGGGGACTGGGTGACGGCATCGAGCTGCGCCTGCTCGAAGAACGCCACACCCACCAGGTTTTCAATCTTGTCGATGCGAATCGCGCCTATCTACGGCGCTGGCTGCCCTGGCTCGACGACAACACCGAACCTCGGCATACACGGGACTTCATCAAGAACGCGCTCAACAGATACGTTGATCGTGATGGTTTCGTCGTTGGTATATGGGTCAACGGCGAGTTGGCAGGCGTCGTGGATTATCACGGTTGGGACTGGAAGCACTGCAAGACGGAGCTGGGTTACTGGCTGGCGGAGCCATTTACAGGCCGTGGCATCATGACGCGCGCCGTAAACGCCCTGGTCGACTACGCGTTCGCCATCGGTCTCAACCGGGTGAAGATCATGTGTGCAACCGGTAATCGTGCTAGCTGTGCAATCCCTGAGAGGCTGGGGTTCCAGCTCGAAGGCGTTCAGCGCCAGTCAGAGTGGCTGTACGATCATTTTGTCGATTGGAATGTCTACGCGATGCTAGCTAAGGACTGGCAACAGGAGAAAAGCGAATGATCTACCATATCGCCACCCGTGATGCACTCGCCCGGGCAGAACGAAGCGGTATCTACACAGCGCATTCTCTGGATGAGGAGGGCTTTATTCACTGTTCTACTCGCGTCCAGGTGATCCCGGTGGCCAATGCCGTTTTCAAAGATGTCGATGAAGGGGAAGTGATCTTACTGGCAATCGACGAAAACCTGCTGACGTCACCCCTTCGTTGGGAAGACCCGGCTCATCCCGACCCGAGCAACCCGCCTGAGATCAGCAGTGCTGAGGCCTTTCCCCACATCTACGGGCCACTCAACGTGGATGCGATCGTTTCGCACGCGCCACTGCGTCGCGATGACGCGGGAAGTTTCTACTGGCCTCCTGATTTGTCGCTGGATACCCCATAGAAGACCAGCATCAGCAGTGCATAGGCTGCCCCCAACAGCAAGCCAGAGATCAGCCAGGCTGGCAATCGCTCTAACATGGCGAGCATCAGTGGTGCCGGATAATCAGGGAACAGGTGGCTGTGCCAGGCCGTCTTGAAGAACATCAGAAGCGCAGCGCCGAGCGCCGTGCCGCCACCAACAAGCGCGCCTGCCAGACAACATAACACAAAAAAGATCTGTGCGCTCATCTTCTGGCCGCCCCAGCGACGTGCCACATTGACCAGCACCAGCAAAATGCTGGCACCGAGCGCCAGCAGCGTCACGCTGCTTACACTGTTCTCTTCGAGCGTAAGCCAGAAGAGGATGAGGCCGCCGTAGGCCCACAATACCAGACGTAATGGCAGCGTTAGCCGCGGCAGTACGATTTGCACGGCAACCTAACGGACGGCCTGACGCCGCTTTTTCTTCTTGGTGAGTTTGCGTACCGGCGTCAGACGGAAGATATAGGCATCGTAGCCATCGGCTTCAAAGGGTAAACCCAGCTCAGCCACTTCGTCCCCGTGGAAGCCAACCGTTGCATTATTCAGTGCATCCTGCGCCTGCCAGACGAATTTGTTGATGACATCCGTCCAGGCACCAAAATCGATGATGCCGTTAGCGGGTTTGGGGCTCATGTTGAGGACAATCAGGCGATAGTCATCGCCAAGACGCCAGCCATAGGCGACCAGTCCCTGATGATCGGTGCAGCCATCACAACTTGGGCGACGCTGGAACATGCGCCATTCGCCGACCTTGTAGATTGCGCTCTGGGCTTCCTGCAGCAGTGTGTGATAGAATTCACGCAGGCTTTGATCTTCTTCTTCGTCCGGCTGGCGAGCGATCTGTACAGGCAGCTTGATCCGCCGTCCGGTGAATTGTCCGTCGTGCAGCAGTGTTGCACCTGGCAGCGTGTTGATCAGCACAGCCGCTGGCTTGCTGCGCTCTATGCCAAACTCAGCAGCTGCACGCGGTTCGTCGTGATTCTCGATGAAGCGAATGTTCCGCCTCAGGAAGCTGATATCCGCAATCAGGTGATCATAGATGCCATCAACATCGACGGAAAGCAGCCGATCATACATGGTCTTGTCGTAAGTGTAGTCGAAGCCCTCCAGATGCAAGGCGTAATCCAGTCCCCAGTAAGTCTCAGCGACAAACAGGAAATCAGGATAACTCCGCAGCACCTTAGGTATCACATAGGACCAGAAGTCCTCACTTTGAGGGCGAACACCTCGCCAGCCCCAGGTGTTGACAAAGACGCCGTTCATCATGAGCATGGCCATGTCGCAGCGCACGCCGTCACACTGGCTGCCAATGTCCTTCAGCGTGTTGATCGCCGCTTCGCGATAGCCGGGGCTGAACGCATTCAGCTGTGCTGTGTCAATCCAACCCGGAAAGTACGGATCGCGGCCATGCGCAATGATGAGGTCGCCCCCGGTAAAGGGGTCCTTAACGCTGAAGAAGTTCCCAGGATCATTCTTGAGGAGTTCCTGCGTGCCCTGCACGAAGTAATCAGGGCGCTCCGTAATCCAGCCATGATCCGTCGCAACATGATTCGGCACGAAATCCAGGATCATACGCATACCATGTCGCTGCAACTGACCGCGAAACTTGGCAAGTCCTTCGCGGCCACCTAAAGCAGGATCAACTTCGTAGGCGTGGATGGCATAGGCGGAGCCGATAACATCACGGCGGGTGATGTCAGGCAGCGCGCCCTTGTATTCGTGGACGTAATTCAATGCGCTGCGTCGGGTGCTCGGCCCCCGATGCCAGACGCCCATCATCCAGATTGCGTCAAAATTGTAGCTTGCCAGCTTGTTGATTTCTTCGTCAGGAACATTACCAAGTTTGATGGTCGTCCCGTACTGCTGGCTGAGTGTATTAAGCCATACCCAGGTGTTGATTTCATAAATGCGTGGGTTGGCGGGCCAATTCTTAGGCATGATTTCCTCTGGCCGCTGTTCATTGAAGAAGTCACATCATAATGCGTCGGTGTGCGGCCTGCAAGCGCGATGTGCTATGTGGAGGAGCCACGGCGTTCGGTTGTATAGGATATTGTAACACTTTCAGGATTAAACGAGTTTAAGAAGCACCTAAATCCCGTACGACTCAGCCTTTGTACATACTTACTGAGAGCAACTCAAAACCTGCGAAAAATCGTGATTTCGGGCAGAATAGGCATCAGTGGACGTATATCGCTATAATATGGATTATCCGTATCAAAATGATTGATAACAGTGAATCCTAAGAAACACCATGGACGAAGCGAACCTCTCACCTCGACGTACCAGTCGTGCACGCGAACGAATCGCAGCACGCAAACGGCGGCACGCTCAGAAGATGGCAACACCACAGCCCAGACCTGTGCGGGCCATTCCTCAGGACGAGTTGGAAGCCATGCATCAGGTGCCGCAACCTGGCTATACCGAAAGGCTCACCCAGCGACTGCCGCGCGTGCAGTTGGATGGTGTGGGACGTTTTATCGGTGAAATCCGTGATTTTGTCTGGCACCTTGTTAATCGAAGTCCGTTTCTGAAATTGTTACCCCTGGTGATCGTCGCTGTTCTGGCGATTATGGTTTTCGTCAACAGCTTCACCGGCCAGATTGGGCCAAATGTCTGGGCGTTGAATACCAATCTGGGCGGGGCGTCCCTCGAAGAGGCGCAGGCAAGGCTTGAATCAGCCTGGGCGGAAAACATCCAAATCTTGGTCCGCCTGGATGATGAGACCGTCGAGACTGTGCGCCCGGCAGAGATCGGCCTTACCCTGGATGCAGCCGCTGTCGTCGCCCGGGCGCAGGAAGTCGGCTTTGCCGGGTTTCCTTTCGGTGTAGAAGTCGAGCCCGTCCTGTCGCTGGACGAAGCGACGGCACAAACGTATCTGCTGACACTGGTTGACCCGGTCTATGTACCACCGTACGAAGCTGGCTTTGCCTGGGAAGGCGACCAGCTTGTCGGCGTGCCCGGCAGCCCGAGCAGAGAGCTTGACGTGCTGACCACTCTCTCGCAACTGAAGCAGAATCCTCTGCGCATTCTGGAGCGCGGCGCACTAGACCTGATCACCACGGCAACACCACCCAACACCGCCGATCCGACGCCCTACATCGATGCAGCTTACCAGTTCCTGACGCGCGGCTTTACCCTCACAGGCTATGACCCCTTCGTTGACCAGATACAGCAGTGGACAACCAGTCAGGAGCAGATGACGCGCTGGCTGGCTGCTGGGCCGACGGGATTGCGCCTGCGCGAGGACATCTTCCGCGACTTTATTCTGGCGATTAACGGTCAGCTCGACGAAGGCGAAGACCCGCGCTATCTGATGATGGACGAGACGATGCAAACCGTCCAGACCGCTGTACTTAATAACGAGCCTGAGGCTATGGTACGCATTCGCTACCTGCCGACAGAATATGCCGTCCGTTACGGAGATCGCGGTTTCGGGATTGCTCGCGCTCATGGTATGCCGTTCCAGCTTATTGAACAGGCCAACCCTGATCGTGACCTGAACATCATCAATGATGGCGATGTGATCACGATACCTTCCCGTGATCTGGTTATGCCCCAGCAGGTCATAACTGACAAACGTATTGTTGTCGACCTTGAACGCCGCTGGCTGGTCGCCTATGAAAACGGTGAAGTCATCTACAACTGGGAAATATCGGTTGGTCTGCCCGGTGCCCCCACATCGCCCGGTATCTTCCAGGTGTTGAGTAAAGTCGACATCGCCACGGGCAGCAGCGCTGACCTGTGCAACCAGGATTCCGGTGTCTGCGGACAATGGCGCATGGAATACTTCATGGGCATTTATGAAGTCGCAACGAACCTGACTAACGGCTTCCATGGAACAGTGTACCTACCCAACGGGGGCATACTTGGCGATGGGGCAATTGGTCGAGCCAATACCTACGGCTGTGTGATGTCGAGCCCTGAACAGGCTCGGTTACTGTATGAATGGGCTGAAATCGGCACGGTTGTTGAGGTTGTATCAGCCGATTTCCCGCCTCAGAGTGAACTGGGTGCACAGGCGATTACGTTCATAAACCAGGTCCGCGGTGCCTAGAAACAGGGGCCTTTTGGCCCCTAAAATTAGAAGGCTTAAAGAATTTTGCCACAATCTACGAATATCAACTTTTTAGCAATAATGAAACGTTTACCTGGTCTAAGTAAACGTTTTCTCCCGTTTTCTGAGGTCGCATTGGCACGTAGATTTATGTATCTCATCTTTAGCTCATTTTCTACTTACTTTTTACTCAGAAAAGGTTTGACTTTATTATCTCATCGTCCTATAATTCTTTTAAATAGCGGTGTGGAGAGCAAACTAAACTTTATAAAGTAAAGTTTTTTCCCACCACTCCACCCAAACATTAGAAACACCCCATCGCCCGATGGGGTGTTTTCAATTTCTGCCGCTCCTGTCTCCTTTTGCCAAGAAATCCACCGCAAGAATCCTTCTTTTTACCAGCGCAACCCTTAAGGTGGATTCCACTTACTGCTCAGACTAACGTTAAAACCCCCGAAAATTGAGGGGTTCACCATTTGAGTTAACAGGCGGAATGACGCTACAATTGTCCCCATTCCTCTGAATTAATACCCGCCTCACACCCGCAAGGAGAAAGGCAACTCCAGGATGAAACAATCATATGCGCCCTATGGCACATGGCGCAGCCCGATCAGCGCGCAAATGGTCGCTGCGGATAGCACACGCTACAACGACGTACAATGGGATACTGACGGCGAAACGCTCGTCTGGTCACAACGACGAGATGGCAGAACGCGCCTGGTTGCCCGCACGGGCCATGATGCAACGCGCATTCTCGCCGGGGGCACACTCAAGATCGGAGGTCGCGTTGGATATGGTGGCGGTGATTTCCATGTGCGGGATGGCGTTGTCATCTTCGTTGCGGACGGACGCCTTTATCGCCAGTCGATAGAGAGCGGACTGCCGAAGCCAATCACGCCGCGGTTCGGTGACGCGGCCGCCCCTGCCATCTCACCAGATGGCGAATGGGTCGCATTCGTACACACCGATGAGGGACAGGATGCGCTCGCCATCGTGGATAGTCATGGCAAGCAGTGGCCTCAGAAGCTCGCATCAGGCGATGATTTTGTCATGCAGCCGGTCTGGCATCCTTCCGGCACACAGATCGCCTATATCGCCTGGAATCATCCGAATATGCCCTGGATCGGTACCGAGCTGCGCATGCTCACGCTCGCTATCGAGAGCCGAAAGATGCCAACGGTCACAGCCGAACAGAAGCTGGTCGGCGACGAGGCGACTGCGATCTTCCAGCCTGAGTATTCACCAGATGGCAACTACTTATCGTACATCAGTGATGGCGACGGCTATACCCAGATTTACCTTTACGACCTCGCAAAAAAACAACACAGACAAGTCACCAGCGGCCCATATGAACACGGGACGCCGGCCTGGGTGCAGGGCATCCGTTGCTATGGCTGGACACCAGACAGCAGCAGTCTCTACTTCCGGCGCAATGAGAACGGCTTCATGACCTTATGGAGCTACGATCTCGATCATGAGGCCACACTGCCTGTTCATGACTTTGACGCTTACAGCGAACTGAGTCAGATCAGCATCTCCCCCAATAGTGAAGCAGTCGCACTCATCGGTTCGAGCGCACGCCAGCCAGCACGTATCCTGCGTTACAGCCTGCCTGCGGGTCTCGAAGTTATGGACCGCTCTACCAGCGAACGTCTGACAGCGCTTGATCTGGCCGATGCTGAAAACATCATCTGGACAGGTCACGACGGGGAGATCGTACACGGTCTGTTCTATGCGCCCAGTAATGCGCACTTCGTCAGTGACGGTCAGCCACCGCTGGTTGTACAGATTCATGGCGGACCAACGTCACAGGACGTCGCTCGATTTGATCTCAAAGTGCAGTTCTTCACGTCACGTGGCTATGCTGTGCTGCACGTTAATCATCGTGGCAGCACTGGCTACGGGAAAGCATACATGAACAAACACCAGAACAATTGGGGCGTCTATGATGTGCAGGATGCTATCACGGGCGTCAAATCACTGGCGGATTCCGGCCGTATCGATCCGACGAAGGTCGTCATCATGGGCGGGAGCGCCGGCGGTTACACTGTGTTGCAGTCCCTCATTGATGCACCCGGCTTCTACAAGGCTGGCATCAGCTCCTACGGCGTTGCCGACCAGTTCGCACTGGCACAGGATACCCATAAGTTCGAATCGCGCTACAGCGAATGGCTGCTTGGTCCGCTGCCAGAGTCTTCCGCACGCTGGTATGATCGATCGCCTTTATTTAAGGCGCATCTCATCCAGGATGCCTTACTCATCTTCCAGGGCAGCGAAGACAAAGTTGTCCCCCTGAATCAGGCTGAGCAACTCGTAAAGGCATTGCAACAGCGCAATATCCCGCACGAATATGTCGTCTACGAAGGCGAGGGACATGGCTTTCGCCAGCCTGAGACGCTGAAGGATTACTACCAGCAGATTGAGACGTTTCTGCTGCGTTACGTTGTTTTCAGCGGCTGAACGGTCCGATTGTCACATCGTGTATCACGTTCAATGCGCACGAATACTGAATCTTCCGCTGGTCATAAAAGGCTCGAGACGCTATGATATGCCGCCGATAAAACAATCACTGCAGAAATATCCTCTTTATAACCCTGCTGTGTTGATCTACGCACCTGGATTGTGAGGCTTCATGTTCGAGATAGTAGATATCGTGCGGGTCGTTGCCGGCCTGGCCGGTTTGTTCATCGGGGGTGAGTGGCTTGTACGCGGTGCCTCACGCATTGCTGAGCATTTTGGAATCTCACCCCTGATCATTGGCCTCACGATCGTGGCCATCGGCACATCCGCACCAGAACTGCTGGTGAGCATCATCGCAGCGGTGGGCGGCGGCAGTGACCTGGCACTTGGCAACGTTGTCGGCTCAAACATCGCCAATATCGGCTTGATTCTGGGGCTGACTGGATTGATTACGCCTGTTGCCATCCAGGCAACGCTCGTACGCCGCGAGATCCCGCTGACAATCCTGATCACGATATTTGCCGTGTTGCTGATGCTTGATGGCGCTGTGCAGCGCCTGGATGGTCTGCTGCTGATGGTCGGGTTCATTGCGACCTCCGGGTTCTTCTACTGGCTTGCTGTCCAGCAGCATGAGGAAGACGAAGCCGCACATGCCGACGATCCGCCCAGCGCAGACGAGAAAAACGTACAGCTTGGCCTGGAATTTGTGCGCATAATTGCCGGGATTGGTGCGTTGGTCCTCGGCGCGAATCTACTGGTTGAGGGAGCCTCAAACTTCGCGCGGGTGCTCGGTGTTCCAGAGCTCATCATCGGTGTGACCATGGTCGCTTTGGGCACATCGCTACCAGAGTTAGCGACCAGCATTATGGCGGCCATCCGCAAAGAGAACGATATTGCGATCGGTAACGTCATAGGCTCCAATATTGCCAACCTGCTGCTTGTGTTGGGCGCAACAGCCTTCATCCAGCCATTCGATATCCAGCCCGATCTGCAAACTGTCAGTGTAGAACTCGTGGTGATGCTCGCCTTTTCGCTGTTGTTGTGGCCCTTCGCGCGCAATCGCATCCTGTCAAGGCGCGAATCAGCGCTGTTCCTCGGGGGCTACCTGGCCTTCGTTGTGTACAGTTTCATCAGCTAAGGCAGCAGTACAGAGAGAGGAGCGTGTATGCAGCATGCCTACGACGAAATCCTGGATTTTGTGACCTCAGGCCCCAGTCTGGACCAAATTGCGGATTTTACCTATTCGGTAGCAACCCTGGAGCGACTCGCCTATCTTCTCGACCATGAAGCCCTGGGCTTTCTGAATGACGGCGAACGCGAAGAACTCGCTGAATTCCGCAAGTGTGACGCCTTTATGGATCAGCTGCGAATACGGGCACAGCGCCGGTTAAGTGAACTGCAAAACGCATAGCAGCGTCCTGAACGATCAGTGGCCCTATCGCGTTATGGCACAGCACTATCAGCATCGCTAAAATTCACCGTCTGTACGATCAAATTGTGACAGACTGTTGAAACAAACTGACGAAAGGATAAGGGCCGATGCACGCTCTGCCTTTAGAAGCCCTGCGCGATATGATTCTCCCCCTTCGTGAGCAGATGCGCGTCCGCAATGCGTGGCTTAAGGAACGCCTCGACACGCTGCTGCCAGAACTTATGGCCCGCGAGAATCTGGATATGTGGCTGGTCATCGCCCGCGAGTACAACGAAGACCCCATCATCATGACGCTGTTACCCGAGCCCGCCATGTCGGCCCGGCGTCGCACCATACTCGTCTTCATCCGTCGCGAGGATGGCAAAGTTGAACGGCTGACGCTCAGCCGCTACGGTTACGAGGGTTTCTACGAGCCTGCGTGGAACCCCGAAGAAGAAGCCGATCAATACGCTCGACTGGCCCAGGTGGTAGAAGAGTTCAAGCCGAAGCAAATCGGCCTGAACATCGGCACAACTTTCGCCTTCGGCGATGGCCTGAGTCATGGAGAATATGAACAACTGCGGGCAGCACTCGGCCCAGAAGTCATGGCGCGTACAACGAGCGCGGAACGTCTGTGTGTAGGCTGGCTGGAACGTCGCATTCCCGCTGAGATGGCCGTCTACCCACAGTTGATAGCGATCGGCCACAGCCTTTTAGCGACGGCATTTTCGCGGCGGGTCATCACGCCCGGCGTAACGCACGTCAGCGATGTGCAGTGGTGGCTGCGCGATGCCTTACAGAGCCTGGGCCTGCGCGCTTGGTTCCATCCCAGCTTTGACCTGCAGGCCCTCGACGAGCGTTACGATAAGGCTGAGGGCAAACGTCAGGTCATACAACCGGGTGACCTGCTGTGGTGCGATATGGGGTTCTCGTATCTGGGCCTCAATACTGATCAGCAGCAGCACGGTTATGTGCTGCGACCAGGCGAATTCGATGCGCCAGAAGATCTCAAGGCACTGCTCAAACACGGCAACCAGCTTCAGGACATACACCTGGACGAAATGACGGTTGGGTCTACGGGCAATGAAGTCCTCCAACGTACCCTGGTGCGGGCCAAGGAAGCGGGCATCAATCCGCAGGTCTACAGCCACCCACTCGGCTACCATGGGCATGCAGCCGGCCCTACGATCGGTCTGTGGGATCGGCAGGACGGTGTACCCGGCAATGGTGACTACCCCATCTTTGACGACACGGCTTACAGCATTGAACTCAATGTACGCGGCACCGTTCCTTCATGGGACAATCAGGAAGTACGTATCATGCTGGAAGAAGACGCGCTGTTCCATGCCGGGCGTTGTAACTGGCTGGATGGCCGCCAGGAAGCGTTTTATCTCATATAAATGCGCCTCGTAGCCAGTTTCTAAGGCGTTACACAGCGCCTATTCAGGCTGCGACATACGTCACACGCTAGAAATGGGGTAACTGCCTGAAGTTATCACGTAGGTACACAAGGTTACCCCACTATGGAACTGCTGCGACTGCTATTGCTGGCCGTTGTTGCTGGTCTGCTGGCCAGCCCTGTCCTCGCCGTAGAGGAACCACTAACTCAAGCGGAAAACGACCCACGTTTTGAAGAAGTCAATGGGCTGCTTCAGGATGGCGACATCGCAGAAGCGCTTGATCTGCTGGATGCGCTGACCGCAGATTATCCTGGCGATAGCACCATCGATTACACCCGCGCGCTTGCCTTCTATATCAATGGTGAGCCGGATCTCGCACTCGCCAGCCTTGACGATGCCATCACGCGCCAGGAAGCAGCGGAAGCCACACCCGACGCGCTATCAGCCTCGTACCTGCTGCGGGCCAGAGTCAACCTGCAGCGCGGTGCCGTCGAGGACGCGTTCAGCGACTATGCGGAGGCCATTCGTTACGAGCCTGACAACGTCCAGCCATATCTCAGTCGTGCTCGTCTGTACGAAACTGCCCAGGAGTATGAGCGCGCACTGGCGGATTACAGCCGCGCGCTTGAGCTTCAGCCGGAGAACACAGACATTCTGATCCAACGTGCGAATGCAGCACTACAGGCAGATGATCCGCAATCCGCCCTCGTCGATATGAATCGCGCTGTCGAAATCCTGCCCGAAGACCCGCAGCTTTATATCATCCGTGCGAAGGTACATGTCATCCTCCGCGACGACCGCGCGGCAGCCCAGGATTACACCACCTGGCTGGAGCGCATTACACAATCTGAAGAAACCCTGGAGGCCGTCAATGCTGAGGCCGGTGCAACGCTCGAAATGGATATGGAACTGGGCAGCCTTTACCGCATCCCGTTTGAAGCTACAGTCGGTCAGCTTGTTTATACGATGGCCACCAGCCCAACTGTCGATGGCTTGATCGTCATTCTAGACCCTGAAGGCGAACCACTGGTAGCTGATGACGACAGCGGCGGCGATCTGAACCCGTTCATTCACGGTTACGCGCTGCCGATGACCGGCACCTATACGCTGCTGGTCGGTCATGCACGCGGCGGCTTCACGGGGACACTTGAGCTAATCCTGACAACTGTGACCGGCGAATCTGCACGGCTAACACCGGTCACAGTTTCAGCGTTTTGACGCTATCGCGCTATTCAGCGGCAGGCGCAGGGATGACCTCAGCACCGCCGAGATACGGCCGCAGCACTTCCGGGATCACAATGCTGCCGTCTGCCTGCTGATAGTTCTCCATGATGGCAATCAGCACACGCGGGACTGCGAGGCCGCTGCCATTCAAGGTGTGGACGAAGCGCGTCTTCTTGCTGCCCTCAGGATAATAGCGAACCCGCGCCCGCCGCGCCTGGAAGTCCTCAACGTTACTGCATGAGCTGACTTCCAGCCATTCCTGGCAACCTGCTGCCCAGACTTCCACGTCGTATTTCTTGGCCGCAGCGAAGCCCAGATCACCTGTCACCTGCTCCAGACGTCTGGCGGGCAGCTTCAGCGCACGGCAGATATCCATGGCCGCTTCAGTCAGGCTCTCCAGCTCGTCATAGCTGGTTTCCGGCGTACAGAACTTATACATCTCGACTTTTTCGAACTGGTGGCCGCGCTTGATGCCGCGCGTATCACGCCCAGCGGCTGCCCTCTCCCGACGGAAGCAGGGGGTATGGGCGACGTAGTACAGTGGCAACTCCGATTCGTTGAGGATTTCGTCGCGGTGCACGTTGGTGATCGCCACCTCCGCCGTCGGGATCATGTAGATGTCGGCTTCATCGTCGTAATAGACTACATCGCGGAACTTGGGGAACTGCGCCGCGCCGTACAGCATCTCCTCTTTGACTATGTACGGCAAGTACAATTCGAGGAAGCCTTTTTCCCGTGCCATATCAAGATAGAAGCTGATCAATGCGCGCTGCAGACGAGCACCCCATCCTTTGAGAATGTAAAAACGCGAGCCCGCTAGCTTGACGCCCCGCTCAAAATCAAGCAGGCCAATCTGTGGGCCGAGATCCCAATGCGGCAGCGGCTCAAAGTCGAATTCAGGAAACTCGCCTTCTGGTTCCCAGATACGGTTCTCTTCCTCACTTAAGCCGACGGGTACGGTCTCATGCGGGATATTGGGCAGCCACAGCATATGTTCTTCAAGCGCCGCGTCGATGCTCTTGGCACCCTCGTCCAATTCACTATGGCGATTGCTCATACCGCGCAGTGCATCCATCAGTGCGCCCAGTGCGTCATCCGGGCTTAGATCAAGCGGCAGGTCCGTCACGCGGTCATCACGCTCACCGTTGATGATGGCTTCCGCTTCGTCAAAATCACCGATGATGACCGCTTCCGCAGCATGGTGTGCCCGCCCGATTACCACTCGCGGCTCCAGTCCTTTGCCACCCCGCAGCCGACCGAAGCCTTTATTCAGACGGTTACGCGCTGCCTGTAGATTATCTCGCTGATTGATGAGCTCGCGCCGCTGCTCGTCCAGACGCAGTATTTCATCAACCCGGCCTACGGCCCCTTCATCGTTCAGATTGCGAAACTGAGTTTTCACCCAGTCTGGTTTTTCTCGGATAATGGCGATGTCTAGCATCGGTTTGTTCGCTCCCTGTGTGAATCATCGCAGATAGTACTATTGGTTATCGCACGACGTTATCAATGTTTTGCTCATGCGCTCTCAGTGATGAGGCAACTGGCCGATCGATAGACACGAGCTAATACGGCTTCAAAGTTCATCCTCGCTCCCTTCCTCGAACCAACTGGGCCGAGTAGCAAGCGGCCGCCGCAGGTCACGCGAGAAACGCCATGCCGCCAATGCCAGGCTGATGATGATGTTGATGATGATGAGCACATCGAATAACTGCGGCGTCAGTACGTCCATATTCATGTCCTTTTGATCCACGCGTCTTATCTGATCTGTTATGACAGACTGCACTGTCCAATGAAAAACGCCTCACCCTGATGACAGGCGAGGCGTTAAATTGCAACCTCAGGCAGAACAGGGCAAATCAGGGTTCATCAATTTGAGAACTGGAACTGGACACAGCGCTCCAAAGCGGCAAGTTAACGCTGAAGGTCGTACCGACGTTCTCTTCTGTGTTGAACCACAACTGCCCGTTCATCGCTTTGATCTCTTGCTTACACAGATACAGGCCTAAACCATAGCCGAATTCACTCATGACCTGCGGCTGACGCCCCCGCGCAAATGGCTCAAAAACCTGCAGCCATTCCTGCTGACGAATGCCGTAACCTTCGTCGCGGACGTCAATCTGCGCGTGATCCTGGTTGATCTGTACGTGCAGATGAATGGGCGTCCCTCTCAGACTGTACATGATAGCATTGCGCAGTAGCTCTCGCAAGGTATACGCCAGATAGCGCGACGCCCCGGCAATCACGACCTGGCGCGGCATCTGTATCTGCAAGCGGGAGCGATAATCATGCCGATCGGTATCTGGATCAAGCAGGTCAATTTCGTCGAGTTCTTCCGTCAGGTCTTCAATGAAGTCATTCAGGTCGATCTGACGCAATTCTTGCATGACAATACTGTGTAGTGCCCCCGTGCGGATATCTTCCAGACGCTGAAGCATATCAATCAGACGTTCCGCACGACTCATATGCGTGGCGATGAGTCGTGTAAAGCCCCCGATCCGCCGTGCGAGACGAGTCACTTCTGGGCTTTGGTCCTCCGCATCGTAATCCAGCGTACGCCGAATCAGGTTGATATGCCCTACCGTTGATTCGATGGCGTCCTGCATTTCCTCTCGAAAACGGGCGACAATCGTGCCAACAACGCTCCAATCCGGTACATCCAGCGTCAGCAGAGGGTAACGCAAGCTATCCTTCCCCGGCACGGATGTCACCCAGCAAGGGACATACTCGCCCGCACGCAGCGCGTAAAATCGCTGCGGCTTCCCGGTGGATTCTGCTTCCTCCCAGGCGCGTTGCAAATGCATCTTCGGATCGTTGACCCCCACGCTCAGCGACTCACGCGCCGCCATCCAGCCTTCTGCCTGGATGACCTGCAGATCCGGATGCAAGATGCGCGCCGCTGCGTGGTTGCTGAAGATTAAACGCCCATCTGGGGCGAAGATCAGCACACCATGCCCTAGCCCATCCAGTATTGGCTTGAGTGATAGATTGTCGATCATGGAGTCGCCGTGTGCCGGTTGGATAACGGATAACAACAGCTACGTGTATCGCAATACGTTGCGAGTATAACCGCACGCACTGCAACACGCAATCAGTCGTAAGCGACAGAGCTGCGTCTGCGCACCAGTGAACCCCTAGTTATTAGGGGTCGAGCGTGGTTGACACGTGCAGTGTTATAGCGATACATTTTGACCATAAAGTGATTATCAGTCATCAGCTTTCAAGGAGCGAATTCCATCGCAGATAACGCACAGGCCGATATCGAGGCACGCATCTTGGACGCAGCGCGGCGTCTGTTGCTGCATTACGGCTACGACAAGACAACGCAGGCCGACATCGCCGATGAAGCCGGCATCGCCAAAAGCACGCTGTATCGACGCTGGAAGAAAAAAGACGACGTGATGATGGCCCTGCTATGGCGCGAAAGCCGCCTCTACACCGAAGATTGGCTCGCTCGCATTGAAGCGGACCCACACGGGGGCAACATGGCGGGATTGTTCAAGCACGCACTGTTGGCCCTGCACGACAACGCGTTCATGCACGCCCTGCTAACGCGTGAAAGACACCTGGTCGGGCGTATGTTACACATCGCCAACATCAACGGCCTTTATCAGCAGCGTGCGCAGTTGATCGCAGGTCTCATCCGGCGTATGCAGGAGGTCGGTGCCGTCCGAAAGGATATAAGCGCTGAGACAATGGCCTTTGTGATGAACGGGATGCAGTACGGCATCCTCAGTCTGGCGGAGATGACCGACGATGCTCAGACACCAGACATGGAATCCATGCTGCACATCATGTCAGAGATGATTGATCGCTTCCTCAGCCCTCCTGATGGCGAGAGCAATTCAGAAGGTGCGAAAGCCGTCATCCGGGAATACGCACAGCAGGTGCGCTTTCTCCTGGATCAGTTAGCCCGAACATAGTGCTGCACGATCGTGTTCTCAAGAGGTGTACTCATGGTGAAGGTCTGTCTGCTGTTGATCGTATTGCTGAGCTTGAGCCTGCGTGTGTGCGCTGAGAGCGAAACGATAAACGTAGATTTCGAGCTGAAAGAACATACCCTGGAACGCGAGGGGACAAGTCTGCATTACTGGATCACCGACCCTTAGAACGCCCCACTGCTCGTCTTCACGCATGGTGCCATAGGCAAAGATGCCAGAACTGAGAGGATTCATACATGGCGACAACCGTCATTGAAACCAGAGACCTGAGCAAGAATTACGGTCAGACGCAAGCGCTGACGAATCTCACCCTGTCTGTCGAGCCTGGCCAAATCTTCGGCTACCTGGGGCCAAATGGCGCCGGCAAGACAACGACCATCCGCCTGCTGCTGGACCTGATCCGGCCCAGCAGTGGCACCGCCCGCGTCTTAGGGCAGGATGTGCGGCAGCACAGCGTTGAACTGCACCGGCGTATAGGCTTTCTGCCTGGTGAACTCAACCTGTGGAAAGGGCAAACTGCGCGTCGCATCGTAGAGCACATCGCCGCTGTACGCGGCATGGACGACATCCACTATGCGCAGGAACTGGCTGAGCGGCTCAAATTGGATATGTCGAAGCGCGTGCGTGATTACTCCACTGGCAATAAGCGCAAGCTCGGTCTGGTGATTGCCATGATGCACCGGCCAGACCTGCTCATCCTGGATGAACCGACCAGCGGCCTCGACCCGCTGATGCAGCAAACCTTTAACCAGCTCGCAATGGAGGCCAAGAACGAAGGGCGCACAGTCTTTTTGTCGTCTCACGTGCTGAGCGAAGTACAGGCCATATGCGACAAAGTGGCCATACTGCGCGATGGTGATCTCAAAGCAGTCGAAACAGTCGAGCGTCTCACACGGGTGGAATTCCGCTGGGTGACAGTAAAGTTTAGAGAGACCGTCCCAGCGAACCTCACCCAGGACCTCAGACAGATCAATAGCGTGAGTGAAGTGACTCAAAATGGCGAGAGCGTGCGCTTAAGGCTTGCAGGCGACTTTGACCCAGTGCTGCGTACCGTCGGTGCTGGTTACGTCGAGGATGTTCAGATCAGTACACCCACACTGGAAGAAATCTTCCTTGAGTTCTATGGCAACGGTAAGCTGGTTGCTGTCAGCAAGGAGTCATAACATGGCTGGAACGATCTTCTTCAACACTTTGCGCCGCAGCTGGCGTCAGATTCTCTATTGGGGCGGCGGCATTGCCATCCTCGGCTTCGTCGTCATGCTCGTGCTGAATGATATTGACGTTCTGGAACAATACGCGGAAATCGCCGCCTCCCTGCCCCCGGTAATCTTACAGGCATTTGGGGCACAGGATGCCAGTAGTTTAGCCACCGCTGAAGGCTATATCGCATTCGGTGTATTTACCTACGGTGCATTCATCATTGCCGCATTTGGCGTAGTCGCGGGCGTCAACATCACCGCCAGCGAAGAAGAAGCAGGCATCCTGGATGTCGTCCTGAGCCTGCCCGTACCGCGCTGGCGCATCATATTTGAGCGCTACGCGGCCTATGCCGTGATCACAGTAGGCATCGCGGCCCTGACTTTCGTCGGCCTGTGGATTGGCTCGATCTTCAGTGAACTGAAGCCCGATATGCTAAACACCCTCGCCGCCTGCCTCAATCTGGTTCCGTTTACGCTGCTGATTATCGCCATTACGGCCTTCCTGGGGACTGTACTGCGTCGTCGTGCCGCTGTGACTGCTGTCGCCGCTGGGGTAGTCATCGTCAGCTATCTGATTGATTTCCTGGGCAATGCCGCCAGCGGGACGATCCTCGCATCTTTGCGACCGCTGTCATTCTTCAGCTACTACGAGAGCGAAAGTACCATGATGAGCGGCATCATCTGGAGCAACCTGCTTGTGCTAACAGTCGCAGCGCTCGCTCTCGTCGCCCTCGCACTGTGGTTCTTCGACCGGCGCGATATCGGCGTCTGAGCAATTAATCAGGACAATCAAAAACGGGGGCCCATGGCCCCCGCTGCAGTCATCTGAACACATAACCGGCTACTTGGCGTAACCGATTGCTCGCGTCTCGCGGATGACGTGGACTTTGATCTGTCCCGGATACTGCATGGAATCTTCGATCTGACGAGCAACGTTCTTAGCCAGCTCCAGCGCACCAAGGTCGTCGATCTCATCTGGCTTCACCAGGATACGAATTTCTCGCCCGGCCTGAAGCGCGTAGCTCTGCTCAACACCTTCGAACGCGTTGGCGATCTCTTCGAGCATCTTCACGCGTTTGACGTAGTTCTCCAGGCTCTCGCGGCGGGCACCAGGGCGTGCCCCGCTGATAGCATCTGCGGCTTCAACGATGTAGGCTTCGACGCAGGTCGGCTCGACCTCATGATGATGCGCCGCCACACAGTTGACAATTTCTTCGCGGACACCATACCGTTTGATGTAGTCAGCGCCGATCAGTGCGTGCGTACCCTCGATCTCATGGTCGATTGCCTTGCCAATGTCGTGTAGCAGGCCACCGGCCTTGGCAATGTCGACATTCGCGCCGAGTTCGGCGGCAATCATGCCTGCCAGGTGTGCCGTTTCAATAGCATGTGCATGCTGATTCTGCCCATAACTGGTACGGAATCGCAGCTGCCCCAGCAATTTGATGATCTCAGGATGCAGACCATGAACGCCCGTGATATAAGCGGCGCGCTCACCTTCCTCTCGAATGACCTCTTCGACCTCGGCACGCGTATCTGAAACCAGCTTCTCGATACGCGCAGGATGGATGCGCCCATCCGTAACCAGCTTCTCCATCGCCCGCTTGGCGACTTCGCGCCGCACCGGATCAAAACTGCTGATCGTAACCGCTTCCGGTGTATCGTCAACGATGACATCAACCCCACTTGCGATTTCGAACGAGCGGATGTTGCGCCCGTTACGCCCGATGATCCGTCCCTTCATCTCGTCATTAGGCAATGAGACGACGGCAACAGCGATTTCTGCAATCTGCTCACTCGCCAGACGCTGCACGGCCAGCGAGATGACATCGCGTGCTCGGCGATCCGCTTCTTCACGGGCTTCGGCTTCCACCTGCCGGATAATGCGCGCCATGTCGTTACGCGCATCTTTTTCGGCAGTCTCCAACAGTGATTCGCGCGCTTCGTCCAACGTCATCTGACCGATGCGCTCCAGCGCCTCCACCTGCTCCTGCTCAAGTCGGCTTAGATCATTGGCCTTCTTGTCGAGCAGACTCTGGCGGCGGTTGAGCTGTTGTTCGCGCTGTTCGTTGCGTTCGATACGGCGTTCGATATCTTCCAACCGACGATCAAGCTGTTCACGGCGACGCTGCAGCGCCTCGTCTTCGCGATCCAGCTCCTTACGCCGCCGGGTGATACTCTCTTCTGCTTCGTCCAGTTTGCGCTTAGCGCGCTGGTCCGCGTCTTCCACAAGCTGATCTGATTTCTGGGATGCCTCAGCCAGCATGCTCTGCACCTGGCGTTCCGCATCGGCGACGGCGCTCTGACCTGTCGCCCGCTGCTGGTTAAGGAGCTGATTACGCCCCCAGACCAGCCCGCCTATCGCACCCAAAATCAATGCGACGATACCGACAATAACTGCTACGATTTCCATCTCCAGCGACGGCCGCTGCTGCCCATTGCTCGGCGCGTACGACCGTCTTTCTCCTTTCACTCACACGTGGTTCAGGCAAGTCGCCTGTGAGCGTGAGCGGTGGGTCGGCGCAATTGGTGTCGTACAATCATACTAATCGGTAGCCTCATCAGGGGCGAAGAACTCCTCTTCGCTAGATTCAAGTTCCGAGATCAGTTGATCAATCACACGACGACATACGTCAAACGGGAACCCCCGCCGCTGAAGAAATGCACCCATTTTCTGTTGAAAAACCCGACGAGGCTGACCGCGCAGACTCCGCACGCGCCCCTGCGCCGCCTGATATGCAGCGGCATCTTCAACAGATTCATCGAGCATTTCCGTCAGGACGGTATCGATAATCGCAGCGCTGACACCTTTACGCCGAAGTTCGTAGCGCAGTGCGCGTGCGCCCATCGGTTTAAAGTTGCTGCGATTTTCGACCCAATAGCGGGCAAAGGCATGGTCGTCCACGTAGGCGCGTTCTTTCAGTCGATCAATCGCGGCATCAATGACCGCTTCTTCTCGACCTTTACGCCGCAGCCTATCGCGGATCTCCTGAATACTGCGGGGACGCCGCGCAAGCAGTTGCACTGCATGATCAAAGGCTTGCACGACGGCATCTTGCTGCTTCAGGCGGGTGATCTCCACTTCTTCGAGCTGCTGGCCTTTTCGCAGCATTGCCGCGTCCAGTGCTGCCAGCCCGAAAGCAAAGTCACCGTCCAGGTAGACGTTCACACGCTCTTTATTGCGTTTTTGTCGTTCCAGACGCGTGATGGTTGGCATTACGACCTGGATTCCCTGTCCTGCGCATACAAAAGCCGTTATCCCTCACAGGACTGGCGACCACAGGGGTACGGGGAGGTCAACATACGGGGCTAGCCGGGCCACACGACCCAGTCTGCACGTCAGAGAAACCTCTGTAGGCACGAGGACTTCGGGCAAATGACGTACCAATTATGGTTCGTAAACGTTTACAACCGTCCTGCACGTTCCATCGGGCACGTCAAATCCATCAGAAGACCCTTCTGATGGCAATCCCTGACTTTCCTGTGTCTCAAACGCCGCCACCCGGTCAGGACCGGGCTAAGGCAAAATTTGCGTATCACCGTGATCATTACCATGTTCAGGCGCGTGGCCAGCGCTCGGGATTAAATGCGCTCACCGGCGACGTGCCATGTCTGCCCTGCACTGGGATGGGTTCCTACCCACCGCTGCCGCTTTCACAAGCGACAGAAAGTTTTGAGTCTTAACAAAGACTTTATACGAAAACGAGACATCTGGCAAGTACACAAGGTAAGCGAGTGCCATTACACACCTTTTGAGCACCCTGATGGTAGGTGCGTCTGTCGTCTTGTCAGCATGTCGACAGGCCGTTACAATCTCCACATACCCACGACGCTTATACCAACCTGGCCACAGACGCGCACACACGACCGCAAACAGAAGGCGACGATGGCGACATCTCAACCTAAACGCGTCGTCGTTACCGGCGGCGGAACCTTCATTGGCATGAATATCGCGGCAGCACTGCTCGCGGAAGGCGCTGACGTCACCCTGTTGCTGCGCCCCGGCAATGAAACACGGTTGGGGCCTTTAGCGCAGCGCGTCCGCGCGTACACGGCTGATATATGGGACCCCGCCAGCCTGCGTGGCCGTGCGCGTGGTCATAGCGTTCTGATCCACACTGTAGGTAGCATGGTCGCTGACCCAGCACAGGGTTTAACCCACCACCGCCTTAATTTTCTTTCGGCCCGTAATGCTGCCAACCTGTGCATCAGCGATGGTGTGCCACACATGGTACTTCTGAGCGCGGTCGCGGCCCCGTGGGTCAGCCGTCCATACCTCAAAGCCAAGCGCGAAGCCGAAGCCTATCTGCGACGTGTCGGCCTGCACGCCTCTATTGTTCGCGCTCCGCTGAGCTATCTGCGCGGCCAGCCGCGCCCACTGCTCTATCGATTCGTCACAACGCTGGGCAGCATTCCACCGACGAGCTGGCTGGGATTTGGCCAGATCGCCCCGATGCCACTTGACCTGTTGGCGCGTGGCGTTGCTCGAATCGCACTCCAGAGTAACATCCAGAGCGCACGCAGCCATCGCATCTACCGAGCGAGAGATATTCGCCGATTGAACCGCCGTGATGAACGGCGCGGCGAACTACCCACAATGCAGACCTTCACGCCAGTGAGCACGGAGCAGGTATCTGCACCCTATAGCAGCGTGGATGAGGAACTGCCATTCGGCTGGACGCCGCTTGACGACAAATTCCGCCGATAGCCTGATCCGCACGAACGAGATGAGAACAAACATGGAATACAAACCGCTTCCACTCGTCTTCGAACGCCTCACTCCAGAAGAGCAGGCTCAACACTCGCAGCAATTTCTGGAGCGCATGCAGACACGACGTACAGTCCGTGAATTCTCAACCGAACCTGTGCCCTTCTCACTGATTCGCAACGCTATCGCTACTGCCGGAACAGCCCCTTCCGGAGCGAATCAGCAACCGTGGACATTCGCCGTTGTCCGCGATCCTGATCTCAAGCGACGTATCCGTGCTGCCGCCGAAGCGGAAGAAAAAGAAAGCTACGAACGCCGCATGAGTCAGGAATGGTTGGACGCTCTGGCACATCTGGGTACAGATTGGCACAAAGCTCACCTGGAAGAAGCCCCTTATCTCATCGTTATCTTCCGGCAGTCTTATGGGCTTGGCCCGGATGGCTGCCAGATCAAGCACTATTACGTCGATGAGTCTGTCGGCATCGCGACGGGCCTGCTGATCGCCAGCCTTCACCTTGCAGGTCTGGCCACCCTGACACACACTCCCAGCCCGATGAAATTCCTGCAGGAGTTACTCAGGCGGCCAGTGAATGAACGTGCAACAATGATCATCGCCACAGGGTACCCGGCAGATGACGCCACTGTACCGCAGATTGAGAAGAAGAAGCTCGATGAGATTATGGTTGTCTATGGAGAACAAACGGGCGCCGAAGAGCGCCCGTCTGCAAATGGGACCTAGACAAAAGTCAGATCGGTGCCGTACGCGATCATTTCGCCCGGCTCACCCTCGTTAACGACATCGACATCGACGTACATCCCGCCGCACTCGTAGACGTCTTCGCCATCATCGCTGAGCTGGTAAACCTCCATCCTTACGCGAATCTGATCATACCAATCAGGCGTCAGCTCGAGATCAACCACATGGGATTCATGGCCAAGACGCAGCATATGATCGCCATCTGCGCTCAGGGTCGCATACAGCGCGTCCAACCGCACGATGATGTCAGTCCTGGTGGTGGTAGCACCATCCGGCGCGAAGCCGACACGCAGCGGCGTCGACTTGCCGGCCACAACGACGCGCGGCAGTACGACAAACGCCCTGCGCGTTGGCGGCTCCGGCACCGGATTATCACGGACTGCCGCGTCATAGGCTCGCAGCTCTGCAACGGCTCGCTCGCCCTGTGGTGTCAGACTGTAGATCGGCTGCGTGACCAACTGAACGTACTTCAGATTCACAAGGCGTCGGATTGCCCGCTGAAAGCGCGTTTCGCTAATCCCCAGACCATCACAGATCGTATCCATGTCAGCCTTGTATTCAGGCTGTGTCCCCAAAAATCGGATAATATCCAGGGCACTTTGCAGGGTCGTCAGTCGTTGTAGATCCATTGAGAGTTCAGCGGCCATGAGTCATCCTCATTCCCAGGTCAGCAAGGCAAGCTGCACGATCAGCGGCGTGCACATGAAAGGCTCTGTTTAAAGAGTTACCACGCGCGGCCCATTCTCTGATGGGGTTATTACGTGGCGTGTGTCCACAATTAACGGGCTGTGCGCAGCTATATCACTCCAATCATAAGCCCGGTGATGTGTCAGCACAACAACGCAATCAGCACCCGCTAAAAGATCCGTGCTGTAGGGCGTGCAGGACAGTTCCTGACCATCAACACGTAATCTCGACACATGCGGATCATGAAAGACGACATCAGCGCCCTTTTGCCGCAGTAACTCGATCACATCAATCGCAGGGCTTTCGCGCACATCGTTGACATCTGGCTTGTAGGCAACACCCAACACCACGACCCGAGAGCCGCGGACCGCTTTGCCTTCGTCATTCAATGCGTCGGTGATTTTGCTCAACACGTAAAGGGGCATGTTCGTGTTGATCTCACTCGCCAGCTCGATAAAGCGCGCTGTGTAATTCAGCGTCTTGAGCTTCCAGCTCAGGTAATGCGGATCAACCGGGATGCAGTGCCCTCCCAGGCCCGGGCCAGGATAGAACGGCATGAACCCAAACGGCTTGGTCGCTGCCGCCTGAATCACCTCCCAGACATCCACACCTAAGCGATCGCACATGAGTGCCATCTCATTGACCAGACCGATATTCACTGCACGGAATGTATTCTCCAGCAGTTTGGCCATCTCAGCCGCCGTTGGCGAAGACACAGGCACGATAGTGTCGATCGCATGGCTATAAAGGGCGGCTGCCACTTCGGTACAGGCGGGTGTCACGCCGCCGATGACCTTCGGCGTATTGCGCACGAGATACGTCTCATTGCCCGGGTCGATACGTTCCGGCGAGAACACGATGAAAATATCCTCGCCCACCTTTAGTCCACCCTGCGTTAGTCGCGGCTGAATCACCTCATACGTGGTGCCAGGATAGGTTGTACTCTCCAGTACCACAAGCAGACCGCTATGAGCAATCTCCGCGATGGCGTCCGTTGCCGCGTTAATATACGACATATCCGGATCGCTTTTCTGGCGCAGCGGCGTCGGCACGCAAATGCTGATCGCGTCAACTTCCTGCAGATCTTCGTACGAGGTCGTGGCACGTAGCTTGCCCGATTCGACCAGCGGCGCAAGCTGCTCCGTAGGAATATCTCCAATATAGCTCTGACCCCGATTCAGCATGGCGACTTTTTCCGGGTCAACATCCAGGGCGATAGTCTCGATGCCAGCTGCAGCAAATTCCACCGCGAGCGGCAGTCCCACGTAGCCGGCACCAATGACGGCCAGCTTGGCTTCACCGCGGTTGATCTTATCCAGCAGTTGCTGTTTGACGCTCATAACGGCTTGGCTCTCCTCATCTGCTGCTGATCCATAATTTTGTTGTGGCTCATATTAGCACACGCGGGGATCATACACGCGCTTTCAGTATAGCACCAGCGGGAGCCAGCCGACCTTAACGCCCGTTCTTATCACTGTCCTCATCGCGGTTTCGCTGCAGACGTTTCGCAATTGCCGAGCCAAACAGCGATCCCACCAGCGTCTGACTGGCATCGACCTTGGGCAGCTTCGCGGCTTCATCCCAGTTGGCTTTGTGACGCCGGTTCAGCCAGACTTCGTATTCCTGGCTGGTGGTCACCAACGCCGCCTCAATCGCTGCTGCATCATTATCCGCCAGCAGCTCTCGATACTGGCTAAGCGTCGCAATGATCTGATCAAGGCCTCGCGCCAGCGCATCACGATTCAAAACGAATTCGTCGCGCAGTGCATCAGGATGCGTGTTGTATAGGGGATAGGTCAGCGCCCCGAAATCCGGGTTCGTAAACCATTGGATATCACCCCAGGTACGATTCAGCACCAGCGTTTGAAACAAGGCAACGCTCAGCAAACGCGGCAGGCCATCAGTCATCGCCAGCATCGCGTCATGCTCCTGTGGATCGAGGAAACGCGGCTTACTGCCAAGTATCGTACAGAAGCTGAAAGCCAGATCAATCGCATCCTGAGCGCATTGAACGGCTGGTGTCAGCAAGATCGCACTATCATCAAACAGGTCCTCACTGGCCTCATTCAGGCTCTCATCCTGCTTGAAGAGGTAACGCGGATTGATGATTGGCGATATCCCCACCAGATGCTGCTCGTCCGAAAAGAACTCGCCAGCCCATTTTAAAGAAGGCTGTTTCAAAGGTGATGCATCCAGCACGACCACACCCGGGCGCATAACACCGGCCAACTGCCGGAACGACTCACGAACATCCTCATAGCTCAGGGCAAGCACAACCAGATCAGCGCTTTCGACGGCTCGCGCCAGGTCATGATCGCTGCGGTCAATCGCCCCCATTTTATGCGCATCTTTTTCATTGGCCGTATCGTAATCGTGGCCGATGATCTCAAACCGGTTCTTGCCGCCCTTCGTCATATAACGCTTCAACGCCAGACCGATCGACGCACTGGTGCGATTCAATCCAATCAGGCTAACAGTCAATGCTGCCATGCGACTTGCTCCTCATCACTGACAAATGATTGAAGATTATGCCATGTAAGCGCACACACTGAACAGCGCACATGGATTACTAATGCCTGAGTGTAGTGGCTGTATGTGAAGGAAAGATTGCAAGGCAAGATTGCAGTGAGCACAGGCACGGTAGCCTAATTGGCGTCATCCGCTGCTTTAAGGCGCGCGAGCAGTGCCGCATTGGGATGCCCCTGCCACTGTGAGAGCGGATCAGCGTGATGCCGTACCAGCCAGATGCTGCATGGCGACGCACCAGCCTCAGTCAGCATAAGAGCACCCCACTCAGGATGTTGCAGGCGCAGCATGAAAGGCGCACGCCAGCGAGTCAACGTGTCACCAACTGCGAGTTCGGCGAAGGTCTGCGGTGCGAATTTCTCCGTCAATACGGAGACGGTTTTCTGCCACACCGCCAGGTGATAGCGTGACTTGCCGACATCATGCATGAGCGCAGCCACTGCAAGGTCAGCCGGCGTTTCCGTGGATTGCGCCAGCACATCTCGAAGCACATTCAGGCTGTGTAGCTGTTCAGCCCGACTCATCTTCTGGAAAAGTTCAAACAGCGTGGGGGACAGGTAGTGCGCGGCAAGCGCCCCATCAACCGGGGTGGAGAAAGCAAGCAGGGCGCGGACGCCCTGCCGGATACGTGTCCTGACAGACATTTGCCGTTACCGTCAGCCCCCAATGAGCATGCTGGTCAGGCTGAATGTCGGCTGCGAGATGAGCGTTCCCAGCGGGTCGAACGGCAGGCGCACGATTGAACCAGCAATGCTGATGAAAATCAGCGCCAGGAAAACGTAATAGCTCAACTGCTGCCAACGCTGCCACTGAAAAGCGGGTTCCTGGAGGAAACGCGAAAGCGGGCGAACATTCTCCTGCACGAAGACCGGAACCTGGTGGCGCTGTAGCCCATCGCCCGGCAGTATCGATAGCAGCATATGCCAGCCATCCAGGGGGAAGAAGGGCAGCAGGTTGAATACGAACAGCAGCACATTCCAGAAGACCATACCCCACAATATCCAGAAGACCAGTGCAGGCAGCGCCAACAAGGTCTCGACGCCAAGAATCCGGATAATCAGGCCGAACAACACAGCCAATGCCAGATTCGAAAAAGGTCCAGCGGCGACAGCATAGAAGTATCCCCAGCGTGGATTGCGCATCCGTGTGGGTGAAATCGGTGCACTACCCAGAATGCCGAAACCAATTACGGCAAACATCAGCCAGCCCAGCCAGTTGATATGCACGAACGGATTGAGAGTAAGCCGCCCTTGCTGTTTGGGCACCGGATCACCCATCAAGTGGCCCACGTAGTTATGTGCGAACTCATGCAGCGTCATCGCAACAAGCAGTACAATCAGGTTCGCAATGATGAAATTCGGGTCAGGATTGCCGAACAACAAGGCCTTATCTCCGATACTCTGGTATTTCGTGCAAAGTATATCACACAAGCGATCTACAGCAGATGCATAACGCCAGGCTTTCATATGGGGTTTATATGCGTGGGGCCGTTTGCCGCACTGGTGAACTTCCACTACTGGCTAGACAGGCTGTGATAAGATAGCATATCCCGCTCAAATGCTTCGGCACGCCCGTCCATCGCCGAATCAATACTTCTTGATTGTGAACTGAAACACAGTGGACGGAATAAGGAGTTAAATTTTGAAGAAAAAAGTGCTGTTTCTAATGTCCGATACTGGCGGCGGACATCGTGCTGCTGCCGAAGCAATACGTGACGCGTTGTTCATCCGCTACGGCGAAGATCGCGTTGCAGCAACCCTGGTGGACGTCTTCAAATTGAGTCGCTTCCCCAATAATTATGTTCCAGAGTTTTACCCCTGGATTGTGAATCACGGTAAGACCCTCTACGCGCTGGGCTACCGTTTATCCAATACAGAGCGCCGCACGGCGGTACTCTCGCGCTGGATGTACATGACCAACGCCACACGCTATCGCCGTATGGCCACTGAGAATCCAGCAGATGTGGTCGTTTCTTGCCACAGCATATTAACGCGGCCCACCATGCACGCCTACGCTCGCCTGCCCAAGCGTCCGCCTTATGTAACCGTCGTCACCGACCTCGTGACAACGCACCACTTCTGGTATGACGATCGTGCTGATTTCACGTTTGTGCCGACAGAATTCGCGTTTGAACGCGGCAAGGATATTGGCCTCAGTCCCCAGAAGATGCGCATCGTTGGGCTGCCAGTACATCCACATTTCATGGAACAGCTGACCACACGCCAGGACGCACGTGCTCAGCTCGGTTGGGATCAGGATAAGCCCGTGATCCTCATGGTCGCGGGGGGCGACGGCATCGGCAGCCTGTATGAAACAGCCATGGCAATTAATGCGCGCAAGCTCAACTGTCAGTTGGCGATTATTGCCGGGCGCAACGACGGTCTGCGCGCGGACCTGCAGGCCACAACCTGGAACCAGCGCACGCATATCTACGGCTTCGTCACCAATATGCCTGTCATGATGGCCGGTGCCGATATCATGGTGACTAAAGCTGGTCCAGCAACCATCACAGAAGCGGCGATTGCGGGTCTCCCATTAATCCTCAATGATCATATCCCGGGCCAGGAAGATGGCAATGTCATCTACGTTGCCGAGCACAATGCCGGCATCTACGCCCCTAACCCGGAGATCGTCGCCAGTACAGTTGTCGGTTGGTTATCTGAAGGCGAAGAAGGCCTGAAGCGGCGCTCGGAAAGCGTCCGAAGAATCGCTCATCCCAATGCAGTGTGGGAGATTGCCGACGCTGTGTGGGAGTGGGCACATAAAGATCAGGTCGAAAATATCAAACCGCGCTGGAAGAAGCGCACGCGCCGCATATCGAGCCGGCCAGTGGCATCATCAGGCTAACCATTTGATTTGCACGCCCCTGGGCTTGGGTTAAAATCAGGCTTTGTTTGTGCCCTTAGGTACTGTACGACTCCGAGGAGAACCCAACATGCCCGATGTGCGTTACGATACATACTATCGTTACGATGACCTGACGGCGATCCTGCGCGCATTTGTCAGTGAATACCCGCAGCTCGTGAAGCTAGAAGCAATTGGCCAGAGTTACGAGGGCCGCGATATCTGGTTGGTGACAATCACCAACCAGGAGACCGGCCCTGCTGAAGACAAACCCGCCCTATGGGTCGATGGCAACATCCATGCTACAGAAGTATCCCCGTCGAGCGCCTGTCTTTATCTGATCGATAAACTCACACGGGAATATGGCAGCGATGCCGACATCACCCGTGCCCTCGACACCCGTGCCTTCTACGTCTGTCCGCGTGTTAACCCAGATGGCGCCGAGTGGGCACTGGCAGATGTCCCGCGCATTATCCGCAGCAGCACACGCCCTTATCCCTACGATGAAGAACCACTGCCAGAGGGTTGGGTGCAGGAGGACATCGACAAAGACGGCCGTATGCTGATGATGCGCATCCCGGACCCCAACGGCCCATGGAAAAAGCACCCGGACGAACCGCGCCTCATGGTGCGCCGTGACCCGATCGAAGTCGGTGGCGAGTATTATCGCATCCTTCCGGAGGGCCGCATCGAGAACTATGACGGCCTGACCATCAAGCCACGTGGCATCAAAGAGAATCTCGACCTCAACCGCAATTTCCCGTCGCAGTGGCGTCAGGAAGGCGAACAGCGCGGCGCCGGTCCCTACCCCACCTCAGAGCCGGAAGTACGCACTATCGTTGATTTCATCGTGCGTAACCGCAATATCACAGGTGCACTGACCTTCCACACCTGGAGCGGCGTGCTGCTGCGCCCCTACGGCACGCAACCCGATGACAACTTCCCCGCAGAAGACCTGTGGACCTTCCAGAAAATCGGCGACAAAGGGACGGAAATCACCGGGTATCCTAACATCTCCGTCTTCCATGACTTCAAATACCATCCCAAAGAAGTCATCACTGGTGTCTTCGATGACTGGCTTTATGATCACTATGGCATGTTTGCCTGGACTGTCGAAATCTGGTCGCCACAGCGCCAGGCAGGGATCACCGATTACAAGTTCATCGACTGGTATCGGGAACACAAACCTGAAGATGATATCAAAATGCTCCAATGGAGTGACGAAAAACTCGATGGTCAGGGCTATGTCGATTGGTATTCCTACGACCATCCGCAGCTCGGCCAGATCGAGCTTGGTGGGTGGAACATGATGCTCTCCTGGCGCAATCCGCCGCCACAGTTCCTCGAGAAAGAGATTGCGCCATTCGCAGACTGGATGGTCTGGCACCTGCTGATTTCGCCGCGCATCGAGCTGGTCGCCGCTGAAGCCGAACCGATCAGCGACGGCGTCTATCGGGTGCGTCTGACTGTGCAGAATACAGGGTGGCTGCCCACCTACGTCGCCAAGAAGGCGCTGGAAAAGAAGGTTGTTCGCGGCGTCATCGCCGAGATTGACCTGCCGGAAGGAGCCAGTCTGAGGTCGGGCAAGCGGCGTGAGGACATCGGCCAACTTGAAGGCCGTGCCTACAGTGCCAGTTCAGCGACGCCCTGGGGCATTTCGCCTGCGACCCCGGACCGCGCAAAAGCGGAATGGGTCGTGCAGGCACCGGCAGGATCAACCGTTGAGCTGACGGCCCGCCATGAACGTGGCGGCGTGGTGCGCACGGAAATCACCCTGTCCTGAGCTGTTCGCAAAGGTAGAGCGGAGTTTCGCCGCTATGGATGACGCGCAGATACTGACAGCCGCCAACTGGATCAGGCAGGCACGGCAGGTCGCTGTACTGACTGGAGCCGGTGCCAGCAAAGAATCTGGTGTGCCTACCTTCCGCGATGCATTGGAAGGTTTATGGGCACAGTACGATCCGGCTCAACTGGCAACACCCGAAGCGTTTGCGCGGGATCCAAAACTTGTCTGGGAATGGTACGCCTGGCGTCGTGACAAGGTACGCCAGGCGCAGCCTAATCCTGGCCACTATGCCCTTGCTGAACTCGAGCGACTGCATACAAACGTCGTTATCATCACGCAGAACGTAGATGACCTGCATGAACGTGCGGGCAGCGGTGATGTCATCCATTTGCACGGCCGTCTGGCAGGGAACAGGTGCAGCGCTGATTGTCAGGGGGCCCCTACCCTGGTTGATCTCACTGCGCTCGAAGACGAAGGCGTACCACCGGCATGCCCTCACTGCGGCACCGCTGTGCGCCCGGATGTTGTATGGTTCGGTGAGGCACTGCCACACGCCGCACTGCAGCGCGCATATCACATCAGCCAGCACTGCGACCTGATGCTCGTTATTGGCACGTCAGGGCTGGTGACGCCCGCTGCAACCCTGCCCATCATCGCCAGGCAGAGCGATGCTCGTCTGATAGAGATCAACCCCGATGACAGCATGCTCACACCACATACACACCTTAAGTTCAGCGTCCCATCGGGTATTGCGCTGCCACGAATTATCGAGGCATGGCAGGCATGATACGAACGATCTGGCTCGCTTTATGCCTGATCCTGGCGGTGGCCGCAGCAGGTCCGGCACAAGGGCTGGCACAAGGCGCGACGGTCGGTAGCTGGGATGCGTTCCTGCTGCGTGGACAAGCCGAAGGTGACGATCAGCTCATCTTTCAGAACGTCTTGACCGGAGAGAGCAACCGGCTCACCGTCGATGGCAGCCGTTACACCGCGCTGCGCGATGGCGTGTTGTTCTTCTCAAACATCGATAACACTGTTCAACTGGCACGACCCGACGGCACGATCGGGCCGCATCCATTTGTGCGCATAACGCCCGACGCTCGCCGTATTGACTGGGTTGTTGCTGAGGATGGTTTCACGCTCGCGTGGACGCTCACATACGCCGAAGGCGACAACCTGCGTACCGAAACGTATATCCTCGGCACGGATGGGGCCACCCCACGCCTCGTGTTGGAAGACGGCCCTCAGGTCGGTCTCCGCGCACTGCCGGTTGCCTTCAGCCCGGACGCCGAGCACCTTTACATGGATGCCTACCCCGATGGGCTGGAACGCTTCGTCGCCTATGATCAATACGCAGGGTTGTTTGCTCTCAACATCGAAAATGGGGCCGTTACGCCGCTTCCTGGTGAGCCGGCCTGCTTCTGCGGTGGTGCTATCCGCGCAAACCAGTTCGTCCGTTTAAGCCTCACCGCAGATTTACGCGGCTTCGACGTCCGCGTGCAACCGATCAACGGCGAGGCGGCCGCTGGCACAGTGCGCACTGTGCCAGCCATCCCGCTGAATAATTTCACACAGGCGGGTGATGTCCTCATTGCCCCGGATGGCACGTTAGCCGTTTATGCACTCTCTGATGTGGCCAACTTCGGCACGCCGCAGCAGACGATCCGCACCGTATTTATGCTGGTCGATCTTCTGCAATACACGCAGCGACCGCTCACCGAGCCTATTACCACTTATGTCCATCCGGTGCAGTGGACGGAAGACAACAGCGCCATTCTGTTCACCAGCCCGCAGCGCGACGGCACCTGGAAGATCAATCTCAACAGCGGCCAGCTTCAGAAAGTTGCCGACGCGACGTATCTCGGCAGTGTCGGCAATTGATACACCTCAGACCTGAACCGGGCCATCATCGTCTACAATCTGCATCGTGCTGCCATCAGCAGCGCGGAAGCCGCCGCGCTTGGGCTTCTCATCGTTTTTGCGTTTGGCCTTGCTTATCTCATCGCGGGCTTCTGCAGATTCTTCGCAGAATGAGCTACCGCAAGCCGATCCAAAGCCCCAAAAAAGCATGCCAAATGCTGCAAACATGAGCCACCAGGGCAGGAATCCAAACACCAGCAGCGCGATACCAATCAACGGCAGCAATGACCAGATGCCCAGTCGCGGGCGAAAGAAGCGCGGTCCCTGGAACATCTGCGAGTGATGATAATGCCAACCGTGACGATGCCAACCATGCTGATGCGAACGCTGATGCCGCTGGTAGAAATTTCCACCCATGTGATAATTCCTTCTGATAGACGTTATCCCTTATACGTCGGGTCGCTGGAACTGTTGCGCAGCGAAAAGCGATTTAACACGCTTCTTACCTGTTAGCCTTGTTAGCGCACGGCCACAGCGGATTAAATCGTCTGACCGATGCGAGGATGGGTGAGGTGGGTGGTCTCAAAACTGGTCCTAATTGGCATGGTTGAACGTAAGGGGCGCTATGCTATCCTTCTTAAGCATTATTCGCCGCGAAAGTTTCAATGTGTATGGATCGATCAACCTTGTTTCGTCGCCCACGCTGGCAGCTTACACTCGCAATCGTCTTTTTCGCGCAGCTGCTGACCGCAGTTGGCTTCTCGATTGTCTTCCCCTTTCTGCCACTCTATGTTGAGGATCTCGGCTCTGTTACCGGTATGAGCGTCGAACTCGGTGCTGGCCTTGTGATCGCCGTACAGGGCTTTACGATGGCGCTGGCTGCACCGATCTGGGGAGTCGTCGCGGATCGGTACGGGCGCAAACTCATGTCTATGCGGGCACAGTTCGGCGGGGCGATACTGCTCTTGCTGATGGCCTATGTCAGTTCAGCAGAAGAGCTTATATTCCTGCGCGGCATACAGGGCCTTATCACAGGTACGGTAGCCGCCAATAATGCGATGGTTGCCGCGGCAGTCCCACGCGAGCGCATCGGCTTCGCCATGGGGACGCTGCAGGTCGGGCTGTGGGGCGGCGTCGCCGCCGGGCCGCTGGTTGGTGGTCTTCTCGCGGACGCTTACGGCTTCGCCATGCCCTTCTTCATCACCGCCGGGATGCTGGTGTTGGGCGGCGTCATGATTCACTTCGGCGTACAAGAAGAATTCGTCCCTCTCAGCAAGGAGGACCGGAAACGCATTAGCTTTTTCGGACAATGGCGCCACGTAATCAGCGCCAGCGGCGTGAGCATGGTACTGCTGATGCGCTTCCTTGCAGGGGTTGCCCGGCAGATGGTCATTCCAATTGCGCCCCTGTTCGTCGTCAGCCTGCTGCCTGCTAACGCTGAAGCACAGAGTATTTATGCCGGGCTGGTTATCAGTGTGTCCTCGGCGACCGCGACTTTCAGCGGCGTCTATCTTGGGCGATTAGGCGACCGGATTGGTCATCGCACGGTGTTGATTGCCTGTGCAGTTGCATCGGTATTTGTGTATGCACCGCAGGTTATCGTTGGTGATGTCTGGCAGTTACTGGCTCTACAGGCCTTGGCTGGTCTGGCTGCAGGCGGCCTCATCGCCGCGCCGAGCGCCCTGCTGGCACGTTACACGGACCCTGGCGAAGAAGGGGCCGTCTATGGTTTGGATAACAGTATCGTCGCTGCAGCGCGCGCAGTCGCCCCGCTCGTCGGCGCATGGATTGCAGCTCTTATGGGCCTGCGTGCGACCTTCGCCGCGATGACGATTCTATTTATCGTGGTCGCAGCAGCAGCCTACTTCGCCTTACCTGACGATCAACGCGCGATGCGTAAATCCAAAGCTATCGCCTACAGCGGCGATTAAACGATGGAGACAGTTCAGGAGATGCTTAGTTGGCATGTTCCACTGCGGTCAGTAGAATACGTTCTTATTCCAAGCTGACCGACGGGCACATCATGACAACTAAAGCAAACAACATCGGCAACCTTGAAGCCTTACAGGCGAAATACCGGCAGGTGGCGCCAATTCTTGAAGAAGAATACGGCCGCAAGTCTTTTAAGCCACATGATGGTATGGACGAACTCGTAAGCTGTATCCTCAGCCAGAGCACGACTGACGCCAACCGTGACCGAGGATTCGCGGCGCTCAAAGCGCGCTACCCTGACTGGGAGGCCGTTCACTACGCGCCGACTGAGGAACTCATTGATACGATACGCCCTGCAGGACTGGCCAACAGTAAGGGCCCGCGCATCCAGCAGACTCTCGACGCAATCCACCGTGAACGCGGCGAATACAACATCGATTTTCTGCAACAGATGACGCCAGAAGAAGCAAAAATCTGGTTGCAGCAACTGCCGGGGGTCGGCCCGAAGACTTCCGCGATTGTGTTATGCTTCGCCTATGGGATGCCTGCCTTTCCCGTTGATACGCATGTGCATCGCGTTGGCCAGCGTCTTGGCTTCATCCCAGCCAAAGCCAATCCCGACAAAGCGCATCCCATCATGGAAGCGATTGTCCCACCAGAAGAATATTATCCGTTTCACCTGCAGATGATTTACCATGGCCGCGCTATCTGCAAAGCACGCGGTCCACGCTGCGAGATGTGCCCTATCAGCCTGTATTGCGACTACTACAACCAGCGCAGCAAAGAAAATGCCTGATAAGACAGCTGTACATCTCTTTCTTTCACCGCATTTCGATGATGCCGTCTACAGTTGCGGCGGGACGTTAGCCACGCTTACCGGCGAGGGTAAACCTGTGTACGTCGTCACGATCATGGCGGGCGAACAGCCCGATCCCCTGCCGGATACTGCCATCGTCCGTGACCTGCACCAGCGCTGGCAAGGTGGTGAAGATCCTATCGCCACACGCCGTACCGAAGATCACAAAGCCGTCACGACGCTTGGTGCACACCTCGTCCATTTGCCGCTACCTGACTGCGTCTATCGCACAGCGCAGGGACATGCCCTGTACCCAAGCGAAGAATCGCTGTGGCACATCGTCCATGTTGATGACCCCGCACCGCGCTACCTCGAAGCACTGCCAATCAGCCAGTTGCTATCCCATGGTTCGACGGTCGCCCGCCTGTACGCGCCCCTGGCCGCAGGCGATCACGTGGATCATCTCATTGTCCGCGACTGGGCCTATCGGCTGGCTGCCACACACCCTGAGCTTGAACTCTGGTTCTACGCTGATTTCCCCTATACTCGCTCTGGCGATGCGATTGATAAGGCGTTGCAGGCGCATCAGCGTGAAGGCCACGAACTAAAGGCGGTGACCTTCGCTTTTGATGAAGCAGCGCTCAAGGCTCGGATTGCGGCCATGCAACAATACCACACGCAGATCAGCACCTTCTGGCCTGACGCTGCCGCCATTGATCCTGAAGTGCGGGCCGCTTTCCGCCATGACGGCGGCTTTGGAGAGCGCTATTGGCAGTTTCAGCGTTGACCTGTACGTAATCTTCTGTTATCTCAATCCGCCATGCGCTGAAGCTGTGTACAATAAAAACAATATGTTTCAAGGAGTCGCTCATGGCCAACGCGTTGTCCCAGGTTCAGGAACAGCTTGATGCCCTGCTAGAAGCCGCTCGCAGCGGGCAGATCATCCCCATACGCCTTCCAGGTCAGATTGAAGCCATCATCGAATCGCTGGGCCAAGCAAAAGCCGAACACGAAAAAGCCCTGGCCGAAGCAAAAGCGCAGGCCATACCCACCGACCAGGAAGCGTATCGGCAGGAAGAGGCCTATTTCGTCGGCCATGCAGTGCATGAACTCCGCACACCAATTACGAGCGTCCGCGGCTATACGGATATGCTGGGCAGCATGGGTGAACTCAACGACATGCAGAAGCAGTTCCTCGACGTGGTCAAGAACAACGTTCGTCGTATGGAGAGCTTGCTGGCGGATGTTAGCATCGTCAACAAAATCCGCAAGGATACACTGCGCGTTGAACCCAAGATGGATATGTTCAAAAACATCGCCATGCGCGTCGAGAAGGCCATGCAACCCGTCGCCGATGAACTCGGTCGCACGCTCACGTTTGATATTCCCGGTGGGTTGCCCCTGCTGACGACCGATGGTGAACTGTTCGCTCAGGCGATCAATAAACTGGTCGAAAACGGACTACGTTACAGCCCTGAAGAAACAGGTGAAGTGACCGTTACAGCCTCCGCAGAGGATAACATGCTGGTGGTCAAGGTCAGCGACAACGGCATCGGCATACAACCCGAAGAACTCGAGAAACTGGGGCAGATTTACTTCCGAGCGGATAATGATGTCGTGCGCGCATACAAGGGCAGCGGCCTCGGAATCCCGATTGCCTACGGCATTATCCACAAGCTTGGCGGCAGCATCGAAGTCAGCAGCAAGCCCGACGCCGGAACTACCTTCACGATCCGGATTGCAGGAATGAGTTAGAACGAATAAAGGTTTGCTAAGCGAGGGGCCAAATTTTTATGACGCTTTTAACTTTACAACGTTTGCGTTTCATGCTAGAGTGCTGATACTCGTAAGGGGGCGGACCTAATGACACAGCCAGAGCTGTGTCTTTTATCATTATGGACTCTCAGAATAAACAGCGTAAGGTCATTTAGTGTCTCGTTACCCCTTTTATGTTCATGCTAATAGTATTGGTGGCAGCATTTCAAGTTTTAAGGAGGCCGCCTGATGGTTGAGAAGGTTCAATATCTGACGCCAGAAGGTAAGGAACAACTCGAGAAGCGCATGGAGTATTTAGTCACTGTGCGCCGCCCTGAAGTCGCCGATCGGCTAAAGGCCGCTCTGGAAGATGGGGGGGAACTCATCGAGAACAACCAATATGAAGAAGCCAAAAACGAACAGGCATTTGTTGAGGCTGAAATTGCCCGCCTCACGCAAATCCTGCGTCACGCTACCATCATCCAGGACACGCCCGATTCAGATACCGTTCAGATCGGGTCGCAGGTTGAGGTTATGGAAAAAGGGACCAAGGAAATCGAGCATTATCGCCTGGTCGGGCCTGCTGAAGCCAACCCGCGTCAGGGCAAGATCAGCATTGAGAGCCCGCTCGGCGAAGCCCTGATGGGTAAGAAAGTGGGCGATAAGGTGACGATCAACGCGCCCGATGGTGACCTGACCTTCGTGATCAAGGCGATCAGCTAGCGCAGGAGACTGCGCTCACGATAGCGTTAGAGAAACGGGCGCGTCCATGTGGGCGCGCCCTTTGCATTGTCCACATCACCTCGAGACGTTGGCAACAAGTGCCACTCGCAACATGCTTATGTGTTCTTTATGGGGTAAGGCTATACTACTACCCGTGATGGTATACGATTCGTGATACGCATCAGGAGAAAATACGGAATGCCCTGGCAGCCGAACAAGCTGGAACAAGAACGTCTCGACAAAGCCGAACGCCTTACGGAGCTTGGCGTCGAGTTATACCCACGTCGCAGTACACGCACGCACACACTTGCCGAGGCGATTGCCGCTGCCGAACAGACCGAGGCTACACACCCTGATGACGCCGAGGCAGCGCTGAGCGCGCTCAGCGTCACAGTAACGGGCCGCGTTCGTCGCCTGAACGTCAAGGGCGCTGTGAGCTTCATGCACATCGAGGATGACACCGGACGCCTGCAGTTGTTCCTGCGCCGCGATGACATGAATGCTGAGCAATACACGCTCGTCAAAGATAAGCTCATCGAAGTCGATGACTATGTGCAGGCCAGCGGCCACATGATGCGCACCCGCGCCGGTGAGCTAAGCGTCAAGGTGAGGGACTTCGCCCTTCTCAGCAAATCGCTCAGCCCGCTGCCTGTGATTAAGAAGCAGGTACAGGACGACGGCAGTGTCGTCGAATATGGGGAGTTCAGCGATGTTGAAACCCGCTACCGTCAACGTTACGCGGATCTCGCCGTAAATGCAGATGTGCGCGAGGTCTTTCGAATGCGTGCCGCGACCATGCGTGCGATGCGGGAATTCCTCGACAACGAAGGTATGTTAGAGGTCGAAACGCCGATTCTTCAGCCCGTGTATGGTGGTGCGGCTGCACGACCTTTCACGACGCATCACAATCAGCTCAAACAGGATTTATTCCTGCGTATCAGTTTCGAACTGTATCTGAAGCGTCTGCTGGTCGGTGGCTACGACGCCGTCTATGAAATAGGCCGCGACTTCCGTAATGAAGGCGTGAGCTGGAAGCACAACCCTGAATTTACGATGCTGGAATTCTACAAAGCCTACATCGATTACCAGGGCGTCATGGCTATCACCGAGCGCATGGTCGCGTACATTGCGGAAAAAGTCACAGGCAGCACAACCATCACTTTCCAGGGAGAGACAATCAATCTGGCCCCGCCCTGGCAGCGGTTGACGATCCGCGAAGCCGCGCTTAAATACACTGGTATTGACTATATGAACTTCCCCGATGCCGAATCGCTGGCAGTCGAACTGGAAGAAAAGCTTGGTGAACGCAGCAAACCCGGCGAGACATGGGGGCGCCTCGTTGTTGAACATCTACTGGGCAACCATGTCGAGAAGCATCTCATTCAGCCGACCTTCATCCTGGACTACCCACGCGACGTATCGCCTTTCGCCAAAAGCGTGGCATATGATGAGGTACACGTCGAGCGATTTGAATTCTTCATCGCGACAATGGAAATGGGGAACGCCTTTACGGAGCTGAATGATCCACGTGTACAGGAAGAACGTTTCTTGAACATGGCGGAGATGTATCGGTCCGGTGAAGACGATGAAACGCCACTCGATGAGGACTATCTACGCGCAATGCGCTACGGTATGCCACCGAATGGCGGCTTCGGTATGGGTGTGGATCGATTAGTCATGCTCCTGACTGATCAACGCTCTATCCGCGATGTGCTGCTCTTCCCGCATCTGCGCGAAAACAAGTGAATCAGAACAGAACAAAAAACGGGCGCGGTCCTGATGACTGCGCCCGTATACGATCAGGTGTACGCGACACGCCGGAAGCGGCGCATCAGCAGTGCGATCAGCGCCAACTGATACACGATGCTGATCACCAGCGGTAACCACCAGAGTGATTCCCCGGCATGGGCCATCCAGTACGCCTTGACGAACCAGTATGGCGGGAAGATGCCACACAATAGCTCCAAAGGCATCGGGAGGAACCAGGCCACGAAGATGAGCAGGCCCGCAGTCCCTATGATCTTGGTCAGCGCAAACCCCTGCACCTTGTTCTCTGCGAACGTGGCGAAGAACAGCGACATCACCGCCGCAAACAACGATGATCCCATGGCGATCAGTATGATCTGCCACCAGGGAATCAACGCCTGGTTGATGACGACGAACTGCACAAGGCTGAGTACCAGCCCGATAGCAGCCGGAATCAGTACCCGGTAGAGTAAATACGCGTTAACTGGCAGTGGCGTGACCAACAGCGCCATCAGCGTATGGTCGTCGCGCTCATCGAGAACCACAAAGCCGATCATGATCCCGGCTACCAGCGCCCCGATATAGATGGCGAAAAAGCTCACCAGCAGCGGATAAAACTCCGGCACGTTGATGGCGATATCCGGGTTGGCGGCGACCTGATCGCTGAGCCAGGGCAGCGCTAATCTAACGAAGGTGCTGATCCCAACAATGTAGAATATCAGCCCAATCAGGAACGAATCGCGCCCGATCAGGCGCGCATCATTGCGTCCAAGTGTGCCTATCGCACGTGTAAGTTGCATGAGATCCCCCTCTAGACTTTCAGCACGATGTAACGGTTATAAGCGCGCATCGCCCAGTACGCCGAGATACCAATCCAGAGGATGCTGTAACCAATTCCATAGACCCACTCCCATATTTCGAGCGGGTGCCAGGCCCCCCACATGAGCATGGTTGGGGCGGCCGAAGGCAGCACCAGCATCAGCGGGTTCGGGAAAATATCCAGGAAGTACAGGAAAGCCATCTCCAGCACAAGGACGATTGCTGCAGCCGGCATCAGGAAATCCGTGATGCTGTTGTAGCGAACCACCAGCGCAATCCCAAGGAAGGTGTGTATCAACGCCATGAAGATGACACCCATAATCAGCAGCAGGACGTTGTAGCCGCCAAAGCCAACCGTCAGCAGGACGACGACCATCGCCTCGACAAAGGCCAGCAGACCGAGCGTCAACGCTTTGCTGGTCAGATATTCCCAGCGCCGCAATGGCGATATATTCATCGCGTCCAGCGTTCCTTCGTCCTTCTCGAAGATCAGCAGGCCCGCCGCATAAAGCAGCGCCGTTCCCCCAACTGCGAACAGGAAGAACATCGGGATTGCACGTGCCAGGTCTTCACCGCTAAAGAACGCACTCAGAATGGCGGCCAGCACCAACGAGACGCCAATACCGATGTAGTAAAACCGGTTGCGAAACTGGACGATTGCATCTAGTCGCATTGTTGTCAGTAACCGTGTCATTATGCCAACTCCTGCCCGGTGACCTGAATGAAGATGTTCTCCAGCGTCGTCTCGGCACTGTGGAGCGTCTCAATGTGATGCTGCTTCAGTATGCTGAGGAACTCGCTGTTATCACCCAGACCATCCAGCGCGAACTGACGTACTTCGGGCGTTGCCGCCCCATTCAGATACTCAACGCGGACCAGCCGCTGACCATAACGCTTCTTGAGCGCTTCCGGCGTGTCGAGGATGTCGATCTTGCCGTTTACAATAAAGGCGACGCGGTCGCTCAGTTCGTCAGCAACGGTCATGTTGTGCGTAGTGACGAAAACGGTCGTGCCCTCCTCGCGCTGCTTCAGGATCATATCCTTCACGATACGCGCATTGACGGGATCAAGGCCGGTTGTCGGCTCATCTAGGAAGAGGATCTCCGGCTTGTTCAGCAGACTGCGGGCAAAATTCAGGCGCGCCTTCATTCCCTTGCTGTATTGTGCAACGCGCATATCAGCGGCATCTTCCAGACCGAGCTGCGCGAGCAACTTGATCGGGTCTGCCGTCTGACCGGTGTACAAGCTAGCAAAGTAACGCAGATTCTCCAGACCTGTCAGCTTTAGATAATGATTCGGCAGCTCAAAGCCGACTCCGACGCGCTCGTAGTAATCCTGGCCCCAATCACGGATCTCACGACCCATCACGCTGACCCGGCCCTCATAGCCTTTCAGCAGGCCGATAAGAATCTTCTGCGTCGTCGACTTTCCGGCGCCGGATGGCCCGAGAAAGCCCAGGATTTCACCTTTGCTAATCTCAAAGCTGATGCCTTTAACCGCCTCGGACTTGCCACCGGGATAAGTGAAATGCAGGTTTTCAACGGTAATCATGATGTGCAACTCCCCCTTGCTCATTCTGTTGTTGCTGCCTGTGAGACAGGCTGATTGTCAGTTTCTGGTGGTATCCGAGCCGAATGCCCGGAAACTCGCAGCTTCAATCTGCTGACGGGCCGCAGTCGCAAGCTGCAACACGATTTGCTTACCCGCCTCCAGATCAGCGCCCTCCGGCGGGTTCAAGCCACCTTCAAGCAATAATGCGATGCCCTCGATGACGGTCTCCGTATCGGGCATATCCTTCGGTGACATTACATCGTCCATGCTGACGAGCGCATAAGCCAGCATATTCAGCAGATGCGCGATCACATCCGGTGGAATATCCGAGCGAACTGCCCTTGCCTGCTGCATCATCTGCGCCAGCTCGCTGTTGACTGCTGCCTTCTGGTGCATGATTTCTGGATTCGCTCGCAGCCACGACCCCAGTACGCGCCGGTCGCGCCTGTACAGCGCCCGAAGCAGTGGGCTTGTCTGTAAAGCGTATAGAATGTTCTTGAACATCCCGGCAAATGTACCGCCTTCGGGATCAGCCTCTACCAGACGCAGCCACTCCGCGCTGTAAGTCAGCGTTTCGCGGCGCAGTAACGCCTCGAAGAGCGACTCCTTACTATCGAAGTGAAGGTAGATCGCCCCTTTGCTGACGCCAGCCTCGCGTGCGATGTCGCTCACGCTGGTTTTGTCATAGCCGAAGTGCGCCACCAGGGCCGCAGCCGCATCCAGTATCCGCGCTTCGCGCTCCGGGTTGTCGTTTTTCGGCGGTGGTATATCGTTCTCAATCTGCTCATTCTTGACTATTTGACCCATTATGCTTTTTCGGTCATTTGGTACGGAATCAGGATAAATCCGATTCGAATCCCTGTCAAGAGAAATCGCCCCGCACTCCAGGGCTATCGCATCAAATTCAGAGTGAGAAGCTCAAGCAGAAAAGCGTCATCGAGTGCAGCACGGAAACGCTTGCGCTTCAAACTCTGTTTGCCGGGATGCCGCTTGAGCAAATTCATCGCAATGTGCCGGATAACCGCGAAGTTTTCAGGGGCTTCGTCTAACCGTACACGTGAGGCATCTTCGCCAAACACCATGTCCATCGTCCAATGAAACGTGTTTTCCACTGACCAATGAGCGCGAGTTACCGCCAGAATGCGCTCGGCATCCGGTGGTAAACTGGACAGATAATAGACCGTTTCGCGTTGTGTTTTATCCCCGATGCGCCGCTCACGTTCGACCATCACCACCGTCTGAAGTCCTGCCCAGCCCTCGTAATGTCCCATACTCTCCAGTGCTAATGGGTCATCGATCACCCAGCAGCGCCGGATTTCCAGACGCCCGTGCCCTTTGTTCACCGTCTGATGAAAATCATGGGGGACATCGCGAAAATCACGCTCCTTGGCCCAGGCAAACCACTCAATCACATCCTTATGTAACTGGGGATGGTTGCCTTTGAGGGCAAAGACATAGTCCGCTCCCCGCTCAACAAGGGTCTGGGCTGTGCTTTTCTGGCTGTTCAAGGCATCAACCGTCACAATACACCCCTTGATGAACAGCAGCTTGAGCAGTTCGGGGACGGCAGTGATCTCGTTGGATTGCTCGTCCGTTTTGCGCTGCCCCAACAAAACGCCTGTCTCGCTCGCCCAGGCACTCACCAGATGGATTGCATCCTGACCGTGAAAGTTGTCCTTGCTGCCGCGGGCTGTTTTGCCATCGACGGCAATTACCTGTCCTCGTGGGACGTGAAAGTGCTGCTCGACCCACTGCATGAAGCGTGCCTGGAATGCGGACGCATCCAGTAAGCGGAACACACGACTGAACGTGTCGTGTGAGGGAATCCCTGCTGGTAACGCCAGATATTGTCTCAGCCAGTTCTCTTTCGCCTGCCCAAACTCTTCCACATCGCTCCAGCTTTCTGCACCGCATAACACGGCACAGACTGCGATCAGGACAATGTCGAGTAACTTATGATCGCATCGCCCCTGTACACGGGGGTCAGGCAGGTCTCCAAAGCAGGCTTCCAGACTGGCAAACGGCTGATTGTCCATCGCTGTACCTTTTTGGGCAGCGATTATGCCCACTATTCAATTTTGATGCGATAACCCTGCCCCGCACTCGGTTCTTGCTAGAAACTGACCCGCATTCGTTGTACAGTAGGGAGCATCCAGCTACATAAGGTGACATTCATGTCCACGCAGACCCTACCTGCTATCCAGCAGTACCGCAGTGCAGGCGGCGTCACGCTTTACCGCTTGCCAATGGAAGTTTTCCCTGGTTTTATCGGCTATGCCTATCTTGTCCTGGGCCTGAGCGTCCCAACCCTGATTGACACTGGCTCCGGCTATCTCAGCAGCAGTGACCACCTCGAACAGGGGATTGCCACGCTGCGAGATCATTACGGTGAAGCGCTGAGCATCACGGATATTGGCCGCATCATCATCACACACGGGCATGTAGATCATTTTGGTGGCCTAGCAGATATGCTGCGAGCGACAGGCGGCGCACAGGTCGGTATCCATCCGCTCGATAAGCGCGTGCTCACGCATTACGAAGAGCGTGTGGTAGTCGCAACGAAGAATCTCACGATCTACCTGAAACGCGCAGGGATCGAAGGCCAGCGTCTGCATGACCTGCTGGATATGTACGGCTTCAGTAAGCAGCACGTACGATCGGTCAAAGTGGATTTCACCTTCGAAGACGGTGAGAACATCGACGGTATGCAGTTCTGGCATGTGCCAGGACACTGTTCCGGCCAGGTCGCGATCCGATTTGATGATATTCTGCTCAGCGCCGACCACATTTTGTCGCACACCTCGCCCCACGTCGCTGCTGAAAGCATCACGCACTACACCGGCCTCGGTCACTACCTTGAGTCACTGCGTAAGGTTCGCCAGTTCGAAGGCATCCGCCTGACACTCGGCGGACACGAAGACCCAATCGACGACCTCCATGGTCGGATTGATTACCTGCAGATGCGCATTGATCAGAAGCTGGAGCGCTTGCTGGATATTCTGCGCGATGCAGAAACGCCACTCAGCGTGCTGCAGATCTCAAAGGCGATGTATCCGGATAAGCATGGTTTTAACGTGCTACTGGCACTTCAGGAAGCGGGTGCATACGTCGAGTATCTCTATGAGCGCGGTCACCTTTCTGTTGCGAATCTGCGTGATGTAGAGAGCAGTGATAACCCAACGCTGCTTTACAGCGCGTTGTAAGTCATACCTGATTCAACTTAAGGCCGATGATAGGTACCAGCCCCTATAATGAATCATGCGATGAGACAAACCGGACGAGGCATCTGGCCTTGTCATCATCCCTGATATAACGTATTGAGTCTGAGATCACCTCTACGGAAGGAATACCCATGAAAGCTGTCATCCTTGCCGCTGGTCAGGGCACCCGCCTGCGACCCGTAACCTACACCATGCCCAAACCGCTCGTACCCGTCGCCAACAAATGGCTGATCGCCTATGCCATTGATACTCTTAAGGCAGCTGGTCTGACGCAGATCGCCATCGTCGTTAGCAGCATGGATTCACCTATCGTGGATACGCTCGGTGCAGGTGATGTCCTCGGCGTAGAAATCAGCTACATCGTTCAGGAAGAACAGCTCGGCCTCGCGCATGCTATCGGCATGGCTAAGGATTTCGTCGACGACGAACCCTTCTGCGTCTTCCTCGGTGACAACATCTTTCAGGACAAAATGCATGACTTGCTGGTGAACTTCCCTTCGACGGGCTACGCAGCCCAGATCGTACTCGGCGAAGTCCCCGACCCGACCCGTTTCGGAATCGCAATCATCGAAGAAGGTCGCATCAAAGGCGTTGTGGAAAAACCAAAGGATCCGCCTTCGAACCTGGCGATTGCAGGTGTTTACCTCTTTCAGCCCACGATCTTCGAAGCGATTACCAAGATTAAACCTTCATGGCGCAACGAGTATGAAATCACTGACGCCATCCAGGTCCTGATCGACGAGAATCAGGCGGTTGTGCCCTACGCGTTGGAGGGCTGGTGGATTGATGCGGGCAAGCCCGATCCCATCGTCGTCGCGAACCAGCTCGTCCTGGAGGAGCTGCCTTATTCAGAAGCGGATATGGACAAAATTGAGGGCAGCAGCGATGTCGGGCATCGTGTCGTCATCGGCGAGAACAGCCGCATTGTTGACAGCGTGGTGCGTGGTCCAGTCATCATTGGCGACAACACGACGATTAAGAACAGCTACATTGGCCCCTATACGGCAATCGGCAACGATACCACCGTCGAGGATAGCGAAGTTGAGTTCAGCATCGTCATGAATAACTGCGAGATCCTCAACGTCTCCGGGCGGATCGATCGCAGCCTGATCGCACACAACGCACGTGTGACCGGTAGTGGACTAAGACCAGGCACACGTCGTCTGGTCCTGGCAGAAAACAGCCTGGCTGAGATCTAAATTCTGTTCATCAATCAGAAGACATGGAGGCCGCTCACCAGCGGCCTTTTGTAAATCCTGATACTGAATCTCATTCGATTAGATACTCTAATGATTTTTATTACGTTCTTGTTACGCCATTGTTATGAGAAGAAATTTTATGTACAATAAAAAAGGGGGTAGTCGCAGGGAGAACACAGTATGCCACGTAGCAAGTCAGAGCATTATAACGTCACGACTGCACACATCATGAGTGCACCGGACATTCAGCTTGGGCGACCAGTGATTGTCGATACCCAGGTGCGCGTGCAGGATGTTTTCGTCTGGTATGAAGACCTCGGCATGCAACCAGACGATATCGCCGACCGCTGCAACCTGAGCCTCGCACAGGTATTCGCAGCGCTTACGTTCGCCTACGAACATAAAGACCGTATTGAAGCTGCCATACGTCACGACCGGCGCATGGGACACGCGCCGCAGGTCCCACCAGTACGGCCCACATCGACGCAGCCAACCCTGAATGGCAATGGCCGGCATCCCGCAAGCACATCTCGCAGCAATGGGGCGCGACGTCCCGGCTCAGTCTGATTCGTCAGTTGCGGGCCAGCCAAATTGGCTGAGATCAACCCTATCATCTGCACCAAAGGCGACACCTTCAGCTTGAAGACGTCGCCGTTGCGTTTGTGCGCTACTGCTGCCGGCTGGCAGACTGATCTTCCCCTGGCCATTGATGACGCGATGCCAGGGCACGGATGGGTCACCCAGGGACCGCAATGCAGTCCCCACCCAGCGCGCCCCCAGACGCCGATACTGCTCAGGGTCGCTGCCCTCCGGTGGCGGGATCAGGCTGGCCACCCAACCATATGTGCTGACTCGCCCTTCCGGTATCTGCCGGACAACCTCATAGACCTCCGCATAAAACGCGTCAGGGTCTGGTGGATTCCACATCGCACTGCTCACTACGATTCTTCACCATCAGCCAGGTCTGCTAATGCGTCGAGCAATTCTGAGGACTTCGGCGCATAGTTGCCCACATGACGCACTACGATGCCACTGGCAATATTGGCCAGCATCACAGCGTCCTGCGTACTGCTGTCTGTGAGGCAGGCCAGGGTCAACACAGCGATGGCTGTGTCACCCGCCCCAACCGTGTCATACACATCGCTGACCTGGGGTGCCGGGCAATGCGACGTAACTTCCCGCGTTGCAATCGTCGCACCGTCTGCGCCCCGCGTTATGACCATCGCTCGCCGCAGTGCCAGTTGATCATAGAGCTGACGGGCCGCCATAGCAAAATCATTGTCGGTTATCAGCGGGCGGCTCAGATAGGCCGCGGCATCATCCGCATTACACTTGACCAGATCACAGCCACGATACTTCTGCAGGAAGCCCTGTGCATCCGCTGTGACGAGGAGATCATGCGCCAGCGCCGAGACCTGTACGCGCGCCACCAATGAGGGCGTTAGCAATCCACCGTGATAATCAGAAAAAAGCAGCGCATCCACCTCTGGCAGTGCTGCTGCGATGTAATCCCCCAGACGTGCCTCGACATCTGCCGAAACTGGTTTTCGCGACATTTCATCAATACGAGCGAGCTGCTGGGGGAAACGCAATCCCATGCGCGCCAGAATACGCGTTTTGCGGGTTGTAGGGCGGTCGGTACAGGAGACAACCAGCGGTGCGATGCCACGCTGCCGCAGTTCAACATCCAGCCGCTGCGCCGATTCGTCCTGGCCGACCGCACCAACCAGATGCGCCTGCCCACCCAGCGCTACGATATTCGTCGCCGGGTTAGCCGCCCCGCCTGGAATGTATCGTCGTTCGCTAAGTTCAATCACCGGAATAGGCGCTTCCCGGCTCAGGCGCTGCGTCTCACCGATGAGGTATTCATCGAGCAGCACATCGCCCACCACCATCACACGCCGTCCCGCCATTTGCGGAACCAGCGCGTTTAATCGCGCAATCTGTTCGCTCATCGGACCCTATCACCGTCTGTGGTGTGGAATAGACTAATCATCATCCGGACGCTGTGTCATTGGCAGCGTACCGTTGAGCGTATCTGCTGGATCAAAATAGGTCTGGCCGCTATCGACCATCTCAAGTGCTTTGGGAATACGCTGCTCATGACCCGGATACAGTGGCTGTGGCAGGGTATCAACCGGGAAGAAGTCCACCGCCAGGGTCTCCAGCCCGGTTAAAGGCTTTAACTGCGGACATTGGACATGAAATACGAGCGTAATTCCATGCATCACCGCCCGTGATCCCCAACGTGGGCCGTCGAATACCCCCAGCAGGCGCTTCACCTGACCACGCAACCCCGCCTCTTCCCAGAGTTCACGGACGGCGGCTTCAGCCGGGGCCTGTCCGGTTTCTGCCAGCCCCCCTGGCAAGGCCCAGGTGCCGTCCTGCGCTCGCTGGATGAGCAGCAAACGCCCATCTTCATCGAAAACCACCATTTCTACGCCGATAAAGGGCGAAAATCGGTGCCAGGGTTGTTTGTCGAAAATAGCTTCGATTTCGTCCGGCGTATGATCCGCATCAGCCAGCGCTACCAATCTGACGGTGAGTGCCCGAATCCGATTCGCGCGTTCAACCTCATAGGGATTGGTAGCAAAGTGACCGCCAATGGCTGACATCCCACGCATCTCGTCAGCAATAAGGTAAATTGCCTGTCGCGCTGCATCGTTCATGACTTCCTCTCCATTTACCTGACGCGGTTCAGCGCGCCCCGCGCACAATGAAAGTCAACACGAAGCGCGGCAGCCGCAGCATGCGACGCCATCGCCAGGGCTGTTTAATCAGTCTGTACAACCATTCCAGGCCGGCCTGCTGCATCCACTCAGGTGCACGTGGCACTACCCCGGCAATGAAATCCAGTGATCCGCCGACGCCCATCGCCATCTTGCAGCGAAGACGCGGCAGATTGCGGGCGATCCATTTATCCTGATTCGGCGCACCATATGCGACCAGCAGCACATCCGCGCCGCTGACGTTGACACGATCTACAATAGCATCCTCTTCTTCAGGTGACGGACTGCCTGCATAGGTGCCGACGATCTGAATGTCGGGCAAGTGCGCCCGCATAACATCTGCTGCCATCTCTGCCACACCGGGGCCGGCCCCCAGCAGAAAGAGCTTCCAGCCCTGCTTGGCAGCCTGCTCCGCAATCATAATCGTCCCATCGCTACCCGTGACGCGCTCCGGCAGCGGCTGCCCGAGTCGCCGCGCCGCCCACAGCAGCCCAACGCCATCTGGGATGCACAAATCTGCACGGCGCAATATGGTAGCAAAGTTCACGTCGCGTTGCGCGATCACCATGAATTCCGGGTTGACGGTACACACCTGATGACAGCGTGTGCCTGTCTTCACCCACTGATCAATGCGATTCATCCACTGACGATAAGTGATGCGATCAACCGGCAGGCCGAGAATCTGCACACGATTGCGCTTCGCTTCCGGTTCGGGTTCCGGCACAGCGTATTTATCGAGCGGCTTGCTTTCGAGGATATCGCGTGCGGCCTGCAGAACACTCTCAGGCGTCACCAATCGCATACAGGTGCGCGCCGCGCATCCTTCGCGCAGGCCAATCTGATGATCAATATAGCTGCATGGGCTGCACAGCACACCACTGCGCAGCACAACCGTCCTGCCGCCCGGTGTCCATGGCGACCATGCCTCATGATTGCTGGGCCCAAAAATGGCGACGACAGGCACACCCACTGCAGCCGCCATGTGCATTACGCCGCTGTCAGCACCGATGAACAGATCTGCAGAGCGCATCAGATCGGCCAGTTGGGTAAGATTGGTCTTGCCGGTGAGGTCGACAGGCGAGGTTTCCATAGCAGCCGCCACCGCAGCGGCACCATCTTCGGGCGTGCCTACCAGTACAATCTGCGCTTCGTATTCGCGGGCAAGCGCATCAGCAACCTGGGCGAAGCCCTGCGCCGACCAACGCCTCGCCAGACTGTACCCGCCACTGCCAGCATGAAGCACTACGCGCCGGCCACGATAGAGCGCTAGCGGCAGTACGCCATCCCCCAGGGCGACCCGCGCCCGTTGAGGTGCAGCGTTCGCCCCGGCCAAACCTACCAGATCAAGCCAGTACTGTGCCTGATGACGTGCGCCAAATCCTGCATCAGGGACACGGTGCGTCAAAAACCAGCCATTGCCATTATCCAGGCCCACAATATCACGCGCCCGACTGGCCCTCGCCAGCAGCCAGAACTTAAGCGTACCGAGTTTCAGTGTGAAGTGATGAAAGAAGACAATGCTATCATAACCCGGATCGCGCAGCGCCCACAGCCGCCTGAGATTGGCAGGTGTGAAGAAAGCCAGCGTCCCGTTAAATGACTGCTTATCAAAAGTGATAATCTCATCCACCAGTTCGCGGTCGATGATTGGCGCGGAATGGGCACTTGTCAGCAGGGCAATATGCGACTCCGGGAACGCCTCGCGCAATGAAGCAATGGCAGGCGTCGTCACGATGAGATCGCCAATATCGGCTAACTGTACCAGCAGAAATCGATAGGTCATGATACGTTCGAACTCGGATCAGCGCCGAGCGTGCGGACATTTCGGGCGAAGCAGTAACCCCAATAAGCATAGCCTAAACGCCTATCACCTGAAATGCTCAATCCATGACGGCCGTCTGACGTCATGATTGTGCCGCCTCAATGAGGACATCCAGCGTTTGACGGGCGGCCCGCTCCCAGGTGAATTGTGCTGCCTGCGTGTAACCCTTCTGACGGAGTGCGGCTCTGAGGTCCGGCTGATGTGCAATCAGATCAAGCGCGTTGACGATTTCCGTCTCGTTCAGCGGATCAATCAGCAAACCTGCCTCACCAACGAGTTCCGGCAGGCTGGACGTCTTGCTGGCAATAACAGGTGTACCAGCATGCATTGCCTCCACGACAGGGAAACCAAATCCCTCGTACAGCGAGGGAAACGCCAGACCCACTGCGCGGCCCAATAACAGCCCCTTGTCGGCTTCGTCGATATAACCTGTCAGTACCACGTCTGGGACGCCTTCCGTCCACGCTGGATCAAACAACCATCCCCGCCCCCCCGCAAGCACCAGACCGATATCACTCGTGGGGTTAGCCTGCCGCCAGCGATCGTAGGCCCGCACCAGCCGGGCGATATTTTTTCGTGGCTGTAGTGTTCCAATAAACAGGAAGAAACGCGCAGGTAAGCCATACTTCTGCGTAAGATGCAGGCCCTCACCTGATGTTGGTGGCTCTACACCGGGATAGACGACCCTGATCTTCTCAGGAGATGTACCATAAAAACGTGTGAGATCAGCGGCGGTCGCCTGACTATCTGCAAGGACGCGGTGCGCTCGCGCTGCACTGGTGCGCGTCGTCAGATCGAGGTAGGCACGCTGACGAAATGGATGCGCCTCAGGAAAAACTCTGTAGCCGAGATCATGCACGGTCACCACAGCACGACCCGGGAAGACGAACGGCAGCGCATGCGCCGGTACAAATGTGACATCCGGCCGGTGTGTTGATAGTGCTGCTGCGAAGCGTAAATGCGTCCAGACACGCGGGAATGGAATAACGATGTGCTCTACATTGGGCGATTGTGGAAAAAGATCCGCCGGGGGTAAATTTCGGAAGTAGAGGGATATCCTGTGAGGAGCATCAAGCGTGTCATTGAGTGTGATGAGGTGATGGATTAACTGCCGTGCGTAATATTCAGTCCCCGTTATGCGGGCAGCAGTCGTCCGGCTGGCGTCAATAGCAATGCGTACAGCGGACATTCCGCCGTGATCATCCCCGGCGCGTGACCGGCACAAGGACGAATACGATTGCCAGAACCAGCGCCACTGGCCACAACTCCGCTGCCGTCTCGAGGATATCCGGTGGCAACAGTTGCGCGGTCACAGATAAGGCAACACCGCTCACTACAGCGAGCAGTACGCCAAATGACACCAGACTTCCGCTGCGCGGTTGAGTCAGCAGGCCAGTCAATGCGAACGCGAGGCCAACAGCACCAATCAGGAGCGGCCATCCGGCGACCAGGCCCAGGGCACCGGGCTGGATGAGGAGAATCGTCGTGATTGACACGCCGGCAAGTATGGTCGCCCCGAAGAAGCTGCCACGCGCCCACCGTCGGCTTGACCACCAGTGGGACAACAGACCAATTGCGACGACACCCACCACGGCACCACCAACGATGAGTGGGTCTAGCGCAGTACCCGATTCAGTCGTTGTCAACCAGAACGTGAGGAAGCTGCCCAGTGCAATCAGAGCCAGTGCAGGCACCACCGATGCGGCTTGCCCGCGACGCATCGTAAATAAGCCAGGGTGCGGATAATCAGACTGCGTTTGCTCAACAGCGGCAGGTTGCATCGTATAGATGGGAACCACTGCATCTTCAGAATCCTCATCATCGCCAGCCGCTTCAGAATAGCCAGCAAGCGCCGTTTCTTCTGACCATTCAACATCGCCGTCGGCATCGTCACTCGTGAGGATTTCCATCTCTGAGGTCTCGTCAGACCGTGTTTCTGGCTCGTCCTCAGAGGCCAGTTGATCAAGCATTGCCACCGCAGCCAGCGCAGCCGAAACATCAAAATCATCATCACGGGGGACATCGTGTTGCTCATCGGAAATATCAGCCGGCGGTTCCTCGGGTTCTTCCTCGGCCGCTTCATCTATGGTTTCAGATATGGTTTCAGATACCGCGTCTGAGTGATCCTCAGCAAGTGGCTGTTCAGGCATTGGGTCAGATACGGCATCGTCCGGCTGAGCCTCATCGAGGTTAACCTGCGCTTCAGTATCCGCGATGATTTCACCGGTTTCTTCGTCTGGGTGATTACGCTTGTCGTTCATGAAGTGTATTGTGCGGAATTTCGCCATTTATCGCAAGTGCTGTAACCAACAAATGATGCTCACAACGGCCGACTCAGGGTTGTCTACAGCAATGGAGATTATTATAATAGGTTTAAGATGGCGATGTGGCCGAGTGGCTAGGCAACGGTCTGCAAAACCGTGTACACCGGTTCGATTCCGGTCGTCGCCTTAAAAAAACGCCCGTCATGGGCGTTTTTTGCACCTGCGATTCTTCATCAACCGTTGGCAAACTCAGGACCATCTCATGCACGACCCGCGCGATACGGATGAGCTCCCCGAGCCACAGTTCACTGAGCCACCAACACCCATCCCCCTGCCGAACTACACCCTCTCAACCGTCTGCCCCGCTTGTGGCAACGCCACTTTTCGCCTGGCCTGCAAAGTACGATGCGGGCGATGCGGCTTCATGTGGGATTGCAGCGAGCTTTGATTGCATCCCCGCTGCTCAAACACCAACTGTGTGGCTGCGACGTTCCATCAGCAGCGTGTCGTGCCAGATGCCGTCGCGCTGTGCGATCCGCTCTCGATAGCCGACAATCCGAAAACCACACGATTCGTGGAGACGAACGCTGGTTGAATTGCCGCGCATAATGCGAGATTCCAGCATCCATATCCCAGCCTCTTCAGAAGCTGCGATAAGCGCAGTCAATAAGTGCTTACCAACCCCATGTCCGCGGGCTGCCCCCGCCACATAAATGCTTACTTCGGCTACACCATCGTAGTAGGCCCCAGTCGCATACCGACCAAGGGCGGTCCAGCCGAGCATCTCAGTACCGCGCCATGCGACCAGCCGCCCTGTCATCAGGCGAGAAGCATTCCACGTTTCCCAGGCTGGCACATGCGTCGCAAAACTGGCCACACCAGAGGCAATACCCTCTGCATAGATCGCAGCGGCCTTCGGCCAGTCTTCTGGTTGCATAGTCGTGATCACCAGAGCATCCGCCGACATTATAGCCCTTTCGCCTTAGCCTCATCCCAGATAGCGTCCATCTCTTCAAGCGTCATCTGCTTCAGATCGCGGCCCTGCTCTGCTGCCTGCTGCTCAATATACGTGAAGCGCCGGTAGAACTTGGCATTGGTGCTGCGCAGCAGGCTCTCAGGGTCCTCTTCGCCCAGCCAGCGCAGCCAGTTCACCAGTACGAACATTAAGTCGCCAATTTCCTGGCGCTTGTCGGCGTCTGTAGTCGCATCGAAGATCTCCTGCAGTTCTTCGCGGATCTTCGCTTCGACGCCGCCCACATCCGGCCAGTCGAAACCGACGCGTGCTGCCTTCGCCTGGAATTTATGAGCCACCCACAGTGACGGTGCCGCCTGCGGTACACTGTCGAGCACACCACGTCGCGTGTCGCCATTGGCGGCTTTTTCCGCCTGTTTGATCGCTTCCCAGTTGCGTAGCACCTTGTCTGTATCACCGCTGACGTTCACGTCTCCCCAGACGTGCGGGTGCCGCCGGATCAGCTTCCGATTGACATGCTCCAATACCGCACCCATCAGGAATTCGCCCTCGTCCACAGCGATCTGGGCGTGTAGTACGACCTGCAGCAACAGATCACCCAGCTCTTCGATCAGTGCTCCAGTATCTTTCCGATCGATAGCATCAAGGACCTCATAGGCTTCCTCGATCAGATAGGGGCGCAGAGACTGGTGTGTCTGCTCGCGATCCCAGGGGCAGCCCTCCGGCGAGCGCAGGTGAGCAATGGTCTCCTGGAACGACTCATAGCTGCTGTACGGCCCCAGTGCGGGCACATAAAGTGAAGTCAGGTGCGCGAGATGCGGGCTGCGGTCGATTTCATACAGTGGAACAGATTCCGTGTGCATATCCGCCGTACCCGCACCGTGAATGAGCGTCACCAGGAGATCATCAGGATACTGGTTCATCAGGGTCAGCTTGACGTCGGACGCGACCATCTGGCTGTAAACCTGCGCGACGAAGACCGCAAACTGCGGATTTATCGGAGGATGGTAATGACGCGCTACAACCATCCCATCAAGGATTTGAAGACCATCCAGAGCATCATAGCCAATGGTGCGCAGCATCGGTTCAATGAAGCTGACACCATGCACAATCTCAACCTGTAGATCGTGCTCACTGGCAGCCGCAAGCAGATACTGTGTAGTTGTCTCCCCCACCATGGGATCACCTGGCACCGCGTAGATGATATCGCCCTTCATGGCCGCAACCAGCAGACGCCGTGTGAGCTCATCATAGACGCCAGCAAAATCATCGATGGACTCATAAAGGTCATCGAAACTGTGGTAGCGTTCAGAATTCGGTAGTTCGGGCACGCAGGGGTGGCGTCGGGTGCGCAGGTACACCGTTTCGGCGTTCTCCAACGTCTGCCAGGCGCGGCGCGTCAGGTCCTGCACCGGGCCGGGGCCAAGTCCAACGATGGTCAAAGTCATGAAGATCACTCCGGGGCTGCTTGGGCGTTGCCCCATGATTGTAGCCCCGGAATCGCACGAAATACAGCGCGGTGATGCTCAACCGTACAGGGCCATAACATCCAGTTCATCGAAGACGGACATGGCCTTTTCCGCCCGCGCCCACCGCCCATCACGCACCCAGATCGGCTTCCAGGCCATCAGCAGGAAGGTAAGCACGCGTGCGACCGACATACGATAGTCCTGCCAGCATTCATCCCAGCTATAGCCGCGCACACCCAGACGACCGAGAACATCGTAGTAGCGCTGTAGGAGGCGTTTCTCCTGGAAGCGGCGCAAGTCATCGGGCATAAAACACGCGATGAAATAAGCGAGATCATCCGTGCCAACTTCAGCGCGCCAACTCTGCCAGTCGGCCAGCTTCACACTGCGCGTCCCGTACATAAAATTCTTGGGGTGCGTATCTCCGTGGATGAGGGTCACACCCTCGCCTGCCACGAGTCGATCACGCCGGGACGGTGGCCAGCGGCTGGTCACCGTTTCGAGGATTTCACGATGACGCACACCCAGGCGACCTTCCGACGTCATGTGTGCTTTGAAGGTCTCGTATTTTTCCTGATACTGTGTCAATAGTGCATCGAGGCTTTCAGCGCTTGGCATCTCTGCATGCTCTGACAACTGCGGTTTCTGCCACCAGTGCCCATGGACATGCGCCAGACTCTCGACGATTTTTTCGTAGTGAATAGGCGACGGTGGGAGGCCATCATGCGCAGAACGGTACTGCTCACTGATGTCTTCCAAGAGCAGCAGAGACTGGCCCGTTTCAGGGGCATAATCTGCGACATAACAGCGCAGCACGGGCAGGTCCTCAGGGCGATAGCGCCCAAGCATGGCCGGCGCGAACTGCTGATAAAAGACGATTTCGCGATCCCCAAAATCCGAATTCGGTTTACCCAGCTTAAGAAAGGCACGACGCGGAGCATTCTGCAGCGAACGTACATCGTCATAGTGAATCAGCAGACTGGCGGTTTGCGCATATGGAGAGTCCGTCTGACTGACCACGCGAGCCATCGTCACGCGAGCGCTCGACAGGAGACCGTGCTCCTTGAGCAGTAATGTCAGACGATCCGGGCTGATATCGTCAATGCGGCTGATGAGCATAGTAGGCCTTAGTATTGGTATGAATACTATGCCAGTATACGCGAGGTCGGCGTCAGAAGTGGTAAACAGAGGCCATTAACTGAAAAAGACAAGGCCGCAAACTGGCCTTGTCTCAGATAATCCGAATTGGCAAACCGACTTAACGCTTGGTGTAGGTCGGGGCCTTACGCGCACGCTTCAGACCAGGCTTCTTGCGTTCCTTGACGCGCGCATCGCGAGTCAGCAGACCGCGAACCTTGAGCGTCGAACGCAGATCAGGGTCGAGCTTGAGCAGTGCCCGTGCCAGACCAAGGCGAATCGCGTCGCGCTGGCCAGTGACACCGCCGCCATTGACGTGAATCGTCACGTCGTAAGCGCGGACCTGACCGATAGCCTCCAGCGGCTCCAGCATCAGGGATACGTCGCCCAGGCGCGGCAGGTAGTCGTCGCCCGGCTTCTCGTTGATGATGATATTGCCCGTTCCCCCCGGGAACAGACGTACACGGGCGGTCGCCGCTTTGCGACGGCCAACACCCTCGTAGTACTGTGCAGACATCGTCTATTCGCTCCTGCTTAAAATTCCAGCGTATCGGGCTTCTGTGCTTCGTGAGGATGCTCAGGCCCAGCGTAAACCTTGAGCTTCTTGAGCATACTGCGCCCCAGCGGACCCTTGGGCAGCATCCCCTTGACGGCGAAACGCAGTGCGCGTTCAGGGTGCTTAGCCAACAGTTCGCGCAGCGTCAACTTGCTCAGGCCGCCCGGGTAGCCACTGTAGCGATAATACATCTTCTCATCAAGCCGGCGCCCGGTCACTCGTATCTTCTCTGCATTGATGATGATGACATAATCGCCACAATCAAGGTTAGGCGCGAAGTGCGGCTTGTTCTTACCCGACACGACCGGCGCAATACGCGATGCCAGCCGCCCCAGGGTTTGCCCTTGAGCGTCCACCACAAACCAGCGACGCTTGATCGCGTCAGGAGTGGTGACATAGGTCTTTTGAATCTTGGCTTTCATTGAAGTTTCCCTTCAGATTTACTCAGAGCCGTCACGGTTCTGGTCGAACGATTCGTTTTCAATCTGCCCGGATGCCCACCCATCATAGGCGACGGCTACCAGGAACAAACCCTGTGGTGGGGCCAGGCGTGCTGCCTGACTGCGATCGGCACTACGAAAGGCCGCCTCAAACTGCTCAACTGTGCGTAGGTCCAGTCCGACATCGACGAGCATCCCGACGATGTGACGAACCATATGCTGCAGGAATGCTGTGGCCTCAATCCGATAACGGCACAACCGACCTTCCGGCAGCACTTCCAGCGTCCACCCCGTGCTAAACACAGTACGTACCGTGTTGTCGCCTTTTGGGGGGCTGCCAAAAGTAGCGAAATCGTGGGTTCCCAATAGCAGCTCGGCTGCTGATTGCATCGCCGCCTCATTCAGCGGCCGCTCAATCTGCCAGGCGCGTCGCTGCCACAGTGGACGGCGAAGGGGCGTCTGCAGAACCTGATAGCAGTACCGCCTTGACTGCGCATCAAACCGTGGATGAAACCCCGGGGCGGGCGCGATATCCTGCAAGGCGATGTCGTCTGGCAGGTTGGCATTGATCGCCCGCAACAAGACGTGTGCTTCGTGCTGCCACTCCGCATCAAACGCGATGACCTGCCCTGTCGCATGGACGCCGCTATCCGTACGTCCCGCAGCCCAGATAGTCACCTGCTGGCCGAGTACAGTCTGCAAAGCGCGCTCGAGTTCACCCTGGATGGTTGGCAGCGTACCCGCCTGGACCTGATAGCCATTATAGGCGCTGCCATCATAGGCGAGGGTGGCGCGATAGCGCATCACGAAGCGCGGTTAGTCCTCGTCTTCGCCCTGTTCGACCAGTTCCAGCAGCACCATCGGCGCATTGTCGCCCTTACGCGGGCCAAGCTTGAACATGCGGGTATAACCGCCAGGCCGATCCGCAAAGCGCGGTGCGATCTCATCAAACAGCATCTGCACCATAACGCGGTCGTTATTCAGGCGGCTGGCCGCCAGACGACGTGCGTGGATAGCCGCCGATTCGTCGCCGGTAGATTCCACCTTGGCGAGGCCGCGTTTGGCGACAGTGATCAGGCGCTCCGCATAGGGGCGCACAAACTGCGCTTTGGCCTGGGTCGTTCTTATCCGACCGTGTTTGAAGAGCGAGAGCGCAAGATTACGCTGAAGCGCCTTGCGCTGTCCGCTATCACGGTTAAGTTTTTTACCTTTAATACGATGACGCATCGTCGCGTTCTCCGTTAGTATGACTCAGGCGTCTGAGATCAGGCGCCGTCTTCATCCCGATTGGGGGGCCAGTAGCCCTTTTCAGAGAGTTTATCAGTCAGCTCGTCCAGCGATTTCTCACCGAAGTTGCGGATAGCCAGCATCGCATCCTGGCCCCGCTCGAGCATGGTGATCACATCACCCACACTGGTGATGCCCGTCCGCTTGAGCGAGTTAAAAACACGCACGCTCAGGTCAAGTTCTTCAATGGGTTTGTCATACAGCGGCGGACGCACATCAGGCTGCGGCTGCGGCTCGATATCAGGCATAGGAATTTCGCCAAAGTCCATACCGCTGATGATGACCAGATGACGCATAAGAATCTGTGCTGCCTGGCTCATCGCCTCTTCCGGACGAACAGTACCGTCTGTCCAGACTTCCAGGATGAGCTTGTCGTAGTTTGTTCGCTGGCCAACACGCGCGCTCTCCACGCGGAAATTAGCGCGGCGGATCGGGCTGAAAATAGCATCGACCGGCAGCTCACCAATAGGCAGGCGACCGCGTTCTTCCGCGGGGCTGTAGCCACGTCCAGCACGCACCTCAAACTCCATCTCGATGTGTGCTTCAGGCGCGTCAACAGTGAACAGATAAAGATCGGGGTTGATGATCTGGACTTCAGGCGGCACCTGAATATCAGCCGCCGTGACCGTACCATCACCACGATGTACCAGACGCAGACGCGCACTCTCTCCGTCGTGCAGCATCAGACGAAGCTGCTTCACCTGGAGGATGAACTGCGTCATGTCTTCGCGTACATTGGGGATCGCGCTGAACTCGTGATGCACGTCGGAGACACGAATGCTGGTCACCGCTGCGCCAGGCAGCGCCGACAGCAGCACACGGCGCAGGGCATTACCCAGCGTCAGGCCGAAACCGCTTTCGAGAGGGCCAATGATGAAGCGCCCGTAGTTCTCCGTGATCGCGTTCGTTTCGACCTTATGCGGCAAAACCATATTGCTGGTGATGAAATTGACATCACTGGAACCGGATGTCGAGGTGGGATAAACCATGTGCCCTGGTTCTCCTGATAGCTTTCACGCACGTACTTAGCACTTACCACTGCGACACAGTCACTTCCGCCTGACTGCGTCACGGGATTGTGCAGCGTCGGAGGGAGCGCCGGAAAATCCCGACGCATCACCCTGGCTCACAAGCTGCGTCAGCCGACGCAGCCAACAACCACGTTACACGCGGCGCTTCTTGGGCGGACGTACGCCGTTATGCGGGACAGGCGTAATATCCGTGATGGAGCGCACCTTCAGACCACTCGCCTGGATCGCACGGATCGCGGCTTCACGGCCTGGGCCAGGGCCCTTGATGTAGACGTCGACTTCTTTCATGCCATGTTGCTGTGCGTTCTCCGAAGCGGTCTGCGCAGCCAGACGAGCCGCATAGGGTGTGCTCTTGCGGCTACCCTTGAAGCCCGATGTGCCCGCGCTCGCCCAGGTCACAACGTTGCCGGACTGATCGGTCATTGAGACGATGGTATTGTTGAAGGTGGCGTAGATGTGCGCCTGCCCATAGGGTATATTCTTAAGGACTTTCTTGGCGGCGCGACGCCCGGTTGGTTTTCTACCCTTTGCCATACAGCTTTCTCCGCGTGTGTTGCGAACGATGTCTCTGGCAGACGACAAAGGCGTCCACCGTTTACATTTGTTCTGTTACCGTTTACTCGACGTAGACCGCACTTTTTTGAGCGTAGTGTTCACCTTACGTCAAAAGACGCGCCCAGCCCGTCGAACACTGGACGCATCTCGCAGTTGATGCCTATGGCCGTATAAACCAGGGGAACCTCGCACCTCGCAAGCAGCGGGTGAGAAACTGGCTTATTTCTTGCCGGCCCCGCGACGACGACCACGCCCTGGCACCGTCTTGCGCGTACCACGGCGGGTACGAGCATTGGTGCGGGTACGCTGGCCATTCACAGGCAGGTTACGGCGATGCCGCAACCCGCGATAGCTACCGATTTCGATCAGCCGCTTGATGTTGAGCTGCACCTGACGACGCAGGTCACCTTCAATGGTCATACCACTGACGGCTTCACGCAGCTTCTGCACATCGGATTCTGACAGGTCGCGAACGCGCACACTCGGGTCTACACCCGTATCAGCCAGGATTTTCTGGCTGGTCGTCCGACCAATGCCATAAATGTAGGTCAACGCGACCTCAACGCGCTTTTCACGCGGCAGATCGACACCTTCAATACGAGCCATGTTGTGCTTCTCCTCCTATCCGTCCGCGCTTGTCCGAGCTTGTCCGAGCTTAGCCCTGAACCTGCTTGTGCTTGGGATACTTGGAGCAAATGATCATCACGCGACCCTTACGCCGGATCACCCGGCATGAAGAGCAACGACGCTTGATTGATGTAGAAACTCTCATCGCGATCCCGCCTTGGGCTACGCCTCTAACGAATGAGCAATGTTAGCAAAAGTTGTTTTTGCTGTCTACCGTCATTTTATACGGCTGTTTATACAACTGTCATGAGTATCGGGTGTCGTTACGTGGGCAACCACTGATCAACGGGGACGAACACTCCGCCCGTAGAGTATACGCAATAAAGCGCCCAGATGACAGGGTCAACATGCGCGTTCTGCCCTCTGAGATAAGGAAAGGAGGCGCTATCCAGGCAATACAAACTGTGGCGATTGCAACTGATCAACACAGGGCGGAGCCTGCCCCAGAGGATTGGCTAAGAAGGCGAGAACAATCGCATCAGCACATGGCGTCGCGTTGATGCTGCCGTGGCCTGTATCCGGCAGGAGCACCTGACGATGGTTCGACAGCGTCTCAGCAGCGAGCGCAGCCCAACCAGGAGCAACAACCGGATCAAACTGGCCATTCAGCAGCAGCACCGGCACGCCACTCATCACCGACGAGCGCACATTCGCTTCGGCAGCGGGCATGTTCCACTCGATACACGCAGCAAACAGAGCCTCCGTCTGACGGCGAACAAGCTGACCAAGGCTGCCAGGTGCAGCACGCAATTCCGTCAGCACACGATCTGTGTTGACGAAAGCGACTTCCTCGCGGCAGGTCACATTGAGATAAAGTCCCTCACTGACGCCTATCATTGGCTGCGTGATGGCGACGGAATCCAGCATGGCACCATAGCGGCTCGTCTCACCATCGATCAGCCATTGTAAGCGCTGCGGTATCTGAGGGATCTGTCGCGCATCGTACATCCAGTTCAGGACATCTCGCAGCAGATCCGCGCCTGTGTACACCAGCACAACCGAGGTGCCCGGTAACTGAATCTGCACTGGCTGACGGTCCAGCATTGTGACCAGCATGTAAAAGGCATTTTCAAGATCAGGATAAGCCGATGCACAGGCGCTGTCACTACGACACGTCCGGAACAGCGTATCAAGTGCGCGCTGTGCTTCCTGCGCTGGTTGGCTGTAGATGTTGATCTGCGGCGGCACAACCGCATCCAGCACAACGGAACGCACACGCTCTGGATTGTCGCGCAATACCGCCAGAGCGAGGCGCGTCCCATAAGAGAAGCCGACAAGATTGGCCTGCGGGATCTCCAGTGCAACCAGTAGATCGGCGACATCCGCCGCACTCTCAGTTGTATTGAAGATAGTGAGGTCAACGTTCTGTGTGCTCAAGCGTTGGCGACAGTCCGCAGCAGGCGTACCGAAGGCCGTGCCATCAAACTCCGGGCAGTCCAGCGAAGGGTTGGAAAAGCCTGCACCACGTGGGTCTATGAGGATGATCTCGTGCTGCTGACGCAGTGCCGAGCGAAGCCACATATCAAGCTGATCGAGAGCGGACTGCCCCGGCCCACCCGCCAGATAAACCACAGGTGCCTGACCAGTCGGCTGAGGCGGGTAGATGCGCACGACCCACAGCGTTAACGTGCTGATGCCAGGTGGGTTACGGCGCTGAAAAACGGTCAGCAGACCACACTCATACGTGACGCCTTCCGCCTCAAAGCTATCGCTGGCACTGACCGGACAGGATGACGAAACGTACCGTGGTGCTAAAGCATCCCGCTGCGCGACGGTCTCCGCCGCCAGCAGCCCGACCAGCACAATCAGCAGTAACCACAGGCGAGTAACATGCACGTTTCTCTCTCGACCTCACGGCAACGTTAAAATGAGCGGATCACCTTCCGTGATGGCGACTGTGTGTTCCGTGTGCGCATTCCATGAGCCATCCTTAGTGACCACCGTCCAGCCGTCCGGCTTTTCGATGAGTTCGTTGCGGCCCATAATGAGCATCGGCTCGATAGCGAACGTCATACCTGGCCGCAATTCATAATCGACCGGGCCACGTTGGTTACGTTTGATCTTGCGCGGCCACCAGTTCGGCACCTGGGGCGGTTCATGCATCCTGGTGCCGACGCCATGTCCCGTGTACTCGATAGCGACGCTGTAGCCGTGCTTGCCCGCATACTTCTGCGTCATACGAGCGATATCACTGACGCGGTTGCCAGGGCGACACAAAGCGATCGCCTCGTGCAGTGTCTCCTCGGTGACCTGTAGCAGTCGCTGCACAGCCGACGAAACCTCGCCCACTGCCATCGTGAAGGCGGCATCGCCAACATAGCCTTTGAAGAAGCAGGCTGTGTCTATGCCGATTATGTCGCCTTCCTTCAGAAGCCGATCCGGACTGGGTATTCCATGGACCAGTTCTTCATTGATGCAGGCCGTAATCGTCGCCGGGAAAGGCGGATGATCACCGGGCGCATATCCCAGGAAGCAGGGCGTCGCCCCGTGGTCGCGTAAAATCGTATCAACGATCGTGTTAAGCTCTGCTGTGCTGATACCAGGGCGGATCGCCTCACGTGCTGCCTGCAGCGCCTTTGCGACGATCCGCCCTGCCTCACGCATAATGGCGATCTCTTCAGCCGTTTTGTAGTTGACTTCTGGCCGTGTCGATGACGAACGGCTGGAGGACGTTGGTGATGTATTCATGTGGTACTTTCAATGATCTCACTGATTTCCGCTTGCACGTTTTCGATACTTTGTTCCGCATCAACCCGCTTGAGCAGCCCCCGCTCGTCGTAATAGTCAATCAGCGGCTGCGTTGATTCCAGATAGGTATCAATCCGCTTGATCACTGCGGCGGCGTTGGCATCGTCCGATCGACGCTGAAGCTCTTCACCATCGCGTTTTGCAACCACGCGCGCCGGATACTTACCAGCAGGGTCTTCCTCAAAATGGACTTCAATCCCATCGCGATTCGTGTAGATATTGTAACTGGTCCCGTCGGGCGCTGTCACCCTGCCAAATGCCCGCTTAAATGCGACGTACAGGTCAAGTTCGAGCAACAGCACCGCATTGACCTTCTTCTCTTTTGACGCGAGATAACGCGACAGGAACTCCGCCTGGTTCTGGTTGCGTGGATAGCCATCGAGGATCGCGCCATTCGCCGCGTCTGACTGGTTGAGCCGATCCGCAACGATTTCGTTCGTGGTCGCGTCATCAACAAGCTGGCCTGAATTCAGTATCTGCTGAACGCGTCGCGCCAACTCATCATCGCGCTGCTTCATCGCGCGGAACAAATCGCCAGTGGAGACGTGCGGAATCTGGTACTTTTCTTCTATGTAGCTAGCCTGTACCCCTTTTCCGGCGCCCTGTACGCCCATCAATACCAAGTAGAGACCCATTCCAAAAACCTCCCTGATGCAAAAATAAGTGCCAAAAGCGCGTTTGTACCTGATATCACAATAACCATAGTTTACAGTATTGTGATCACGCTTCACAGTTTAAGTCTGGCAGCCTGTTGTGCCAGAACTTAAAAGGCGGCACGTGGGTCACGTACCGCCTTCATCGCATAACCAGACGAGCTGTAGTGCGCCGATTAGCGCATAAAGCCTTCGTAGTTGCGCATGACGAGCTGGGCTTCAAGCTGGCGCAGCGTATCGATTACGACACCAACGACGATGATCAAACCAGCGCCACTCAGCACCAGCGCTGGGTTATTCTGCGCGCTGACGGCATCCAGCGGGAAGATCAACTGGTTGATGAAATCGACAAGACCTGGCACGATTGCGATGATACCCAGGAAGAGCGCACCGACGAAGGTGATGCGGCGCGTCGTCTTGATGATGTATTCCTCAGTTTTCTTGCCCGGGCGGATACCAGGAATGAAGCCACCGTTGCGCTGAAGCGTCTCTGCCAAACGGTAGTTACCGACCATCACATCCGCGTAGAAGAAAGTGAAACCAACGGTCATCAAGAAGAAGGTGCCCCAGTAAAGTAGCCCCTGCTGATTACCGAAAGCAAGCTGTACGTCATAGCCAAACTGCCCTGGCTGCGGGTTGAACAAACCCGCAATCACAGCCGGGAACACGATGATGGCCTGCGCAAAGATGAGCGGGATCATGCCGACTGGATTCACGCGCAGCGGAATGAACTGTCCACGACCCATCTGATACTGCTTATTGCCGCGCACGCGCTTGCCATACTGTACAGGTACACGGCGCACGCCTTCCTGAATATAGATGATCGCCACCACACTGATAATCATGATCAGCAGGAACATGACCAGGTTGTAGACCAGGCGATCTGGATTACCAGCCAGCAGGTTGAACAGGTTGAGCGGCGCAATAGCCACGATACCCGCGAAAATGATAATCGAAATACCGTTACCGATACCCTGTTCCGTGATCAACTCACCCAACCAGACAGCAAACATACTGCCGGCGACCATCGTCGTAACAACGCTGATAGTCAGCAGCCAATCCTGACCGAAACCAGGAATGATCGCGCCCTGATCGGAAAATGTGGAGAAAATCGCAATCTGGCCAATTGCATTCAGGACGGCCATAGGGATTGTCAGGTAGTAGGTATACCGCTGAATTTTTTCCTGTCCACCGGGTTCGCGCTGGATAGCTTCCAGAGCAGGCACGATCGGAACAAGGAGCTGGAAGATAATGGACGCCGTAATGTAGGGATACACCCCAAGCGCCAGAACGCTAAAGTTGACGACTGCCCCACCCGATAGCAGGTTCAATACACCGACGAAGCCGCCGGCCAGTTCATTGTTGAGCACGCTGGACAGCGCGTCACGATCCACACCAATCACAGGGATATGGGTAGCGAACTGATAAACTACCAGGATGAAGAATGTAAAAAGTAGCTTATTTCGCACATCCGGCAGGCGGATGGCATTACGCAGAGCCTGAATCATCGCGCTCGTCCCTCAAGTTCACATCACACACTGGCAGGCATTATACCGGAAGCGTCGCAGGTCATGAAATAGTCACTTCGCGTGACTATAGTGCTGCACGATACAACGACGTTTGTCCACCAGCATCCCGACAAATAGAACAACCCTAACGATAACGCAAACGGACAATGGTCGCCCATTGTCCGCCAGTGCTAAGCGTTGTCGCTGTCAGCCTGGATCTGAGCCAGGTCTTCTTTGCGCAGCTTTTTGACGGTAGCGGCGGCACCTGTCAGCAGCAGCTCGAGCTTGCTGGTCGTGCCTCCGGCCTTCTCGATCTTCTCGACAGCGCTCTTGGTGAAACGGTGTGCGGTGACCGTCAGCTTCTTGTCAAGTTCGCCACGTCCCAGGACAACCACCGGTTCGTCAGCCTTCCGCACCAGCCCGGCCTCGGCCAGCGTCTGCGGGTTGACTTCAGCGCCGTTTTCGAAGCGGTCATTCAGGTCTTCCACGTTGACTTCCTGGTACTCGATGCGGAAGATGTTCGTGAAGCCACGCTTGAAGGGCAAACGTCGCACCAATGGGAGCTGGCCGCCCTCGAAGTAAGCGCGCTTCCCCCGACGACCACGTGCGCCCTGGCCCTTTGTACCGCGCCCGGCAGTCTTACCCTTGCCAGCGGCGATACCGCGCCCGACGCGGGTCTTCTTGCGCGTTGAGCCGGGATCCGGCTTCAGGTCATGGAGTTTCATAATCGCGTCTCTCGTCGTCTTCGGGCCGCCCCCATTGCCCTATGCGATGCAACGCAGAGCAAGGACGGCTCTCGGTCAATTTACTCGTCTACAGGTTCGACCATCACCAGATGGCTGACTTTGTTGATCATACCACGGTTGACGGGCGTATCCTCAAGCACCACACTGCGATGCAAACGGCGCAGGCCGAGGGCAGCACAGGTCGCCTTCTGGCGTTTGTCGTAGCCAATGGCGCTCTTGGTGAGCGTCACTTTGAGCTTCTTCCCCTGATCGGCCATGCGCTTAGCCTTCCTTCATGCTGCGACGCATCCAGACGGGCGTCACTTCACGGACGGGCTTGTCGCGCATTTCCGCCAGCAGCTCAGGGCTTTTGAGCTGGCGCAGCGCGTCCATCGTAGCCATCGCCACATTGAGCAAGTTCGCGCTACCCTGGCTTTTTGACAGGATGTTGCGTACGCCGGCCACTTCCAGGACTGCACGCACACCACCACCAGCGATAACACCGGTACCAGGTGCTGCTGGTTTCAACAGGACGCGGGCACCGCCATAGCGACCGGTAATGACATACGGGATGGTTGTGTCCGCCAGAGCAACTTTACGCAGGTTAGCCCGCGCTTTCTCATTGGCCTTGCGGATGCTATCCGGAACAGCACGCGCCTTACCCACACCAATACCGACGCGACCCTTGGTATCCCCAACGACCACCACGGTGCGGAAGGCAAAGCGACGGCCCCCCTTAATTACTTTGGCGACACGCCGTATATCAACGACGCGTTCTTCCAATTCTTCACGATCTTCGTCGCGGCGCCGTTCACGCCGGCGACCGCGTTCTCGTTCAGCCATTTGTCCTCGACTCCTGCTGTGCTGATCAGAACTTCAGTCCGGCTTCGCGGGCACCTTCGGCGACGGCAGCCACACGGCCATGATACTGGTAACCGCCGCGATCAAAGACGACCGTCTCAACACCGGCATTCTTAGCCCGTTCAGCGACAATCTGCCCGACGATGCGGGACGCTTCCGTCTTGTTCTTGCCGACAATCTTTGCCGCCACTTCAGTGTCGATGGTGCTCGCGCTCACCAGGGTCTTGCCGGTGGCGTCATCAATCACCTGCACAAAGATGTTCTTCAAGCTCCGGTAAATGCTCATGCGCGGGCGTGCTACTGTCCCAGTAACTTTTGCCCGCACGCGGCGTTGGCGGCGACGGCGCGCTTGATACTTCTTTGAATCCTTAATATCAGCCATTTCGTCGCTCTCTTACTTCTTACCGGCCTTGCCAGCCTTACGAATGATGCGTTCATTGCTATAGCGAACGCCCTTGCCCTTGTAAGGCTCCGGCGGACGCCAACTGCGAACATTAGCCGCGACCTGCCCCACCAACTGCTTGTCGATGCCATCGATGTGGATCATCTGACCACGCGATTCCTTCGGTACATCGAAGGTGATGTTCTCAGGCGGTTCAACGATGACTTCATGCGAGTGCCCCAGCTTCAGCTGAAGGTTGTTACCCTGCAGCGAAGCCGTGTAACCCACACCTTCGATCACCAGTGTCTTGCGGAAGCCTTCGCTCACGCCGGTGACCATATTGGCCAGCAGCGCGCGGGTCAGGCCGTGCAGTGCACGATGATGCGCCAGATCGGACGGGCGATGAACTTCAAGATGCCCATCTTCTTCTTTGATGATCATATCCGGATGAAAGGTCTGTTGCAGCTCGCCCTTCGGCCCTTTGACCATCACCTCGTTCTTGTTGATCGTGACCTGCACCTTATTCGGCACCGGCACTTTCTGTCTACCAATACGAGACATACTCGACGACCTCCTCAACTACCAGACGTAGCACAGCACTTCGCCGCCCACGCCTTCGACACGCGCCTGCTGTGCCGTCATCACGCCTTTGGGCGTGGTGACGATAGCAATGCCCGTACCGCTCAGGACGATGGGCAGGTCGCTGCGCTTGCGATAGACGCGGCGTCCCGGCTTGCTGATGCGCTGGAGCTGTGTAATCACCGGGCGGCGGTTACGGCGCGTCCCGTGATACTTCAGCTTAATGTGGATCATGCTGAAAGGCTGGTCTTCGCTCAGGCTGTAATCTTCGATATAGCCTTCATCCTTGAGGATGCGCGCGATTTCCACCTTGATCTTCGACATCGGCACAATCACCTCGCGATGACGGGCCATTAGTGCATTGCGGATGCGTGTCAGCATATCCGCTATGGGATCATTTGTCGTATTCATTGCGGCTCCGCCTCTTTACCAGCTTGATTTGACCACACCGGGAATCTGGCCCTGCAAAGCCATCTCGCGGAAGCAGATACGGCACAGGCCAAAGCGGCGGATATAACCACGCGGACGACCACAGCGTTTGCAGCGGTTACGCACGCGCACCGAGTACTTACGGCGCTGCTCCCGGTAGGGCATACATTTTTTTGACATCTTTTCCTCGCTCTGACTGTCTGCCGACGTGCTAGCTCTGGAACGGCATGCCGATCAGTTCCAGCAGCCGTCGTCCTTCTTCATCATTCGGCGCGTTTGTAACGATGGTGATTTCCATGCCGCGCACTTTGTCAACTTTGTTAAAGTCGATTTCCGGGAAGATGAGTTGCTCGCGCAAGCCCACGGTATAGTTGCCACGTCCATCCAGCTTCGCCGGTATACCCCGGAAGTCACGAATACGCGGCAGGGCGACGTTCACCAGGCGGTCAAGCAGGCTCCACATGCGCTCGCCGCGCAGGGTAACCTTGACGCCAATGGCACGGCCTTCGCGCAGCTTAAACCCGGCGATACTCTTACGTGCGCGGGTCACAACCGGCTGCTGCCCCGTGATGGTACGCAGGGTGTCCACCGCACCGTCCATCGCTTTTGGATTGTCGTTCGCCTCACCCATGCCAATGTTGACCACGATTTTTTTGATGGTCGGCACCTGCATGATGTTGTCGTAGTTGAACTCTTCCATCAGCGCCGGAATGATCTCTTCCCGGTAGCGATTCCGCAGTCTGGGTCTTACATTTTCACTCATGGTTTATCGCTCCGGCCTTACTCAATATCCGCATTGCACTTTTTGCAATACCGCACTTTGTACCCATCATCGCGGGTGCGATAGCCAACGCGCGTCTTCTGATCGCACGCGGGACATACCAGCATCACGTTCGACAGGTTGATCGGCGCGTCTTTCTCGATAATCTGCGCGGGAATCTGCTGATTGCCCTTTTGCTGCGCCTTCTGGTGACGCTTGACAATGTTCACCCCGCTTACGATGACGCGCCCTTCTTTGTTGACGATGCGCACGACTTCGCCGCGCTCGCCCTTGTCTTTGCCGGCGATGACTTCGACCGTATCGCCCTTGTGGATGCGTTGCATCTGTCCTAACTCCTTCTTATCGACGCCTGGGCTGCCCGAGAGCAAACCGCTACAGCGTCTCCGGGGCCAGCGACACGATCTTCATGAAGCCCTTGTCGCGCAGTTCACGCGCTACCGGGCCGAAGACACGAGTGCCACGCGGGTTCGTCAGGTCATCAGCCAGGATAACGGCAGCATTATCATCAAAGCGGATGTAGCTGCCATCACTGCGGCGGTATTCCTTGTGAACACGCACGATCACGGCACGTACGATGTCGCCCTTCTTGTAGTTGCCCTGGGTGCTGGCCGACTTCACTGTGCCGACGACAATATCACCCACGTGACCATAGCGACGCTTGCTGCCCCCCAGGACGCGGATCACAAGGATCTCCTGGGCACCGCTGTTGTCTGCGATCTTTAGGCGGCTTTCGTTCTGGATCATGATTTCTCGACTCCTCGCCTACTCAGCCAGGTCCAGATCGACCTGTACAGGTTGCTCGAGGACTTCTTCCACCACCCAGCGCTTCAACTTGCTCAGCGGGCGGCTCTCTACGATGCGCACAACAGCCCCTACGGGGATTTCGTTGCTTTCGTCGTGCGCGTAGACTTTCTTTGTGGACTTGACGACCTTTTTGTAGACGGGATGTGTGGTGCGGCGTTCAATCGCCACCGTGACCGTCTTTTCCATCCGGTCACTAACCACCCGCCCAACCAGGCGTCTGCGTTTGTTCGCCATCTTATGCGTCCTCTTTCGTCATCTGCGCGGCGAGTTGACGCTCGCGCAGGATGGTCCTGATGCGGGCAATGCTCCGCCGCGTCTTGCGGAACTCGGTGGTATCCGCCAGTTCGCCCGTGACCGCGTTCAGGCGCAGCGTCATCTGCTCCTGCTTGAGGTCTTCAAGCTGATCGAGCAGGGCTTCGTCCGACTGCTGACGCAGTTGCCGGATCTGTAGATCTGCCATCTCAGCTCACCTCCATCCCGCTGATCGGGTCGATACGCTTGACGAACTTGGTCTGGCAGGGCAACTTGGCCGCCGCCAGGCGGAATGCCTCGCGGGCGATCTCTTCCGGCACACCACTCATCTCGAAGAGCACACGGCCCGGCTTGACGACCGCGACATAGTACTCGACCGACCCCTTACCGCTACCCATGCGCGTTTCCGCAGCTTTCTGGGTGTACGGCTTATCCGGGAATACGCGGATCCAGACCTTGCCACGGCGCTTGATGTAACGCACCAGGGCACGTCGGGCCGCCTCAATTTGACGGCTGGTCATCCAGACGGGCGAGGTTGCCTGCAGGCCGTAGTCGCCAAAGGCCACTGTAGAGCCGCGATAGGCTTTACCACGCATCCGCCCGCGCATTTGCTTGCGATATTTTGTACGCTTCGGCATCAACATCGTTACATACTCCTCGTCTTGGCACCCTTCAGCCTGCGTTAGCAGCTGCTGGTGTCTCGTCGGCGCGCCGGACGCTAGCTGACGTAGACATCCTGGCGCTGGGCACCATCCTCCAGCACGTCACCGGTATAAACCCAAACCTTGATACCGATCTGGCCGAACGTCGTCAGGGCCTCAGCGGTACCGAAGTCGATCCCGGCGCGTAGTGTGTTACGCGGCACGCGGCCTTCTGACATCAGCTCACGGCGCGACATGTCGGAACCACCCAGACGACCGCTGACCTCGATACGGATACCTTCGGCACCCTGGCGTATCGCCTGTGTGATCGCACGCTTCATGGCGCGGCTGTGGCCGATACGACGCTCGAGCTGACCAGCGATATTCTCGGCGACCAGCGTCGCGTCCAGGTCGGGCTTTTCGATCTCGGACACTTCCACCTTGACCGTCTTCCCCGTGCGGCTCTGCAGCACCTGACGCAGTTTCTTCACGGATTCGCCACGACGACCGATGATCAGCCCCGGGCGCACCGTGTGAATGGTGATGATGACCAGGTTCGGCTGGCGTTCGATCTCAATGCGAGAGACCCCGGCACGAGCCGTCTCTTTCTTGACATAGTCCCGAATCATGCGATCTTCGTGCAGCAGGTCTACATAGCGCTGGCCTTCAGCGTACCAGCGTGCATCCCAATCGCGCACGATCTTCAGTCGCATGCCTACCGGATGTACTTTACGACCCATGGTTATGCTTCCTCTCGTTCTGCCAGCGTCACCCACAGATGCGACTGACGCCGTACACGTGGCTTATATCGGCCGCGTGCCCCTGCTTTGTAGCGCTTCAGGCGCGGACCTTCTCCAGCCCAGATTTCCGCGATATACATATCATCGGCACTCAGGTCGAAGTTGTTGGTCGCGTTGGCCAGTGCACTGGCAACCGTCTTCCGGACCAGGTCTGCGCCCTTCTGCGGCATAAACTCCAGCACGGTCAACGCCTGCTGCGCATCCAGGCCGCGCACTTTATCGCATACCAGCGCGAGCTTCTGAGAGGAGATCGGCAGATACCGCGTTTTGGCTCTGACTTGCATCGCTTGCTCCTCTTACCGCTTCTTCTTCTTCTCAACCAGGTGACCCCGGAAAGTACGGGTCGGGGCGAACTCACCCAGTTTGTGGCCAACCATGTTTTCCGTGATATAGATAGGAACATGGCGACGTCCATCATGGACGGCAATGGTGTGGCCAATCATCTGGGGGAAGATCGTACTAGCCCGGCTCCAGGTCTTGATGACCGTCTTCTTGTTCTGGTCGTTGAGTTTCTCGACCTTATTCAACAGTGAGGGGTCAATGAAAGGCCCCTTTTTGAGTGAACGTCCCATGGAATACTCCTCGTCCTCGTGCGACTGATCGCTCTAGTGTCGTGGTCGCCCGCTTTAACGGCGTTTCTTACCACGACGGCGGACGATAAATCTGTCTGTGCGCTTATTCTTGCGCGTGCGGACACCCAGTGCAGGTTTACCCCAGGGCGTCTTCGGCCCTGGCATACCGATACCGCTGCGGCCTTCACCACCACCATGCGGATGCGAATTCGGGTCCATCGCAGTACCACGCACCCCCGGACGCCAGCCCAGCCAGCGCCGACGGCCCGCTTTACCCAGCGTGATGTTGCCGTGCTCCGTGTTGCCAACCTGGCCGAGGGTCGCCATGCAGTTCTCATGGATCATGCGCATCTCACCGCTGGGCATACGGATGGTGACATAAGTACCTTCCTTCGCCAGCAACTGCGCGGAGACACCTGCAGAACGTGCGATCTGCCCCCCCTTACCCGGCTTCAGCTCGATGTTGTGGACGGTCGTACCCACCGGGATTTCCTTCAGCGGCAGTGCGTTGCCGATACGCAGCTCGGCCTGCGCGCCATTGCCGATGGTGTCCCCGACTTTCAGGCCAAGAGGCGCAATGATGTAGCGCTTCTCGCCGTCTTCGTATTGCACCAGCGCGATACGGGCTGAGCGGTTCGGGTCGTACTCAATCGCGATGACTTCCGCGCGCGAATCAAACTTGTCGCGCTTGAAATCGATCAAACGGTAACGACGCTTGTGACCACCGCCGCGATGGCGCACCGTCACGCGGCCCTGATTGTTGCGGCCACCCGTCTTGCGCAGCGGGGTGGTGAGCGAACGCTCCGGGCGGCTCTTTGTAATTTCCTCGAAGGTAAATCCCGTCATACCGCGACGGCCTGCCGAGGTCGGTTTGTAGACTTTAACCGGCATCTCCTGGCCTCCTCTCGTGTGCCGCTAGACGTTGAACAGTTCGAGCGTTTCGCCCGGAACCAGCGTCACAACGGCCTTCTTCCACTGGCGCTGACGGATAAACATCTTGCGCCCCCGGCGGCCACGCTTTGCCGGCATGACCATCGTGCGTACTTTAACGACCTTGCCTGGTATATCGAATACCAGCTCTACCGCCTCTTTAATCTGGATTTTGTTAGCGTTCGGCGCGACTTCGAACACGTACTGGTTCAGGTCGCTGCTCATCACGTTACTTTTTTCCGTAATGACCGGGCGGCGGATGACTTCATAGGGATGCAGCTCAGGCATTGGATTCTGCCTCCTTCACCGGCGCGCTCTTGCCCCACAGCCGCGTGATCACTTCCAGCGCATCCAGCGGGATAATAACCTTCTCGTAGCGCAGCAGATCGCGGATGTTAAGGTAGCTGGCACGCAGGCCCTGCGCCTTGGGCAGGTTACGCAGACTCTTCTGCAGGTTTTCCTGACCATCAGTGAACAAGACGAGCGCGTTTTCGCTGCCGGTCAGGTTACGCAGGACTGTCTTGGCAGCCTTGGTACGCGGCTCCGGCATGTCAATCTTGTCCACAATCACCAGTTGATCATCACGCAGCAGAGCACTCAGCGCGCTGCGGATTGCCCCCTGACGCATCTTGCGGGGCATCTTCTTGCTGTAGTCGCGCGGCTTAGGCCCATGAGCGACACCTCCACCAACGAAGATCGGTGCCGTACGCGCCCCGTGGCGCGCCCGACCAGTACCCTTCTGGCGGTAGATTTTCGCGGTCGAACCGTTAACCTCGCTGCGGCGCTTGATGCTGTGCGTACCCTGGCGCGCATTCGCCATCTGACGAACATAAGCCTGGTGCATCAGCCCGACATTCACTTCCACCTCGAACACTTCCGGCGGCAGCGTGACGGTGCTCACTTGCTTGCCTTCTGCGTTCATCACTGGCACTTCAGCCATGGTTCAATCTCCTCTACGCGCCACGAACCGGCTAGACTTTTTTCTTCGCCGGCTTGATGATGACAATCCCACCACGTGCACCCGGCACTGAGCCGCGCACTGCGAGCAGGTTCTTGTCAGGATCAACGCGCACGACTCTCAGATTTTCCACCGTGACACGGTCATTGCCCATACGGCCACCCATGCGCTGCCCCTTGAGCGTACGGCCTGGTGTGGCGCACATGCCAATCGAACCGGGAGCACGTTCACGGTCGGACTGACCATGTGTCTTGGGCTGGCGGTTGAAGCCATGCCGTTTGATTGTACCCGCGAACCCACGGCCTTTGGTCGTCCCGACCACATCCACAAACTCGCCCTCGCTGAAGATGTCCACCTTGATTTCGGACCCTTCTTCCAGCTCGCCGGCGTCGCCGTTCTTGATGCGGAACTCACGCAGGATACGCAGGGCGGGCAACTTGGTCTTCTGCAGGTGACCGAGCTGGCCCTTCGTCAGACGCTGGGGCTTGGTCTCCTCAAAACCGAGCTGCACAGCCGTATAGCCATCACGCTCGGCCATACGAACCTGTGTCACGAAACATGGCCCAGCCTGGATGACGGTCACGGGGATTACATTTCCCTGTTCGTCAAACACCTGGGTCATGCCCACTTTTCTGCCAATCATGCCCTTCATGATTCAGCCTCCAGAGGGATTGCGCGGTGTGCTGCATCCTCGCCGAAATCGGCATGATGCACACAGGCCTACACCCCCTCGTCATCAATCGTTCTTCGCACGTTTGCCAGCCAGGGAGCGTTAACTTCAAAGGCTAGCATTGCGTCATAGTTATCGCCGGGCTTTGACCCCGAATTGGGCCTGCCAGCGGGGATTTCCTGGCTTGTGATTATTGCGCGACTGGTTACTCGACCAGCCTGGCGGCTGGCCTGTGGCGCAGATGCCTTGTTCAGGCGTTCAGCGCAACATTTACAGGCGGGCCACCACAATACACAATTGACTAGATAATCTTCATCTCGATATCGACGCCCGCTGGCAAATTCAAGCGCATGAGTGCGTCGATTGTCTTGCTTTCCGGGTCGAGCACATCGATAAGGCGCTTGTGTGTGCGAATCTCGAAATGCTCGTGCGAATCCTTGTCGATGAATGTCGAGCGCCGCACAGTGAAGCGCTCAATGCGGGTCGGCAACGGCACCGGGCCCACCACGCGGGCACCAGCACGTTCTGACGTTTCTACAATACGCCGCGCCGATTCATCCAGCACCCGATGGTCATATGCCTTCAACCGGATGCGAATCTTATTTCTGGCTGCCATAGCGAACCCTCTGTCTCGCTCGTGTCCGTCGATCTGCCACTGTGTGACTTTGATCCGGGCTGGCGATGCCAGTCGCAGACCTGAGATAGACATGCCGGGGTCCAGGTTGCGACCCCGGCATGTTCAGCAGCAGTACCAGCGGGCTTAGTCCAGGATTTCCGTGATGATGCCCGCGCCGACGGTCAGACCACCTTCACGGATCGCGAACTTGCTACCCTTCTCCAGCGCCACCGGGATAATCAGCTCGACATCCAGGTTGACGTTGTCGCCGGGCATGACCATCTCGACGCCTTCAGGCAGGGTGATGGTACCGGTCACGTCCATGGTGCGGATGTAGAACTGCGGACGGTAGCCGGTGAAGAAGGCTTTGTGGCGACCGCCTTCATCCTTCTTCAGGATGTAGACTTCGCAGCGGAACTTCTTGTGCGGGGTGATGCTGCCCTTCTTGGCGAGCACCATACCACGTTCAACTTCGTCACGCGTGGTACCGCGCAGCAGAATACCCGCGTTGTCGCCGGCTTCCGCCATGTCCAGTTCCTTGTGGAACATTTCGATACCGGTGACGACGGTCTTCTGAATGGCATCGCGCAGACCCACGATGTCGATTTCCTCACCCTTCTTCAGGGTGCCGCGCTCAACACGACCGGTGACCACCGTACCACGACCCTTGATGCTGAAGACATCTTCAATCGGCATCAGGAAGGGCTTTTCGGTCTCACGAACAGGGGTCGGGATCCACTCGTCAACAGCGGCCATCAGTTCCATGATGGGCGCGTATTCAGGTGCATCCGGATCAGTGCTGTCGCTTTCGGTCGCAGCCAGGGCGCTACCCTTGATGATCGGCGTGTTGGGGTCGAACTCATAGCTTTCCAGCAGTTCGCTCAACTCCATCTCAACCAGTTCGATCAGTTCGGGATCATCCATCTGATCGATCTTGTTGAGGAAGACAACCATGGCCGGCACTTCCACCTGACGCGCCAGCAGCACGTGCTCGCGGGTCTGGGGCATCGGGCCATCCGGGGCGCTCACGACCAGGATCGCGCCGTCCATCTGAGCTGCACCGGTGATCATGTTCTTGATGTAGTCACGGTGTCCCGGGCAGTCGACATGGGCGTAGTGGCGATTATCGGTCTCGTACTCGACGTGACGGATGTTGATCGTGATACCACGCGCTTTTTCTTCCGGCGCATTGTCGATATCTTCATACTTCATGGTCTGGGCACGACCGTACAGCCCGAGAACCTTGGTGATTGCGGCAGTCAGCGTCGTCTTGCCATGATCAACATGGCCAATGGTGCCAATGTTCACATGCGGCTTACTGCGTTCGAACTTCCCTTTAGCCATTGTGTGATTTCCCTCTGATTAAATCCTGACTTGAAACTTGCCTTAACACGTTCGATAGGGTCAAGGCGTCTGCCTCAACAGGACGGCACAACGCACCGCCCTGTTCTACTTACCGCTGCCCACTGATCACTTCGTCAGCGATGCTCTGGGGCGCGACAGTATACTTATCAAATTCCATCGTGAATGTACCGCGGCCCTGCGTCATATTGCGCAGTTCGGTCGCATAGCCGAACATCTCAGCAAGCGGCACACTGGCGCGGATGGTCGTCATACCGGGGCCGCGAGGTTCCATGCCCTCGACAATACCACGGCGCGACGCGAGGTTGCCCACGATGGAGCCGGTGTAGTCATCCGGAGCCACGACCTCTACCCGCATGGAAGGTTCCATGATGACAGGGCCAGCACCCTTAACACCGTCCTTGAGATTCATGCTGCCAACGATCTTGAAAGCCATTTCCGAGCTGTCGACATCGTGCATAGCACCATCAAGCAGCGAGGCCTTGACGCCCACCACCGGGTAACCGGCGATCACGCCACCTTCCATCGCTTCGCGGATGCCGCGCTCGGTCGCACGGACAAACTCAGAAGTGATGGAACCACCCTTGATCGAATCTTTGAACAACAGGGCGGCACCCTTGGCAGCTTCACGGTCCTCGTCCGTCATGGGTTCATATTCCACAACGACGCGAGCGTACATACCACTACCACCCGTCTGACGCTTGAAGGTGGTATCCGCCGTGAAAGCGCGTGAAATCGTCTCGCGATAGGCAACACGCGGGCGACCTACCGCCGCCCTGACGCCGAACTCACGGACGAGGCGGTCAACCAGGACTTCAAGGTGAAGCTCACCCATGCCCTTGATCTTGGTCTGGCCGAGGTTAGCATCGACTTCCACACGGAAGGTCGGATCTTCTTCAGCCAGCTTGCGCAGGGCAACACCCATTTTGTCCTGATCAGCTTTACTGTCCGGTTCGATCGCAACTTCGATGACCGGGTCAGGGAATTTGATGTTTTCCAGGATAATCGGCTTGTCCGGTGCGCACAGCGTCTCGCCGGTGAAGGTCTCCTTCAGGCCGATCACAGCAGCGATATCACCCGCGTGGACTTCTTCGACATCCTCACGGCGATCAGCGAACATGCGCACAATACGGCCAACACGCTCACGAGCGCCCTTGGTGCTGTTGTAGACCTGGGTGCCTGTACGCAGCACACCGCTGTAAACACGGGTGAAGGCCAGACGCCCATACTGGTCACTGATGATCTTGAAGACCAGCGCAGCCAGCGGCTCGCTGTCGTCCGCGCTACGCAGCAGTTCGACCTCAAGATTCTTGGGATCAACACCACGTACCGGCGGCACTTCCAGCGGTGAAGGCAGCAGGCGGACGATGGTATCCAGCAACATCTGGACGCCTTTATTCTTCAGCGCGCTGCCACACAGCACCGGATGCAGCTTGCCCGAGATCGTGCCGGCACGCAGGGCAGCCATAATGTCATCTTCGGTGATTTCCTCTTCCATGAGGAACTTCTCGGTCAGGACCTCATCACTCTCGACGATCCGGTCGACCATTTCCTGCCGCATTGTCTCCGCCATTTCCCGGTGGCTTTCCGGGATGGGGTGACGCTGGATGTCAGTGCCCAGGTCATCACCGTAAGTGACAAGCTCCATATTGAGCAGGTCGATGATGCCGTTGAATTCATCGCCACTGCCATATGGGATCTGAATGGGCAGCGGGTTGCCGTTCAGACGTTCGATGATCATCTGGACCGTGCGTTCGAAGTTCGCACCGGTACGATCCATTTTATTGATGAAGCAGATGCGCGGCACGCTGTAATCGTTCGCCTGACGCCACACCGTCTCCGACTGAGGTTCAACACCGGCCACGCTGTCGAACACGGCGATACCACCATCCAGAACACGCAGACTACGCTGCACTTCGGCGGTGAAATCGACGTGGCCTGGCGTATCAATCAGGTTGATCTGATGATCACCCCACACACAGGTCACAGCCGCTGAAGTGATGGTGATACCGCGCTCACGTTCCTGTTCCATATAGTCCGTGGTCGCAGCACCATCATGGACTTCACCAATACGGTGCACCATGCCAGTGTAGTACAGCACGCGCTCAGTGACTGTCGTCTTGCCCGCGTCGATGTGGGCAATAATGCCGATATTGCGTACTTTGTTGAGGTCGAACTTAGGTTTGGTCTTTGCCATCTTGCCTATCCACACACCCGGATTCTACCGGCTTACACGCTGGGCACTCGGGCCGCGTTGCGTCGTGCTTTGGTCACGCTGCGACACAGCGGTTATTTGAAGTGGGCAAAAGCGCGATTGGCTTCCGCCATACGGTGTACTTCATCACGGCGGCGTACAGAAGCGCCCTGTCCCTGTGCCGCGTCCATCAGTTCCGCGGCGAGCTTACTGGCCATGGTACGGCCACCCCGCGAGCGAGCATTCTGGATCAACCAGCGCATCGCCAGGGTGACTGCCCGGCTGTCCTTCACATCGACCGGCACCTGATAAGTGGAGCCACCCACACGGCGCGGCTTCACCTCAACGGTGGGGCGTACGTTACGCAGCGCGACTTCAAAGACCTCAACCGGGTCCTGCTTGCTGCGATCCGCGATGGTATCCAGAGCATCGTACATAATACGGAAGGCCGTGCTCTTCTTGCCCCCGTACATCATCCGATTCACGAACATCGTGATATGCACGTTGTTATGCTTCGGATCGGGTTCAACAATCCGCTTCGGCGGAGTTTTACGGCGCATCGCCTCGTTCTCCTCTAATCACTTACGCTTTGGTGCGTTTCGTACCGTACTTACTGCGAGCCTGCTTGCGGCCTTCAACGCCGCCGGCGTCCAGCGTACCGCGTACGATGTGATAACGCACACCCGGCAGGTCCTTCACACGGCCACCACGCACCAGCACAACACTGTGCTCCTGCAGACGATGACCCTCACCACCAATGTAGGCGGTCACTTCCAGCCCATTCGACAGACGAACACGTGCGATCTTACGCAAAGCCGAATTCGGCTTCTTGGGCGTCATGGTCGCCACACGGGTGCAAACACCGCGTTTGGCGGGCGCCCCCTTGCGCTGGCGCGTGCGCTTCTGTGTAAAGGCGTTCAACGTGTATTGGAGTGCAGGGGCTTTCGTCTTTTTAGTTTTTGACTGACGGCCCTTGCGAACCAGTTGATTGATGGTCGGCATGGAACTCTCCGCGCTTCCCTTTATGATTTCAAAAGGGCTGCCTACTGGCCGCCCGGCTTCAGGCACACAAAAGGGCGAACAACAAAGGAACGCCCGTTATACCCTTCGGATGGCGAGTTACATCGTCGCGGAGACGGCACTATCGCCATAAGCGTTCAATTCGGCAGCCAGAGCCTGCACGCAGGATCAACCGCCGCATAAGCCCGAACATAATAACAGCGTGAGCGGGGCATTGTCAAGGGAGATGCCGCGCTTTAGCAGACGTCACATTAGAAGAGAATGTGGGTTTACTGGTGGAACGCACCATTCATCGACATACAGAGTCATCCTGCTTCACAACGCTCTGCCAACAGGCGCTCCAACCCGACGATGAAGGTCACTCTTTAAGCAGGGTATAGATCTTCTTCAGGTCACCAATCAGCTCATCAATGGCAACGGGCTTCCCGAGGAAGACGTCGACGCCCTGCTGGATTGCCTGCCCGATCTGATATCCTCCCGTCGCCGCCGTCACCGCCATGACCGGGATCCGCTTACGCAGCGTGGTGCTCGAAGGTTGCGTCTTCGCACTGGCCTCTGAGTCGGCAGCCAGCGTGGCCACTGCGGCGATTGTCTCAGGACCAGCTGCAAAGCCCTCCGCAATGTTCTCGTTTACAGGCTTGAGCAGCTTCTGAGTTGCTGGCTGAGGGCTGACGACCTTTTCGTTTTTGCCCTCGGGCGCGGCAGCAGATTGTTGATTTTTCGCCTCAGCCGATATCGCCACCTCCGCTGATAGCACGTCCGCCGTATCTTTGGATTTGGCCAATGAGGCGTCAATGGCGCTTGCTCGCACAGTATCAGACTTGCTCTCTTCCGTAGCATCTGCCTCGCTGGCAGGCGCTTCGGGAATCGCATTTTCAGAACTTGCAGAAGAGCTCGATTCAAGGCGATCGAGCAGATTACCGGGTGCTTCTCGTGTCTCGCGCGTTACCATCTTCTCGCGGTTCCGCAGGTAGCGCACAATATCCAGACCACTGCCATCCTGTAACACCAACTCAAGTATGACAAGATCGGGAGTATCACTGTCAATCGTGCGAATTGCGTCCTGAACATCCGTTACAACACTGACACGAAAGCCGGCGCGCTGTACAACGTGGCGCATAACCCGGCCGACATCTTCATTATCATCGAGTATCAGTACGTGTTCGCCTCGGCCGATGAGCGGCACGTGAACCGTATTGCGCATGCCCACCATTGTCTGCTCGTCAACAAGTGGCTTTACGACAAAGTGCACCTGCAGCTCAAGCCGCCCCAGGCGAATACGATCACGATCGCGGATACGATACTCCTGATTGGCCTTCAGAATGCGTCCGTTTATATAGGTGCCGTTGGCACTACTCAGGTCCTGAACAGTCACACGGTTATTGCGTGCCAGCAACAGCGCATGCCGACGCGACACACCAAGCTGTTGGCCCTGATAATCAGTCAGATCAATATCAGGCACAACGCCGCGTTCTTCATCAAGGCGTCCCAGGAGCAGTGCAGACCGGGTCGGCGTTTTGATGATATGGGCCGTCCCCACAATTCTGAATTCCAGCACCCAGGGCAGGATCGGCTGTTCTAGCTGGCCTGTCAGCCGCTGCGTGTTCATAGAAGGTGCTTCAGGCTGTTCGCCCAGATAACTGGTCTGCTTATTATCGCTGCCAGGGGGAATCTTGTCCAAAAGCATGAGTATGTCCTCTGATTTGTCCTGACTGTGCTCCGACGCCTACCGCGTCCATCAACCTGTAGAAACACCCCAACCTTAAGTATTGTATATGCAAAGGGGCGTTCTTAAGTATTGAGCCATTGCGTTTGAGCAGTATGAAGCCATAAATTAACAATTTGTAAAGCGTTTTATCATAAGAACCTGCTCAAACTCACCCACTTTAATACAAAAACGAAGGATGCAGCCGAGGCTACACCCTTCGTGTACAACACTATATAGGAAAAAGAGGCTAGTGAAAACGGCTATTTGCGACGACGGTATAGCTCGCGCGTGACAATAGTCCGCAGGATTTCGCTGGTGCCTTCGTAGATCTGGAAGACCTTAACGTCGCGCATCAGCTTCTCGACAGGGTATTCTTTCATGTAGCCGTAACCACCAAAGATCTGTACTGCTTCAACAGCAGCCCGCATGGCAGCATCCGCCGCGAAGGCTTTCGCAGCGGCGCTCAGGCGATTGTCAGGCACACCACGTTCCACAATCCAGGCGGATTGCCAGGTCATCAGACGCGCCGCTTCATAGTCAATCGCCATATCCGCCAGCTTCATGCCGACCGCCTGGTGCTGCCAGATCGGCAGGCCGAACGTCTCGCGCTCTCCGGCGTATTTGGTGCTCTCGTCCAGCGCCCGCCGCAGCAGCCCAACCGCTGCCGCCGCCACACCAGGACGGCTGTAGTCGAAGACTTTCATAGCCGTATAAAAGCCGCTGCCCTCAGGGCCAAGTCGGTTTTCTTCTGGCACTTCGACGTTATCGAACGTGATCTGCGCTGTATCGGAGGCGCGTTGTCCCAGCTTGTCGAACTTCTTGCTGACACTGAAGCCCGGCATATCCCGCTCAATAATGAAGCAGGAGATCCCCTTATGCCCTGCTGCGGGATCGGTCTTCGCGAAGACGGTGAAGAAATTCGCGTAGCTGGCATTGGTGATGAAGGTCTTACTGCCATTGAGGATGTACTTACCGCCCTGCTTTTCGGCGCGCGTTTCCATGCCGACGACGTTTGACCCGGCAGCAGGCTCGGTCACGGCGTAGGAGACCAGCTCACCCTTGTCCATCAGGCGCTCACCGAGCCAATACGCTTTTTGCTCTTCTGATCCGGCGATGATAATCGGTAGATCACCCAGGCCGTTGGTGCTGATGCTCGTGCTGATGCCGGTGCAGCCGTAACCCAGCTCCTCCGCCGCAATGACCTCATCCATCAGTGACGCACCCAGCCCACCGTATTCTTCCGGGATGTTCATATTTGCAAGGCCGATTTCGCGCGCCTTCTCAAAAATATCTTTCGGGAACTTTGCATGCTCATCATATTCTGCGGCAACGGGGATGATTTCATTCGCGGTGAAATCACGCGCCATCTTCTGCAGCATTAACTGCTCGTCGGTCAGCTCAAAGCTCACCCCGCCGACCTTCTCCATCATGTCCACCATAGAAAATTCTCCAGGTAAAGCAATATTAATCAAATAGCCGTTCGATTAGCGATTATAGCACGATTAGGGGGATAGGAGGCAAGCAAATAGGGCTGTATCGGCCAGTACCGACACAGCCCTTGTCTACCTGATTTTTGGCGATAATTTGGTGATAATAATGTTCAGTCAACAGCGCTTAGTTTGATGAAAGCACGCAATACATCCGACGACGTAACAATCCCCAACAGCTCACCCTCTTGCTCGACAACCAGTGCGCTGATACGGTGTTCAAGCATCAACTGTGCCGCTTGTGCCAGCGGTGTATTAGGCTTTACCATCCGTGGATGTGGTGTCATGATCGCACCGATCAACGTATGGTCCAGCACGGTTTCATCCTGCCAGCGCTCGCGCATGACAAAGGGCGAATACTGTGCCAGCCGGCAATCACGGTCACTGATGATACCTGCGACTTTTTTGTCATTATCGACAACGACCAGATGACGACATTCCTTGAGTTCCATCAGGTCAACTGCCTGATGCAGTGTATCTGTTTCACTGATTGTTACAACATCACCTGCCATCACATCGCGTACTGTGTATTCTGCTGCACTCATGATCGATCTCCCGCCAGAATTCCATCATAACCGGGCCACGTCAAGTAACCCTGCCCCTATTGTAGTCAGTTACAATACAACGCAGGTCACATGGACAGGGTGATGGCTGGCAGGTGTTGAATGCGATGGTAGGTACAATGCGAGGCGTCAGGAAGCGGAACGTTGCACAACAGACGGCGTCTCAACCGTCTCGACTATTTCCTGTAGGCGGTGCAACAAGCGATAACGTTCCTGATACGAGAGTTGCGGCAGCAGCATGTGGAGCACAATCATCGGTGGATGACTGTGGACCGATCGCACATACGCCACATCCTCGGGTTTCAGTGCATACTCACAATAGCTAACCGCTTCCCAGGCAAAGCGCTTGCGCAGTTTGTCAAGGACGTAAGGTACGTTATCCGTGAAGATAACGTGAACGAGATGATCAGTGCGCAGCAGACCCAGCAGCGGCTCGCAACTGAGATCCTGCCCACGCTGGACCGTTTGCAGGCGATACAGACCTTCGCGTTTGAGTAAGCAAACGCAGCCCCAGCGCCCCTTTTGTTCCTGTGTTTGTGTGCTGGAAAGTTTAGCATAGTCCGACATGGTGACCTTCCCTTGTGGACATCCCATACCCTACGATTATTCCCCTCAAATACATCTTACAACGGAATAATATAAGGGGACAGAGAAGTACGACCATTGGTTACAGCAATGGAAGATAGCAAACGTTTGCGCGGAAAAACTCTAATCTTTGGGTGCCACCAAACCGTATCGCGGCATAGCGGCACCCATCAAAGGCTAATCACCAGCAGAGGCGCTTGAGGATTCGAGCGGGTCTGTTACTGCATCCGGCGCAGGCGCGTTCAGAATCTTCGACCAGACAAACATGCCCGTTGCCGCGGTAATCGCTGCGCCCAGGACACCGGGTAGCCAGGCACCCAGACCGATCAACGCATTCCCGAGCGAAGGGCCGATAATGCGCGTCAGGCTCTCCAGGGAAGCAGTTATGCCCATGATGCTGCCGGCCTCATTGGGGCCAGCGGCCTTCGTGATGGCACTATTGATGACCGTGTTGAAGGTACCACCTGCGAGCGCCAGCGGCACAAGAATCACGAGCAACGCGGGTACGGAGGGTGTCCACGCCCAGGCCAGCAAGCTAAATGCCATCATGACGCAGGCCATGAAGATGAGTGTCTTCTCGTCAAAGCGCCGCGTCAGACGACCAATGGCGAAGCCCTGCACAAAGACAGAAAGCAGCCCCACATAAGTCAACGTAAAGGCGACTTCAGCCGGACCTAGCCCCAACTGCACCGACGCCCAGAGTGGGAAACCGGTGTGAAACATCGAAAAAGCCAGCTCGTAGTAAAAGCGTGTGTTTAGCAGCGGACCAACACGCGGGCGAATCATCGCATGGTGGATTGCCATGAGATTGAGCGTGCGCTGCGGCATGCTCTTGACCTGGGCTCGTTGTTCTTCTGTCAGCGATTCCGGCAGCGTGAAATACACCTGGAACACGTTTATCAACGCAACCAGCGCCGCGCCGAATGCGGGCAGCGCATACGTCCAGTTGAAGCCCCCCAAAAAGGCCAGGGTGCCATCAGCGACAGCCGGGTTTAACGTATCCTTGCCGATAGCACTCAGCACGCCCCCGATGGCCGGGCCAAGGATAAAACCCAGCCCGAAGGCCGCACCAATCAGGCCCAGCCCGCGTGCACGGTTATTCTCGTCGGTCAGATCAGCAATATAAGCACGGGCGACAGAGATATTGCCACCTGTCAACCCATCCACAATGCGCGCCACGAACAGCGCCACCAGCGAATTCGCAAAGCCGATCATCACCAGGCTGAGGAACGTGCCCAATGTACTGATGAGGAGCACGGGACGCCGTCCGTAGCGGTCGCTCAAGCGACCGAGTATTGGCGCACCGATGAATTGTGCTGCAGCATATGACGCAAGCAGCAGGCCTATTGTTAATTCATTGGCCCCAAATTCCTCCGCAAAGAAAGGCAGCAGCGGTACGAAAAAGCTGAAGCCCATGAGACCAATGAACGTAATCATGAATATGGTAAAAAGGCTGCTCTTTTTCATTGCGTCCCCCTCGATTGAGCTAGCCTGCGAGACGGTCTATTTCGCCGTCAGACAAGTGTATCACCCTATCCTCATGAGCCATGGTTCAACCGCATCACCAGAGTGAATGCATCGGCTATTGCATCATACATCAAGTAGGTCGATCAACGCTTCACCAGCTGCCATACCGCTGATATAAGCCCCTTCCACGCGGCCCCTGCCGCCAAACGCATCGCCAGCGAACGCCAGCGGCAGCCCACGTGCAACCAGTGTATCACGAGGATGAGTCACAAGCGGGACACTATAACGCCACTTTTTTAATTGTTCTTCGATGATGCGCGCCCCAGGCGATAAGAACGGCTCGAAAGTCGCTCGTAATGCCTCGAGTGTTTCCTTGTCGGGTTCATCATAGTGCTGTCGACTCCAGCGTGCCCCTGCGTGTGTGGTAATAATGCGCACAGAGCTGATACCCTTGCGCTGATTATCTGCAATCCAATAAATCTCACGCTGAAAATCCTGCAGCGCGCCCGGCTCTGGCAGGTCAATATCACCTTCTATCGCATGGATGCCCGCCAGACATGGCCCGTACTGGATGCGATCCAGAGCAGCCACATCATCTTCATGGAGCGGCACCTCATGAAGGAGTTCAATCGTTTGGGGCACAGGCGGCGTCATGAGCAGCGCACGCGCTGTAAAAACAGTTTCGCCTTCAGCAACGACGCGCCAACCCGCATCTATGCGGTCGATTTCAATAACGCGCATGTTGGTATGGACGGTTTCGAGGTCAGCCGCCAGACGTTTGGCCAGCTCATTCATCCCCCCTTGCACAACGTAGCGTGGGTTACCATCACCAGCGGTGCGTTTCAGACTACCATCACTCCAGCCATAGCCCCAGATCATCACCAGACCCTCGCGCATCCAGGCATCAATCTCCGCCTGGAACTCAGGGGTACGTGCCGTGAAGAACTGTGCGCCATGGTCCGCCATGCCGCCCGCTATCCGACGCGTCGCCAGCCTGCCGCCGACACTGCGCCCTTTGTCCAGAACGATGACCGTTAAGCCCGCAGCCTGGACCGTCCGAGCCGCAACCAAACCGGAAAGCCCCGCCCCCACTACCAATACGTCAGCATCCACGCTCCTCCGTCCTTTCCTGCATGAGCTTGCGCGGTTCGCGCTAACAGCTGTTTCGCTACGACGTTACGACCAATTCACAACTCGTTTATGAAGCGTTCATGATAAGAAGCATGCCCATTCATCATACCCCAGCCTGTGCGTCCCGGCCACCGTTGAGCAAAGGCGGGGTAAACGCCGTGTCCCTCATGACCCTTTAGCACACCTTATTATACGAATTTCTGATAAACTGGGCTTAACATACACCCTCCAGGGTGGTATACTGTGATCAGCATACGGGAGCGAATTAGGTTCGACAGCGAAGGCTGATGCCGTACTGCGTGTCGCAGCGCCTAACTGCGTTAAAATGGGCAAGCACATTAAGTGCCAACGAAGACAACTTCGCCCTCGCCGCTGCGTAAGTAGCGACAGGGTGCCAGGCCAAATGAGCCTGGCCGTCCGCACGGCCCGTCCCTATCCGGGGCGATGCGGGCGTCACCAAAGATAGGGTGCTAGCCGGCAGACGCCGATAAGGCCGGCCCAAGACTTCATCGGCTGGCCCTTGAGTGTACCAGGTTCGCTGGGGCTACTCGGGGCGAGACGAAACAGCGAACTACACACGTAGATGTGCGCGTATCGATTTCGTTGGACCCGGGGGGCAGTTCCCCGGCGCTTCCACTAACGGAGCAGGCATCGGGCCTGCTCTTTTTCGTTGTGGCTTCGTTGTGGCAAGGCCCATAAACTCAGCCAACTCGTGATAAGCGATTCAGCCTGCGTTTCCCCTACGCAGCGCCGGCACACTATACGACGTCTCGCAAACTCGCTAGAATCAGCCCATGAGTAATGAAAACCGTTACACGCCATTTGTCTGGTCAGGCGCACAACGCACCATCGGGCTGCTGATTGTGCTGATGCTGCTGGCAGCATGCAGCAACACCAGCGCCGAGATGACCCTGGCAGCCAACTATGCTCAATCCAGTACGCAGATCAGCGAACTGCGAGAGACGGCAACGGTCCAGACTGCCCGTTTACGCACCACGCTCGACTATTCAGAGACGCGGGTCGCTCTCGTCGCTACACAGAGCCAGTTTCTGAAATCCACACTGGCTGCGCGCGGCACGCCGATCGAAGAACTGAATGCGTTTCAACGTCAGATGATGGGCGATATGGCCTCCATCTCGACTTCAACCCCACCTGTAAACGGTGGCTTAGCCGGAGTTGCACCAACGCCCGCTGGCGTCATTCCACCTGTTTCAGCGGAACTACCGACTGCCTCACCGGATCCCAGCGCACCGCGTCTGGAGAACGTCTTCATCGCTGCGGATGTCGGCGCGGATGACTGCGGCACCAACCCCACAACGGAATTCAACCTGAGCACGGAGATCATTTACCTGAGCGCTCGGGCCATGAATATCACACCCGGTACAACATTCGTCGCCAGCTGGACGCGCCCGGATGGGGAGGTGCTCAGCTACGATTGGGTGCCGGATTTCGCCATTGATGATGCCTGCATCTGGCTGTACCTCGACCAGACAGACCAGCCGTTCATTGCCGGTTCATGGCAAGTTCAGGTCGAAATCAACGGCACGACGACGACGGACAGCCTGCCCTTCACCATCCAACCGCCGGCAGATGCCCCGGTCGGCTAACGGTAACACCCTGAGCCACTTTGTGCGTATAATCAATAGCGTCAATCACGGAAGCGCTGGGCGCGCATCGTCAGCGAGTGAACCGGGTTTTGGCAAACATACCTTTAAGAATACAAGCAACATGAGGCAGATCAACAATGGGTATTGTGACACGCTGGGACAACAGCGACAAAACCGCAATCCTGCTGGAATTTGAGTCGGAATGGTCGTGGGAAAACCTGCAAGCGGCTCTGGAACGAGCCGACGCGCTGCTGATCAGCGTCGATCACCAGGTCGATATCATTATTGACATGGAAGGCAGCAACGTCCCCAAGGATTTCATCAACGCGGTGCGCCGCCTACTCCATGCGAACGGTAACGAAGCCCGCAGTAACGAAGGCAACCGTATCGTTGTCGGGGCAAGTTCCGCGATGCGTACTGTCTACACGACAGTACAGAAGACATTCAAGGGGACTTTCCAGGGCCGCGAACTACTCTTCGCCGCAGACCTGGACGACGCCCGGGCAATTCTGCGCAGCCTGCGGATGTAACCGACGCAGTTCGTCCTCACCGGTAAAAACCACCGCCACACCATGAGCAACGAGCAATGACGCCACGTGTAGCCTAGCCATAAGCGCAGGCTATCGCTGTGGCGTCTTACAGTATAATGGCCCCATCCATATGCCCTAATGTCAGGAAATGCCTATGTTTCATGGTGGCGGCTGGTGGAGCTACATTCGCAGCGACACCGACCAATCACGCCCCAAAGTCTCCGGCCAGATGATCCGTCGCGTACTGGCGTATGCCCGCCCATATCGGCGCGAGATCATCGCTATGCTCGGCCTGATCCTCATCACGACCGTGCTGGGTTTGCTGAACCCATTGATCTTCCGGGATCTGATCGATAACGTCCTGAACCCTGAGAGCACTGAATATGGCGACATCAGTCGCCTGAACTTCCTGGCGCTCGGTCTGATTCTCATCCCGGTAGCGCAAGGCGTGATCCGTATTGTACAGCGTCGATTTAACGCACGTGTCGGCGAAGGTGTGATCTATGACCTGCGCGTGGTGCTCTATGCCCATCTGCAAAAGATGTCGCTGCGCTTCTTCACCAATACCAGAACGGGCGAACTGATGAGCCGTCTCAACAACGATGTTGTTGATGCGCAGCGCGCCATCAGCGATACGATCGTGGCAATCATCACCAACTTCATTACGGTTATTGCCACGCTGTTTGTCATGCTGACACTGGAGTGGCGGCTGACCATCATCGGCGTGCTGGTGCTGCCGCTGTTCATCTTCATCGCACGCCGACTCGGGAACCAGTTGCGCGACATCATGCGCGTGCAGATGGGCAACAACGCCCAGATGAACGCCATGATGAACGAAACGCTCAATATCAGCGGTGCGCTGCTGGTGAAGCTGTTTGGTCAGCGCAAGAACGAAGTCGACCGTTTTCAGTCGCGTGCCGCCGAAGTGCGCAACGCGGGGATCGATCGCGCGGTTCTCGGCACGCAGTTCTTCGTGCTGATCGGGTTGGTCGGCGTCATCGGTACTGCCCTCGTCTACTGGGTTGGCGGCCATCTGGTGCTGAATGATGCCTTCACGATCGGGACCATTGTCGCCTTCGGGGCCTATCTGACGCAGCTTTACGGCCCCCTGCAGGCACTGACTAACGCACCGGTTGATTTCGCCACTTCCGTCGTCAGCTTTGAGCGCGTCTTCGAGATCATTGACCTGCCACTGGAGATCGACGAGAAGCCGGATGCGGTCAGGCTGCCGCACGCCACAGGCGAGCTTGTCTTCGACAACGTCACGTTCGTCTACGAAAACGCGACAGCCGGGCTATCTCAGGTGGAGCGCTTCGGCATGGATTCTATCGAAGCGTCCCTCTCTGGCGAGAAATCCGGGACAAGCACGAACACGTCGCAGGCCCGCGAAGAAGCGCTGAAGCATGTCTCATTCCACATCAAGCCAGGTCAACTCGTGGCTTTGGTCGGTCCGAGTGGTGCAGGCAAGACGACACTTACCTATCTGATCCCACGCCTTTACGATCCAACCGACGGCATCATCACACTCGATGGCCATGACCTGCGCGATCTGACGCTCGACAGCCTGGCAGATAACATTGGCATGGTCACGCAGGAGACCTATCTGTTCCACGATACGATCCGAACGAATCTGCTGTATGCCCGCCCGGATGCAACACAGGAAGAACTCGAAGAAGCAGCGCGCGCCGCCAATATTCATGATTTCATCGCAGGTCTGCAGAGCGGTTACGATACCATCGTGGGTGAGCGCGGCTACCGTCTGAGTGGTGGTGAAAAGCAGCGCATCGCGATCGCCCGTGTCATCCTCAAGAACCCGCAGTTGTTGGTACTCGATGAAGCCACCAGCCACCTCGATAGCCAATCCGAGGCACTTGTGCAGGAAGCGCTGGCACGCGTCCAGAAGGGCCGCACCAGCATCGTGATTGCCCACCGCCTGAGTACGATCCTGGCGGCAGATCGGATTCTCGTGATGAATCGCGGCGAAATCGTCGAGCAGGGCACGCACAGCGAACTGATCGCACAGGACGGGCTATATCGACAACTCTACGATACACAGTTCCGCGATCGTATGACCGCCGATGAACTGGGCGAACTCGTCGCAGGGGATTAGAAATCAAAACGGGCCGGCAGCTAACCGGCCCGTTTCCGTTCGATCTTATCTCAGATCATCTAGCGGCCTGCCAGATCGGGCACGATCACACCCGCCGGATTGCGGAAGAACCCAAACTGTGCGTTGATCCAACCCTGCGCCATCCGACCATCTTCGCACTGGGCTTCGATGAAATACCACGTTGAACCACCATTACGACCCAGTACCAGATTCTCTCGCTGGCCCTGGATCGTGCAGACGACTTCTCCTTCAGTGGAGAGTTCATCATAGATCGGATTGCCTGTATACCCCACGTACAGCGTCGGCGGAGTCAGACCCGCTTCTGTCTCGATAATTGGCACGTCAGTCAAATCGCCACGAAGGACTACAATATCATTCCAGATCCAGCCGCGCACATCACCAGCCTGGACGTACCACCAGTTGCGCGCTTCATTACGACCCAGCACGACCAGCCGCGTTCCACCGCGCACAACAGCCACCCGCTGGAACTCAGGACCATCGCCGCCGCGCAGATTCGCGAAGGGCGTATTGACGACCGCATAGCCAGATTGCATCTCGGCGAGGCCTTCCGGATTATCCGGTATCGGGAGACCTTCGTTCAGGCCGCCCGGGGCCGCTGGCGCAATCTGCGCAACTTCGTCCGGTGACGACACGCAGCTCAGAACGGTCATTGTATTCGGCAAACGCAGCACATCTTCACGTTCCGTAAAGGTTACTACCAGACGTCCCTGGCCTGTCTCAGCAACGATGGTGCATGGGCCCTCATCCTGAGCCTGCACCCCCGCGAAGACCAGCACCAGCACGGCCATACTCACCACGATAAGTGTGCGTCGCATGGGTCGCTCCCTGTGATTTCGTCCGGACACTCGATATACTGTGATTGTATGTCCAAGCGAGGTTTCACGCTAGCCATACAGAGTTAATGCGCGTGTTCATCCGGCGGGGACCGGCTCATAACGCGCCGTTAATCCGCCTCTGCTATGCTTCCTGGCATGCTGCCGAATCAAGTGAGGCCCCAAATGAGCGAACGCTACCTGATCGTCGGCCTGGGTAACCCGGGCCGACGTTACGCCAACACACGCCACAATGTCGGCTTCTGGGTCATCGACGAGCTGGCTCGCCGCCATAGTATCCGCGTTCAGAAGCAGGAGCGCAAAGCCCTGACCGGCGAAGGCCAGATTGCAGGCCGTCGCGTCATTCTGGCAATGCCACAGACCTACATGAATCTCAGCGGTGAGGCGATCCGCGCCCTGGTGGATTTCTATAAAATCTCTCTGGAACAGATCATTGTCATTCACGACGACCTGGATACATCCCTGGGTACGCTGCGCTTACGTGGAACTGGCGGTCACGGGGGTCAGAACGGCATTCGCAACACGATTCAGCACCTGGGCACACAGGAGTTCGCGCGCGTGCGCATCGGCATCGGGCGGCCACCCGGTCGGATGGCGGCGCGCGACTACGTACTACAGCCCTTCAGCGGTGACGACGCCATCACAGCCCAACAGGTCATCGAGCGCGCCGCCGATGCCTGCGAGCTGTGGCTTAAATCCGGCCTGGAAACAGCGATGTCCAGCTACAACGGCGACGTCACCAGCCCGCCACCTCCGCCGCCACCCTCCGCTGAAGAAGAATTGGCCATTGCCTTGCGCGCACATGAACTCTCCCCGGGTGATCCGCGACCGCTCGAAAAACTGGCCCGTGTCTATCGACGGATGCGCGATCTGGATGCCGCTGCCGAAGCATATCTCAGGCTTGCGGAGATACACGCTCATGCTGGGCGCGGCCCCCAGCAGCGCGCGGCCCTGGAGCAGGCGCTGAGCGTACAGCCCGGCCTGATTGATGTTCAGATCACGCTCGCGAGGCTGTACGAAGCCCATGACGACAGCAAACGCGCCGTTCAGCGATGGCTGAAACTGGCGGAGTATCATCTCAAGCATGACGCTACAGCTAATGCGCAGCAGGCACTTGCCGAAGCCCTGCGGCTCAACCCTCAGCACCCCAAAGCGCTGGAAATCCAGAAGACACTGACTGAGCGCGAAACTTCATCATGACGCAATACGGTTAGTGATGGGCCACACGGGGCCAGGTTTTGCCTGTGAATTTGGACCGAACCGCTGTACACTGTGTGTCCCCTGACCACTGCCTGACCACTGAAGGAAACTCCCAGGAATCTTATGCAGCTCACCGGCTTAATGGATTTGCTGCGCGACAGCGCCTCATATCAGCGGCTGATAGACGACCTCCGCGCAGGCGGGCGTCACCTGCGGCCGACCGTTCGTTCGGCGCGGCCCTATCTGCTGGCCGCCCTCAGCGCTGATTGGCCCGGCCCCATCATTTATCTGACGGCACGCGGCAAACGCGCCCATAACGTCAGCGAACAACTGCCTGTCTGGCTGCTCGACGAGACGAGCATTCACCGCTATGCCGAGCCGACGCCCATGTTCTATGACCGGCTCGCGTGGGATCGCGTCGTCATCCGCGAACGACTGGCGGCGCTGCATGCGCTGATGCATGAGGCCGAACAGCAGCCCATTGTCATTGCGCCGGCGCGCGCACTGATGCAGCGCACACTACCGCCGCATCAGTTCCGAAAGCACACGCAGCAACTACGCGTTGGCGAGCGCTATCAACTCAACACGCTGGCCCAGGAATGGATTGGCCTCGGCTATGAGCCGGTGACGATGGTTGTAGAACCCGGCACGTTCAGTCGTCGCGGTGGGCTGCTGGATATTTACCCGTTGGCAGCAGAATGCCCTGTAAGGCTGGATTTCTTCGACGACGAACTGGAGACAATCCGCCCATTTGATCCATCTACGCAGCGTACACGAGACAGTCTGCAAGAGATAAAGATCATCCCAGCGCGCGAAGCGCTGCCCAAGGCGACGCCTCCACTGGCTCAACACCTGCACGATTGGTTTGCCAGCCTGCGCGATACAGAAGATACGCTCAACACGACCCTCCAGGATGCCGATCCTCTCGCCACTGGGCAGGCTTTTGCTTTCCTTGAGCACTATCTGCCCTACTTGACGCCGAACCCGGTTAGCCTGCTGGATTACGCGCCACCGGAAGCGCTCATCATCGTTGAAGACTACGAAGCACTGCACGACGCGGTCGCGTCACTTGCTGCAGAGGCCGAAGAAAACCTACAGGCGAATCTCGGGGCCGGGTTGCTCGCACCTGATCATCCGCGCCCTTATGTGGACTGGGAGACGCTCGCCGCCGATCTGGATTCACGCACGGTCCTTAATCTGGACGTGAGCACAGCCGCACAGGAGACCACCAGCGCGCGTCGATGGTTCGCGCCGGGAAACCGCTTCGGTGGACAACTGCGGCCGGTCCTCTCACATATTCGTGAGCGCCGCGAGACAGGCGACCGCGTTGTCGTCGTGACGCAACAGGTCGAGCGCCTGGTGGACCTGTGGCAGGAGCAGGAAGCATCCTTTGCGCCACGCGTTGACGCTATCATCGACCCCTTGCCACCGAGCAGCCTCGCCTTCATCAACGGCACACTTGCCGAAGGCTGGACACTCTCCGCAGGTAACAAAGCACTTCATCTGCTGACCGATGCCGAGATATTCAACTGGTCACGGCCAGAACCGCGCCGTCGTCAGGTCACTGCCGGGGGTGGCCGCCGTCCGCTGCCGGAGAGCAACTACGCCGATTGGAACGAAGGCGATTATGTCGTCCATGTCGATTATGGCATCGGCCAATTCAGAGGGCTGCGAACGCGGACTGTTGAGGGCAATGAACGCGAATACCTGCTCATCGAATACGAAGGCACCGACGCGCTCTTCGTCCCGATCCATCAATCCGACCGGCTGACCCGCTATGTCGGTGCCGACGAAGCGCCGCCCAGGCTCAACGCACTGGGTAAACAGGACGTGTGGAATCGCGTCCGCTCTCGGGCGAAACAGGCCGCCGAAGACGAAGCCCGCGAATTGCTCGAAATCTACGCAAGGCGCGCTGCGGTCAATGGTTATATTTATATGCCCGATACGCCCTGGCAGCACGAACTCGAAGCCACGTTCCCCTACGTGGAGACAGAAGACCAGCTGCGCGTCCTGCACGAAGTCAAGCAGGACATGGAAGGCCCAATGCCCATGGACCGGCTCGTCTGCGGCGATGTCGGGTATGGCAAGACGGAGGTTGCCCTGCGTGCCGCCTTCAAAGCGGTGATGGATGGGCGACAGGTCGCCGTGCTTGTGCCTACCACCGTCCTGGCTGACCAGCATTTTCATACGTTTCAGGCGCGTATGAATGCCTTCCCCATCAAGGTAGATGTGCTGTCACGTTTCCGCACCAAGGCCGAACAGAATCAGGCTGTCGACCGGCTGGCTGATGGACAGATCGACATCATGATCGGCACACACCGCCTGCTCAGCGACGACGTCCGCTTCAAAGACCTGGGGCTGATCATCATCGACGAAGAGCAGCGCTTCGGCGTCAAGCACAAGGAACACTTCAAAAAGCTGCGCGCACAGGTCGACGTGCTGACGCTAACAGCAACGCCGATCCCGCGAACGCTGTACATGAGCCTCTCCGGTGTTCGCGACATCAGCATGATCCAGACACCACCAGAAGAGCGCCTGCCGGTCATCACACACGTCGGGGCGTTCGATGAGAAGCTGGCACGGCAGGCCATCCTGCGGGAACTCGACCGGGGTGGACAGGTCTTTATCATTCATAACCGTGTACGCAGCATCGAACGCGTGCGTGACCAATTCCAGGAGATCGTGCCAGAAGCCAGTATTGCGATCGCACATGGTCAGATGAGCGGACGCCAGCTTGAACGTGCGATTGGCGCATTTAGTAAGGGCGAGTTCGATATTCTTATCGCGACGAGCATCATTGAGAACGGCATCGATATGCCGAATGTCAACACGCTCATCGTCGATCGAGCTGATTGGTTCGGTATGGCCCAGTTGTATCAGATTCGCGGGCGCGTCGGACGTGGTGCACAGCAGGCCTATGCTTACTTCTTCCACGCCGGTGGCAATAAACTGACTGAAGAAGCCCGCGTCAGGCTAGAGACGCTGGCCGAGCATCACGATCTCGGCGCTGGCTTCCAGATCGCAGTCCGTGATCTGGAGCTGCGCGGCACCGGCGATATTCTCAGTACGCGCCAGACCGGACATGTAACACTGGTCGGGTTACAGCTTTATACGCAACTGCTTCAGCAAGCGGTCCGCCGACTGAAGGGCGAAGCGGATACTGGTCCCAGGCCCACCACCGAGCAGGAACGCATTATCATCGATCTGCCACTGCCCGCTTACATCCCCAACGACTGGATACCGGAGATGGCGCTGCGGCTGCAGTTGTATCGTCGCATTGGCAGTTTGCAGCATGAATCCGATGTGGACGCAATCGAGGAAGAACTGCGCGATCGCTTCGGCCTGCTGCCGCCAGCAGTCGATGGACTGCTCTACCAGATTCGGGTGAAGCTGCTGGCCCAGGCGATCAACGCAACGGCGATCATCAAACCACGCGACCGTGTGCTGGTCAAACTACCATGGCTGCCGACCATCAACCGGGATGCGCTGGCAATGGAACTGGGAGATGACGTCGACGTGACACGCACCGCCGTTGAGCTGGCGTATGATCCTGAACTGTGGCAGCCGCGCCTGCTCGACATCCTGGCGCAGCTCGGGCGCGGCATGCCGGAACAGGTGGGGATGTAGCGCTAATCTCGTGCGACTTCAGCCCATGTGCCGTTCGTAATATGCTCTAACTGGGAGATCGTCAGGCCAAAGTTGTCGTGCGCGGAACCTGCCGCCGCATAAACCACCGGGTAACGCTTCAGCATGACATCGAGATAGATACGAATATGGGGCGTACGGTGACCAATCGGTGGCACACCCCCGGGCGCATAGCCGTAGATCGCTATGCATTCCTCAGGCTTGGCAAGCTTGACCTTCTTCCGCCCAACCTGGTATATAGCCGCAATCTTGCGGTCATCGACCTGCTGGTCACCGCTGGCGACGACCAGCACCGGCTCCCCATTAACGAGAAAACAGATGCTCTTGGCGATCTGACCGACCTCACAGCCAATCACCCGGGCCGCGTCTGCCGAAGTCGGCGTGGGTTCGTCACAATGCAGAATCTCGAATTCGAAGGGGGTCGCGTTCAGGGCGCGGCGCACATCCTCGGACGTCAGTGCTTGCATGCGCGGTTCTCCGCTGGGTACAATGATTACATGAACAGTGTACCGGTCACCTGCGCACACATCAACGCCGCCCGATTAGAACTTCATCAGGGTGATATCACCCTGGAGGCGACGGACGCGATCGTCAATGCTGCCAACAACAGCCTGTTAGGGGGTGGTGGCGTCGATGGTGCAATCCACCGTGCAGCCGGGCCACAACTTCTGGAAGAAACGCGAACCCTCGGGGGCTGCGAGACGGGCGATGCCAGAATCACGGCTGGCTACCGCCTGCCTGCCCAGCATGTGATTCATACGGTAGGGCCTGTCTACGGCGTGCCGAATGCAGCGTCACTGCTAGCCAGTGCTTACCGTCGCAGCCTGGAAGTCGCCGTCGAGCACCACCTCAGCAGTCTGGCTTTTCCAGCAATCAGCACTGGCGTCTACGGCTATCCACACGAGGAGGCCGCACAGATCGCCCTCCGCACCGTTTGTGACTTCGCTGCTCAGCATGGCAGCATCAAACTGGTGCGATTCGTGCTGTTCTCAGCGGATGCACTGTACGTTTATCAGCAGACGCTATTGAAGCTGCTGGAACAACGGGACGATCTGGCGGCCTGTGACTGAATAGCTTCGTATCTTCGATTTTGGCAGTTATTCAAGATCAAATGACTGCAATACGCTGAGTACCACATGGAAGCTCTCGAACTCCTCGCTGTCGAAGTAACTGGCGATTTTGCGATCTAGTGCTTCAGCTTCGGAGACGATGCGGCTGCGATGCGTTTCTGCTTTGTCCGTCAGGAAGATATGCACGGCACGACGGTCACTCGGATCAGGGCGGCGTTCAATGAAGCCTTTTTCCTGGAGCTTATCCAGATTCGGCGTAAATGACGTAGCGGCACGACCAACGGCACGCGCCAGTTCAGAAGCATGCTGGCCATCCTGCTCATACAGGGAACGCAGGATATACCACTCAATTACGGTCAACCCCAGAGGGCGTGCCACACGCCGGAAGACCTGATCCACAGCGCGCAGGCCAATCTCAAGATTCACCCACACTGAGCCGTTAAAGCGTAGTCTGTTATCGTTCATGGTCTTGTGATTTTCGATTTGCACGATAGTTTGCCTTTGGATCCCTGTCATCAGGGCTTTCATTGCCATTTCCTTGTCTATGATGATACAATATCGTCTAATTTACTCTAAAATTAATTATACCGACGCTTAACCTGTCAAAGCATTAAGAAATCTAACGCTATGAATCAACGTCAACTCACATCAGTGCCTGATCTTTATATTATGCTTCTTTTACTATGGTGACCGAGGAAATACCAGAAACGGTATGGTTTAAGCCACCTCACGTTTACGCCAACGAGGCCTGAGTTGTAAGATCACAACGCCTGCGACGATGAACAGCGCCCCAACCCATTGAATCGGTAGAATCGTCTCATTTAGGAGGATTAGTGCCACTACCATCGCCATGAGCGGTTCAATGCTGCTGATAATGCTCGCCCGCGCTGGCCCAATCAACTGGATGCCATAATTGATCGTGAGGATTGGCAGTACCGTCCCGATGACCGCCAGGGCGATTAGCAGCAGCACCGTTTGCGTATTGGTCGGCAGGCCCAGTCCCTGAAAAGGCACAACCAGTGCGAGGGTCAGCAGCGCGCCGGTGAGTATCCAGGCGGTACCACTGGCAGAGCCACTGCGCGCCAGGAAACGCTCAGAAAACAGGAAATACAGCGCGACAATAAGCGCGTTCAGCAGTGCAATCAGCACGCCTGACATCGATTCGCCGCCGAGCTGACCAAAATCGGGCACAGTGAGGGCAATGCCAATCAACGTCAACGCCAGGGCCAGCCACGCCGCCGCCGACAATCGCTTGCCAATCAGCACTGAAAGAAGCGCGACCATTGCCGGGTATGTGAAGAACAGCACGACGTATGTGCTCGCCGGGATGATTTCAAGACCAATGAAGGCCGTCATCGCCGCACCCGCATACAATATCCCCATGATCAGTAGTCGCCCCCGCTGCGGCGCTTTTGCCGACGCTTCCTTGCTGGAAAATCCACGCATCACCCGAAGCAGGCCCCACATCAACGGCACAGCGATCATGAAGCGCCAGACCGCGATATCTGTCGGCTGAAAATCTGAGAAGACATACAGACTGCGAGTGATTGTCGGCAAAAAGGCGAAACCCGCTGCCGAGATCAGGACCATAATCAGGCCAAATTGCTGCTGCTTATCCTGTATCACGTGAGAACCTGCCGTTCATGACGAGACATCAAGCACCATATTGTCAGATGAGACGAAAAGGGGACAAGCCACAGCCTGTCCCCATAACAAGTCAAGCGTAGTGATCGATCAGACGATCTGCACCATGTTGACCAGATTGGTCACCAGTGGCACGGCAATCCCGACGATGAGCACGCCCGCCATGGAAGTATAGATGGCATAGCGTACCGGAGCGGTCGCGCCGCTCGCTTCCGCGCCTGCAGCGTCCGTATTCAGGAACATGTTAACGATGATGCGCACATAGTAAAACGCGCTGATGACGCTCGTCAACACGCCGACGATTGCCAGCGGGATAAGCCCTGCCTGCACTGTCGCGCCGAAGATCAGCCACTTACCCAGGAAGCCGGCCGTCAGTGGAATCCCCGTCAGACTGAACATGAAGACGGCCATCGCCAGTGCCAGCAGAGGCCGACTGTTGTACAGCCCGTTAAAATCTTCCATATCTGTACCGCTGCCATCCGGGTTTTCGATGGCCAGTACAACCGCAAATGCACCTAGATTTGTGAAGGCGTAGGCCATCAGGTAAACCAGTGCCGATTGCACCGCCGTATTGATCACGCCGGGCACCATGCCCGCGGAACCAATCGCAGCAATTGCCATCATGATGTAGCCAGCATGCGCAATCGAGGAATAGGCCAGCATACGCTTGACGTTCTTCTGCGACAGCGCAACAAAGTTACCGAGGATGAGGGTCAGCGCCGCGATGAGCTGCACGGCATTTTGCCAGGCTGCCGGTTCAGCGGCTTCGGCACCGGCCAGCGTAAAGCCCGACAGGCCCACCACCATCAGACGGAGCAGCGCAGCAAAACCACCTACTTTCGCCGCCACACTCATAAAGGCTGTCACAGGCGTCGGGCTGCCCTCGTAGACGTCGGGCGTCCACATGTGGAAAGGTACAACCGCCACCTTGAAACCCAGCCCGACCAGCGCCAGCGCACTGCCGATCAGCAGTAGGAAGGTACCGGAGGTCTCACCAGTGCCCGCCAGGACCGGGCCAACCGCCGCGAAGATCTCGCGCAGATTTGTCGTTCCTGTAGCGCCGTAGATCAACGCTGAGCCATACACCAGGAAAGCACTGGAAAACGCCCCAAGGATGAAGTACTTCATGCCGCCTTCTTCGCTCTTCAGCGAAGCCAGGCTGCCGCGATCGGCAATATGCGTCACGCGGAAGGCAGCCAGCACATACAACGGAATACTCAGCAGCTCCAGACCGATGAAGATGATGATCAGGTCGTTCGCCCCGATCATGAACATAGCGCCAGTTGTGCTCAGGAGCAGCAGCGTATAGTATTCGCCGTAGTCAGTATTGGTACGCCGCAGATAATCCGAGCTAAGCAGGATGCTGATGAAGGCCGTCAGCAGGACGACGATATTCAGGAAGCCGGTGAAGGCATCCGCCACGAACATCCCGCCAAAAGCTTCCGTCTGCACAGGGCTGTAGGTGAACAGCGTCATCACAAAGCTGGCCGAAACCCCGCTGATCGCTACAATCGGCGTCCAGCGTTTGCGCTCAGCCGGAAGGAAGACGTCCACCAGCAGCATGATCATCGTGCCGAAGGCGAGTGCAATGACCGGTAGCGCAACCCAGATATTGTAATCCGCCAGGGTTTGAAGCGTCGGTGTCTCAAACATAACGGTCCTCTAGGCCCTACTCTGCGCCGACAGTGTCGAGCACGAATGCCCTATCAGGCACCCAGGCGATCGCACCGTTAGCTTCAACCGGGCTTTCAGCCACGGTAACCACGTTTGCCGCTTCGACATGGGCGACCAGCTGGTTCGTGCTGGCGTTCATCGTATCGAAGAAGCCATCCGGCTGCAGTCCAATCCAGAAGCACAGGATGATAATGGGGATCAGCACTGCCACTTCATTCCAGGACAGGTTGAGTGCAAACCGGCCCTTGTCCTCACCGTGTGGCACACGTAGTTCGCCCATGAAAACGTGCTGGAACATCTGCAGCAGGTAGATCGCCGCCATGATGACGCCCAGCGTCGCAAACAGCGTGAAGAAAAAGCCCAGGTACTGGCTGCCCAGCGACCCCAGCAGAATCGTAAACTCACCGATGAAGCCGTTCAGTCCCGGCAGACCCATACTGCTCAGAGTGATAATCAGACTGGCAGCACCGAAGGCCGGCGCAATCCGCCAGATACCGCCGTAAGCGGCCATATCTTTCGTGTGATAACGTTCGTACATGATACCGACGAGAAGGAATAAACCGCCGGTGCTGATGCCATGGTTGACCATCTGCAGCGTCGCGCCCTGGATACCCTGGCTGTTGAGCGCGAAGATGCCCAGCACCACAAAACCCAGGTGACTCACGGACGAGTACGCGACCAGCTTCTTGACGTCTTTTTGCGCATAGCTGACCCACGCCCCGTAGATGATGCCGATTACCGCCAGCACAGCGATGATACCCGCGTAGCGCACGCTCTCTTCAGGGAACATCGACAGATTGAAGCGCACCAGACCGTAAGTACCCATCTTCAGCAGGACGCCCGCCAGGATGACGGAACCGGCTGTCGGTGCCTGAACGTGAGCATCCGGCAGCCAACTGTGGAACGGGAAGATCGGCACTTTGATTGCGAAGGCGATGAAGAAGCCAAAGAACAACAGCGCACCGGTCACGTCACTTGCGGAAGCTGCCCCTGACCACTCATTCCAGATGCTCGGGTTCGCCTGAACCTGCGCGATGATTTCCGGCAGGACGAAGGTGCCCGTCACGTTGCCAACGTAAAGAATGGCGATCAGCATCAGGATCGAACCGGCCATCGTATACAGGAAGAACTTCACAGCGGCATACACGCGCCGTTCCGCGCCCCAGATACCGATCAGGAAGTACATCGGCACGAGCGTCACTTCCCAGAAGATGTAGAACACGATCAGGTCCTGAATCATGAAGACGCCCAGCATCGCCCATTCCAGCAGCAGCAGGAAGCCGTAGTACAGCTTCTCGCGACCGCGTTCCTTGAGCACCCCCGCGCTGAATGAAATCAGCGTTGCGATGGGCATAATGAGGGTCGTCAGCAGGATGAGCAGCAGGCTCAGACCATCGACACCCACGTAGTACTGCGATGTAATCGCCAGCTCCCCTACCTGGATATTCAACCACTGCCACTGATGCACCATCTGTAGTTCCGCCACGCTGTTGTCGAAGTTCGCCCACAACACCAGCGAAGCGATGAACGTGGCAATCGTAAAGCCAAAAGTCGTCCATTTAATCTGTTCCACCTGGGTCTTGCCGTTGAAAAACAGCAGGACGGTCAAGCCGACCAGGGGTAGGAACAGGACAAGGGTTGTAATCAGCCCTGCATTCTCCATGTCGGTCACATTCTCCTTATGAGCCAGTCGGAATCAAGGGCAGCAGCATCAGCACGACGATGGCCACCACGCCCAGTAACAGCACTACCGCGTACGTGCGGACGTAACCCGTCTGTACAGTCCGGAACCGTCCGCTGAAGAACTGCACAGCGCGCCCCACGCCGTTGACGACACCATCGATCAGGCCAATATCCAGCGGGTTGGCCAGCAGGTTCGCGATCGCATCATAACCACGCTTGAGGACACTGTCATGGAAGTAATCATGCAGGAAGCGCCAATCGAGCACATCCGCAAAGAAATCCGCCAACCGCTGATAAGGCCGGATGACGAACGAGAAGTAGAAATCATCCCAGTACAGGCGGCGATTAGCCACATCGAACGCCTGAGAAGTCGAGGGGTTCATCTGTAGCGGATCGCGTCCGTCCTCCGCGCCGTGTTCACCAACGACAGCCTTACGGCCACCGTAAATGCTGTGCGCGAAGAAGATCGCACCGAAGGCAAGCAGCGTCGCCAGACCAGCAATTCCCAGGTTGAAGATCAGCGTCTCTCCCTGAGTGACGGACGGGATGCTCGCTTCCAGGAAGTGTTTGAACTCGTAGTCCTTGTAGAATGTCGGGTAGAAGATCGGCGCGCCTTTCGGCACGTTGATCAGACCAATGAAAGTACTGAAGAAGGCCAGCGCAACCAGCGGAATCGTCATCGACGGCACACTCTCCGGTGCATGAGCAGCGGCTTCACTGCGTGGTTCACCGAAGAAGACCATCTGAATCTGACGCCACATGTAGAAAGCGGTGAAGCCCGCTGCAACCAGCAGCGTGAAGAAGACGATCAACCCGCTGAGCTGGTCAAGTACATTCACACTCTCCAACCCGTGATGCCACGCGTCCAGCAGGATTTCGTCCTTCGACCAGAAACCAGCGAAAATCGGCAGGCCTGACAGCGCAAACGTACCGATCAGGTAAGTCACAAAAGTGATTGGCATCCGCTTGCGCAGGCCCCCCATGTTGCGCATGTCCTGCGGGTCGAATTCCTCTTCGTGGAGCGTAATCGCATCCGTCCCGTGGACGTCAGTCTGCCCATGAGCGTCCTTTTCTTCATGCTCATGTTCGCCATGTCCGTGATGACCATGATGTTCATGAACATGGTGGTGACCATGTTCAACGCCATGTATCACCGAGCCGCTACCCAGGAACAAAAGCGCCTTGAAGACCGCATGCGTCGCCAGATGGAACAGCGCCGCAACGTAAGCCCCCACGCCGACCGCAGCCACCATGAAGCCCAACTGCGACACCGTCGAGAAAGCCAGCACACGCTTGATGTCCCATTGCCCCAGGGCGATGAAACCAGCCATAAAGGCCGTGCCTGCACCAATCAGGGCCACCAGCAGACGACCTTCCGCCGAGTACTCAAGGAAGACGTTCGAGCGCACCAGCAGGAAAACACCTGCGGTCACCATCGTCGCCGCATGCATCAGCGCGCTGACCGGCGTCGGGCCAGCCATGGCGTCCGGCAGCCAGACGAAGAGTGGAATCTGCGCCGATTTACCCGATACACCCAGCACCATGAAGACGATGATCAGGAACAGCATCGCGCTGATGTCCAGGGCATAAGGGCCGAACTCAATCATCCGGTCACGGACGACGGGGTTTCCCTCAGCATCCATATTCCAGACGATATTTTCGCCCTCTTCCAGCGCCATGAGCACTTCGAGCTGTCCAAAGACGCCCAACTGCCCAGGCAGGAACTTACTGTTGGTCATCTCCTCGACGGTCAGGCCGCCGTGGCCGGCACTGTACGCACCCTCTTCGCTAAGGTCACCTTCGGCTTCGGTACCATGCTCAGCCGCATAAGCTTCCACCGCTTGGAGATCACATTCGCCCTTCTTGGCCTGTTCCTCGCTGATGAGATGCTCGTGTTCCAGGACATAACAGGGGTTAGCGACTTCGCCCGGCTGATAATAGTTCAGCGTGCCAAAGGTCCAGAAGATGAGGATGGTCGCCATAATAATGCCAAAATCGCCGATTCGGTTGGCGATCATGGCCTTACGGGCTGCATTGCTGTTCTTCCAGCCGACCGGTGCGGATTTATCCCACCAGAAGCCGATGAGCAGGTACGACATCAGGCCAACGCCTTCCCAACCCACGAAGGTCACCAGGAAGTTGTTGCCCGTCACCAGCACCAGCATAAACATCAGGAACATGTTCAGATAGGCGAAGAAGCGACCAAAACGCGGATCGCCGTGCATGTAGCCTATCGCATAGATGTGGATCAGCGTGCCCACACCCGTCACGACCATTAGCATAGTCGCCGTGATAGTATCCACGCGGAACTGCCAGGGGATGTCAACGTGGAAGCCCGCATCAGAGCCGATACGGATCCAACCTTCGAACAGGGCAATGGGGTCAATGACCGTGCCCGTCGTCACTGCCGGGTCGTTCAGATAGATTACAATCAAAAACGAGAAGATGAACGCCAGCAGCGATGCAATGACGCCCACCAGCCCGGACAGCCGTTCCCCCAGTCGATGCCCCAGGAACAGGTTGATCGTCGCACCGAGTGCCGGGGCGAGAATCACCAGGGGGATGAGGTTCGGGTATGTTTCCATGTGCATAATCTGTGATGCGCCTTTCGGTGATGCGCCTGATCAGGTCAGACGTTCCTGGGCTAGCCTTCCATCTGATGCAGATCGTCAATATTGATGCTGTTTTTGCTGCGGAAGATGGCCACAATCAAAGCCAGACCGACCGCGACTTCCGCTGCCGCTACCGTCATCACAAAGAAGACGAATAGGTGTCCATCCAGCCCACCCCACTGCCGGGCGAAGGCCACCAGCGCCAGATTCGACGCATTGAGCATCAGCTCGACGGACATAAAGACCAGGATCGCATTTTTGCGCAGCAGCACGCCCAGCGCCCCCAGCACAAATAAAATCGTGCTCAGGACGATAAACGCTTCTGTCGGAACCGCAAATTCCATGGATGTTTGCTCCCTTCGTCGATGCAGGCGGCTGCCTAGTCGCCTGATTCAGGTGGTTCCAGACGCGGCGTATCCACCACGACATCACTGCCGGTCTGCTCACTGATGACACTCACCAGCGGGCGACTGACTCTGCGCCGCGCGTAGCGCACACTACGCCGACGCTGCTCCACCGTAATGCCTGCTGGACGCGACAGCACGATAACACCTACCAGTGCAACCAACAGCAAAAAGCCTACCATGTTCACGGGCAGCAGATAATCCGTGAACATCACCTGGCCAATGGCCAGCGGACTGCCGAAGGCAGCGATGGTATCCAGAGTCAGATATTCGTGCGCGGCATCCAGCACCGTCGGACGCGGAGCAATCCCTTCCTGCTGCGGGGGTTCCGCTGCCAGGATGACTGTCTGCTCCGTCGCCTGCTCGATCTCATAATCTGGCAGCCGCAGCACAATCGCCTCCTGAACGCTGCCCTGTGGATCAGCCGCGGCGATATATCCGGTCAGATTCGTCATGTCGACGAAAGCGACTTCATATGTACCTTCGGGGAACTCAGAGATGGTCGCCGTCTCACCATAGACCAGATCACCAGCGATGACACGGTCAGACAGCGCAAACTCAGTCACCGGCACAGTCTGCGCTTCGTCAGCGTAAACGATATTGCCTTCGTCATCGCGGATGGGCCGCTCGACCACCGTCAGCCGCTGGTCACCACCAAGCTCAACCAGCGCCAGCTCCTGTTGAGGAGCGAAAGCGTTAAATGTGACAAAGCGCGCAGCATCGTCTGAGGGCCCCGCGAAACTGTTCGGCAGCAGGGCAAGCTGCGGGAAGCTGCGCATCTCCAGGTTGAGTTCGCCATAGGCAACCGCCGTCGAAACCTGCCCAGCTTCCAGACTGATGACCGGGAAAGCCGTAGGCGGCATGACGGGTGCGCCCGTTTCAGCCAGTGTCAGGCCAACGGTGTAATCGCCGGGCGGCAGTGTTATGAAGTCGGTCGCCTCGCTGAAAACCAGATTTGCAATCACGATCGGCTCTTCCAGCGTTGGGCCAGTGATCGTCACGTTGACACTATCCAGATTCGCCGCGTGAACCACACGGACCTGCGGGGCTGGCTCCGGGATGGACGGCAGCGTCAACCCAGCAGCAACCAGCGGCACACTCACGGCCAGCAGGAAGGCAATCGCCAGCGTCGTCGCCGATCCGGTTAACCAGCGAAAACGACGCGTGGTATCCGTCGTCTTTTCCGCACCCAGTAACATAATAACGAACAAGAACAGCACCATAATGGCGCCGGTATAAACGGCAATCTGCACCATACTGATAAACGGCGCATCAAGCATGAGGAACAATAATGCCACACAGCCGAAGTTCCCGATCAGGAACAAGGCGCTGTGGACGGCATTTTCGCTCAGCAGCATGCCAACGGCGCACAAAATGGCGAGACCGCCTATCGCCAGAAAGAAAGCGAGTTCCAATCCCATTGATCTGTCCTATCGCGTCAAGTCGCGTTTTGCGCTGCGCATCGCGGTAAGCCGCGTTGAACCAGGTTGATTGGTCATGCGGTGCCCCCCTGGAGCGTTGTGAAGTTTAGCACAAGGTGAGCCGGAGTTCAAAGACTCCGGCACCATTATCCTGCTGAAAATTTCCCCTGATCACACACCTGCTGGATCCTATTTAGGATCTGGCATATCAGGGATCGAACGTGTGTAGACCCCGGGTTCGACCTGCTGCGGCGTTGGCTGGCCACCTTCGGGCACCGGGTCAATCAACATCTGCTTTGTGTAGATCGCATCACGCCGATTCGTGAACGACAGCTCATGCTCATGCCCAAGCTCGATCGCCTGCGTCGGGCAGGCATCCTCGCAGTAGCCGCAGAAGATACACCGCAGCATGTTGATCTCGTAGGTCTTGGCGTAGCGCTCGCCGGGGCTGTAGCGCTCATCGTCTCTGTTTTCTGCTGCCTCGACCCAGATTGCATCTGCCGGACAGGCTGCTGCGCACAGCGAACAGCCAATGCACTTCTCCATCCCGTTATCATAGCGGCGCAGATGATGCCGCCCCTTGTAGCGCGCCTCAAACGGGCGCAGTTTCTCCGGATACTGAACGGTTACCGGTTCTTCCAGCACATGCTTGAACGTTGTTGCAAAACCTTTGATGATATTCATGCCGTTCTAACCTCTAAAACCCTGTCTGTGTCAGATACGTGCATCGCCTTCTGTTGCAAAAGACCGGTCGCAGCCGGCCTTATTGCAGATTAATCCCCGCCACGTTCGGCAGGCTCGATTGCAGATTCCCCTGAAGGCAGTGATCCGGAAGTCTGGCCTGCCGGTAAGGTGTCCTCACCCGCCCGCGATAGCCCTTCCAGACCGCTAATCAGCGCCCCGACGATGGCGAAGGGCACCGCTACCAGCCCACCAAGCAGATTGAGCAGAATCCAGCCCAGGCCGCGACGCTCGCCCGTGATCAGTGGATCATCCGCCAGATCTGGCTCAGCCGGCGAAAACTCACGTTCATCAGCCTGCCCACGCAGGAACAGATAACCGCCACCAACCACCACCAGGAAGAAGATCAGCGAGATGACGCCGTACACCGCCGGGTCACCGGATACATCGCCGATGACAACCGCAATCGCCGTCCACGCAACGGAAACCAGCGCCAGCGGTAGCAGCACCTTCCAACCCAGCGCCATCAGACGATCGTAGCGAATACGCGGGAGCGTCGCACGGACCCAGATGAAGATCGCCAGGAAAACCACAACCTTGCCGATGAAGACTACCGGACCGAGCAGCGGTGTGTTATCCATCGGGAACAGGTGATAGCCGCCGAAGAACATCGCAATCGCGATGACACTCACGGCAATCATGCCGATATACTCCGCCATCATGAACGTTGCGAACTTCATCCCGCTGTATTCGGTCATGTAACCGGCGGTCAGTTCCTGCTCCGCTTCCGTCAGATCGAAAGGCGCACGGCTGACCTCTGCGAAAAGCGTCAGCACGAGAATGCCAGCGGCTAACGGATTCTGGAAGACGAACCAGTCCCAAATGTTGCGCTGGGCATCGATGATGTCGCCCATGCTCATGCTGCTGACGATCATGACCGGCACGGCCAGCGCGAGCCCCAGGCTCAGTTCATAGCTGATCATCTGCGCACTGGCGCGCAGACCACCCAGCGTGGCGTATTTGTTATTGCTGCCCCAGCCTGCCAGCACCATGCCATAAGTACCCAGGCTGGTGATCCCCAGCAGGTACAGCACGCCAACGTTGACGTCTGCCAGACCCAGCGGTACCTGATACCATGCGCCATCAAACCACGGAACCAGAATGTCCGGCCCCAGCGGAATGACCGCCACGATGATAATCACCGGCACCGCCTTGATGATCGGTGCCAGATAGTAGACGACCTTATCCGCCTGATCGGGGATGATATCCTCTTTGAAGATCAGTTTGATAGCGTCAGCCAGCGGCTGCAGCAGACCAGCCGGGCCAGTACGATTGGGCCCGATGCGCTGCTGGAACCACGCAATGAGCTTGCGCTCCAGCAGGGTCGTATAGGCAAAGCCCGTCAGGATGATCAGGACCAGGAGCACGCCGTAGATGATCGGATGCAGCAAACGACATCCAGCGCTCTCCGAGCAGAGAATCACCTGACTTGGGTCAATGGCGTTCGGGTTGAATATAAAGGTCAACAGGCTGATCGTCAGCAGCAGCCCGCCAACCAGCACGAGGACCAGTATGGCCAGGCCGAGCAGGATCAGAATCGGACGCGGAATGCTCATCTGTCTCCATCCGGTTTCAGCGGTTTACGATACGAGTACAGGTTGGCTCACTTTGACGATTTCAACGGCAGTCGGCACTAGCGGCGTCGGGTCATCCGTCAGGTGACGCGGCAGCAGCGCAGCGCCCTGCGTCGCACGCTCATCGACGGTCGCACGAACGCGCACACTGCCGCCTTCGTAATTCACATCGACAAGGTCACCGTCGGCAACGCCCAGCTTACCAGCATCTTCGGCATTAAGCACAACATACGGCAGAGCGATGCGCGGGTGCATCAGGTCGCTGGGCATAAACAGGTTGCTACGATCATACAACTCGACCGTGGGCAATGCCAGCAACTTGCCTTTCGCCGGCTTCGCCGGCGCGGCGGTAGTCACTTTCTCCGCCTTGACCGTCTCACTATCAGCGACAGCCGGGATCTGTATACCCAGGCCGCCTTTGTTCTGGTAAGCGGTGCCGCCGTAATACAGGTCCTGGCCGCCTACATCCGGGAACTGACGCTGGACTTCAGCGAGATTCTTGTAGCGCATGGGCGCGAACTCCGGCACGCTGCGCGTAATCTCCAGCATGACCGCCGCCGCCGATAGCTTAGCACGTCCCTGTCCGAGACGTTCCCGCAGCGTTGAGAGTATCTTCCACGCGGGGACAGCTTCGCCCATCGGCCCTTGCGCGGTGTAGAAGCGCTGGACACGTCGCTCACCGTTGGTGAACGTACCATCACGCTCGGCGAAGCTCTGGATAGGCAGCACAACGTCCGCAAAGGCCGTCGTACGATCAGGGAACAGGCTGAGCGTAATGACCGTTTCGACCTTCTCCAGCCACGCGACAGCGGTCGGGTCATCCTCGGCGGGTTCGCACTGTGCGACGATGAGGACTTTCGGCGGATTCGCCACGATATCCTGTGTTGCCTCTGGTGTATAGCCCATGTAGTGCAGGCCCATGCCGTTCGGGCCAGGGATCGGCGACAACAGGCCGTTATTCGGCTTGCCGACATGGCCGGTTTCCAGCAGCAGATTAGCCGCGGCCTGCATCAGCGCTTTGTTGCCATCCAGATCAAGGCCATCAGCACCGGCGACGACAACCAGATTACGCGCCGCTGACAGACGTTCATATACTTCAAGATGCGACTTCTTCAGATCAACCAGCGTCTGTGCGGCTTCACCCGGTGCATAACGGATCGCTGCGCCCTCTACCAGCTTATCATTGCGCAGAGTTTCCACCGCGAATTCTTCCATGCGGGTCGGGCGAGCGTTGGCAACTACCAGATACGCACCGCGATCCTGCGCACGCTTTAGACGGAAACGCCAGATGGGCACCTCTTCTTCAAGGTCTGTAGCGATGACCAGTACAGCATCACCTTTATCCAGCTCGCTCAGATTAGTCCCCTGACCAACACCGACTTTAGCGATCAGATCAGCACCGCCGTGCGTCGGCGGCCAGGCCCCCAGACGGCCCCCGCCCAGCCCCTCGACAAGCTGACGCAGTTCCCATAGGTCTTCATTGCTGATTGCGCCACCAGCCAGCGCTGCAACGTCACCGTCTGCTGCCTGCAGAGCCTCAACAGCACGATTGTAAGCTTCGTTCCAGCTCGCCTGGCGCAGCGCATCACTGCGATGCATAAGCGGCGACGTCACACGCTCTGCACTACGCGTGAAATGATGGCCAAAGCGCGTCTTATCACTAATCCAGATCTCGTTGACATATTCGTTCTGGCGCGGCATCACACGTTTGATCATCGAGCGCCCGTCAAACTCACGGTCGAGACGCATACTCAGGCTGATATTCTCACCAGCCGCATCCCAGGGGCTAATACTTGGAATCTCAGTCAGTTCCCAGGGACGTGCACCAAAGCGGAAGTCCGCTGTCGTCAGTGCGCCGACAGGGCAAATGTCAGTCGTGTTGCCGCTGAAATAAGTATCGAAGCCCGGGTCGCTGTTGGTAATGATCTGTAAACGACGACCACGCTCATGGAAAGCCAGCACATCATCGCCGACGAGTTCATCCTGATAGCGAATGCAACGTGCACACTGAATACAGCGCTCCTGATCCAGATAGATCAGATCGCCAAGTGGCACGTGCTTGCCCAGCTTCATTTTGTCGTTGTAATTCATCCGGCTGTTGCCCGGCCCGTGTGCCATAGTCAGGTTCTGCAGCGGACATTCACCGCCTTTGTCGCAGATCGGGCAGTCGAGCGGGTGGCTCGTCAGCAGGAATTCAAGCACGTTTTCACGCGCCTCATCGACGACCTGCGTATTCGTCCGCACCACCATGCCTTCGCTGGCGAGCTGTGTACAGGCCGTCTGCAACTTGGGGAACCAGCGGATCTGCGGGCTGCCGTCATCATGGGTCAGGGTTTCGCCCGTCTCGCGGTCGCGCTGAATCATCCCTAGTTCCACAATACACATACGGCACATCCCAACCGGGTCCATCTTGGGATGGTAGCAGAACACCGGGATGTCATTGTCGGCGTACCACTTCGCCAGATCAACCAGATTGGCCCCTTCTGGCACCTGGTATTGCTTGTCGTCTATGGTAATCGTGACCAGTTTGGTCTCGTCTTTTACCGGCGTTGTCATTCACAACCCTCCGCTACGGTCGCGCCTCTGGTTGGTACGCAAGGGACCGGCCCCATAGGGGGACTGGTCCCGTAATCGTCTTGATGATTAATCCCCGGCAGCAGCCAGCGCTTTGTCGCCCTTTTTCACGTGCTGCATGAAGTCATCGGGGAAATGCTTAATCGTATGAATGATCGGGTTGGCGGCGAACTCACCCAGGGCGCACAGCGTGATGCCTTGCATATTCTTCGCCACATTATCGATGAGCTGGATGTCTTTTTCGCTGCCTTCGCCAGCCATAATGCGGTCGATAACCTTATCCAGCCAGTAGGTACCCTCACGACAGGGCGTACACTTGCCGCAGCTCTCATGCTTGAAGAACTTGGTCACTTTGCTGGCAACCCAGGTTATATCGACTGTGTCATCCATGATGATCAACGATGCCGAGCCGATGATTGTGCCCACCTGCGATGTATGCTCATAGCTCATCGGCGTGTCGAGCACTTCGTCACTCAAAGGAACAATCGGGCCGGAGCCACCCGAAGGCAGCATCGCCTTGAACGACGTCCCCTCTTTACGGGGCCCACCGCAAATGTCAAACAACAACTCGCGGAAAGTCACGTCAAACGGCAGCTCGAACACACCAGGGTTCTTGACGTGTCCACTGACGCAGTAGAGCTTGGTGCCACTGCTCTGCTCTGTGCCAATCGCCTTATAGGCGTCCGCACCATTCGTGATGATCCAGGGCACGTTAGCCAGCGTCTCCACGTTGTTGACGACGGTTGGCTCCTTGTAAAGGCCACCGCCCTTGTTCGCCGGGAACGGCGGACGCACGCGCGGCTGCCCCAGCAGCCCTTCCAGGCTGTTGAGCAGCGCCGTCTCTTCGCCGCAGATATACGCCCCGGCACCCAGATGCGTATAGACTTCGCAGGACCAGCCGCTGTTGAGGATGTTCTCGCCAATATAGCCGGCCTTACGCGCCTTCTCGATCTCAACATCAAGATCGTGTGCAATATCCCAGAATTCACCGCGCAGGTAGATATAGACCGCTGTCGCACCGATAGCATACGCAGCGATCAGTGCACCTTCGATCATCTGGTGCGGGTTAGTCTCCATGATGAGACGATCCTTGAAGGTGCCGGTCTCGCTCTCATCTGCATTGACGCACACATACTTTATCGGCTCGTGTTTGGGGATGAAGCTCCACTTGACACCAGTCGGGAAGCCAGCACCACCGCGCCCGCGCAGATTGGACGCCTTCACCTCGTTGATCACAGCATCCTGGCCCAGGCTCAGCGCCTTCTTCAGACCTTCGTAACCACCGTGTTTGACGTACACATCGAAATCGTTAAGATTTTCGATTTCCTGGCCGCGTAAGATCAAAATAGGCCGTTCGTTTTTGTCAGTCATGATTTGCTACCGTCCCAACGCTTATTCGTCTGCTTAACTACCCGCTGCGTCCAGTTCGGCCTGATATTCAGCGCGGCGCGCTTCAATCCAGGCTTTCATCTTTTCCATGTCCAGGTTCTCCATAAAGTGGAAATTGCACTGGAGCATAGGAGCTTTGTCGCAGGCCGCCAGGCACATGACGTGCTCTACAGTAAACAGACCATCTTCCGTCGTGCCCGCTTCTTCGACGCCCAGGTATTCCTTGAGGTCACGATGGAATTCATCTGCCCCGTTCAGCGCGCAGGCCAGGTCCGTGCAGACCTGCAACCAGTATTTGCCCTTAGGTTCTTCGCGGTACATCGTATAGAAGCCGGCAATGGACCGCACCTGAGTCGGGTCCATATCCAGGATTTCGGCGACTTCATCAATGCCTTGATCGTTAACGTAACCATATTCCTCCTGAGCGATGTACAGCAGCGGCATGACCGCACTGCGCTTCTCAGGATACTTGCTCAGGTGATGTTGAATCCGGTCGGCGTACTTGTCACGAAGTGCCATAACGCTATCTGTCCTCGGTTGCGCTGGCGACCGGCTAGCGGTCGCAGTCTCCCAGTACAATATCGACACTGCCGATGATGGCGATCAGATCGGCGATCATATGACCCTCGGACATGACGGGCAGCGCCGCAATGTTGATGAACGAGGGCGTCTTAAAGTGAACACGTCGCGGCCTGTTGCCGCCGGTCCCGTGCAGATAACAGCCGATCTCACCGCGTGGGCTTTCGATCGCTGAATATACTTCCTCATCCGGCGCGTTAAAGCCCTCGGTCCACAGTTTGAAGTGATGAATAACCGCTTCCATGCTGCGGCCAAGCTCGCTGCGCGGCGGTGGGACGAACTTACGGTTGTTACTGCGGAACGGGCCTTTCTTGTCGATGCGCTTCATACCCTGCTCAACGATGCGCAGGCTCTGACGCAGTTCAACGAGGCGCACCAGGAAGCGATCGTACACGTCACCGTGTTCGCCTAGCGGCACATCAAAGTCATAGGTCTCATAGCCGCTGTATGGTAGTGCCTTGCGGACATCCCAGTTGACACCGCTGCCGCGCAGAGCCGGTCCCGTCACGCCCCAGGCCAGGGCGACATCTGGCTCAATCACCCCCACGCCGTGCGTACGGTCGATCCAGATTGGGTTTTTGACCAGCAACCGCTCATAGTCATCGACCTTGGACGGGAAGTAATCGATGAAATCCTGCACCGCTTCGTGGAAGCCTTCTGGAAGGTCGCGCCACAATCCACCCGGACGAAAATAACTGCCCATCATGCGCTGGCCGCTGACCATCTCAAAAATGCGCAGAATCTTCTCACGCTCGCGGAAGCAGTAGAGAAAGACGCTCATCGCGCCCATGTCCAGCGCCTGCGTCGCTAACCAGACCATGTGGCTGGCAATACGCGAAAGTTCCAGCAGCACCACGCGGATCGCCTGAGCACGCTCAGGCACATCCAGTTCAACCAGCTTTTCAACCGCCATGCAGAACACCATATTGTTCGACATAGGCGACAGATAATCCATACGATCAGTGAGAGGGACAGCTTTCTCGTAGGTTTTGTCTTCGATGTTCTTCTCAATGCCGGTATGCAGGAAACCCACATCAGGCAGCACTGTCACCAGTTCTTCACCATCCAGCTCGAGCAGAAGGCGCAGCACGCCATGGGTACTGGGATGATGCGGCCCCATATTCAGCAGCATGGTTTCACCGGTCATCGCCCGGTCACTGACCAGCCCTTTAAGCTGCTCGACGCTGCCTTCCCAGACAGCTTTCGTGCCCTTTTCCTGATCCGCGCGTTGAATATCACTTACAGCCATAACGCTAAGCTCCCTCTGTTATTTCCACTTAGTCCGTGGCGCGGGGTTTGTGCTTGATGATCTCTTCCACGTTGAACGAGAATTGGATCGTCTCTTTGCCGAGCGGATAATCCCGTCGATGCGGATGTCCGTCCCAGTCGTCAGGCATCATCAGCCGGCGCGGATCGGGATGCCCATCAAAGCGAACGCCCATCATGTCAGCGATTTCGCGTTCCAGCCAGTTCGCAGCCGGCCAGACCTCCGTAATCGACGGGATGACCGGATCCTCTTCCAGAGCAAAAGCTTTGATGCGCAATCGCCGATTGTAAAGCATCGAATAGATGTGATAAGACACACCGAAACGCTCCGGGCGGAAGTTGCGCCCACCCTGGCCATCAAACTGATTACCATAGTCGTTCGGGTAGTAGTCGACCGCGCTGATATCGGAGAGCAGATTGTAGATCAGCCCGGGTGTACCACGCAGGTAGATCATTATAGCGACGATGTTATCAGGGTTGACCACAATCGTCATCTCATCGCGGAACTGCCTGACGTGCAGTACATCGTCGGGGAACTGCTCGCGCAGCGCGTCAACCGGGTTCAATGGTGGCGGGATTTGCATAGCTCACCAGTCCTCAAATTAGCATTTTCCAGGTTAAACAGTTCAGACCAGGTGATAGAGTTGAATAAACAGGCTGCCAATGGTCACGCTGAGGCACGGCAGCCCTTCTCAGGCGATGAGCAATCACGCCCAATCGCGAATACGTTCGCCTTTGATCTTCTCGTGTAAGGTCATGATGCCGTGAATGAGCTGTTCAGGCCGCGGCGGGCAGCCTGCCACGTACACGTCCACAGGTACGATCTCATCCACGCCCTGCACGATGGCATAGTTATTGTAGACACCGCCGCAGCTCGCGCAGTCGCCCATACTGACGACCCACTTCGGGTCCGCCATCTGATCATAGAGCTGTCGGACGACCGGGGCCATCTTACGCGTCACGCGCCCAGCGACGATCATCAGGTCCGCCTGGCGCGGGCTGGCGCGGTTGAGTTCCATGCCAAAGCGCGACATATCATAGTCAGAAGCCTGCGTGCTCATCATTTCGATCGCACAGCACGCCAGGCCGAACAGGAGCGGCCACATGGCGCCGGTACGGCCCCAGTTAACCGCGTCTTCAAGGGTCGTGGTAACGACTCCGAGATTACCAAGTTTGGAGCTTAATCCCATTCCAGTGCCCCTTTCTTCCACTCATAAATGAAACCAACGACCAGGATCAACGTAAACACGCCCATTACCACTAAACCGTAAACTCCCAGGTCACGCATGGCCACAGCCCAGGGCAGGAAGAAAATCACTTCCACATCAAAGATGATGAACAATACAGCGACCAGATAGAACTTGACGGGCATACGCCGTGTGCCCGGGCCGATGGGTTTCATCCCACTTTCGTAAGGGGCGTTCTTACGGAAGCTGGGACGGTATGGGCCAAAAATACGTGAAATGAACAGAACAATCAGGGCGATGAGTAGAGCGATAATGGCAAAAATGCCGATTGGCGCAAATTCGAGTAGCGTCATCAGTGTCCCCGTTTGTGAGATTTGGAGCAATTCACGCTCGGACAAAGGTTAGCACAGCGTTAAACCAGCGTCAAGCGATAGACATAACCATTTAAAAAGATCGACCTTAGAATAAACCTCAGTTCCATTCTACCGTATTTTAGTTGTGTCGCCAGCAATTGAGACGCAATTTAGTCGCATTTGACGACGCGATTTACGATGATTTTGCGTTCGTCGAGCCTACCCCGCCGGACTCATTCTGAGCGCTGATCAATCTGCAAAAGCGTCAGTAACTTCTCGAAGAACGTTCGCAAATTACCGGTGCTGCCATCCTGGCTCAGAAGTATTGGCAAATCGTTCGTCTCCTCAACCCGCAGGTTGGTTTCCGGGGCAAAAATCGCATCCAGAACGAGTTCACGTGTGCGCTCATTGATCCCATAGAACTCGCCGGTGATGTCGTAAACATCCAGCAGAAAACCATCCAGCTCACGATGAAACACAACCGAATGGCGGTGCGGCTCCACATCACGGTGTACGTTCAGGCCGCGTATCGTTCGCACGTTCAGCCCCTCAACCATGAACAGCAGTTCCTTCAGCAGCAGCCCGAGGTTGAGCCGCTGCGTGTGCCCTTCGCGGTAGTGACGCGCATCACCAGCGTTATACATACAGCGCGTCGGAATGCCGAACCCGGCGTATCCCTCAACAATGAACTGCCGATAGTTCTTCTGGCGCGTTGGCAAATCATCATCCCATAGTTGGACGTAGATCGGCATGTTGTAGGTCAGGGTAAACGTGACGTCTTCACGATAGTGCGCATCCGCGATTTTCCTGAACATATCGAGCGCATCGACGTTCTTGCTGCGCTGGCCGAGATTCAGGTCCGTCTTCTGACCGCGCCCGTTCGACGTCTCCAGTCGTAGTGGCAGCGCACGGTTGAACGTCGCGCTTTCACTGACTGCCTGCACAATCCGCAAAAAGCGATCGCTCGCCGTCACGTCTTCATCAAATTCCAGGGTAAACAGGTAGTTCCAGCTCATGAGTCCTCGCACGCGTGCGGGTCCATTATACCCGCACCAGGCCCCTGAATCCTCCCTCGTCATCATCAGAACCCTTCTTTATAATGAAAGCTCTCGATTCGCTATAAAACTTCAGGACGAGTTATGCCGCAAACGCTGAACTTCCAGCAGGTCATCCTTAAATTGCACGAGTTCTGGGCCGGGCAAGGCTGCGTTATATGGGAGCCATATAACGTCCAGGTGGGTGCCGGTACCGGCAACCCGGCGACACTGCTGCGCGTCCTGGGGCCGGAGCCCTGGCGCGTGGCTTATGTTGAGCCGTCGGTGCGCCCGGATGATGGCCGTTACGGCGAAAACCCCAACCGGATGCAGAAATACTATCAGTACCAGGTCATTCTCAAGCCCGACCCGGGCAACCCGCAGGAAATCTATCTGCGATCACTGGAAGCGCTCGGTATCGATCCGCGACAGCATGACATCCGCTTCGTGGAAGATAACTGGGAGAGTCCGGCGCTGGGTGCCTGGGGTCTCGGTTGGGAAGTCTGGCTCGATGGCCAGGAAATCACCCAGTTCACCTACTTTCAGCAAGCGGGCGGCATCGAACTCAAACCAGTCTCTGTCGAAATCACCTACGGCATCGAGCGCATTGTGCTGGCGCTGCAAAACAAGAACAGTGCCTGGGAAATCGACTGGATGCAGGGCATCACCTATGGCGATATCATGTACAACGACGAAGTCGAGCATTGCCGCTACTACTTTGACGTTGCCGATGTGAGCGCGCTCAAACAGGTCTACGACACCTACGAGCGCGAGTACACCCGCGCCCTGGAAGGCGACGCGCTCATCAGCGCTTATGACTACGTCCTGAAATGCAGCCATCTCTTCAACGTGCTGGATACGCGCGGCGCAATCGGCGTGACAGAGCGCGCCGGTTACTTCCGCCGGATGCGTGATATGACCCGCACAATCGCGCAGCAGTACGTCGCAAAACGCGAAGAACTCGGCCATCCGCTGCTGAAGATGGAATCAAAATGGGGCGTCACACTGCCGGAGTTCCAACCAAACGGCGTCACCACACCGGATGAACCCGCTGATCTGCTGCTTGAAATCGGTGTCGAGGAATTGCCTGCCAGCGATGTGGATGATGCGCTGTTGCAGTTGCGCACTTCAGCACCCGCCTTGCTCGATGAATTACGCCTCAAATACGAAGCAGTCGAGGTCTATGCCACGCCACGCCGATTGGTTGTTCATGCACGGCAGGTCGCGGCACGTCAGGCAGATGAATCATTCGTCGCCAAGGGTCCGCCGGCAGAGCGCGCCTTCGACGCTGAAGGCCAGCCTACAAAAGCCGCGATCGGCTTTGCACGGGGCCGCGGCGTCGATGTAGCCGATCTCAAGGTGGAGCATATGGACGGTGGCGAGTATGTCACTGCGCTGGTACGCAATGAGGGCCGCCCCGCTGCTGAAGTCCTTCCAGAAGCGTTGCAGCGTCTGATCGGCGAAATTAAGTTCGGTAAAGCCATGCGCTGGAATGCGACTGACGTCGCTTTCTCCCGTCCGATCCGCTGGCTGCTGGCGCTCTACGGCGATGTCGTCCTGCCCCTCCACTATGCGGGCGTCGTCAGTGAAAGCCTGACGCGCGGGCTGCGTCCATACGGTTCGCCGGAACTAACTGTCCGCAACCCGGCTAGCTATTTCGATCTGCTGCAGGATCAGGGCATACGCCTCAGCCGTGAGGAACGTCGTCGGGCGATCCAACAGCAGACCGCCGAGCTGGCACGTGCAGTCAACGGACGTGTTCCTGATGACCCGGGCCTCCTGGACGAAGTCACCAATCTGATTGAAGCGCCAATGGCCTTCCGTGGCTCCTTTGAGGAAAAGTACCTGTCGCTGCCACGCGACGTACTGGTCACAGTGATGCGCAAGCATCAACGCTACTTCCCTGTTGAAAACGCTGACGGCAAGCTGCTGCCGTATTTCATCGCCGTGCGCAATGGCGACTCAGAGCATATCGACATGGTGACCCACGGCAACGAGCAGGTTCTGAAGGCGCGCTTCGCTGATGCGGATTACTTTTACCATCAGGACATCAAGAGACCACTGGCGGAATATCTCCCGCGTCTGGGTACACTGACCTTCCAGGTCAAGCTGGGCAGCATGCAGGAGAAGAACGAGCGCGTCGCCCGCCTCGTGGAGCCTGTCGGCAGCCTGCTCGATATAGACGCAACCGCGATCAGCATCGCCCAGCGCGCGGCCCACGTCGCTAAAGCGGATCTCGCCACCCAGATGGTCGTTGAGATGACCTCGCTGCAGGGCATCATGGGCCGAGAGTATGCCCGGCTTGGCGGCCTGACAGACAACGTTGCCAACGCCATCTATGAACACTGGCTGCCACGTCACGCAGGCGACAAACTGCCGCAAAGCGACGCGGGGACAATCCTGGCAGTTGCCGACAAACTCGACAGCCTCGTCGGATTGTTCGCAGCAGGTCTTGCACCGAAATCAACATCAGACCCTTACGGTCTGCGCCGCGCTGCACTTGGCGTGGTACAGATTCTTGTAGCTCAGGCCATCGACGTTGATCTGGCAAAGCTGATCGACATCGTTGCACCATTGCAGCCCATCGATGTCACCATTGAAACACGGGCGCAACTGCTGGCTTTCGTGCGCGGACGCCTGGATTCCTGGCTCGAAGAAGAGATTATGGCCCAGCGCGACGTCATCAATGCGGTCCTTGCCGCACAGAGCAGCAACCCCTATCGGGCCTATACCGGCGTCGCGCAACTGCAGACATGGGTCGCCCGCGAAGACTGGCCCACACTACTCGATAACTATGCCCGCTGTGTGCGCATCACCCGTGAACTGAACGAACGTCATACCGTGGATCCCGCTGCATTTGTCGAAAAAGAAGAGAAAGCGCTGCACACCGCTTATCAGGATGCCATCGCCAACCTGCCAGAAGACGGCAATGTCGATGCTTTCCTCACGGCCTTCACCCCTCTTGTTCCAGCGATTCAGCAGTTCTTCGATGAAGTGCTGGTCAACGCGGACGACGAAAAAGTTCGTCAGAATCGCCTGGGGTTGTTGCAGGCGATCAGCAGTATGGCGAAGGGTCGCGCCGACCTGAGCGAGTTGGCCGGCTTCTAGAATAATCGAGCGATCACCAACAACAGACGGGGCGTCCTGGCAGGCGTCCCGTTCGTCATTCTTACTTCTAGCATTGCACGACTGCGCCCACATTCCTATAATAACCACACCGCAAGTTGGGGGATCAACGCGCTATGTCCGTCAGCCAGGAAATTAAAGCCCGCCTGGACATCGTGCAATACGTTCAGCAGTATGTCCCGGGCCTCAAGAAAGCCGGACGCTACTATAAAGCCTGCTGTCCCTTCCATGCAGAGAAAACGCCCTCGTTCGTCGTCAACCCGGATAACCAATCCTGGCGTTGCTTTGGGGCCTGTGCGGAAGGTGGCGATATTTTCAATTTCGCCATGAAACAGCATGGCTGGTCGTTCCGCGAGGCACTCAGCGAGCTTGCACAACAGGCTGGCGTTCAACTGGAAAAGCAAACGCCAGAACAGCAGGCACGTGACGAGTACACGGATAAACTGCGCGGCCTCCTGGATACCGCAGCCGATTACTACCATCGGCATTTACTCAGCCAGTCTGATGAAGCAACCCGGGCCGTCTATGCCTATGCCCGTGAGAAACGCGGCTTCAGCCACGAAACGCTGGAACGCTATCAGATCGGCTATGCCCCCGACGACTTCCAGAAGATGCGCCGCGCCCTGCAGGACCTGGGATACACCGATGATGAAATCGTGGACGCTGGAATGGCCATCCGCAAGGAAGACACCGGGCGCGTTTACGATCGATTCCGTAATCGGTTGATGATCCCCATCCGCGATGAGCGCGGACGTGTCATTGGCTTTGGCGCACGTGCACTCTCTAAAGAAGACAATCCGAAATATCTGAACTCACCGCAGACGCCCGTCTTCGACAAGAGTAAAACGCTGTTCGGCCTCGATGTCGCAAAAAAAGCGATCCGCGATACGGGCATGGCTATCATTGTCGAAGGCTATATGGATGTCATTCAGGCACATCAGGCGGGTTATCTGAACGTGGTTGCCCAGATGGGCACCTCGCTGACAGAATCACAGCTCATAAAGATCGTGCCGCGCTATGCGAACCAGATTATCATGGCGCTCGATGCGGACGAAGCCGGTCAGAACGCAACACGCCGCAGTCTGGAAGTAGCCCGCAAAGCACTTCAGGCGGATTATGCCGGGCGGCTTTCGGTCGATCTGCGGGTGCTTCACATCCCTGAAGGCAAAGACCCAGACGACTTCTTAAGAGAAGCGCCACAGCGCTGGCCTGAGATCATCGCCGATGCGCAGCCGGTCGCCGATTTTGTGATCGACCTGGAAACCGCCGACCTGCCGCGTGATGCCGGGCTTCCTGCACGCCAGGCAGTCGCCCAACAGATTCTGCCGATTCTGACAGCCAGCGAGAACAATCTCTACACGCAGGACAATCTGCAGAAGCTCTCGCTCAAGCTGCGTATCGGCGTCGAAGATCTGATGGCCTGGGCGCAGCGGTTACAGCCCCCACCACAATCGGAACAGCGCCTTGCACCCGTAATCACAGATGACCAAGCCGATGATGGCCTGCCGCCGCTGCCCTATGAAGATGAACTATCCGGCAGCGCTGTGGAACCGCCACTTTTCTTCGACGATGCGCCGCACCCGGTACCAACACGGGATAGTGCCCGGCCTTCACCCGCCCAGGCGCTGCGTCGATTGACCGCCCAGCAACCTGCACTCACTGGGCGACATACAAGCATCGCCGCCGAGCGCCACTGTCTGCGGATGCTGCTGAAGCAGCCGGATTTACTGTTTCAAGCGAATCGTTTGCTGCGTGAACTTGCGCAGACGGACCCCACGCTGATCAATGGTCCACTGGCCGATATGAACCTGGATGATTTCAGCCAGACGGAGTACCGCATGATCATGCAGGTGCTGCTCAGAGCCATCGACCAGGATGAGCTTGAACCGCTTGAATTTGTTCAGGCCCATCTTGATCAGGCGCTTGTATCTGATCTGACGCAGCTGCTGATCACCGATGTGGATGACATTCACGGCCAGCTTGGTGGGCGCTTCGGCGCGGATTTCAGCCAACATTGGACAACTTTTCAGCGGAAGACGCTGCCCGGCCTCAATGTACCGACGAGCGTCGTACGCAGTCTGGTACACCTGCGCAACCAGCGGCTCAAGCGCGAGACAGAGGAGCTTATGTTTCTCTCCAATGAAGCAGAATCGCGCAGTGATACGCATGAGCAGTTACAGCACGCGCAGCGCGGCATGCTGCTGATGCGTGCGCGCCGCCGTCTGGCGGATGCACTGCCATAACCTGACTCTCCAGGGTTTTTCTGCCCTGTTTACTGAAGATTACGCATTTCTTATCTGCGCATAGAAGTAACCTGAAAAATCCTGTATCCTAGCCCCGACGGCCCCGCACCGTAGGAGACCATACGAGTAAGACATGAGTAACGACGATATTCGGGACGCGATCAACGCCTTTTCCAGTCAGAACGACGATTCCAGCAGCGAAGAGCTGCTGCGTAAGCTCAAAAGTCTGCCCCAGGAGATGATGGACGATGGGTTAGACGATGAGCTTGTCGATGATGAGCTGGACGACGATGGTTTTGAAGATGATGAAGACGAAGATGAAGATGAAGAACTGACGGTCGTCACTGCTGCTGATGACCCCGTACGTATGTACCTCAAGGAAATCGGTCAGGTACCCTTACTGGATACCAACCGTGAAATGTGGCTTAGTGCCCAGATCGCCGCTGAGCGGCTGCAGCAGGATCTGATCGATGAACTGGCCAGCTTAGAGCGGGTCGGCAAAACGGACGATGACCATCAGCATCTGCCCGGCGCACTTGATGTGGTCCGGCAGGCTTATCAGTATCTGCGTAAGAACTGGCAGGTCAGCGAAAAGCAAGCCAAGAAACTGGGCGTCGAGATGCCCAATCTGCGCGACTTCATCGATGAAGTGCAGATGATCAATGATAACTGGGACGTGCAATCACAATCAGCTATCCGCGATTACTTCCGCCAGCGCGACTGGGGCCGCGACGAAGCCTGGACGGATTACGCGGGCAACATCTTCAACGTGATTCACGCCCTGTGTCTGCTGCCGACAACGGCACAGTTACAACTTCGCGGCTTCCTCCGTGAAAATGGCGGCCTGCCCGACCTCAACACCTTCACAGCCTGGCTGGAAGAAGACGACGATAACCCTGAAGAAGAGGCCCGCTACACGCTCGAACAGGTCGAGCTGCGCGCCGAAATGGCCGCCGAAAATCTGACCCGTGCCAACCTGAGGCTCGTGGTCAGCGTGGCGAAACGCTACATGGGACGCGGCATCAACTTCCTGGATCTGATCCAGGAGGGCAACATCGGTCTGCTGCGCGCCGTTGCGAAGTTCGACCACACGAAGGGCTACAAGTTCAGCACCTATGCCACCTGGTGGATCCGTCAGGCGATTAGCCGGGCGATTGCAGATCAGGCACGAACGATCCGCATCCCCGTCCACATGGTCGAGACGATCAACCGTCTGATGCGCGTCCAGCGCGAACTGCTGCAAAAGCTGGGCGCAGAACCCAGTGCGGAGCAAATCGCCCTGGAAATGGATTTCCTGGCTAAAGAAGAACGCGACGCAATCCGCTTGCTGCGGGAAAAGGGCCTGCACCTTGATCCCAGCCTGCAGCGCAAACTACGCCGCGCCGCGCAGAAAGTCCGCAAGATCATGCGCATCAGCCAGGAGCCAATGAGCCTGGACATGCCCATCGGTCAGGAAGACAGCAGCCAGCTAGGCGATTTCATCCCCGATGAGAACCTGCCCGGCCCCGTCGATGCAGCCAGTAAACAGCTCCTCAAAGAGCAGATTCGCAACGCGCTCGACGTCCTGAGTGACCGTGAGAAGGAAGTGCTACAGATGCGCTTCGGGCTGGTTGACGGTCAGGATCACACGCTCGAGGAAGTCGGCAAGCATTTCGGCGTCACGCGTGAGCGCATCCGTCAGATCGAGGCCAAAGCGCTGCGTAAGCTGCGCCACCCAACGCGCAGCCGTCAGCTGCGTGACTATCTGGAGATGTAGCGCACGTAGCTGCAAACCCTGAGATCACACTTTGGTAGCACTTCAACGAGAAACGCCGGATTCAGTCCGGCGTTTCTCGTGCACAGGGTTAACAGTTAGCCAAACGGCAATGCATCAATCAATACGGAAATTGTTTTACAAACGCTTCAGCCGTATCCGTGTCTGAAGCACCCACGGTGAAAATCCAATTCCCGTATGACCATGTCAGGTAATTGAGATCTCTGACCCTTGCGTAGAAGTATGCGACGGGTTGGGTTCTACCCAGGACATAGTCACCTATACCCCCTACGCTGCGCGTGTAGCGATAGTATTCCATCATTGTCTCGCGTGTGGCTTCCGGCGTCAGATACTGCGCAGAAGCAACGACAATTGAATCTCCGCCCTCCGACACATAAAGCGCACGATCTGTGCGAATGGCGATTGCCGCCACATCACACCCAGCAGCTCTGTCATCTTCGCCTGGGATATCTGGCTCCAGTGTGTTGTAAAGACACTGTACCAGTGGTGTTACCACATTGTCGCCCATATAGGTGTAACCTTCGATCCATAGTGGAAACAGGTTAACCGTTTTGCTATCCAGCTGCGGCATCAGACGCGCATTCAGGTCCAGAGGCGGCTCAAGTCGCGTTTCGATAGCAGGACGATTATGGTAGACAATTGCCCTTGCCAGACGTTCCAAACCTTCCGACAGAACCAGACTCAGCAGAATGGTGCCTACCACGATCAGGAAAATGCCTGTTCTGCGGGCGTAACGCGGCGATCGAGCTGTTTGTACAAACCTGCGTACTGGTAAAGCAAGGTGGCGTCGCAAGTCGAAGCCATACACCTTATCGAACGCCGTCCGCAACGCACCTTGCTTGGCAGTTTCCTGTTGTGTCATTACTGGCACTCCTCGCTATCTGCTGAAGCGTACACAACACTGACTGGGCCAGCGATGGTTTCGTAGAGGATATTGTTGCCTGCCTTGATGGAAACGGGCACAGGCTCCAGAGTGATCTCACCAGAAAATACCATCGCAATCTCACGCGACGTTGTACCCGAGAACTCAGACTTGCTCGCGAGGGCCGTCCTCACGCTGCGCAGTTCCGGCACACGAGAAGCGACAACGATGTCTCGTTCCGCAGATGCCACTTCGTAACCGGTATCAAACTTAATGCCGGTCGTACCCGTCCTCGGATCAGTACCCCACTCCACGCTCTCACCGTCGCTGATATCCAGCACACGATCACGCAGCTCAAGCGGAATACCCAACGTCCAGTGGCTGATGGACGGCTTCGGGCCAGAGGTAACAGTGTAGGTAATGGTTGTTTCATCACGCAGTTCGTCATAGACATAGCCGCTCAACTCAATCAGATGATTGTCCATCGGCGCGGTGTCATCGATGACCGGGGTTTCACAGATAACCTTCTGAGAAGGAACACTATTGACAATGAGCGCGAATGCATCGCGGGTCTCAGCGCCAACCAGACTGGCAGAAATCAATACGGCCAAAGCAATTGGGAATAACACGTGGTATTCCACCAGCGCCTGACCGGATTCCAACCTTGTACGTTGGGTAAGAATACGCATTGGGACCTCCTTATGATGGTGGGAAGTGTGGGGGTGAGCAGATAAAGTTTCTATTTTCCTCGTGTGTAGAATTGATTTTACATTGTCGTTAATGTAATGTCAATTAAGCTATATATGCATTATCACGTAAAGCATTAGGTCGAACTAAGATTTGCATCTATCAGAACTTCAGCACACAATACACGCATAAACCTCAATAGGCTGATGGACCACCTTTGCATAAGTAACCCTTCAGTGAGGTCAGGACGTGAGGATCACCAAACCACATCTTCAATGGATCACGGCATATAGCACGCGGTTGCCCGGCGACATCAATAACACCTGGGTCGCCGAATACCACCTCTCACACCTGATGCGCGTGGACGCAATCAACCGCGCTGCCGCTGTGGATTTCCTCCGTGCGACCGGCCTGCGCGATTTTCACTGGCGGGTCATCTGGCCGGATGACTGGGACGTCCCCGACGAGATGCTGGTCGACCGCCTCAGTAACGCTGAGGGCTACGTCGTCTTCATCCACGGCTGGACCGGCAACGCAGACATCTGGGAAGAACTCCCGGGCATGACGGTGCTCTCCAATCGCAAGCTGATCGCCATCTCCATCGACCACAATGGCTTCGGTCTGTCCCAGTTCGAGAACCACACCCCATCACTCGAAGCCTGCAACCCGCCCGCAGCCATGCGCACCCTGCAACTCTGGATCGAACTGCTTAAATTACGCCGTCAGCCGGGTGAGACTCAGCGCAAAGTGATCAATCTGGTGGGGCACAGCATGGGCGGTGCCACCCTGTTCTACCTTGATCCAATGCGCTGGCAGTACGGCGAAGTGACGCGCTTCGCGATAGCCCCCGCGCTCCTGCTGGAAGACGAGAGCCATCGGCTGTTCTACACGACGCTTGGCCTGGGCATCGGCATCCTGCAGCGCCTGCCCATGCTGGAAATCGTTGAGCGCTTCATCAAGCCGCAGATGGTCAACACGCTGGCCGCCGGCGCCAGCGAACGCGTCAAGCTCATCCACCGCAACCAGTATGAGGCAACACCACGAGGCATCACCGGGGCGACTTTCATGGCTATGGGCCGCCTGAACAACTACGAAATCGCCCGTGACTGGCACCTGACGCGCGTCATGCTCGGCCACCGTGACCCACTGGTCGACGAGCGCGAGATGATGGACTTGCTAACCAAACTGGAGTTCCCGGCGAAGAACCTGCACGTCGTCCCGGGAACGCACTACATGTTCAGCATTGGTAACGAAACGCCGTTCAACGCATATCAGCACGCCCAGAACCGTGAGATGGTCGTAGAAGACATCCTCGATATGCACGAGCGCGCCCTCTTCATGCAAAAGCAGGGCGCACGTATCGGTTGATACAGGTCGTAAGTGCGCGTCAACTGCCTGTTGGGTTAGGCTCGGTTTCCGCGTAAAATCGGGGCGCATTCAACTGATCGAGCAGGATGAGGCAGACTCATGACCCATACCAGCGACCCAGCCGCAGCCCGCTACCAGGAGCAACTGAAATCGACGGACGCTACTATCGACGCCGATTTCTGGCGGCAGCCGCAAGGGGTCGAGGTCGACTACGATACGCTGAAGTTCCTGTATGTTCCCGATCACGTTGCGACCTTCATCGCCTCGCAGATTGCCCGACAGGTCTATCGCTATCAAATCGACAACATCAGCACCAGGGAGCAGATAACACACGCCGTCATGATCACAATGGGTGGGCTGCTGCCCGGTGTGCTGCTGCATGATCACCTTGCCTGGACGCTCAACAAGAACATCCCGCCCATCAAGTTCGGCACGATGGGCGTCAAATACTATGCCGGGCCAGGGCAACCACTCGACGAACCGCGCGTGCTGCATCCCCTATCCATCGACGTGGCCGACCAGGTCGTCGGGGTCGTGGAAGACCTCGTTGATCTTGGCGGTACTGCCCGTTTCGTCGCCGCTTACCTGCGCGAACAATCCGCGCGCAAGATTGTGCTCATCGCGCCTTACCTGAAGACTACCTCGATCGTCGATGAAGTCGAAGACGTCATCTTTTATGGATACGTGCCCAAAGATACCTGGATCATCACACCGCGCGAAAAAGTCGAGACGCTTGTCAAACGTGTTCCTGTCTGGCGCGATGCCGGGGCCACCCTCAAGGCCTGCGAGGAAAACCTGCTCAGGATCGGCTATCCGCGCTATCTGCTCGATATTTATCTGCGCGCTACCTATGAGCGTGGCTAACAATGCCTGAACGCCGCCGCAAACTGATCTATCTCGGCGTGGTCCGCTTACCGACAGAGAAAGCGCACGGGCTGCAGATTATGCAGATGTGCGAAGCCTTCGCCGATGCGGGCTGCCAGGTCGAATTGTGGGCGGCGCGGCGCTTTAACACGCGCGAGATGCGCCGCATCAAGGATATCTTCGCCCACTATGGCGTCCGCCCACGCTTCAAGATACGCCGCCTGCCGCTGATTGATCTCTTCCCGCTGGCTGGTGGCAGCCTGCGTGTCGAGCGTTTTCTGTTCTATGTGCAAATAATCAGCTACGCCCTGATGATGTTATTACGTGCCCTTTTCACACGCGCTGATATCTTCTATAGCCGCGACGAGAATCTGCTGCTGGCGCTTAGCATGATTAAGCCACGTCAGCAACTCGCTTACGAACCGCACCAGATGCGCGTCTCTGGCCTGGGTCGATGGGTTCAGCAGCGTGCTGCGGCGCGCTGCGGCGCGATCATCCCGCTGACGCAGCGCCTGGCCGATGATCTGGCCGCTACGGGTGCGGATCCCGCGCGGATGCAGTCTGCTCACGATGGCGTGCGCGCTGAACGTTTCAAGGATCTGCCCGACCGCGCCAGTGCTCGCCGACAGCTTGGTTGGCCGGAAGATGGCTACATCATCGGCTACGTCGGTCGCCTGGAGACCCTTCAGATGGACAAAGGCGTCGGCCTGCTGGTGCGTGCTCTGGTCCCGGTTGAGGGCGCGTATATCGCACTGGTCGGCGGGCCTGAAGACCGGGCCGCGACCCTGGCCGACCAGTGGCGTGATTTCGGCTTACCCACCGAACGTTTTCTATACACAGGGCAAGTCGCACCTGATACCGTCCCACTCATCATGCGCGCCCTCGATGTGGGAACATTGACATCACCCTGGACGCCACAGTTCGCATACTATACGTCGCCGCTGAAGGTGTTTGAATATATGGCGGCTGGTTGCACGCTGGTCGCCTCTGACCTGCCGAGCATCCGCGAAGTAGTCACCCCGGAAGTACACGCATTACTCTTCCCACCGTCAGATACAGAGGCATTGACAACCGCCCTCGTCCGGCTGCGCGACGATCCCGCACTGCGACATCGGCTGGCCGCAGCGGCCCACCAGCACGTTATGGGGCACTTTACCTGGGCTGCCCGTGCTGAATCCATCCTGGCCCACATTCATTCGTGCAAAAATATTGAAGCTGACCATGCGCATCCTGCTGCTGAGTGATCAGATTCCACCTGAAAATCGGGGCGGCGCCGGTCTGGTGACCTGGCGGTTGGCTCTTGGCCTGCGCGATGCCGGTCACGAAGTCCACGTCATCGCAGCGACACATCGCCCCAGCTTCGAGGAAATCCGCGAGAATGTACCCACCTACCATATTCGCACGCGTTATCCGGAGCGTTTTCGCGCGTATTTCTCGCTCTACAATCCGCAGACGGTCGGGCATCTGCACCGACTCATGCGCGACCTTGCACCCGATGTGGTCAACGCGCATAACATCCACGCCCACCTGAGCTATCAGTCGCTGGTCATCGCGAACCGGCTCGACCTGCCAGCGGTATTCACCTCGCATGATGTCATGCCGTTCGCTTACGGCAAGATCGACTACATTGTTGACCGAGACCAACCACAGCGCATTGGTGTTGCCTCCCCAGCGGACTATCGACTGCCGCCACGCCACAATCTGCAGAAAATGCGCTTTCGATATAATCCGGTGCGTAACTTGCTCATTCGTCACACGCTGAGCCACCATACCCAGGCGCGGACCGCTCCCAGTCAGGCTTTGTGTGATGCCCACGCTGCCAACGGTCTGCCGTTCTTCCAGCGCGTCCACAACGGCCTTGACCCGATCCAGTGGCAGGTATCCGGCGACCTTGTGGCGTCCCTGCGCCACAGGCTCGGTCTGCAAGGGCGCAGGGTGATTCTGTTCGCGGGACGCCTGACAAATGCCAAGGGCACGCAACCCCTGCTTTGGGCGATGCGACAGGTCGTACGCAATGTGCCTGAGGCAGTTGTACTGGCGCTCTCACCCACGCCCATCACAGATCAAATCCGTGATCCGGCATACGCCGATTTGCGCGACGCGCACTTCATCAGCGGCGGCTGGCTGGAAGGTGACGAGCTGGCAGCAGCGTATCACCTGGCTGATGTAGTCGTCGCACCCAGCATCATCTTTGATACTTTTCCAACGGTCGTACTGGAGGGCATGGCAGCACGCAAGCCGGTGATTGCCGGCTGCTGGGGTGGTGCATCGGAGGCGGTCATTGACGGAGAGACAGGCTACATCATCAACCCCTACGACACCTCACGCTTCGCACAACGCCTGACATCGCTTTTGCTTGATCCTGATCTGGCAGCCCGGCTTGGCACCAACGGCTACGAACGCTTGCTGAAACGCTTCACGCTGCGCCATTACGTCGATGCCATGCTGGACGTCTACCAGCAGGCAATCGATCGCTTCAGGAATAAACAGCGATAGCGGCCAGCACCACATCAACACAGTAACCAAAAACGGACAGGCCAGGCCTGTCCGCAGAAACGCATATCAACGCGCTATCTTCTGAAAAATCTGCGCAGCTTTGCGCCGATGCCGCGCACAAATTCGCCTAATTTGACAGCCCACTCCGGATTTTGCGTTTCCACGGGTGGTGGTGACGCCGGTTGCGCTGGGACCCGGCCGCCGAAACGGGTCACTGACGGTAATGGCGAAGAGGCGGGTTTTGGTTCGGGTACACGCAGCCGATTCTCAGCAATGATGGCAGTCGCTATCGGCACCGTGAGCAACTGCACGAGTGTATCTTCATCGATGTGCGCCAGTTCTTCTGCATACTGGGACCGCATCACCCGTTCAACCATCTCAATCGTGAGTTGGGCACACAGCGCCTGCTGGCGTTTATCCAGTTCATCCTCGCAGATGCGATGATCCAGCTCCTCTGGCAATCCTGCCAGGAGAGCTTGTAGTTCCGGCAGCAATTGCAGATGCAGTTCATCATCCAGGTGACTGATATCGAATGCATCACTTTCAATATGGTCTTCAAACGGGTTCCGGCGTTTCTTCTCCGACATAGAGTATCAACCCCTGCTGCCCCTGGTTTACGTTAAGTGAGATGGTCGTTTAAGGGGGATTGTGTCAACAAACACAGTATATGACATAGTCCAGACGCAGGCAACAAGGTGCTTTTGGATGAAAGAAGCAGGGGCCTCAACGCTGAGGCCCCCGCATAACAGATGTGACGATAGGTTGCGATCTAGTCGCCGGGCTCGCCAGTCGGCTCGCTGAGCGGCGGCTGTGTCACTGACGACTCACCCAGCGTGGCCTGCCCTTCAATCTGCTCTTCAGGACGCCCGGTGCGTGCCGCGATGCCCATCAGACCATTATCCGGCCACTGACGCTTCGTCTGCTCGTCTTCTTTGCCGAAGCGCACCACGTCACCACTGGTGGTGATGGCCTCAACCGCCAGACCAAGACTCTGCAGTTCCTTCACCAACACGCGGAAGCTGGTCGGGATACCCGGTTCTTCGATCGGGTCACCCTTAACGATGCTCTCATAGGTCTTCACGCGGCCCTGAACATCATCTGACTTAACCGTGAGCATCTCCTGCAGCGTGTACGCCGCACCGTACGCTTCCAGCGCCCACACTTCCATCTCACCGAAGCGCTGGCCACCGAACTGTGCCTTACCACCCAGTGGCTGCTGCGTGACCAGACTGTACGGGCCTGTGGAGCGCGCATGGGCTTTGTCTTCGACCAGGTGTGCCAGCTTCAGCATATGCACAAAGCCGACCGCGACGTGATTATCAAACTCTTCGCCCGTACGACCATCGTACAGACGGTGCTTGCCATAATGCGGCAACGGCTCACCCGTGAGGAACATCACGCGATTCGCCAGCTCGAACATCAGCCGCCGATCCGCATCGTCCGGGATGACGAAGCCCTCCGGCGCAAAGGTTTCGACCCACATACGCAGCGATACGTCGAGCGCATTGCTATCGACAAACTCGCGATGAGTCAGCGGAACGTTGCGATTATCAAACAGCATGATCGTGTCCGGATCATAGCCCTTTTCGCGCAACCACTCACAGACAGTCGCACGGCGCGCATAGACGATGCTTTCAATCAGCTGCTGCTGATCGTACGTCTCGTTCTCGCCCAGCCACGCATAAACGTAGAGGCGGCGGACTTCATCATCATCCTTGAGCGTTTCAGTGTCATAGTATTCACTGACCCATTCCCAGGCGCGCTCAGTGATATCACGCCAGGCCTGGTCAGTCAGCCACGCACGGCCCAGCTCTGCCTGGATTTCCAGCTCATCGGCACCGTCAAACACCGGCGTCACCGCACGGAATCCCAGACGATCTGCTGCCCAGCCCAGGTGCAGTTCCAGCACCTGACCGATATTCATACGGCCTGGAACACCCGTTGGATTCAGAATGATTTCGACGGGGGTACCATCTTCCAGGTAGGGCATGTCCTCGATCTTAACAACGCGCGAGATAACGCCCTTGTTACCGTGGCGACCCGCCATCTTATCACCCACCGTCAGCTTACGGCGCTGGGCGATGCTGACACGTACCATCTTCTCGACGCCTGCCGCCAGATCAGGGTGCTCGTCACGGGTGAAGGTTTTCACATCGACAACCTTACCACTGTCGCCGTGCGGCAGTCGCAGTGAAGTATCCTTCACTTCGCGCGCCTGCTCACCAAAGATCGCCCGCAGCAGTTTTTCTTCCGGGCTGAGTTCCTTCTCGCCTTTTGGCGTGATCTTACCCACCAGAATGTCGTGCGGGCCAACCTCAGCGCCGATACGGACGATACCGAATTCATCCAGGTCCTTCAGTGCATCCTCACCGACGTTGGGAATATCGTAGGTGATTTCTTCCGGCCCCAGCTTAGTATCGCGGGCATCGATTTCATGCTTTTCAATATGGATACTGGTGAACTTATCCTGACGCAGCAGCCCCTCACTGATGAGCAGCGCGTCTTCGTAGTTACCACCATCCCAGCAGATGAAGGCTGCCAGCACATCATGGCCCAGCGCCAGGTTACCCATATACGTGCTGGAGCTATCCGCCAGCACCTGTCCCTTCGCCACGCGCTGACCTTTGCGGACGATGGGCCGCTGGTCAATGCAGGTCGACTGGTTGCTGCGATCGTACTTGCGCAGCTGATAGCGCCGTTCGGTGCCATCATCCTGGCGCACAACGATGCGCTCACCCTGCACACTGACGACCTCACCGCTTTGTTCCGCAACCAGTACCTGACCGCTGTCAATCGCGGCCTGGTCCTCCATACCCGTGCTGACAATGGGAACATCCGGCTTCAACAGCGGTACGGCCTGGCGCTGCATGTTAGAGCCCATCAGCGCCCGGTTGGCATCGTCATGTTCCAGGAACGGAATCAGCGCCGCACTGATGCCCACGATCTGACGCGGCGCGACATCGATATAATCCACCTGCTGCACTGGCACCACTCGGAAACCCTGGCGGTAGCGGCAGGAAACACGGTTGTTGACGAATTCGCCCTGCTCGTTCAGCAGACTGTTCGCCTGTGCGATGATGTAGTGATCTTCTTCATCGGCGTTGAGGTACTCTACCTCTTCAACGACGAAGGGCACCACGGGCACGCGCTCGATCCCAGCAGCTTTCAGCTTCTTGATTTCCGCCTCGCCGATAACAGTGTCTTCTTCGATGATGACCTTATCGTTGGCATCTTCGACATCATCGCGCACACGACGGCCCAAAAGACGCCGATCATCAAGTTCAACGAATTTTACGACCTTGCGGTATGGCGTCTCGATAAAGCCGAACTCATTGACACGGGCATAAGACGCCAGACGCCCAATCAGACCAATGTTCGGGCCTTCCGGCGTTTCGATCGGACAGATACGACCATAGTGACTGTGATGGACATCACGCACATCGAAGCCCGCACGTTCACGCCGCAGACCACCCGGCCCCAGCGCGGAAAGAGTACGCTTGTGGGTCAGCTCGGCCAGCGGGTTCGTCTGTTCCATAAACTGCGAGAGCTGCGAACTCCCGAAAAACTCGCGGACTGCTGCCACAATCGGACGAATGTTGACCAGCGAGACCGGCGTCATGTTCTCAGTTTCGCGGATCGACATGCGCTCCTTGACCACACGCTCCATGCGACGCAGGCCAATACGCAGCTTGTTCATGATGAGTTCACCGACCGTCTTTACGCGGCGGTTCCCCAGATGATCAATATCATCACGCATGGCGCGCCCGTTGTTGATTTCGATCATGCGGCGGACGAGCGCCACAATATCTGCTTTGGTCACGGTGCGCTTGCTGCGCGGGATGACGTTATCCAGCCCGAGGCGCTGATTCAGCTTATAGCGACCAACACGCTCCAGATCATAGCGCCGCTGGTCGAAAAGTTGACTCTCCAGATATTCACGAGCATTTTCCAGCGTAGGCGGATCACCAGGACGCATCTTACGGTAGAACTCAATCAGAGCTGCTTCAGCAATGGTCTGGTTCTTCTTCAGATCCCAGACTGGCTCTCCCTTGATGGAGCTTTCGAGGAAGGGATGTGCTTCGTTATCGTCAACATCCTTGAACAGTGCAAGGATCTCTTCCGTCTCACCCGTCTTGATGGGTGACATGTCTTCGGGCAGGCCATCGCTGACCGCAGCCAGGGCACGCAGCAGGATCGTCACCGGCAGGGTGCGCTTGCGGTTGAATTTGATCGACAGCGAATCGTTCTTGCGCGTCTCAAATTCCATCCATGCGCCACGATCCGGGATGAGCTTGGCGTTACTCAGCAAACGACCGGTGGTACGGTCTTCTTCCGCATCGAAGTACACACCCGGCGAGCGGATCAACTGACTGACAACGACACGTTCCGTACCATTGATGATGAACGTACCCTTTTCCGTCATCAACGGGAAGTCACCCAGGAAGATATCCTGCGTGACAACTTCATCACCGGCTTCACGATTGACCAGCGCCACCCTCACATACATCGGGGCAGCGTAGGACATATCACGCTCAATGCAGAAGTCCTGCGTATACTTCGGCTCTTCAAACCAGTATTTCAGGCCGAACTGCTCCGCCTCGGGGATGTTTCCCGGGAAATAGAGCTTCAGGTTGCCATTGAAACTCTCAACGGGGTTAATCTCATCGAAAAGTTCCAGCAGCCCTTCACGAATAAACCAATCGAAGGAGTTAGACTGGATTTCGATCAGCGAGGGGAGTGCCTGAGAATCGGGCACCCGCGCATAATTCTTGACGTTGTAGTAGTCACTCAAGGCGGCGCTCCTCGTTCACTTGACGGCAAGCAAATGCGGGTAGACTGACCGGCACAACCGGGCGGTCATCGGCGGGAAAGGATTTGGCTGTATGGGACGGCTAATCACCATCGGCCTTCAGGATGATTGCAATAGAGGTTTGTGAAAGAGAAGTATAGCGGAGATTAAGGGTAAAAGTCAAGAAGCACGATAATAGCTCCACAGGGATGTGGAGACACCCACAGTATAGTCAAATTTGCTCCAAATGGCAATTATCCCAAAGGATTTGTACAGAAATCTCAAGCCTTTGGGATAAACTAAATTCTTCTGACGAATTCACGAACGCACCACAAGGTTTACACAACACTTATAGAGGAATGGGCACCAAAACACTCATCTAACACTCATAAATAGCTCTATCGAGCGACACGTGCTTCTTCTTTTTTCGCCAGTGCGACTTTCCCAACGCCCCCAACGAAGCGATTTCGCAACAGGAGGAGGAAGCCACCGACAAGCGTCAGCACCGCTGCCAGCTGCACCCGGACTGGCAGCCGCTTCAATGGCCAGCGGACTGCCACCGGCTGCCGCCCCATCAACTCCGCCTTGAGCTGATTCTCGAACCGCGCCGATGGCTGTACCACCACGAGCGTACTATTGAGCTCCATGAGCAGCGATTGCCAGTCGTCAGCGACTTCAGGCGGCATATCATAGCGACCTGCAAGCCGTTCCAGGTTATTCTCACCTCGGAGGACCGCATCGGTTGCTGCGCTTAAGAATTCCTGCATCTGTGTGTCTGACGACATTCCTATCCCCTAACCTGCTTATTGCGCGCTGACGATAAAGTGTCCTGGTTGCGCTCTGGCTGGCGCTCCAACTCCTGAATCGCCAGTTCGTCGCGCAGTGCTAACAATGTGCGGTGATATAACGACTTAATGGCACCCTCGGTACGATTCATAATCTCGCCAATTTCGGCGTTTGATTTCTGCTGAATGAACTTCAATAAGATCAGTTGTTGGCGTTCCGGCGGCAAACGATGAATTGCCGCCATCAGACGTTCTTCATCTTCGCTGGCCTCAGCCTGTCGATCTGGCGCATCAGAGCGCAAGCTGTGTGCGACATAATCATCCAGGGGAATAATCTTGCGGCGGCTCTGATCACGATGAAAATTTGCGACCAGATTATGAGCGATCCGGTACAACCAGGCCTGAAAGGGCACGCCACGGTCCACGTAGTTATCAATATGGCCCATCGCCCGGTAGAAAACGCGCGAAGTCAGGTCTTCAGCATCCTGCGCATTGCCCACGCGGTAGAAGATGTAATTGTAAATCTTGCGCATGTAGCGCTCGTAGAGCTCACCAAAGGCTTCTTTATCATCCTTGGCCAGGACGATCAACTCCTGATCATCCATCTTCTTATATGAGCGCGTCCGGCGGTTGAATAATCCCATCGGCGGTGTGCCTGTGTCCTTATTCGATCAATCCACCTATAACAACACAGTCCACCGAAACAGGTTACGCAAATACCAGCCCTTCAGACCTGATTCTCAATTGCATCCGCCTCCGCATTAAGTGCTGCGACGCGCTCATCGACATCGGTGTCAGCTTCACCAAACGCATCGACATCACCAAACAGTAAAAGCTGCATGGCATAAAGGCGCAGCACCTGGGGTGTCCGTTCCAGCGAGAGCCACTTTTCCAGCACGCGCTGTCGATACCCGGCCAGCAGATAATAGCCGTCATCCAGGTCAATGATCTCTCGCAGGGTCGCCACGTCGTCGCACTCATTGAGCAGTTCATCGAAGCGTTTGAGCATCATCGGATACGCTTTGAAGCGCGCCTGTGTTGAAGGTTTCTGCCGCAGGCGTACCAGCTCCCGCGTGAGTTCCGGCAGCGTATCGGGCACATTATAAACGTCACTCATGCCAGCCTGCTCACAGACGCCCGTGATGGCCTGTGTAATCACGCAGGTAGAGGAAGTCGTGGCCAATTGTCCGCCGGCTCACTTTGGCAATGTTAGGCATGGTGCGCTTGTAGTGGTTCGCCTTGACGCGCTCCCATATGCGCTGGACGAAGTCCAGCTTGTAGCCCGTTTCCTCAGCAGCATCTGCGACAGTGAAGCGCTCATCAACGAGCAGATACAGCACCTGATCAGCCTCATCGTAGGTAAAACCAAGTTCATCCTCATCCGTCTGCCCGGCCCAGAGATCGGCACTGGGCGCTTTATTCAGAATGCTATCGGGCACACCCAGCGCACGCGCCAACTGACGCACCTGATACTTGTACAGGTCAGCGATGGGATGCAGTGCCACACCGCTATCACCATAGATCGTGCTGTAACCCAGCAGAAACTCCGTCTTGTTGCTGGTCCCCATCACGAGACCACCCCACGCCGCAGATTGATCATATAACGTCAACATCCGCATACGCGCCATGATGTTGCCCTGACGCACATTCCCCATATCCGTAAATCGCTCAATCAGCGGATCACACATGGGCGTGATGTCCACCGTCAGCGATGGCAGCCCCAGGTCCTCGATCACTGTTTCAGCGTCGAGCAGACTCGCCTCACTGGAGCTTTTATACGGCATCCGCAGCGCCAGCACATTCTCAGGCCCCAGCGCGACCGCAGATAGATACGCCGACAACGCCGAATCAATGCCGCCGGATAAGCCAAGTACAGCCCGCTTTGTGCCTGCTTTGGCGATATTGTCACGGATGAAACCGGTCAGAATGCGTGTGGCGAGATCCGTATTAATCTCAAGACGATTCAGGATGCTCATGTGTCTTTGTCCTGTCAGACTACCTCAGCGTTTCGGGATCAGGTCACTTCCTGCATCGGCTGGAAGAGATAAAACGTGATCTTGTGTGGATAGTCGGGTTCGACTTTGAACTCGGTGTAGTAAAATCCCGGCGTGTTCTGCGCTTCCATAATGACAATCACATGATGTTCGTTGGCGGCCAGCACCTGCTTGACGCGCAGCTTACCCCACGCGTTAATCTGTGACTGGAGTTCGTCCAGACGCTGCTCGACACTCTGCACAGCGAGCAAATCATCATGGTAGCTATCCGCAATGAACTGACGGAGACGTTCCGGGTTCTCCTGATTGTACAGATGCATCTGCGCGATAAAGCGCATCCCTGCCTGGCTCTTGCGCAGGGCGAGCTTATCCGGGCTGAGCGGATCAGGTGCACCGCTCATGATGCCCTCCCGCGATAACCCGGCCCACGCACGACACGACCCGGCAGCGCCCCGGTATGATCGCCATCCTTCAGCACGTGCCCGCCATTGACGAAGACATGCACCATGCCCGTCGCATACTGGTGCGGCTGCTTGAACGTCGCGTGATCCTGAACTTTTGCCGGGTCAAATACGGCAATGTCCGCGTAATTGCCAGCTTTGAGGCGTCCACGGTCAGCGATCTTAAGCACGTCAGCCGGGAGCGCAGCCAGTTTACGCACCGCCTCCTCCAGCGTCAGCAGGCCCTCATCACGTGTATACTTCCCCAGTACGCGCGCAAATGACCCATAAGCCCGAGGATGTGCGTGATACGAGGTGAAAGGTGGCTCCGTCGTGTTCGAACCCGCATCTGAGCAGAAGCTCACCCAGGGCAGTACGACCTGCTTGCGCAGGTTATCCTCGCTCATGCTGAAGTAAATCGTGAAAATACGGCTGTCATCTTCAACAATGAGATCGAGCACAGTATCCCGCGCCGGTGTGCCACGCTCCGCGATGATTTCTGACAGGCGCATACCGGTGTACTTACGCAGTTCCTGCGTCTTAAACCCGGCCAGCAGGATGTTATCCGGTGAGTTCTCGGCGTACATGTTCTCCCAGGTCTCCGCCGGACGGATCATTTCAGCTTTGATGCGCTCCCGCGTCTCCGGGTCGCGCAGACGTTCCATCAGCGCTTCATGACCGCCTTCATGCGCCCAGCTCGGCAGACAGCTATCCAGGCCAGTCCCACTGGCGGGGTACGTATACATGTCTGCTGTAACAGCCAGACCTTCAGCACGCGCTTCCTCAATCCGGCGGATTACCTCGTCCATTTTGTCCCAGTTCGACATCCCCGCCGCTTTGAGGTGATAAATCTGTGCGCGGATATTCGCTTCACGCGCAATCGTCATAAATTCCTCAAGCGCAGAGAGAATCGCCCGGCCTTCACTCCGAATGTGGCTGATGTAGAGGCCATCATGCGCAGCAGCGACTTTCGCCAGCGCGATGAGTTCATCGGTATCGGCAAAGGTAGCCGGTGCGTAAATCAGCGCCGCTGAAAGGCCCATCGCACCTTCGCGCATGGCGTTATCGAGCAGCGCTTTCATCTGATCGAGTTCATCGGGGGTGGGTTTGCGTGCATCAAACCCCATGACGTACTCGCGCAGCGTGGATGATCCGACAAAAGACGCCACATTACAGGACACACCCTGCTCTTGCAGATGCACCAGGTATTCATCCAGCGTCGTCCAGGTGATATCGTACTGGATGTCTGCGTTACTGAGGATGAACGCGCGTTTGGATTTCATGTCTTCGCTGAGCGGCCCCATGGAGGTACCTTCACCCATGACTTCCAGCGTGACACCCTGGCGAATGTCACTCTGCGAACGGCCATCAACCAGCAGCGATTCCGTTGCCCAGCTCAGCATGTTGATGAAGCCCGGCGCAACCGCCAGTCCATCCACATCGATCACCTGCTTGCCATTGAGCGTACCTGGTTCACCAATCGCAGCGATTCGATCGCCCTGGATGGCGACGTCGCCCTGAAACGGCGTCTCACCGCTGCCATCAACAACCAGACCACCGCGCAGTATGATGTCATCGCTCATTTCTTGTGCTCATTTCCGTGAGTGAAGTAATCCCATAAAATGCAAAGATGTCGCCGCTCAGCCCAGGTTTTGCTGTAATATCCGCGTGAGTTCACGCCGCACGAGATTAGGCCGCTCATCGCGCAGGAGGGGCAGCCGTGTCCGCGCACGCTGGATCTGGTTCAGGTCGATTTCATGAACTAGCAGTGCCTCGTCATAGTAGTGACCATTCAACAGAAACTCCCCATTGGGGTCTACCACTGACGAACCGCCCCAGAAGACTTTGCCATCCTCATAGCCGACTCGGTTGCAGTGGATGACGTAGCTCGTAAACAGGCTGCCATACGCCTGATTAACCAGCTCCACCCAGCGCGAACCCGACAGCCTGTCCTCACGATCGAGGCCACGGCCAGGGCTGGCACTGTTGAACAGCAGCATGTCTGCGCCATCCAGCCACAGCAAATACGGCGGTGACACATGCCAGAAATCCTCACAGATCAGCATGCCTACCCGCCCGAAGCGCGTGTCGAAAGCGCGCACGGTGTTCCCCTGTGCGAAAAAGCGCGATTCGTCGAACATGGCATACGTCGGCAGGTAAAGTTTGTCGTGCACATGGACGATCTCACCTTCGGCCAGGTACATGTTGCTGATGGTGTAGCGTCCGCGTTCGTCCTCGCGCACGAAGCCCACGACCAGGTCGATTTCTCGGCTGGCGTATTTCAGCGCCTCAACAGTCTCGTGTGGGCGGTGCGTTGGCAGCGCGACCTCTGGCACCAGATCCTGCACCTGATACCCCGTCAGGCTCAATTCAGGGAAGATCAGCAGGTCCACGCCTTTGACGATGGCACGATTGATGTAATCCATATGCGTATCAAGGTTGTAGACCAGATCTCCCAGCTTTGGGTACATCTGCGCCAACCCAAGCGTCACGCGCATAAACAGGCTCCTGATGAGGATTTGGCGTTTATAGTGACTAGTATAAAACGCTTCATGCAGAAATCACGGGCCGTCCCGCACCAATCCACCTTCTGGCTCGCAACAGGTTCATAAGAGCAAACAGCGCAACGACCACGTCAAAAACCTGGTCCAGCCGCATCCCGGCGACCACAACCGCATAATCACCCCGCAGGAAGCCCAGCCCGAACATTATCAGCGCCCAGATGAAAACACTCAGCCAGAAGCGCCGATATGGCCACCATCCTCGCCATTGAATCAACAGCAGGATCGCCAGCAGAACCAGCGCGCTGATCATACCCAACGCCTGCACCTGATAGCGCACAGCTTCCAGGCCGTAAATGTCTGGCGCGATCCAGGTGAGCGCGGGAAAGGGAATCGCATCAGCGTTCAGCGGTGCACCATAAGCGCAGCGACTCGCGGCACAGCCAAACCAGCTCGCCAGCCCGAGCAACGGCGGCAGAAATGCCAGCCACGACAGCAGCACCACATGATCGACCCGGCGCCAGCGGCTGACCAGCACCAACCCCACGAGTCCGCCCAGCAGCGCGCCATGCCAATCCAGGCCGCCCACCCGGTCCATCTGCCACACTTCACCCAGGTGATCGCGGAAGTAAGCCCACCACAGGCCAACATGCGCCATGCGCCCACCGATCAAGCCGCCAACCAGCGCCCCCAGCATGGCATCTGCGACGCGCCCGCGCTGACCCGACCCCGCATACCACAAAACACCCGCTGCCGTCACCAGCAAAGCGACGCTCAGCGAGAAGCTGTACGTTTCTATACGAAAGATCAGAAACTGGATTTCGCGCGGTACCATGACATCATAAATCTCATCGGTGAAGCGCTATGGTACAGGCGCTAACGACCCCACACCATAGCAGAATTGTGAGCGCGTTTATCCACCGGTTGCGGATATAATGGGCACTACACCGCCCCGCCTTGAGACCGTACCCGGAGCCACCGCCCCGTATCGCAAATCGTGGTATCATTAGCGCAGAACGTCGAAATAGTAAGGCTGTCGCGGCCCTGAAACATGACTCACCCAGCGTTATCACCCTCCATTCAAGACCTCCTGAAAGCAGTTTACGTTCAGCAGCAGGCCGGCATCGCCGTTGAACTGGACGCACTGGCAACGGCCCTCGGTCTTACGCCTCAGAAGCTGTCGCGTGCCATTGAACAGGCGGCGAAAAAGGGGCTGGTCACGCTGGATGAGCAGACCGTCCATCTCACCGAGAATGGTCAGACGACCGCCCAGAGCCTGACGCGCCACCCCTCAGAAGCTGTCGAGAACTTCCTCAAGGCCGTCTATACACTTCAGGAGACGCACGAACGCGTAAGTACGAACGCGCTCAAGGACGCGCTGAGCATCAGCGCTCCGAGCGTCACCGATATGGCGCAGCGTCTTGTTGAAGCTGGTCTGGTCGATTATCGGAAATACTATGGCGTGCGGCTCACAGCTCTCGGCGAGCAAATCGCCCTGAACACAATCCGCCGTCATCGTCTGATCGAACTGTATCTGGTGGAAGAGCTGGGTTATGCGCTGCATGAAGTACATGACGAAGCCGAAGCGCTGGAACACGTCGTCAGCGAGCGTTTCATCCAGGCCATTGACCTGAAGCTCGGCCAGCCGCGCTATGACCCACACGGCGACCCCATCCCGGCACCGGATGGCACCATCCACAACCGGGAGCTACAGCCACTGGCAGATCTGGCACTCGCCACGCCGGCCCGTGTCTCACGTTATGCCGCCGAAGCGCCGGAACTGCTGCAGCACATCATCACGCGCGGCTTCATTCTCGATACAGAAGTCGAAGTACGCGCCCGCGACCCATTCGACGGGCCACTCACGATCCGCATTGATGACGAAGAAGCTGTAATCGGTCATGCGCTGGCGACCGTGATTCTCGTGGAGATTATCAACGATATAGAGCGCGGTTAATCACGGGCAGACCGGCGCATTTTGTGCTAGAGTTTGTGCAGGTACTGGCGTGTAAGCCTGTGTCAGACAACCCATAAGAAACTGGAAAGTCCCGATGTTCCCGACCCGCATTGTGCCCGAATACAGCCTGTTGCTGCGGTACGACATCCGCCCGGGCGTACACGTCCCCTACTTTCGCTTCGTACGCCAGGAACTTGAACCCGCCATGCGCGAGAGCGGCATCTACCTCCAGGATGCCTGGCACGTCGCCTACGGCAGCTACCCTGAGCGACAGATGGATTTTGTCACAGATAACCTGGAAAAGCTGATCACAATGCTGCACAGCCCACGCTGGCAGCGCCTCGAAGAAAAACTCAGGAGCTACGTCGATAACTACGATCGACGCGTCACGCGTTACATGGGCATTTTTAAAGTCTGAGCCAGTGTCGGGATAAGAGGGCGATACCGCTAGCCGCCGCCCAGTAAACCCTGGACATCCGGCCCAAGAATGACCACCACACCGGGGCCCGTCAGTTGCCCATCACCACCCGCCTCCACGCGATCAGGCGACAAGCCCATGACCTCGGCAACATATCGGGCCGTATCCGCTGCCCCGCCATAATAGCGCACCACCGTCGGCTGACCATTATGCTCTGGCGCATTATCCAGTCCGGCGACCTGTAACTGCCGATTGATGAACCATTCCTGGGTGCGGGCTGCTAGTCCGGCGATGCTGGTACCATTGTACAGATAAATGGGCGCGGCCTCGGCGTCCGCCCGCGCACGCAGATCGCCCTGATCCACACGAATCTGCGGGTACAGCACCTGCTGAATCAAGCCACTGATGCGCGTGTAACTCGGATGCAGAATCTGTTCGCCCTCCGGCCCTGTCCCCAAAGTGACAAAGCCTGTGTTGACGACCGCGTAGGTAATGTTCTCAGCGGGAATATCGTTGAGCTTGAAGCCCAGCGCAATCAACTGCTCCAGCGAGAGATTCGTGCGGTAACTGTCCCTGAGTTCTTCCCACAGGCGCGGAATCTGTGTCAGGAAGTTGGCGATCCCACCCAGGTTAAGCACCTCCCGACGCACCGCTTCGAGCACTTCTTGCTGACGTGCGGCTCGGTCAAAATCACCGCCTTGTGTAGCGCGAGTGCGCGCATACTGCAAAAGGCGCTCGCCGTTCAACCGCTGGCAGCCAGATGGAAACTCGACCAGCATCGTACCGAAGCCTTCATCCGGGTATTTCTCATCGCGGATCGCCTGCGCAGGGCAAACCTCAACGCCGCCAGGGGCCAGGGTATCAACGACCGTCTCAAATACCGTGAAGTTCACAGTCACATAGTAGTTGACGTCGATACCAAAGTTCGCGGCGATCGTTTCCATTGCGAGCGCGGGCCCGCCACCACCGGGATAAGCCACATTGTCGCCGATGTAGTTCGCAGCATTGATGCGCTGCGGCTCGAAGTTCGGGATTTTGACCCACAGATCACGCGGGAAGGAGATGACGCCAGCCGTATTACGCACCGGGTCGACATTAACGACGATCATGGTATCAGTACGATAAGCGCGCTCCGTGGTGAAGCCGCGCCGCTCATCAATACCCAGCAGCAGAATACGAATCTGGCGCGGATCGTTCCAGGTGTACTCAGCCGCCAGATCAGGCGTTGGTTCGATAGTCGGCGTGGGCGGGGCCGCCTGCGCCACAGGCTCCGACTGATCTGTGTCAGACGGTTCAGGTGTCGATTCAACCGTGACGGACTGCGGCGTGATCAGGCCGGCTGCTGTCGCAACCGGCGTGATGGAAGGAATCACCACCACGGATTCTCCGGCCCCCGTATCCGTCGGGGTCGGCTCTTCCAGGATCGCATCCGGGTTCGTCAGCGCCGCGAGGATGTCTCCGGGTTGGTCGATCCGCAGGCCGCGCTCCCAACTGTCCACGACGAACGTGCGCATGCCATTGTAGCCCACGACTGCACACAGTCCCGTCCCCAGTAGCAGCAGGATGAAAGCGCTCAAACCGACAAACCAGCCTGATAACCGCATGGAAATCCCTCTAAAATGGTCGAACGAGGCGGCATTATAGCACAGCCTGTGCCTGCTGCGATGGCGGGTTCCTGACGCCCAAACCCGCGCTTCCCCTGCGCTGACATGGGACCAACCGTTTGACGTTGCCGCAATTTGTGCTAGGCTCCCGGCATTATCCAGCTCGACCGGGAGTCATCCCTATGCCACTGCACGCGCATCTGCTCTCAACACCGGACGACGCCCCATTACAGCAGCTTCGCGCCAAGCTCCATCCGGATGTCATCCTGACGACGGGCGATCTTCCCGCTAATCCTGCGGTCGAGCTTCTGGTTACGGGTCGTCCAACGCGAGAGCAGATCGAAGCCTACCCTCAACTGCGCATACTGCTGATTCCCTTCGCGGGCCTCCCTGCGGAAACGCGAACCCTCATGCAGGATTACCCCCATATCGCCGTTCATAATCTGCATCACAACGCCATCCCGACCGCTGAGATAGCCCTCGCGCTGTTGATGTCTGCTGCCCGTCTGCTCATTCCTGCAGACCGCGCGCTGCGCCAGCATGACTGGACGCCGCGATACGCTCCGCTGCCGGCTACATTGCTGCACGGCAAGACGGCGCTGATCCTGGGGTACGGCACCATCGCGGCCCAGCTCGCCCCTGTTCTTGAAGCACTGGGAATGACCGTGCTCGGCATTCGCCGGCGGCACCTCGAGCCGGATCGGGGGATATACGGCCTCGACGCGCTCCACGATCTGCTGCCGCAGACGCACGCGCTCATCATTACGCTACCCGGCACGCCCGATACCACCGGTCTGATCCGCACACAGGAACTCGCCCTGTTGCCGCGCGGTGCGCTCCTGGTCAACGTTGGGCGTGCCGCTGTCGTCGATCAGCATGCACTATACGATGCGCTCGCTTCCAGACAACTGCATGCGGCCGGCCTGGATGTCTGGTACCAATACCCGACATCTCCGGACACATATACCAGCACCGCACCGGCAGAAGCGCCCCTGCACACGCTCGATAACCTCGTCCTCAGCCCGCACCGGGGCGGCGCAGGGCGACATCCAGAGGTAGAAATCCTGCGTATGAACGCCCTGGCGGAGAGCCTCAACGCTGCCGCCGAAGGGATGCCCATACCCCACCGCATCGATCTACAAGCAGGTTACTGAGCCTACCCCACGGCTTGCCTACGCTAGCCACATATCCTATTGCCTAATCTGCGCTGATCAGAAAGATAGGGTGTGTAGAGAAGAGAACAATCGAACAGAACAGCTCACCTATGAACCGTTCGCACCGTGTACACTGGGCGTGGTTGGTCCCGGTACTGCTGCTCGTGACCTTTCTCACCATACGCCTGCTGAATTATGACCTGCTATGGGGCGACGAAGCACGCACATATCAGGAAGCCAACCTACCGCCTTACAGCCCACTCAACCTGATTGACCTGCTCGGCGATTTGCTGCACCGCTGGCTGATTCCTCTGCCGAGTTACTTCGTATTGGTGAACGTCTGGCAGCGTTTCGTCGGTGATAGTCCCTTCGCGATTCGAGCGCTCTCAATGCTGCTAGGTCTCCTGACCATCGCGGCCACGTACCGGCTGGGGCGCGCCCTGGCCGGGCGGCAGATCAGCCTGTATGCTGCCGCATTCATGGCTGGCTCGGGTCTGTTCGTCTTTTACATGCACGAAGCCCGTCCCTATGCGCTGCTGCTGCTCTTGAGCGTTATCACGGCATGGGCATACTGGCGGCTGGCTATCCACAGAGCGCACGGCTGGCTGACCTGGGCGCTGTTCGCGATTGCACTCGTCGCTCTCATTTACACACATTATCTCGCCGTCATGACGCCCCTCGCCCTGGGATTGTTTCATCTGCTGCAGCGACCCCGCGACCGTCGCTGGTGGCAGGTGGTGATGACGCTGCTGGCGGCTGGGTTATCCATTGTGCCCTGGGCGAGCGTCGGCATACCGAACGTCATGCGCGCGGTGAGCGATGGACGCGACGTTCTCGCCCTCTCACCGCCAGAGATCGTTGCGGCGACGTTTCACGCATTTGCTAACGGTGGTGTGGCCATCAGCATGCTGCTGATCGCGCTGGCGCTGTGGCGAGGGCGCTTTGGGAATGCGTCGTCCCTTTTGCTGGTCCTTATCTGGCTGCTGACTGGCTTTAGCCTGGTCATCGTCATCAACAACTTCACCCTGGCCTTTATCCATGTACGCTACCTGCTGCCCCTCTGGACACCACTCGCGCTGTTGAGTGCTTATGGCGTCTACCGGCTGGCCCAGCGCGGCGTGCCGGCCCTGCTGCCGGTCTTCCTGTGGCTGGGCGTGGGCACCGTGGCGGCCTGGACGCTCGACTTCGCGACTTCGCTGCCCAATTCCGAAACGCCTATTGAAGCCGGTGCCCTGCCAGACGTTATCGCCATGCTGCGAGTTGAATCCGCGCAAGGCGATTTCATCGCATTCCATATCGCGGAGCCAGGCACGGAACAGGCGCAGATCGTCCCGTTGGAACATTATCTGCAATGGCTGCCAGTGAGTTTTGTACAGCTTGGGCAACTCGGATCTGTCACAGAAGCGGACTACCGCCAGGAGGTGCAATCACTGGTGACGAATGCACCGCTCGTCTGGGTCGTACATCGTACTGACATCCCGCCTGCACCATTTCAGGACGTTTTTACAGCGCATCTCGCTGAAGATTACATCCTCTGCGATCAGTGGCAGGCGGATAGCCGCGCTGAAGTTGCCGTGTACGCGAACGCGAACCCGGACGCCCCTGATGTAACCTATCCGCTGGGTGATGATGGTAGCGAGATCGCGCTGTGGCTGCATCGCGCCCGCCGTTATGACCCCGGTATCGGCATGGTGACGGCGGGCTGGCACGTAACAGGGGCTAATGCAGAGACTTATGCGGTTGCGCTCCACCTCGTCGATGAAGCGGGAAAGCTCATCCGCCAATCTGATGAGCCGTTGCCAGTCGCCGAAACCCTCGCCTGTGATCGCCATCAGATCGACCTCGCCGGGCTGCCGATCGGTGCGTACCGCTTGGAACTAATCGTCTACGAGCGTGAAACAGGCCGCCCGCTGGTCGGCATTCGTCCTGCGGATGGCTGGCAAGGCAATCGCCTGCTGCTGATGTCCGTCAACTTCCTGCCGAAATAGCGCTATTCTTCCATCTGCATGGCGAAGATAGCATTCCCGGAAGCCGCGTAAAGGATGCGTTGTGCAGGGTCCACCGTGACATCGCTCAGCAGTTCAAAGAGTGTCTCATCGTTAATGCGATACGTCCGCTGATAGATACCCGATAAACCCGTCTCAAAGATCGTGCGCGTGCCCTGGCTGACCAGGTAAATCGCGGGCAGGATACTCTCGTTCATATGCATGCGCTGCAGGCCAACATCGCTCGGCTCCTGACCATCAGGGAACCCGGCAAAGCCAAAATTCTGTGGATCACCGCCGAAGTGGCGCGTGATGAAGCCCTGGTTGTAGAGTACGAAGACCTCACCCACATCCTGCTTGATGGCGAAATCGACCGCGTTGACCAGGGGCGGCAGGCTCGTCCCGGTGAAGTATTGTCGGGGGGCTTCTGTATACAGCCCGCCAGACGGCTGGAAGCGCCAGATCTGATTAGCGCCGGGGTCCAGCACGTAGAAGTTGACGTTACGCGAGTAGACATCAATGGCGATGGGGCTGCCCATCCGGCTGACATCAAGCTGCTGCGCCGCGCACTGGTTAATGATACTCAGGCGGCAGGAGATGAGGACACCATTCCGACCAAAAGCCAGCAGATTCTGCTCGCTCACGGTGATGTCGATCAGCGGGCCTAGCGTCAGCCCATCAACCGTCGCGCCCTCTCGCAGACTGCGCACCACCTCCGACGCACCCACACGCGACAGCCCCTCTGTATCGAGTTGGACACGATAGACGACATTCAGGGCTGTATCGAGCACGTAAAGGTCCTTGCCCTGCAAAATCAGGCGCTTGATGCTGGCACCCGGCAGACTATCAATTAAACGTACCTGTCGCCGTGTGATGCTGGAGAGCCGATCGACAATTTCTTGCCCTTCACGCCGGATCTCCGTCATGACGGGATCACCCGGGCGCAGTGCTTCGCACTCTTCTACGATCCCCAGCGTTATTGTCCAGGTATCGCGTACCGCATTCGGCTGGCTGCTGTCGATTGCCCGCGCCGTTTCGGCGCTCTGTAGTGCGTCGTTCACGCAGGATTCAAAGGCGGTCTCACCCAGGCCACCGATCCAGGACAGCACCACGACCAGCACAATCGCCAACGGAAAAGCGAAGACCGCCATAGTCAGCGCCGCACCAGAAAACCGCCCCCGCTCCGCATCCTTGCGCCGGAACAGCTTGCTGATCACATCAGCGAGTGCAGTCAGGCTGTTGCCGGCCCCTTTAGCCGCGTCTCCGGCACCCTGCCGCACCCGCTCCTGAATCTGGACGCCACGGCCTCGCTGTTGTCGCAGCGCCGCCGCACGGGCCGTCTCCGCCTGATAGCTCTGGCGAGCCTGACTGATCGACGCGCTGAGGGCACGGCTGGATTCTCCCTCTGCGGTGATGACCGGCACTTGCGTATCGGGCGGCACAAACTCGATAGCGAGGAGTTGTGTCTGCAGTGTGATCAGCGTTTTGAATTCATCCAGCACGCGTTCGATGTTCTCTGCGACCAGCGTCTGCGTGACGCGCTCCGGTTGCAGCTCGGCGATGGCCGCATCGACCAGGATTAGCCGACTACCACTATCCACCTTGAAGCGCTTCATCTCGACATTGGGGATCGGCTGGATGCCCATGGGCGGTAGGAACAGCTTCTCGTCACTGGCAAGTTCGTCTGGCAGGGTCAGCGTCTCGCCGCTGTGTCGCAGCAGCGCTGCGGATGCACCACTGCGCGCAATGAACAACTCGTTATCGCGCAGAACTGCACAGATCATGTTGGCCTCGTAATGCCGTCGACCGCTCTGATTGTGCTCGTAGAGATTATTGTTCAGCGTGTTGAAGACATCACGCAGTGCCGAGGTGACGCTGCCAGTCGTGCTGAAGTAACGCTCCGCGCTCAGTTGCGCCATCTGCTCATAGAACGAAGTCGGCACGACCTGCCCGGACGGCAGTACCAGCGCAAAGAACGTATCAATTTCGCGCCCGCGTGCCGCAGTCCGTGGTGCGACCTGCGCAAGCGCCCCCGGTGGCTGCGTATAGATTAGCCGCCCACCCGCCATGTACAAATGCCCAACGAGAGCTTCTAACTCAAATGCCATAACCGCAACCGGTTCTATTCAGATTGATGTCAAATACTGTTGGATGGTCTGCAGAACTGATAACGATTGTACACGAATCACATAAACGGGGCAGGGTTGACCACAGGGAGTAATTCAGGGCTGCAAACACCGCAGGGCAATCGCCCGGATATGCCCCGGCATGATCGGTTTGAGTACGAACTCCCCCGACCGTACCATGCCGATGTACTGCTCGTACTCCTTAGCAGAACTGGCGACGACGACATATGTACCCTGGAAGCGCGTCTCACCCGCGATATATTCCAGCAGCTTTAGCCCATTTACAAGCGGCAAAAGCATATCCAGGAAGACCAGGCGGGGGGTATGTTCCTGCAATAACTCCAATCCGGAAAGGCCGTCATATGCACACAATACGCCAAAGCCGACGTCTCGCAGTACGCGCTCGTACATGATTGCCAGCGCTACCTCATCTTCGATCACCAGCGCCAGGTCAGGCTGCATGGTCGTTTTGCCCTTGTTTGCCGACAGCGCCAACACATGATGACTTGCTGTCTGTTCCAAAAATCCTGCTCACACTTAAACGGACACGATGTTATAACAATATACCAACCATTGTTATTTTAAGTATACTAAATTCCAACTCAACACATTGTTATAGTTAAGTTTGTATTTCTTAAGAAGAGTTGTTATGCACAAAAAGGAAATTTACAAATAAAAAGGCGGGATATACATCCCGCCTCGAAACCTCTGTGCGAAGCTGCGTATCAGTCGCGGCTTGAGAAGATAGACAGCAGGAAGATGAACAGATTGATGAAGTCCAGGTACAGCGTCAGCGCGCCCATGATGCTCAGGCGCATCATGCTGTCACTGTGGTGCTGCATCTCCGGCAACATCGCCATCTGCTTGATCTTCTGCGTATCCCACGCCGTCAGACCGGTGAACAACAGCACACCTATCACGCTGATGATCAGGCTGAAGGTATCGTTGTTGAGGAAGATGTTGACCACCATAGCGATCACCAGGCCAATCAGCGCCATCATGAAGAAGGTGCTGAAACGGCTCAGATCGACCTTGGTCGTGTACCCGATCACGGTCATGACACCGAACAGACCAGCCGTCGTCGCAGCAGCGCTGGCGATGGTCATCATGCCACCGTTACTGTAGACGATCTCGCCTGCAACTGCTGACGCCTCAGGATCAATCATGATCCCCAGGAACATCACACCCAGGGTCAAACCCATCGATGCAGCGTAGACGAAGAACAAGATCAGGGCAATCGACGGCTTGATCCTGTTGACCAGGAAGCTAAGACCGAAGACGATCCCCAGCTGGACGATCATAAGGACGAACCAGCCCTGCGCCAGCGACAACGCCAGCTCTACGTTTGACGATACGACGAATGAGACGACTGCCGTCACCAGCAGGCCCAACCCCATCCACATGTAGACAAGACGCATCAGGGGCCGGATGTCGATCTGCGACATCATCCCGGAACGCTCTACAGCCGGGTTTTGCATATTGAAGTTCTGCATTTGTGGATTCACTCCATACCTGTCTAACCAACGACTCTGAATTATACACGCAATTATTATATATCATCGTTTGCAAAAACCCCCGAATTCGTGGGGGATTTTACGGGGATTTTACCTTACTTTCAGCTTAGAGTAACTCAGGTTCGTAGGCAATCATGGCTGTACGCCAGGCCTCCGGCACCGAAATCGTCTGATCCTGGGCATAATTGTAAGAGACCATGATCGTCTTCGCGGTGGCTGCAATCTCTGGTTCACCTTCACCACGACGCCGGAGCAGCACATACTCCAGGTCGAAGCTCTTACCACCCAGGCGGCTGCAGCGCGTAAAGCATACCGCTTCATCACCAAAGACGACCGGCAGCCGATAATCGATCTCAGCACGCGCCAGGATCATACCGAGCTGCGACCACCCCTCGCGCCAGTCCCACTGACAGACGTCCGACACATACTGGATACGTGCCTGTTCCATATAAGTCAGGTACTTGGCATGGTTGAGATGCCCCAATACATCCAGGTCCGCATAGCGCACCGTGAGTGGAGTACTGTGGCGGTAACCCGCTGGTGACTGCATTGCCGATCTCCTCACGAGCCAGTCAAATGTGCGACGCCAATACACATACGCCGTAAAGCATATAAATCTTACCTCACAAGGGGCGATCGTGCGTTGGCGACGCCACAACCGATTCGTATAATGAGCCCGCATACTAGAGGACACCCATATGACCCAACGGTTTGAGACAGAACAGGATGCGTTGCGTTACATCTTCAGTACGCGGGATGCCCTGCCGGAGCGCTCCACCCGTCTGGATGAATTCACCCGTGACCCCAGCCCAACCCGCCGGATCATGCTGCGGCTGGGCCTGCCCACACAAACACGCGAATACATGGTCATCACGGGCAGCAAAGGCAAGGGTAGCACCGCTGCGATCAGCGCACGACTGTTACAGGAACTGGGCCACACCGTCGGGTTGTTGACCAGCCCACACCTGACCAACTGGTACGAGCGCATTCGCGTTAATGGCCAGGCGATACCGCAGGCGGATTTCCTGCGTATCCTGAGCGAATTTTCGCCCGCGATCGATAAAGAAGTGGCGCGGCTGAACCCGGGGCAGTACATCAGTCCTCAGGGGTTCTTCCTGCTGATCGCGCTGCGATACTTCGACGAACGGGGCGTTGATGCTACCGTGCTGGAAGTCGGGCGCGGCGGGCGTTTTGACGATGTGGCGCTGGTACCCAACAAGTTGTCGTTGTTCACACCGATCATCATGGAACATACGCAGTACCTCGGGGACAGCCTGGAACGTATTGCCTGGCACAAATCTGGCATCATCAGCCAGGGTAGCTACGTTTACAGCGTCCCACAGGCACCAGAAGTCATGCGCGTCCTGACGGACGAGGCAGATGCACGCGATGCGGAGTTTTACTGGTTAAGTGTACTCGATATGCCTGAGTATCTGGGTGAAACCCCAACCGGTCAGCGTATGCGCCTGCAACGCTACGGGGAGTGTGAACTGAGTCTGCTGGGGCGCTATCAGTTGCAGAATGCCGCGCTCGCTGTGCAGGGCGTCGGCAATATGCATGCTCGCCTGCAGGGGATTTCTCACAGTTCACCAGAATACGTTGAAAGAATCCGCACCGGGCTGGCGAACGTACGATGGCCGGGGCGGCTGCATGTACTTCAACAATCGCCCCAGGTGATCCTCGATGGCGCGATCAACCCGCGCTCCGCTCGTGATTTCATGGCCAGCGTTCAGCCCCGTTTGACACGCCCGGTGGTGACTATCGCTGGCGTACCGCGTGACCGCGACTATCCCGGCGTGTACGCGGTGCTGGCCGAATATGCGGACGCGCTCATCCTGACAGAAACCAGCATCAACCCGAACATCCATTTTCCGTATCAGGAGACGGCACTGACCGCAGCACGCCGCTATCACGATGATGTACAGTATGCGCCGAACCTATCCGCAGCGCTGCTCATGGCTTACGCCCGCGCCGGTGTCGAAGGCACCATCCTCCTCAGCGTGGCGCAGCCTCTGGTCGGTGAAGCTATCCAGCGCTGGCAGATCGATATGAACCAGATTTAGCGGTCACCAATTGTGACTGGCAGAATCAGGTGGGACGGTGTTTTGCCACCAGTATAGACCGTCTCATGCTGGACGACCAGCTTACGTCCACTGACATCATGCTCACCGGTACCCGGGTTCCGCAGCCAGCGCGGATGTGCCCCACTGCTCACGAGCAAGCGCACGCGATGTCCGGCGGCGAAACGATACGCGGTGTACCACAGGTCAATTTCGATGCGGTGAATACCATCGGCATCTGGCTGGCTGGTATCCGGCCCGATACGAAACAGCCCATCGCAGACGTTGAGTGAGCGGCCATCAGGCGTCACGTCGCACAGCCGTGCAAAGAAATCCGTAGACGGCGCGGACGTCTTCGTGTACAGAACAGCGCGCACCGGCCCTATAATCTCCAGTTGGTGCGCCAGCACATCACCAGTGAAGGCCAGCACATCGGATCGCTGCTCCAGCACACGATTGTCCTTAACCGGGAACAGGTCGAATCGAAACTGATTGCCACCGAGCATCGGCGTCGGCTCAGCAGGGTCATAGGTGTATTCATGTGTGTGTTCGTCCTGAACCGGCTCAGATTCCAGGCCGCTGCAGGAGAGATACAGTGAATCCAGGCGATGAGGCGGCGGGTAATCGGGGAAGTCGTGCCAGCCTTCGTCCTCACCCATCACATACAGGCGCACCGGGCAATCCCGGTCGAGAGGAGCATCTTTAACATGATGATCGAACCACATCAGGCCCTCCCGCATACCTGTCAGAAGGCCGTTGAGATCGCTGAAATGCGTCCAGGGGCCAATCGTTAGATAGGGGCTTAGGCCGCGTGCCCGCAGTGCCAGATAATCACGTATCTGACCACGGAGGAAGAAATCGTACCATCCTCCCACCATATGCACTGCCGTCGAAATACGATCCACCTGGACTGTCTCTACGATTTCATCCCACAGGGGATCGTCCGGGGCACTGTGCGCCATCCACTTGCGGTAGAAAGTGGATGGTTGGCCAATGGCGATACTATCACCCTCATCAACGGGAAGATGCATCAAGGCAGATTCCGCACGGCGCTCAACAGCGAAGGGCACCGGCGCCATCTCCGGCAGAGTGCGTCCCGCATATTCATCAAGCACCTGGAAGATACTCACCCAGCGCATGGCAAGGCCATAATCAAATACCCCATCCGGGAAGATGACTTCTTTAAGATGGCTGGAGGTAAAAATCGGCATCATCGCCTTGATTTCAGGGATGCAATCCGCCAGCGCCCACTGAACAACGCCCAGGTAACTTGAACCCCACAGCACGATCTGCCCATCGAACCACGGCTGCTCGCGGAGCCAGGCGACAGTATCCTGTCCATCCTTTTTCTCGTTGAGGTACGGGTCAAATTCGCCTTCGCTGGTACTGCGCCCACGCACATCCTGCACGATGACGTGATAGCCGCGCTCCGCGAAGCGCGTCGCAAAAAAGCCCAGCAGGCCACCAAAGGCGCTGTAATCCAGATTGCGACCATAAGGCGACCGGATCAGAACAACCGGAGCACGCTTTCCCTCGTCGGGCGCGTAGTGGTCCGCATACAGGCGTACGCCATCCCGCATCGGGATAGCGATGTCCTTCTCGAGCTGATAACCACAACGCGGTGGTTCGATATGGAGTAAGCGCGCGATCAGGTTTTTGCGATAGGCGTAAAGCGCGGCACTACCGCCACCCAGACCCAACAAAAGGACAATCCAGCGAAGCGTCGGTTGCAGCAGAGGACGCAGATTGTCGGCCATGTGCCCTCCTTGCCAAAAAGGTCGTAGTAAGCATTCCCTCATTATACGACTTTCAGCGCTGATATGTCTCAGTTGGATATGTCCGTGCCCATCTTTAACTAGCGATTACGGCCGTACTTCTCGTGGCTGCTGACCCAATCCGCAGACGAAATCGCCGCCCCCAGCGAGAGTTCACCGGCCAGCACCACGCCACCAATGATCTCAGCCAGTTTGTTAACCTTACCTTTGCCGTAGCAGCCCATAATCTCCAGGCATTCGCGCTGCGTCGCCAGACCAGTACCACCGCCGTATGTGGCCACGATCAGCGAAGGCAGCGTTATTGAGACGTACAGATCACCACTGGTGTTAATCTCAGTGAACAGAATGCCTGCTGAAGATTCCGAAACGTTGGCAACATCCTGGCCAGTCGCGATGAACAGCGCCGTGATCGCGTTGGCTGCGTGCGCACCGTTGTTGTTCGCGCCTGACATAAACGCACCGGCTGTCGCTACATTAGCGTGATAATGGAGTGCTTCCGGCTCAACACGCATGTTGTCACGCAGGACTTCCCGCTTGATGATCGCCTCAGCCGTGACGCGCTTCCCGCGTGTGTGCAGGATGTTCACCTGTGAGGCTTTCTTGTCAGTCGCGAAGTTACTCTCCAGATAGAAATGCTCAATGCCGTGTTCGACATAGCGATCTATGATCCAGTTGCAGGCAGCAAACGTCGCCCTGCCGACCATGTTCTGTCCGGCAGCATCCCCGGTGTAGAAGTTGAAGCGCAGATAGGCGAACTTGCTTGCCAGATACGGATCGATATACTGCAAGCGCACGACACTGCTCGTAGACTCCGCAACCTGACGGATTTCGTCGATGTTTTCATGCACCCAGCGGATGAACTGGCGGGCTTCGCGGGCGTTGTTGAACACAAAGACGGGTGCGCGCTGCATCGCGTCACCGCTGACAGTCGTCCGTACGCCGCCGGATAGATTAAGCACTTTGATCCCGCGATTGTAGGACGCCACCAGCGTACCTTCTGTGGTGGCCAGTGGCACAAGGAATTCACCCTGCGCGTATTCGCCATTGATCTTGATCGGCCCTGCCAGCCCTAAAGGAATCTGCGCGACGCCTGTAAAGTTTTCAATATTGCCGCCAGTAATATGTGGATCGAACGAAGGCTTGTTGATGTGCTCCAGCTTGATGCCGCTGAACTCCTCAACAAAGCGCTGGCGATCCTGGACAGCCGCTTCTGCATAATCGTCGCTGAGGTCACGCGGGATGCGAGAACGCGCAACAGCGGCGGTATCTTTGAGCGCATCCTCGACGGTGAAAGCCAGCTCACCGAACTTATCGACCACAAAGGCGATTTCCAGTTTGTGTTTGCCGGGTGTCAGCGGAGCGCCCATAACCTGCAGAGTCAGGATTTGCTTAAGTGGGAAATCAATCGGAGCTTTGTCGGAGATTGAGTTGGCGGGCTGCCGGGTCCCATCCGTATAGACCAGTATGAGTTGGCTGTGCGCCAACACCTGCCCATCAACCCTAATCGACTTCACACTATGAATGACGGTATCAGTCAGCCGGTTCTTAACGCTGAACTGAAAGCCCTCATCCGTGTTCGTTAAACTGCCGAAAGTATAAAGTTTCTTCAGCAGCATGGCCGGGATGCGCATACGATCCAGCACCATGACTCACCCCCCTGGTAATAACTAAGGCGCGCTGTCGCACCGTTGGCGTAAGTTTGTTAGACAAACATCTATTGTGTGGACGATTATAGAAGATATCAGCAGTTCGACAAAACTCTCTCAGACCTTCATGACACATAGCGCCCGTTTCGAGGAATCTTGGCACCGCTTGTCAGACGCCACACACACTGTGCATTAACGCAAACGGGGCGGTTCGTCGCCCCGTTGCACAACACAAGCGCTGAAAACGTGCCTGCTACAGCCGTTTCTTCTTGAGGTCGAAGCCGCCATACTGATAGCGGGCATCGCCAAAGGCAAGCAGCGGCAGGAAGATGAACGGCAGAAGTGCCAGCCCCAGCGCGTACAGACAACCATCCTGGCCGAACGCGTCGCCAAATGAAACCATCAGGTCAATCCAGACGACGATATTCACGAGCGGGATCAGCAGCAGCAGCGTATACCACCAGGGCTTCCGCGCGATATCGACGAATGCGATGAAGTTCAGCAGCGGGATCAGCGAATACCAGGCTGGTTTCCCTGCCTTTTCAAAGATGAACCACCACGACAGCACCATGATCACATAGATGATGATACTGATCGGCCCGGTCACCGAAAAGGCTTCAACGATATTGGTGAACATAGTTTGATGACGTTTCACTCACTTAACGGATACATCACCTATCGTACCATACTCGCCGTTGACGTTTCCCTCAGTTTCAAGGGGTTTGAGCAGCTAAAAGGCCGCGACCAGCCCATCCTTGCGAGGATCGCTGCCACCGAACAGCACGCCCGTCTCCGCATCGCGCAGGATGATCTGTCCACTGCCGAAGACACCGCGACCTCTTCCGGATACCGGCTGCACCCGATGACCCAGTTCTGCCATACGAGCCATTGTTCCGACCGGGATACCCTCTTCGAGCGCAAGGACACTGCTATCAGTGCCTGCGGTCAGGCACCAGCGCGGGCGATCAAGCGCTTCCTGTGGATTGATCGCGTCGTCAATCATGGCATTGACGACCTGGAAGTGACCCTGCGGCTGCATAAAGCCACCCATCACGCCGAAGGTCCCGTAGAACTGACCATCCTTCATCAGCATACCGGGAATGATGGTGTGATAGGGTCGCTTCCCGCCTGCGAGCGCATTCGGGTGCTGCGGGTCGAGCGAGAAGTTCGCACCACGATTTTGCAGGAATACGCCGAAGCCCTTCGCGACGATGCCGCTGCCAAAACCCATGTACAGGCTGTTGATGAACGAACAGGCGTTGCCCTGGCCATCCACCACACAAAGATAGATCGTGTCGCTGGTGGCCGGTGGCGCACCATAACCAGGCGGCTGCATCGCCCGTTCTGGCGAGACCATCGCGCGGCGCGCGGCCAGATAATCAGCATCTAACAGCCCATCAACGGGCACGCGCGACGCTTCCGGATCCGCGATATACTGGCGCGCATCTGCGAAGGCCAGCCGCATGGCCTCAACCATCAGGTGCAGTTTCTCCGGTGAATCCGCCGGCATCGAGGCGAGGTCCCAGGCTTCGGCAATCTTAAGGGCGATGAGCGCGGCGAGTCCCTGCCCATTGGGTGGATGCTCCAGCACGTCGACACCCCGATAGGTCGCCTTGATCGGCGCACTCCATGTTGAACGATGGTTCTTGAGGTCATCCAGCGACATCACGCCGCCCTGCTCACGCACGGTATTGACGATCGCCTCTGCGATTTCACCGGCGTAAAACGCCTCAACGCCCTGTTCGGCAACCATCATGAACGTCTTCGCCAGCCCCGGCAGGCGCACGACCTGCCCGACCTGTGGCGAGTGGCCACCCGGCAGATAATCCTCCGTATTGGGGCTGCGCTGCAGGAACTTCTCAGTCAGCGGCGATGACCAGGATGCCCCAAACACCGGAGACACCGAAAACCCATCTTCGGCGTAGTGAATCGCATCACCCAGCACTTCGGCCAGGCTCAGTGTGCCGAAGCGCGCCAGCAGGTCATGCCAGCCCATCGCCGCGCCGGGTACCGTCACCGCATGGACGCTGCGCTCCGGTAATTCGCCGCTGATACCCTGCTGATTCAGCCAGTCGATGGAGAGCGCAGCCGGGGCGCGCCCGCTGCCGTTCAACGCGTGGACCTCACCAGACTGTGCATCGTAATACAGGGCGAAGCAGTCACCGCCGATCCCTGTACTGGCCGGGGCGGTCACATTCATGACGGCGGCAGCGGCAATGGCAGCATCGGCAGCGTTGCCGCCGCGTCGCAGCACAGCCAGCCCCGCCTGTGACGCCAGTGGATTGCTAGCAGCAACCATCCCGCGCCGGGCCGTCACCATGCTGCGCCGCGACGCAAAATCAAAAGACATTGGTTTCATAGCAGCTTATCTACCTTGTGGAATAATCCTGAATCGTGGGACCCATCACTACAGACTGCTCTGACACACCAGTGAACCCAGACGTATGAGGCCGGTTATTAAACGCTGTCTTCCCGGTTTACGGTCTGCTCGCCTGTATTGGCACGCAGCGGTCCGGTGCGACCGAGGAATGGACGCTTGAAGATATAGCTGCCCTCGTCAATGGCCACCAGCTCAAATCCCTGACGCCCGGCGCGTTGCAGCATCTCATAGAGCGGAATATCGTTCCACTCCGCGATGATTGTCCCGTTGACGCGATACTTGGTGCCATAAGACCGCACGATGGCGACCGTCATGTATTCCCAGCGCTGCATGGCTTTTCCCTTCTATGATCTTATCCCTCAATTGTACCGGACGATCACCTGCCGTGCGCAGACAGGCCCTTAAGCCTTGAGCGGCCAATGCTCATATTCCATATAGCGCGCGGTCGCATCAGCGGTCTCCTGGTCAAACAGCTTGCTGATGACATACAGCGACATATCGATACCCGCAGACACCCCCGCTGATGTGACGATCTGCCCGTTGTCGACCCACCGCTCACCCGGCTTAAGGGTAACCGTTGGTTCGATCTCCTGCAGCTGATCAAAATTGGTGTGATACGTCGTCGCGGCCAGATTGTGCAGCACGCCAGCATCTGCCAGCAGCATCGCCCCGGTGCAAACGGATAGCAGTTGCTCGACGCGTGGCTGCTGTGTGCGAATCAGATTGCGTACCGCTTCGTTCCCGACCAGCGGGCGCGTACCACGGCCACCTGGAATTACCAGAATAGCGGGCGGCGGCATATTCTCCACGCTGTATGCCGGATTAACGCTCAGGCCGTTACGCGCCGAAACGGTCTTCCCGTCCAGGCTGACCGTATAAACGTTGAACGGACGCGGGTCACGATCTGCGCCACACACGGCGAAGACTTCAAAAGGCCCGGTGAAATCCAGCACCTCGACATTATCAAAGATGAAAATGGCCACATTGCGCTGTCGCGTGGTCATGAACTGACTCCTCTTCGTTCTTAGGCATCTTAATCGGGATCGTGGCCGCGTTTGCGTTTCTTCTTCTTGCGTGGATCACCCATGCGGATTACGGCATTCTGGCGCATACGCCAGACGACGAGCATCGCCACAGCCGCCAGCATCAACACGACCATCGCGGTCGGCAGCAGAGCGAATTCCGCGCCCAGGTAACCTGTGACATCTGGCAGATTTTGTGGCGGCACCAGGGCTGGGTCTGCTTCAAGCGTAGCCTGTAGACCACCTGCTGTGCCCAGTGCCGGATCAAGGGTGAGCGCTGCCGGCGCGAGCTGTGTTGCCAGCTCACGCGAATGATCGGGCAGTGCTGTCGTCACACCAGACTGTGCAACCACCGTTGAGGCCGTGAGCAAACCAGCCACAATCAACAGCAACACCCGTAGACTTAACCGCATCAGCCACCGTCCTGCATCAGTTGAATGAACCACGCCGGCACCAGCGGATCCTGTACACCATCGTAGATGGGCGCATACGGCTTGAGATCAAGCACAGGCGACCCATTGATCGCATCCAGCCCTTTGACCTGCACTGTGCCACCGTCAACGTTCAGCAGACGCACGGCAGTGATACCGATTGTGTTCGGATGGTAACGCGCCCGCTGTGCAAAGATACCCACCTCCGGCATATCAGCGCGTGGGCGGCGCACCAGATGCACATCGCGATCGAAGGCGGCAGCATGCATGGCATAGATCACCACCACATGCGACCAATCCGTCAGCCCCTGAAGACCCGGCACAAACTCTTGCGCTACCTCAATCGTGCTGACGACTTTGCTCCAATCGTCGCCCTGAGGCTCCGCGCCGTTCGTAGTTACGAAACCAATCGGCGTAATCTGAATCAGTGACATCGCTCTTCCTGATTGCTAGCATCATTATCCGGTTGACCGAACTGTCTCCCTGAACACGTACAGGGCTATATTCTACTCTACCGTGCGAATATCCTTCACGATTTCGCCGCCTTTCATCACGAGCGTGATGTTATCGTTATCCTTCAGGCTGCTGATGTCGGCCAGTGGGTCCGTCTTACACAGGACGATGTCCGCTAGCTTGCCAGTCGTCAACGTGCCAAGGCGGTCTTCCCAGCCGAGACATTCAGCGGCAGTCTTCGTCGTGGCGACGATTGATTCCATAGGTGTCATGCCAATCTCACACATGAGTTCAAGCTCGCGCAGGTTCGTTCCGTGCGGCATAACTCCGGCGTCTGTACCCATGGCAATTTTCACACCAGCGCGATAAGCGCGGGCGATGCTAGCGGCGTGCGCCTCAATCGTCTCACGCGCCTTCTGAAGCCCATAGGGCGGCATTGTGCCTTTTGCTTCGCCAATTTCGATGACGGAAATAGGTGCGAGAAGCGTCGGCACAAGGTAAGTGCCGTGTTCCAGCATGAGGTCGATGGCTTCGTCATCCAGATAGATGCCATGCTCTATCGAATGCACGCCAGCGCGGATCGCATTCTTGATGCCTTCCGACCCCTGCGCGTGTGCCATCACCTTGATGCCATTTCGGAAGCGCCCTTCCTGCACCATCACTTCGAGTTCTTCGATCGTAAACTGGGTGAAGTTCGGGTGATCGGTCGGGCTGAGGACGCCCCCTGTTGAACACACTTTAATAATCTCTGCACCTGCCCGCAGGACCTCGCGCACCTTCTTGCGGACTTCTTCGACACCATCACAGATGCCGTCCGGGTTTCCAGGATAAGGCGGGAACAGGCTGGTGACTGTACCGGAGGGATTCCAGCCGTCGGTGTGCCCGCCCGTGATACCCAAAACGGTGATGCTGATCTGCATGCGGGGCCCGGGAACATAGCCCTGCTCAATGGCCTGCTTGACGCCAAAATCGGTCCCACCCGCATCGCGGACGCTGGTCACGCCCGCATCGAGCGTTTTACGCATGTGATGCGCCGCCTTATAGAAATTCAGCGAGAACGGCGTGCTCACTCTTTCTTGCAGCGGCGCGATCTCGAACATCATGTGCACGTGAGTATCGATGAAGCCTGGGAGCACTGTACTGCCCTCAGCGTCGATTTCAGTGGAATCAGGCGGCGCGTCTACCTGCCCCACCCCCGTGATGACGCCATCTTCAATAAGCACATCGCCCGCAAATGGCTGTGCACCGGTGCCATCGATAATCCTGCCATTGGTAATGACTGTTGCCATGGAACACCCCTCGCGTTGGTGAGGCACGCTGTATGCCCGCAGTCGGCACAGGCGGCAGCGATGCCTGGCCTATCCCGACCAGAATCAATAACGGCACGACTATACCGTATTTCACGAGGTGATGGTTAAGTCCAGCGTCGGCGCGCCTCCTCCGTGGGGTTTGTGCCGCCGAAAAGCAGCCAACGCACGCGATCATAGGACACAAGGTAATGCACCAGCAGCACACCACCGTAGACGACTGCGACGGTCTGCTGATCTGCCAGGATCAGCAGCAGAACTGGCCCGCCCACGATGACGATCTCCAATAGCAGGCGCAAAGGCCCCGGGATGGCGACCGGAGCCTTACCGGGGTCATCAGGTACGCGGAAGGTACCCCACAGCACCGCAGCGGTTAGCGTCAGGCCAATACCCCACACGATCTGCCCAATGCCGCTGTGTGTCGTCCAGCCCCAGTAGAAGATCGCGCCGAGCGCGAACAGTTCCAGTATGAAGCGCACCAACAGGTTCAAAATATTCTGACTCATGCCCTCGCCCTCACTGTTCTCTGTTTCAGCGGTCCTTTACCGAACCGACCATACCCGCAGCCGCTCATAGGCAACTTCTGCCACATCCCCGCCGGAAGGCGGAAGTGCAAGCGCAATGCCAGTATATCCCTCCCGATAGCGTGTATCAGTCACCTCAGCAACGAACTCGCCGTTGATGTAGAGTGCGAGATAATCGCCATCGCAGATGGCTCGCAGCGTGTTCGGCTGCCGCCCGCGTCGGATCGCCCCGCTGGCCTGCCATTTCACCAATGGGTCGATCGCATTGCCTGCGCCGTAACGGATGGAATAGTTGCCATCCCCGGAGATCATGAAGTAATAGCCATTGGCCGGGTTGGCGACACTTGCGCGGCAGCGCACCCCATAAAGCGCCTGATCATCTGCGGAAATCAGCAGCGCATCTGCTTCGACGATGACATTCGAATAGGTCTGCGCCTGATACAGGCCCCAGATGTAGTTCACACGCGTTAAACGGGCCTGGTAAGTACCATTAACGACGCTCAAAGCGGCAAAATCCACGCTGAATTCCTGCCAGTCATCGTTGGATCGAACCCCCGGTTCAAAAGAGGCATCCAGCAGCAGATCGCCGGGCTGTGGGTTGCGCGCCGGGAGATCAGGAGGCATGATCGCAACGCACCCACTCAGACCGAAAAGCAAAAATCCAGTTAAGAGAGCCATCGTTTTGAGCACAGTTTTTCCGATCACATTAGAGGCGGCACGTGCCCTGTTGCTATGCGCTGATAGGTGTGTATAATCGTAGCATATCCGGTCAATTTGAACTTCCGGTAGACACCCATGATTGAAGTTGAAGTTGATAGCATCCGCGTGAGTCTGACGAATCAGCAGCGGTTGGTCGTGCTCAAGGACATTAACGACGACCGCTATCTGCCGATCTGGATCGGCCAGTACGAGGCGGAAGCCATTACGCTGGAACTGCAACATACAGAGACCACCCGTCCATTGACCCACGACCTGCTCAAGAACACGATTGAGCAAATGGGTGGACGCCTTCTGCACATCCTCGTCAATGATGTGCGCAAGGACATTTATTACGCCCGTCTGGTCATCGATATGGACGGTAACATGATTGAAGTAGACGCCCGCCCGAGCGACGCTATCGCGCTGGCGGTGCGTACGAAATCACCCATTTTCGTCTCGCAATCCCTGATGGAGCGCAACGCCAAGCGCCCCGCGCCCGATATCGATCTCACTGATACCGAAGCCGGGGATGAGTTTGACAGCTTTGACTTCTCCGGGGATGTCGAAGACGAATCCGTTACCGCAGAAAAAGAAGAGTCTAACGAAGAACCCATCGACGAGAGCAGGTTCAGCGCCTTCGCTGATTTTGTGAACTCCTCGCTCGATCTGGACGAGTTGGACGACGAAGACGGTAAATGATCGCCGCCGGGTGGTGCCCGGCAGCGATAATGCTGATGAAACGGCGCAGCATTTGGGCGCCGTTTTATGTTCGATTACGCTGAGTCGAGTGGTACGCCACCCATGAGCAACCCGCAGATTCCTTCTCAAAACCTGGCCGCACCCTTCAGCCAGGAAGCTGAAGAAGCCGTCATCGGCGCAATACTGCTTGATCCTGATTCTTTCCTGAATGTTGCTGGTTTCCTTCAACCGGAGGACTTCTTTCTTGTGCGTCTGCGCGCCATCTGGGAGGCGATGCAGCGACTCTCAAGCCGGGGCGAAGCGATCGACCTGCTGACCGTGACGGAAGAACTCGCAAACTTCCGCCAGTTGGAGACAATCGGTGGCCAGTCCTATCTCATTCAACTGACCAACAACACACCAACCGCACTCTATGCGGAGGTCTACGCGCGTATCGTGCAGCGCACCGCGATACGCCGCCGCCTCATGGAAACCGCCGATCACATCAAAATGCTGGCCATCGACGAAGAACGCCCGATTGAGGAAGTCATCGAAGAGGCGGAATCGCACCTGTTCAACGTCAGCGACACGCAGATGAAGCGCGATTTCGTCCCCATGTGGGAAGCACTCAGCGAGTACTACGACCGCATCGAGGCGCTGCTCCTGCAACGTGGCGGCGCGATAGGTGTGCCTTCCGGTTTCAGAGATATTGATCACCTGCTCGGCGGCTTCCAGAAATCCGACCTGGTTGTATTCGCCGGACGCCCGGGTATGGGCAAAACCAGCTTCCTGCTGACGACCGCCATGAACGCCGCCCGCGTTGGCGCACGTGTCGCCATCTTCACGATGGAGATGGGCGTTGAGCAGATGGTACAGCGTATGGTCGCTATGGAGACAGGTATCAACGTCCAGAAGCTGCGTCTGGCGAACATCAACGCCCAGGAAGCGGCCCGCTTCACAGAGGCTGCGGGACGCATCAGCAACCTCCACATCTTCATCGATGACACGCCGGGCCTCAACCCCATGGAGATGCGTACCAAGTGCCGCCGACTGTCCCACGAGCACGGCCTGGACCTGGTCATGGTCGACTACATGCAGCTCATGAATGCTGGCAAAGGCTATGAAAATAACCGCGTCCAGGAGATTAGCTTCATCAGTCGCAGCCTGAAAGAAATGGCACGCGAGTTCAACATCCCGGTGATCTCCGCAGCGCAGCTCTCTCGCGCCGTTGAACAGCGCCAGGATAAGCGGCCCGTTTTAAGTGATTTAAGAGAAAGTGGTAGTATCGAGCAGGACTCGGACATTGTCATGTTCCTGTATCGTGATGAAGTCTACAACGAAGCGACAGAGTTCCCGAACCAGGCAGATATCATCGTCGCCAAGCATCGCAACGGCCCCACCGGAACAGTTCAGCTTTATTTCGAGAAACGCCTGACCAAGTTCATGGACGCCAGCGTGCACAAAGTCGACCTTAGCAACCTGGAATAAATGACCCGAAAGTAGTTATTTTGATGAGCACAAAGTTCGATGGTTTTGGCAGCGGTAAAGAGAACCCAATCCGTGTACATGGCCGCTTCTTCAGCGAGTTGCTACCTCTCATTGACGATCTGGCAGAACTCAAACTCATCCTCTACTGCTACCACGCGCTGCACCAGATCGAAGGCGACTATCGCTACCTGCACTACAGTGATTTCCGCGATAGCGGATTGCTCATGGGCATGTTGGGCGATGTTTACCCGGAGATGGACCCGGACGACTTACTCGACCAAACGCTCGAAAATGTGCTGAAGCGTGGCGCACTACTGCACGTCGAGGTCGAGCTTGAGGCGGGACCAGAAGCACTCTACTTCCTGAATACCGACATCGGACGTGAGGCGATCGCACAACTTAACGCGGGTCAGTGGCGCCCGGACCGCACCCGCGCTATCGAGATACTACCACCGCGCCCCAACGCCTATGCCCTGTATGAAGCCAATATCGGGCCGCTGACACCACGCATCAAGGATGAAATCCAGGACGCCGAGAAAGAATTCAGTGCGCCCTGGGTCGAAGAAGCTATACTTAAGGCCGTCGAGTACAATAAGCGCAACTGGGCCTACATCAGAGGAATTCTGACGCGCTGGAAGCAGGAAGGAAAGCACGATGAAGGACTTCCGCGAGCTAGCCTCGAAGATGGCAAACGCTATGTCAGCGGCAAATACGCCGACTTCATCGACTCCTGACGGCGCAGAAGACCTCAACGCAGCGCTGGTCTGCTTTGATCCGCACCATCGCGATGCACCCTGCCCGATCTGCGGGGGACTGGGCTGGGTCCGCTATGATGTGAGCGTGGATCATCCGCGCTTCGGTAAACTGTATCGCTGCCCGAACTTCCCAATCGAGGCAGACGAGGCGCGTCACGAACGGCTGCGTCGGCTGAGCAACCTCGAAGCCTTCAGCGAGAAGACCTTCGAGAGCTTTGCCACATCCGTCAGCGGCTACTCCGACCAGGAACAACAATCGCTCGAGATCGCCTACAATGGCGCTCTCAACTATGCGCGCTCGCCCAGGGGCTGGCTACTGCTGGTAGGGCCTTTCGGCTGCGGCAAGACCCACCTCGCCGCGTCAGTGGGGCACTACAGGCTTGCACATGGCGATAGTGTTATCTTCCTGACGACGCCCGACCTGCTCGACCATCTGCGCAGCGCTTTCAGCCCCCGGGCCGAATCGACCTACGATGAGCTGTTCGAGCGCGTCCGCACGACAGACCTGCTCATCCTCGATGATCTGGGCGTCGAAAATCCCTCTGAATGGGCCAAAGAGAAGCTGTTTCAGCTATTGAACTACCGCTACAGTCACAACCTATCCACGGTCATCACCACGAACGCCGACCTTGATGCACTGGACGGTCGCATCCGCAGCCGCCTGCTCGATGTGCAGGTGATACGTCGGATCAACGTACAAGCACCGGATTACCGCTCGCAGGTACAAAATCAGAATGAGCAGTTGTTGTCACGTCTGCCGCTGTACCGGGATATGACCTTTGACGTGTTCGATGTCCGTACGAAAGCCACTCAGGAAGAGCAGCATAATCTGACGCAGGCCGCACGTGGGGCTGCGGATTTCGCCCGTAATCCTCAGGGCTGGCTGCTTTTTCTGGGGACGTATGGCAGCGGCAAGACCCATCTGGCCGCTGCAATCGCCAATTATCGGCAGCAGCAGGGCGAAAAGGTCATGTTCATCACCGTGCCTGATCTCATGGATTACCTGAGGACGACCTTCAACCCCGGAGCAGTGCGTAACTTCGATGACCTCTTCGACGATGTGCGCAACGTACGCCTGCTTGTGCTGGACGATCTCAATACAGAACACGCGAAATCCTGGGCCAAAGAGAAGCTGTTCCAACTGCTGGATTATCGCTATGTTGCGCGCCTGCCAACCATCATTACAACCGCGCAGCAGATTGATCACATGGATGAGCGTATACTCAGCCGACTGCTGGATACGCGCATCTGCCGTAATATTGCCCTGACTGCGGCCAGCTATACGCTTCGCATGCGGCGTCCCTGAGCACTAACCCAATTCCCGACCAAGACTTGACCTTTATGATGACGTTGACGATCTCACCATATGAACGCAAAGACCGCCAGGTGCTGCTCAACCTGATGTTCTACAGTCGGCGCACGCATACCCATCTGGATTGGGAACGGCCCGGTGCCTGGCTCAATCGCCCGGATGGTCCCGTCGTCCTCGCCCATGAAGGCGAAAAACTGGTCGGGTTTCTCGGGTTCTCTGGCAACCTTAACGGCGCGAGCTGGCTGCGCCTCGGGGCAATCGCGTCCCACAGCGAACCGGAAACGATCCTGGGGGCGCTTTGGCAGGCGCTGGCATCCGAGTTACGTACCCAGGGGACGCGCATCGCAGCCGTGCTCATCGTGCAACCCTGGTTGGCTGCCTACCTGACCGAGCTGCGCTTTCATCATCTGGAAGACGTCGTCACGCTCCACCGCAACAACCACCAGCCTGTGCCAGATGTACTCAACTCGGTTGAAATCCGCCCGGCTTATCGAGAAGACCTGCCAGCAATCACCACTGTTGATCATGCCGCCTTCACACCGCCCTGGCAGCTCAGCATGACGGATCTGTGGCAGGCGCAGCGCAGCGCAGCCCTGGCCACGGTCGCCGTCCTGAACGAACAGATCGTCGGCTATCAGATCAGCACGCGCCATGCGGAGGCAGGCCATCTGGCAAGGCTGGGCGTTCTCAGTGGTGTGCAGGGCAAAGGCATCGGGGCCTCTCTTCTGAACGATCTGATCATCAACCTGGAAAGACGTGGCGTGCGCGGCATCAGCGTCAACACGCAGATGAGCAACACGCGCTCGCAACGCCTGTATGAGCGTTTCGGCTTCCGGCGTAACGGGTTTGATCTGCCCGTCTGGGTCACAGAGCTATCCTGACCGCATAAAGCCACGTCATGCATCCAGTACAACTTGTACGTATCCGTTAGGAGTATTCGCCCATGACCGTCATGTATGGGGAACAAGACGCAGACTTAGGTGTGATCGCCAACCGGCGCATCGCCGTCATTGGTTACGGCAATCTTGGTCGGCCGGTCGCGCTCAACCTGCGCGATAGCGGCTTGAATATCACCATCGCCCTGCGCCGTGATGAGAGTCAGGCTATCGCTGAAGGGGACGGCTTCGCGACCGTCAGCATTGAGCAGGCCGTCCAGAATTGCGACATCCTGCTGCTGATGCTCTCGGACGAAGTCATGGCGCAGACATATCTGGCGTCTATTTCCCCGCATCTGCGACGCGGCCACACACTGATCTTCGCCAGCGGTTACAATCTGGCCTTCGGCTTCATCGAGCCACCGCCTTTTGTTGACGTCGGGCTGATCGCCCCGCGCACAATTGGCGCTGTCGTCCGTGACCGCTATCTCTCCGGTGAGGGTTTTTATAGTTTTGTCGCCGCCGGGCAGGATGCCAGCGGACAGGTGTGGCCAACGATCCTGGCGCTGGCCCTGGCGATGGGGTCCCTACGCGCGGGCGCATTTGAACTCACCATCGAGCAGGAAGTCGAGCTGGATTTATTCGTTCAGCAGGCAGTACTACCCGCCGTGTATCAGATTCTGACGACAGCCGCCCGCGTCCTGCTCGAAGTCGGATACCCGCCCGAAGCCGCCATGATGGATGTCTACATCAGCGGTGAATTCAATGATTACGTCCAGCGTGCCACCGACAGCGGCCTGATGCACGCCCTGCGCCTGACATCCCTGACCAGTCAGTTCGGCGTTTTCAGCCGCCTGGAGCGCTTTAAGGAACTCAAGATGGAGCGCCTGATGGAGCTAACGCTCGAAGAAATCCGCAGCGGTGCGTTCGCCAAAGAGTGGGCACGCGAATACGCCGATGGTTACCCACGCCTGCGCAAACTGCTCAATCAGCAGGAGAAAATGGACCTATGGGAGCTGGAGCAGCAGACGATCGAGCTGCTGCGCGGCTACTGATCCAGCCGGTACCGGTCAGCGATACGATTGTATCCGCACCGACGGAACATGCGTCTGCAGGCGGTCCATGGCTTCTCGCACATGCGATACGATCTCGTCGCGGTCCAGCGTCAGCAGAACGCGATCGCGCATCAGCACGCGCCCGTCGCAGATGACCGTCTGCACGTCGCTGGCCCGTGCGCTGTAGATCAGGCTGGCAGGGATATCATACAACGGCTGATGATGCGTTGCCGTCAGATCAACCAGGATGACATCTGCCAGCCGCCCTGGTGCCAACGTGCCGAGTTCATCTGGCTGACCATAAACCTGAGCGCTGCCGCGTAGTGCGATATCCAGCACTTCATGACGAGGCAGTACAGTCGGCGTGCCATGCTGTGATTTCTGCGTCATGGCCATCAGGCGCATGCTCTCCCAGATGTCGAGCGTATTATTGCTGACCGCGCCATCCGTCCCCAGACCGACCGGAACGCCAGCGGCCCGCAGCTCCACAACGGGGGTCAGGCCCATCGCCAGCTTGAGATACGTTTTAGGACAGTGGGCGATGCCGGTCGGATACTTCGCCAGCAGAGCGACATCCTCAGGCGTCGCGCCGCAGATATGCGCGAGGATCGTTGGCTGATCGAGCACGCCTACATCGCGCAGTACGGCGATGGGCGTCTTGCCCCGCACCTTGAGGCTGTCTTCGACCTGTTGCCTGTTTTCTGACGCGTGAATGTGGATACCAACCCCTAGCGCCTCAGCCGCCTTAACGGTCGCCCGCAGAAAATCATCGTCGCAGGTATAGGGCGCGTGGGGGGCCATAATCGTGCGAATGCGCCCATTTGCTGCACTTTGATAGGTGCGCACATAATCCGCAGTGCGATCAATCGCCTCCTGACCGTGGCTGCCAAACATCGCCCAGCCGAGCAGCGCTCGCGTCCCCGCCTGCTCGACGGCCCGCGCCGCCTGATCCATATGCCAGTAGTGATCAGCAACTGCGGTCACGCCAGCTTCAATCATCTCCGCCAGCCCTAGAAGCATACCCCAGTAGACGTCTTCCGGCGTCAGATTGGCCTCAAGCGCCCACATCTGATTGAACCAGTCCACAATATCGACGTCCTCAGCCAACCCCCGGAAAATGACCATCGGCACATGACTATGCGTATTAATAAGGCCCGGCATCGCCAGCATGCCATCCGCAGGGATGACTTCACGAAAATGTGAGGCGTCGGCTTTCCCCGTTGGTTGTATCGTCTGGATGCGGTTGCCGATGATGAGGATATCCTGCGATTCTGCAATGGTGATCTGCGCGCCGCTGTTGAGCAGGACACGCGCATTCTGGATGAGCAAATCAGACATGGTGCTTCCTGGTGAAGTGCGATCAATCGCGGCGATTTTACACCGGCTTTACAACCCCGTGCCACTCGCCGCCCCAAACTACCGTATACTATAGCAGATCACGGAAGCAACATGAGGCATTCCATGAGCTTAATCATCGAGAAACCGCGCCAATATCGTCGCCGGGCACTCCTGATCACGCTGGTTGCGATGATCATCGTATACATCCTGTGGAACGTGCCGGATTTGCGAGTTGTGCTGTATCCGTTGAACCTGTTCGTAACGTACATTCATGAGGCCGGCCACAGCCTCGCCGCCCTGCTGACAGGTGGGCAGGTCGTCGGTTTCGTCGTCAGCGCAGATGGCAGCGGGCTCGCACGGACGATCGGCGGCAACTCAGCGGTGATTCTGCCTGCGGGTTATCTGGGCGCGGCGTTATTCGGGTCGCTGCTGTTTTACCTGATCAATCGATTCGCACGGTATGCGCGTTATATTGCCTTCGGCCTCGGGCTTTTCATCCTGATCTTCACGATCCTGTTCGCCCGACCCGATGAGACCGGCGCGCCTGTGGCGATCTTCGTCGGGGCGATCTTCGGCGCGCTGTTAGCCTTCAGCGGCCTGCGCGGACCAAACCTGCTCAACATGCTGGTGCTCAACGTGCTGGCGATCACAACCGCGTTGGAGGCTTTCTTCGATTTGTGGTTCCTGACACGTGTAGCGGGGACAGCCAGCCGGGGCGCCGTTTTCAATGACGCGGCTCAATTCGCACAGCAGTATGCGCCACTCCTCGGACCATCCATTATTGCGTTCACATGGGCGGGCATTGCCCTCGTGATGTTCAGTATCGCATTGTGGTACGGTGCGATCCGCCCCTTCCGCGAGGAAATCAACGATGCCTATAACACGCTGAGGCGGTAGTCGTACCGCCTCAGTCGTAAGTTTTGTATCCGGCCTGCTCAGTGCTGAGGCAGGCTTACCTCTTTATCAATACGGCTCAGGCGCTGTTCCGCCTCGGTCATGTTATTGACCAGGATGATTTCACGTCCGGCAAGCTGCATCAGGATGCTGCCGATCATGCGGGCTATCGGGTTCAGCCCCCCTACGATGACCTGCCAGCCAAAGCGATCATCAGCCATGTAGCGCGTTACATTGCGCAGCTCATTGAGCTTCAGCGGCATCTGGCCGAGGTTCGTCGTATCAACAATCAGATGAATCGGCGCGGTGCCATTATCCAGATACGCGAATACCTGTTCCTGTAACGAACCAAGATCATCCAGTGTGACGCTGCCCTGGACATTAGCCAGGATCACTTTGCCTTCTTGATACCAATCGATCGAATACACCATTCCGAAGACTCCCGAAGTGCATAATGGCTGCCTTGATAAGGCACGTTAACTGCAATAAAGCCTGTACGATGATGACTATACATGAATGATTAAACCATAAGGTACCGTAACACGTACATTGAGGAACGACAAAATTACTCTAATCTGATCGAAATGGGCTTGAGCCTCAGTAAGCGCCACTGCGCAGCAGTACACGAGGAATCGTCCGCAGCAGGATTTGCACATCTAACCGCAGCGACCAGTTTTCTATGTAGTAGATATCCAGCAGGCACATTTCCTCGAAGGGTACCTCACTGCGTCCGCTGACCTGCCACAACCCAGTAATGCCCGGGATGATGTTCAGCCGCTGCTTGTGCCACGGTTCGTAGAGAGCGACCTCATCCGGCATCGGCGGGCGCGGCCCGACCAGACTCATCTCGCCACGCAGCACATTAATCAGGTTCGGCAGCTCGTCCAGGCTCGTCCGTCGCAGGAATTTACCAACGCGGGTCACACGCGGGTCATCGATGATTTTAGGACGTCTGGGATCAAGCTGATGCTGCTGAACGACCTTCTCACGCAGGTCATCGGCGTTAGTCACCATGGAGCGGAACTTCACCATCCAGAACTCACGACCGTTCTCACCGACGCGCCGCTGCCGGTAGAAGATCGGCCCTGGGCTATCCAGGCGCACTGCGAATGCCGCCACAGCGATAATCGGCACCCACAGCGGCGACAGAAACAGCACCAACCCAACGTCCAGCGCACGCTTGATCAGCCGGTTTGCACCCCGGAAGGCATCACTTCCGTTGACCCCCAACAAGGGGATACCATCCAGATTTTCGACCTGCACCTGTCTGAGATTGAGCTGGAAAATATCTGGCACCAGACGCGCCTGCACCCCTGTCTGGCGGCAGATACGCACCAGTGAGGTGATCGTGTCGTAGTGATCCCACCGCAACGTGATGACGACCGTATCGACACCATGCGCCCGGATCACGTTTCGTAAATTGCGCAGATCACCCAGGCCAGGCACTCGCCCTAGATCAACGCTGCCTCTGTCCGGGTCTTCGTCAATATAACCGACCACCTTGTAGCCGAGTTCCGCCCGCGCCAGGATGACACGTAGCACCGCCTGCCCGGTTTCCCCCATACCGACAATCAATACCCGCTGAACACCAATGCCCTTACTGCGCAGATAAGCCAGCAGCCAGCGCCAGATCAGACGCGATACCGCCAGCAGCCCAATCGTCAGGCCGGCGACGTAAATCAGCATCAGGCGGCTGGTCACCAGCGGCTGGAAAGCAAAGAACAGCGCCAGCAGGATGACCGTCGCCTGGGCCGCACCATTGGCGATGAGGGTCACTTCCTCCAGCCAGGCTCGCCCGCGTACGTTCCGGTACAGCCCACTGTTGCTGAAGTTGAGGTAAAGAATCAGCGCATAGACCAGCGCATACGGGATATACGGCGTGAACTCCCGTTGAAGTGGATCAAGCACCGGGCGGATGATCTGAAGATCGTAACGCAATACGTACCCGAGCAGAAACGCCACCAGCACGAGGAAGGCATCAAGCACCGGGAATACCCAGCGCGGTTCAAGTGAGGGGTGCTCGTCAGGGCGAGAAGGTGGATTCATAGCCGTCAGTTAACGCTATTATGTGGTGTCAGCGAGTGCACTCACTCCACCACATCCAGTCGGAAGCGGCCATTCGGCACACTGACAATGTAGGTGATCTGGACCTCAGCGTCATCGTAGTCGCGGGCGACCAGCACCCATTCATTGACGCGCAGCTCAAGCGCATAGTACAGGTCGTCATAGTCCTCACCCAGGACCGGTTGACGATTCTGCGCCTGATCCAGCACAAAGCGTGCGCCAACATCACGCGGCACTCGCACACGCAGATCGCCGTTTCGCACCGTGAGCGTGCCAGGATCTTCGACCACAGTGGGTGAACGCGGCCGATAATCCGGCAGTGTGACCAGCACATCACCTGTGTTCACCAGCAACTTCAGCCGTTCAAGGTCCAGGTTGTTCATATCGAATGTCGCTGCGCCGCCCTGACCGGCGAAAGAAACCGCAAGCGCCAGGTCCGGCGGCAGTTCGAGACGCACCGTTCCGCGTCCGATCTCATCCAGCGGCGGGAAAGCTTCCGGGCGACTCTCTTGGAGTGTGAAGGTTGCGATCCCCGCGGCATCTTCCACAAAGGATTGTTCAATGACGCTGGCCGGGCTGCCCACAAATGAGGCCCGTACTTCATGCTCATCGGTGATTGCCGCCACCTGTATATCTGATTCCAGCATCACCAGGTTAACCTGCAGCGTCGTCATCGAATCGGAGACAGACTCAGAATAAGTGACTTCGTTCTCCGTCCGCACCTGCTCAATGCGGATGCTGTACGCACTCAACGCAACGCCTGCGACCACCAGCGCACCAATCCCCAGCGCAAACCAGTTACCAAGCGCAATGCGATCACGCAGCAGGATCGACAGGCCGACGACAACCAGTACGCCCGGCCACGCCCGACCAACGACGTCGGCAATACCAACCGGCAGCTGCCCCAGGTTCAGCAGCAGCAGCACAATCGCCAGCGCCAGCGCAACCAGCCCGAGCATGATGTTGCCACGTCGCCCACCAGTAAATTGTCTGATGAAGAAGACAAAAGTCACGACAACCAGGGCCATTGGCAGCAGGGCATCCGCGCCGATCGCCTCATTCAGCGCGCCGCGCAGCAGCCCGGCGGCAATCAGGCCGACCGCTAGCAGCAGGCCAATCAACGCCCCAAGTGAGCCATGTCGCCTCTCGCCGGGGATTTCCAGAGGCCACAGCCACCACAGCACCAGATAGGCCAGCCCGGCCACACCCACCGTAAGCGGGGTCAGGATAACGAACAGCGCCCGCCATAAGGTCACACCGATTGGCGTCCTTTGCGACAATCCCCCGCACACCCCGCCAAACAACCGGTTGGTGAAGCTTCGTGTCATGATCCCGTCTCAATACTCGATACAGGCCGATGTTCCTCGTTCGATCAGAGCGAGGGACCGGTCTGTTCAGGTTCAATTGGCCATCAATATACTGTTGTGCTGCCGTCCTGACAAGCGTTATGCAGTCCGGGGCAAGCAATGGGCTGACCGCACACCTCAGATGCAACAGCCATCCACTGCCAGATGTCAGACTTTCTCAGGACTATCGAATCGTATCACCAGCCGCAGCCGGGCGAATTCCAGTTCATCGGCATCGCGCAAACGGTATTTGTGACGAGGCGTAAGCTGGAACCCGTTGATGCGCGTGCCATTGGTGCTCCCCAGGTCTTCCAGGTAGAGCGATCCTTCATACAGCGTCAATACGGCATGCTTGCGCGAGACACCATAATGGTAGGCACCAAATGGCGTCAGATCAAAGCCGATGCTGGTCTCATTATCCAGGACGCGCCCGACGACGATACTGTCCTGAATTGGGATTGTTCGTTCGTCATTGCCCATTAAAAAGCGCAGTCGCCACCCCGTCGTCAGATACGAGGTGTTTCGGCGTGGTGCCCGATCAGGCATCGGCGCTTCCTGCGGCAGATTGAGATATTCGGTCTGTTTAGGCTTGACCGGTGCTTTTTCTTCATCCGCATCGGGGGAATCCGCAGGCCGACCAGACTGAGCTTTATTTTTGTCAGTCGACATCTTGCTCCCCCTTTCGAGTACAGTAATTCACAGAAAACCTCGATAAATCATTTCTGTAATGATTGTGATCTAGAAGACACGATTTTTCAATAGATAGAAGGAACCACTGTCGGTGTGAGGTCAATGCTGTTCCCATTTTATGCCCAGAAGAATCATACAGGATTTTTCGTATTTTGCTGCCATTTTTATCGATTTTTGGTCCAGGAATTGAACAAACTCTATTTTTGCACACTCCGTACCCAAGCGACGACTGGACTGGTACAATGCCCCGACTCGACCCTGACGACCAACCACACCTGCGGATTCCATGACAACGACTGAAACGCGGAAACCTAACTGGCGACAGCGCATCGCCATACTGATCGGGCTGGTGATTAGCGCTGTGTTTCTCTACGGGGCATTTCGCGGCTTACAACCAGACGCGTTCTTCGAGAGTCTGGCGGATGTTGATTTACTGTGGGTTCTCGTGGGTGCGATCACATATGGGCTGGCGGTGGTTGTCATCGCGCTGCGCTGGCAGTTTCTGCTGCGCTCAGTGAAACACATCGCTCTGGTGCCCCTCACACAGATCGTCGCAATTGGCTACATGGGCAACAATGTCTACCCGCTGCGTGCTGGCGAAGCATTACGCATCTTCCTCCTCAAACGTCGGCACGAAGTACCACTCGCCCAGGCAGCGACGACGGTCGTCGTTGAGCGCGCGTTTGACGGGCTGGTGATGCTCAGCTTTATACTTATCGGCGTTCTTGCTGCTGAGATTACGGCAGACGAGATCCAAAGTGTGGCCAACATTGCCGCCCCCATATTCGGTGCAGCTCTGTTGGCGTTCTTCGTGCTGGCGGCACGTCCACAGTGGTTACGCGCCGTTGTTAATCTCTTTATGAAACCGCTGCCCGATGCCCTGGGCGACCGCGTTGCAGGCCTCGCTGAGGACGTCATCAGCGGGTTGGAAGGACTGCGCAGCCCGGTTTATCTCGCCGGGACCATCGTCTGTTCGTATCTGACCTGGGCGATTGAAGCGGTTGTTTACTGGCAGGTCATGTGGGCCTTTGGCTTTGATCAGCCGTATAGCGTCGCGCTATTGGTTGTGGGAACGGTCAATCTGGCAGGGCTGATCCCGGCTTCACCCGGACAGATCGGCGTATACGAGTTTTTCGCCAGTGCCGTCATGATCGCCGCAGGCGTCGCCTCAGCGAACGCACTGGCGTATGCGATTGTGGTGCACCTCGTAATATGGCTGCCAGTGACGCTGGCGGGTTTTATCTTTTTGGCGCGCATGGGGATGGGCTGGCAGACGATCCGAACTGCCCGCCAGCTCAATGTCCCCGCCGATGCGCCGAATGTCTAGCGCAGATTATTCGTTGATATCGATGAATTCTTCTTGAACCCAGCCGATGCGCCCATCTGGCAGTTCGATCTGTACCCAGCCGTCCTGAGGCTCACTCAGTACGCTCACCTCGAAACCCGCGTTCATGGACATAGTCGCTGCTGAAGTCAGCGCAGGTTCGGCACGCATCCGTGTAGAAGCGTTAATCGTGCCCGTGCCGATGGCCTCGCCAGCTGCTTCCATCTGACGCTCGACCAACTGCGAGGGTGCCCAACCTTCGGTGCCATCTTCCGTACGCGCATAGTACCAACCAGGGGTGGAATCCGCGTCAAGCACTTCGAGCAGGCCATCACGCGCGACCTGTGCCACACTGGGCGCAATCTGGCTCGGTTCCTGACGCAGCACGAGCATACGGGTTGCGCGAGCATTGGCGTTGAATGGCCCCCCGGCGCTGACTGGCGGCTCACTGGCTTCTTCGGTTTCTTCAGCTTCTTCGGTTTCGTCCGATTCTGCGGCTTCTTCGGTTTCGTCCGATTCTGCGGCTTCTTCGGTTTCGTCCGATTCTGCGGCTTCTTCGGTTTCGTCCGTTTCGTCCGTTTCTTCAGCTTCCTCGGTTTCTTCAGTCTCTTCCGATGCCGCGTTGGCGTCTGCTTCTGTCGCTTCTACTTCTTCTGCCGGAGTCGGTTCGGCCGTTGGTGCTGGAGCATCACCGCCACACGCGGCAACCACCAACACAGTGAAGACCAGCGCGAACAAAATCAGCAGAATGCGCGACACTCGAAAAGTCTGCGCAGTATTCATAGAGCACCCCCGGTACGGTTTGCTTTCACTAAGTAGTAGCCTGTATGATGGGTTTAACGTATACCATTACCGGGCCATACCCGCCACAACAATCATGTGACATTAAGCCACACAAGGATTTAAACGAAGCTTATTCCTTTTCAGGGGGCTTCCCTGGTATACTGAATCCCAAGTTTTCCCAAATTATCCCAATTAAGTCTAATGGTAAGACTATGTCGTGGCGCATCCATCTGACCAACCAGGCAATCAACCGACTTCACATCCTGCCAGGGAAGCGGCCTGTACTGGTCGCCTGGACACGACAAGACCGCGTTCATTTCTATGATCTCGCTGATGGGACGCCTCTGGCCGATCAGACGCTGCCAGCGCCGCCGCCCGTCGAAGATCGGCAAAGCGAAGCGTGGCAGGCATACGTCGATGGCTTGCGCGGCCCCGACGAGGGCGCTTATCTGCCCCTGATCGAAATACCCGGCACGCGCATCTACGCCAGTGATGATGGCAAGCTGCGCCTGTACGTGGTCGACGATCACACCCTCGTTCTGGCGACAGAAGGTCGGGAAGTACAGCTTGATCTGAACGGAGCTGAGCGCATTCTGGCTGTAGACCTCGACCGCGCGCTGGGTATGGTCGTCGCCCTGGATGAAGCCGGACGGCTGCACATCTTCCAGCAGGATATGCGCCTGGGTGCCTTCGACCTTGAACTCAACCCTGATCCAATGCAGCGGCCCGCCGTGACGGTATCGCGCGGGGGCGGCAGCATCTACGTCAGCGATGGTCGGCAAATCGTGCTGACGGACAGCAGCGGCCAGGCCCTTAAGCGGCAGCCCACGCATTACAGCATTGCGCGGCTCGCCTGCTCACCAACCGGCGGCATGGTGGCGACCAGTGACGTCGAATCAGGCGTCATCCGGGTCTATCACGGCGAAGCGCTGACCGTCACCCACCAGAAGTTCGCCATTGATCTGATTGCCTCGGCCTCTCAACTGCAGCTCTTAGCCGACCTCCCCCCAATGGATACCGTCGCCAGTGCGCTGGCCGTCCACAGCAAGGGCACGCTCGCCTTTGCGATGTCCGGTGTCATCTGCACCACAGACGTCAGCGAAATGGACGAACTGCCTCGCCCACGCCGTCTGCTCTGATGCCGTTGACGCGGTACAATATGGCATAACACCGATAACTCCCCAGGAAGGGCACCCGTATGCCAGTCATCGCGCAGGCGATCGCACAAGACCAATCGCTGTTATCCGCTGACATCATTGCCAAGACGCTGCAACAGGGCCTGTCAGATCGATACAAGGGTGCTCGCGTGCTGATACTCATCCCCGATCACACGCGCACGCTGCCGCTGCCACTGCTCTTCCGGCTGGTGACTGCGATTCTGCGCGATACGCGCCAACTTGATTTTATGGTCGCACTGGGGACGCACCCGCCGCTTAGCGAACCCGCATTGAACGCGCTGGTTGGTATCACCCCTGAAGAGCGGCAGACGACTTACCGGCATATTGGGCTGCTCAACCATGCCTGGGACGACCCCAACACCCTCAAGACCATCGGCACGCTGTCACACGATCAGGTGAGGGCAATTGCCGGGGAAGTCTGGCATCCGTCACTCGGCGGTGATGTACCTATCAACATCAACCGGCACGCCCTCGATTACGATCAGATCATCATCCTTGGACCTGTCTTCCCACATGAGGTCGTCGGGTTCAGTGGTGGTGCAAAGTATCTGTTCCCTGGTATTTCCGGCCCGGAGATGATCAACGTTACGCACTGGCTGGGTGCGCTGATCACGATCCTGGATACGATCGGCATCGCAGATACACCCGTCCGCCATATGATCCACACTGCGGCGGAGCACGTGCCAACACCGGTAGAGCTTATCGCCCTGGTCGTCGTCGGTGATGGTCTCGCCGGCATGTTCATCGGCGATCATCTGAGTGCCTGGCGCGCCGCCGCCGACCTTTCCGCACAGCGCCACATCGTCTGGGTCGATGAACCTTATCAGCAGGTGCTCTCCTGGGCACCGCCCATGTACGACGAGCTGTGGACCGCCGCGAAAGCCATGTACAAGCTCGAACCGGCTATTGTCGATGGCGGTGAGGTCATCGTCTACGCCCCACATCTGGATACCGTCAGCCATGTCCACGGCGTGTACATCCTGGAAGCAGGCTATCACGTCCGGGACTACTATTTAAAGCAGTGGAACCGCTTCAAGCATATTCCACTGGGGGTACTGGCTCACGGGACACATCTGCGTGGCAGCGGCACGTACGATGATGGCTTCGAGCGCGCACGAATCAACGTCACACTGGCGACGCAGATTTCAGCGGAGACATGCGCGCAGCTCGCATTGGGGTACCGCAATCCAGCCAGCATCCAGCCGGACGACTGGCGCGGACGTGAAGCCGAAGGCGTTCTGTTCGTCCCCAAAGCTGGCGAAATGCTCTATCGGGTGAAGCGCACATGACGCTGCTCGTCATCGACGCGGGTAGCTCATCAATTCGGGCGCTGCTGCTGGACGGCGAGGCGCGCCCTGTTCCCGGTGCCATCGCCCGGCAGGAGCATCACTTCCAGCGACACCAGCCCGGCCAATCCATCGCTGATGCGCAACACCTGCGCCAGCTCATCGAGACCTGCATTGATGAGATCCTGCAGCATCCCTCAGCCAGTGAGCTGCGGGCCGTCGGCATGGCAACCTTCGTTGGCAATGTCGTCGGGCTTGATGCAGACGGCAGGCCGGTCACGTCGCTCTACACGTATGCCGATACGCGCAGCGGGGACTACACGAAGTCGCTGCTGACCCCTTCAGCTCATTCGAACAATCACCAGCGAACGGGCTGCCCCCTGCATACCGCATACCATCCGTCCCGTCTGAACTGGCTGCGCGCCGAGTATCCTGATCTGTTCCAGCGTGTCGTACGCTGGTCAGACCTGGCGACACTTTGTTATTCTGCCTGGTTTGGGTATCAGGTGCCCACGAGCATCAGCGTCGCCTCCTGGAGCGGCCTGCTCAACCGCGAAACGCTGACGTGGGATGGCAACTGGCGCGATCAGCTTAACCTCGAGAAGGACGCGCTGCCGCCACTCAGCGACTATGCCCCACCACTGCGCGGTCTATCCGCGGCCTATGCCCGGCGCTGGCCCGCCCTCGCCGACCTGCCATTCTTCCTCGCCGTAGGCGATGGCGCTGCGGCGAATGTTGGCTCCGGTGCAGGAGAGCATGGAAGCGTCGCGCTGACGATTGGCACGACAGCAGCCATGCGCACTGTCAGCACGCAGGCGCTGCCGCCCGTCCCGGATGGGCTGTGGAGTTACCGAATCGATCAACAGCGGCACCTGATCGGCGGCGCTACATCCGAAGGCGGTAACGTCTTTGAATGGGCGCAGAAGACGCTGCGTTTGCCCGACGCTGCTGTTCTGGAAGAAACGCTGCGCCGCACGGAACCAGGTGCACACGGGCTGACGCTTCTGCCACTGCTGGCCGGTGAACGCAGTCCGGGCTGGTGGTCGCAGGCTACGGGGGCCATAGCCGGCCTGCGCCTGACGACCACACCACTGCACATCCTGCAAGCAGCCCTGGAAGGCGTCGCACTGAGACTGGCCATCGTCAGCGACCAGCTCGATGCAGAAGGCGAAGTCATGGCTTCGGGCGGCGGGCTTGGCGCTTCGCCCGCCTGGGCACAGATCATCACCGATGCGCTCGATAGGCCGCTAAACCTGCTGGCCACGTCGGAAGTAACAGCGCGCGGTGTCGCCATCCTCATGTTGACAGCACTCGATGGGCGCGCAATAACGGAGTTCGACGCCGAGATCACCGAAAGACTGACGCCCGATCCGCAGCGTGCCGCCCGCCTGCGTGAGTTGCGCACACAACAGCAGGCGCTCTATCATGCTTTGTACGATCTGCTTCATCAGGCCCGGTAACGGGCCTGTTGGCTTCTCACGGACATTTTATGCGCTTGATGTACAATCTGATCGACCTTGTGCTATCATCAGTCCAACGTAGGATAAGTCACAGGCCCATGACGCAGCTTCTCTTAATTCGCCACGCTGTCAATGATTACGTCAAGACCGGCAAACTGGCTGGTTGGACGCCCGGCGTACATCTTAACGAAGAAGGACAGGCCCAGGCGGTAGCCCTCGGCCAACGTCTGGCAGACGTGCCGCTGGCACATATTTACGCCAGCCCGCTCGAGCGCACTATGGAGACCGCCCAGGCCATTCAAAAGCATCATCAGCACCTCACCGTCGAGCAGTATGAAGGCATTGGTGAAGTGCGCTACGGCGATTGGGAAGGTATGAAAATCTCGGATTTACGGCGACGCAAAATGTGGCAGGTCGTCCAGGAATACCCCTCCCGGGCGTATTTCCCGGGTGGCGAAACCATGCGCGGCGTCCAGACCCGTATTGTCAACGCGCTGGAAGAAGTTGTCCAGCGTCACCCAAATCAGACGGTCGCCCTCGTCTTCCATGCCGATCTCATTAAAATGGCGGTAGCGCATTACCTGGGCGTACACCTGGATAACTTCCAGCGAATCGTGATCTCGCCGGCCTCAATCAGTACCATCATGCTCAGCCACAGCCGTCCCTTTGTGGCCACAGTCAATGATACTGCCCATGTACAGGCCCTGAAATCTGCTCAGGAGCCGCAGAAAGAGCAAGCACACCATGGCAAGAACTGAAATTGAACTGCGCCCGGTTGATTTCATCACTGTGGGCACCATCGGCCCCAAAGGCCAGCGGACTTTTCATCTTCAGGCGGGCCATGGCGATCGACTGGTATCTTTCGTCATCGAAAAGGAACAAGCCTGGGCGCTGGCAGAAGCCATCGATGAACTCATCGATGAACTGGACAAGCGCGAAGAAACTGAAACGACCGTAGAGCTGGCCAGCTTCGACATGGACCTGCGCGAGCCGATTCACCCGGTGTTTCGTGTCGCTCAGATGGGCCTCGCCTATGACGAAGATGAACACCTGATCGTGCTTGTCGCGCAGGAATTTGTCGTCTCTGAAGAAGACGAAGAAGAAGAGGAACCAGGCGTTGTCCGGATGTGGTGCAATCGCCAGCAGATGCGCGCACTCAGTTTGCACGCCATGGATACCGTCCAATCAGGGCGGCCCAATCCTAAACAGAATGGCCGTATCCTTTACTACTGGACGTAAATCAGCAGCGTATCAACCATGCGTCAATCGCTGAGTGCCTGAGCCGTAACCTAAGGTAAAGACGCGGAGTGCCCCATGAGCCAGCGCGACCTGCGTACCGCTCGCAACCTTGAAGAGCCAATCAGCCTGCCTTACCAGACAGTCCTGCAAGCGATGCAGCGTGGTGAGATCATCGAGGAAATCGGCTTAATGCGGGCCGGCTCCAACTATACATTCCTCGTTCGCATCGAGTACCAGACTGAACAGATGCTGGCCGTCTACAAGCCGCGTCTGGGTGAGCGCCCACTGTGGGACTTCCCGGATGGCACGTTATGCCAGCGCGAGACTGCGGCCTTCGTTGTTTCCGATGCGATGAGCTGGATGCTTGTACCGCCCACAGTCCTGCGCGAGGGGCCGCGTGGTGAGGGCAGCATTCAAGCGTTTATCGATCACGACCCGCGTCGGCATTACTTCACGCTGGATGAGAACCACGATTCGCAGTTACAGGTGCTGGCGGCCTTCGACGCGATCATCAACAACGCCGACCGCAAAGGCGGTCACTGCCTGCTCGATGCGGACGATCACATCTGGGGCATTGACCACGGCCTGGGGTTCCACCACCATCCGAAGCTGCGCACCGTCATCTGGGATTATGCCGGCCAGGACCTGCCCGAGCCCATCCTGGGCGATCTCGACCGACTCTGCCAGCAGTTGCATAACCCTGATAGCCCACTCTCACAGGAGCTGTGCGGATTGCTCAGCCCGATCGAAGTTAAAGCGCTGATTCGTCGTGTGACCACGCTCATCGCTGAGCGGACTTATCCACTGCCAGGCAGCGGCCCCAACCGGCCCTGGCCCGCGATTTAGCCAACCCATCACGCGGCTGATCCACCTGTCAACAGGAGCACATCCCTCATGCCACATACCCTGAAAATCGCCGCCGTGCAGATGGACGCCGCGCGCTCCCCTGTCACGGTCCGGCTAGGGCGTGCCGCGCGTCTGATCGAAGCAGCAGCACAGCAGGGCGCTAAGCTCATCGTGCTGCCGCAGCAGTTTCATACCGGCTATGACTACGACGACGACCAGTACACCCTGGCCGAACCGGCCCATGATAGCCCAACCCTGGAATGGCTCGCGCGACAGGCTGCCCAGTATGAGGTCTATCTGGCGACGGCGCTGCCGCTGCGCGTCATCGACGAAGTGCAGATGATGGCTGTACTGATCAGTCCGGACGGTCAGCGGTGGACGTATGCCCAGCAGACGCCGCATCTGTGGGAGCGCGCTTTTGTCCGTGACAGCCAACAGCCAGGGATCTTCCATACACCGTTGGGGCGCATCGGTCTACTGATCGGATGGGATGCCGCCCACGCTGATATCTGGCAGCGCTATGCCGCCCGCGTTGATCTGATGCTTGTCATCCACAGTACACCCGACTGGTGGCACGCTCACCTGAAACTTGACGGTGACCAGATTCACCTCAACGATTTGACGATCGGGCAGCAGCTAGCGGGCCACAGTGCCTATCTGAGCTATTTGCCGAGCATCGCGGCATGGCTGCGCGTACCGATCATCGTAGCGGGTGGCAGCGGACAATTCGACAGCCTGCTGCCTCTGCCGCGCCTGTCGCTGACTGCACTGCTGGCAGGACACCCCCACAGCGCCAAATGGACTACAAATGCGCATGCAGTACGTATTCAGGCGCCGTTTACCCGGGTGACCGGCATCTTTTCCGGTACCGATACAGCGCACGTCCAGGTCACTGAAGATGGCGATGAGACCGTCCTGTCGGAGATTACACGGGCTGATAAGCGTCCTCGCCCGCAGTCGGCTGTAACTCCGCTGCCAGCAGCACCGCTGCATACCGATCTGACAGATGCCGCCACCGCTGCTGCGATGACGCTGTCCTATACGCGCGGTGTGCGGCGTCAGTGGGGAGCGCGAATGGCCCCTCTGTCGCGCTCGACCCGACTGTGGCGCATGGGCCTGATCGCAGCCGCACTTGTGGGCATTTTATCCGGCATACTGATAAGACAGCGCAGATAACACAGGCTTAGGCCCGAGTATGGCTTGCATGAGCACTGATCCAAAACAACGTAAAAAACCAGCAAAAGTTGACAAAAAACCGATAAGCCTTAAGCTCTCTTGCTTGACCCCTTAAGGCAATGAAACTTATAATGGCTGTGTTGCGTAATGCGACTGAAGCATCTGCTTCACCCCTTTTTACACTACAAGGAGATCGTTATCACATGAAAACACGTATGGTACTGGTTGTGGCATTGCTAATTGCCGCACTTTTTGGCGCGGTTGTAACACAGGCACAAGAACTCCCTGATCCCTGCCTCGGTCTGAGCGCGGAAGATTGCGAAGTGATTAACAGCGCGTTTGGTCGCGCTCTGGAAGTCGCTGAAAACTTCACAATGGATTATGCAATAGACGTGAGCGTAACAGGCGTGCCTGATGGCGACCTGACGTTCAACCACACTGCGACCGGCGCAGTGGCCCTGGACCTGATGGGTGATTTCCCCATCAGCACCTCCCTGCTGACTCAAAACAGCTTCAGCACGCCCGACGGCAGCGATGAAGGCCCGGTCGCATTCGCGATTGTTGGCGGCGTTATGTACATTGGCGTTGAAGGCGAGTGGATCGGCATTGATCTGGTCGAGGTCATATCTGACCCCGAACTCGGCGCTGAGCTGGGCATACCCACCAGCCCTGAGGATATCGAAGGCCTGACCGAACAGCTCGGCGGCTTTGACCCGGCTATGCTCGAAGGCCTGGGTGCTCTGGCTGGCGTTCCTGGCTTCCTGAACTACGTTCGCAATGGCGATACCTTTGAGTTCACTGCTGATGTGACGGCCCTTATCACCTCCGGTGAGTTCATGGATGTACTGGAACAAGCCGGCGAGGCTGACGAGAGTGGTACAGTAGCTGGCCTGGGCATGATCCTGCCGATGGTCGTGGAAGAAGCCACCCTGCAGGTTAACCAGCGCGTCAACACCGAACTGAACATCATTGACCGCATCGAATTCAACCTGAACGCAACCATCAACGGCGCAATGATCGAACCCAGCCTGGAAGAACCAGTGATTGCGACTATCAGCTTCTACGTAGAACTGAGCGGCGTGAACAGCTCGCCGATTGAATTCACGATCCCTGATAACGTCGAGATGATCGATCCGTCGATGGCGGGCGGCATGTTGGGCGGCTAATTGACGCTCTGTAACATCTAACGCAAAAACGGGCAGCGATTCGCTGCCCGTTTTCATTCTCATTTTCGCTTACCGGCCCTGGGTCACTTCAGGCGTTACACCTGTTACTGACCAGTCGATTCATCCGGTGCTGTACCGGCCAGATCTGTCTCATCTTCCCAACTGATGATCCAGATACAAAGCCCGGCAACGACCACACACGCCACGATCAGCGCGATCCAGTTCCCGGGTTGCAGACCAACATCGCGGGCTTCAATCGCCAGCATCGTCACCATGCCGACCGAAAGCACCAGCCAGGCCGCCAGGCGAGGATGCGTCATGACCCATTTGATTGGGGGCAGATTTTGCATGGCCAACTCTTTCTGTTCTAATCGCGCGCCAGTATAGCAGAGCAGACAGGCGGCTGCCAGCACTGGTTGAAATCATGCAGTAAGATAGCTCAGATCAATGATCAGATTGGCTGCAGGACGCGATCCTTGCGCAGTTGCTTCCAGAGGATTGTCATCGGCTGGCCGCTGACAGCTCCCTCGACTTCTTCGCGCCACGTCGGGACTTTAATCTCCTCCAGGGTGATGGGCTGATAGCCATCCGCCTGAAACGCCCGGATAGTCGCGGGTTGCGTATCCGGCGATAAGAAAATAAAGCCAACTTCGCTCTGCAGTTCTTTCGAGGATTCCTCAACAGCCGTTACCATCGCATGGGTCACATCGGCGATGCGCGCATCAGCAGCAACGTAGAATTCGTCCATCCGCGTGACCAGATTCTCGACCGTCCAACCCATCAGGCCAACGAGCGATTCGCTGTCGTCTGCCTGAGCGGTCAGATAGCTCTTCTGGCCAAATGTGACCATAACGTCCATCCGGGTGACATCACGGCCTGCCTGTTGCCGGATGAAGTCCGCAATCGCCTGTGCGTTGTTGGGCATACCCCGGCGCACAGTGACATTCTGTGAGCGCGCCCTGACGCTGTCATCCGCAACGGGTTGGGCACCAGCAGCCGCACTGGCGCTGAGATGCTTTTTGATCTGCTGCCACTGCTGCTGAATCTGCTTCCAGGAGTGTTCGATGTCCCCGTCATTGTCGATGATCACATCCGCGCGTTTGAGCTTTTCGGCCTGGGGGTTCTGTGCCTGGATGCGCATCCGGGCTTCTGCCTCAGTCATCTTGCGCTTGGTCACCAGACGACGATACTGCGTCTTGGGGCTGGCATCCACCACCCATACGGCGTCGACTGCTTCAGCGAGATTGCCTTCGAGGAGTTTAATCGCTTCAATAACGACAACGCGCTGCTTGGCACGTTTGATCAGAATATCCACAGCTTGTCGCACAACCGGATGTACGATATCTTCCAGCTTTTTTAGCGCCTCAGGATTGCCGAAGACGATCTGACCGAGCAATGTACGATTGATCTTCTTATCCTGCCCCAGGATGAACTGCCCAAAGGCCTGCACGATTGGCTTGTAGGCGGGGGCACCGGGCAACATCGCCTGATGTGCCAGGCTGTCGGCATCAATGGTATACGCACCCAGATGCTGCAGCATCTGACGCACAATACTCTTGCCAACGCCGATATTTCCCGTCAGGCCGATGACATATTTATTAGGCCAATGACCCACCATTGCACCTCCGTCATTGTAACCACCCTGGTGCGGCTGTTCACTAAATTCAGAACAATATCGAGGTATACAACTTTAAGCAGCAGTATACCATAAATATCCTAACGCATTGCGCGGCGTAACAAACGTAAGATACTCTGATCCGCCGCCCAATAAAGCAAAACGCCCGCACGAGGCGGGCATCGCTTGCCAGAACTATTCCTTTGACGCCCGTCAACGCGTGCGTGATAAGGTGCGTTCGTCGTCTAGGACTTACGCGGGTGTCTCCTCAGTGACGAGGGCCGCCTGAATGTCCAGCTCAATGCTGACTTCCTTGCTCACCAGCACGCCGCCGGTCTCCAGCGCCTGGTTCCAGGTCAGGCCGAAGTCCTCGCGGTTGATGCGCGTACGCGCCTCGAAGCCGCCGACTGTCTGGCCCCACGGGTTTGTGCCCTGCCCCAGGAAGGTGACTTCCAGGGCGACTTCGCGCGTGGTGCCACGAATGGTCAGATCACCATAGACAGTGGCTTCGGTGTCGCTCTTGGCTTCAACACGGGTGCTCTTGAAGATCAGCTCAGGATAGTTGGCTGCGTCGAAGAAATCCGGGCTGCGCAGATGATTGTCACGATCAGCCGGGCCGGTGATGACGCTATCGGCCTTAATGGTTGCCTCAACAGAAGCCGTCGCCGGATTTGCCGGGTCGAAGTAGATCCGGCCGCTGAAATCCTGGAAGCTGCCGCGAACGGTCGAAAACATCATGTGTTTGACGGAAAAATTGACGTCTGAGTGTGCTACATCGATTTGCCAGGTAGCCATGAACAGGTCCTCCTCTAGCGGATAGGGTATCTTGAAGCAGATCGCTTATAAAAGCGGACTGTGGTCCGTTTAAGTGGACGCAGTATAGAATGTCTTCCTTACCTGTTCAATGAAATGTTTCATGAGTTTCTCTTGAACGTGATCTAAGGTCGGGCCGTTATGGGGTTGGAAGAGAGACGGAGGAGAAAAAGTGGACTACCTCATTAAAGGCGACGCCTGTTGTGAGGGGGGGACACAACAGGCGGCTAGAGGGAAGGGCTTATTAAGGTGGCGCTGCAACGATTGTTACCATGGCCACTCTTGCCTGAATCTGGCGTTACCAGATATATCTAGAATGTAGTGATGCTCACTGAAGGCACAATGAACTCGCCATGAGCGACCTGTTAGAAGGCCATCAAGCGTCTTAACGCTCAATCAGAAGCACGCCAAAATCTACGTACCCGGGACACCAATGGGTGCGATCGGCGTCTGTACCCCTGGCTGGCCTTCCTGATCTGGTGGCAGCAGCGTCCCGCTCTGTCGCAGGTCACAATTCGTCTGAGCAACATCGCGCTGCGTGCTTATATTCGGCGATGGTGCCAGATTCAGGGCGTTGTTGTACTGCATGACTGCCTCACACGGATCGCTCTGGGCCAGCGCATCACCATAGGCCGCGTACTGTCCCACGAGCAGGGTGCGTGCATCACGATACTGCGGCGACAAACTGATCACCCGATTCAGCAGGCGGATGGCCTCACCAAAGTTGATATTGAGATATGTCTGTGCACTCAGATAGAGTTGCGCGACATCCCGTTCGAAGGCCCAGTTACCGATATCGCCATATTCGGCGGCGCGTTCCGTCAGCAGGATTGCCTGCGCCAGATTACCATCCTGTGCGCGATAGTGATACTCAGCCTCGCGTATGAGCGCATTGAACAACAGGCTATCGATGTCTGCTTTTTCGTAGGTAGGATCAATCGCCTGGATCGCTTCCAGCAGATCAATCGCTTCAATACGATCACCTTCCGTGAGCAGATCGCGCGCTTCCTGCAGCAGCGCAGGCAGATCAAACCCGCCCGTTGTCGTAGGTGATGGTTCGACAACCTGTGGCTCGTCCTGGATTTCCGGCGTGGCTGTGATGACATCTGTTGCAACAGCGGGCGTCGTCATCGTCGGTGAGGGTGTCGCTGTCGGCTGATTCGCCATAAAGAGGGCTGTAGCTGTCGGCGCGTACTGGGCGACGCACTCTGGCTCCGGGGTTGATTCTGCCAGCGATTCAAAGCGACGCTGCGCCAATCCCAGGCTGCCAGCCGACAAATCAGCCGCCAGACGCTCGCACTGGTCTGCGACATAGGCGGCCTGGGCCTGTGTTTCGCGCGCCTGAGCCACCCGCAGCCCATCCGACCAGCCAGCGAAGCCCGCCAGCACGACAACCAATCCGGCCAGCACGACCATCACAAAGCCGAGTACCCCCCAGATCACACAACCTGGCCCACCGGGCTCGGCTTCGGGGTCGTAGGGTGGAACATCAGGCTGTGGCGGCGGCAGTAAGGTCGGCTGAAAGTCGCGGGCAACCGGCGGCTGTGTCGGCTGCGTATCGTCAGGCGAGTAACTCATGCGTACGGGGTCTCCTATGCATGTCCCGGTCAATGCGTTGGCGCGTCATTACGGCGCGCTACTGTCGGGCTGACCAGTATCAGTTTCTGTGGGTCAGGTCAATGGGCGGGCATTATACACAGCGGAATCTGACGCGACCAGCGGCGCTTACCCTACGCGCCGTGGGCCTGATGGATGTGCTGCTGATGGATATGCCGTAACCGCAAGAGCGCCCCCGTTCAGGAGCGCTCTCTGGTACACGCAAGGATGAAACTGCTCGTTCGTCAATCAGATCGCATCATGGAAACGAACGCGCAGACTGCCAATACCGCCGTCATACCGGATGACCAGCTTACGATCAGCGAGTTCGTAGCCCTCGGTCTGCCAGACGCCGCTGTTATCCATAAACTCGCGCTTGCCTTCCAGGCGGATCATTGCATCAGGCAAATCCACGCTGCCCATGCCGGTGCTCGCCTCGAACTGAACGGCAAGGCTACGAGGCAGGCTGATGTTCACCTGGCCGACACCAGCATCAATTTTGATCATCCCGGATAAACCCTCTGGCACCACCAGGCTAAGCTGCCCGACGCCGCCATCAATCTCAGCTTCCAGCGGTGCGCTCTGGCTCGGCAGGGTGACGTCCATCGTGCCGACCCCGCTGTCAATCTCCAGTGAGGCAAGCTGCAACCCGGTCAGATCAACATCGATCGGGCCGACGCCGCCATTGATCTCCAGATCGAGCGGGATATGCGGCGTGAGCGCCACGTCCCAGTTCAGGTCTTCACGGTCGGCCAGCGCACGAAAACCCTGACGGATCGGCTCTACCACGCTGCGCGGTGTCTTCTGCTCCAGCTTGACCCGTTTGCGCAGGTCACCCTCAGCGGAAAAATGCACGTCGCCCACATAGGTGAGCTCCGCTTCGATCAGCATGTCGCTGACCGCCAGCGGGCGTATACTGCCCTTGCCCACTGAAAACTTGATTTCGACATTCGCGCTGGTTGCCCGGTCGATCGGAGCCGAAAACGTATCATGCTGTGTCTCGGCCTCACCCGCCAGCGACCCCATCAGGTTACGGAAGCTCTGGCCCAGATTGGCGAAATCAAACTGCCACTCTACCTCTCTATCGCCCCGCTTGGGCTTGTCCTCGCCGGATTCGTCATAGGTCGGTTCATCATAGTTCGGCTGATTCTGTTCGTCGTTCATGGTACCTCTCCTCTATCACTCCAAATTTTCAGATCAGATTGCGGCCACCCGCACCAGAGGTGTTGGCAGCCGCCGCGATACATTTCAGATCAGCGTACTTGAATGCTGCCGACACCGCCCTCGATACGCAGTTGTATCTGGTTTTCCGCGTCGGCATAGGTCGCGCTCTCCCAAACGCCGCTGTCGGAGACGAAGTCATCACCGCCTGAAACGCGACTCAGCCAGCCAGCGACATCAATACTGCCCACACCCGTTGAGGCTTCCAGCCGGACGGGCGCGTCATCAGGCAGGTCGACCACAGTTTCGCCAACCCCGCCGTTGATCGTCACGGTATAGCCCGTCTCGGTGATGGGCAATGCCAGGTCAAGGCTGCCGACCCCCGTATTGAAATTAGCGCCCACCAGATTAAAGCCCTCGAGGTTGACATCCAGCTCTCCGACGCCACCATTGATGTCCAGCGTCAGCGGCAGATTCGCGTTAAGGCGCAGGTTCCAATCCCGTGTGGACGGTGCACTGAACCAGTTCGGCGGCAGCGAAAAAGACATTCCTTCGCTGGTCTCATCGATGGTGATAACTGGCGTTTCACCACCGGTTGAACCTGTTTCCAGGTCTCCATAGTAGTTGACCACGCCTTCGATCAGCATCGTATCAGCGGCTTCGAGGGCACGGATTTCAATCGGTGCCACACTCGCATTCAGATCGACGGTATAAGCGGTCGCATCTTCAGACTGAAACGCGATCGACTCCGTTTCGGCAGTTGGCACCAGACCGATCGAAGGCCCCAGAAGCATCAGTACTACGAAAATCACCACCGTCGCCAGACCAATCAAAGCGCCTAGAACCGGTGATTGCCGACCGAAAAGCAGATCAAGACCAGCGACAATCAGCAGCAGCGGCCACAGACGAAACGCAGCCGCGATGCTCTCAGCAGTCAGTACGCCCAGATTCGCCAGGAGCCAGACGACGCCGACGCCGATCAGAATCATGGGCCAGAATAACGAACGATATCCCCCGTGTTCTTCTACTCTTGTTGACATCTTGAATTGGCTTTCTCCCTAGGTTTTACATTTTCCTGCAATGTTGTGAGCTGAACACCTGGTGCCTGTTCAGTGTGATGCCTTCACAAAAAGCGACATCAGATCCGCATATGTCAGTCACGAGCGCGCATCAACAGCACGACGCCGACGATGATCAGGATGAGAGGCACAAGGACGAAGATCAGACCCAGTAACCCACCCACCAGGCCGAAGACCAGGCCAATCACACCAGCGACCAGCGCGAACACGCCGCCGATAATCGCCCCAACCAGCCCAAAGACTGTGCCAACGATCGCACCAGCCAGCCCCATCAGGCCGCCGATAAGGCCGCTGATGCCGCCGACCAGCGTCCCAAAGAAACCCTCGCCGGCTGTTTCGGCGCTGACAATGGTCATGGGCGGATTAGCGAGCAAAAAGAATGCGCCCAGCACAATCAACAGCGCAGCCACACCGACGACAGCGCGCCCTCCCCGTTCATCATTCTTGCGTTTATGCATGATTCTGACTCCAATCCCCCTGTTGCATTGCGTGTGACGTTCTATGCCAATATACGCAGGTTAGCGGAGCCGGTTGCGGGGTATGAGCCTGAAGAGGCGGATTAGTCTGCTGTGCGCAGAGGGCGCCACAGAGGTGCCGACCAGGGCAGCAGGCAGGTTAGAGCACCAGTGTCGATGTGCACCAGGCACAATTGGCTATCCTGCTCCAGACCATAACGCAAAGCCAGCCAGCGGCCGCTGGCTGACCAACTCAGGTCATTGATGATAGATTCATCCAGGCTTAGGAGACGACGCAAGGGACGAATGTTCTCAGCATCGACGATGACAACGGTCTGTCGCGGGCCATTGCGCTCAATAAGGGCGATCGACCTTCCATCCTGAGACCAGACTGCCCCGCTGATAACCGAACCCTCGCTTGCGGGCAGTTCATACTGTGCACCGCTGATCACGTCGAATATGAACAGGTGCAGCGTACGCTCTGGCGGCTGACTGGCGACCATCAGCAGTCGGCTGCCATCCGGCGAGAACAGCGGCGCACCGACAGGCACATAGTGCCCCTGCCAGCGGCCAATGACACGTTCCGTGTCAGCGGCTGACAGGTGGCTGTCAATCACAGTAAAGCCCTCTGCAACTGGCCGGTATTCACGCAGGACCCGTCGTGCCACATCCAGATATGCACCCGCGGGCAATCTGATAAGTGTACCGTCTGTATCAACCCACTCTCGATAAACAGGTGCTGATGCGAACTTCCAGTTCGCACCCTGTGGCTGAGCCGTGATCTGCAAACCGGGCAGTTTCAGGCTGAAGAGGGACATATCTGAGCCGCCATTCCGGCCACCTGCTGGCTGACGATCACTGAAGAACGCGATCTGCTGGCCATCTGCCGACCACGCCAACGGGAATTCCTGATCGTCGTTATCCGTTAGCTGGACATTCAGTTTCGTGCGTGCATCGAGCAGCCACAGCTCATCATCGAAGCGTTCCGCACGTGCCAGCACCAGCTGGTCACCGGGGAACCTCCCACCGACTATGAGGGCCGCCACCATCAGCACGAGCATAAGCAAAGTCAGGCTGAGGCAAAATCGCAGCAACAGGCGGATCATCGCGCTTTAGCCTGTGCTATGACAACAGCTCCCGGTAAAAGGCCACCGTTGCCTCAGCGATGGCCGCATGGGTGAAGTGCGCCTTCGCCCGTTCGCGACCACGCGCCGCCAGCTCAGATGCGAAGGTCGGCTCACGTCGCAGGCGGTTGACAGCGTTTGCCAGTGCGTTGACATCCCCTTCTGGAACGATCAGCCCCGCCTCACCGATCACGTCTGGAATTGCGCCGCTGTCGCTGCCGATGAGTGGCACACCGCTGGCCATCGCCTCGACCAGCACCCGCCCAAACTGCTCTTTCCAGTTTGTTCGTGTCAGCGACGGCAGGACCAGCACATCAAACTCAGGGTACAGGCCAGGCATATCCGTTGAAGCAATCTGCCCCTGAAAATACACGCGATCCTGAACCCCGTGTGACTGTGCCCTCGCAAGCAGCGCGTCACGCTGTGGACCACCGCCCACCAGATGCAATCGCCAGTCACCATCAAGCCGTGCGATAGCATCCAGCAGCAGCTCGACTCCCTTTTCCGGCACCAGCCGGCCTACATAACCAACTGTGAAAGGTCGCGGTGGGCGCGTCTCCGATGGGCGAAACAGATCGGGGTCTGTCCCGAATTGCGGGATGACAGCCAGCGGACCGTCATATCCCTTCTGGCACAGGATATCTGCCGCGCTCTGCGTCCCCGCGAGCGCACCATCAACATGACGCAGGGTCCACGATTCGCCCCACGCGAAAGGTGGCGGATAACGTCGATAGATGTTCTGCCAGGTAAAGATGAGCGACCTGGCCTGCATCCGCCGAGCGTGAAACAGCGTATGCCAGGCGGCGACGTTATAGGCTTCCTCATCGATATGTACCAGATCAGGTCGAAACCCGCGCAGGAGTGTTGGGAGCTCGGGGAAGTAGTGCAGATGAAAATTGCCGTTAAAGCGAATCGGCGTGGTCACCAACCCATAGCCACGTGTGTAAATGCGTTCCAGCGGCTGCGCGCCACGCTCATCGCGCCAGGCTGGCGGCACCACCACCAGAAGTTCAACTCCCTGTTCAGCGATGAGTTCCAGCTTCCGCTGGTAGATGCCCACGACGCAGGCCTTGCACAACATCAGTACGCGCATGGTGTTCTTCCATGTCTGGCGTGATTCCGAGCCTGTAGTGTAGTGCATCGCACATTGACCGGGTAGTGCATCGCATAAAGCCCATTAAAACCGAACAGACCTGCGGCTTTAGTGACCGGCAGGTCTGTAATGAAGATTGTGAAGAATAGGGTATGGTTATGAGGTGCTTGCTGAGGGCATCTCATGTCGTTGGCAACCTTAGTATCGCAATTTAGCAAAAAACACCTAAGTGATGAATGTCACAAGTTCATACGTAGATTTGCCTACCCATAATTGTTGTGCGCAAACAATGACCATGCGTTACACTTATGGCAGAATTCACCGGATAGCCGTAGCATGCGCATCGATCGCCACTCCACACCGCCGCTCTTCAGTCATCGTCGCAGCCGCCAGCGTGGGGGCTGTCTGCCGTTGCTTATGCTATTGGCCGTTTTGTCCGGGCTGCTGTTTGTCTCCCGCGATCGGCTGGCAGACTGGTTGCTGACACTGCCACAGGCCATCCCGGATCATGGCCGCCTGAGTGCTGCGCTGGCCTCCGGCGACCTCGATAATGCTGTGCGCCTTGCACGGCAGCGGCTGGAGGTCTACCCCGATGATGGCTTCAGTCTGATCCTGTTGGTACGCGCACTCATCTATCGCAGCTATGTCGATTACGATACTGAGCCGGATCGCCGTCAGGCCCTCCAATTGACAACGAGCGCCTACAATCGCCCGGAGATGCGCGCTGTCATCCGTGGGGCCCATGCACTTGCTCTACAGGCCAACGGACGCTCCCGCGAGGCCAGTCAGATGGCACTGGCCGCGATTCAGCGCGATCCGGACGACATGCCGGCGCGGCTTGCGCTGGCACTCAGCTACGCCAATCAGGGCCTCTTTGAAGTCGCACTGCGCGAAGCTGGTAAGGCCGTTGAGATCGCGCAGCGCGCCGCCCCCGACTGGCAGGCAGACGCTTACCGCGCCCTCGCCATCACCCATAGTGATCTGGGCCGCTATGATAATGCGTCTTCGAGTATCGCGCAGGCGATCAGTCATAACCGCCGCCTGATTCCGCTGCACTTTGAACGCGCCCTCTACGCCCTGCAGGTCGGCGACAAGAATGCCGCTACTGCGGCTTACTTCCAGGTTATCGCGTTCGAGCCGGATAATGCTAAGGCGCACCTGCGGCTGTGCGAGATTTCGATCACGCTGCGCGAGCGCGAAGCCGCCCTGCGCTACTGCAACCACGCTACCGAACTGGCCCCGGGCTGGTCGGATGCATGGTATCAACTCGGACGTGAGCACTTTTTACAGGGCAGCATGGCGAATGCATTGAGGGCACTCAACCGATGCAGTACGCTGCAAGTCCTACAGAACGTGCCCGTAGAAGAACGGCGTTTCGAGTGCTGGTACTGGCAGGGACAAGCGGCCGAAGCGCTCGGCGACTGTGAGGCGCTCCTCAGCGCCTATAACCAGTTCCAGGCGATGAGCACGATTGTCAACCTGCCACAGACCTGGACATACCCGCCAGAAGGCCCAGCCATGTGCCTTACACCGCCGGTCAACTGACGCCCGGCGGGCGCTTGCACTCAGCAGCTACTCACAATTGGGCAATACTCGGCTATACTGTGAGGGCTGGCACCTTCAGGGACAGCATCTTATAGTGCCTTTTACCTGGATTATTCTGAGGTTGACGCTCATGGCAATCGAGGCAACGCAGGCCAACATCCAAGCAGCGCAAACAAAAGATGGCATCCCGGCAAGCATCCGCAAAGTCCCCTATCGCAGCCTGCGCGACGTATTGGCTCTGCACGCCAAAACCTCCCCAAACAAGATTTTCCTGATCAGCTATGATTCCGCCAATCAGCGTACAGAGTTCACCTATGCGGAGTTCGTCGCGCGCGTGCATCAGGTCGCCAACTTACTGTATGACGATCTGGGGGTACGGCGTGGCGACCGTATAGCGACGATCGCCCACAACGCACCGGAAACGGTGCTGATCTACTTCGCCTGCTGGATTATCGGCGCGACCGTCGCCCCGCAAAACGTGGCTGAAGACGATGCGCGCATCGCCTACATCCTGCGCAACAGCGAAGCCCGCATCTGCTTCGTTATGGCGGACTATCTGGAACGTGCCCAGCGCATCATCTACGGCGGCAATGGCAGCGACGGCGAACTGGGTGCACCCAATATCGAGGGCATTATTCAGGTCGGTGGCGAGCCGGATGCCAGCGTCGCACAATTACAGGCCCTGATCCGCAGCCGCCCGACGACCTTTCTCGCAGATGATAGCGGCGCGAAGGCTGGCGATCTCTCCATCCGCAGCAGCAACGACCGTACCGCCACCCTGGATGATGAGGCTCTGCTGGTATACACCAGCGGCACCACGGGCGCGCCCAAAGGCGTCGTACTCAACCAGTACAACCTCATGGTCGATGCGCAGGCCATCAGCCAGTGGCAGGCCATCACCGGCAACCAGCGCATGATGTGTGTGCTGCCCATCCATCATGTGAACGGTATCGTGGTCACGCTAATCACGCCCTTGCTTGTCGGCGGCAGCACCGTACTGAACGATCGCTTTCGCGTGTCGCACTTCTGGGAACGTGTGGTGACAGAGCGCGTTAACATCGTCAGCGTGGTACCGACGCTGCTGCAATTCCTGCTGGAATACGCCGACGAACAGATTGCGAAGGGTAGCACCATCTTTGGTAGCGGCATCAACCGCCTGAACCTTACGCGCTTCCGGCATTTTGTCTGTGGCGCAGGAACGCTCTCAGTTACGCTGGCGCGCACCTTTGAAGACCGCTTTGGCTTCCCTATCCTGCACGGCTACGGTCTCAGCGAAACGACCTGTTACAGTTGCTTCATGCCGATTGCCCTGTCCTGGTCGGAACATCAGCACTGGCTGCAGGAATACGGCTATCCCAGTATCGGCTGCCCTATCGACGCCAACGAAATGGCCATCTTCAGCGCCGATGGCAGCGGGCGCAGGCTCGGCCCGGGCGAACGCGGCGAAATCTGCATTCGTGGACACAACGTCATGCAGGGATACTACCGGCGCGACGACGCCAACCAGGAAACGTTCAAGTTCGGCTGGTTCCGCAGCGGTGACGAAGGCTTTTACGAGGTCGATGACTACGGGCGACAGTTCTTCTTCATCACCGGCCGCATAAAAGAACTGATCAACCGGGGCGGGGTCAAGTTCAGCCCCTTCGATATCGAAGAAATACTGCTGGAAATTCCCGGTGTTAACGTCGGGCTGGCGGTGGCCTTCGAGAACGATTACTACGGCGAGGAAGTCGGTGCCTATATCGTGCCGGAAACTGACGCCGAACTCGATGCTGACGCGATCCTGCGTTACTGCCAGCAGCGCATGACCTTCGAGAAGGCCCCTAAAGTCGTCGTCTTTGGCCAGGATGTCCCCGTGACATCGACCGGTAAGTACCAGCGCCTCAAACTGCGGCCACTGTTCGCGGATTACAAGCAGCAGCAGTTCCGCAAGCAGCGCGACTGATGAGCCATGCCCACCTGACGTTTGCAACGCCCCGTCATGGGGCGTTTTTTCAACTTACCTCGTGCGAGGCATTTTCGCGGCTGATGAAAGTGTCGCCTGACATCTCCTGACAATGACCTTTAAACGCAGATGCTCACATACACTTACAGTAAGAGGGGTTGTGAGGTGAAACTATGGCAGATCGTATTGATTGGAAGAACCAGCTTTACGCAGCCCTCGTCATCGTTTTGTGGATTATCTTCGCCTACATGGTGCTGTTCTTGTCGGCTTCCTTTGTGCGTTAGCGCTCTGGTGACTGACGCAATCCGGTTTCAACAGCATCATCTGCAGACGTCATCGGAGGGGCTATGACGACACGCGACATGCTTGAGGCTTTATCTATGTTCCTGATGTTTTCATTAGGCATCACGACCGGCCTGGTCGTCCTGCTGAGCATCGGGCTTTTATTCTGAGATCAGACACGGCTTTCTGCCGATGTTTTCTGATAAGACCCTGTTTGTGAGACACCTCCACCCAGAGGTGTTTTCTTTTGCCTGCCGGGGGCAGCATCAGCGTGCGGGCCACCAGATCATATCGGGCTGCCATGCCAGCGGGCAGTTCGGCGGTCCCCCATCCACAGCGACCACGCAGGCACGCTCACCAGATACCCCACCGAACCGGTATAGTATACGCTTACCATCATCAGACCAGCTCGGCGATGCGAGCACCTCGTCTGTTGGTGGCACCAACACGCGCCGGTCACTGCCATCCTTGCGCATGATTACCAGGGCGCTCTGGCGACCACGCACCACTACCAGCGCGATCCACGCGCCATCTTCAGAGAAAACAGCATCCATCTCATCGAGATTCGGCGTGCGCGACAGATTGATCGCCGCGCCTGTGAGTGGTTCCAGTGCGTAGACGTCAAAATTGCCGTTCTGTTCAGAACGTACCAGGGTCAGGAATGTGCCCCGCCAGCTATCACGTACGAACTGTGCGAAGTTCGCCTGGCCAATCTGCCATTGCTGAATGACCTGCGGTGTGTTCTCACTTTCCTCAACGTCCAGTTGATAGGCCGTAAAGGCGTCTCGACTGCCGACAAGCGCCGTCAGCATCGCGAGTGATGACCATGTCATGCCAATGCTGTAGTCCGCCGGGCTGAATGAAGTCAGCGTCCGCAGACGATCCCCATTGGGTCCCACCTGATAGATCAGCGGCACACTTGGGTCGCGTGGTGAAGCACCCACGAAAACGAGTTGTGTCTGATCGGGCGACCAGAGCAGCCGTTTACCGCCCACCGGATACCCTGGCACCCCGGCTGCGATCCTATCCAGGTATCGGGCTGTACTGGTCATCAGGTAAAGGCAATGTCCGGTGCCTGTCGGGTTGCAGCGGTCGCTGGCGTAGGCAATGCGCTGGCCATCCGGTGAGAATGACGCATCACCACTCACCTGGCGGATGGGCGTCAGGGGAACGCGCACATGCTGGCGAATGTCATAGGCATAGAGGCGGCGCTGTACGCGGAAATCTGTGGTGAGGCTGCCATCGCTGTAGACCAGCGTGCCGCCTTCAGGCAGCATCTGGCCAGCGAAAATAGCGAGCATAGTCAGCAGCAGCAGAACGCTCAGTGTGCGTCCGCCGAGCCGGTACAGCACACGGCGCATGGGCTAGCTCATCAACAGCAAACGGATGGCCGTATTATAACAACCCGATCAACGGGCGATGCAGGCTCAATCGTACAGGAAATGCACCTTGAGTTTCAGCCGGCCCAACAAGAGTTCGTCATCGTGACGCAGCCGATAGCCGAACATCGGCTTGAGGATGAAACCGTTCAGATATGTGCCGTTACTGCTGTTGAAATCCTTGATAGCGACGCGCTCATGATACGTCTGGATGATGGCGTGATAGCGCGAGACGCCCAGCTTCTGCGCGTTGAACAGGCTCAGATCGACATCGACCTGCTTATCCTGTTCCACATGGCGGCGACCCAGGACCAGATATTCTTTCAACGGCACATCCATCACCGAAGTCATGTCATCCACGATAAAACGCACCGTATGCGGCACCTGCCGGTCCAGCGCGTTAGTAACGCGCGGCTGCATTTCCGGCGCATCCGTCGAACTGCGAAAACGGCGTGTTTTATTGCGCATGTCGTCACGCGCATTAAAGTCACTCATGAGTTTGATCCATCTACTCAGCCGTACCAGAGCGCCAGCGAGATCAGAGAACAGGGGCGCGATTACAATCACCAGCGTTCACATACACTATAAATTAACAACGAGATTGCGAAACGTAAGATGTTATGTTTAACGGTCTTATTTGTTCAGAAGCGTTAACAGCCGTGCACTGACCTGTGTATCTGCGCAAAGTCTGGGAACGTTGGGAAGAATGGTTTATCAAAATTGAAGAGATCATACGTCGTTGCCCATCCTGATCTTCAGGTCACCGACATCAGATCATTCCCGGGTCAGGGCTGCGGGCGCTGTACTGGATGGTGCCGCCCTGACGGATAGCTGCGTCGATGCGCCGCGCGTCCTCGGCTAAACCTGGCCCAGGGCACGCCGATAACTGGCGATCGTCAGCTCAGCAGTACGCCGCCACGTAAAGTACTGCGCCCGGGCCAGTCCTGCCGCCGATGCCTGTGTTCGCCATTCAGCGTCATCACGAGCCTGAACAAGGGCTGCTGCCCAGGCATCGACGTCGTGCGGCGGCATCAACAGTCCGGCACCGCTGGCTACTTCCGGCAGTGAGGAGATATCCGAGGTGATCACGGGCGTACCACAGGCCATCGCCTCCAGAACCGGCAGACCGAAGCCCTCAAACACCGAAGGATAGAGAAAGGCCGACGCCGCGTTGTACCACAGCGCCATCTCATCAACCGGGACGAACCCCGGCAGAAGCACGCTGTCGTTCAGGCGCAACCGGTCTATTGCCGCGTAGATCGGCGCGTAGTCCCAGCCGGGCGCACCCGCCAGCACCAGCAGCGGGCGCTCTCGTGCAGGTAACTGAGCGTAAGCCTCTAACAGTGTGAGAAGGTTCTTTCGTGGCTCCAGCGTACCCAGGAACAACCAGAACGACTCTGGCAGGTCCTTATCGCGGCGAAAGGCGGCTACCTGATCAGCAGGCAGCGGTCTGAAGCGAACCTGATCGTAACCGAGTGGCGTCACATCGATTTTTTCCGCTGGGATCGCCAGCAGTTCGACCAGATCCGCCTTGGTGCTCTCACTGATCGCCAGCACGCGGCGCGCCAGGCGACAACTGCGAGGTGTCAGCGCTTGCAAATAGACCCGCCGAGCGCGGCTGAGTCGCTCCGGGTAGCGTATGAACGTCAGGTCATAGATCGTCACGACTGACGGGCGCGGGTTGATAAGGGGAGAGACAAAAGCCAGCGCATGGATCAGATCAAAACGGCGCAGTGCGAAAGGCTGGATGAACTGCTCCCACATGATGCGCCGCAGCGGAGATGTGGTCACGAAGGGGCCCGGCTGTCGCTGAATACCATCGTAAGACTGTGTGTAGGCGGGATTGACCAGCGCCGTAAACTGCCACTCTGCTGGCGCGACTTCCGGCAGGTGCAGCAGCAGATGGTGAATGGCATTATGAATGCCGGCGGCGCGGTAACTGTTCTCCGGGGCCAGCAGGTGCGCGTTGAGTCCGATGTACATGGCGCGCATTATAGCCCTGGCATGTCCTGTAGAATAGCGGAATGTTTCAGCACTTCGTTTATTCACTTCTTACGCAATCTGGCTATGATAGGCGACGTTCTACAATGACTTTAGAGATGCCCCATCACCAGCATCAGGGCATGAACCCGGAGGTAGCGATTCATGAGCGAAACATATACGTTTCAGGCAGAAACGCAGCAACTGCTTGATATTCTGATTCACTCGCTTTACACCGACCGCGAGATCTTCATCCGTGAGCTGATCTCGAACGCCTCAGACGCGTTGAACCGTATGCAGTTCACACAGTTGACAGAAACAGACATCCTCGATCCAGATGCCCCCCTCAGGGTCCATATCACCACCGACGCGGAGGCAGGCACACTGACGATCAGCGATACCGGCATCGGCATGACGCGCGATGAGATCATCGAGAACCTGGGCACAATCGCCCGCAGCGGTGCCAAGAACTTCATCCAGGCCCTGAAGGATGCACCTAACGCACAGGCCGCTCAGGACATCATCGGACAGTTCGGCGTTGGCTTTTACAGCGTCTTCATGGCAGCAGATCACGTCCGCGTCATCTCGCGCAGCTACCGTCCAGATGCTGAGGCCGTCGTATGGGAATGCAGCGGCGGCACCGATTACACCGTAGAAACTGCGGAGAAATCGTCGCGTGGCACCGAGATCATCATCACGCTGAAAGAAGATGCCAAAGAGTTCGCCCAATCCTGGAAGCTGAATGACATCATACGGCGTCACAGCAATTACGTGGCCTTCCCCATCACCGTTGATGACGACGAAAATCCGGTCAATCAGCAGACGGCCATCTGGCGTAAATCGCCCAGTGACGTCGAAAACGAGGAGTACGACAACTTCTACAAACAGTTCACGCTGGATTTTGAAGCACCCCTGCACCGCGTCCACATGCGCGCTGATGTGCCCATGCAATTCTACGCACTGCTTTTCATCCCCGGCAGCCAGGAAGCCAGCATGTTCAGCCCGCGCCGCGAGCCGGGCCTGGCACTTTATTCGCGCAAAGTGCTGATTGATAACTTCAACCGTGATCTGCTGCCGGAATACCTGTATTTCGTCCAGGGCGTCGTCGATAGCGAAGACCTGCCGCTCAACGTCAGCCGCGAGAGCGTCAAGGCGGATCGCATCATGGCCCGCCTGAAGAGCACGCTGACGCGCCGCGTTCTCAGCGACCTCAAGAAGATGGCCGGTGCCGACCGCGACAGCGACGAATTCGCGACTTATAAACATATCTTCGAGAACTTCGGACGCTTCCTGAAGCAGGGCGCTGTCGTCGCACCACAGGACCGGGACGACCTGCTCGAGCTGCTGCTGTTCCCCAGCAGCCGTGCTAACCGCGCGGACGTGCTGCTCAGCCTTCAGGACTACGTCAACAACATGGTTGAAGGCCAGAACGAGATTTACTACGTCGTCGCAGACGACTTCAACGGGGCCAGCCGCAGCCCACACCTTGAGCCGTTCCGCCAGCGCGGCATCGAAGTGCTCTACTTCTGCGATCCTGTCGACGCCATGCTGCCGATGGGTCTGACGGATTACAAAGGACACAACCTGCGCGCCGTCGATGACGCCGACATTGATCTGAAGGATGTCGGCCAATCCGAAGAAGACGAGACCGAACAGCCGGAGAAGCTGCCTGAGGACAGTGTCGAGAGCCTGATTGACCGCGTTAAGCGCGTCCTGGGCGACCGTGTCAGCAGCGTACGCGCCAGCAAATCACTGATCGGCAGCCCGGCACGTCTCGTCAGCGAAGGCAGCGACGCCAACCGGCACATGTACCGCATCAACCGCCTGCTTGACCGCGATTATGAAATGCCGGTCAAAGCGCTGGAGATCAACCCGCGCCATCCCCTGCTGCATAATCTCAGCACGATGCTCAGCAATCGGTCGGATAACCCCATGATTGACGTCGTGGTTCTACAGCTCTTTGAGACAGCACTGCTTCAGGAAGGGCTACACCCGGACCCGGCATCTATGGCTGAGCGCATGACGCTGCTGATGCAGGCCGCCACCGGCAGCACACCGGATTCTCTCGACTTCACAGCGACACAGCCCGGCGAGCCCAGCACGAACGCAGAAGAAGTCTGATCACAACATGCTCGAAAATCGGACAGGGCCAGGAGACTTCCCGGCCCTGTCTGTTTATGTCGGCTGCGTGTTCGCCTCGACTTCTTCCTGGGGTGGGATGGCATCCAGGTGAGCCAGCAGTTCACCAATGGCCTGACCAGTCGGCGTGCCTTGCAGGTCTTCATGGTCTGAGAGGCATTTCAGCCGATAGCGATCGTCATGATTCAGCGCATAGATTGTCCCAAGATTGTATTCGCCCGGGGTGTTCAGCAGCATCGGATACTCTGCAGACAGATTGTGGCGCACCGCCTCAAGGATAACCGCCATCGACATCGGCCGGCGATCCAGCGTAACCGTAAGCGCGGACCGCTTTTCAGCGTCGTAGCCCTCGCGTTGTGCGATGACATTTAACTGCGCCACCTGTCGCATACCTCGGTCAATCCACGCTGTGATCAAAGGGTAACGCGGTTGTGGCCGCAGGACCTCACCGCGCAGCGTCATCCGTGTGGCCACGACAAAAGCGCGCAAATAGCGTCTGAGTGTCCTCATGGGATGGTTCGCTTTCTGTGTAAGGCTGATTTCATACGGCCAGCATAACGCCTGCGCGTAAACCTCAGGTGAGAAGCCCGTATCCTAGCGCCGCCCACGCCGCAAAAACTCGAAACCGGCCAGACCCAGCACGCCGACCTGCACCAATACCACAGCGATCAGCCACAGCGGCGGTGCATCATCGGGAGGTGCCCCATTGCTCTCAACTTCAACAGGTGGAACAGCGGTGGGCGCTGGCGCGACCAGTGTCCGCATGCGGATCATCAGGGTGGGCGTCACCGTCGGCGTTGGGCTGATCGTCGGCGATGGGGTGACACTCGGCAGCACAAAAGTCGCCGGTGGTGGCAGCAACGCCACGCCATCGGGCGTTTCAGCGGACGGCGCGTCTTCCGCAGCGGGCACCGCCTGGTCGCCTGATACATCCAACTGTGCAGAGACACGCTCAACAGCCGGGGCCGTGGCCTCGGGCGGGGGGCCGCCCGGTGTCGGCGTATAGGTACCGTCCCAGGGTGGCACCAGCACCACGGAGCCGATCTGCAAAGTGCGGATATCCTCCGGCACGACGCGCAGACCATTCAGGGTCAGTACGCGCTCCAGATCGATCCAGTCATAGCCGTAAGTCAACAGGATATCGCCCCAGGTATCGCCGGGCTGGACTTCATGCATGATGTTGCCCACCGGGTCAACGCCGACGACGAAGGGCGGCGGTTCAGGAGGGCCACTGGCCGATTCCGATCCGCCACCCGCGCTGCGACTGATGCTCACACGCGGCGCACTCGCCCCACCGGGATTGCCGAAAACCAGCACAAAAGCGTGCCAGCCATCGACCGAGGCAGCACCAATGCCGATATCCGTATAGTTGGTGTTGGTTAGGCCAGCATAGTGAACCGGAGAGTTTATCCAGAAGTTCCAGGCATTATTGGGCGTGGCATCGGTGCCCATGTAGATGTTTTCACTCACCCAGTTGGAGCCATAGCCCGCGGAGCGTGCCCGATCACGCGGGCGACTGCCATTCGGCTGCACATGGCTGACTTCGCGGCTCGTCGCCATCCAGCTTGCGTGGTTACCGGCGGCGGCATTGAGGGCACCATTGAGCGTATACGGGGCCAGTCCGAGCGAGGAACGCAGCCCGTTGATGCGGTTTAGAATATCGCTGCGGGCGTCCTGTGCAGCGACCGGCACCGACATCAGCAGCGCCAGCGGCACAACAATCCACCACAGCAATCTGGCTTTTTGGGTGAACATAGCGCGTATTTTAACAGAGAATCGCGTGCGCTAACCGACGAAATGCCCACGCGATAGGTTTTCATTCAGACCGTAGCTTCCGTGCAAATCGAGGGTTATTTTATATGAGTTACATGGGAAAATTGAGATTCAATGCATACTGTGGTCGATTTCATGTAGACTGTATGCACTTATTTGAACATGCTGTTGCAGTGAGTACCCGCGGATGAAGGACGCATGATCGTAAACGACCAGAATATCCTGCAAATCCTGTTGATTGTCGTTATCAGCTATCTTATTGGTTCACTCCCTACTGCGTATCTGATCGCACGGTTACGCAATATCAACATCTTTGAGGTTGGCAGTGGGAATATGGGCGGCACCAACGTAGCCCGCGCAATGGGCACAGGTTGGGGGGTGGCTGTCGCGCTGATCGACATGTGCAAAGGCATGGCCGCTGTGCTCATCGCCCGGATGCTGCTGCCGGAGAATCAGTGGGGCGCAACGACGATCTCAGCCATTGTCGCCATCGTCGGACACAACTGGTCGCTGTTTGCGACCCTGTTTTACGCCGCAGCAGCGCGCGGCTCTCGGCTGACCATTCGCGGCGGCAAAGGCGCTGCGACGGCTTTCGGTACGATGCTGATGATCGCCCCGGCGCAGATCATACTGGGCATGTTTGCGATCTTCTCGATCCTCCTGGCGCTAACCCGTTACGTCTCTTTGGGCGTACTGGCTGCCTTCCTGCTGGCGATCGTCTGGGTGCTCATCCTCACAGCACAGCAGTTGCTACCCGTCGAATACGTCGCTTATGCGCTGCTGCTGGCGCTGCTGCTGGCGATTCGCTTCAGAGAGAACATTCAGCGGCTGGTGGCTGGCACCGAACGCCGATTGGGCGAGCGCGCCAACCCTTCCTGAGCCTCACTATAGTCTGGCTATCCTCGAAATCAAAAGGACGCAGATAACTGCGCCCCATAAGCATCAAGTTAAGCAAAAAGGGCAAAATCAGTAGAGAATGATTGTGCGAACAACATTCAACTGAGGAAGCCCTTTTATGTCAACAAGCATAAATGAACTCGCA